>PJUE01000041.1_pt1 | contig 211501 bp, 182 predicted proteins | sample 1512171 | NCBI WGS metagenome assembly PJUE01 (sample SAMN08177674, study PRJNA422409) | Feces metagenome, whole genome shotgun sequencing project. | isolation source: Chicken feces (3) enriched on wood chips: alkali lignin treatment | host: Gallus gallus | place: USA: Madison | collected 2015-01-15
CTTCACCGCCGTTAACTTTATTAAAATCTTATAACGTTATTAACAAAGAAAAAGTAGCAAAAAGAAATTCTATAATAACAATAATAACTTAATAAGTTGTTGTCTGCTAATCTAAAGGAACAGCTGGTGAGAGTCACTCCTAAACAGCTGGAGTTAGCTTACTACGTCATTCTGAGGTTTAATATATTGTAATATAAATCAATATGAGCGTTACATAAGAGATTGCTTGGTCGTAACCTCCTCGCAATGACACAAATCGAAGTCATTGCGAGGAACGAAGCAATCTCATTATCAGTATTTTAATTAAAACATCAATGGTGCCGGAGGGAAGAATCCCCACATGTAGGGTATGTTACTTTTATGATGGGATGCCTGCCTGACCGGCAAGGCAGGCTTCGCTACACTCAGCAAGACGAAATGATGAACGGCTTATGTGTTAACTTCATACTAATACAATTCAGTTTGGGGTAAATTCAAAGCTGTTCAGGATATTCCGAAAGGACTATACCAAACTCATAAACTATATTATAAAATCCGCTTAATTTCAGTACTCCTGACATAGAGCTGTCACAACCGTATTCTAGTTTTATGAACTTAATAAAATGAAATGAACAAGCAAACCATTCAGGAATTCCGCATTATTGGCATTGCTGTAAGAACTACAAACGAAAACGGACAAGCCGGCAAAGATATCCCCGCATTATGGCATACATTTATGACAGAAAAAATATTAGAAAAAATACCAAATAAAATAGAAGACTCTCTTTATTGTATTTATACTGATTACGAAAAAGATCACACCAAACCTTATACAACAATTTTAGGTTGTAAAGTTTCTACCTTAGAAAGTATCCCAGAGAAAATGGTGGGCAAAACTTTTGAAGAGGCAACTTACACCAGATTTGTAGCGAAAGGAAATGTATCACAAGCAGTATTTAACGAATGGACAAAGATCTGGAACTCAGATTTAAACAGAGCTTTTACAACTGACTTTGAAATATACGGAGAAAAAGCCCGGAATCCGGAAAATGCCGAAGTGGATATATTTGTAGCCTTAAAATGAATGAGTTAGAAAACTATTATGAGCACCAGAAGGAACCAATAAAAAGCTGCTTATTAGCGCTACGGGCAATTATCCTTAATCAGGACAAGCATATTTCGGCATCGTGGAAATATCGCATGCCTTTTTTTTGCTATAAGGGAAAAATGTTCTGTTATCTGTGGATTCATAAAAAACACAAACAACCTTACATTGGAATAGTTGAAGGTAAATATTTTGATGAACCTTTTCTGATTCAGGAAGAACGCTCAAGAATGAAAATCATGCTGTTTGATCCCAATGAAGATTTACCATTACAGAAAATTGAGGCTATTTTACAAAAAGCAATAAACTTGTATAAAACAGGAGTGGTAAAATTATAAGCAACAGTTTAAGAACTGCAATCTTGAACCAGAAATATTGAAGTTACCTAAAACCATCCTTTCAAGTTACACTTTTATCAAAAAGTTTGTCCTATCTATTTCTTAACTTTAAACAAAGTCAAAAAGGCTTTTTAATGATATAAACTAACCTATAAAAATAAAAACCATGATAAATGTAATTGTAACTTATAGAGTTAATCCACAATTTGTAAGCGAGAATAAAGCTAACATCAATAAGTTTTTAGAAGACTTCGATAAACTGGACAACTCAAAATTTAGCTATAGTGTTTTCTTTAATAAATCAGAGAACACCTTCATTCATATTTCTAATTATGCCGATGAAGAAATTCAACACGAATTATTAAATGTACCTTCTTTTTTAAAATTTCAACAAAAGAGAGATGAAAGCGGACTTGATGGTTCTCATAAAGTACAGATTCTGGAACACATTGGGTCTACGAAGCAAATTTTCTAATTACAAAAACTGATGATATAGGCCGAATTGATACTATTTTATTAAATGCTTGCTATATTAGAACTTTGGTTGACTCTTAAATATTCCCGGAATTGAATCTTCAAATAGAAATAGAACAGATCATCAGCCCTGTGGCAGTGAAAGAAATCACAGAACCTTACTATTTCATTTTACTATTAGACGGAGCTGCCTCTTTTACCGTAGATTTTACACCATATCAATGTAATGGAAAAAACTTACTTTTTCTTTCTCCATATCAACTACTTAAATGGGATTCCGGCATAGCTCCTATTGTTAGTATGGTGAAATTTCATGGAGATTTTTATTGCATAGAATATCATAAGAAAGAAGTGGCATGTAATGGCATTCTATTCAACAATATCTATCAGCAACCTTTTGTTTCGGTATCAGATTTAGTCTTTGAAGAAATTAGCGATATTATTCTCAAAATTCAGTCTCTAAAAAACGATGTATCTACTTATGATTTACCAATTATAAAATCTTATCTGCAACTAATTCTGGCGTTAAGCAGTAAAGAGAAACAAGTTTCATTAACACAAAATAGTTTAGAATTGCTTGATGAAATTGGTATTTTAGACTTCCAGACTTTACTTGAAAAGCATTTTCGGGAAGAAAAATCGGTTTCTTTCTATGCCAGTTACTACGGCCTATCTGCAGACAGTTTTAGTAAGAAAATAAAAAAGCATTTCAGGAAACCACCTTTAAAGCTAATTCAGGAACGCATGACTTTAGAAGCAAAAAAGTTATTGCATTTGACCTTTAAACCAATTAAAGAAATAGCGATTGAGCTTAATTTTGAAGACGAATTCTATTTTAGCCGATATTTCAAAAAAGAAGTTGGCGTTTCTCCAAAAAAATTCCGAGAAATGGTAGGTATCTCTATAGTGGCAAAATAGTCTATGCATAATCCCGGTTTATCCATTTTTTACCCGGATTATACCTTGTAGTTTTGTGGGGAATTAAATTATTGCCCATGATAAAATTAATCGAACTTACTGCCAGAGGACAACAGTATTTTATTCATTTTATAAGAATTTCCATATTTGTAGTGATGGCCTGGATAGGCGGCTTAAAAGCTTTCCAATATGAAGCAGACGGCATCGTTCCTTTTGTAATTAACAGTCCGTTTATGAATTTCTTTTACCAAAATACAGGAAAAACAGCCCTTAACGAAAAAAGTAATACCGTGGCTGAGTATACTTTATATAAAAATCCGGAAGGAAAAACCGTTCAAAAAAATGTGGATTGGCATAAACAAAATAACACCTATATATTTTCGTATGGATTAGGTGCCGTAATTGCTACTATTGGAATTTTGGTATTATTGGGTATCTGGTTTCCTAAACCAGGCTTTTGGGGTGGTATTTTAACTTTTGGAATGTCTATTGTGACTCTTTCATTTTTGATTACAACTCCGGAAGTATATGTACCAAATCTGGGTGGAGATTTTCCCACTCCACAATATGGCTTTCCATATTTATCAGGCGCCGGGCGTTTGGTTATAAAAGATATTATTATGATGGCAGGCGGACTTGTTATTGCATCCGATTGTGCTAAAAGAATATTAAATTCTACACGTAACTAAGAGACAAACAATTCTTTGTTACCACAGGCTTCTCGATAATCAATAACGTTTTAAAATCGACAAACAACTTTCTTACATAATAAAGTTACATAGAATACGTACACTTTTCCAATCAGACATTCGTTTATCACAAAACCACCCGTGAAAGTGTTACATAAATATGAACAAATTCTTTGCTGCCTTTTTTTTGATGAACTTGCTAATAGTAAATCTATTAAAAGCACAGGATCTAAAACTATTTCAGGAAAATAAGGACAAAGGTTATATCATTTATGCAAATAATAACGAATTTTATCCTGTTTCTATTTCTATAGATTTTGAATTAACAAATCTTACTTTTTCAGAATCGCAAAAAAAGATTTTCGTAATTCCGCCTAAAAGTGAAAGATATAAAATTGGCGAATTAAGTTTATCTAATAAATCTGCCAGCAAATACAAATTCGCATACAGATACGAATATACCATAGGTGATGTCACCATAACTAATTACGACAAATCATTCGAATATGATTTGCCTTTTCAGAAAGGACAAAGTTACATTGTATCACAGGGTTATAACGGAGCTTTTTCACACAAAGACAATAATTCTATTGATTTCAATATGCCTGAAGGCAGCCCAATTTTAGTTGCCAGAGAAGGCATAGTGGTACAAATTGTACAAAATAATTCACAGAGCTGCCCACGGGAAGAATGTAATAAATACAACAATCATATTCTGGTAATGCATTCGGACGGAACTTTTGCCAGTTATGCGCATATTAAAAAAAATAGTGTAAGGCTAAACGTTGGTGATAAAGTAAAAAAAGGTGATGTTATTGCGATTAGTGGAAATACTGGTTGGACAAATGGGCCACACTTACATTTTTCATGTTTTATAGGATCGTTCAAAAAAGCAAAGACATTAAAGACTCTATTCAGAATTAATCATGGTAAAGAGTCTGTTTTTTTAAAAGAAGGCAATACCTACTTTAGAAACTATTAGCTCATTACACTTTATTTCTAACATCAGACAAAAGCTCTTCGTCCAAAAACTATAATTCTATTTTAGAGATGTAATTAAGAGAAATATATACTCCGCAAAAATTATAAGAAGATTTATCTTATTTTTATTGTTAAACTTTATTGCAATGGCTAAAACAGATTTTAAAACAATAGATGAGTATCACCACACTTTTCCAGCCGATATACAGGAAAGAATGCAGGAAATACGCAGGATAATTAAAGAAGTTGTGCCACAAGCCGAGGAAATAATCAGTTACCAAATTCCCGCTTTCAAATACAAAGGCTATCTCATTTATTATTCAGCTTACGCTAAACATATTTCACTGTCAAGTCCCTGGAGCGAGGCCTTACTACGGGAATTCGAATCCGAGCTAAAAAAGCTTAAAGTAACCAAATCTGCTATACAATTTCCGAATAAAGAAGAACTGCCATCAGAATTGATAAAAAGGATTGTCGAGTTCAGGAAAGCAGAAAACGAAGCAAAGAAGTAACTTTAAAAAACAGTCTGAAAAGATCTCTGATTACCGATCAGAGTCGAAAACGCTTTCAGCAGGCAAGAGGAAAGAGATTTCCCTTCTAAATTTGTTGAAATAATAAATCACTTTGCTTTTTTAGATAGCCTTGGCAGACTTTTCTTTAACAGAATATGAATTGCTTATAAAAACAAAACTTCATACCATTACAGCTGTTACCTTAATAAAGCTTTTGAATTAATGACCATTACTCAGATTTTCACAAACATCCGTCCTTTTGTAAAACCTTATAGAGTACTGGTCATTGCCACATTAATTTTAACGCTTATTGGTTCTTTTACCGCTCAGGTAAATGCGTTTATATTACAATATACAGTTAACCACATTTCGGACCTGGTTAGTAATGGCAAAGGCTTAGCAGAAGGTATCTCTTTGCTTTCCTTTATTTCTATTGTTTTATTGAGTAAAGAACTTATTAATTCTTTAGTCCAGTTTGGTCAAAAATTTTATGGCGAGAAATTAAGGATATATGTTTCGAGAGACCTGGCACAGGCTGTTGTAGAGAAAATTCTTACCTACAGAATGTCATTCTATACCGATAACAACAATGAATCCGGAAAATTACAAACCCGTATAGATCGTGGTGTAGAAAGTTTAACACGACTGGTACAGAATTTTTTCATTGATATTCTTCCTTTGTTTGCTAATTCCATAGTTGCACTAATACTTATGTTTAATGCTAATTTCTACGTTGGTCTGGTGGGGCTTTGTATTGTTCCCATATATTTTATTATTACGCAGAAGCAAGCTGTAAAACTAAGCGGTTGGCGTAGAAACCTTAGGAGTTACCGGGAATCTAAAAGCCAGGGTATTATCAGCATTATTGAATCTATTACTGTAATAAAATCATTTAACAGAGAAAAGATAGAAGCAAGTAAACAACTGGAACTGCAAACCAACCTTACGGCAAACCAGATGCAGACCAGACGTACCAGTTTCTTGTTTGACGGATTAAAATCTTTTGTAGAGCAAATTGGGGTAGTAATTATCATCATTCTTACCTCTTACCTGGTATTAAATGGCAGCATGAGTATTGGCGCCATCATGTTCCACATTTTATTGTTCAATAACGTTTCTGCTCCAATTCGTCAGCTACACAGAATTTATGACGAAATGAATGATGCCATGATCTATTCCGAGAGTTTTTTCGATATTCTTAATGCTGATAATGAAAAGGAAAATACCGGTACTTATAAACCGGCTATAATAAGAGGATTATTTGAAATCAGGAATGTAGATTTCACCTATCCTAATGGCACTCAGGCATTGAAAAATGTAAGTTTAAAAATAGAACCTAATAAAATTACTGCACTGGTTGGCTTGTCGGGAGCCGGAAAAAGTACTATCATTAACCTGTTAGATAAATTTTATGATCCATCGGCTGGAGAAATACTACTTGACGGTGTGAACCTCAATCAATATGACATCACTTATTTAAGAGAACAGATTGGCCTGGTTTTACAGAAAAACCACATTTTTAACGGCACAATTGAGGAGAATATCAAATATGGAAATCCCAACGCAACTACAGAAGATATTATCTATGCTGCAAAGCAAGCTTACATTCACGAACAGATTATGCAGTTGCCAAACCAATATCAATCCAAGGCGCTATTAATGTCTGGAGGGCAGCAACAACGTATTGCTATTGCCAGAATGTTTATAAAGAACCCTCCTATCATATTCTTAGATGAACCTACTGCCAGTTTAGATGCCATTGCTACGGAACAGATAAAGAATAGCTTAGACGCTATTAAAAAAGGACGAACTGTTGTTATTATCTCCCATTCTATATCACAAATTATAGATGCCGACCATATTTATGCCATGAAGAATGGAAAAGTGGTAGAGTCCGGAACGCATGACGAAGTTTATGAGATGAATGGCGTTTATAAAGAAATTTTTGATGCCAGTGCCCGCAGTCTAAATATCGAAAAAATAGCTAAGAACTTAATCTCTGCAAACGACAATAAATAAGTAGTTTTATATTGATATTGCATTAAATAGAACTGGAAGTGATAAATTTTATTTATTCATCAATAGAATGAAAACACATACGACAAACTATTTTGATAGTTTTATAGAAGTAGCAGAAGATACTAAAACTACTTACGGAATAAAACCAGCTTCAAAAACTGACAAAAAAACTATTGCTGAAATGCAATACGATTTGATTTCGAAAAATCCCTATAAATATACTTCTGATGATATAATCTTTCAGGTATTTGCAGACAGAAATGATTTAACTAAAGCCGAATACAAACAGGCTAGAGAACAGTTCTTTTCTAAAGGACAGGCTTGTTTAAGAGCTTCTCCCCTAACAAAAACATACGGGTTTGGTATTCATAGCGATAGCAAAGGAAAAATCGCATTATATGGATTGGAAACAGAGGAATATCAAAAGTTTTTGTCGGACCCTGAAATCAAAAAGGTGAAGGCTATGCGAACTTCAAGGAAATGAATAGAAACTTTAACAGACTGAGAGAAGTAAAAATTCTGATTGCTTTATTCCAATAAAACACTTAGTTTTTTCTCTATAAATGCTAAATTGCTGATATGTTGAAGAGACTATCATTTTTAAGCTTAATTTTTCTTTTACTGGGGAATTTGTCCGTATGCGCTCAGAAAAAACCTAAAAAAGAGCGTAAGACTATTGCCAGTACACCCAGGTCTGAATTGTTGTATACAGACCATACTTATATACCCGAAATCAAAAGCGTAGAACTGTATAATGCCGATAAAAGGCAATCTTTCCCTGTCATACATTTAGGTTCAGGTGATCAGTTACGTCTGCAGTTTGATGACCTGAGAGCAGACAACAGAAGTTTCTATTATACACTGGTACATTGCGATGCAGAATGGAATCCATCTTCCCTCACTCCTATAGATTATTTGGAAAGCTTTACAGAAGACAGGATTAATGATTATAAAATTTCGTTCAATACTTTTCAGAAGTATATGCATTACGAATTAAGCATCCCTAACCAAACTGTAAGACCTAAATTATCTGGCAATTACCTCCTTAAAGTTTATGAAGACGGAGATCAGGATAGGCTATTGCTTACAAAACGTTTTTTTATTCTCAATCCAAAAGTTAAAGTGGATGCTGTGGTTACCCAATCGCAGGTTGTAAGGGAAAGAGATAAAAGACAAAAAGTAAATTTTGTAATTCAGCATCCGGGGCTGCTTATTCAAAATCCGTATCAGGAAATCAAGGTTATTGTTATGCAAAACCAACGTTTCGATACACAGAAGATGACCAATGTTCCCCTTTTTATAAGAAATGATCAGTTGATTTATGAGGATGTTAAAACTAACGATTTTGATGGCGGCAATGAGTTCAGGTTTTTTGATACCAGAAGCATGCGCTTTAAATCGCAAACAACGCAAAGTATCTATCAGGATTCTTTGTACCATGTAAAATTGTTTGCAGATGCTGTCTGGAATACACCTACCTATACCAGCCAGTTTGACGAAAATGGCAATTTCTATATCATGAACCAGGATGGCACTAATCCGGATTATGATGGAGATTATGGCTGGGTATACTTCACACTACTATCTACGCCTCCTACCGAAAACGGGCAAGCTTATATTCTCGGAAAATTTAATAATTACCGGAAAGATGAAGAATCAAGAATGACCTATGATCCGGCAAACAAACTCTACTATACCAGACTATTGCTAAAACAAGGTGTTACTAATTACCATTACATATGGGCAGATGCTAAAGGGAATATAGACAACAATGCATTTGACGGCAATTTCTATGAAACAGAAAACAGCTATCAGATATTGGTTTATTACAGACAGCCTGGTTCCAGATATGAAGAATTAATTTCTTATAGTACTTTAAATTCAAGAAAATAATAATATATACCATGCAGAAAGCGAAAAAAGCTAAGGAATCTTTAGTTATTATGAGTGAATTGGTGCTTCCTAACGACACCAATATGCTTCATAATTTAATGGGAGGTCGTTTACTGCACTGGATGGACATTGCGGCCGGAATTTCGGCACAAAGACACTGCAATAATATTGCTGTTACTGCTTCTGTAGATAATGTTTCATTTAGAAATCCGGTAAAACTGGGCGATGTAGTAACTATACAAGCAAAGGTAACCAGGTCTTTCCATACGTCTATGGAAGTCAGGATTACAGTATATGCAGAAAATATACCGTCAGGGAGTAAAATAAAGTCTAACGAAGCCTTTTACACCTTTGTAGCTTTAAATGATAACGGCCAGAAAACAGAAGTTCCGGAACTGATTCCGGAAACAGAGGAAGAACTGGCTTTGTACAATACTGCGATGCAAAGAAGGGAACTACGTTTGGTTTTGGCTGGAAAAATGAGACCGGACGAAGCCGCTTCTATTAAATCGATATTCAGCTAAGTGGACTTATGAAAAAGATTTGGAAAGAAAATTGGGGATTTATTATTGCTGTGATAGTTATGGCTTTTATACTATTTAATATGAAAGCCCGGACTTTTGTTACGCAACAACTTTTCAGAATTGGGCTATTTTCGCCTTCCTTAAGTAAAGAAGATGTATTAGGCCCTATCGACAAGAATATTGCCTTTACCTCTGCAGAAGGAAAACTCATAAAAATGGGCGACCTGGAAGGAAAAGTAGTATTTCTAAATTTCTGGGCTACATGGTGTCCACCATGCATAGCAGAAATGCCTTCTATTCAAAAACTTTATAACCAAATGTCAAACGAGATTGAGTTTGTTTTTGTTGATGTAGACGGTCAGTTTGAAAAGCCGCTTTCTTTTCTAAAAAAACATAATTACAACTTACCACTTTTTGTATCTGCTTCTCCAATATCAGAAACTGTTTTTGATGGTTCTTTACCTACCACGCTCGTTATAGATAAAAAAGGAAATGTTGTCTTCAGGCATAGGGGAATTTCTGATTATAGTGATAAAAGTTTTGTTGCTAAGCTTCGTCAATTAGTTGCAGAATAGTTATTTATATTGTAGAATATAAATAATCCCACAAAGATTGCTATTTGTATAGAAAAAGTCGGCTTTCACGTCATTCCCACTAGAGCATGAAAAAAAGAAATCTTCGCGTTCAGAAGTAATAACATCATAACACTCTGAATATTTCCAGTTTACACTATCCCGATTCATCGCACAGGTATCAAGTTAACTCAGAAGTCACTTCTCATGATTTTGTATTGCCAATCTCGCTTTTAGCGCATCAGCATCTTACCATAAAGTAACAAAGTCTGCTTATGAGATTCTTTTCCCGTGACCAGTCAGGACCAGAATGACGCGAGGAGACTAATCTTATACTTTTTGTTTTTCTCCTAACTTGACACTTATGCGATTCATCGGGACTAAAATCTTTCTTTTAATGCCCTAAAAAGCTTTAAATACAGCTTTATAAACTAACCAGAAAATTAAAAGAACAGCAATAATAATAGGTAACAACCAATGCTGCAATTTGCCCGCCTTTTCGTCATTTTTTTCAGTTACCGCTTCTTTACCCGGCCCGGGATTTTCTTTATTAGCCTCGTAATCTGTTTCTATAGGATTGGGAGTATGCTTTTTATTTAATTCGTTTAATTCTTCGTGTTCCTTGTTTTCCATAATATTGATGTTTAGTTCTGTACAACTATCCTTTACAAAAATGGTTCCGATTTATCACTATCTTTATTGTTTACTTCATCATCAAAATCCTCAATATCATCTTCTTCTTCGAAAGGTTTAGTATCATCCTCATCTTTAATATAGTCGGCATCACTTGCTGCCAGTTGCTCATCATTTTTAGCATCACCATCCATTTCGAAAAACTCTTCATCTCCCTCTGGTGTCAGACTGTTTCCATCTTTAAACTTCTTAGGATCGTTAGGTCCTTCATTTCTATTTTTCATAAACAAATACTTTATATTATACAGGTAATATTTTATTATACAACACTTTAGATTTTATTTCAACAATTTCACTTCATATAAATCCTTCCTTCTGTCCTTCATAATTTTAACGGTTCCATATTCATGCAGATCTCTTAGTGCATATAAATCAACATCGGCAATTAACACCATTTCTGTATTGGGAGTAGCTTCTGCTTTTATGGCATTATTTGGAAAGGCAAAATCTGAGGGCGTAAATACAGCCGATTGGGAATATTGAATATCCATATTATTTACTCTTGGCAGATTTCCTACCGAGCCAGCTATAGCCACATAACATTCATTTTCTATTGCTCTGGCCTGTGCACAATACCTTACCCTCATATAACCGTTTTGCGTATCTGTCATATAAGGCACAAAGAGTATCTTCATTCCCTGATCTGCAAGTATTCTGCTTAATTCAGGAAATTCTACGTCATAACAGATTAACAAACCTACCTTGCCACAATCGGTATCAAATACCTTTACTTCGCTTCCTCCCTCTAATCCATAATACCGAAGCTCATTGGGGGTAATGTGAACCTTTTTATAAGAGTCTATTTTACCACTTCTATGGCATAAATAAGAAATATTAAACAGCTTGGTGCCTTCTACTATAGGCATACTTCCCGCAATAATATTTACGTTGTAGGAGACGGCGAAAGACAGTATCTTTTCCTTAATTTCCCTGGTATGTTCTGCCAATTTCTTCATCGCCTCACGCTCCGGAAGATCATCGTAGGGGCTCATTAATGGCGTATTAAAAAACTCTGGAAGTAAAATAAAATCTGCACCGTAATCACTTACCGCATCAACAAAGAATTCCACCTGATCGTAAAAAGCTTCCAAAGTAGAAAATGAACGCATTTGCCATTGTACCAATCCTAAACGAATAGTTTGTTTTGCCGGAGAAATTGAGCGCGCTTCAGCATCATAATAGATATTATTCCATTCTAAAAGCGTAGCGTATTCCATTGATTCTTCATCATTTGGAAGGTAGTTCTTCAATATTTTCTTTACATGGAAATCATTAGAAAGCTGGAAAGTTAAAGTTGGATCGTAAATTTCCTTTTTCTTTACTTTTTCGATGTACTGTTTAGTACTCAGCTTATCAGCATATTTATGATAATTTGGAATTCTGCCACCGGCTACAATACTCTTAAGGTTCCATTCCTCGCACAATTCCTTTCGGGCATCGTAAAGCCTTCTTCCCAACCTCAATTCTCTGTGCTTCGGATGAACGAACACTTCTATTCCATATAGTACATCTCCTTCAATATCGTGTTTTGTAAATTTTCCCTCATCAATAATATTATAATATTTATCGTAAATATTGGTGTTTTTTGAGTTTAATATGATCGCTAATGCACAAGCCACCACGTGGCCGTCAAGTTCTACACATAACTGTCCTTCCGGAAAAATATCTATCAGGTCAATGATATTCTTACGGCTCCAGGTTTCCACTTCCTTGCAATCGTAAGCTTCCTGCATAGATTTTCTTAAGTCGTTATAATCTTTCTTAGTAAGTTGTCTTACTTTAATATCCATATCTGTTGTATTTGCATCTTCTTACAAATACAACAGAAGGCTTTTTGAAATGTTTTTATAGGCAGATTATGCTTATTGAGATTAGAGGAGTTTCTGAATTACTTTCAGATAAGCATCTGCATATTTTTTCATTCCCATGTCTGATGGATGTATCCCATCAATGGTATCATCTATTCCCAGATTAATAGATTCTGCAGTGACAACATATACATCTTTATCCTTTCCGGTAATATTCTCAGCCATAAACTTTCTAAAATTCCTGTTAACCCTTTCGTATTCCTGCTGTGAACTATTGTTCAGCAAGTCAATAGTAGCATCGGCATGTTCGGTAAAGATAATTGGAGTTTTGGGATGCTTGCTTCTTAAGGTTTTTAAAGCATATACTAAACGTTGATAAACCTCTTCATCTGTAAATGCTACCAGATTTGGTAAACAATCTATAATATAAACCGAAGCTTCTTCAGAAGCTATCAGGTCTACCAGTTCTTTTTCCAATCTTCCGTTGCCCGAAAAACCAAGGTTTACAACAGGTACATCTATCTGTCTTCCCAGAAAGGCCGTCCAGGCAAGACCAGCTCTCGAAGCTGATGCACCTTGTGCTATTGAGGTACCATAAACAATTACAGGTCTAGCTGCATTATGCAACGGCTTTAATGGAACGTTTTTATTCAACCCCATCTTGAAATTAGCCACCGAATTATATAAAGGAAAATACAAACGGTATTTGCTAATCTTTGTTCCTTTCAATTCACTGAAGACAATAGTCATATCTTCTTTTTTGAAGGAGATGTATTTTCCCTGCACCCATACCCAGCGTTTATCTGTAGTAAAAGCATATAAATCTATACCACTTACACCTATAGATGTTATATTCTTTAGCGACTCTTTACCCTGATATGTATATTTCAATACGATACTGTCCGCAACAGTATGAAAATCCAAATAAATGCCCGCTGAGTTTCGGGAAAGGCTCCACACCTCTTTCCTTACCTGGTTTTCATAGGATGCTGGTAATCTATCGAAGCGCTCCTTCAGCTGATTACTCCAAAGCTGACCTTGCAGCTTAATAGATTTGTCCTGGCTGAGATCTATCCAGTTAAACGCTTCGAAATCCTGGGAAAAGGACATCAGGAATGAACAAACTAAAAACAGACCCGATAATAATGTCTTTTTCATAATTGTTATTTTAAATAAATAAAAACTGCCTGAAGACGCGTATCTATCAGGCAGTTTATACAAATAGAACTAATACATTTTATTTTATAATGTTCACTCTGGCAATTGTACGGAAGTACTTATGGTACATTTCCTTAGAAACCCCGACAGGATCTCCTTTTGTAGCGGTAGGATAAACTTCCTGTTTATTTACCCAGTTCCACTCCCAATCTTTAATGTATTTTTCAAATTCTGCCTGATCCCAAACTTCGTTGTTCTTTAACTTTTGCAGCGACTGATTAAAGAATATTTGCCAGCGCTGTTTGTAATAATTCTCTACCAAGCCGCTCCATTGTCTGGCAGAGTAATCATTGATAGTTATGTCTTTATGTCCCCACATGGAAACTAAATCTTTAGCATTAAACTCGTACAACTTGCTTTCTTCTGCATTAGTAGCCCATTTCTTAGCATCTTCTATCCATATGCCCAGTAAGAAATCTTTTCTTGTAGCCAAAAGTCGGTCTAAATCCGAAAGGAGCTCCAGAAACTTTTTAGATTCCTTTTCATAAGTCTGTGCATCTCCTGCATGATAAGTATAAGCTAACTGACGCTGTAATGCTGTTGCATAATTAGCCATAGCTTGTCTGGTTATGTCAACTATATCATACTGAAAACCATCGCTATTTTTTAATTTATCTGAAGATTTAATTAAATAGTCCCATGCTTTTACAAATTCACGATTATCGTAATACAAATCAGTCCATGTCCAGTAACTGGTTTGAGCAAACGTCGGTCTTCCGGTCAGTATAGACTCCGGAGCTCCCTGATCTTTATTGTTATCCTTGTAAACAGTATTCAATAATACATCCCAGGCTTTTACGGCATTTTCATCTAAAACACCATATCTTCTGGCAATATACTTGTGGGTCCAGTTTTCCAAATCGACAGGTTGATTATTCCATACATGCTCCAACATGAGATGGTAAATAAAAGGGTTTTGCTCTATACCTTCCATGGTTAAACCAATACCGCTGTAATTGCCTTTCATCGGATCCGACAAAACCCTTGCAGGTTCACTTGCAATAGTCTGCGCTTTACCAAACAGACCTATGTTACCGCCAAAATTATGTAGCATATTCCACACCCATTTTTTGCCGTAATAACCTTCGGTATTTTTCCACCTCGGCCGATTCTCAGTATACAAATCAAGGATTACCAATTTATCATCAGGAACAGGTTTCAGAAAAGCCTGCATTCTTTCCGGAGTCCAGAATTTTCTGCCATGGGCACTCACAAATAACCAGGCCTGCATAACCCAAACTGACTTTGGATCAACTTTCTTCATAGAGGAATATACCTTCTCGCTGATGTCATATAGGTATTTAGGATCTGAGGATGGCGGATTAAGTTCGTTGAATATGTCTGATGAGTAATAATGGTCTGTACCGTATTCCCGGGTCTGCTCTTTAAGAAACTGTTCGCCAATTTTGGAAAACATCGGATCATTTGGATTCAGCATGTAAATATTGGAAAAATTACCCTGCCAGTTCACGCTATCGACCTTTGCTTCCGGAAACTTCTTTACGAACGATTTAGGAACATGTCCTGTAAAAGCAGGTAAAACCGGAATCATTCCTAATTCTCTTTGTCTTGCAAGGATCTTTTTCTGCAATTCTTTATGCGAATCAATCCAGGATTGTGGAAGCGGCCCACCCCAGGCATCCATATTATTCATATAAAACCAGCCAAAGTAAGCAGGTCCTGTAAAGAACTCCTGTAAGTCCTTATCGGTAAATCCCATACTTTTATATACCTTTTGCCATATTGCTTCCTGCCCGGTTATAGCCAAAGGCATATTAATTCCGTTCAATGCCATCCAGTCAATTTCCTCTTCCCAACGTTTCCAGTCCCACCATGCCATAGAGTAGCTGAAGGTACAATAGTTCAAATAATACCTTAACTCATGCGGACTCGTTTTACTGATTTTCTCTTTAACCACAGGCAGTTCCTTAGGTAGGTTTCGGTTGCTCCCGTTCCAGGTGATTTCGAAATTGCAAAATTCTTTCAGGTAATAATTCAATGCCGAAGCTATTGATACACCGTTGTTTCCGTAGAGTACTATTTTTCCGTTTTTTGACTCTATTTCGAAGCGGTCTTCTTCACCAGTTTTAGGCAGAAATTTTACTTCAAATTTCTGATAATGCTGCGGAACGATACGCTGAATCAGTTTTTTGGAAGCGGCTACATTCAATTGGGAAAAAGCATTTAAACAGACGCAAGCAACAAGCAAAAACGTCAACAAACAGGTTCTTTTCATTTTTTTTGCAATAAAAAAGCACCTTGAAAGTTTTTCAACTTCATTAATTATGAAAATAAATGATATTAAAAAGACTTAAAAGGTGCTTCTGATTTATATGTTAATGTATTTTATTATTTTTTTACCGGCGCCCAGCTCAAACTTCTAAAAGTTTGATTTTCTGCTGACTTCAATAGTAATTTTGAAGAGGCGCTAATATCCGAACCATGCCCGGCGTTGTCTGTAATCTCTATCAGTTTTCCATCTCCGCCTCTATCATTGCCACTACTAATAACATAAAGTTTTACTTTACCATTAACAACCTTTCCTTCTATAGCATTGCCTTTTGCAATATCTTTATAAACCCCATTAACTACCCACTTATTTTTAATCAGTGAATACTTAGTCACGCCATTACTATAAGTTAGATAATACAATACTTTTTGTGGATTGGTACCTGTTTGGTCTAGATCGACTATAGTAAAGCTGGTTCCATCATTAAAAGTAGGGTCACCTGTAAGGTTATTAAACTTTTTAGGAGCTTCGGTAACTTTTCCGCTTCCTACCTGGTACACTCTGGTATTCTCGCAGGCATAAAGATTACCATCATAGAATTTAATCTGTCTAAAACTTATACCGCCAAGATTTACGGCATTTTTTTCACCTTTTTTTAAATAAAATATACCACCATTATTGGCACCTCCGCCGCCTGCGGCCCATACCTCATTACCATCGAAAGTTGCTGCCGAACGAAAGGCATTATTGTTAAAGGCATTATCAAAGACAAAGGATGAATTTATGTTGCCATCGGCTCCAACTACAGCAACTATCCTGTTAACACTTTCTGCTGATTTATTTGCTATTTCGGTTCCTAAACCGGCATCGTAACCCGGGATGGCAATAGATTGTCCGTCACTGGCAAGGCTTATCCATCCGGACCAGACATCTTTACCCAGGGCTACTATACGTCGGTTGTCTCCTATCGTTTTAGCTGGCAACCCAATAGATTGTACCAGTACCGGTTTTTCTCCCGAAACATTGTATTCATCCAGATAAATCGGACAGGCATTGTAAGTGTTGATATCGGATCCCGAATGCATATCTCCTATGCGATAGATAACCAGGTTATCTTTTTTAAAAGGTTTTGCTGATTGCGCAAGCGTTGGGCCTGCAAGGGCTCCAAACATTGTCATTAACGTAAGGACTTTTCTACTAAATTTATTCATGATATTCTCTATGTGATTCTATTTAATTAGGTATAAATTTTACGGCTTTAGTTTCGCCTGAATTTGAAACAAGTGCCATATAAACGGCATTTGATAATTTAACAGGAAGTGTAAACTCGTTCTTTCCTAATAGCAGAGATACCTTTTTCTGAGCCAATAACTTTCCTGTAATATCTCTGATAATCAGTTTAGCATCCGCTTTTGTTGATGAAGTGATTTCGACACTTACTTGTTGTCCTGTTAAAGAACCAATAACTTTTATTGGATCGTTTGAATTGAAAGCAGAAGGATTTACAGAAACGATTGATGAAAGTTCAGAATGACCATTTTTGTCTACCTGCTTTAATTGATAATATACCGTACCGGATAACTGCTCTTTGTCTATAAAACTGTAATTACTTATTTGGTCGGTTGTTCCATTTCCCTTTATCCTATCTATTACCTGAAACCCTTCTCCTGTAGATTTCAATACCTCAAAGTAATCGTTTTCCTTTTCTGCCGCCGTAGTCCAGCTCAATTGTATTGCCGAACCAACCTGTTTAGCTTTAAAATCTGTTAACTTCACAGGAAGTGTTGACTCAGCTACAGGCGCCCAGGCTATACCTCTGATATTCTGTGTTGCAGGCCAACTTTTTATTTCTGTTGCCGTACCTGTAATATCAGCCGTAGGCGCAGCGGTATCTGTAATTTTATATAATCTGGCTACCGATGTTGATGTATTTGCAGCACTGCTTACAACATACAATTCAACATTACCTCCTACTACCCTTGCTTCTATGGCTGTTCCATAAGATGTAGCAGGCCCGTCTAAAGTACCTCTAAGAGTCCATGTTGTTCCTGATATACTAAATTTTGCAATTTTGAATGTACCTGACCCATATTGTAAAACATAAGCAACAGGTGTTGCTCCAACTTCTACAATAGTAAATGAATTCCAGCCACTTCCAATTGAAGATAAGATAGTACCTGTTCTGTTAAAAAAAGAGACAGTTGCTGTTGGCTGACCTGTTCCTATCTGATATATCTGACTGCCTGCACTTCCATATAAGTTACCTTGAAAAAATCTTAATTGAAAAAAACTTGCTCCTCCTAAATTTGTTGCTGATGATGCTCCTGCCGTTGCATACCATGTACCGGAAGGATTTCCTCCTCCTCCTGCACCCCACACAGCGCTTCCATCATAAGTTGTTGCTGACCTGAAACTATTGCTTTCGTGTACATTATCAAGAGATGTTGTAGTATTAATACCTTTCTGATAATCTACCAGTGCAACTACTCTATTCACAGTAGCAGCAGATTGATTACTCGCATTTCCTCCCAAAGACTGGTCGTATCCGGGGATAACTAAATATCGTCCATCGGCAGAACGTGTCATTAATCCTTCAATAGATGCGTTTCCAACTGCTACAATACGTTTATTACTACCTATTGTAGTTGTTGGCATGGGAACCGACTGTACCGGAGCAGAAATGGTACCTGATATATGATACTCTTCTAAGAATATTGGAACGGCAGAAGTTTGTGTGTTAACAGGGCTTGTTCCCTCATCATTTCCTAAACGATAGACAACCAGATTACCTTCGGTAAAATTCTGTGCTGCACAAAGTTTGGCAAGCATTGCAAAGCCTAAAAGTAAAAGTGTTCTTTTCATATTGATTTTTTAGTTATAAAATTGATTATATACTGACTATTATTCCATTAACCATTTCAGATTAAATTGATAATGTAATGCACTGCTGAATAAGTGGATAATATTATCCGGGGTTTGAGTTGCTGCCAGATAACCTTTAGGCTCGGCATATTGCGCATCCATTCTAAAATATCCTGTAAAACCTCCCCCGTTCAGAAATCTTTCTTTTCCATCAGTAATCAGTTTTTTTACGGGCCAGGTTTTACCATCATCAAAGGAGATAGCGGCATACATACCGTAACCGGTATAAGTTGTTCCGTCTTTCCTCGTAAATTGCATACCTTTCCTGCTAACCAGGTTCGCATCGGTAAAGGAAATCAGCAATAAAGCCCCTTCATTCAATCTCTTAAGCACTAACCGCTGACCACTGGATATTGGTGGAAATGCTGTCGCCTGATAGATCCATGACTGGCCGCCATTCTTCGATAAACTCATAGGCATGTAATAATTATTATCGACCTTAATATTGTCGTCTCTACCAAACGCCATTAAGTTTCCATTTTGTAATTGAACTACCCCCGCATGTATACCGGCTATTAAAGTTCCTTCTTCATCTTGCTTAAAAACAGTATTTTGACTCAATTTTACTAAAGGATTACTCCAGGTTTTTCCATCGTCTTTCGAAATATGGATGACACTGCCTCCTCTTACCTTTGGTGTGGCATCACATGGTTGTACCAGCCAGCCTTCTTTGGTTTTAAACATTCCGGCAATGACCTGATTTCCCAGTTCGTGTTCAGGATTGGCAAATTCCGGCTTAGACCAGGTGTAACCGTTGTCTTTACTTTCTCTTTTTACTATGGCAAGATTTTGCCAGGTACCCGCAGCTTCAACACCATTCATATGATAAACAACATTTCTTTGCTGATCGTAAAACAATGAAGAACCGGTCATATTTCGGTCAGGAACTTTAAAGAAAAGTTCCGGATCAGCCCATTCTTGCTTTCCGGCTTTCAAACGGCTGGATAAAATGGTCATTTCCCTTCCTTTTTCATCTTCGGTAGAAAACCATATTGCCAACAAGTCTCCATTAGGTAACCAGGTTACCGCGGGACAATGGTTATGATGGTACATGAAATCGTTTTTCCCCACGTTACCGGTATGTACATAGGTCAATGGCTCCATAAAAACAGGTTTACCTGTCACGTTCCATTTAAATATGGACGACCTTGGATTTTGATTCTTCGTTACAGGTTCTGAAATAAAGGAAGCTGGTTTTAGCTTTTCTATAACTTCTACAATTCTAAAACCGGTATAAAGTGTTTTGTCTTCGGGAATAAGCGCAGATCTGTTTGCTGAGCGTAAATATCTTACAGGTGTCCCATGACTGCCACCCCTCGTAACTCTGTATAATCCTTGTTCATAACCGGCCGGATCTGTTTTTACAGATGCGGTATATTTTCCATACCAATCCAGACACCACTCCTCTACATTTCCATGCATATCGTAAATTCCCCAGATATTAGGCTTGGTTTGTTTTACTTTTAATGAGACCGGTTTAGGTTCCCAGATAATATCCTGATTCCTGAGATACTCTTTGGGTAAAACCCTGTCGCCAATAGCGTAAGGAGTTAAAGTACCTGCTTTGCACACATATTCCCACTCCGCCTCAGTAGGTAAACGGTATTGCTTACCTTCCTTTTTAGAAAGCCACTCGCAAAACTTAACTGCATCTTGATAGTTTACATAAATAACTGCCTCGTCGTCTTCTGCAGAAAAGCCATTTTTACCGCGCAATTTTCGATGCGCGGGATCAAATTGTTCATATTGTGCATTGGTGATTTCTGTAGCCGAAATTCTGAACGGTCTGGATATGTTTACAATATGTGCCGGGCTTTCATCTTTATTTTCCCCGTATGAATAATCGCCCATTAGAAACTTACCAGGCTTTATATCGACCATTTCTAAGCCAATAGAATTAAGCTGTTGGGCATTAACAGCCAGAACAAATGCCGACAGACAATAAATCAAACTTAACTTTTTCATAACTGCTGTCTTTAGGGTTTATCTGTTCTGAATGGTGATGCGGGCAGACCTTCTTTATTAATAAGATTACTTTTATACGGGTTACCCTGCCATGCATATCTGACTGCTACAGGCTTTGAAACCGTATTGTGCCAAACTATAACCTGATCTTTTTCGATCTTAGCATTCGCCTGTACAAAAACACCATCTTCACCCGCTATAAAAAAGCCTTGCAACAGGTTACTATCTCTTATTGCCAGCCCAGAGCCTGTATGATCGAAAGTTATCTTCGCTTCTGTTCCAGACACTTTCATTTCTTTATAGATTGGACCGGAATAAACGATTTTATTATTTCCATAGGCCACTTTTTGTGCGGCAATTGCCAGCCGTTTTCCCACGTCCCATTTATTTTTAGGGTGGATGTCTTTTTCCTCGCCAATGTCTATAATTACAGCCATTCCGGTATTAGTAACAGAAAGGGTTTTTAATTGTGCTTCACGCAGATTGGCCCAACTGTTAAATTGTACATTGGAACTATAGGGACCATAATTAGCCAACTGGACATACAAAAAAGGAAAATCACCTTGTTTCCATTGTTTTCTCCAGTCTTGTATTAAGGCAGGGAATAATCTGTTGTATTCCGCCGCTTTATCTGTATTAGATTCTCCCTGATACCAGATTACACCTTTTATAGCATAGTTTACCAAAGGAGCAATCATGGCATTATACAACAAAGAAGGCTCGTATTGCAGTACTATCTTGTCTGATGCCGGAAATTTGGGCATTTCTTTGAGGGTGAGGCTTGCTTGATATGCCCATTCATTATTCAGATTAATCACTCTTTCCCCTACGATGATTTTCAAACCATCGGGGCCTTTGGCAAAACCTCCAGGTCCACCCCAATCAGTTACTCTAACAGTAATTACATTTTTTCCTTCTATCAATAAATCTTCAGAAACCGCATATTTTCGGATATTGCTTCTGCCGTAAGTAGCTCCTACCAGCTTACCGTTTACATAAGTACTATCTAATTCGTCTACATAAGAAAGAAATAGAGTACTGCGTTTACCCAAATCTGCTTTAGTAAGCTCAATTTCCTTTCTGAACCATACTACTCCATCATAATTTTTTAATTCACCCTGGTTTTCCCAGTAAGCCGGCAGAATCATGCGTTTCCATGATGAATCATCAAAATCTATAGTATTCCATTTTCTAGCAGACTGAAAGCCCTTGTCTAAAGCTTTCACCTGATTTAACCAGGCCTTTATATCATTTTTTTCTTTTTGTAATACTGATTCCCTGAACGACGGTTCTTTAACATGATGGTATCTGTCAATATAATGAGGAAATTCCTTTAACCCTTCCAAACTAACCCAGGCCTCGGCTTTTGTACCTCCCCAACTAGTACTGATTAAACCAATTGGAACCTGATTTTTTTGATAGAGTTCTTTGGCAAAGAAATAGGCCGCTGCGGAAAAAGAAGGCAAATGTGCAGGTACTGCTTCCCGCCAGCCAATAGTTTTAAAATTATCTTCAGGACTAAAACTGGTTACTTTTGCTACTTCTATAGACCTGATCTGGGGGATATTATCCTCTGCTTTCAATGTGTAAGCATTTCCCAAATCTTTCATCTTCATATACATGTTGGATTGCCCCGAGCATACCCAAACATCGCCTACAGCAACGTTTCTAATAATAATTTCATCCTGATTTCCTTTTATTACCATTTGCAGAGAGCTTGCTGCTGCCTGTTTATCTAAATTCAGCTTCCATTTTCCTTGATTATCGGCTTTTGTCTGATAAGACTTTCCTTTAAATTCCACCTGGACAGATTCTCCGGGGTTTGCCCAACCCCAAACCGGAATAGCAACATTCCGTTGCAAGACCATACCGTCGCCAACCAAAGCGGGCAGGGTAATTTTTGCCTTTAATACTTGAGGGGCGGCTATAAATAGTAGAAGAAAGTACTTCTTCAAAAAACTGTTTAACATCTTTCTTATGGCTTTACAGTAACCGTAATTGTTCTGATTAATTCTTTGCGTTTATTGATATTTTGAACCGAACCAATAAACTTTACTTCGTAAATACCTGGTTCCGAAAATTTATGGCTATATACTTCTGGCATCGGATTCTGACCTCCCTTAATAGCAATGGCTCTATCCGGCCCGAAATCCAAAGTATCTAAATACATTGGTTTACTAATTGCCCAATGATAACCTTCCGGAGACCAGTTGTCTGTATACTCATTACCCTGCATAGTAATTCTTGATTTAGTTACTACCGACCTGGCAGGATATGTTGTGGGATTTTCATCTACTATCCGAAAACCGGCTTCGCTCAACTTTAATATCTGCTGTTTGCCCGCTTCAGTTTGACCCTGAATTTTAAAATCCTGTATCATCCAGAGCCTGGCATCTCCAAAATCCAGCTGCGAACGGGTATTATATTTATATGCGATGTAAATAGGCTTACCTGGTTCGTAAATGTCTGTTAAATCGCTTTCTCCTGAAGCTTTAAAAGTACTGTTAGTCGCCAAAGCAAAGCGACTGGTAATATTTATCCAATTTGCCTGATAAATACTTTCTAAGCTTCCATAGTTCCCATCGAAGTCGGTACTTGCCCATACAGAAAGCTGGTCGGCCTGCGCCCCCTTATCAACGGCTGTTGTAAAAGATATACTTTGAGCTCCGGATACAGCGAGTTTTCTTCCGTCTTTGAAATTATAGTCGTTCAAAAATTCGCCTGAATAAATACTTAACAATTCGGCATCACCTGTAAAATGAAATTCTACTTCTTCATTTACCGAAACTTCAGTTGCACCAGCGCTAACATTGAAATCCAATTCGTCTAGTTTTAAACGATTTTCCTTTTTACAGGCAGAGGCGCCCAATAGCACTACTATTAAAAAGAAATGCTTTAATTTCATCATATTCATTTTTAAGTTTTACCAGTTGTTATTTTGCTTCAATTTGCTGTTTAAACTCAGCTCTCTGGATGGAATAGGCCACAACAAATGTTTACTGTTTACATTTTGATATCTATTGATATAATTGGTATAGTTAGCCGGCGGTACCTGCTGACTGATAGTATTATAAACTTCTCCCATATTTTCCAGGAATTTTTCCCAACGGATCAGGTCTGCTTTCCGCAAGCATTCAAATGCAAGTTCTCTTGACCTTTCTTCTTGAATAAATTTTCTTAAGGCGGCCTGATCTACTGTCGCTGTTGCAGGTACTTTGTGCTCATTTCCATCAAAAAGTACTGCTATTGCTGCCCCGCCAGATCCGGTAGCGCCACTTGGAGTAGTTATAGTAATTGTTGGTGCAGAAGTGTAACCTTCTCCAAAAAGAGAACCTGTTACGCCGTCTCTTTCCAGAAGAATTCCTGAAATTTGTTTTGACGCATTTAATACCGCATAAGCTTTTGCACCGCTTCCTCCACCTCCACTAATAGCTATTGTTGGCGCAACTGAGTAATTGCTTCCTTTATTTGTTAAGCTTATGGATTTTACACTTCCTTTTTTTACGTATGCCCTTTCTCTCACCATTTCCAGATACTCAACAACCTCATCTTTATTACTAAATGAAATTTCGTTTAATGCTTCTGCATACATCAGTAATACATCTGAAAATCTTAGGATAGGAAAATTTTGAGGCGTAGCGTAGGCTGTTTTAACCGGATTAGACTCATACTCTCTTCTAAACTTTGCAGCCGGACGTACAAAAAGTGATGCATAACTGGTGGAATTGGAAAAGCTTTTTCCTCCCGAAGCATTGTAGCTGAAATTAGCTATATTCCAGTCTCTCCTTATATCTCCCAATCCATACCGGTTATATAAATTTGCTGTTGCAGCAACAAATGAAAGACTTTTGATGTGATCGAGGTTAGAACTTGGAGAGTTTACATATCCATTCCAACCAGTCTCGTCAAAGCCATTCGCGATATTACCATAAAACTCTATTTCCCAGATGCTTTCTTTAATATCGTAGGTATCTTTTGCATAATTAATAAAAACCTGCGAGTAAGAGGAGTTAAGAGTGTGACCGGATTTTCCATCTTCAATTACCTTTAAAGCCCAATTTTTGGCGTCTTCATATTTTGATACATCTTTTAATGGATAACCCGCCATAAAGAGATTTACCCGGGCCAAAATACCCCGTACGGCCGACTTAGTTACGCGACTACCAAATCCAATATCACTAATGTCCTTCACATAGGCTTCGGCATATTCCATATCTTTTAAGATGAATTCGTATACCTCTTTTATCGGAGATTTGGCAATGTCTGTATTTGATGTCGATTTAGTCGAGGACAATACAATAGGTACCTCTCCGTAGGTTTGTACCAATAAGAAATAAAAATAAGCTCGCAGAAATGAAGCTTCACCTCTTACCCTGTCCCGTATCTCCTGAGCTATAGAAAGATTATTATCTATGTTTTCCAATAATAAATTCGCCCGGTTAATGCCTATATACAATATATTCCAATGGTTGGTAACCAAAGGATCCGCAGAAGTAAAGTCGTACAACATCGGTCCTGTAGTAGTGGAAACTCTGCTACAATAACCATCATCCCCGTCCAGACCATAATTAAATAAGATCTGACCACCATATAAAGCGTTGTGTCCTAAAATATCATACACAGCTGCCAGTGAATGTTCCAGGTCTTTTTCCGTATTGTATGAAGTCTCTGGTATCAAAATATCTTTGGGCGTCACGTCCAGAAATTTTTCACAACCGGAAAAAATCGTTTGGAAAATTATAAAGGCTATTAATATTCTCAATTTCATGATTTTTAATTTTAAAAAGTTGCATTAATACCGAATACAATTGTTCTTGCCATAGGATAGGCCGAATAGTCAAAACCCGGAGTGGTAGGTATACTGCTTCTTACAGAAACTTCCGGATCCATACCAGAATATTTGGTCCATGTTATCAGGTTTTGTGCAGCTATATTTAATTTCAGTTCGTTCAGAAACATAGATTTAATTATCCTTTTTGGAAGTGAGTATGCCAATGCCAGTGTCTTTAAGCGTAGAAATGACGCATCTTCCAATACCCTGGAAGAATGTATACCTTGCGGACCTTGTCCACCAGTTCGATAATTTGTATTGGATGGATTCTCTGGTGTCCACCTGTTGCTATAAGATGCGTATTGATGAAGATCCAGTGCCTTGATACCATTCCCGTCAAAAATTAAACGGTTAGCATTGTAAACATGATTACCGTAGGACCATTGAAAGAATACATTAAAATCGAAATTCTTGTAAGTGAAATTGTTATTAAAACCACCGGTATGGATAGGCAATGCTCTGCCTATAACCGTCATATCATTAGAATTGATTACACCATCTCCATTAAGATCTTTATACCTGATGTCTCCAGGTTGTATATTATCTCTCTCGGTGGCACTGGCATTACTCGGGAATTCTTTTTTTAGAATAAATTGTCCGGGTGCAGGGTTATCAAACTGATCTAACTGGTATATACCATCAAAAACGTAACCATAGAATTGTCCCATAGGCTGTCCTACTCTTGCCAAATACAGCGGACTTCCATTATACGCAGAAAAGAAACTGACCGTACTGAACAGATTTTTATCGCCATTGGCCAACTCTAATACCTTACTATCGTTAAAACTGATATTGAAGTTACTGGACCAGGAAAAATCTTTCTTTCGGATATTATTTGTATTTAATGAAAATTCCATTCCCCTGTTTCTCACTGATCCCACATTTTTATAGGCCTGTAAATAACCTGTGGTCGCAGGGAAATTGGCGTACAATAGTAGATCTTTGGTGGTTTTTGAGTAGAGATCAACCGTCAGCTGTATTTTATCTTTTAAAAATCCTAAATCCCAGCCGATATCTGTCTGTGCAGTACTTTCCCATTTCAGATCAGTGTCGCCCAGATTGGTAGAAATCGTTCCTCTTACAGGAGATTGATTATTAAATGAATAGGCATTTCCTACCAGCATATTTAAGCTTGACAGATAAGCAAAGTCTGCAATTCTGTTATTACCGGTAAGCCCATAACTAATTCTGAGTTTCGAATTAGATATAGCCGGAATGTTTTTTACAAAGTTTTCTTCATGCATATTCCATGCAAATGCACCCGATGGAAAATATCCCCATTGATGCCCCTTGGCAAATTTAGAAGAGCCATCGGCTCTAAACGTTGCAGTAAGTAAATACTTAGACTTGAATCCATAATTTACCCTACCATAGAAGGATGCTAATGTATTTCCGGTAGACATGGCAATGGCACTATATAAGTTACCCGTTTCTAAACCAGACATTCCTAATTCTTCTCTGTCTATATTTATTGTCCCGTACCCATACTGATCGAATTTATTTTCCTGAATGGAGGTTCCGCCCATAACGGTTAGCTTATGTACTCTGTTGAATACCTTATTCCAGGTCAATGTATTTTGGTTTGACCAATTAAAAGTATCGGAATAGCGGATACTTCCATTTACATCGAATTTGTTCGAAGGATTTAGCGTAGAACCCTGCGTAGTACTGGAATTATAGAAAAGGCTTCTTCTTTGATTATTTCCCTTCGCACTTCCTGTAATTCTTAAAGTTAATCCTTTAGCGATATCATACTTTATATAGGCGTTAGCTATCAGATCTAATATTCTATTTCTTGTATAATCGTTGTTACTGGTGATATAGGGATTTAACCGGATATCAGCCAGCTGGATATTGTCCGGGTCTACCAAATCATTTTCCAGATCAAAATCGGCATTGCCACTTACAGGCCGATAACCCCAGGTTCTATATAACAAATAGGTTGACGATGCACCTTCTCCTGCCGCAACTACCTGCCCGTAGTTTAAAAGACTTCCAAAATTAGCATTGAAGCCTGCTGATAGTTTTTTGCTGATAGTTTGGTCCAGTGAAGCGCGGAATTGCGTCCTGTTAGAGCCGGTATTATTTATTACCCCTGGCTGTTTGAAAATAGATCCCGAAAGCGAATACTTAGTTTGTGGAGTACCTCCTCTTAATGCCAGATTGTGGTTTTGTACAAAAGTGGTTCTCAAGATCTTGTCTTGCCAGTCAACTCCTTCTACATCTTTATAATCTTCAAGCGTTCTATCACTCAGATACCTGTTTGTTGCTCTCCCTTCATTCAATTCCAGTTGATATTTAACGAAATCATAAGAAGACATCATTTCCATTTGTTTGATAACTTTATGCATCCCGAGAGAACTGTTAAAGGTTATTACCGGCTTGCCTATCTTCCCTTTTTTTGTTTCAATAACTACAACTCCATTAGCCGCTCTGGAACCATATACAGCTGTCGATGAAGCATCTTTCAGAATATTCAGGGTTTCAATATCGTCCGGATTGATTGCCGCACTGGACATGTCTTCGATGGGGAATCCATCAATTACATATAATGGAGAATTGTCTTGTGTCAGCGAATTGGCACCACGTATAACAATATTCATCTCAGCCCCGGGCTGTCCATCATTAGCAGATACATTTACCCCTGCAACTCTACCGGCAAGTGCCTCTATAAATGACGGTACCGGAGCTTTTACAATATCTTTAACGTTCACTTCACTAACCGCCCCTGTAAGATCTTTACGGGCTACCTCACCGTATCCTATAACTACAATCTGGCTCAATGCTGTACTTTGCTCTTTTAGGATAATATTGAGTACTTTACTGTTACCAACTTTATATTCCTGGGAAGAAAAGCCAATAAAGGAATATACAAGAACAGCTTCTGCTGTAGGCACTGTTATCTTATACATACCGTTTGCATCTGTAACTGTACCCGTTTGGCTACCTTTTATTTTAACCGCTACGCCAGCCAAAGCTTCACCTTTTTCGTCAGTAACTTTACCTGTTACCGGAATGGATCTGGGTTGTCTTGGGGCTTCCTCACGCCCCTTCGAAATCACAATATTTTTGTCTACTATCTTATAAATTAAACCCAACCCGCCAAGACTTTTGCTCATCGCTTCATCTATTGAGGCATTGGACAGATCTATAGATTGCAGGACCTGATTTCTGACGGCTCCACCCGTAAACAAAATGTTGTAACCGCTTTGTTTTCTGATTTCTTTTAATACATCCATCAACAAAACGTTCTTTTTGCTCAGGCTTATCTTCTGTGCAAAACTTGCAGCGTTAACGTGTAAAAAACCAGTCAACAATAGTGCGAAAGCTAATTTCATGGTGAGAAATATTTTCAATAATGGCACATAGCGATCCCCGCAAATGCATTTTTTTATTTTTTTGTACATTTGATTGTTAGGTTTTTAAATAAGATTATCTACAAAATTTTCATTAATGGCTTAACATCATATCAGGGACGGTCGCAACGTTCCTGATAATTTGTCCGCCGATTTTTTAGGGCATAACAACCACCTTCCTCCGTTTTTTATTTGACTCCTCTATTTTAAAATGGACTCCCCCAGTCAATTCAATAGTGCTTAGCAATTTTTCAATATTTTCAAACCTGGAAACCGTACCGATAAAAACTTCGTTTTCTATTTTACCCTGATATTCAACTTCAATATCATACCATCTGCTTATCATATTCATCACGGTTTTTATATCCAGGTTATTAAACATGAAGTAGCCATTTTTCCAGGCCATTGCTTCTTCTATATCCACACTGGAAATATCAATTTTCGCTTTACTACCGAACGTAGTTGCCTGCTGTCCCGGTTTTAATAGTTTTGACAGCTTATCGTTTGTGACCGAAACCAGCCCTTCGGTAAGTGTTGTTTTTGTAAAATCGTCATTAGCGTAAGCGTTAACATTAAACTTAGTTCCCAACACCTGCACCTCAGTATTCTTAGCTTTTACTATAAAAGGTTTCGCCTTATTTTTAGTTACTTCGAAATATGCTTCTCCACTCAGTTCTACTATCCGTTGCTGACTATTAAATGCTACCGGATATTTTAAAGATGACATCGCATTCAACCAGACTTTTGTTCCATCAGGAAGATTAACCTGCGAAAGTTTACCATTAGGTGTACTTATCGTATGGTATTTATTTTCTGCTGAAGGCGAAAACAGATTATCATTTACTGTATAAGTGATGGTACCATCACTTGCCTTTTCTATTTTTGCTCCGGATTCTTCTACTACTACACCTGATTGTATCTCTTCCAGCTTTAGTTTTTTTCCATTCGATAAGGTGAGTAACACTGCGTTTTCGGCCGAATCTATAGGATTGAGCTGAGTGAGTTCTGTACCTGCTTTTCCAATATTGCCGTTATGCCAAAAAGTTTGATAGGCTATATATCCCCCTGCCACCAGCAATACTGCTGCCGCAATCTGCTTGTAGGGAATCAAATTGAATATCTTAAAACGGGTCTTTTTCTCTGCTATCGCCGAAAAAACTTGTATTTGTATTTTGTCCTCAATAGCTTGAACTTCCGTTTCAGTCAGCTTATTTAGGACATCATCTTCCTTATCAAAAAAAACATAGTATCTCTCTAAAAACGCTTTTTCTTCTTCAGACGCTTTACCGTCCAAATATTTACTTATGATTTTTTTCAGATCTGACTGTATATTATATTCGTTCATTTTTAGAGTTCGTTACTATAGATGTACCCAAAAGTGCAATAAGTCCTAAATTTTTTTTAAATAAAATTTTTAAGAGGGATTCTTGTAATCTCTACATCTTCTTTATTCGTCGCATACGCAACATAAAGATGGTCTTTCCATATATAGCTGCCCGGATAACTGTACCCTTCGGTTTTGCTAATTCCATCATACCTGCGCGGCTGTGGTATATCTCTTAACAGATATGATTTATCAAATAATTTTCCATCTCTACTTACAGTAAGCGTTAACGGAACGCGTCTTCTGGTTGGAACCGGGTTATTGACAAAGTAGCTAAGAGAATCACTTAAGTTTCCTGCACATTGCATAGAGTCTGAATCTGGAATATTGGTTAATACCGGTTTCGACCAGGTTGTACCATTATCTTTACTAACAGCGGCCAGTAATTTCCATGTTCGGGTATTAGCTTCAAAATGGAGATCTCTAAACAACATTACTAAAGTACCATCTTTTCTCCTGTACCAACTTGCTTCTACTGGTCTTGCCACTTTTTCTTTATCGTTGGCATTATAATCCGGCAAATCCGGTAAAAAACCTTGCTTCCAATCAGAAAGCCCGTCAGAAGAATCACTGTACATAATTCTAGTCCCCCTTACTTGCTTAAAATCTCCTGTTCCTAGTCCATGACAAACCATAATAAACCTTCCATTAGGCAACCTGCGGGCACTTTCACTAGAGCCTGCATTTTGTATGATAACTTTAGGGGCAGACCAGTTTATCCCATCTGTAGTAGTGCAAACTTCTACTATAGAAGTTTTATTTACCTTGTCTCCGGCAATAATGAGACAACTTAGTTGCTTGCCATCAGTAAGCCATCCTCCACTTGCTCTATTTGGCGGACCCACTTGTTTCGGTACCGACCAGCTGGCCCCATCTTCTGAAACACTATAATAAACATAAGATTCTTCACTAGGCTCATGTATAGGATGCCCAACCCACGTTGCATATAATTTCCCCTTAAATTCAACCAGTTGTGGATGGTTATTGAATTTCATATCCAAAGGTTTATCGGGCCTGAAAATAGTAATCTGCTCAGTGCCGCTTGCATAGTCTAATCCAAGATCATCGGGTCTGCTTTGGTTGAATAGATTATTGCTTATTCTTACTTCGGGATCCAGATCTACAGGAGTTGGTATCATCTTATTTTCTGCATCATTCAGTACATCATGTTTTTTTGCACATGCCAACAAACTGTTACCCGCAGTGAATACTAAAGTAGATACTGCAACTTTCTTGATAAACGATCTTCTGTTTTCGCTATCGTTAACGCCTTCTTTCATTATTAATTTATAATTGTTGTTTATAAAATAAATCGGTTTCTAAAAGCTTGTTTTATTTTTGCCTTTATAACATGTACCCGTAATCTTTAAAAGTCCCAAAACAAAAACTAGAAAAACTAAAAGAAATAGTGTTTATTATAAACTGTTAGGAAATCCTTATTAGTAATTTTATAATTTGAAGTACCCTAAACTTATTATAGTCCCAAAAAGTATTTGAAATATGTATTTGAAAAATAATTCAATAACCTGTATAGCTATACTAGAATAAGACACTAATGAACCACTTCAACTAATGAACTATATTGCTACTCCCACTATACCAGCACTTTACTCCCAGTATACTCCCACCCTAATACCACTTAGACAATTCCAGAATCATATGATAAGTTATTTTAGAAACAATCCTCTTGTCATATTCCCTTATCCCACACTCCTTCGGGACTTCTTCGGAAAAACAAAAACATTAATAGTAGCAGTACCGAAGCAATAGCGAACCAAGCCTATAACAAGTCCAGTACATCAACGGAGTTTAACGGACTTTCATGGACTTTTGCGGACTTTCACAGACTTCGGATGGTTTTATGAAATAAGGTGGTGTAATTGTCAATAACGAAACCTAAATATAGACATCAATATCCAATAATAAAAATCAGGAGCGATTGGACTGAATATAACAGGTTCATTATTTAAAATGTAGTAATATAAGCAAAGAGAGTATCTGAGTAAGCCTTAACCTTAAATAGGTACTGGCAGTATTCAATTGGTTCTGAACTGTTTTTCTTGAAACATTCAGCATTTCGGCTATCTCAGCAGTAGTTAATCCATCATGATAATGCAACAGGAAAATTTCTCTGCGCTTTTTGGGCAGGGCATCTATCCAGGATTTTACCAAACCCAAAATTTCCTTTTCTAACATCGAGTTTTCCGGAGATATCGGCGAAACCAGTATATTTTCGAAAGCAGACAAAAACTCCGAAGTATCGGGTGTTCTTGCACTGTGGTTAAAAACCTGAAATTTAACGGAAGTATGTAAATAAGCCCCTATATTATGAATATCTACCGATTCCCTTCTATCCCATAAAGAAATGAAAACGTTTTGAACGATGTCCTGGCTTTGCTCTATATCTTTTAATCTCTTATAGGCAGCATTGAAAAGCTCTTTCCAAAATGTTTTATAAATTAAGGAAAAGGCCGCTTCATTGCCGGCTCTCAATTGAGATAATGTGTCACTATTTATCAGACAATCGGACATTCAGGTTTAAAATATACAGCTACTAATTTAAGAAATTCAAATTTATAGCGAATATCTAAAAAAGCATCATATATATTTACATTATTCTTGCGAATATTAGCTTTATCAGTTTATACCCAAAATTTCCTTCGCCAGCTGTATGGTCTCCGGATTGCCGGTATATTTACCTTTTTCGTCTGAAAGCTTAACAACTTCCGTCCACGAATCGTTATGTGGACTGGTTTCAATCATTTTAATAACGATATTCATAGGCTCAGGGCCGGCATCGTTAGTTAAGTTTGTTCCAATACCAAAAGACATTTTTATTTTACCTTCACAATAAGTAGCAATACGTTCTACCTTGTCATAATTTAAAGCATCGGAAAAAATGATAGTTTTAGACAACGGATCTATTCCCATGCTTTTGTAATGTTCAATTACTTTATCGGCAAATATTAATGGGTCTCCGCTATCATGCCGTACACCGTCAAATAGTTTAGAAAACATCTTGTCGAATTGCTGTAGAAAAACATCTGTTGTATAAGTATCTGATAATGCAATTCCCAAATCTCCGCGGTAAACCTTTACCCAATTTTCCAGACCTAATGCATTAGACATTTTAAAACCATAATGAGCTGCATGAAACATAAACCATTCGTGTGCATGCGTTCCAATAGGTTTTTCATTATAAATCATAGCCATATGCACATTGCTGGTTCCTATAAAAGAACCCTTACCGTATTGTTGCATCGTATGCAATACTAAACGATGTACTTCGTAAGAATATCTTCTTCTCGCACCAAACTCTGCTACCGTTACCCCAAGTTTTTTGAACTTTTCAATCTTTTCCTTACTTCTGGCGATAATAGATTCATTGCTTTCTCTCACCGCATTTGCAGCTACATAAAAAAGTTCGGATATAAGCGACATTAAAGGCACTTCCCACAATATAGTCCTATACCACAAGCCTTCTATTCTTACTTTCAGATCTCCCCCAGCCTGTTCAATATGTACTTCTTCCGGATTAAAGCGGTACCCTTCCAGAAAATCCAGATATAGCGGGTCCAAATACGGACAAGTCTTTTTAAGGAATTTCTTTTCTTCTTTAGTAAGCTGAAGCAGCGCCATCTGGTCAACAGATTTTCGGAGTAATTGAGCAAAACCTTCCGGAAAAACATGCTTTCCCCGATTGATAAACTGGTATCGGGCTTTTGCATAAGGAAATAGTCGTATAACACCTTGCTGCATCGTAAATTTGTAGAAATCGTTATCTAAAATGGATATAAGAGAAACGGGATGCATGTTCATATGATAAACCTATAAATTACAAACGGATTTGATACACTATAGTTTGCATATATAATTCTGATTAACAAAAATTTGAAACCTATAATTTATATTTGATGCAATAATCAATTTACAATGCTTAAACTAAAAAAGACAGACCACATTACAGTTAACTATCCCGAGGGAAAATCTGATGTTGCGATTCATTTTTATAAAGATATATTAAAGCTGAACGAAATTCCCAGTATGGTTGCTAATGCAGTATGGTTTCGTATGGGAGACATAGAATTACATATTACTGCCGGAGATATCGAAAATAAATTATCTTCGAAACATACCGCTTTTGAAGTAGAAGATCTGGAAGCTGCTAAATCTTTTCTGACTGAAAATAATATTGAGATTAAATATTCATCTAAAATTGAAGGCAGGGAAAGATTGTTTTTTAGAGACCCTTTTGGTAACAGGTTCGAGCTTGTGGAATATTTGAAATAAAAACCAGATGCAGTGCTATTTGTTTAACTTTAAATATTACCTGGCTTATGAAAAACTTCATTTTCGCATTGCTGCCACTGGCTATCTTTTATTCCTGCATGAATAGCAGCAATAATAATCAGCACACAGAACAGGAACCAGATACTATAGAAAATATAGCGCAAGACATTAACAATAAAAGCTTATTGCAGCCCTGTTATATGGCTGTTGTGGGCAAAGATTCGGCTTTTTTGCATATAGATAAGGATAATGCAGAAGTTAAGGGAAAACTGTTTTATAAACCGCTGGAAAAAGATTCCAGAAATGGAAGTTTTGAAGGTATACTGATTAATGATACACTTAAACTGATTTATACATTTCAGGCTGAGGGGACGGAGTCTATACAGGAATTATATCTCAAATTAGATGATGACAAGCTTGTAGAAGCAGTTGGAGAATACGAAGATAAAAACGGAAAAATGGTATATAAACAACCTCAATCTTTTGACTTTTCCGGAAAAAGCTTTGTCTTTTATCCCTCCGATTGTTTAGATAAATAGAAATATTGATTACTTATTAGCCAGAGCTTGTTTGTAAGTATCTAAAGCCCGCTGTCTGGCAAATTGATGTTCTACAATTGGTTGCGGATATGCTGGAGTATCTATTTCCTGAACCCATTTTTTAATATAAATACGCTCAGGATCGAAACGCTTTGCTTGTTCTGCCGGATTAAAAATCCTGAAATACGGAACAGCATCGCATCCCGTACTTGCAGCCCATTGCCAACCTCCATTATTAGCGCTCAAATCATAATCATTTAGCTTTGTAGCAAAATAAGCCTCACCCCAGCGCCAGTCTATCAGCAAGTGTTTGGTTAAAAAACTGGCAGTAATCATTCTAACTCTATTGTGCATAAAACCCATCGCATTTAATTCCCGCATACCGGCATCAACTATCGGGTATCCTGTTTTTCCTTCGCACCAGGCTTTAAATTCCTCTTCATTATTTCTCCAGAGAATATGATCGTAATCTGTTTTAAAAGCATGATTCACAACATTTGGATAATGGTATAGAATCATCATATAAAAATCTCTCCAAATTAATTCGTTCAGATAAGTTTCGTTATAGACAGCAGCATAAGCTACCAGCTTTCTGATGCTAACAGTTCCAAATCTTAAATGTACGCTAACCCGGCTTGTTCCGGGTAGAGCCGGAAAATCACGGGCTTGATGGTAAGTTTGAATCAGCGTTTTGCTCAGGGAAAATTTTTCAAAAGAGATATCTGTTTTTTCAAAACCTAAAGATGCTAGAGAAGGAAATTCGAAGTTATCTCCTTTATATAAGTTTCTGTAGTATTTTTTACAAGGATAAGATTTAATATAAAACGCATTAAGTCTGGCTTTCCACTTTCTGCTGTAAGGTGTGAAAACGCTATACGGAGAACCGTCGTCTTTTACAACCTCCTGCTTTTCGAAAATACATTGATCTTTAAATGACTTAAATGAGATATTATTTTCCTCAGCTAACTTTTTTACCTGTTCATCTCTAAAAATAGCTTTTGGCTCATAATCGTGATTGGTATAAATAGCTTTTATCCTGAATTGACTAAAAAGCTTTTTGAATGTGCCTATTGGATCGCCGTATTCAACCAGCAAGGTAGATGCTAGTTTATCTAAGTCCTCTTTTAAATCGGATAATACCTGATAAATAAAATCAACTCTTCTATCCTCTTTACTATCTAATAAATTTAATATGGTAGTATCAAATATAAATAAGGGTAAAACATTCTGCTCATTTTTCAGAGCATAATACAACGCAGCCTGATCATCTAATCTTAAATCTCGTCTTAACCAAACCAGTGTAATATCTTCCATAACGAATTATTCGAAAGATTTGTAATTATAATTGATAAACTATTTTTGCTGCCAGTCTTCTTTTGTAATACAGTAAACGAAATTATACCTCGAAGCTTCTCCAAAATAAGAAACTTCCTGTTCGTCAATCTTTTTAGCATTTAAACGGGTAATAGCTATTTGAGATCGGATGTTACTTGCGCCTACATGAAAATAAACTTTTGTAATAAACTGAAACACATAGTCCAGCATCAATTCCTTAACCGAATGATTAATTCCGGTTCCCCAATATGCAGTAGCATAAAAAGTATAACCTATAAAAACACTATTATCTTCTTCGTTATAGTCATAAATTCTTGTACTGCCTATAATATCTCCGCTAGCTTTCGCTACAATTCTAAATGCACCTTTACTTTTTATCGCTCCTTCAAAAAAGATACGGAAAACGTCTTGTTGCCAACGATCCTTACTCGGATGCTGCTCCCATATCATGGGGTCTGAAGCAACCTGATACAGCGCGTCAAAATCCTCTTCTTCCAATGGATAAAGAATCACTTTATCATTTTCTAATGTAACCCGAGTATCAATTTTCATAATTTTTTTTATCAATTCAGCTGGAGGGTAACGTCCCGTCTTACAAAGTAAAAAAACTCTTCCGACTATTTTGATATCATATTAAAAAACATATGATAAAGTTGAACAAGACCTTATAAAGCTGAATAACTTTTATAATCCGAATGCAAGTTTTTAATGCAACATAATTGCAATAACAATATTTCTATTAAATTAGCACAACAATTGTGTACTCATGAAGTAGAAATAAATCCTGTTCACATACATAAACACGCTAAAAATGAACGATAAAAATTTTGATGTCATTATCATCGGTGGAAGTTATGCCGGACTCTCGGCTGCAATGTCTTTAGGACGCTCATTACGAAATGTTCTGGTTATTGATAGTGGCACTCCCTGCAATAGGCAAACTCCACACTCTCACAACTTTCTAACGCAAGACGGAAAAACTCCTAAAGAAATTTCTACGCTGGCTAAAGAACAGGTACAGCAATATAATACCGTAAAATTTCATAACGGAATAGCTATAAAAGCCACAAAAATGGGAGACAATCGATTTGAAATAGCAACAGAATCGGGCAAAACATTTACTGCAGACAAAGTGGTCTTGGCCACGGGAATAAAAGATCTCCTGCCGGATATCGAAGGCTTCTCGGCTTGTTGGGGTATTTCCGCTGTCCACTGTCCCTATTGTCATGGATATGAATTTAAGAATAAAAAGACAGCTATACTGGCTAATGTAGAGGTTGTAGCCCATCTTGCTCCATTGGTAAACAACCTCACAAATGACTTAACTATACTCACTAATGGTCAGGAAGTTACATTTAGTGAAGACCTATTGGAAAAATTCCATAAATACAACATTAATATTATCACAGATGAAATTATAAAAATGGAACACCAGGATGGTTCCCTTGAAAGTATAGTATTTAAAAATGGTAAAAAAATTCCTTTTGACGCAGTTTATAGCAAACCTGCGTTTGTACAAACAATAGATATTCCGGTTTCTTTAGGTTGTGAATTAACCGAACATGGCTATATTAAAGTAGATAACCATCAAAAAACAACAGTTCCAAATGTCTTTGCATGTGGTGATAATGCTTCGCCAATGCGCGCTGTAGCCAATGCTGTTGCTGCAGGAAACCTTGTTGGTGCGCTAATAAACAAAGAACTAACGGAAGAACGTTTTTAATGCGTTTATCAATTAGCTTGTGTTTTATAGCATATTCCCTTTATTCTATATCATATTAGCAAAATTTTTATACTCAGGTTTTTCTTGCGTATTTTTCGATTTAAATCATTAATACATGTATAATGAGGTTGTTTTACGTTTTTATCTTTGTTTTAACATCGAAGTTTTTATTTGCTCAGGATCAGCAGATTCAGCAATACAATCCGATATGGACTGTGCAGAGCAAAAACTCTGGAGAATCTATGCCAACCGGTGGCGGAGATATTGGTTTAAATGTTTGGGTAGAAAATGGGGATATTTTATTTTACATATCAAAAACCGGGACTTTTGATGAAAATAATACTTTGTTAAAACAAGGAAGAGTAAGAATAAAATTAACTCCTAACCCATTTTCCGGGGGAGAATTTAAACAAGAGCTTCATTTAGATAAGGGCTATATCCAAATCAATGGCGGTACAGAAAATTTAAATGCTGAAGTAGTCATCAGAACTTCTGCTTTTCACTCTTTAATTAATGTTCAGCTAAAAAGCAACCAAAACATTAATGTTCAGGCTTTTTATGAGAATTGGCGGTATCAGGACTTAATTCCTAAAGGTAAGGAAAACAATGCCAATTCCTGGAAATGGGCCCCTCAGGGCGATGTAAGAACCCACAAAGACAGTATTACTTTTGAAAAAAACGCTATTGTATTTTTCCATAGAAATAGAGATTATACCGTATTTGATGCAGTTGTTAAACAACAGGGACTAGAAGAGATAAAATCACAACTAGATAATCCAATCAAAAACCTAACTTTTGGAGGACTTATAACGGCCGATAATATGCAGGCTGGGACTACTTCTTCAGGTAAATATCAGCATACTGCATTTAAATCCTGGGAACTTAAAAGCATAAAATCCGCCAGGAGTTATAATATCCAGATCCAATTGCATACGCAACAAACACCTGATATCAACCTATGGAAAAAGACCCTTTTAAACAACTTTGCTAACGCGAAGAAAGACAAACAAACATTCCAGAAGACAGAAAATTGGTGGAGAGATTACTGGAAAAGAAGTTATATACATATTGGAAATTCAGGAAGCGTAGATTGGAAAATAAGCAGAAATTACCAGCTTTTTAGGTATATGCTGGGTTGCAATGCCTATGGAAATTTACCTACTAAATTTAATGGTGGTTTGTTTACTTACGATCCTTACCATGTAGATACTACACTTAATTTCACTCCAGATTTCAGAAACTGGGGCGGCGGTACACATACCGCACAGAACCAACGCCTGGTTTACTGGCCTATGTTAAAATCGGGTGATTTTGATATGATGCCAGCCCAGTTTAATTTTTATCTGAATGCATTAAAGAATGCAGAGCTAAGAACGCAATATTACTGGAACCACAAAGGCGCTTCCTTTACTGAACAAATTGAAAATTTCGGTTTTCCTAACCCTGCAGAATACGGATGGAAAAGACCGGAAAACTATGATAAAGGCATGGAATATAATGCCTGGTTAGAATATCAGTGGGATACTGTTTTTGAATTTTGCATGATGATGCTTGAACAGGAAAGGTACGCAGGGAAAAACATTTCAGAATATATTCCATTAATAGAAAGTTGTCTTACATTTTTTGATGAACATTATCAATATCTTGCCAAACAAAGAGGAAGAAAGGCTCTAAATGGCAACAATCAACTGGTTTTATATCCTGGTTCATCTGCGGAGACCTATAAAATGGCCTATAATGCGTCTACAACCGTAGCAGCTCTGCAGACTATATTAAAACGCCTGATAAGTCTGCCAGAAAAATATATCAGTGCTGAACAAAAATCTCACTGGGGAAAAATGCTGGAACGTATTCCTCCTCTTAGTTACAGAGAAGTTGATGGTAAGACTTTAATTGCTCCGGCCAAACTTTGGGAAAGAATTAATAATACCGAAACACCACAACTTTATCCTGTTTATCCGTGGGGAATATTCGGAATTAACAGACCTGGTTTGGACACGGCTATCAATACTTACAAATTAGATAAAGATGCTCTAAAATTCAGGAGCCACATAGGGTGGAAACAAGATAATATCTTTGCAGCAAGACTAGGTTTAACTGAGGAGGCCTGGCGATTGACTTCTGCTAAATTGAAAGACTCTGGCAGACGGTTTCCCGCATTTTGGGGACCCGGTTTTGATTGGGTTCCAGACCATAACTGGGGTGGTTCTGGCATGATTGGTCTGCAAGAAATGTTATTACAGGAAAATGGAGATCAACTTATACTGTTTCCGGCATGGCCAAAAGACAAAGACGTTAGTTTTAGGTTACATGCGCCAAAACAAACTATTATAGAAGCCAACTGGAAAAATGGAAAAATGAAAAAACTGAATGTAATTCCGGAAAGCAGACGAAAAGATATAATTGTGATGATTAGATAAAGAGAAAAAATTAAAAATAAAAAAGGGAGTAGAAAATCTACTCCCTTTTTTATATGGATTTCTTCAATAATTATTGAGAAACTACTGTATCAACAACTGTAGTGTCAGCACCTGTAGTGTCAACAACAACTGTAGTATCAACTGCTTCAACTGCAACTGTATCAGTGTTTTCTTCAGCTGGTTTGTTAGAGTTACAAGCAACTGCTGATAAAGAGATAGCTAAAGCGAAGAATCCGAATTTAAATAAATTTTTCATGTTAATTTTCTATTTTAATTTTTATGATTTTAAACATTAATACCCTAAATCTAGAAAGGTAACCCGGGGTTTTATCTTTTTTTACAGAAATCCGCTACAATAACCACAACAAACTGATTATCAATAATATAATTTTATTTATTTTTTTAATAAAAAGTTGGTTACCCCTTTTAATAAAAGCAAATTATAGTATTTAAATACAAAACACTTACTCAAAAGTATAGCTTCTAATTTTAAAAGACTAATTAATAAGGTTCTGACTGGTGAGGCTCTAATTTCTTTTCTATATTATAACATCTGGATTATCTTTGGATAGAAATTGGAAAACAAAAACCGAAAACGATCGGCTGGTATTTTATAAGGAAATATTTTTCTATAGATTGGGTTACATTTTAAGAATAAGCGTATTAAATAGTGAGTGGTAAGTTAATGCATTCTAAGCCGACAGATAATGAAGTTATTTTAGGGATACTAAATAATTCATCAACTATATTGAATTACCTCTACAAAGAGTATTATCCGATGGCTTTAAAACTTGTACTGAATAATAATGGAAGCGAAGAAGAAGCTAAAGATATCTATCAGGAGTCTATTATTATTTTGCATAACAAGATTAAGAATGGAGATTTTGAGTTGAGTAGCAAGCTCAAAACATTTATATACTCTGTATGCCGGAGGCTGTGGTTAAAAAAACTGAGCCAGAAAGGCCGTTATACTGAAGATATAAATGAGTATGGCGATCATATACCGGTTGAGCAGGATTTGGAACAGCAGGAAGAAAGAGACAAGCATTTTAACATGATGCATGATGCCCTTGAAAACCTTGGTGAACCCTGCAAAACCATTTTAGAGGACTTCTATATCAAAAATCTCTCCATGCAGGAAATTTGTGAGAAGTTTGGATATACAAATGCAGATAATGCAAAAACTCAGAAGTATAAATGCTTACAGCGACTCAAAAAAATATTTTTCAATCAAAAGTAAAAGAACATGATGAGTGAGCTTGATTTAATTAAAAGGATCGAATCTTACCTTCTTCAGGAAATGGGTGAACAGGAAAAGCTGCAATTTGAAGAAGAAAGGAAGAATAATGCAGCTTTAGATCAAAAAGTTGTAGAACATATCGAGTTCTTAGAGTCTATTAAAACTTATGGCGAGACTAGATCTTTAAAATCTGCCATGAACACCATTCACGAAGAGATTGATGTAGCCGCTTTAAAAGAAGAAGTTGTAGAACGTAAAACGAAGCTTGTAGAGCTTTGGAGTAGATATAAGCGAAATTTAGCTATTGCTGCTACTGTTGCTATTATTACTACGTTGGGAACTTTATTTTCTACCGGACAGTTGACCAATCATGACGATAATACGTCTTATAGTGCATTAAAACGAGATATGGAAACAATCCGCAAATCGCATAATGCATTGGTAAGAAATATCAATTCCAAATCTACAGCGACGAAAACGGTAGCTCCGAGTCAGTTTGGAGGTACAGGGTTTGCGCTAACTTCTACAGGATATATAATCACCAATTATCACGTAGTACAAGGTGCAGATTCAGTTTATATTCAAAACAATAAAGGAGAATCTTTCAAAACACAAACTGTATATGTAGATCCTTCTTATGATATCGCTGTATTATATATTAACGATCCTGCTTTTGAGCACTTAGGTAATTTACCCTATACTTTTAAAAAATCTTTAGCAGATTTAGGTGAAGATGTATTTACTATAGGTTATCCCAGAGATGAAGTTGTTTTAGGTAAAGGATATCTGAGCGCCCGTACTGGTTTTGGTGGCGACTCTATCCAATATCAGGTTTCTATCCCTGTTAATCCAGGAAACTCTGGAGGCCCATTATTCGATGCAAAAGGAAATGTAATTGGTGTAATCAGCGGTAAACAGAACCAAACAGATGGAGCAGCTTTTGCTATTAAAGCAGATTATATCCTGAAAGCTGTGGAAAGCATTGATCAGGATTCCATGAAGAATAAAATTTCTATCAACAAAAAGAATACTCTTGCCTCTCTAAGCAAAACACAGCAAATTAAGAAGATGCAGGATTACATATTCATGGTTAAGGTTTATAATAATTAAGTATTTTAACCACAATACAAAAAGAGCGCAAAGTTTTAAATTTTTGCGCTCTTTTTGTTAATATATCTTTGATTTAAGCGTTTTTACGCTTTACCAATAAAATATGATCTGCAACCAGAACTACCTCCCCTTTTTGGTTGATAATTTCTACATGTTCTGTTACCGTTCCATATTCTGGCTTTTTGGCATCAGACTTTTCTGAAATAGTTACTTCTGAATGAATGGTATCACCAATAAAAACCGGCTTTACAAAACGCAGACGATCATACCCCTTAGAAAATGCTTCTGGATTAATCTCAGAAGCAGTTAAACCAATGCCAATGGCAAATATCATGGTTCCATGAGCTATACGTCCGCCGAAGGGTTGAGTTTTGCACCATTCAGCATCCATATGGTGGGGGAAGAAATCTCCCGTATGACCTGCATGAACCACAAAATCGGTCTCTGTAATGGTTCTGCCTAAAGTTGTTCTTTTATCGTTTAATTGATAGTCTTCAAAAAATGTGGATTTGAAATACATAATCTTCAATTATTAATACTTAATTTTTAATGTTTAATAAATCTCGAAACCTATTTGCCTTTATCTAAAAAATCGCTACCTAACTCCTCCCTTTGCACTGGACTCATAAGCTTTTTCTACCCATTCCATTGTATGGATAACATCTTCTACCGAAGTAGGTAAAACCGCTGTTTCGCCATTTTTGTAACACATTACACTGGCCATTGTTCCCACAAAGGCATCCGGAAACCAGGAGCCTTCCAAGGTTATAGATTTCCACTCCGGAGCTTTTCCTTCCTCCAGTACGCAATATTCAAAAGTATCTGGCACACCATCAGGATAATTCATTAACAGGCCCATTTTGGCTTTAATAGCCCCTTTTGTTCCCTCCCATTTTATAAAACTTTCCTGATGCTGAGCACCAAAGTCATGATCGTGGTTGGTATTGATAACTGCATGCAAAGTATCTCCGTAATCGAATATTACAGTAGATCTTGAAGAAGATAAAGCTTTAGCCGGATGCTTTAAAGTTTTCGCTAAAATTGATTGCGGATTTCCGAAGAAAGAGCGAATTAAATCAAAATAATGAATGCTATGGTATTGGAACTCCAGACGAGGATGCACCATCACATGAGGAAACAACTCCCATGGAGTCTGTACCGTCACACGTACTTCCATATCATATACTTCACCAATCAATCCCTGCTCTATGATAGCTCTTGCGGCCATGGTATAAGGTGCAAAACGCAACTGGCAATTAATGGCCGCAACCAAATTCTTTCTTCTGCATACTTCTAAAATCTCATAGCTTTGTGCAATAAAATCACCCATCGGCTTCTGGATTAATACTCCTGCTCCATCCGGCAATTGCTCTAAAGTTTCTACAAACTTTTCAGGCATAATGGTGATATCATAAACTGCATTTTCCGAAGCGACTGCAACAGCGTCTGCTACATTATCAAAAACTCGCGGGATACCAAACTCCGATGCTAATTTCTCTGCCCTCTCTCTGGTCCTATTGGTAATGCCCCAAACTTCGAAACCCGCTTTTTTATAAGCCGGGAGATGGGCATCTTTGACAATTCCACCTGCTCCAATAATGACAATCGGAAGTTTCTGCTTTGGTAATATAGGTTTATAGTTTATCTGCATGTATCTATTTTCTCTTGAGTTTCTACTAAAATATTGGCTAAGGTTTCATCTGTTGTCATTGCCCTCACCATCATCTCATCTATATATTCAGCTATTTTCGCCCACGTAGCAGTACGTGGTAAAGTCTTTGCGTAAAGGTGTAGCTGTTCCAATTTATGGTAATATGGAATGGTCCGGTTAATTTCTGCATCATGCCAGGTAGATTTCCGGCAACCAATGCCTCCTTCTAAAGTCAGCAATTTATCGTTTTCCGCTGAAGTAGCATACTGAATAAAATCAAATGCTAATTGTTTTTTATCGCTTCCCTTTCCTATAGCGTATAACCAGTAAATATTTAAAGAAGCGGAATCTGTATATTCTAAAGATGGAATCTGTGCAACGTCAACCTTTCCTTTCACTTTAGATTCTTCAACAACCTCACACATGGCAGCAAATCCAAACCAGTTAATCATCATAGCTGCTTCTCCCCTGGCGAAAGCCAAACCACATTGCACAGATTCGTAATCTTTTGCATGAGGATGTACGATGTTGTTATTATTTACCCAGGATTTATAAAAATCCAGTGCATCTATTGCTTCCTGCTGGTTGATATTAATATCCCCTTTTTCATTAAGCAAGTTTCCGCCACGAGTCCATAACTGTAAGCAAAAATCGTAAACCGTATTATGCCCGTCCGGATAACCCGCCAACACCGTCCCGTACAAATTTTGATCTGGTCTTTGAAAAAAACTGGCTACTTCCAGAAATTCGTCCCATGTTTTTGGAATTGCTAAAGGCCTGCCAAATTGGATGTAAAAATTGCTTTGCTCTTCTTCAGATTCAAACAGATCTTTTCGGATAATTAAACATTCCGGTCCATCATGAAAAGGCAGTCCTACAATCTCTTTTTGTTCAAAAACTTGTGCTTCCAGCAAAGAATTACTCCAAACTTCTAAATTCAGATTTTGCGCTTCCAGATAAGGATTCAGTGCTTCCAAACTTTCGGAAGAATAGGCTTCGTCTAACCAATCCGTTACGATATGTGCTGCGTCCCAGTCGCCATTTTTCAAACCTCCTCGACCGATAATGGCACCATGAAGTTCCGGTAAATCCATGGTTACAAACTCAGCTTCTATATCTAAACCACGTTCTTTACAGAAAGACTCCCATATCTTCTGCATAGCATTCTCGAAAGGTTGAAATTTGCGTACTGCAAATCTGAATTTAGATTTTTCCATACAGCTCCTTTATGATTTTGGCATTGTCTTCCCCTAAAATAGGCGATCCTTTTGCTGATTTAATGACCTCTCCGTCCAGCCGGATTGGACTTCTGGTTGTTTCATATTCAAAACCATCAGACATTTTAACCGTTTGTACCATATCCAGAACTTTAAAAGCTTCGTGTTGAAATAAACGCTCCCAATTCATCACATCTGCACACCAGATATCTGCTGGTTCTAAGGTATTCAACCAATATACGGTGTCTTGTGTTTTCAAATGATTGGCTAAAATGTCTTTGATCTCATCTCGCTTATCATATGCTTCGGCCATTTGTTCATAAGCCAATAGGGCTTCACAGGAAAGCAATTTGCCTAATACAGGAATAGATCCCATCGCTAAAGCCAAATAGCCATTTTGTGTTTGATAAATTCCATAAGGTGCTCCTAAATAGGCGTGGGCGTTGTTACTTGCCGTACGTTCCTGCAACTGACCGCCATCTTTATAAAAAGTGGTAATGGCTTCGAACTGGAAATCCAAAGCAGATTCTATCATACTCACTTGTACTAAAGCACCTTCGTTTTTTAGCGCCTTACGTAAGAGACAAGCCAAAATACCGTTGGCTAAATTTGCTCCCGCAAGCATGTCGACAATAGATAATCCCATGGGAACAGGGCCATCATTTTTATTACCATTTAACCAGGTGATGCCTGTTAAAGACTGTAATAATAAATCCTGACCAGGTAAATCTTTCCAGGGGCCTTCTGTTCCGTAACCAGAGATTTCACCGTAAACAACAGTCGGATTTTTTGCTTTTACAGATTCGTAATCGAAACCCAAGCGTTCCATGACTCCCGGACGGAAATTATGCATCACCACGTCGGCTTTTTCTACCAATTTCCAGATTTTCTCCCTGTCTCCTTCATTTTTGATATCCAAAGCCAGGCTTTCTTTATTTCTGTTGATGGCATGAAATACCGTAGATTCTCCATTCAAAACTACGTTTGAGGTATATAGATGGCGACAAATATCACCAGTTTCCGGGCGTTCTATCTTAATTACCCTGGCACCCAAATCGGCCAATTTCAAACTTGCCGATGGTGCTGAAAGGAATTGACTAAAGTCTACAACTAAATAATCTTCTAATGGCTTCATTTTATATCAGATTAAATTGTTGATTGATTAATTCGGTTTCTGCTCCTGCTTTCGGAGCTGCTTTTCTGGAATATAGTTTTTCTCTATTGATTTGTATCGGACTTCTGGTTCCTTTAAGGATTTCTCCAGTAGGTAAATCCAGTTCCTGATCAAAACCTAAAACTTTGTAAGCTTCGTGATTTAAAAACTCCTGATAATTAAATATCGGTGAACACCAAATGCCTTTACTATTTAATAAATCAATCCAATAAGAAGTGCTTTCTTCCTGGATACGGCTTGCTAATAATTGCGTGATCTCATCTCGCTGCGTGAACCATGAAGCTTTATCCTGATAAGCAGAGAAATCAATTTTTAAAGTCTCCCCAATAAACAACAAATTACCCATTGCCAAAGCCAAATAGGCATCTTTGGTTTTATAAATACCATAAGGTGCACTCAGATAAGCATGAGCTGTCCCGGCTTCGCTACCTCTTTGTGGCAATTTATTGCCATCATTCAGGAAGCTGGTAATCACCTCGAATTGAAGATCGAGAATTGATTCAAGCAAACTGACCTCTACCAGAACACTTTTTTGCGTTTTTGCCCGCTTAATTAAAGCAGCTAAAATACCTTGCGTTAAATGATGACCGCAAATCATATCGGCTGTAGCCAAACCAAAAGGTGTTGGTCCAGATTTACTTGTTCCGGATAACCAAGTCAGTCCAGATAAAGACTGTACCAATAAATCCTGTCCTGGCTTGTTGGCCCAGGGACCTTTATTACCATATCCGGTTACAATACCATAAACCAATTTAGGATTGATTTTAATTGCCTGATCATAGTCCAACCCTATCTTTTCCATCACACCGGGACGGAAATTATGAGTCATTACATCCGCATGGGCAATTAATTTCTTTACACGTTCCAAATCCTCCGGATTTTTAAGATCTGCCGCATAAGATTCCTTATTTCTATTTATAGTGTGGAAAACCAAACTGTCGCCATCTACAAACAGATTCTTAATGGCTATTTGCCTTCCTCCTTCTCCCTTTATCGGCCTTTCTATTTTTATTACCCTCGCACCTAAATCTGCCAGTTTTAACCCAGCGGTTGGTGCAGCCATAAATTGGGCAAATTCCAAAACCAATAAACCTTCTAGTGGTTTCATTTTTTTTTGTTAGTTTTTTAAAGTATCAAGTACCTAGTATCAAGTCACTAGATGCCCTGCTTGAATATATTATGACAGCGGATCTCTGTTTTTTACTTCCTGGACTCTATATAGAACTGATTCAGTTTATCTAATACCTGTTGCTCATCTCCGCCTTTCAATAAGTAATCTCTCACTACATCCCCTGCGTGATCCTGAAAATACATATGGCCATGATATCTAGGCCTCAAATAAGCTCTTTGCAATGCCGGTAAGGTATTTCTGAAATAATTATGAGAAGCGGCATTGCTATGTTCACTTTCCCAGGCTTTTAAATGCCCTGGCTGCCCACCATTATCAAAGAATAAATATTCCTGAGTGTGCGGATTGCCCACGAAACCGGCATAGGCTACGGCTTCTGCAACATATTGCGAAGATGAAGATATAGCCAGTCCCGTTCCACCTAAAGAAGTTTTCATGTTTTCATGACCTTCTTCCAATGCTACCAAATCATGAAAATGTAACAGATTTTTGGCATATCCGTCTCTTGAATAGTTAGAATATCCATAAGCAAAAGGACAATAAGCTGTTGTATCTGTATTCACCATGGTTTCATAAACCTGTATGGGATTTTTATCAAAGAAAGAACGGTCTATTTTATCTGCAAGCGTTTTAAATAATTGCAAAGCCTTGATACCATTTTCTTTACTGATAACCTCTGTTTCCGAAGCAAAAGGTTCTTCGCCCACGGCACAACAGAACATGTAATAGCTCATGATGGTATCAATAGGAATCAAAGCTGCGCCCACCAAACCTTTATCGGCTAAAGCCAACACGTCTTTGAAAGTTTTAGGCAAACTCAAGTGATGCTTAACAAACAAATCTGGTCTGCTAGAAGCAACAGGAGTAGCCGCATCTATAGCCAAAGCCCATTGGTTTCCGTTAAAATTATAGCTTTCATGTGATCTACCCACGCTATTTGCAGCCTGGTCTGCAATATATTCTTTCGATAAATATTCGTCTAAAGGCAAGATTGATTTAGTTCCGGCTGCAAAACCTGCCCATGGATGATCTATCACCAATAAATCGTAACGCTCTGCCAGTTGTTGGATAGACATATCTGCAAACTGTTGTAAAGAGCGTTTTTCCCAGACAATCTCTACTTCCGGACGCAATTCTGTAAATCTTTGTGCTGTTGCTACCATAGATGTAAATCCACGGCTGTGGTTCCAGGTAATCCCCTTTAATATTTTTGGTTTGCTCATTTTTATTTAAAACTTCATTTTTGCTGCTTCTTGTACGTAATTGGTTTTTGCTTTTGTTGGATTGATATAAAAAGTATAATTGTAATTTTTAGCTGGTATTTGATATTGCTCTAACGGTTGTGAAACCTCAGACCAGGAATCATTACCTCCAACACCCATTTGAATTAAATCTATATTTACAGTTATTTGTTTACTATCGACCAGTTCGTGCCAATGTTTTTTAGATAAAATTTCTTCCTGTGTGAAAGGCCATGCGCCCATACTTAGCAAGCTATCCGCAACTACCATAATACCTTCTCTATCTTTATTTCCAAAAGCCATCCAACGCACATCAGTACGGTTTCCATTCTCTTGCGGATAGATATAAGGTTCCATAAAATCATTTATAGGCATACTGTAAATGCCAGCATCAAAACCGTATCTTCTGTCAATATAATTTTCCATAGGTCCCTTACCATAGAACGTAATATTGTCATACGGACGAGCTATAGCCATTTGCATACCTACTTTAGGAATATGAGGTAAAGCGGTATCAGCTTTCAGGCTGTAATTTACTTTTACTACGCCATTCCCATTTACAGTATACACAACCTTAATGCTTGCCTTATCAGCAATAACATCATAGTTTGCAGTAATTTGTGCTAATCCTTCGCTAATAGATATCGCTTCAACCGTTTTAAGCTTCGCTTTATTTTCATACCACTCTTTCAGGACTTTATTTGGCTTCCAACCCCTTCTGTCATTTTCAGTTTGCGGACGTAAGAAATTAGGCAATAAGGGTTTTAATATTTGCTCTTTTCCCTTCAGGGTATAAGAAGTTAAAGCGCCATTCTGCTTATCGAAAGCAATCTGGAAGTCCTTCCCTTTAACTGCGATACGATTATCACCCTGATCTAAAGAAATTGCAGCGAACTTTTGTTGATTATTTTTATGTTGTGCCAGTCCAGTTAACGCAAACTGATTTGAAGCTACTTCAAAACCTTTTTTCTCCCAGGCTTCATCTTTCGATAATTTAAAATGAATACTGAGTAGGTATTCTTTACCCTTTTTAAATTTTGGTAAATAAGATTTCAGGCTGATTTCCTTTTGCTGTCCCGGTTCCAAATCAATTGCCGCGATTTCCTTTCTTAATACCTGAACTCCATCTTCTAACAGTCTAATTTCAGGTGAATAATCCTTTAAATTTTTGACGGCATTTCTGTTTTTAATATTAATAGTTGCTGTTGCTGCATTAACCAATATAGCTTCCGCTCCCTGGTAAACACGTTTATTTTCGAACATAGCTGCCTTTGCTCTACCCCATGCATCTACCACACCATTCAAGCTGAATGAACCATTGTGGTATTTTTCACCAAAATCGCCACCATAAGCCAAAAATTCTCTGCCTGTACTGTCTTTCTTAATTAACGCCTGATCTTTATAATCCCAAATGAAGCCGCCAATCATCCGGGGTCTGCTACGGAAAATATCCCAGAACTCTTTAAGATTTCCGGTAGAATTACCCATAGAGTGCGAATATTCAACAAACAGAATTGGTCTTTTGTCGCCATTTTTTTGACTTAATAATAGATCTGGTGTATAAATTCCCGGATAGAACCTGGAAACAATATCCACATAATATTGATCTAAAGGATTTTGCAGACGATGTGAGTGGTCATTCGTTTTCGGATATTTTGGATCTTTGGGATCAATATAGCCTTCTAGTTGATGACTTCCCATACTCGGCTCATAATGTACTGGTCTCGTAATATCAAAATCGTGAAGCCAGGCAGCCATGGAAGCTGTGGTTGGACCTCTTCCGGCCTCGTTACCCAAACTCCAGATTATAATACTAGGATGGTTTTTATCTCTATAAGCCATTCTGGTAATACGTTCCATATGCGCAGCAACCCAGTCCGGATCGTTAGCCAGCTTACCGCCTAAACCATGGGTTTCGTAATTGGCTTCATCCATTACCATAATCCCGTACTCATCACAAAGTTCATAGATATAAGGATCATTTGGATAATGGCTGGTACGAATGGCATTGAAATTGAATTTCTTAATCTGCGCAATATCTTTACGCATATCTTCCCTGCTTAAAGCTTTACCTTTTACCGGATCGTGATCGTGACGATTTACCCCATACAGATAAGTTACCTTGCCATTGATCAATAGCTTTCCATTATCTTTAGAGAACTCAATTTTACGGAATCCCACTTTACAGCTTTTTGCCTCCAACAGCTTATTTTCTTTATCGTAAAGCGAAATCACCAGTGTATAAAGATTAGGCTCTTCTGCCGACCATTTTTTCGGGTTCTTCACTTCAGATTCCAACAAACCGAATTTCACGTTATCTAAACGCGGATAAGCTTCATTGAAAATATCATGTCCGGATTTCTCCAATTCATTAGCAAAAACTGGCTTCTTATTGGCATCATATAATTGTGCCTTCACCATATAACCTTCGGTAGTTACACCAGAATAATTATCTATGCGTGGACGAAGACTGAAAATAGCATCCTTATATTCTTTGTCCAGCTTTGCTTGCCAATGAAAATCTGCAATGCGTACTTTTGGTTCTGCCAACAACATCACGTCGCGGTGAATACCGCTCATTCTCCATTGATCCTGATCTTCCAGATAGGAAGCATCACTCCAACGGATTACCTGTACAGAAATCACATTTTCTCCCGCTTTCAGGTAAGGTGTTATATTAAATTCCGACGGCAAACAAGAGTCTTCGCCATAACCTAAAAACTTACCATTTAGCCAAACTTTATAAGCAGATGTCACACCACCAAAATGTAAGGTGATGTTCATATCCTTCCAGTTTGCAGGTAAGGTAAATGTCTTTTGATAAGATCCTACAGCATTATAATCTCTTGGTACACGAGGCGGATCTACCGGTCTGAACGGATATACAGCCGATTTATAAATAGGAATATCATAGCCTTGCATCTCCCAGCTGGAAGGTACCGGAATAGTTTTCCATCCCTGTTGGACTTGTGTATAGAAATCTACAGGAGCATCGGCAGGCTTAAAAGCAAATTTGAAAGCCCAATCTCCATTCAGCATCATCAAACGATCACTCTTTTCTCTTTTGCCTTCAAGAGCGGCGTCTATAGATGAGTAGGAATAAGCTGTTGTCCTGGCATGTTCCCGATTGATCGAAGTAATCTTGGGGTCTTCCCAGGGTTCCAAATTATAAATTCCGGGCACCGGCGGAACGGTGGCTGGTAGGCCATCAACCGTCTGCCCCTGACTTAATGTTGGGATTGTCATCAATCCGGATACAGCTAGATATATATATTTTTTCATTTTATTTTTTTAAAGTAATAAGTTATTAGTTTTAAGTAATAAGTAGCCTAACATGATGATCGGCAGATCTGTTCTTATTTATTAAGTCTTTGGAATAACACACTTATAACCTAAAACTTACTACTTAGAACTCTGTACTACAACTTCACTAAATATTCTTTTCCTTTTTCTATTTCTAAGTGATACCGATTTTTACCTACAACTTTAATACTTGCATTTTTACAAGTAGGCTTACGCTTATTATTAATAATTAAAGTCCCCGTTCCTACCGGAGACTTCACTTTAATTTCAGAAGTGCTTACATACAATTCAATTTCTCCTTTTGGTGTAGGGATACTACCTTGCATCCATTTCAAGCCACCTAAATGAGGTTCAATAGTATAGTTTTCATAACCCGGAGCACTTGGGCGTACACCTAAATAATATTTGCCCAATAGATAAATCGGGCTGGCTCCCCAGGAATGGCAAAGGCTTTTTCCAAATTCACGGCCATACATGGTATAATGTTCTGCGCCAGATTTTGCAGGATTATATTCTTCCCAGAAAGTAGTTGCCCCTAACTTCAACATACCTCCCCAATAGTCCTTCATCTCTTTCATGACATAATTCTGCTCGCCCATAGCACACAAAGCTTCCAACTCGTAGAAACGCATATAAGGCGTCATAATCTTTTGGATATTGTCGTTCAATAATACATTTTGTTTCACGCCTTGCTTCTGTTGAGCATTCAGGTAATCAAAGAAAATAGCGAACATATTGGTATAACGGGTTACATTATCCGTTTGCTTGCCATCAATTCTGCTATGTGCAAAAGCCTGTTTGCTCTCGTTCCAGTAATAGTTAAATATTTTAGACTTCAGACTTTTCGCTTCTGCACTATAGAAATCCTTCGCTTTTTGATCTTTTAAAATATCGGCACACAAAGCCATCGTCTCCAAACTTCTGCACAGCAATAGCTGCTCAAAACTCACTTCGCCTTTTTTGCTCAATCCATCTGCCCAATCAATAAAAATCCAATCGCCGGAAAGTCCTTGCATTAAACCGTCTTTATTTCTGCGTTGAAGACAGAATTCCATTAAAGACTGCATTTTAGGATAAGCCAGTTCAATAAACTCCTTATCTCCTGTATATAAATAGTAGTCGTAGATTCCCAAAAACCAATAGAACGTATAGTCCATAATGGTATTGATATGGCTCATGGTAGGTTCCTTACCTCTTAGGGCCAAAGTGGTGCGTTTTACCGACTCAGAATCAAAACCCAAATAATAATTCATTAGATAGCTCTGGTATGCATCACCACTCCAAATCCAACGGTCACGTTTAATACCATCAATAAAGAATTCACGAGTAGTCAATTCCATGGTATATTTGGAAACATCCCAAATCTTGTTCAATTCTGCATCTGAAGAAGTGAAACGGCCACGATCTTTCATTGGCAAATATTCATATAGCATAGAAACCTTAGCTATAGAAACTTCAGGATCGGTAACGATATTCACATATCTGAAAGCTTTTGACAGCTCTAAAACTGAATCCTTTGCACTGGCATTGTTAATATCAAAAATATCGAAGGTCTCACATGTCTTCGTTCCCAAAGCCTCTTCTTTTGACTCTCCATAGTAGATTTGTACTTTACCCTTACCTCTTAACTGGTGCAATTTTACAAAGCCGAAAGTGTTTTTTCCAAAGTCTATAACTTGTTGATTTCCCTTTTTCTCGGTATTTGTAGCCTCTTGAGGTCTGGTTGCTAATTTAAACGCAGAAGGCTTATTATCTGGGGTATTGAAATTCCAGGTTCCGGCTTTTACATAAGTAGTTCCGGATTGGTCTGAAGCCTTTCCGGTTTCGTCGATCCACTCCTTATCTTCAAAAGTTACCAACCATGTATTATCTGTTTTAATGGTTTTACCTTTGATGTATAATGCTGGCACATGTCCCTGGTTATGAATTTTTATATTGATTTTTTGTTGTCCCGCAGGAATAGTCAGCCTTTTTGGATATCCCGATACCATCTTGCCGTTGATTTTAACATTGTATCTTCCTTCTGCAAAAATCTCAATATCCTCTGGTTCTGTTAAGTTGAAAACTTTGTGGAATTCTACCAGTACATAGTGACTGTCCATACGCCAGAATGGAGGAAAAAAGGTACCTCGCTCTGTACGGCGGTTTTGCATATCGTTACTTAACCAGATTTCGAAATCTCCCGGGTACCAGATCCATGTTGATTTTTGCTCCTGTGCTTTTGTTGCCAGAGTAAATAGGCTTGTTATTGCTATTATGATTGCAACACACAGATTCTTAGGGTATATAATATTCATATCTTATAATGGATTTTATTTAAAAAAGAGCCACTTACAGCTATATCAAATCTATTAGCTATATGCCTGCATTTTATATAACATGTTTCCTTTGTATTATATGATATTAGCTTTAAATTTGTAATAAGCAAACACATGTAATTAATGGTGCAGCTTATTAAATAATCGATAATTATTACTCCACCTAAAATCCACGTATACTCCACCTTTCATCCACATATAGTCCACTGTACCTGGTTTATTCCTTTAACTATCCTATAACTATTCCAGTACTATACTCGCTTAACCATATAAATGACAAGCCTACAACGTGAACCAACATCATCGTGATAGCATGATTAATAGAACAAAATATAATTGACCTCAAATTGTTAAAACTTTTTTAAAGAAATTGCATTTAACATTCAAAGCAAGTTAGATGCAACAGGAAACAAAGAAATCTATTTTTAAGGATAGAAAGCGAACAAATATTTTGAAGTCAGCAGAACAGAAACTTATTTTATTTTTTGTAGAAAGAGTTCCTTCATCGTTCACCCCTAATATATTAACTTTTATTGGAAGCCTGGGCTCCCTGGCGGTTCTAATAGGGTTCTTATTAGCAAAATATATCTACATAAATTATCTTTTTATCTGCATTCTGGGGCTTCTGATCAATTGGTTTGGCGATTCATTAGACGGCAGAATTGCTTATTACCGTGGAATTCCCAGAAAATGGTTCGGTTTTTCACTTGATATAATTATGGACTGGCTAAGTACTATAATGATTAGCCTGGGTTACTTCTATTATGCTCCGGAGGAATTTAAAGTTTTTGGATTCATTTTCCTTGCGCTTTATGGCTGGGCAATGATTATTTCACAGCTACGTTATAAAATTACAGACAAATACATAATCGACTCCGGTGCTGTTGGTCCTACAGAAATCCGGGTGATTATTGCGTTGATATTGATATTCGAAATCATATTTCCTTCATTTATTCAATATGCAGTTATTGTTATTTCTCTCGTTCTAACAATAATAAATATCAAAGATACAAGACAGTTACTTAAATATGGCGATGAACGCGATCTGTTAGAGAAAAAGCAATGATTAAAGAAAGATTAATTATGTTTTTAAAAGCACAGCTGTCTGCATTTATTGGCGGGATAACAGACTATGCAGTAATGATTTCCTTAACAGAAATCTTTCATATACATTACACAATTTCTATATGTATTGGGGGTACAGTAGGTGCTATCGTTAATTTTTCTATTAACAGAAACTGGACATTTGATCCAAACAATGCTAAAGAAGGAAAAATTAACACCCAGATTATCAAATTTATAACTATGGTATCCGGAAGCATCTTTCTCAAATCTGCAGGTACATATTTAGTAACTACAGGTATGAAGATTGATTATAAAATAAGCAGAATCATCGTTGACATTATTGTATCACTTGGATTTAATTACACCTTACAGAAATACTGGATTTTTAAAAAACCTCATAAACTACCGAAAACTATGTAAGTTCCATAACCTCAGGATTAATACAGGTTAGTAAACTTTCGTTATTGATTTTTGCTATGATATTCTGAACAGCCAGTTTAACCATTTCATTTCTTGTTTCTACGGTCGCCGACCCGATATGAGGCAAAACAGCTACACTTTCCATTTCTAATAAAGGGTTATCTGGCGCCATAGGCTCTGGATTCGTTACATCTAAGCCCGCGCCCCAAATCTGCCCATCCTCCAGCGCTTTTATTAAATCTTCTTCATTATGAACAGCTCCTCTGGAAGTATTGATAAAAATAGCACTGTCTTTCATTTGGGAAAACACCCTATAATCAAATAAACCTTTAGTCTCTTCGCTTAACTGCGAATGCACAGAAAGTACATCACTTTGTTTTAACAAATCTTCAAAGCTCACCCATCTGGCATTTAACAGATCTTCTGCATCCTCGTTCCTGTTCCTATTATGGTAGATAATCTCCATATTGTAGGCCCCTTTGCACAATTTCGCCATTTCTAAACCAATTCGTCCTAAACCAAAAATCCCTAATGTTTTATTATGCAACTCTATGCCCAATATATCTGTAGGAATTTTCTTTTGCCATTTTCCTTTTAGAATTTTTTTGTGCTGATAAAAAGCCTTTCTGGATACAGCTAACATTAATAAAAATGCAGTATCTGCTGTTGCCTTACTCAAAACGCCTGGTGTATTGGTAATAGGAATACGATATTGAGTCGCTGCCGAAACGTCTACATGATCGTAACCTACACTTAATAGCGAGACAAGTTCTAACTTTGGACAAGCTTTAAAGAACTCTTTGTCTAGTTGGTTAGAACCAACATTAAATAAAATACTGCAGTCTCTCACATTTTCTATCAGTTCTTGTTTGGTTATTTTTCTTTCATATGGCCATTGCTTATAAACAATGTTTGCCGCTGTTAAAAGTTCTAAACCTATCTTAGGGATTCTGCTCGTAATAAAAACCAATTTCTCTGACATAAATACTCCTTTATTTTACTGATATATCTTCATCGATGTCCGCTCTACCAACGTTTTAGGCAAGAGCCACGCCAAAAACACGCCCAGCTTATTGATCACACCCGTTACAACTTCTTTCCTCTTTCTAAACATGGCTTTTACCGCAATGTCTGCAACCTCATCTGGTGTCATATTTACTTTATTAGCAGCTTTTTGAGCTCTATCTCCAACCTTCGCCCTTACTATAAAATTGGTATCTGTTGGCCCCGGACAAATACAAGTTACAGACACGTTTGTACCGCTCAATTCCTGCGCCAAACCTCTGCTAAAAGAAAGAACAAACGATTTGCTGGCAGAATAAAGAGAAAGAAAAGGCACTGCCTGATAAGCTGCTGTACTGGCGATGTTTAAAATATAACTCTGTTGCTGAAGTTTCAGTATTGGAAGAAACAGGTAAGTTAATTTCGTTAGCGATATAACATTTAAATCCAGCATATTAATCCAATCGCGTTTTTCGTTCTGCAGTAAAGCTCCACTTAAACCATACCCCGCATTATTGACTAAAACACTAACAGGAAGATTTCTTTGTTGAACAAATTCAAGCAATTTTTCATCCGAATTATGCTCTGATAAATCCAACAAAGAATATAATACTTCTACCCCAAATTTATTTCGAATATCTTCGGCTATATCAATTAGTTTATTTTCTGATCTTGCAATTAAAACTAAATTATACTTTTCTGCAGCAAGCTTATAAGCTATAGATTTACCTATGCCGTTACTTGCTCCTGTAACTATCGCGTATGTCATAACTTTTTTCAATAAACATTTATTAGCTGAAATTGTTATCCAAACAATCAGCTAAAATCAATAATATTCGATTAGCTGCACAAAACAAATAACAAATTCACTTGTAATATAGTAGTGTTTGATAAGTTAATAAAAAATTAATCGTTTTATAACTTACACATTTAACCTAAAAACATGACCAAGATGGGAACGTCTTATCCAATATTTGATTTGGGCGAAGTGCTCAGCTATGAACAAAAACATTTTTTTGAAGAGCATGGATTTATCCATTTCAGGGATTTTATTAATCAGGACGCGGTGAAATCTATAATATCAGCCTCAGAAGAAGTACAAAAACAATGGGTAGATAATAAAGTAGAAAAAATAAATGGCATTCCTGTTAAATATGGAAAGGATCTCGATGGTACACCAATAGTTCAACGATTCGCATTTATAAATAAATTTCATCCTGTCTTACATGAACTTACTCTGGACCCAAGATTTAATATCCTGTTAGAATTAGCGGGAGAAAATAGCCGTTTAAGTATAAATGAAAAAGATGGGATGGTATTTAACCATTATGTGAACAGTGAAAACAGTAAATTCACAAAAATGGGATGGCATACGGATGGATTAAGGGATATATTCCTTGGTGGAAAATTAAATCCAATGCTTAATGTTGGAATCCACCTAAGTAACCTGAAGCCCGAAAATGGTGGATTGCGAATAATTCCCGGCACTCATAAACAAAATTTATATCAGTTACTTTTTCGAAAAAGATACTTTTTTGATCATAACGAAGATCCTAATGAGATTGCTATTCTACCCAAAGCTGGAGATTTGACTATACATGACGGACGTTTGTGGCATAGAGTAGCTAAATCTAATGTCGTTGGCGAATCTAGTCGCCGCAGGGTTATTTATATTCCAATCATATCCGGCAAATACGCACCAAAAACAGAAAACAGCCCTACTGCATTTTATCATAGGTTTGTAAACCTAATTAAATAATAAAAATCAAATCAAAATAAGACACCATTTCGATTTTATTGTTTGAAGGAATATAAGTCTGAAACTTTTTTTAATCGAAATGGTGTATAAATTCACCTACCAAACTATCTGGTAGGTCCCTCATCTGGCATTGGTGTCGGATTAGGCATGTTTGGTCTGGGGTTCGGCGTAGGCCTTTGTGGCTCTGGAAGCGGTGGTGGCGGCGGTGTTGGTTTCGGTAATGTATCCGGCCCTGGGGGAATCGGAACTCTTGGAGTTCTTGTCGTATCAGGTTTTGTAACAGTGTCCTGATCTGAACTTAGATAAAGATCTCCGCTATTTTTAAGCGAAGCATTAATGGAAGCGGCATATGCCGACGCCGCTATACATGCGGCACCGACAATTAATGCAATTTTTTTCATAGCTTTTGTTTTTAGTAGACAAAACCATTCCTGCATATTTCAAGCCAAAACTTTGATAAAGAATCAATTAAACGCACAAATCAGGATAAATAAAAAAAGATATGGTTTAAATTAAGATCTTTTTAAAATCGGTTTTATTATTGCTACAATTATTACATGAATATCAATGAATACGATAAATTAAGTCCTTCTGAAGCCATAATTTATCAGAATGTTTTAAAAAATCATATTGAATTAAGGCCACTTTCTAAACCTATTAATACAATTGGCGGCGCAGATATATCTTTTAACAAAAACGAAGAAACTGTTTATGCGGGAATCATTGTTCTAAGTTATCCTGATCTCAGAATTATAGAGCAGGTTACGATAATCGGAAAAAGTACCTTCCCTTACATATCTGGCTTATTAGCATTTCGGGAAATACCGACGTTGATGGAAGCGTATGAAAAACTTAAAAATAAACCCGACTTATTAGTTTTGGATGGACAGGGAATTGCTCATAGGAGGAAAACCGGAATCGCTTCGCATTTTGGGATACTTATAAACTCTCCAACTATTGGTTGTGGAAAAAGCAGGTTGTTTGGTTCTTATACAGATCCGGAAAATCGAAAATTTGCAGAAAGTCCTCTCATGGACAAAAATGAAAGAATAGGAACTGTATTACGTTCAAAAATCAACTGTAATCCGCTTTTTATTTCACCGGGCAATCTGATAACCATAGAAGAATCTACAGAAATTATTAAAAAATGTATTGGTTCTTACAGAATTCCAGAACCTACCAGATTAGCGCATTTATTAGTAAACGATGCCAGAATTAGCGCAGGAGAAGAAACTAATATTGGCAAGCTTTTTTAAAATAAAAGAGAGCTCAGTTTAGCTGAGCTCTCTTCTTATATCATTACTATGAAATACTATCTCGCTTCTAAAGGAACATATTTTCTATCTTTTTCACCTACGTAAACTTGTCTTGGTCTGCCAATAGGCTCTTTATTTTCTTTCATTTCCTTCCACTGTGCGATCCATCCTGGAAGACGACCCAATGCAAATAATACCGTGAACATTTCTGTCGGGAATCCGAATGCTCTATATAAAATACCTGAATAGAAATCTACGTTTGGATAAAGCTTTCTCTCTACAAAATAAGGATCACTAAGAGCAACAGCCTCCAGTTTTTTAGCGATATCAAGCACAGGATCATTAATACCCATTTTTGCCAAAACATCGTCGCAAGCTTTCTTAATAATCTTAGCTCTTGGATCGAAGTTTTTATAAACACGGTGTCCAAATCCCATTAAACGGAAAGGATCATTCTTATCCTTAGCTTTTGCGACCCACTTGTCAACATCACCACCATCTTCTTTTATTTTCTCCAGCATTTCAATTACAGCCTGATTGGCACCACCGTGTAATGGTCCCCATAGCGCCGAAATACCTGCAGAAATAGAGGCATATAAATTACAGTCAGAAGAACCAACAATTCTTACTGTTGAAGCCGAACAATTTTGCTCATGATCTGCATGAAGAATCAGCAATTTGTTCATCGCATCTATAACAACAGGGTCAATTTCATATTCTTCTGTTGTATAGCTGAAAGTCATTGACATGAAGTTGGTTACATAATCCAATTTGTTTTGGGGATAATTTACCGGATGGCCTAACGACTTTTTATAAATCCAGGAAACAATTGTAGTCATTTTAGCTAAAAGCTTTATAATGGTAAGCTCTTGCTCTTCCCTACTTTGATTAGGATTTAAAGACTCTGGGTAAAATGCAGACAAAGAACAAACTAAAGAAGATAATTGTCCCATTGGATGAGATTTAGAAGGAAATCCATCAAAGAATTTCTTCATATCTTCATGAACCAGAGTGTGTTTATTAATTTGATTTTGAAAATTTTCTACTTGCTCTTTGGTTGGCAATTCGCCATATATTAATAAATAGGCAACTTCCAGGAATGATGCTTGCTCGGCCAAATCTTCAATTGAATAGCCTCTATATTTTAAAATACCTTTTTCTCCATCTAAAAACGTAATAGCACTTTTTGTAGCTCCGGTATTTTTAAACCCACTATCTAAAGTAATGTAACCGCTCTGATCTCTTAATTTAGAAATATCTATTGCTTTTTCGTTTTCGGTTCCTTCTATTATTGGCAACTGTAAGGTTTTCCCCTCTAGTTTAATTTCTGCTGTTTCTGACATATAAAACTGGTATTTTGCACAAATTTAAAAATCCTTATAACATCGATAGTTTGTTATACGGCCCTAAATATCTGTAAAATGTAAAAATAAATTAGCATTCATTAAGATTTTTCAAGTATAAGAATATTTATCAATAACTAATAACGATTTAATAAAAAAGACCCTTAAAAAGGGCCTTTTATTATTAAAAATACAAAATCATGACTATTTTGAAAGGTTAAAAGAGTACGCTGCTCTTAACGCAACCATACCATTACTTCCGCCATCGTACTCAAAACCTTCATATCTTAAACCAACATCCCATTTCTGATTGGCATAACCTATATTGGGAGCCCATACAAATGGAGTTCCATGATCTGATTTTACAGAGAATGCTACCCCTACTTCCGGTTGCACATAAAAGGTATTTCCAAAGAAGAATTTAGCACCTGCTTTTAACGGAATCAAATCTGAACCTATTTTCTCACCAGCTATTTCAGGCTTACCTAAAAAGCCGTAATATCCGGTAGTTAACGTTAATGAAGTTCTTCCTACTAAGTCATGTTGCAATCTAAGATCTGGCGCTATTACAAAATCGGCGTTGTCTTTGGTTGGCACACCTAAACCTAAACCAATTCCCAGTCGTGTACGTGTTCCGTCAGGATTAGACTCCTGCGCTTTAACATTGTTATTATTCATACTAAATGTTACTATAGCTGCTACAGCAAGCATTTTAATTGAGTTTCTAATCATAGTTTTAAAATTTTATTTATAAAACATGACTATCAATTCAAAAGACATACCAAATTATTTCTTTAGTATCTCCTGCCTGTACTTAACCGGTGATATTCCTATTGTTTTTGTAAAAAGACGCGAAAAGTATGCTGCATCCTGAATTCCAATTTTATAAGCTATCTGTTTAATTTGTAAACCAGTATTTTCCAGATATTTACAAGCCTTTTTTATCTTTAGCTGGTTAAAATATTCTAAGGGAGATACACCTGTTTTTTCTCTGAAAAGATGAGAAAACTGAGAATTTGATAAACTTAGAATTTTAGCTAATTCTGGTAAAGATAAATTTCCGTCGACTTTTCTTTTCATGAATTCTATTGCTTCTTCTATTCTATTGGCTTTACTGTACTGATTTTTTTTATGTGAATTTGTACTAAAAACAAGCGAGCTCAAAAAATTCAATAAACACATCTCCAACATTTTTAAATTGTCTGCACTGTAACCTTTATTCAGTTTGTCGAATATGGCGTTGAATAAACAAACCCTTTCTTCGTTATAAGCAAGGCTTCCCTTATAATCGCCATTATGCTTGTAAAAAAAATCGAGCGTCTTTGCTACCCAATCTGAATTATCTTTGAAATAAAACCAATAAAAGCTCCAGGGATTTTCTTTACTGGCACAATAGATATAATTAATTGATTTTGGCACAATAAAGAAGTCTCCCACATTCAATATATATTTTTTATTGCGGATAATTATCTCGCCAAATCCTTCTACACAATACAACAATATATATTGCTCTTTTTCCATTCCATCGTTGTACTGATGTCTGGCTTTTGGGAAAAAACCGATTTTTGAAAAAATAAGACTTCCCAAGTCCTGTTCATTTAAAACACTTTTTATGTCTATGATACGTTCACCTGAAAAACCTTTCTTCTTTTTCATGTTAGCAAAATAATCCAATTAATACGTAATATTATCCAATATTAAAGACTTTATTTGCTATAATTTCAAAAAAATTTTAGAAGGAAAATGATTATATTGACTAATACTTAACGAGACCTGTCTCAAAAACCTGTTAGTCAGTTAATTTAGATAAATTAAATGGAACAATCTCATCAATTAGTTATTTCAACATTTAAAGCAAATTTCGATCAGGACCACTCCATCGTTGTTTGTTCACCAGGAAGAGTAAACCTCATTGGAGAACATACCGATTATAATATGGGTTTCGTTTTACCTGCAGCTATAAATAAAGGCATTTACATTGCAATTAGTAAAAGAGAAGACGATGTAATTTCATTAATAGCCGCCGATCTTAATAAAAAACATCAAACTACGCTTAAAGACTATAAATATTCTGATGATAATTGGCCCAATTTCATTTTAGGAGTTGTAGATCAGTTATTGAAAGCAGGAAAACACATTCGGGGCTTTAATGCTGTTATTTCAGGCGATGTTCCTTTAGGTGCCGGAATGTCTTCGTCTGCCGCACTAGAATGTGCAGTTGCTTTTGCACTGAACCATATTTTCGACCTTGGCTTAGACAAACTTTCTTTGGTACAAAAAGCACAAAAAGCAGAAAACGAATTCGTAGGTCTGCAATGCGGGATCATGGATCAGTTTGCAAGCGTATTCGGTAAACAGAAACATGTCATCAAATTAGACTGCAGATCACTGGAATATGAATATGTTCCTTTTGACCTAGAAGGTATAAAAATTGTTCTTTTCGATTCTATGGTTAAACATTCGCTGGCTTCATCTGAGTACAACGTACGTAGAAGCCAGTGTGAAGAGGGTGTTTCTATTATACAACAAAGCTATCCTGAAGTTAAAACTTTGAGAGATGCTACCATAGAAATGGTAGAAACCTGCTTAAAGGATGCCAGCGCAGATATTTACAATCGATGTAAATATGTTGTTGAAGAAAATGACAGATTGCTAAATGCTTGCGAAGACTTGAAACACGGGGATATAGAAGCCTTCGGACAAAAAATGTACGATACGCATGAAGGATTAAGCAAATTATATGAAGTAAGCTGTCCAGAATTAGACTTTATTGCCGCCAATGCTAAAAAAGAATCTGCAATTTTAGGTGCGAGGATGATGGGCGGAGGTTTCGGCGGCTGTGTAATTGCCCTGGTAAAAGAATCTGAAGTAGATCAGGTTGTGAAACGAATGAAGGACCTTTATTTCCAGAAAATGAATAAAGGTATGAATGTCTACATTACTCAAATAGAAGACGGAACAAGAATATTATAAGAGGATTGAATAATGAGCTTTAATTTCGAAGAACATCCACATAAAAGATTAAACATCCTTACGGGTGAATGGGTTTTGGTTTCCCCGCATAGAACCAAAAGACCATGGCAGGGAAAAGTAGAAAACTTACCGGCTGATAACAGACCAGCTTACGATGAAAAATGTTATTTATGTCCGGGAAACACTCGTTCCGATGGAAGTATAAATCCTAATTATACAAGTGCTTATGCTTTTACCAACGATTTTTCCGCTTTGTTACAAGACACTCCTGTTGGGAATTTGGAAGATGGATTATTACAGGCTTCCAGTGAAAAAGGAATTTGCAGGGTTATTTGCTTTTCTCCGCGACACGATCTGACTTTGCCACAAATGGACGAAAACGATATTGTAAAAGTGATTGAACTTTGGCAGGATGAGTTTTCTTCTTTAAGCAAAAATGAGTGGATTAAGTACATTCAGATTTTTGAAAATAAAGGCGAAATTATGGGATGCAGTAATCCTCATCCACATGGCCAAATCTGGGCGCAAAGTACAATTCCCGGAGAACCTGCAAAAGAAAGCTTCCAATTCAAGCAATATTTTGACAAAAAAAGTAAGAGTATACTTACTGACTATATTGAGCTGGAACAAAAAAAACAGGAAAGGATTGTCTGCGAAAATGAACATTTTATTGCTTTAGTACCCTTTTGGGCAGTCTGGCCTTTTGAAACATTATTAGTAAGTAAAAGACAGGTTCAAAATATTCTTGAATTTACTGATAGCGAAAAACAAGCTTTTGCAGAGGTATTGAAAAAATTAACAATAAAATACGATAATCTTTTCGAAACATCATTTCCCTACTCAGCAGGAATGCACCAGGCTCCCGTAAATGATGGCGAACATCCCGAATGGCATTGGCATATGCACTTTTACCCGCCTCTGCTTCGTTCGGCAACGGTTAAAAAATTCATGGTAGGATATGAAATGCTGGCTAATCCGCAAAGAGATATCACTCCAGAACAAGCGGCTAAGCGATTGAGAGAATTGAGTGATGTGCACTATTTGCTAAAAAAATAAACAAAGAACCAAACCAAATAATCGTGATCACTACTTTATTTTAAGTATGTAATCACGATTTCTTATTTTAGGGAATTCAGATTTTTAGTTTCTGCCTACAGGCTGATGGTTTTGAATTTAAATATATGCTTGAAAGAATACATCATATTGCTATTATCTGCTCTAATTACGAAGTTTCTAAAGATTTCTACACTAGAATATTGGGTTTGGAAATCATTAACGAAACTTACCGGTCTGAAAGAAAATCGTATAAATTAGACCTGGCACTCAACGGAAATTACATCATCGAATTGTTTTCTTTTCCCGCACCACCAAAACGAGTATCCCGACCAGAAGCTTCAGGCTTGAGACATCTGGCTTTTGCGGTTACGGATATACGAAAAACTATAGAGCATTTAACGCTAAATGAGATTTATACAGAAGATATTAGGATAGATGAAATAACCGGGAAGCGTTTTACTTTTTTTTCTGACCCGGATAGTTTACCTTTAGAAATTTACGAAATATGACATCGAATATACATACTGTTACGGCTTATAATGCCAACGAAAGATACAGAACTATAATTACAGATAACACCAATCAAGTTATAGCGGACGAGCCTATAGAAGTTGGAGGCACTAATCAGGGGCTTTCCCCTTCCCAACTTTTGGCTTCTTCATTAGCTTCCTGCTCAGCAATTACTGTAAGAATGTATGCCGACAGAAAAAAGTGGGATTTAAATGAGATTATTGTCAATGTTTCTATTGTCACCGATCCGGAAACTAAGACCACTAAATTTAAAAAACAGGTCGATTTTACAGGCAGTCTGGATGATGACCAAATTGCCAGATTAAAACAAATTGCGAATAAATGTCCTGTTCATGTGGTGTTAAGTAATCCAATAGAAATAGTTACAGATTAAACATACCTATTTCTGGAAGCTAGCAACCCCAGGGTTAAAAGGGCAATAGATAAAAAAACATAAAGCAGAAGCGGATATGTCCAGTCCAGGGTTAAATCATAAATAAGGCCAAACAAAGGTGGTGAACAGGCAGCTATCAGGTATCCGAAAGATTGTGCCATGCCCGAAAGCTGAGCTGCTCTCACGGATGAGTTTGTACGCAACATAAAGAACATCATTGCTAAACTGAAAGCCAAGCCTCCTGAAAACCCGATAGCCAATACAGAAGGAACTATATATGTAGTTTTATAGCATACAATACCTATAGTTCCCAGCAATAAAGCTATTGCTGTTAGCCAAACCAAAGGGGCCTGGTTCTTCATCCGGACTGCCAAAATCGGCCCAATAAAAGTTATAGGTAATTGTGCGAGTTGGACGTAAGAAAATGTCCATCCGGATTGTTCTTTGGTCATTCCCCAATCTTGTAGAATCACCGGAAGCCATGCTACCAGCATATAGAACAAACAGGACTGTAATCCCATGAACAATGTAATATACCACGCTAAAGGTGACTTTAGCAAACTACCGAAGCTCTCCTTTTTTTGTTCTGTTGCTATGCTTGGTTTAATACGTTTTTTTTTATTTATAAGCTGAGGGATCCAAATAAAGAAAGCAACTAAAGCCAGTATAAACCAAATACCTATTGATCCTTTCCATCCCCATCCGGTAATTTTCCCCATTTTTATACTATATCCCGCAGCTAATGCCCCAACTAGATTCATAGATACAGTAAAGACACCTGTCACAACTCCCATATGCGCAGGAAATCTGTCCTTAATAAATGCCGGCATTAACACATTTCCCATCGCTATAGCTGTTCCTATCAGTGCTGCTCCCAAAAATAGAAGACCAACATTCCCAAGAGTTCTTATAATGAGTCCGGATGCCAGAACGAGCATAGAAAACCAAAGCACTTTTTCTATTCCAACTTTAGAAGCGAGTTTTGGTGCTGTTACCGATAAAAATCCAAAAGCCATTAAAGGTATGGTAGTAACTAAGCCAGATTGGAAATTGCTCATATACAGCTGAGCACTTATTTCTGAAATAACCGGCCCAACGGAGGTTATAGCAGCTCTTAAATTTGCAGATATAAAAAACACACCGACTACAGCAATAATTGCATTCCAATTAACTTGCTTTTTTTCTTCTTCCATGCCTAAAAAATGCTTTTGTAGCGAAATTGAATCTGCAAATTTAAGCTTTGCTTTGTTAACGATTTGTAATAAAGCCAGGGTGGATTCGATAAAAATTATTCGATTATGGTCTATACAGCTTATGTAATAAATAAAAAAGACTGTTAACTAACAGCCTTTTCTCTTATTAATGAAACCGATCTGTCAATTAAAAATTCTTAGTTGAGCCCCATTCAGGGCCTATCTTCACATTCTTCCAAAATGGCACCCTTATATTGCTTTTCTTTTGCCAGATATCATCTGATTTTATTAAATCTGTACCCATTTTTATAAAACCTGCAGGTAATTGCAATGCGTCAGCCTGATTATTCTCTATTAACATTCCTTGTGGTTCGTCTTCAACTTTTAAAAGGGTACGGGTGTTAATAACATAATTGTTCTTCAGAAAGCCACCTTTAGGGGCCAAAACCCTGGTTTCATTTTTACCAGACCCAAGATTGATCGCTTCTTTAGAATCTACAATAATATTGTCATAAATCTGGGCGTCAATTACCTGAAAATATTCATGTAATTGAGGCTTTTCTAAGGCGTTCATAACGGCAATAGCAGCTCTCAATCCATTCCCATCCAAACCTTGCAAATAATTACCAAAAACTTTATGATTCTCGCCTATCACTCTAATCCCCCCGGTACTTTTTTTACCATTTCCTATCATGTAGTTGTTAGAAACAGTATTAAAGTTACCATGTCTGAAGGTTACCGTTCCATTACATTCATAAAAAAGGTTATTATTGATAATATTATGGCCTGATTTTATAGATATTATTTCCATCTCTCCATCACACTTATCGAAAACATTATTCTCTACGGTAGTATAAGAGTCATGCATAGACCATGTACTTGTGCCTATTCTTATAGTTTCACCTCCGTTCACTCCCAGTGCTGGTCTCGGACCAAAGTAATTATAATCTATTTTATGATAATTTGGTTTCTCATCTAACCAAACCACCAAAGTAGTCCCCTGATGTGTCTTGCCCGTAAAATCGCAATGGTCTACCCTATTATTTTCCCCGTTTAAAGAAACCCATTTGTAATCCCGGGTTTTATCAGAAGGATTATAGTCAGATATCACAGAATTTGTTAATCTGCTATTTGAAGCATTTTTTGTAAAAAGAATAACATCTGCTTTTTCGGAAAATCCATCTTTAAAAACAAAACCATCTACTACAAGCCAACTACCATCTATTTTAAGATTTGAGTTTCCGCTAAATACAGTTTCTCCTGCTTTTTCAACAGTAATCAATATAGGTTTATCTTTAGTCCCATTGGCTTTAATATTAATCTGCTGATCTTTCCACACTCCTTTTTTGAAGATCACTTTATCTCCCGGTTGTAATTTCAGCATGTTAAATTGCTCAATAGAACCAACATGATATATATTTCCTTCTTTTGTTTGAGGCTGAGAGACATGAATGTCTTCAGTAATTTTTTCTGACGCACAAGCCTGAGAAAGTACCGGGAATAATAGAAACAATGAAAGGGTCAAGTCTTTATAGTTCATCTTAATGAAGATTAATTTAATTGAGCTCCCAATACTTTACCATCTGATGATTTAGATTTTAAAGAAGACTCACTTTTAAGGTTAAAGTTTAACTGATTAATATTAACAAATTTCGGATCGGCGTTGTATATGTTATTGCCCATAACTTTGTTGTAGAAAGATTCTACTCTTCCTGAATTATAAAAATTACAGTAATCTACCAATATATTGTCCCATCTGAACTCTCTGAATTCTATAGAACGGCCTCCTTGTCCAGTATTAGAAAAAATACTATTTGTAATTGATGCATGCTGTACTCCTGCTAATCTTACGGCAGTTCCCTGCTCTCTGTTCTCCACTTCATTAAAAGTACAATGGTTTATAGTTACAAAAGGCCCTAATGTACTTTCGTCATTCCCTCCACGGTAAACATTTATTGCACTTCCGAGTATATTTGTAAATACAGTATTGATAACAATTGTATATTCTGCACCGTAAATTCCTCTATCTTCTTTTTCTTCGGCAATATTTACAGCTGTTCCCGAGATATTTCTAAACAAGGAATTCTTAATCACTAAACTATCTGCTAATGTACTTTTAGAAGCCTTAAAGCCCGCAAATGAACCTTCATTATAATCGTAAAATTCACATCCGTCTATGGTTAAATTATAGTGCATGTTCATTGGCTTATCTGTAGACCTGATTCCTGCCTGAACATTTCCATAGCTCTCAAAAGCACCCTGAAAAGCTATATTTTTTACCAGTAACGATCCTCCGTTTTCGATGGTAATAAACGCAGGCAAAGTCTTATAAGATGCGTTTACAAAAATTGGCTTTTTATTTAGCTCCTTATCTGCTGCAATTACCATTGGTTTATTGATGATAATTTCAGATTCCAATCGGTAAACTCCTTCATCCGCTAGTAAAATAGTATCACCCGCATTGGCTTTATTTATATACTGCTGCAGGCTTTTAATTTCAGACGATCTAATAGCAATGGCTTTGTTTCTTACATTTGGAATGGTTTTATCCGGATTAAACCATTTTGCACCAACATCTTTTACGGTAATGAAGGATAGCTTTTTAGGATCCGCACCAAAGCCTTTGGCTTGGGGAACTGTAGTTCCATTTTTAGTAAAAAAAGTAGTTTTGATCTGACTGAAACCTTTTCCAACGTTGGTTTTGTCTGCTGCATTATCGGTTATTAAAACTCCTCCGTCATTATTTTCGTCATGATAAACCGGATCTGAAGGATTTATAAATAAATTTTTTTGAAATGTAACTCTCTGCGGGGACAAGGTACGCTCTGCATCTTTACCTGCACCAAATGTAAGCGGAGTACAGTCTACGAATGTATTATTCTCTATTTGCGCATCAACGACCTGATAATATCGGTTGATTAACGAGTTAGGTACTCCGTTCATTACAGCAATAGGCGATCTAAAACCTGTACCCCTCAACCGCATAAAAACGTTATTAGTTACTTTATGACCGGGATTAACAATCCTAACACCACCAGTAAAAGGTTTATTGTTTCCTATAAACAGATTAGAATTTACCACATTGCCAGAACCATGTCTTAGCACCAATCCACCTTCACATTCGAAAAAAGTATTTCTGCTGATATTATTTTCTCCTGATTTTATAGAAACAATTTCGACCTCTCCATTACAATGTTCGAAATAGTTATCTACAATTTGTGTTCTGGAAGGTGTTAACGAGTATCTGGAAACCCCTATTCTAATTGTCTCTCCCCCATTTGAACCAAAACGCTGACGGCCTTTAAAGTAATTATGATCTACACTATGATAATTTTGCTGGCTTCGTTCATCGTTTAACTCAGCTATTAAAACCGGACCAGCTGTTAACTTATCTATAAAAGTACAATGGTCTACCCTATTATTCTTTCCCCATAACACTATCCAGTTTTCATTTCTGAAACGTTCCGGATTGTTAAAACCTTCAATTACACATTCTGTAAGACGGCAGTTGTTTGCCAATCTATCGTTGTTCACTCTAAAAATAATAAGATCTTTTTCCGATGTATAACCATCTTTAAAATGAAGTCCTTTTATTACTAAATGTCCTCCAGCTATTTTTAATGATGATTGTCCTGTTATGGTCACCTTACCTGAATTTTTAGGCGTAATAACAATTGGCTTTACGGAGGTACCTCTTCCCTCTACAATCAGGTTTACATTTTGCCATTCTTTGCTTTCCAAAAATATGGTATCACCTGGTAATGCATTTTGAACAGCTTTCTTCAGTTCTGACGGAGAAGAAACGATTGTGTTTTTGGCTTGTGTTAATGAAGATCCCAATAAGAAGACTCCAAGTATGAAATTGAATTTCGGCATATATTTAGGTTTAAATAGAAAGCTAAAATACCATATCATTCGGATTCGATAATCTAAATGATACGGTATTTTAATTAATACATTCCTTTTGAAAATTTACTTTTGAACATACATATCGAACTTAATAGTTGCTTCTTTAGGAGCAGCAGTGCTATAATTTACTTCTTTTACCCTCAGAATTACGTTTACTATACCACCATTCTCTTTAGGAACCTGTGCCCATATCAAATTCCGAGTAGTTGCATTAAATTCATTGGCGCCTCCATCAGCGGGGTTCTCTACATATTTAGCCTGCGAAGAACTTGGGGCTTTTATTCCTGTAAAAGCTTCATCATCCAAACTGGTGATATTTCCGGATTCTATATTAGCGTAAAAAGCGGCTGTGGCAGCATTGTCGCTCCTTAAGATAGCTCTGAATTTAGTAGCTTTCATGGCTGATATATCGGTTGTAGGCACTCCCCATTGATTTGTTCCACAATAGAAATTTTTGCTTATAGATGTAGCACTGGATGCCGAATAAAATGTTGCATTGGTACTTGTTCCATAAAACAAAAATGCTATGCGTTGGTGATCTTTTAATGGGTCTGTGCTATTTTTCACTAAATCATGCAAATCACAGCTTCCCATCACTGTCCAGGTCATGTCATGTACCCAATTAGCTACAGTATTATTATTAGATGCACCCTGAGCATCCATCCAAACATCTGTTCTTAGTACATACGGTACAGTAGCTATTTTCATAGTATGCGCAACTGTTAAGCCAGAGCCATCGTACAAAATAATTTGTACATTACCTGCTTCAGGCCTGTACGTGTAAGTATAATTTACTTCGTAATTTTTTATATTATTTAAATTATCTATAGTGTGAACTACGGTAAATGGACCGGTAGAATCATCCAATATTTCAATTTTAACTATTCCATTTTCAGAGGATGCTTTCCCTTCTATTAATATTTTCTCATTGGCATCGGGTTCTTTACTAACAGGGAACTCAGAAAGGTGAGGCATATCCGGAGCAAAAGGGTTTATCTTCACTAAAGCTACATGACCGGCATTATTGAGACTTTTTACAACCATCTTTATGCCTTCGGCTGCAGACATATCTGCTTTCGCAAAAACCGAAGCTTCTATATTAAGGTTTAAATCATTGATATTATCTCCTTCTCCCGGTAAAAATATCCTGATTAAAGAATCGGGTTTATTTCCTCTGATAAGATAAGCATACACAGATTCTACACCAACGTCAGATTTTACATTTGCAGTAATAGTATTATCAGGAGTAAATTCTTTCGTTGCAATATTAAAACTGTATTCTTTACTCTCGATGCTTACATTGGCACCGGCCTGAGTATCATCCTTCTTGCAAGCACCTAATATAGTTAGGCCAAATAAAAGGATAGACAATAATTTGATACGATTTTTTTTCATGTCTTTGATATTTAACTACTAATTATAACCATCATTCTGTCCTATATCTATCTGATCATTCTTATCTATTTCCTTTTGAGGAATAGGCAGTATCAACCTCTGAGTTGTTACATTCGACTGTAAGGTGGCTAATGAGATTGGGGGTATAATCTCTGAATAATGGCTGTCAAACTCGTTAGCGAAATGTTGTTTAAGGATATTTGTAGCATCTGGTTGGCGAAGGATATCAAAATACCTCTGGTTTTCGAATGCGAGCTCTATACGTCTTTCATTCAGCAAGGCCTGTCTAAAAGTTTCTGCATCGATTAAAGCAAAAGGACCAGTTGCCGGATATTTGTAAAATTTAATGGTAAAATCGGTATTAGATCCGTAATCAAGAGCCCCTGCCCTTTCTCTTACTCTATTAATGAGTTGTACAGATTCTCCATTAGGACTACCATCATACCCCAATGCTTCGGCTTTCATTAACAAAACATCCGCAAAACGCAAAACAGGAAAATCATTTTCCGCATCATATCTTAATGCTACCTGAGAAAGGAATTTCTTGACATAAGGTTTCTCAGGAGTATAATTTGCAATAGTAACCTCTTTTCTTTTATCACCAGCTTTATAAATCAATTGGAAGTCATCTGTTGGGAAATTATAGCCGTTTCCGTCGTTATTTACTACTGCGTTACCGCTTCCTGTTGGAGCAAAAAGATTAGCAAAAGGAGAACCCATTCCAAAACCACCTCCTTTATATCTCACAGCAAAAAGTATCTCTTTATTCATCTCATTACTGATAGAAAATATATCAGCATAAGAATCCACCAGACCGTAACCGCTATTATTAATCACATCATTTAATAAAGTTATAGCTTCTGGCTTCCTGTCAAGTGTTAAATAAACTTTTGCCAATAGTGTTTTAGATGCCCATACATTTGCCCTACCTAAATCTGCCGAAGTAATAGATGCAAATCCTCCTTGTGGGAAAACCTCATTGGCTTTTTTTAAATCAGCAATAATAAAATTGTAAATATCCTGTATAGAGCTTCTATACATCAATTTAGCCTGTTGCGGAGTAATGGGTTCGGAAATCAAAAATACACTACCATACAATCTCACCAGATTAAAATAATGATAAGCTCTTAAAAATAGAGCCTCGCCTAAAATTTTGTTCTTTTGGTCGGCATTCATTTGTGCTGTACCTTGGCCAACTATAATTTCATTATTCTCATATTTTGCTCCCAGACTCCTGAGTACATAATTTATCGCCCTTACATTGTTATAAGTGTCTAACCAGTAATCGTAAACACGTTCATGGAAAGGGTTAAGGTTAAACATATCCAATGCATTTAATTCGGCATTGGTAACGTTGCTACTGTTTGGTACACCTTGTTTTGAGTTATCGCTTCTTAGCTCGGTAAATTGCCATTCGTTATATAAAGGCTTATGTAGACCACTATAACAACCGGTCAAAGCACTGCTCACTTCCGTGAAATTTTTATAATATTCATCCGACCCTACATTAGAAATAGGCTCTAATTCAATTGTTTTTTGACAAGAACTCAATGAAATAACCGATGCTACAGCTATTAACACTTTTTTATGACATCTTAATATATTTTTCATGTTCTTTCTCTGATTAAAAATTAATATCTAAACCAAAAGTGAAGGTTTGCATTAATGGAAATGCTCCTCTTTGATACCCGGTAATTAATGGAGATGCATATGCTCCGGATGTTACTCTTGCTTCTGGGTTAATACCACGATACCCTTTGCCTTTTAGATATAGCAGGTTATCTGCAACAGCATATAATCTTACAGCCCCTAATCCTGTCTTCTTCAAAGCTGTTTTTGGCAGGGTATACCCCAATATCACGCTCCTCAGAGACATATAGGATGCATCTTCTAAGATGTAGTCAGAAACATTCCAATCTGCACCAGAGGTAAAATATGGCGTTTTACCATCACCGGGATACATTGCGCTTAACCAGCGGTCTTCTGAATTGTATCTTTTATTGAAACGCTTTTGCTCGTTATAATTGGCATCTCCGTTAATCAGTTTACCACCCTGAGAACCTTGCAATAATACATTTAGGTCGAAGTTTTTATATTTAAAAGCATTGGAGAATCCCCACATAAAATCTGGAAAAGGATCTCCTAGCACTACCCTATCATCTGTATCAATTACATTATCTCCGTTAGTATCTGCATATCGTAGACCGCCTGGCACAAAAAAGTTGGTAATTTGTGTGGTTAATCCGTTGTCCCTGGCTTCCTGAATTTGTGCATCAGAAACCCATACTCCGTCGGTTTTATAGCCAAAAAACTGAATAGAAGGTTGTCCTACTATGGCTGCATACATCTCATTACGCTCGCCATAATTGTATTGATAAGCTTCTCCGCCTAATTCTAATAACTCATTTTTATTTCTTGAAAAGTTGATAGCAGTTGTCCATTCAAAATTTTTGGTTTTGAAATTATTAGAGCTAAACTCTATTTCTATACCTTTATTTTTTACCTTTCCTATGTTATTGATAAACTGGTCTGAACCCGTAAATGCCATAGCGGCCTGGTTAAATAACAGTTTATCAGTTACAGAGCGATAGTATTCTACAGAGACATTAAAGCGGTTTTGCAAAAATGCCATATCTAAACCTGTATTAGATTCAAATGTTCTCTCCCATGTAATTAATGGATTGGCTATGACAGATGAGTTTGGTGAAAGTCCCATATTAACAGAACCTGTACCTGGTCCAAAACTATAGTTTGCCGGATATAAAAGGTCTTGATAAGAAAAGCTCTCAATTCTATTGTTTCCCGTTGCGCCATAGCTGCTTCTCAATTTCAAAGTAGTCAACCAGCTTATGTCTTTCATAAAGGGTTCACTGCTTATATTCCACCCTGCCGATACCGAAGGGAAAAAACCATATTTTCTTCCTTTTGCGAAATAAGAGCTACCATCAGTTCTGAAACTTGCAGTTAGCATATACTTACTGTTGTAATCGTAAGTAACCCTGCCTAAATAAGACATCAAACCAATTCTATCTTTCAAAGTAAAAGTTCTGCTTTGATCTATTTGCGCAGCTTGATTTAGGGTCTCAAAATTCTCTGTAGGAAAATTCAACCCCGCCATACTCGAATTTTCGATCCACGTCTGTTGAACGGTATAACCCAATAAGCCGGTGAAATTGTGTCTCTTTTTGGAGTATGTGTAGTTTAGGGTATTTTCCCACAACAAATCCTTAAAATGCCTACCAGTTATGAGTGCCTGATTTACAGCACCATCTTGTCTGGCATTACTCTGTGTAAATGTGGTATTCTCCTCGAAATTATAATAACCACCTAAAGATGTTTTAAAGATCAGTTTGGGAATAATTTCATAACTCAAATCACCAGATGAGATAATTCTATAAGAAGTTCTCGCTCTGGATTCTCTGCTTGCAATAGAAACCGGTGTGTTATTTTGTGTTCCAAATATGTTTATAGGCGTTGTATTTGAAGACCAGAAACTACCATCTGGCATATAGCCGCTATAAGTTAATCCATTGAAATGCCTTGCTTCTGCATAGTCACCTGGTAATATATTTGCCCATTGCGGATTCTGTCTCACATAAGCTGCCGTAAACTCGTTGTGATATGCCGGCATAAAAGAATACCATCTATAATAATCTGTAAAGTTAACAGCAGGCCTGTCGGTCTTAATATAAGACGGATTGAAATTGATATTAAATTTTAGTTTCTTAGTTAAGTTACCATCTACTTTCGCTTTAAAGGTTGTGCGATCGTTCTGGCTATATTTCATAATACCTTCATCCTTCTGGATACTTCCTGACAAATAATATCTTAAATCCTTTTTTCCTCCAGAAATTCCTAACTGGATATTATATATACCAGCATTATCGTTTAAAGCTAGATTCTGCCAATCTGTAGCACCACCGGTAATCTGGTTTTCTACAATATACCCCGCTCTTTCGGACGTAAGAATCAGGTTTTTTCTATTTGCGGGAACAGACGGATCATTTTCTCTTAAAGCTGCTTCCCTATAAAGCTTGTCTACATACTCCGTCATAGTCATAATAGGGTGCAGTTCATATGGATTTTTTATACCATAATAGGTTTTTAATGTGATACGAGGTTTATCCGGCATTCCCGATTTAGTTGTAACCAAAATAACTCCGTTTGCAGCTCTTGAACCATAAATAGAAGCTGAAGCGGCATCCTTTAACACTTCAATAGACTCAACATCCTGTGGGTTCACAAAAGAAAGTCCATCCGGAACGGGATAGCCATCCACTACTACCAGAGGAGACGAGTCGGCACTAATAGAATTAAAACCTCTTACTCTAACTACTGGCTCTGCTCCCGCCTCAGAAGTCACATTTTGAACGCTTACACCCGCTATCTTTCCTATTAAAGCATTGTCTAAGCGTGAAGTAGGAATTTCATCCAGATTTTTATTCTCCAGTTTACTTACTGCTGAGGTTATAGCCGATTTTTTCAGACTTCCATACCCAACAACTACCACTTCGTTCATAGCTGTAACCGCTTCTTCTAAAACTACATCTATATTGCCTCCCTTAGAAACTCCTACTGCTTTGGATTTAAAGCCCATGTAATTGAACAATAATATCTCTCCAACAGCAGCATTAATAGTAAATTCTCCATTTGGCCCTGTCTGCGTTCCTTGTTTGGTATCTTTTATAGAAACAGAAACACCGGGCAGCGGTTCTCCACTCTCCGACTTAACTACGCCTTGAACTTTTACTTTACTTTGTGCAAACGCTAATTGGTTGTATAAAATGCAACAGACCAACATAAACACAAATCCTTTCACGTAAATTCTGAACTTCATAATTTTAGGTTGTTTGTTTAATTGGGATTATTTTCCTTCCTGTTTAATTGGCAAACCAAATAATTGGTTCACCAAAAATTGGTATACCAAATATATGGATTTATTTGATATTCCAAAAAATATTAACTGTTTATTTTAATATTCAATATTGTTGAAACTAAGGTAGGTGAGCAGAAATAAAAAGAGGGAGGTATATTTTTAAAAAACTGTAGTAATATCTTTAAAATATAACAGAGAAAATCCTTGTTAAAGATTTTCCACTAATTGAATACGAATATTCTTTCGATAGAATTATCAGGAAGGTCTGATTGTAATGGGAATTATATAAATTTTGACAAATAATATAGGAAGCAATAAACAAAAAAACCGAAGTGTAAACTTCGGTTTTTTTGTTAGTACTCATCCTCATTAAAGAAAAAGTCGTCTTTTGTAGGATAATCTGGCCAGATCTCTTCTATATTTTCATACGGCTCGCCGTCATCTTCCAGTGCTTGTAAGTTTTCTATAACTTCTACAGGAGCACCAGAACGGATACCATAATCTATTAATTCATCTTTAGTAGCAGGCCATGGTGCATCTTCTAAATGTGATGCTAATTCTAACGTCCAATACATATATTTAGAATTTTAATTTATTCGCAAAACTATATTATTATTTAAAAGTTCCTAAAAAAGTTATCAACAATTTAAAGACCAAAATTATTGATATTTTGAAAGAACTAATGCTATTACAATCTGGGAATCCAATTGTTTTCTTCTGCTCCCGCATTAAAGTTAATTTTTCTGGAAAGAACAAATAAATAATCCGATAATCTATTCAAATAGATTACAACCAATCCTTCTACCTGTGAATTCTCAGATAATTCAACTATAAGCCTTTCGGCTCGCCTGCAAACACATCTGGCTATATGGCAAAAAGAAGATGCGGTACACCCTCCGGGTAAGATAAAATGTTTTAAAGCAGGGAGTTTATCTGTCATTAAATCAATTTCTTTTTCTAACAGTTCTACATCTGATTCAAATAGATTTGGAACTTTTTTAGTTGTCTTATCCGGATCGCTGGCCAACAAAGCACCAATTGTAAAAAGTCTGTCTTGAATTTCTTTTAACACTTCTTTATGGCGATGTTCAATTTCCTGATCCTTTATCAATCCCAAGTAACTGTTTAATTCATCTACGGTTCCGTAAGCCTCTATACGAAGATGATACTTTGGTACCCTGGTACCACCAATTAATGAAGTATGTCCTTTATCTCCGGTCTTAGTATAAATCTTCATTTCAAACTTTCGTAATCATGTCATCATTCTCTATTAAACCATCGCGCATTCTCACTATCCTGTGGGCATGCTGGGCAATATCTTCTTCGTGGGTAACTAAAATAATAGTATTGCCTTTGGAATGGATATCTTCCATTAAAGCCATAATCTCTACAGAAGTTTTTGTATCTAAATTACCGGTAGGTTCATCTGCTAAAATAATTGAAGGATTATTAATTAATGCCCTGGCAACTGCAACTCTTTGTCTTTGTCCGCCAGAAAGCTCGTTAGGCTTATGATCTAATCTGTTCTCTAAACCTACATTTATTAATGCCTGCGTGGCCCTCTCCTCCCTTTCTTTTTTTCCAACTCCTGCATAAATTAACGGAAGCGCCACATTATCCAAAGCTGTATATCTTGGTAAAAGATTAAAAGTTTGAAAAACAAACCCAATTTCTACATTCCTCACGTTAGCCAGCTGATTATCTGTCATATGGCTTACATTAGTGCCATTTAAGATATATTCTCCATGAGATGGAGTATCTAAACACCCTAAAATGTTCATTAAAGTAGACTTTCCCGAACCCGACGGGCCCATTAGGGCAACAAATTCGCCTTTATGAATATCCAGAGAAACAGATTTTAACGCTTCAATTACTTCTGTTCCAATAACATACTTTCTCCCTATATCCCTTATTTTGATTAATTCCTCCATTTCAGAGTCAAGCTTTTAATAATATGCTATTAAGAGATCTTTAAGGCCTATTTGTTACAAAAACTATTTATTAATTACTTTAGATACTTTAAAGTACGCTTCATTTTTTAGCGGAGCATTCTTTAATGCCTCTTCCCTTGTTAGCTCCTGCTTCTCAACATCTTCTCTAAGCACATTCACTTCGTCATTTAAATGAATCAAAGGAGCTACATCGGTAACATCTACTTCGTTAAGCTTTTCCATAAAGCTCAATATTTCGCTCAGCTCTACAATAGACTTTTCTTTTTCTTCTTCGGTTAAACTCAGCCTGCCTAAATGCGCTATTTTTTCTACCGTTTCTTTATCAATCTTCATCGCTATTATTCAATTCTTGGCTATAAGCCTGATAATTTACTTTCGAAAGTACGATTTCAAAAACATTATTTTTAAGATTTTCTTCATCTTTTAATGTTAAATCTTCTGTTCCAATAGGTTTATGTAAATAAATATGGCTAATTCCCGGTCTGGTACCATATTTCGTCCCATCGTCCCAGAACAACTCCCAATTATTTTGTAGACTAACCGGTAATATAGGAATGTTATTCTCTATTGCTAATTTAAAAGTTCCATTTTTAAAAGTATGCAATACAGGAGGGTACTCATTACCAATCTTTCCTTCCGGAAAAATAATGAGACTCATTCCTCTTTTTAGCCTTTCATTAGCTTTTTTATATGCTTTATAGGCGCTCATTTTACTTTCTCGGTTTACCGGAACATCTACACTCTCAAAATAGGTTCTCGTAAATACACTGGACAATAATTCCTGTTTGCCCATAAAGAAAAAATTATTTTTCATTAACACACTCATTGCAAAAATATCCAGGTTGGAGGCATGATTAGCACACACCACATAAGTGCGGGACCAATCAATTTTTTCTTCATAATGTATCTTATAAAATATACCGGACAAAACAGAAGCTATAAAGGCATTGGCTTTTCTTACTTTGTTAAGATACTTATAATGAGATTCTTTTCTAGAAAACAGCCACAGCAAAGGGTAAAGACAGAAGAAGCACAATGCTGTAAAAAAGGCATATAAATATCTGTGCAGAGACTTCAATAATCTTTTCATATTATCAAAAATATAAATTTTCTGTACTTTCGCTTTATTATGGAAACAGTTGTAAGTGGTATAAGATCTACTGGTAAATTACATTTAGGAAATTATTACGGGGCGTTGAGCAATTTTGTAAAAATGCAAAATGATTATAACTGCTTCTTTTTTATAGCCGATTTGCATTCTTTAACTACCCACCCAACTCCGGGCGATCTTTACAGTACAGTTCGTCAGGTTGTAGTTGAATACTTAGCTGCGGGAATAGATCCCGAAAAATCTACTATTTATATACAATCACATGTACCAGAAGTTGCAGAACTCTATTTGTACATGAACATGAATGCCTATCTAGGCGAATTGGAACGGGCTACTGCTTTTAAAGATAAAGTAAGGGCCAATCCGGATAATGTAAATGCCGGTTTGTTAACATACCCTGTTTTAATGGCTTGCGATATTTTGTTACATCATGGAACAAAGGTTCCTGTTGGAAAAGATCAGGAGCAACATTTGGAAATGACCAGAACATTTGGCAATCGGTTCAACAGATTGTACAATGTAGAATATTTCAAAGAAGCATTTGCATTTAGCTTTTCTGATAAACTGGTGAAAGTTCCCGGTTTAGATGGCAATGGAAAAATGGGTAAATCTAACGGAGACGCCAGCTGTGTTTATTTGTCTGATACGCCTGAAATCATACGTAAAAAAGTAATGAAAGCTGTTTCTGATTCAGGACCAACAGCAATGAATCAGCCTAAACCAGAAGCTATCCAAAATCTTTTCGATTTAATGAAAATAGTATCTGCTCCGGATACCATTCAACATTTTGAAGATTTATATAATAAATGTGAAATTCGTTACGGAGATTTTAAAAAACAGTTGGCAGAAGACATGGTTTTAGCTACTGCACCAGTTTATTCTCGTATACAGGAGATATCTGAGGATGAGGAATACTTACAGAAAGTAATCAGATTGGGCGCAGAAAAAGCAAGAGAAAGTGCAACAAAAACCATTAAAGAGGTAAGAGAAATTATTGGTTTCAGACCATTTTAATCATTAAACTTAGAATAGCAAAATATGCATATAGCTGTTGTTGGTAATATTGGGGCAGGAAAAACCACACTTACAGAGTTACTGGCTAAAAATTATAAATGGGAAGCTTTATTTGAGACGGTAGAAGGAAATCCGTATCTGGAGGATTTCTATAATGACATGAAAAGATGGAGTTTTAACCTTCAGATATATTTTCTGAATAGCAGGTTTCAACAAATCAGGGATATTCAGGCTGATAGCTCAAGAAACGTTATTCAAGACAGAACCATTTACGAAGATGCCTTTATTTTTGCAGAAAACCTTCACGAGATGGGTTTAATGACCACTAAAGACTATGCAAATTACAGAGCTATTTTCGATAATATAACCGCTTATATTAAAGCACCAGATCTGCTTATTTACTTAAAGGCATCGGTACCTACTCTGGTAGAAAATATCCAGAGAAGAGGAAGAGATTATGAAGCCAGTATAAGGCTGGATTATTTGCAAAAACTGAACGAAAAATATGATGCATGGATTAAACGCTATAATGATGGTAAACTGCTAATCTTAGATAAAGATAAATTGGATTTTGCCAATAAGCCTGAAGATTTAAGCTTTATAGTAGACAATATAGAATGCGAAATTAATGGTCTTTTTAAATAATTTGCCATGAAAATATTAGGAGTAATACCAGCCAGGTTTGCATCGACCCGATTTCCGGGAAAACCGCTTGTAGATATTGCTGGAAAAACCATGATACAGAGAGTATACGAAAAATCGGCATCTGCTACTACACTGAATGATCTGGTTGTAGCTACAGATGACCAACGTATTTACGATGCGGTTAAAGCCTTTGACGGCAACGTTATCATGACTTCTTCCCACCACCAAAGTGGAACGGACAGATGTGCTGAAGTTGCCGAGAAAATTACCGGTTACGATGCTGTAATTAATATACAGGGTGACGAACCTTTAGTAGATCCCAATCAGATCAATCTTGTTGCGGCATGTTTTAATTCTTCAGACACGCAATTAGCTACCCTGGTGAAGGTAATCAAAACCGCAGAAGAATTGCTCAATCACAATACGCCAAAAGTATTGCTTAATACAAAAAACGAAGCTTTATACTTTAGTAGAGAAACGGTCCCTTTCCTTAGAAATTATGAAAAAAAAGATTGGTTAAAACATCATACTTTCTATAAACATATTGGCATTTATGGCTATACGGTTGAAGTTCTTAAAGAAATAGCGAAATTATCTGTCAGCTCTCTGGAAAAAGCAGAAGCATTGGAGCAATTAAGATGGCTGGAAAGTGGTTACCGTATAAAAGTTTCTTTTACAGATTCCGAAACATTGGCGATTGACACACCTGAAGATCTGGAAAAAGTTTTAGCTGTTATTCAGAAATAATTTTTGTAAAAGCCGCTACTCTGTAAAAACAGGTAGTTGAGCGAGTTATTTTCTATTGAGAATTTAGCTGATGAAGAAGCAATGCCTTCTTCCTTGGTTACCAATGGAAGAAGGTTAGCAAAAGATGTGTATATATTTCTAAGATAATTAGAGATCTTTAATATAGCTATGAAAAAGCTCTAAAGCTTCTATTTTCTTATCATTAAGAACAAAATCCAAATCGGAATGTAAATATTGTCGTAGATCGAATCCGTTATACTGAGGTAGGCTTTCCAGCACATTATCAATATGATCTATACCATACCGGAATGCTTCATTTAGCTCGTCTATGAATTCGTCAGGAAGTTTTTTATTACTTACCCACGCAGCAAAAACAAAAGGCAAACCCGTAAATTTCATCCATTCTTCGGCCAAATCATATGTATATTCAAATTTTTGCTTTTTACCAAAGGTTCGGTCTCCAATCTGAACAAAGGCTGTTTTCTCTTGAGAAGAACTGCCGTAATCATCTGCATCTATAATCTTTATAGGATTGATTTCCCAAAAGTTCTTCATTAAAACCAAAGCCAGGTTATTAGACGATCTGGATTCAGGGTCCAACTGAATAAATTCGACTTCTTCTATAGGGCAGTTACTGAAAACAAATACAGAATTTACCTTACCGGTTGCTCCAATGCAATAGTTGGATATGATATGATATTCCTTTAAATTTAAGATAGCAGCTACGGGAATTAAACCAACGTCGGCTTTATCATCTATTAGCTTTTGTGCACACAAAGCTGGATAATCTACCTTTAAATCTATTTTATCTTTTATAGCAGAATGTTCTAAACCGTATAAAAAGGGCTTAGTATTGGTGTAACTAACCACCGAGAAACGAACCATAATAAGTAATTAAAACGGGCAGTAAATTATTCTTCAATTAGTTGCAAATGAGCTAAACTATTGAATGTTTCTATTTCGTACTCTCCATCTGCATAATTTAAAATATAGAGTGAAGTATTCTGATGCGGAAAAAAGTCCATTTCTTTCAATTCTTTACCTGTAAGCTGGCACAATAACAAACGCATTGCCCGGCCATGCATACAAATCAGAATCGTTTTTTCATTTTCTTTATCTTTAGAAACAATATAATTCATTGCTTCCGTTTGTCTTTTATATACATCGTTGGGACTCTCTCCTTCTTCCGGTCTTGCATCGTAATCACCTGCATTCCAAGACTCTATAAGTTTCTCAAAATCTTCTCTAACTTCTGTAGAAATGCCTTTTCCTTCATGTTTCCCCCAGGCCATTTCATCTAGGCCAGCTACCTGTTCCCAAGGCAATGGAATTTCTAAAAATTTCTTAACTGTTTGATGAGTTCTTTTTAATGTAGATGTATAGACTTTATCGAAGGGAACCGATTTGTACATCTCATAAAACGCATCTCCCTGGGCAATCCCTGTTGCATTTAGATCTGCATTAATTCCCCTTCCCTGTACAACACCTGCTTTATTATAATCGGTTTCTCCGTGACGGATAATATAAATTTTCTTCTTGTCTGCGTTACTCATTATGAATTAATTACGGGTAAACTATAAAATTTAGGTTTTACTTCATCTTCAAACTCAAAATCTGTATAGTCGTTTATTACATTATATAAAGTATCTCTTTCTATAGGTTTACGCCCTACATCTTTAATTAGCCTTACTAACTGTTGGGTACTCATTGCCGGATTTTGTTCCTCTGCGCCCGCCATCGAATAAATTTTGGTGGTATCATCTAAAGTCCCGTCAATATCATCTACACCAAAATTCAAAGAAAGTTGAGCTGTATTTCTACTAATCATTGCCCAATAGGCTTTTATATGATCAAAATTATCCATATAAATACGAGCAATAGCATAATTCCGCAAATCTTCTACCACACTTACTTCTGGAACATCAGACATCTGATTATCTTTATTTCTAAATTTCAATGGAATAAATGCCTGAAAACCTCCTGTCTTATCTTGTAACTGGCGCAGGCGATCCATATGGTCTACACGATGCCAAAACTCTTCTATATGCCCATAAAGCATTGTAGCATTAGACCTCATACCCAGTTTATGAGCTTGCTCATGAATATCCAGCCATTGCTCTGCGGTACATTTATCATGGGCAATTTTTCCTCTTATTTCCGGATGAAAGATTTCCGCTCCTCCTCCAGGCATAGAATCTAAACCCGCTTCCTTTAAATATTTCATCCCATCGTAATGGGAAAGTTTAGCTTTTTTAAAGATATAGTAATATTCTACAGGTGTAAGCGCTTTAATATGTAAGTCTGAACGGTGTGCTTTGCATCTTGTAAAAAAATCGGCATAAAATTCCAGATTTTGTTTTGGAACCACTCCTCCAGTTATATGTACTTCTGTTACCGGTTCTTTATCATATTTCTTCACGATATCCATCATGCCGTCAACATCCATTTCCCAACCTTCTTCGCGTTGTTTAATCATTCTGGAATATGAACAGAATTTACAGTCATACACACAAATATTGGTAGGTTCTATATGAAAATTTCTGTTGAAATAGGTTAAATCTCCATGTCTCTTATTACGTATGTAATTTGCTAAAATACCTAAATATGGGAGATCGGCTTGTTCGTAAAGATAGACGCCTTCGTCAAAACTAATTCTTTCTTCGTTCTTAACTTTTTCTGCTATTTTTCTTAAACCCGGGTTTAAGTTATTGTTACTGAGAAGGCTTTCTATTTGGTGATCGTTATTCATCAGCAATTTTTTCTCAAAAATAAGAAATAATAGCATGTACTAGGTTTTTTTAATGTAAAGAACTTACCGCATGAACAGAAAAATGATTTTTTAGGGTTATTTAGTTTCTAAATTTCTAATTTAGCTCAAAATAAACTCCACATGAAAATTGAAACCATATCTATACATGCTGGAAATAAACTGGATGAAGATAGTCGCGCAGTTACCCAACCCATAGTTTTGTCAAGTACTTTTGAAAGAGGAGAAGACGGTGGCTACCCTTCAGGTTACATGTATAGCCGGATAGACAATCCGAACAGAAAATCTTTAGAAAACGTTATTGCCAAATTAGAAAACGGTGCAGATTGTTGTGCTTTTGCAACAGGGAATACGGCAGGCATGTCTGTCTTCCAATGTTTAGAACCGGGAAGTCACGTAATCTGTCCGGATGACATGTACCACGGACTAAGAAACCAACTAAAATTTGTTTTTAAGGGTATTATAGAGCTGGATTTTGTTGATTTAACACAAGTAAATGAGATAGAAAAATATGTTAAAAGTAACACCCGAATGATTTGGGTAGAAACACCTTCCAATCCATTATTGAAAATAGCAGATATAACTGCTATTTCAGCCGTTACAAAAAAACACAATTTAAAACTTGTTGTAGATAATACATTTGCCACACCATATGGGCAACAGCCACTTGCTTTAGGCGCCGATCTGATTATGCATTCGACAACCAAATACTTAAACGGACATTCTGATGTTTGTGGAGGTGCTGTAGTTACCAAAGAGAAGGATTCTTTTTGGGAAAGGATGAGAAACTTGCAGGTCCTTGGTGGTGCGGTTCCCTCCCCTTTCGACTGTTACCTGGTAACACGTGGTATCAAAACTTTAGCCTACAGAATGAGAGGCCATGAATATAATGCTTTTGAACTGGCAAAATATTTAGAAGCTCATCCTGCTATAGAACGTGTGTTCTATCCCGGTTTAAAATCTCATCCTCAGTTCGATTTAGCCCGTAAACAAATGACTTCTTTTGGAGGAATGCTATCTTTCTGTGTCAAAGGAGGTGAAGATCCGGCCAGGAGATTAGTAAACAATGTAAAGATATTTACACAGGCAACAAGTTTAGGCGGTGTAGAAAGTTTATTAGAACATCGTTACTCTATTGAAGGGCCAGACTCCAAAACTCCAAAAAATTTAATTCGGGTGTCCGTTGGATTAGAAAATCTAGAGGATTTAATAATGGATTTGGATACGAATTTGTAACTTATTCTGGTTTTGATCTAAAAAGATTAAAGCAAATTATAAAAATCCAAAATTTAATTTGGAATTATAAAATATTATTTACTAAGTTTGCATCATATTGGTTGAAATACCAAGATCAATTCCTCTTTAAAAGGTCTTGATTTATAAAGAAGTGGTAAGAGATCAGGCTCTATGACCCACTGGCAACCTTCCACAAGTACGGAAAAGGTGCCAAATCCTGCCCCGAAAGGGAAATATAAATAATTAAGACATGAAAAAAGCTATTTTTTACAATTCTGGAAAGTTACATCAACGTAGTATAACCCATATTAGTCTATATCACCAATCTATGGCTAATTGTTGTATGTGTTGCTGTATATGCTAATTCCCAGGCACTGCAAATCTTTGCCTATATTGCAGAAATTTGTAAAAGAATTTGTGCAAATCGCATAATCTAAAAAAACAGAATTAATTTAAACTTTAATCTAACAAGAAATGTCAACACAAAATTTGAAATTCGAGACTTTACAAGTACATGCAGGACAAGAAGTGGATCCTACTACCGGCTCAAGAGCAGTTCCAATATATCAGACTACTTCTTATGTTTTTAATAATAATGAACATGCAGCAAATCTTTTTGCTTTAAAAGAGTTTGGGAATATCTATACCCGAATTATGAATCCTACTACAGATGTATTTGAGAAAAGGGTTGCTGCTTTAGAAGGTGGCGTTGCTGCTTTAGCAACTTCTTCTGGCCAGGCCGCACAGTTTCTTACTATAACAAACATTCTTCAAGCGGGAGATAATTTTGTTACTACTGGTCGTTTATATGGCGGTACCTACAATCAATTTAAAGTACAGTTTAAACGTTTAGGCATTGAAGCCAGATTTGCAAAAAATGACAATCCTGAATCTTACGAAGAACTGATTGATAAAAATACTAAAGCTTTATATGTAGAAACTATTGGAAATCCTGAACTCAATATCCCTGATTTTGACGGAATAGCTGCAGTTGCTAAAAAACATGATTTACCTTTTATAGTAGATAATACTTTTGGTGCAGGAGGTTATTTATTCAGACCTATAGAACACGGAGCTAATATTGTTGTTGAAGCTGCCACTAAATGGATAGGCGGTCACGGAACAAGTATTGGAGGTGTAATTGTCGATGCAGGAAATTACAACTGGGGTAATGGAAAATTCCCACAATTCTCAGAACCTTCCGAAGGATATCACGGCCTGGTTTTCTCTGATGTATTTGGTGTAAATGGTCCTTTTGGAAATATTCAATTTATTATCCGGGCAAGAGTGGAAGGTTTAAGAGATTATGGTGCAGCAATCTCTCCTTTTAACTCCTTCTTATTGATTCAAGGTTTAGAAACACTTTCTTTAAGAGTGCAGAGACATGTGGATAATACTTTAGAATTAGCAAAATGGTTGGAAACGCATCCGAAAGTAAAATCGGTAAATTACCCTGGTCTGGAATCTTCTCCTTATCATGCATTGGCTAAGAAATATTTAAAAAATGGCTTCGGTGGCGTCTTATCTTTCGAAGTTGTTGGAGATAAAGAAAATGCAACAAAGGTTATCAATGCACTTAAGTTAACCAGTAACCTGGCAAATGTGGGAGATGCTAAAACATTAATTATTCAGCCTTCTGCAACTACTCACCAACAATTAAGTGAGCAGGAGCAAATTGCTGCCGGTGTAAAACCAGCTGCATTAAGAGTTTCGGTAGGTATAGAGCATATAGACGATATCAAAGCTGATTTCGAGCAAGCACTTGCGACAATTTAGATAATAGCAGTGTTCAAACAAATCGCCATTTCTGCGATTGGATAAATCTCCGTCCTAAGGTATTTAGGGCGGAGATCCTAAACCAACCTATCACTAATTCACTTCAGAAAGTTCAAGAGAACATATTTATTACGTCTTCATAAACTGAGGCATAGACTATAAGATGAATTTTAAGGTATACCCATGTAAAAAAGAGTTTAAGCTAGAGAATGGTAAGAAATTAGCAAATCTGGAAATCGCTTATCATACTTACGGCAAACTGAACAAAGAGAAAAACAATGTTGTTTGGGTATGCCATGCCTTAACAGCAAACTCAGATGTTTTTGATTGGTGGAAAGGTTTATTTGGCTTAAACGATTATTTCAATCCCGAGAATCATTTTATAGTTTGTGCTAATATCATAGGTTCACATTATGGAACTACTAATCCTTTAAGCATTAATCACAGCACTGGACACCCTTATTTTCTTTCCTTTCCGCAGTTTTCTATCAGAGATCTGGTGCAGGCACATCAAATTTTAGCCGATCACCTTGACATCAAAAATATTGACGTTTTAATAGGTGGCTCTCTCGGAGGACAGCAAGCATTGGAATGGGCTGTTATCGAACCTGAGAGAATGAAAAATCTGATTGTTATGGCCACTAATGCTGCTCATTCTCCATGGGGAATAGCCTTTAATGAATCGCAAAGATTAGCCATCGAAACAGACAGGACGTTTTATGCTAACCAGATAAATGGCGGGCAAAAAGGACTAAAAACGGCAAGAAGTATTGCCTTGTTATCTTATAGAACAGCAATATGCTACAACAAGACTCAAACTGAATACGAACTGGATAAAACAGCTTATTTTAAAGCTTCTTCTTATCAAAATTACCAGGGAGAGAAATTGGTTAAAAGATTCAATGCTTATAGCTACTACTATCTCACTAAAGCCATGGACAGTCATAATTTGGGACGCAGCAGACAAAGTATAGTGCATGCATTAGGAAAAATAAAAGCCAGTACACTTTCTATAGGTATTACTTCTGATTTATTATTTCCTGCGACAGAACAGAGATTAATAGCAGAACATATTCCTGGGGCCAAGTATTATGAAATTGATTCTGTATACGGTCATGATGGATTTCTTTTGGAAGTCAAAAAATTGAAAAATATCATTTCGAACTTTTTGCAACAAAAAAATGTAGAAATAAAACAAGAAAAATTACTTACAGCATAAATGGGAAAAAAATTAAATATAGGACTATTCGGTTTTGGTGTTGTCGGACAAGGTTTGTATGATATCTCGGTATCAAAAAATCTGAACTTGGAATTCAAGAAGATTGCAATTAAAGATCCTAATAAAAAAAGAACTCTTCCCGAGTCTCTTTTTACTACAGACAGATGGGAAATACTGAACGATCCTGAAATCAACACTATTATAGAGTTGATTAATGATGCTGAGGCAGCTTATGAAATAGTAACGGAAGCTTTAAAAAGGGGGAAAAGTGTAGTTTCTGCAAATAAAAAAATGATCGCTACCCATTTAGAAGAACTAGTACAATTACAGGAACAACATGGTTCTTCTCTGCTTTATGAAGGCTCTGTATGTGGCAGCATTCCTATTATCAGAAATTTGGAAGAATACTATGATAATGAATTACTTTTCGCCATAAGTGGAATCTTTAACGGCTCTTCTAACTATATTCTATCTAAGGTATTTAATGAAAATCAGTCCTATGACAAAGCCTTAAAGCAGGCCCAGGATTTAGGTTTTGCGGAAACTGACCCAACTTTGGATGTTGGCGGTTATGACGCTAAATATAAAGTTGCTATTGCTGCTGCTCATGCTTATGGAATATTTATAAATCCGGATGATATTCTAAATATTGGCATCCAAAATTTAAGTAATGAAGACCTGAAATATGCAAAAGAAAAAGGCAAAAAATTAAAACTAGTACCTATCGCCAGAAAATTAGATGATGCCAATGTGGGAATTTATGTATTACCTAAACTGGTTTCTAAAGACGATTTCCTGTTCAACGTGGAAAATGAATATAACGGGGTGAGCGTACAAGCTGCTTTTGCAGATCAACAGTTTTTCTTTGGAAAAGGTGCAGGAGGACATCCTACCGGTGCAGCTGTATTTTCCGATGTTTCAGCATTGAGGTATGAATACAAATACGAGTATAAAAAAGCAAAGCAAGGATCAAAACTTGTATTAAATAATAAACAAGTTATCGAAATTTATCTCCGATTTAACACTTCTGATTTATTAGATAAGATTGATTTTTTAGATATTTCCGAGAATTACAGTTCCAAAGACTATCATTACATCATTGGAACTTTAACTATTGATGAACTTATTCTTAAAAAAGAAATAATCCTGAATGATGGCGCTTTTGTTGCCGAAACTGGTAAACAGATTTTATAAGTACTGGCACAATTTTGTCAAAAACAGAAATCTACTAGACCATTCATTTATAATATTAAAAATCCTGTCTGCAAACAGACAGGATTTTTAATATTATAATTACATGCTTTAAACCAAATAGCTTTCAGCTTTTTCAAGAGCGATTTTTAAACCTTCCGGATTTTTACCTCCTGCGGTTGCGTAAAAAGGTTGTCCGCCTCCGCCCCCATTAATCTCTTTAGCTAATTCTCTAATGATTTTACCAGCATCCAAACCACGTTCCTGAACTAAATTTTCAGAAATCATAACCGTTAAATTAGGTTTTCCGTCTATATTGGAAGCTAAAACTAAAAACAGATTATCAAAAATATCTTTTAATTGATAAGCCAGATTTTTTATTGCATCTGGGCTAGGTAAGTCAATTTCCTGTGCAATAAATTTAACGCCATTAACAATTTTGGCCTTTTCTTTTAATCTTTCTTTAAGGGTTGTCGCTTTTTCCAGAACAGACTTCTCTATCTCTTTTTTTAGTTTATTATTTTCTTCTAACAAAGTCTCTAGGCTTTTGGTAAGATCTTTTGGATTCTTTAAAAGCTCCTTAATTTCTGTTAATAGACGACTTTGATTATTGATATATTCTTCTGCTTTTAAAGCTGTAATGGCTTCTATCCGTCTTACTCCAGCAGCAACTGCGCTTTCGGAAACGATTTTAAAATAACCGATTTGTCCTGTTGCCCCCACATGAGTTCCTCCACAAAGCTCTTTTGAATAATTATCATCAAAAGTGATTACACGAACATAGTCACCATATTTTTCACCAAATAATGCCGTTACACCACTTTCCAATGCTTTTTGATAAGGAACATTGCGCTCTTCTTTTAATGCAATATTCTCTCTTATTTTCTGATTTACTATAGCTTCAATCTGTGCGATTTCAGCATCTGTAACTTTAGAAAAATGAGAAAAATCGAAACGTAGAATGTCTTCATTAACCAAAGATCCCTTTTGATTAACATGATCTCCCAATACTGTTTTTAATGCTGCATGCAATAAATGTGTTGCCGAGTGATTGTTCTCTGTAAGTGTTCTTTTAACTACATCTACTTTTGCACTAAATTCAGCATTCAGATCATTTGGAAGTTTATCTGCAAAATGAATAATTAAACCGTTTTCTTTTTTTGTATCGTTAATTCTAACTGTTTCTGAGTCACCAATTAAAAAGCCCGCATCACCAACTTGCCCCCCACTTTCTGCGTAAAACGGAGTTACGTCCAACACCAGTTGATATTGTTCTTTACCTTTGGCCTTTACTTTTCTGTATTTTAATATTTTAGATTTAGCTACTACGTTATCATAACCAACAAACTCCACTTCCTCACCTTCGTTGACTGTAACCCAATCTCCTGCGTCAATAGCTGTAGCTGCTCTGGAACGCTCTTTTTGTTTTTGAAGTTCTGCGTTAAAGCCTTCCATGTCAACAGCTAAATTTTGTTCTCTGGCCATTAACTCGGTCAGGTCAATAGGGAAACCATAAGTATCATATAGTTCAAAAGCAAATGTCCCGTCTATCTTCCCCTCTTTATTTTCCTGAATATATCTTTCAAAACGATTAATACCGTTTTCCAGAGTTCTTAAAAATGAATTTTCCTCTTCTAAGATAACTTTCTGAACAAAGTCTTTCTGAGAAATTAATTCGTCAAAAACACCTCTAAACTGCTCTGCCAATAAAGGAACCAGGTTATTTAAAAAAGGGTCTTTAAAGCCCAGATACTGATAAGTATAACGTACGGCTCTCCTTAGAATACGACGTATAACATATCCAGCTTTGTTATTAGAAGGCAACTGCCCATCGGCAATAGCGAAAGCAATAGCTCTTATATGATCTGCCATTACACGCATTGCAACCGCCTGATTCCAGTCTTTATCTGCTGGTGTCGCATCTGCGTTATATGGTATGCCTGAAGACTCAGCAATAAAATTAATTATTGGGGTAAAAACATCCGAGTCGTAATTAGATGTTTTGCCCTGTATAACACGCACTAAACGCTCGAAGCCCATTCCTGTATCCACATGTTGGGCTGGAAGCTTTTTCAAAGAGCCATCTTTTAAACGATTGAACTCCATAAAGACATTGTTCCATATTTCTATAACCTGAGGGTCATCTGCATTCACGAGAGTAGCGCCATCTATTTTAGCCCGTTCTTGATCAGATCTGTTATCAAAATGAATTTCAGAGCATGGACCACAAGGACCTGTATCGCCCATTTCCCAAAAATTATCTTTCTTGTTTCCTTTCAATATTCTGCTTTCGGGAACAAATGCTTTCCAGAAATTATAAGCATCCTGATCCATGGGTAAGCCTTCTTTTTCGTCACCTTCAAAAACTGTTACATACAAACGTTCCTTATCCAATTTTAAAACATCTGTAAGTAGCTCCCAGCTCCAGGTAATAGCTTCCTTTTTAAAATAATCTCCAAAACTCCAGTTACCCAACATTTCGAACATCGTATGATGATAGGTATCAATCCCTACCTCTTCCAGGTCGTTGTGTTTACCCGAAACACGCAAACATCTCTGCGTATCAGCAACACGTGGGTATTTAATTGGGGCTTCTCCTAAAAACAGATCTTTAAATTGGTTCATACCTGCATTGGTAAACATCAAAGTAGGATCGTTCTTAACAACAATTGGTGCAGATGGAACTATTTGGTGGCCTTTAGATGCAAAAAAGTCTAAAAATGCCTGACGAATTTCGTTAGCAGTCATACTCATAATAGCTTGCAAAGATAAAAGATGAAACGTATTTTTCTGATATGTTTTTCAATTCAAGACAGATATATTCTATTTGAATTAGGAATTGAGCCAATTTTCTAGCTAATTTGCGGCAGAAAACTATATTTAACAAGAGCATAATTAATGAAATCCGTTTTTTTGTACTTATACCTTTTACTTACCTTAACATCAATAATATCCTGTCAATCAAACAGTAATAAAACAGAACACAAAACAAAGGATTCAATAAATTTTGAATCTATAAAAGGAATTACCTTCCATGAAGTAAATCGTAAATTTGAGAACGGACTTTCATTCGACACAATTGGCTTTCAACAGGAACCCGAATGGATTGTTAGATTTCAGCGTAATGATTCTGTTGAAGTTTATTCTTATGAGTTAAAGAAACTCGTTGGTTTCTATTTACACCATGACCATAAAAACTACTATAACTTCGCCAGGGAATGGTTTGCAGTTAAGCTTTTATCCAAAGACAGTATCATCTTACAACGTTTAGAAGTTAAAAGTCTTAGAGTAAAAAACGATGACAGATCTAATGTTTACATGACTTTTTATTCAGAAGACTATATGGATAAAGTGCTGCGCAAAAATAAAGAGGAATTAATGCGCCCGAGTGCCAAAGATACAGCATTTGTTAGGGAAAGGATAGATTTGGCAAATGCACACCCTTTAGATTCTGCCTACTTATTTGCAGCAAGAAATCCTGTAAAATTAGAGAGTAAAAGCAAAGCGATTATGGTAGAGAAGTTTTCCTCTTTTGATCCCCTCACAAAAAGCAGTTCTTATGATTACCTGTATCCGGAATACAAGATTGACATTAAAAATGCCTATAAAAATTTCAACTATGCTTTCAGGATTGTTGTGGATACTTCCGGTAAGATAACTGTTTATGACTTTCCTACTTATGAGGAAGACACCAAAGAAAACATGAAGAAAGTTCTACAGGGAATCTGTGACATTTATTTAAGCAATCTGTTAAAAGTAACGCCCGGAAATACGTTAGGAATTCCGCAAGCATCTTTAATTACAGTATATGTAAAAGGAAAATCTTAATTGCTTTCCACTTCCTTTTTCTCGGGTTTCCGAATAATATATCCGTAAAAAGAGATATTAGAACGTTGATTACTATTTACACTGAGTGTTGCATAACCGTTGTCCGATACGGATAGATTCATGGAATTCACTTCCCTATAATCTTTAGGAACAATTGTTATATCCCACCCGCTTTTTCTCCCTTTTCTTTCTTTATATTCAAAATTCTTTGAAGTGAATTTAATTCCGCCCTGAGTGGGATCTATTGGTGCTGTAAAGGCGCGCCCAAAAAATGGCAAGTAAGCTTCAATTTCTATTTTCCCTATTTTAAGGTCATATTCACTGGTTAAATTAACTGTTCGGCCTCTTTGCGTTAAAGCATTCTGAGCCACAAAAATATATTCCTGTTTTTTAATCAGTTCCTTTAACTCATCTCCTTTTACTTGCGAAAAAAGATCACTGTTTGCCATCAGTAATATCACTACCGAAAAAGCTATTATTTTTAAAAATTTCATGACGCAAATATTATTATGTATTAACGTTAAAAAATCGGTAAAGTTTTATGCTGATATTCTGTTAACAACTAACAGAACTCTAGCTTCCCAAGAGCAAGTCTCGTCTCAAATGAAGGATAGCCTATCCCAAATACTCTCGTATGCGCGGTAAAGTTAAGAATCTCCCTCATCCGCCCTTTGGGTACCTTCTCCCCAAGGAGAAGGACAAATAAGTATAAACATAAATTATATAACTTAGCTAAACGCTGAAAGCATAAAGCCAATAGCTAGTATTAAAGACAGTAACGATTAACGCGGAGATCCTTCGACTGCGCTCAGGATGACGTGGTTGAGGTAAGGGTAGTACAGATTAACCCACAGACCATGCCCAAGAACGCCACCGGCCTCATAACGATTTGCGTTAAGAAAACCAACGCATGTGAGCACCCGGAACAAAATGATGTCTGAGCGAAGCGAGTTCCATTTTGTGCAGCGAACGGAGATTGGTTTTTAGTAAATCTTATGCAGCCGCGGCTCTTTGGTTCTTTCCAGCTGGAGGGAAAGAACTAGGCCCGTCTGGCTACTGAGGACGGAAAACCTGAGCGTAAGAAAACAATTATCGATGAATGGAAAGATTATATAAGTATAGCCCTCATCCGCCCTTTGGGCACTTTCTCCTCCAAGGAGAAGGGCAAATAAACAATGACACAGCACAAAATACAGACGTATAAGCCAGTACTACAGGTACCGAAGCACATTCTTCAATCCCCAGTGCCGGAAAAATAAAAAACAGCGCACTGATAGTCATAAAGCACTGCCAAGCCTCATAGCGAAGCGGTTTTGCGTTCGGAGTTCCATAATACGATGAATGAAGCACTTCCAGCAAAAATAAAGCGCTAACTGCTTTTTTATGCGGGCAGATGGTGCGAAAGGCACAAGCGGGATTGATGACGGCTCTTTGGTTCTTTCCAGCTGTAGGGAAAGAACTAGGCCTGTCCGGCTACTGAGGAAGGAAAGCCCTGTGTGTAAGCAAACAGTTATTAATACCCTCTCTGCCCTTTGGGCATCTCTCCCTACTCCAAAGGAGTCCCTTCGGGAAAGGGTGAGAATAGTATATAGGAGTGGTTTTGCAGAAATGAATTGAAAGTTTTGTGTGAAGGTATTAATGGCAGTAACGATTAACACAAAGATCATTAGACTGCGCTCAGGATGACGTGGTTGAGGTAAGGTAGTACAGATTAACCCACAGACCATGCCCAAGAACGCCACCGGCCTCATAACGATTTCCGTTAAGAAAACCAACGCATGTGAGCGCCCGGAACAAAATGATGTCTGAACGCAACGAGTTCATTCCTGCCGGCCGGACAGGCTAGTTGTGTAGCGAACGGAGATTGGTTTTTAGTAAATCTTGTCCAGCCGCGGCTCTTTGGTTCTTTCCAGCTGATGGGAAAGAACTAGGCCTGTCCGGCTACTGAGTATGGAAAGCCCTGAGTGTAGGGAAAAATAAAAGATAAGTGATAAACTTTATGCATATGAGAATAAAAAATACAGATTATCCAAAATAAAAACAACACTACCCCTCAACAACAATCTCCGTTTCATTCTCTGTAGGATGTCCCGTACAAATCAATATCCTTCCATTTTCTATTTCATTATCTGTTAAGACTTCATTATAATCCATTCTTACCCCACCTTTAATACAATTTGCAGCACATGTTCCACACATTCCGGCCCGACATGAATAAGGCAATTTAATTTCATGTTCCAATGCTACATCCAATATTCTCTTAGTATAAGGAACTTCAAATTGATAAACCTGATTTTGAAAATGCAACCTTACCGAATAAGTATTTCTGTCTATTACCTTTTCTGTCTGGTCATCGTCATCAGCCTCATCTTCCGGCAGGACAAAAGTTTCTCTTTTAATATTTTCAGCAGGAAACCCCATCCCCAGCAAACATATCCTGCATAAATCCATATAAAATATTGGTCCACAGGTATAAAACAAGGCCTCGTTTTTGTCAAACTCTAACTCATTTTTGATGATCTCTTCTATATAGAACCTGTTTAGACGCGCTTTCATAAGATTTTTACTGTTACTAAAAATCCAAATAATATGCAAACGGTCCGGATACTGCTCCTGCCATTGTTTCAATTCCTCCCAAAAGAGCGTATCCCCTTCAGATTTATTACTGTAAACCAAAACAACTTTTGATTTACGCTCTTTCACTAAAGCTGTTTTCAATATGGAAAATAGAGGCGTTATTCCTACACCAGCGGCAAAAAGAAAAATGGTACGTTCTAAATCTTCTTTGGGTTTATACACAAACAGGCCATTAGGATCCTGTGCAGTTAACTCATCGCCTATGCTTATTCCATGATGCAAAAAACGAGAAATCTCACCGTTATCAATCCTTTTTACAGTAATACTTATAGGTTCGTCTACATCTGGTGAACTATTGAATGAATACGAGCGCCTGATTTCCCGCTCGCCAAAATGAAATACCAAAGACAGGAACTGACCGGCTTGATACGGCGGGAAATCTGAATTTACCGGAACCAGTTTGAAAGTAATATTTTCTCCAGGCTGCGGAATAATGTCAATAACTCTTAGCTGATGCATTTAACTTCTAATATACTTACAACATCAGCAAAATAGGAAATTAGCCTAATAAAGACAGTAAATTTATTGCAATAATAAAAAAGTCGGGTTTAAAACCCGACTTTCTTTTTTAATTCATTTGTGCCGCTTCTGCTGCCAACTGCTTTCTTTTTTCCTTAACGTACTCGTTTTGCTCCGCATTGAGTACTTTGTAATAAGCAGTGGTTCTTTCCTTAGTCAATCTTTTGATTTCTGTCTTTTTTTCTTCGTCTGTTAAAGCAGAATTAGCTCTTACTTTTTTCGACTCTGCTTTAAAGTCATCCATCAATTTGTTGATTGCCGCTTTCTGCTCAGGAGTTGCTTTCAACTCGTCCAAAAATTCAGGAGAATAATAAGCCGGTAATTTTACCGCAGGTTTTTTGTCCTGTGCATTTGCAGACACTAATAGTCCTACAGCCAAAAAAGCTGTCATAAAAAATCTTTTCATTTCTAATTTAAATAGGTACACCAATATTGATGCTTTTTTATGACATTTGCAATACATTTCTCCTTTTTTTTAAAATTTTTCTCTTTTAGCGGTTTTTATATAAGTATATTAGTGCACTAATTAGCGCTCACTTGATTAACCTCTTTAACTACAAAACTCCGCGTAGATATGCGGCAGATTTCAGGGCTTTTTGTACCTCAACGAATCTGAAAAACGTATATCTCTTGAGTGTATGTTCATTGTGTATAAGCTTATTTAATAGATTTTTTGCTCTTTTCTTCTGGCAAGACATTAAAGCTATGGAGAACTATTATGAACTATCTTTCCTGAACTGGGTTCAAATTTTTGCAGCAACTATTTTTGTATATTTATCAAAACAGGCAACAAAATACGATTGGCCCAGAAAGCAAAAAGACTTGTTAATCTTTGCATTCATTATCACCATATTGGTAACCACTTTTAGTGTAAGTTATATTATTTCCTTATATAATACAAAGAATACATTAACAATATTCCTAATAGGAATAGTTACTGTTTCACTATTTTTTGCTATCGAGTTTAAAGAAATAATAACAGCAACTACTTTTATAGTATTGGTTTTTGTTCTCGCAATTTTATTTGTCCCCCTATCAGTAAATCAGAAAGTAATGAATGTATATGCTGCTTTATTTCTAGGCTTCATCTTGTTGTGTTTTTCCAGGTATAATTATTATTTCAAATCGCAGCATTTTGTAAAAATTAAACAGTTAGAGGAAAAAAACAGGGAAATTGAAATATTAAATACCAGAAAAAAAGAAATATTAGCATTTGTAGCTCATGACCTGCGTACTCCATTAAGTAATATAGAAGCTTTAAGTGAGATGATTGCAGAAAAATATGAACCTAATCTAATAGAACTAATTTCAAGATCTGCCGGGCAAGCACAACAAATTATACATGACTTAATTGAAGCAGAAAAAGAACATCAGGAACTCCTTTTAAGACAAAAAGTAAATGTTTATAGCTATGTCAGATCAATAACCGATAAATGGCAAATAGACAATTCAAGAAAAATAGTATTAATAGCAGAAGGTTACTTAGATATCGATGTTGAGATAAACACATCTAAAATAGAACGTGTTATGGACAACCTGATTAGCAATGGTCTTAAATTTTCACCCAAAGAAAGCAATCTCGAAATTATCTTAAGTCAGGAAGACGCGTTTGCTAACATAACTGTTAAAGATTATGGTATAGGTATACCTAAAGAATTGCAACAACATCTCTTTAGCCAGTTTTCTGCAGCAGGTCGTACGGGATTACAAGGAGAAAAATCTATAGGTTTGGGACTGCATATTTCCAAGAAAATTGTAGAACAGCATAACGGAACTATCTCAGTAGTAAGCAATGAAAATAAAGGAACTGCTTTCACCATTCAGATACCAATTGCCTCTTAATTACTCAGATTCGGCCTTAATTTTATTTTTTTCTTCTATCCATTTAGACATAAATCTGGTAGATGCCATTTGATGATGTTGCAGCATTTTCCCCATAAAATTCCTCATTCTATGCATCTCCAAATTTTTCTTTACCCTTTTTACATGATTAAGAAAAGATTCTGCTATACTAAAACTAAAGTTTTGATTAACGATTTGAACCCCATCTTTCACCGATTTAGTCCAAACTTCGCGATTATTATAAAGTAATACAGACTTATCGACAAACAGGTCTGTGTCATCTTCTATAAAACCATTCCAATCTCTTCCCAAAGACATAGACTCAGCACCTATAGATGTGGTTACATTAGGCGTCCCATACAGCATGGAATCTATTAATTTACCTTTAAGCCCAGCACCAAATCTAAGTGGTGCTAAACAAACTCTTGCATTTAACATGACCGCTTTTACATCTTCGGTCCTGCCTTTTATCAAGAAACCTTGTTTAGGATTGTTTAGTTCCCAAACTTTTTGGCTTGGATACGCTCCAAAAACGTGTAGCTCTGCTTGAGGTAATTGCTTCCTGATTCTGGGCCAGATTTCCTCTTTAAGGTATAAAACGGCATTCCAATTAGGTTCATGCAAAAAATTACCTATACTTATAAAATGCTGTCTTTCTTCAAAAGTTTTATATCTTAAAACTTCATCCACATTGATATTTGGCAGTAAAAAAGGTATATAATAAAGCAGTTCGATATCAACTTTAAACAGTCTTTGCAAAATATCCATTTCAAATTGTGAGATAATCATTGAAATATCGCATCTATAAATACTAGCTATCTCACGTATTGCAATATCTTCTCCCTGCAGATCTTCTAAAACAAATTCTTTTTTATGTTTAAAGGCTTTTTGTCTCGCATAGCGTAAACAGTGCAAATCTTCCGTATCTAGAAGTTTTAAAGCTGACGGACACGCATCGCTAACCCGCCATCCAAACTGTTCTTCTGTCATGAACCTATCGAACATCACCAAATCTGGCTGCAAATCTCCTACAAAAACATCAAAAGAAGAGCAATTTAATTTAATGGACTGCTTGTAAACACCTAGCGTATCCAGATCAACCATAAAATCGCTATCTGCCGCGGCACTGGCAAAAGTTACCTCATAACCTGTTTTTAAGAAAGCTTGAATAAGCTGTATCATTCGACTACCTGCGGCAGAAGAACCAGGTTCTGGCCAAACTGTACCTATTATAAGTATTTTTTGAGGAGTGTTCATTCTATTTCAACCACAAAGAACGTAAAGTTTTTCACAAAATGTACAAAGCAAACTCATAATCAGTTAGTGGTAAACAACAGTCCTTCTTTCTCGTCATTTAGACGAAGAATGAGGAGGCCTGAATACTGTTAGAGCCAACAATCGCAAAAAAATTCAGCGATCTCTACGTTTTGTTTGTAGACTTTGTTTGCGGTTAAATAAATATGAAAATCTAATACGGCCTTTTCAAAATGGCCTCTTTAATTACAGCATCTCTCAAATCAAAATCGATAATATCATCTTCTTTATGCTGAACTTTAAACACTTCTGTTGACTTAGTCTGAACTTTTAAAGGTTTATTCTCTATAGCAGGTTTCTCAGGATTATAATAATCTCCTAAAGATTTATAATCCATTTTTTTATAAACCGACTCTTCTATCTTTTCCTTTAACTGGATCTCTCTATTAGTTAGTTTATAATCTGGCTTAAGGTCTATTGCCTCGGTTCTTTTCTCTATAAGCGGTTCGCTTTCAACTTCTTCAGGAATTCCATAAGCTTCTACAGGCTTGCCCAGATTTCTCTTTTTAGCCTTCTCTTGTTCCTTTTTAAAGTTCTGGTATCCCTGAAAAAGGAAATAAGCAATAACAGCAAGTATATAAAACAGATTTTCCACCTCTGCAAATTAATAAATTTAAATTAGTTTTGGGGGAATTATTATTGGGGAATATTCCGGATATATAGATGCAATTAAACAAGTTAGAAATAAAGGGATTTAAAAGTTTCGGAGACAAGATAACCATTAACTTTAACGAAGGAGTTACCGCTATTGTAGGCCCTAATGGCTGTGGTAAATCTAATGTTGTGGATGCCATACGCTGGGTTTTAGGCGAGCAGAGCACCCGTACCTTACGTTCAGAAAAGATGGAAAACATCATCTTTAACGGAACCAAAACACGTAAACCCGCTAACCTTGCAGAAGTTTCCCTAACCTTTGATAATACAAAGAATGTATTACCTACAGAATTTTCGCAGGTAACCATTACCAGGAAATTATACCGTACGGGCGAATCCGAATATCGTTTGAATGATGTACAGTGCCGCTTAAAAGATATTACGGACCTGTTTTTAGATACCGGTGTGGGCTCTGATTCCTATTCAATCATAGAATTGAAAATGATTGATGAGATTATTGCCAACAAAGAAGGTTCAAGAAGGGCTTTATTTGAAGAAGCTTCAGGTATCTCTAAATATAAGCTAAGAAAAAAGCAAACATTCAATAAGTTAAAAGATACAGAAACAGATCTTAGCAGGGTTGAAGACTTATTGTTCGAGATTGAAAGAAACCTTAAGACTTTAGAGAACCAGGCGAAAAAAGCCGAACGCTATTATAAAATCAAAGAGCAATATAAAGCTTTAAGTATCATTCTGGCTTCATTCAAAATTATCGGTTTCCGCGATTCTCTGGAAAAACTGGAAAACCAGGAAAAAGAACTGGCAGAACAGAGAACCAATGTACATACGCAAACTGATAAACTGGATGCTGATATCCAAAAACATAAGTTCAGTAATCTGACCAAAGAGAAAAACCTGTCGGTACAACAGAAGGCTACCAACGAGTTTATAGCCAAAATCAGAGCTTACGAGAGCGAAAAGAAGATTAAGAACGAACAGCTGAAATTCCTTCAGGATAAAGAACAACGTTTAAATACCGAGCTCGAGAAGGACAAAAACCAGCTTAACCATATTCTGTATAATATAAAAAGGCTAAATGAAGATCGTTTGCAGGAAGAACAGACTTTGCATACAGTATCTTCTAATCTTAATCTGTTAAAGGAAGAAGTTGAAGAACTGAGAATTCAGCAGCAATCTTCTAAACTAAGCTTAGATCAAAGCCAAAAGGAAGCAGCTCAGCTGCAGAACAAGCTTTACCAAACAGACAAAGACATTGAGATCTTAAAGATACAACGAGATGCTCTGGAACAGGAAAGTATCAGGAATGTTGAAGATACAGCTTCCAAAGAGACCCAGTTATCTGAATTCAATAAAGTAGTTGTCGAACTGGAAAATAAGGTAGAAAGCAAACAGCATCAGCTTCATCACCTTCAGAAACAGGAAGAAGAATTAAAAGAACAGTTACAGCTTCAGGAAGAGAGCCTGGCGGAGGATAAAGATCATCTGAATAGTCTGAGCCGTCGTTTAGATGCCCGTCAGAATGAGTACAATCTCACCAAGAGTATGGTAGATAATCTGGAAGGATTTCCAGAGTCTATACGTTTTCTTAAGAAAAGCACCCAATGGGCAAAGAAAGCTCCGCTCCTTTCGGATATTCTGTTCTGTAGAGAAGAATTCCGGGTTCCAATAGAAAATTACCTCGAACCGCTTATGAACCATTATGTGGTTGAAAACTACGATGATGCTATTGAAGCTATTAAGCTTTTAAACGATTCGTCCAGAGGAAAGGCCAATTTCTTTATTCTAAGCAATATCGAAGAAAAGGAAGCGACCAGCATAGAAACTCCGGATGGTGCCGTTCCGGTGATTATGGTAACCGAGACAGATAAGAAATATAAAAACTTATTTAACCATTTGCTCCACAATGTCTTTTTGGTAAACGATGAAAGCGAGAAGGATTTAAATAATCTGCCTATTGTACCGGGAGCTACATTCATTGGCAAGTCTGGCAAGTTCAGCAAAACCAAACATACGCTTTCTGGTGGTTCTGTCGGGCTTTTTGAAGGAAAGCGTATTGGTAGAGCAAAAAATTTGGAGAATCTGAGTAAAGAAATTAAAGACTTAGACAGTCAGATTAAAAAACTAAAAGCAGGTATAGACGAGAATAGCATTAAAATAGCTTCTTTAAAGGCTTCTACTAAAGCTCAGGAAATTGCAGTTTTAAGTGGCGAAATCAATCTGTTACAAAACGAACTGATCTCGGTAAAAACTAAACAGGAACAGTATCAGTCTTTTATTACTAATAGCCAGAACAGGAAACAGGATATTGAAAACAAACTGCAAAACATTGCTTCGGAGTTACTAAAATTAGAGCCCCTAATTGCAGAAATCAACACGCAGAGACAATTGTTTGCCGATAAGCTGATTGAACAGCAGGCCGCTTTTAATGAAATTAGTGAAGTGCTGACTATGCGTAGTTCGGCTTTCAATGCAGATAACATTAAATTCCACCAGCAGCAAAACAAAGTTAGCAGCATTGATAAAGATCTGGAATACCGCGACTCTTTAAAGGAAAATCTGGAAAGCCGTATAAACGTAAACAGTACCGATTTAGATAATACCAAGGCAACTATTAAAGACACGTTGCAGCATGTAGATCATAACGATGAAGATCTGATTGCCATGTATACGCAGAAAGAGGAAATGGAAAATGCTTTGCAGGACGCCGAAAAAGAATATTACACTTCGCGTGGACTGGTTAACGATTTAGAAACAGAGATTACCGAGTTGCGTCGTAAAAAAGAAAACATAGATCTCTTATCTAATGAGATTAAAGATAAAAAGAGCAATCTCAGAATAGAGTTAAACTCGCTAAAGGAAAGACTTTCTGTAGAATTCAACCTGGAAATTGAGGATCTGCTGGATAACGAAGTTCCGGAAGATGCCAATGAGGACGACACCAAAGAAAAAGTTGATAAGATTAAAAAGCAACTAGACGAATTTGGAGCTATTAACTCTACGGCAATGGAAGCTTATAATGAGATGGAAGAGCGCTATAACTTCATTAAAGCACAGAAAAAAGACTTAACAGAAGCAAAAGAATCTTTGTTGCAAACCATCAAAGAGATAGACGAAACTGCCAAAGATAAGTTTATGACAGCATTTACCGGTGTACGTGAAAACTTTATGCGTGTGTTCAGATCTCTGTTTAACGAAGAAGATAGCTGCGATTTAATTTTGAGTAATCCTGACAATCCGCTGGATTCTGATATTGATATTATTGCAAGACCTAAAGGAAAACGCCCTTTATCTATTAATCAGTTATCAGGTGGTGAAAAAACACTGACAGCTACTGCCCTGCTGTTTTCGTTGTACCTGTTAAAACCAGCGCCCTTCTGTATATTCGACGAGGTTGATGCCCCTCTAGATGATACAAATATAGATAAGTTCAATAACATTATCAGGAAGTTCTCTAACGAATCTCAATTCATTGTAGTATCGCATAACAAACGTACTATAGCCAGCACAGATATCATTTATGGTGTTACGATGGTAGAACAAGGTGTTTCCAGAGTAGTTGCAGTAGACTTAAGAGAAGTAGCTGCTTAAGCAAATTAAAATTGATGGATATGAAAAAGCAAGAAAAACCTATTGGCCTGACTAAAGATGCAGGCTGGCAGTTTGGACTTAGAAAGACATTTCCATACTCACAGAAACGTTTATGGAATTTTATGTTCTCAGATCAGGGATTAAAAGTCTGGCTTGGCGAACTTGAAGAAGAATTAGAAGTTAAAAAAGAATTTACCACCAAAGAAGGGATTACAGGAAAAGTGAGTGTATTTACACCCTATTCCCATATTCGAATGAGCTGGAAAAAGAACAACTGGGAGAATAACTCAACTGTTCAGGTAAGAATCATAGGCGACTCTTTCAAAGCAACTATTAGTTTTCATCATGATAAACTTCTAGATAACAGCCAAAGAGAAGAAATGAACGTTTACTGGAACGAAAAAATAACAGAGATAGAGAAAGCGCTGATGACATAATTGGTCTGGGTTCCAGGATGTATCAAGCTTGTGCATACCCGGTACCATCTTACGTTTATCTTACGTCTTCTAATAAACTTTTTGCATAAAAAACAACGGTAATAATAGAGAAGGTACCAACAATACAAAGCATTTTATTGTTACTTTTAAATATCGTTTATATCAAAGAAAAAAGCAATAATATAACCATGAAATTAAACAGAATTTTAAATGGAAATAAATAGCTGCCAATCCCATTAAAACTTATTTTCCAAATAAAGCCGATTAAACAAACTGCTTACTCAGAAGCAGCCTGTTTTAAACCAGATACATAATTACCGTACAGTGTATCAAAACAAGATTTTAGCTCTTGTAACGAAGGATATGCACTTTCGTACATAAAAGCACCAGTGTACCCCGCTTTATAAAGGGCAGAAAAAATAGCATTCCAATCATTTTTTCCTTTTCCTGAGCATGGGAAATAATGCCTTTCAGCCATTCCATCACCATCTGCAATATGAACAGATTTTAGACGGTTTCCCAAAGCATTGATCAATTTCTCCGGAGATTTAATATGGTTCATATCTACCGCTGCATAAATATCTTTTGGTAAACGGCCCATAATTTCCTGCACCTCTTCAACAGATCTGCACAAAGGTCTCTCCTGCTGCGCACTCTTTAATAATTCTGGTCCAAGCATATTCTCTATCACCATTTTCGCACCAATACCCTTGACAAATTTATTCAGTTCCGTTGCCGACTTAATCATCTGAGTTTTTCTGAGTTCCCGCTCATTAAGCCCAAGATACCAGCTTGGATGAAATAAAATGATTTGAGGTTTTAATACTGCAGCATGTTTAATTATCTCTTTATGAAGGTTCACTACTTTCTTTCGCTGTACCTCATTACCTAAAGAAATATCTTCATACTGTCCAAAAGGCATATGCAAAGACCAAATTTTAATACCAGCCTCATCAGCTGTTGCCTTAATGGTCTTCATTTTATTCTCCAGCTCTTTTTTTGTAAGCTTTAGCTCTTTAGTTTCCTTATCTATTAAAGAACTTAGCGCAGCTAGCTCAATATAGTCTATTCCGGCCTCCTTAGCTTTCTTTAGCGTAACAATATCTATTTTATTAATACTAATTGAGTAACCTATCTTAAACGGTTCAATAGTTTTAGCTTCCTGAGACAATAAACTGGAAGATAGCAATAGAAAAGGCATTAAAGCCCACAAAGGTTTAAATATACAGTTCATTTAATAAGTGTGTGTTTGCACTGCATAAATACAAATATTTTCGATTACTAGCTAAAAAAAGTGATTAAATAAAAACTATGTTAAAAATAAGTAACATCCCTGTAGCATAATCTAAAATTTAGCGTCTAAGAAAATAAGTATAGAATAAAAACACGTTATTTGTACCTACTATCTATTTTATGATTTGGAAAATTACCAGGCTTTATACCGACTCTTATAAAGGATTATCTACAGAATCGTGGATGCTGGCCCTTGTTATGCTTATTAACCGGTCGGGCTCTATGGTATTGCCATTTCTGGGGGTGTATATGGTAGACAAACTGCATTTCAGTATAGCACAATCTGGCTTTGTACTTAGTTTTTTCGGCATTGGTTCTGTAGCCGGGTCATGGATAGGCGGAACAATTACAGACAAATTTGGCGAATATAAAGTTCAAGCTTATAGTCTGCTCTTAAGTGTTCCCTTCTTTTGTATGCTTCCGCTCTTCACAACGGTAGCTTCATTAGCCACTATGATATTTCTACAAAGTATGATTAGTGAAATGTTCAGACCGGCAAACTCAGTAGCTATTATCAAATATGCCAAACCAGAGAATATAACTAAATCTTTCTCATTGAATAGAATGGCTATAAATTTAGGATTCTCTATCGGCCCGGCTTTGGGCGGAATACTATCCGCTATGTCTTATAATTTTCTGTTTTTCTCCAATGCATTTGCAGCTTTAATGGCCGGTTTGGTTTATATCTATTTTTTCCGGAGAAGACATCTCATTTTTCAGCTCAGAAGAGCCAGAAAAGAAAGATCAGAAGATGGCAGTAGTAATATTCACTCACAAAAATCTCCTTATTGGGATTTTAAATTCATGATCTTTAGCATATTATGTACCTTATTCTCTATCTGTTTTTTCCAGTTCCTTAATTCTCTTCCCTTATTCTACAAAGACGATCTGGGATTAAGCCAGCAAACGATTGGTCTTCTCTTAGGTTATAGTGGAATTGTTATAGTATTATTGGAAATGGGAATGGTAAATGTGGCAGAAAGAAAATTCAGCATAGCCCAGACTATGTTATACGGAACTATGCTTTGTGCATTATCTTATGGGATAATAGGCTTTAATCACCATTTAAGTATACTGATATTATCAATCACCTTACTCAGTTTAGGCGAAATCCTAATTCTGCCCTTTATGTCTACAGTCACCGCATTACGGGCAGACCAGAACAATCAGGGAGCATACATGGGAGTTAACGGCATATCAACATCTATTGCATTTATCATTTCCCCTGTTTTAGGCGCAAAGCTGGCATCTATTTATGGTTTTAATGCTTTATGGATTGGCAGTGGCATACTTTTATTACTTGTAAGCATAGCTTTTTATTACAGCGTAAATTGGATGAATGAAAAGGCAGAAAGCTAAAGGCTAAAAGCTGAAAGCGTAAAGCTAATAACGAGTATTAACGGCAAGCTATTAATAGAGTGCCTTCGACTACGCTCAGGGTGACATGGTTGAAAGTAAAGCTGTACAAAATTAGCGAAGAACCATTCCTAAGAACGCCCCGGCCTCATAACGATTTGCCCGCCTGTCGGGCAGGCAGGCGTTAAGAAAACGAGCGTATGTAAGTGCCCGGAACAAAATGCTGTCTGAGCGTAGCGAGTTCATTCCTGCCTGCCGGCAAGGCAGGTTTGGTTCTTTCCAGCTGTAGGGAAATGCTTTAGCATTCTTGAAGGCCATTATAGAAATATCAAATACTTTCTGAAAAAAGAACTAGGCCTGTCCGGCCATGAGGACAGAAAGCCCTGAGCGTAAAGGAAAAGATAAAAGTTAATCACAAATACCCTCTCTGCCTTTTGGGCATCTCTCCCTAATTCCGAAGGAATCCCTTTGGGACAGGGCGAGAATAATATATAGGAGCAGTTTTGCAAAAGGCGAACGGAAGCTTGGTTTTTAATAAAATCAAATTAGCAGAATTGCCATCATCTACCCTTTGGGCACCTTCTCCCTCATGGAGAAGGACTAATAAACAATACCAGTATACGGCGGTATAGTTTTACTAAAGTTAAGGCAAAAAGCATAAGCTAAAGATTGTTAACGGCAGTAGCAATCAATACGCAGATCCATATCTGTCGACGCAAGTGCACAGCTAAGGCAAACTAACGTATAAAAAGTACTGCATATACCGATTACATTCTTCAATCCCTAGTGCCGGAAAAATAAAAACAGTACACTAAATAATCATAAAGCACTGCAAAGCCTCATAATGAAATGGTTTTGCGTTCGGGGTTGCGAAACACGCTGAATGAAGTACTGCCAGCAAAAATAAAGCGCTAACTGTTTTTTATGTGCGGTAGGTTAAGTGAAAGGCACAAGCGGGATTGAATGACGGCTCTTTGGTTCTTTCCAGCTGATGGGAAAGAACTAGGCCTGTCCGGTTACTGAGGACGGAAAGCCTTGAGTACAGGAAAAAGTTTAAATATTAATCATAAATATATAACAGAAACTGCATAAACCGACAATAAAGGAAAAAAACAGTGCTTCCTATCTCTTAAAACATTCGGGCAGAAATCTCTAATCCTAATACTTAAGACAAAGATTCCTACCCGTCGTCAGACAGGTCTCTTAGCTCTGCTCATAGGAATGAACAGCACTTTTGAGACGCTCTCTCATTAGCATTGGTTAAAAAATAATGTTCAAATCTAAACAGAGCCTTTATCTTGGTAATTCACTACCTACGGTATCCGTCATTAAAGTATCTGTTCTGGTCATTGGAGAATCAATATAGACATCAGTATTATCCACCGTATCGGCGTATTCATTTTGTCTATTGTTATTAGAGTTACATGCAGTTATAACACTTGCCAGCAAAAAGGTAATTCCAAATAAGGGTTTCAAAAATTGATTTTTCATAGTAGATGTTTTTTGTTAAAAAATGTTTTCCAAGTCTATTTACTGACAAAGTCCATGCCGACATTTGAATATCAATACTTTATAAATAAAAAAGCCTCTAATGTCGAAGACATTAAAGGCTCTAAACCAAACACAATTATTCTACTAAATTAATTTTATGAGAAGGCTAAACCTCCGTTGATATCTATGTTATTTCCGTTTAAGAAACTGGATTCATCTGACGCCAGGTAAATTACCAAATCTCCTACTTCATCTGCTGTACCTTCTCTCTTTAAAGAAGTTGCATTAGCCACATTTACTCGGGCCTCTGGCTTGGTAAAAGTATCATGGAAACTGGTAGCAATCATACCCGGTGCTACAGCATTTACTCTAATATTTTTTGGACCTAACTCCTTAGCCAATGCTCTGGTGTAAGTCATAATAGCCCCTTTAGAAGTAGCATAAATACTAGCACCAGGACCTCCGCCATCTCTACCAGCTAAAGATGAAAAATTGATAATAGAACCACCAGAAGGCATATAAGGAAGAACTGCTTTTACAGATAAGAAAACACTTTTTAAGTTAATATTCATCACATAATCAAAGAACTCCTCATCAATTTCCAAAGTAGTTTTTCTGGCTACCAAACCTCCGGCCACATTAGCCAGGATATGAATTTCATCTCCAAACGCTTCTCTGGTTTTCTCTATCATATAAGCAACGTCTGCAGCTTTAGAAACATCGCCTTTAACAATAATGCCTTCGCCTCCAACCTCTTTAATTTGCTTTAGAGTTTCTGCTGCATTAGCTTCGTTGCTTAAGTAGTTAACCACAACTTTAGCGCCTTCTTTTGCTAACTTTACCGATACCGATCTACCAATATCTCTAGATCCGCCTGTTACAATCGCTACTTTGTTTTTTAAACGCATAATTTTATTATTTAGTTATTTTTTTTGATGTTATATATTTTACACTAATCCATGCCATTGGAACCAGTACCGCTGCCAATACAAAGAATGATACGTAACTGGTTTTGGTAATAACAGGAACTGCCCATGTGGTCAATAAGGTTCCTATCACAGCTGCTGTTCCTCCCATTCCGGCTACTGTTCCCACGTTCTTTCCGTTGAAATAGTCGCTTGGTAAGGTTTGTATATTACCTATAAGGAATTGGAAACCGAATAAGGTTAAACCTATCAGTACCATAGCAAACATAGGTGTATCTTTAAGACTGCCTAAGAAGTACAGAATGGTTACCAAAGAAGCCAGCATAATTACCGCTCCCAGAGCTATTGAGTTTTTACGGGCCTTTTCTGCATCCACTCCCTTTTTAATCTGCCATGAGGAATGATAACCGCCAGCTAAACTTCCTATAGCCGCAAACAGATAAGGAACCCAGGTAAATGCTCCAATTTGTTTAATATCGAACATGAATTGTTCTTTTAAGAATGTTGGCAACCAGGTTACGAAAAGCCACCATACAGGATCTATAAAGAAACGTCCCATAATAATGCCCCAGGTACTTTTGTATTTCAGTAATTCTTTCCAGCTAAGCACCTTCACCTCTGCTGCAGGCTCTGTATCTACTACTACTCCAGCTGTACTTCCTAATATATGCTGACGCTCTTCTTCTGTAATCCATGGATGCTTATCAGGTGTTGCCTTATTTACAATTAGCCAGGGAATTATCCAAACAAACCCTAAAACGGCTATTAAAAGAAATGTTGCTTTCCACCCGAATGCAATGTATAACAATGCGATAATTGGGGCAGATACAACAGATCCCAAAGATGCACCAGCTCCGAAAATACCTTGTGCTATCGCTCTTTCTTTTGGAGGAAACCACTCGGCATTATTTTTAGTAGCTCCAGGCCAGTTTCCAGCTTCACTAAATCCTAACAGGAACCTGAAAATATTAAAAGAAGCCAAAGATCTGGCAAAGGCATGCAATGCAATAGAAATACTCCAGCCAACGATAGACAAAGTCATACCAATTCTGGTACCTACAGCATCCATCAATTTACCGGTGAATGTTTGTCCCAGTGCATAAGCAATCATGAAAAATGTAGTAATTAAAGCCAGCGCATTTTTGCTGTCTACATCTGCAATTCCAAAATCTTTATAGATATATGGCCATAAAATATTGATCGCACTTCTATCGATATAATTAATTACCGTAGCTATAGCTATAAGGGCAATAATATACCATCTTAGTCCTTTAACTTTCATCTCTTTTCGATTTAATTGGTAAGTGGAATATTACTAAGCCCACTTTTTGCATTATTTACTTTATTGCTGGTAAATACTTTATTGCCTACAGCCTCTCCCTTACTGCTTTTTAAACGGACGTTAATTGCATACCCGTCTGCATTTACCTCACTTATGTTATTTTTAAATTCGTTATAACTTCCCCAGCCTGCAACCGCACAGTTTACCTGATAACCATCCCTTAAAACAGAAGGCTGTTTGTTAATCCCTTTATTATCTTCAATAAGGTAATTGTTCCCCTTTACGTCTATCCAGCTATCGGCGCTGTTCTCTCCACTTATACCTTCAGAATAAAAGGTATTTCCTTTTATCAACCCTCCTGTAGTTCCTTCTTTTATATCTATACTTTCTGCGGTTACAAAGGGGCCTATGATATTTCCGATAACTTTATTACTATCACATTTATCAGGCTGTCCGTTACTGTATTTTTCCCAGTTACTTACAGCAGATCCTATGTAAATACCTTCTCCGTATCCGGGTCTTTTCTTTCCTACATAAGAAATTTCACAATTCCGAATAGTATTATGACTGCTAAATTTTCTGAGATGGATTCCCTCCTCGCCTATTTCTGATACTTTTAGCCCTTCCAGAATATTGTAATTGGCACCGTCAAGCACAATTCCCTTCAAGCCATTTTTAACGGTAAATCCCTTAAGTTTCCAGTAACTCGCCTGGTGATGCAAGACATAGCCGCTATTAATATCTCCTGTTTCTAATATTACTCCGTCTTTAGCCTCAAGTACAATATATTTATCTTCTTTTCCGCCAGCAGAGGCAGGTATTACAAACTTTCCGGTGTAAGTACCTGTAGCTATTACTATAGAATCTCCGGGTTTAGCATATTGCAAAGCATTCTTCAATTCATTAACACTACCTACAGAAACCAGACGCATAGCCACATTATTCTTTTTTTGTTTGGTCTTTTGCGCCATTGCAAAAAAAGAACATACCAGAAAACTTAAAGCAAGTAGCCAATACCTTTTCATATAATTTTTACTTATGTACACCAACTTCCTGTAAGAAATTGATAATCTCCCGGTTTATCTCTGAGTTTTTTTCCTTATCGAACTTGCCGTGTAACCCACCTTCTACTGTGATGAATTTATTTTTCACTCCCGCTGCATCTAACTTTTTCTTGAGATCAACAGATTGTTGGTATGGCACAATTGGATCTGCATCGCCATGCACAATGAAAACTGGTGGATTGTTTTTGCTCACATAAGATAATGGAGATACAGATTTTGCGAATTCAGCATCGCCTGCTTTGTCTCCTAACCATTGTGTTGCCGATTTACTTTTCCATGCAGGAACTTCTGTAATGCCGTATTTATCTATAATGGCAGCAACTTTTACATTTTTACCCCCCTTGCAATTGGTATCAAATCTGGAATCGTTTCCTAACAGTCCGCCCATTAAAGCCAGATGTCCTCCCGCAGATCCTCCCATGATGACAATTTTTTCCGGATCTATATTTAGCTGTTTCGCATTTTTAATCAAGTAGATTAATGCACAACGGGTATCTTCTACTGCTGCCGGTGCAGTTGCAACTTGCGACAATCTATAGGCAATATTTGCCACGGCATAACCCTTTTTAAAGAAAGTGCTGAAACCAGTTTGAGACTCTTTGTTTCCTTTATTCCAGCCTCCGCCATGTATATTGATAACAACCGGAGAAGGACCTTTCTCTTTAGGTGGCAGATAAAGGTCCATTCTTCCTTCCCAATCATTAGCTTTTGTATAAACTACATTCAGTTGTTCTGAATATCCCTGAGGATAAACTACTTTTTTTACTTCTGGTGCTTCCTGAGCCTGAGCAAAGCCTGTGAGCGCTATAAGGAAACATGAATACATCTTTTTCATTTCTTTCGTTTTTAGGTTTTGGTTACTTTACAAAGTCCTCTCTGAACGGACTGAATACATCTATTAAAATCCCCGGTTCTACACATACACAGCCATGAATTGCATGAGGCGGAACGTAATAACCATCTCCTTTTCTAATGATTTTCTTCTCTTCTCCTATAGTCATTTCAAAAACACCACTCTCTACATAAGTTACCTGTACATGGTGATGCTCGTGTAAGGTTCCCACTGCACCAGCTTCGAACTTTGCTTTTACCAACATAATTTGGTCGTCATAACCATATATTTTACGTTGTATGCCATTTCCCAAATCTTCCCACTGGGTTTCTGTTTCTATCTGAAATAATTGTCCTTTTTCCATTTCGTATTTTATTATGATTTATTTTGTGCTTATGAATTGTACAAAGCGGGTTTTATCAGAATAGTTTAACCGATAGCTATATGACTTTCCACTATATTTAAATGAAATTTCTGCCCCCATTTTATCTGATTTAATTAATTTTAAATCGGTTACTTTACTAAAAGCAGCCTCTACTGTTTCATTAATCGGATCTATATTGCCATGTACTTCTGTAATGGTAACAAAAGTTTGGTTCTGAGCTTTCGGCTGACTCAGCATGAAAGCTTTACCTTCCATTAAACTCATTTCCGGATCGTTAGCTCCAATGCTTAGCATTTTCACATTCAAAGGAGTTTCACTGGTGAAATGTGTGGTATAAAATCTTTTATTGCTTAATACTGTTACATACCCTGTTTGCTTGTCCAGTTTATTTTCTGCATTTAGCCAAATGTGCTGATAACCATAATCTGTTCCCAAAGGCTTAAGTTCTTTAGTGAAAACTTTTGGTGTAAAAGAAGCACCTACCAGATGTCCTTTATACCAAAAAGGTAAATCATACTGATGTTCTTTATTTGAATTGATATAGAATAGATCTATCAAAATATCTTTATTAGCTTCGGGAAGCTTAACCAGAGCAGAAGTTCTCTTCATATTTACTCCCTGATAAGCATTGTTTTCTTCAGCACTAACTACCTGTGTATCTCCATCTTTTCCAAAATAGATTAGATTTGGGTGATACTTCTCTGCTTCGCTAACCTTTGCCTGAAAATGAGATTGTTGGTCAACGATAACAGTATTATGAGCTACGGTTTGCTTTGCCCACGAATTATTTTCCGGTAAATAATGTCCGCCTCTTTTAGATTCGATATTAATAAACCTGGAAGCACCATAATCATAAAAAACTTCTCCATTATTATTATAATACAGCATATTCAATCTGTCAAAATGCCCATGTCCCATTCCCTGCGAAGCGGCCTTCATCAATAAACACTGCTGATCTTCGTTGCTCCCGCTTCTTATAATACCCAGTCCACCTTCGTCGCCCTTTCCCCCATCTCTGATCCATTGCGAAACATAATTAAATGGTTGTGATTTTCCTTCTGCAATGGCTTTTGCAACAGCCAATCCTGCATCAGAAACTATAACCCGCTTTTGCCTTTGAGCAATATCCAATAAAAAAGGTTCTGCTTTAATATCTGCATAAGCCAGATTCAGCCCATATACCAATTCAACTGTCTCGTAAGTTTTGTCTTTTATGGCATCATTTATTGGAAAGAATGTTCCATCTGTATAAGTAAGCTGCATGGAAGAATTGATAGCCTTAACCAGCAATTGATCTCTGTATTCAAAAATCTTCAGATTTGGCTGATAATTGTTGATAGCCTTGGCAAATAGCACAAAGGGAAGCAAAGCGTATCTTTGATAATAAGGCCCCTCCATATAGTACCCATCTGGTGAAAAAAGCTGATCGATCTGAGCTAAATAACCCGATTTTCCGTCTTTTTTAGAGCCTCTTAATGCCATTTCTACATAATTAGGCTTATTTAATACATAGCCAGTCATTCCTACTGCTGCTACATTCCAGGTTCCATGATTGTGTATTTTATTAAAAGTAGTGTAACAATCTTCTATAAGAAATTTAAGAATTGACGTAAACAGCTTGTTTTCTATTGTAGTCCTGTCTTTGGTCGAAATGGCATCGTAAACCATGTCGTAACCTTGTATGGTATAAACCTGCCAAACACAATCGTTAAGCGCCTGCCAAAAAATTCTGCCCCCCTGGTGGTTCTCTTTTGCTTTTGGATGCAAAGGCCATTTCTGATATTGGCTTGCATAGCTCAATAGCATATCTTTTACGTAATTGGCATACTTCTGTTCTTTTGAAATTTGATATGCTATACCACAATTTAAAATAGTATTGTAATTCTTTTTGTGCTGTTCGTGAGTTACTCCGCCACCGCCGTCTGCTGGTACAGGAACCTGAATAGGTTGGCTTAAGGCAACATCTGCCTGCTTCTTAACTTCTAAATATGACTGTTTAAGCAAAGGATATTCATTTGTACCTTTCCTTACAGCATCTATGTTTGCTTTTGTAAGCATAATGTTAGGATGCTGCGCATAATTTTCAAACCCAACGAAAAGGCATAGCAATACAATTACCACTTTTTTTAAGTAGTTCATAAAAGACAATTTTAATATTATAAATAGGTTTTACTTATCCAGCCAGGGAAGCACCTTCCAATCTGGCTTTTTCTAAGCCAGCCTTACTGATTGACCAAATCTCATCCAAATGTGCAATCATAGCCCTTTCTGCCCGGTCCACATCCTGACTTACAATAGCTTCGTAAATTTCGCGATGTTCTGGAATAGAACGATGTACTCTATTTTTTCCACAAACATTGTTTTCTACAATACTTTTAATTAAATCTGGAATGATAAAAAGAATCATTGATTCTAATACTGAACTTTTTGCTGCTTTAGCTATTTTTATATGAAAAATCATATCTTCTTCTACAGCAGATGGAGCACCGGAAGAAATCTTTTGCTCATATTCTTCCATAGCAGCTCTGATTTCTTCAATATCCTGCTCGCTTCTGCGTTCTGCAGCAAGTTTTATAATGGTAAATTCCAGATGGCATCTTGCCTCAACCAATGAGTTGAAGCTATCTTTGTTAAACTTAATGATATCGGAAATAATGTTCTCAATAACATTTATGCTTAAACCAGCGACGTAAGTACCGCTTTGAGGATTGGTTCTTAACAATCCATAAAACTCCAACTTCAAGATTGCCTCGCGAATGTAACTTCTCCCTACCCCAAATCTTTCAGACAATGCTCTTTCTGAAGGTAGTCTGTCCCCTGGTTTTAGCTGGCCAGAAAGAATCAATTGTTTCAATTGATCAATAATCTTATCTACTGGAGACTCGACCTGAATGGCTTTAATATTGTCAATTAATGAATTCATATATTTAACTTAATTTTGGTAGACCAATTAATTGGTCTACCAAATATAAACATATATCTGATTTATCGAAAATATATTTTACTTAATTATTTTAGCTGTATATACTTTATTACCATATTTTAAAAAAAAAGCATAAACTCCGGGAGCTAAAGACAAATTATTGAGATTATAAATGTGCTCTCCGGCTTCTATATTTATTGTTTGGGATAAAATCTTATTCCCCTGAATACCGGATAATACAGCTTCAGCTCTAGAAGCTATGTCGCTATTCAGTTTGAAACTTAATCCCGAAGGTTCTGCTGTATTAATGATTATAAAATCTTTATTTAAAAAATCAAATTCAACAGCCTTTATATCATACAATTTATACTTTCCGTCTTTATCATACTGAACCAATCTGTAATAACCTGTTCCTGCAATTGGTTTATTATCCTCATAGCTATAAAATTGTTTTTCATTTGTGTTTCCAGCCGCATTTACTGTAGCTATTGCTTCAAAATTCTTTCCGTCAGCAGATCGCTCTACAATAAATACAGCACTATTCTGTTCTGATGCTGTTGACCAATTAATATTTACCTTATTTCCTTTTGTATGAAGATCAAAAGAAATTAACTGAACCGGTAACGCTCCTATTTTGCCTACAGATAACGGACCAAATTCGCTTAAAACAGCAGTAGCTGTATTTTGTATATTATCTCCGCTTCCAGCATAAGCAGAATAGCTTCCGTTCTTGAATACAGAAATTCCAATTTCGGCATTTGTCAATGATGTAAAATTTACACCTTCCAAATCATTCTGCCACCCTAAAGTAACTGTACAATCCCCACTGCCTGCCACTCTATTAATATTCCATACAGCATTCACCAGATTGGTTTTTGTTGTAGCATCTACAGAAGTTCCATTCGGAGTTGCATCTTCAGTAATACCTTCAAAAACATGTAATGTAAAATTTGAGGTTACTGTAGGCGACAATGTAACTGGTGTATATTTTGAAGATGTACCTATTGGAAATGTTTTAGAACTTGACAAACCTGTAACTTTTAAAATCCCAGAAGTTCCTCCATTTGTTAACGTTTGAATATAATTCGATGTATTTCCTCCTATCACCTCGGTATTTCCGGTAATTAATTCTAATGTAGAGGTTTCCGGTATAACCAATTTGCCGCTTGTTAAGGTTAATTGATCTGAAATCGTAATATTTGAATTAGCAGGAATCTCCACTCCATCTATTGCGGATATTTCCAGTTTATGATAAGAATTAAGAGATGCTGCAGGATTTGTAGAAACTCCTGTTTTTAATAATGTTTGTAATTGACCACTATAAACTACTGTCCCATTATTGATATAAGTACTGAAATTAAAGGCAGGCATAGCACTTTTAAAAATTAAAGTTCCGCCTTCTTCTATTTCTAATTTTCCACTTGGATTAATAGGGTTCGAAAAGTTTGAAGCCATGAGTGAAGCTAATCCATTCCTTTCAAATTGGACAGTTGCTCCGTTTTTAAGTACAAAATCACCGGAACCCGAGGTAGAACCTATAGCAAACCTATCAAGATTTATCACTTTACCGCTAGATATTGTTAATCCTCTAAATTTCATACCGACTTCTAATGTACCTATGGCATTAGCGTTTAGTGCAAACTCGCCATAACATACCGTACCATTAGAATTCCATTCACCTACATTGGTTATGGTTCTGCTTTCTCCGACAAACTTTAACACTCCTGAAGTGTTTGAAGAAACAAACATACTAGCATTAGTAGCTGTACTACTGGTTTGATCTGTATAAAATAATCCGTCATCAATTCCAGTTACCGGGCTATTAGTGATAGCATAAACTCTAACTTTTCCATTTACATTCAATTTATTGACTCCCAATTGAACCGAACCATAGACTGAACCTTTATATCCAAAATGTAAATCTTTACAGTAAACATTTGAATTATCTATTATAACAGAATGTCCTGTTTGTAGATAAACATTATTGTTTGCTGTAGGTTCAACTAAAGCAGGAGACCAAACTCCCCCGTTACGAACTTCCCAGGTAGCTGGAGTTGTCCAATTTCCACTAGAAGCTGTCCGATAATCACCATCTGTTGCTATTTGCCCAAAAACATCACCTATCCCACTAAGCATTATTAAAATAAAAAGTAGCTTTTTCATCATGTTTACTAAGTTTATAAGGTTAAAAAATTATAATTCAGTTATATTAAAATCGTTGAAGAATACCGTTTCGTCCCTTAACATTTGAGGTTGCAGCAATCTTCTATAAATTCCCCATTTTGGCCTGCAGGTAGTTGTTCCTTCTCTCCACATATCGATATCATTGGTAGCCTTGTTTAACAATACTTTTCCGTCTTTAATTCGCTTAATTAGAATTTCGTGTTTCCCTTTAGATGCATAGGTTATTTTTTCTTCCACTTCTACCCAGTTCCCTTTAAAATATGATAAGGGAATCGATGCCAAATATTTCTTAGAAGTGGCATCAGTACTTCCTGTATGTATGAGTTCCAGAACATCTCCACTGGCCTTATACCTCGCGGTAAGCGTTATTATTGGCAGTGTCGCATCGCCATCTGTTGGCTTAATCTGGTGGATATGCGTAAAATCCTGCGATGGTTTAAACCCTTCATCTAGTTTAAACTTCCAGATATATTTTACAGTCTCGTTTATGGTAGCTTTTAAATTAGCTGGAGAGCGGTCATAAGTTTTAATCTCATTTCTTTGCCTGTCAGAATCATTCCCCTTATCATTGTCCGGAGTAACATGAATATGAAAAGCAAAAACATATTTTTGCAGCTCATTATCAAAAACCTGGGTAATATGTTTTCCGAAATTCGGATGGCTCAGATCAGGTGCTTCTATCACATCTCCAGATCCTCCTAAAACTCTGTTTATTAGCGAATAAGTATCCTCTTTTCCATCAGCACTTAAAGTAACGCCAGAAAATTGTTCTTCTTCTATAGGACCTTCCTTAGGTGGATCTAAAATAATTTTGTCTTTCTCTTTACAGGACAATAATACTAATAGCGACAAAGCAAATAGACATTTCATAATTCAAGCTTATTGGTTAACCAAATATTGGTTAACCAAATATAAACAATATTTAATAAAATCAAAGTGTTTAATATTAAAACGTTTATGAAACACACGTTAAGATTATATTAGTAGTGGAAAACAACCGCTCTGGGCAAATAATTCCTTATCATATTAACTTAAAAGGTTAAATTCGCATGCTTTAATTCTTATAGTTTTGAATAATCCTATATATGTAACCAAATTTTCGGGTGAAAAAGTAGAGTTTAATCCATCTGCTTTAAAAAACTCGCTTATTAAATCTGGCGCACCACTACAGCAGGTAGAATATGTTTTTAATGAAATGAAAAAACACATCTACGACGGAATAACCACTAGAAAACTTTACCAGATTGCTTTTAAGCTGCTGAAACAGCAAAGAAATGTTTTTGCTGCCAGATACAGCCTTAAAAAAGCTTTAAGAGATTTAGGACCTGCCGGATATTATTTTGAAAAGTGGGTTGCTAAGGTATTTGAATATTATGGTTTCCAAACTTTAACAGGACAGCTATTGGACGGAAAGGCTGTGAAGCATGAAGTTGATGTAGTGGCGCAAAAAGACGAAAGGCTTATTTTGGCAGAATGTAAATTCAGGAATACAGTCGATGCAAAAATCAGTGTTACTACGCCTATGTATTTCCTTTCCAGAATTAAGGATCTTGAAGAGAAAAGTTTCAATTTCTTTGGAACAGCAATGAAACTTACCGAGGGTTGGCTGGTAAGCAATGCTTATCTAACCAAAGATGCCATAGCTTTTGCTGAATGTTATAATATTGGTTTGATATCCTGGGATTATCCTGAAGATAGAAGTATAAAACGCCGTGTAGACCAAGGTGGGCTTTATCCTATTACCTGTCTTACAACCATTTCTCAGGCCGAAAAAGAATTACTTCTTCAAAAAGGCTGTATTTTAGTCAAAGATATTATCAGAGAAAGTTCTTTAATTGAATTTCTCAGCATTTCCCATAAAAAAGCTAAAAACATCTTAAAGGAGGCCCGCGAGCTAACCGAGTTATCCAGCGCAAACGATGAATAAATAAGCAGAAGACACTAATATGAAATACAAAATAAAAAACATCATATTCGATTACGGAAATGTAATTTTTGACATTGATTTTCTGAAAGCTCAGGAATCTTTCGCTAAACTGGGTGTTAACAATATCCAGGAGATCTATGGTCATAAAAATCAAAGCTCTGTTTTTGATGAGTTTGATAAAGGAGCTATCAGCGCAGGAGAGTTCAGAAGCGAAATAAGAAGATTAACAGGTCATAATCAGTTATCAGACCAACAGATAGATGACGCCTGGAATTCACTTTTGTTAGGTGTACCTGCTGGAAACCACGAATTATTGCTAAAAATAAAAGAACAATACAACACTTTCTTATTGAGCAATAATAACGAAATCCATTATCAATGGATTATGGATTATCTGAAAAGGGACTTTGACCTCGAAGACAATTCCTCATTTTTCACTAAAGATTATTACTCTCATTTAATGGGAATGCGTAAACCAGATAAGGAAATTTTTGAAATTGTTCTGAACAATCATCAATTAGACCCAAAAGAAACACTTTTTATAGACGATAGTCCTCAACATTTAAAGACCGCTATGGAATTGGGTTTACAAACTTATATGATGACAAGGCCTGATACCTTACAAAAATACTTTAGTGCAAATGGCTTGTTAAAAAGCCTGTAATTTTGAGAAGGTAATAGATTAGCTTTTCGTAATATTGCAACAAATGATTGAATTTAAATTAGAGGGAGATTTTATTCCCATGATACAATTGCTTAAGGCTACAGATCTGGTTATGTCTGGCGGAGAGGCACAAACAGTAGTTGAAGCCGGGTTGGTTAGATACAACGGAAAAGTAGACTATAGAAAAAGATTGAAAGTAAAAAAGGGCGACATCATAGAATTTAACAAGCAAAAAATAAAAGTAATATGAACCAATTAACTAGCAGTGGCTACAATATATATTTTGATAATACCTTAAGCTCTTTAGAACATTTTTTAGCAGAAAACAGTTACTCGAAAGTATTTATTATAACAGATGAAAATACAGGAAAATATTGTTTGCCTGTGCTTCAAAATAAATTGCCTAACCTGGACAATTACGATATCATAGAAATTCCCTATGGAGAAGAAAATAAAAATATAGATTTCTGTATTGGTATATGGAAAATGTTATTGGATTTTGGAGCCGACAGAAACGCCTTGGTTATTAATTTAGGTGGAGGCGTAGTAACTGACATGGGAAGTTTTGCAGCATCTACGTATAAAAGAGGTATCGATTTTCTGCAGATACCTACTACCCTTTTATCTCAGGTAGACGCTTCTGTTGGAGGAAAAACAGGAATAGATATAGATAGCGTAAAAAATATCATTGGTACTTTCGCACAGCCAAAAGCAGTAATTATTTGCGATGAGTTTATAGAAACCTTACCTGAAAACCAAGTTGTATCCGGATTCGCTGAAGTTATAAAACACGGAATTATAGCAGATAATGCTTATTACAATGAAGTTGTAAAATTGGCTTCTCCTAAAGAAATCACTATAGAACAAATTAAACGTTCTGTAGAAATCAAAAATGAAGTAGTTTTAGAAGATCCTTTCGAAAAAGGATTAAGAAAGATCTTAAACTTCGGTCACACAATTGGCCATGCAGTAGAATCATGGTCCTTAGAAAACGATAGCAAATCGCTTACTCATGGTGAAGCCATTGCCATAGGAATGATTACAGAAGCTTATATAGCTAACAAAATAGGAATGCTTTCTGATGAAGAGCTAAATATCATAAAAAACGATATGCTTAAATTCTTTCCTAAATACAACTTAAAATCAGACATTTATGATGTATTACTTGAAATAATGCAACATGATAAGAAAAATATATCTGGTAAGATTAATTTCTCTTTACCTGATAAAATCGGAAATTGTAAATTCAATATTGTTGTAAGTCACGATTTAATCAAAGAAAGTTTAGACTATTATAGAAATATTTAGAAAAAGATAGCGCTTATATTATAGGCGCTATTTTTTTATCTTCTACCAGTCAAACAATAACATTTCTTAACATTTAGTGTTTATCTTTTTTTAGATATTGGATGGGCATTTTTATTTAAAAATTAGCTATCTTTTTTCATCTTTATATATATGTTCAAAGAAATACGTAATAAGCCGCTTAGATACTTTATAATAGTAATATACTTAGTTGTTTTATTTATATGCGCCATAGAAATCAATTTTCTTGGCTTATTTGGATATACCCCGCCAAAAAAAGACATTAAATTTCCCTCACTCAGCATTGCATCTGAAGTTTATACAGCCGATGGAAAGCTAATTGGAAGATATTACCGGGAGAACAGAACACCGGTTACATTTAATGAGATAAGCCCATCTATTGTCAATGCTCTAATCGCAACAGAAGATATAAGGTTTTACAAGCATTCGGGAGTAGACTTTTATTCCATCGCTTCCGGAATTATATCTACCGTTACTGGAGATAAAAGAGGTGGAAGCACTATTACACAACAGCTTGCAAAAAATCTATACAGAACCAGAAATAATAAATCGCAAGGTTTTGTAAAACATATTCCCCTTGTTAGAACATTAATATCCAAATTCAAAGAATGGCTAACTGCTTACAAGCTGGAATCCAATTATTCCAAAGAGGATATTCTAACCATGTATTTAAACACTGTTCCGTTTGGCAACAATTCATACGGGATAAATACCGCTGCAAAGCATTATTTTGATAAATCGGTAAGTAATGTTAATGTACAGGAAGCTGCACTTCTGGTTGGAATGTTAAAAGCTACTTCTACATACAATCCTATTAAAAACCCCGAAAGATCTTTAGAAAGAAGGAATGTGGTCTTATCTCAGATGAATAAATATGATTATCTGGATAATCAATCCTATCAAAAAGCTGTAAAACAACCTATTAAACTGAAATTAGGAAAAGATTCTGAAAAAAATGAAGGTGATTCTTACTTAAGAGCAGCTGTTGCGAAATGGTTAGAAAAATGGTGTGAGAAAAATGGTTATGACTTATATGAAGATGGATTAAGAATCTATACTACCATAGATTCTAAACTTCAGAAATATGCGGAAGAAGCTGTATCTGAACAAATGAAAGTTCTGCAAAGAAGATTCTATAATTCCTGGGGAAATGAAACTCCGTGGAGAGATTCTGAAGGGAAAGTAATTGAGAATTTTATAGAAAGCAACCTCCAAAAACTGCCATGGTATGCAGGAATAAAGAAAAAATATAAAAACCAACCAGATTCGCTTCAAGCTTATCTCAACAGGAAAAAGAAGATGACGGTTTTTGACTGGAATGGAGATAAAGAAGTTGAGTTTTCTACCATAGATTCTATAGAATATTACGCCAAGATTTTAAATACAGGAATGATGACTTTAGATCCGTTTTCCGGAAAAATAAAAGTTTGGATTGGCGGAGATAATTATAATTATTTTAAATACGATCACGTAAAACAAGCCAAACGTCAGGCAGGTTCTACCTTTAAACCATTTGCCTATTTAGCCGCATTGGAGAGCGGTCTCTCCCCTTGTGACAAATTCACAGACAAACCCGTAAAAATTGAATATACTTTAAATAAGAAACAAGAGGTTTGGGAACCCAAAAATGCAGACTGGAACTTCTCTTACAGAGAAATGTCTTTAAGATGGGCAATGGCCAGATCAGTAAATTCTATTACAGCCCAAATTACCGAGTTAGTTGGCTGGGACAAAGTAGTTGAGTATGCTCATAAATGTGGTATCGAAAGTCCTTTACAATCCGTACCTTCTGTAAGTCTGGGTTCAAATGATGTTAGCGTTTTTGAAATGGTAAAGGCTTACGGAACTTTCCTTAATGAGGGAAAACGTGTGGAACCTATATTGGTTGAAAAAATTACAGATTTTGATGGTAAAACCATTGAAGAATTTACTGCAAAACAAGAAAGAGTCATTAGCGAAGAAATTGCCTGGCTGATGCTTTATATGTTCAGAGGTGGTATGGAAGAACCTGGTGGAACTTCTCAAGCTTTATGGGAATGGGACTTATTCAAAAAGAACAACCAAATTGGAGGAAAGACGGGAACCTCGTCTGATTATGTAGATGGCTGGTATATGGGAATAACCAAAGACTTGGTCACCGGAGTTTGGGTTGGTGCAGATGACAGAAGCGTACATTTTAAAAATTCTGAAACCGGGGAAGGCTCCAGAACAGCGCTTCCTATTTTTGCCAAGTTTATGGAGAAGGTATATAAAGACCCTTCAACAGGTATAACTTTAGGTCCGTTTCCAAAACCAAAAATAGAAATTAAACGTACTTATAATTGTCCTAGCCCTAGGATTGTAATAGATACGACAACTATAGATAGTTTAACAACAGATTCGCTGGCTAACCCTCTGGAAATAGAAGAAGTAATACCTGTACCAGATGAAACGAAATTAGAACCAAAAGAAAAAACTGATGTTAAGTCTAATAACACAAAAGCTCCTTCAGAAAAAACGGAAGACAAATCAGAAACTCCTTTAACCAGAAAAGAAGAGCGACAATTAAGAAGGCAGCTAAAGAAAGAAGGAAAAAGTAATTAGCAATAGGAATATTATAAATTTAAGATATCTGAGATGAACATGTACCAAAAAATTTTCAATGTTAAGCGGCTTTTTTTAATAGTTATAGGTATTGCTTTACTTAGTATTGGAAATCAATCGCAGGCACAATACTTTGGACAAAATAAGGTTCGATATAAAAACCTTAAGTTTAAAGTTTACGAAACTCCCCATTTTCATTTGTACTACTATACGAAAAACGATAGCGTAATAAAGAATTTTGCAAAGGAAAGTGAAGCCTGGTATCACCTGCATCAACAGGTTTTCAGAGATACTTTTAGAAAACCTAATCCTATTATTCTTTATGGTAACTCGCCGGAATTTCAACAGACAACTATTATAGACAGCGAAATTGGTGTAGGTACCGGCGGTGTGACAGAAGGTTTAAAGAATCGGGTTTTCATGCCGCTTCAGGAAATCAATTTTCAGACGAGACACGTTTTAGGCCACGAGTTGGTACATGCATTTCAATATCATTCTTTAATTGAAGGAGATTCTACTCAGTTAGAAAATATAGGAAATTTACCTTTATGGATGGTTGAAGGAATGGCAGAATATCTTTCTTTGGGTAAGGTTGATGCGAATACTGCTATGTGGATGAGAGATGCAGTTTTAAATAAAGATATTCCTACACTACGCGACTTAACTACCAATAGCAAATACTTCCCTTACAGATACGGACAGGCCTTTTGGGCATTTATAGGATCTACTTATGGCGATACGCTGATTATGCCATTTTTCAAATCGACTGCAAAGTTTGGTTATGAAATGGCTATCAGAAGGACTTTTGGCTATGATGAAAGAACTTTATCCAGTTTATGGAAAAGCGCTTTGGAAAATACTTACGGTCCAATGCTTAAAGATTCTTCACAAACAAAGCCTGTAGGTACGAAATTAATAGACAACACCAATGGCGGAGAAATGAACGTGGCTCCCGCGATCAGTCCGGATGGAAAATACCTGGCATTTTTGTCTGAAAAAGATCTGTTCTCTATCGACTTATATTTAGCAGATGCAAAGACAGGGAAAATAATCCGAAAGCTAACTTCCAGAATTAAAAACAGCCACATAGATGAATTTAACTTTATTGAGTCTGCCGGAGCATGGTCTCCAGACAGCAAGCAATTTGCATTTAGTGCCTTTAGTAAGGGACGAAATCAGCTGGTTATTGTTGATATAGAAAACGGCAAAACGGTGCTTGAAAAAGGAATGGGCGATGTTGAACAGTTTGGAAATATTAGCTGGTCGCCTAATGGAAAAGAACTGGCTTTTACCGGTATGCAGCATGGTCAAAGCGATATTTTCAGTTATCATTTAGAAACCCAGCAAATCGCACAGCTTACTAACGATAAATATACCGATTTTCAACCCTCCTATTCGGGAGATGGTAAAAGAATTGTCTTTTCTACGGACAGACTGGATCTGGACAAAGGGTTAAGCGCCTATATTTCCATGAATTTGGCGATACTTGATTTAGCTACAAAAAAAGTAACTAATATTGATATTTTTCCGGGAGCAAATAACTTCAATCCCGTTTTTGATTCCAGAGACAAAAACATCTACTTCCTTTCTAACAGAGATGGTTTTAGAAATTTATACAGATACAATACAGAAACCAACGGTATAGTACAATTAACCAATTATTTTACTGGTATTAGTGGTATTACCGAAAATTCTCCTGCGCTGAGTATTTCTAAAAATGACGATATCGTTTATTCGTATTACCGTTCGCAGCGATATACTTTATATAATGCCAAAGCATCTGAATTTGAATCTAGACCGGTTGGACACAAAGATGTAGATCTAACAGCAGCAGCTTTGCCTCCTTTTAGCTCCGTTGGAGTTGATATTGTCAATAAAAACTTAGTCAACTTCTTAGCTTACAGTGATACGCCTACAGATTCTATAAAAACGATTCCTTATCGTCCACAATTCAAATTAGATTATATAGCGAGTAACGGTGTAGGTGTTTCTACCAGCAGATTTGGGACAGGTATGTCATCTGGTGTTCAGGCCATATTCAGTGATATATTGAGCAGAAACCAGATTTTCGCTGCTGCTTCCGTGAATGGCGAAATTTATGATTTCGGCGCACAACTGGCATATATTAATCAGGAAAGCAGATGGAACTGGGGGGGGGCTATTTCTCATATTCCTTATCAAACAGGAACTTATGGATATAATTGGGATGGAAAAGTTAATGGAAGAAATTATTTTGAAGAATACATAGATATAATAAGAATATTTGAGGAATCAGCTCAGGCTTTTACTTTTTATCCGTTCAATAAAACTACCAGGATAGAATTTGGAACTGGAATTTCCCATTATTCATATAGAGTCGACAGATATAGCACTTATTATGATGGAGTAAGAGATCCATTAACAGATAAAATAACACAGGTTTATTACAATTATCCAGTTTACCAGGACAAATACAAGGTTTCAAAAGATGATTATAAAAATTCAACTGGTTATAGTCTAAACTCTTTCTCTGTTTATCAGCTTAATACAGCTTTAGTTGGCGATAACTCCTACTCTGGTGTTGCTGCACCTCTTGGCGGTTACAGATATAGAATTGGGATTGAACAAAACTTTGGAACCTATACATATACAGCTCCAACAATAGATTTAAGAAAATACATTAGAGCAAAACCAGTAACGTTTGCTGGTAGATTATATGGATATGGACGTTTAGGTGATGCTAACAGACAACTTTATCCTTTATTTATTGGCTATCCCTATTTAATTAGAGGATACGAGGCAAATAGTTTTTATAATACAGGATCTGGCGGAATAGATGGTTTCAATATCAACCAATTAATGGGTAACAGAATAGCAGTGGCCAATTTTGAAGTCCGTTTACCTTTCACCGGTCCCGAAAAACTAGCTGCTATAGAGTCTAAATTTTTATTCTCGGATTTAAACTTATTTTTCGATGCAGGTTTAGCCTGGGATAAAGGACAAAAAGTAGAATTTAAAAGATCTCCGGCTGTAATTGGACAGAATCAAAACGGAAGTCTTATATATGAAGATGTTAAAGTTCCGGCTTTAAGTGCTGGTATTTCTGCCCGTGTAAATGTTTTTGGATATTTTGTACTGGAACCTTATCTGGCAGTGCCGTTCAACAGAAAAGATATTAAGAAACCGGTATTTGGTTTAGCGTTTGCACCTGGCTGGTAGTTAATTTTAAACATAAAAAAGAAGCGCACAAAGTTTAATTTCTAATCTCTGTGCGCTTTAAAACCTAATGCATTTATATCTTATTTTATTATTTAATTATATAGCTAAGTTTCATTCTGACTATTTAACGTGAGCTCGGGGATAAGTTGTTTCCGCATTATATTGTATCAGTTAATTATCTACCTTTTTTACACTAAGCTATTTAATTGAGATTCTTTGTTCAGTTATATATCAATACATGTTCAATACATCTCAAAGACATCTTTAAAGCATCTCATTCCCTTCTCACTCCATAGGTATCCTTGTTTTTTTCCAAAAAAACTGCTTTAAAGCTCAATAAAGGTAGAATTAAGGTCGTAATTAGTTTTGGTTAAATTGAGTTCACAAGTTACTGAGCTTTAATCCGAAATCACCTCTTCCTCTTAAATAATACACTAAGCTTAAGTAAATAAAGAGGGCATTGTCTAAAATAACAGCAGAAAAGATTAATAACTGATTTACGGAAAAAGTAAGTTATTCTCTGAATTTTGTCCTGCTCAACTTTCCGATACTACTTGCCTGACGGCCATCTGAAGCCAGGAAGAGAATTCAGTTAAAAGCCAACATCGTTACCCGAAGTTCTGATTATTTAGAATTGTATATTTCTGCTCAGAAATAATCAGGCTAATTAGTCTTTTTATAATGTTTGATTGAATAAAGAATTATTGGAGAATCTGCATCCTTCGTTCATCTTCCGTTAAGCGTATAACTAAAGATGTTTCTTCTACAAGAATAAGTTTTCTCTTATAATAGAGAGTTTATCTTGTTTAAATCGATGTCAATTTTTAAAACAAGATATATTTCATGTTCGATATCATGATCAAACAGATGCATATTTGAATATTCGTTAACATGAAGGTATTGTCCTTTTGCTGGACATTGATATATTGGTATCAAAAATGGTTAAACTCTTAATTCATATTATAAAACACCTAAAGTAAATGTGTAAAGAATATAATTATAACCATTAACTGGCATAACTGAATATTGGCGCTATAGTTGGAATATTTTTCTGAAGATTCCTTTCATATTTTATGGCCATGGTCAAATCTAGCCAATTATTATTTACATCTCTAATTAACTTCTCTTTTTGCGCTCTGGTAAATTTATTAATATCCTGAAATCTCTGATGAGCAGTAATTTCTGAGTTAAACTCTTCAAAATATACTAAACTGCTTAACTTTTTATTGGCATTGAATAAACTAGGCATTTTAGCATAAAACTCCATTGTTTTAATCAGGTCGGAACTTATACCAACATGTAAAGTAGCCCTGTTTGCATCTGTAACTATAAAAACTATATTCTTCATAACACTCATCTAAAAATTATTTAATATTATTTTTAGTAAACCAATATTTATTACTAATTTTATTGGCACAATAATACTAACAATTTTAGTAAAAACAAATTTATTTTTAATAATGGGTAGAATCTCTGATAATTTAAAATACTTAAGGAAGAAAAAAGGCCTTACACAACAGCAATTCGCTGATGCTATGGAAATTAAAAGATCTCTTGTTGGAGCTTATGAAGAAGACAGGGCCGAACCCAAATACGATTTACTAAAAAAAATAGCAGAATATTTTGAAATTAGTATTGATGATTTCATCAATGAAAAAATCAATGATAAATGGTCTCCCAAACCTAAAGGTGATCCGTCTAACCTTAGAGTATTAAGCATTACGGTAGATAAAGACGATAAGGAAAATATAGAATTTGTTCCTGTAAAAGCCAGTGCTGGCTATTTAAATGGCTATGGTGATCCAGAATATGTTTCTGAATTACCAAAATTCTCTTTGCCTATGTTTAATCAGGGAACTTACAGAGCATTTGAGATTAAAGGGGATTCTATGCTTCCTCTTCCTTCTGGCTCTATCATTATTGCAGAATATGTAGAAAACTGGAACGGTTTAAAAATTGGTGATACAGCAATTATCTTAAGCAAAAACGAAGGCGTTGTATATAAAAGGATTTCCAGTAAGTTTAAATCAGATAAAGGCATTAAGTTGTCTTCTGATAATCCTATATATGAGCCATACATTATTGAAGCTGAAGATATTTTGGAAATATGGCAGGCTAAAGCGTTTATTTCAACAGAGCTTCCTCAACCTACTCCAGAGCCAACAATGGAAAGTTTAACAGCCATGATGGCACAGATGCAAAAGTCTATTGTTCAGCTACAACAAGGCAAATAATTTTTTTATGGGCGCTGTAAATACTTGAGAATACAAAAAGATCACCAAATTTTGAGATATTAACATAGAACCTCACCTGGTGATCTTTTTGAAGATCTTTCGTCTGCATAATTTAATTTTACAACTGTGTCCCTATACTCCACATATTTCCCGCAAAGTCTTTAAATGTGGCTCGCCTATCCGGATCTTCATCACGTTCTCTTGGTTTTTCAACTATTTCACAACCTACTTTAATAGCCTTTTCAAATGTGTTTCGTCGACATGAGGAACATAAACATGCATAACCAAAGGAACTGGTAAAAATTGCTCAGTAGAATCTCCTATCATTATAACCGAATCGTCTATTTGTATTTCTGTATGCATTATTGTTCCATCTGGTCTGTCATATCTCCTCAGTTCTTTTGCATCAAAAATTAGCTTTAGCAAATCAATCAATTTTTGAGCTCCGTTAACAATAAAGTAAGGCGAAACTGAATTGTATCCTGCTGGTTTAAATTGCTTGTCCATATTTATCTTGTTAAATTGTGTTTAATCCTTCTTCAGAGAAAACAATACTCATATTATTGGATCAATTATCTCGATTTTTCATAGCATAAACTAATTTACAAAAAAAGCCAATGCTGTTTACATTGGCTTAGAGAAGGTTTTTAAGAATTTATTATTTTCACCTCTCCATTTTTATGTTATATAACTAGCGAATCTGCCCGTCTCCGGTAACAAACCACTTTTCGGTAACTAATTTTTCCAATGCAAAAGGGCCTCTTGCATGTAGTTTTTGAGTAGATATACCTATTTCGGCTCCTAAACCAAATTCGCCGCCATCGGTAAATCTGGTAGATGCGTTAGAATAAACTGCTGCTGCATCTATATCGTTCATGAACCGGTCTATTTTGCCCTGATCTTTAGAAACAATGGCTTCGGAATGCTTGGAAGAATGCTCTGTGATATGGTTAATAGCTTCATCAAAACTATCCACAACTTTTACGGAACATTTAAAATCTAAAAATTCTCTTCCGAAATCTTCGGGTTTTGCATGCTGTAAATAGGAATATCCTACTTCATCCAGAACTTTAAAAGATCTGTCATCTGCAAAAATTTCTACATTATAAGCAGCAAGCTTTGGCGCTACTTTCTTTAATAAATCCGAAGCAACCTTTTGGTCAACAACAATACTGTCTAAAGAATTACAAACTGAAGGTCTGGTTACTTTTGCATTTGTAATAATGTCTGCCGCTTTGTCTAAATCTCCGGTTTCTTCCACGTAGGTATGACAAACCCCTGCCCCTGTCTCAATTACTGGTACTTTAGAGTTTTCTCTTACAAAATCAATTAACTGCTGTGATCCTCTTGGGATTATAATATCTACATATTTGGTAGCACCAAGTAACTCGGCAACAAACTCACGTTCTACAGGTAATAACTGCACAATGTTCTCATCTACCTGATGTCTTTTCAAAACAGATTTGATAATATCAATCAAACAAATATTGGTATGATAAGCATCAGAACCACCTCTCAATACACAAACATTCCCAGACCTGATACATAATGCCGCTACATCGATGGTTACATTTGGTCTGGACTCATAAATTACACCAACCACTCCCAGTGGAACTGTTTTTTTCTGAACATGTAATCCGTTTTTCAACACCCTATCCGAAATAATTTTATTGGTAGGATCTTCCAGTACTGCAACTTCTTTTAGACTATCTGACAGTCCTTTAATTCTATCTGCATTTAAAAGCAATCTGTCTTTTTTAGGGTTACCATCATCCATCTTTGCCAGATCTTTTAAATTTTCTGCAATAATCCTATCGGTATGCAATAAAAGTTCATTGGCTAAATCGTTCAATATTTCTTCTTTTTTAGAGGCAGAGATATTTTTGATTACCCTGGTTGCCTCCGAAGCCGATTTTAATATATGATTTATAGTTTCCATGCTTCCAATTATAATAACACAATATCATCGGCATGTGCCAGCTCGATATTCTGTTTACTTTCTACTGTTTTTAAAATTTTTGAATCTATTTTTGCTTTTGCTACGGCGATAACGATATTTTTTTCATTAAGAATTTGGATAACTTCTCCTGATTCGAAATCCCGCAGTAAAGACTTCACTCCCACTGCCAACAAACTGCGTCGTTTTTCTAATGCTTTCTGTGCTCCTTCATCTATCTGAACAGAACCTCTTATCAAACTTCCACTGGCTAACCATTTATTTCTTGACGAAATCTTAGTGGGCTGAGGATGACAAACAGTTCCGGTTTCTCCGTTTAAACTCTTTAAGATACCATTTTCTGTGCGTACTCCAAAGATAACAGCTTTAATCCCCATCTGGGTTGCCAATCGGGCAAAATTCAATTTAGATGTCATTCCGCCCAATCCCACAGAAGATTTATCTGTTCTGGCTAAAGACAAAGCTTCTTTGTCTATAACCTTGATTTCGGGGACGACTACGCCCTTTTCATCTAAAACTCCCGGCACAGAAGTACTAAACAATAATTGTTCTGCGCCAAAACCAACGGCAATCAGGGTTGCCAATTCATCATTATCAGAAAATTTCAGTTCCAAATCGCTTACAACATCATTTTCATTGGCTACGGGAATGATATTATTCTTCCAAAGTTCTTCGTAAGTCTTTTTTAGTTGCAAAAACTGACTTCTGTTAGAAAAATGATGACGCTCGCATAAACTTTGTGCAATAGCGAGATTATAAGGCTCGAAATATCTTGAATAAGTCTGTAACAACAGAGGGTTACCGATTGCGGCAGCCGCTTTTCTCTCGATTAATGAGCCGCTATACTTAGGTATAAATTTTTTACCGGCAGCAACGGCACCAGAAGAAACCAATACGATATTGTATTTCTCTTGTAAAACAGATACCTGTTTCGCAATATCGTTTACCACCTTTTCATCCAGCTCACCTTCTGCTGTTGTAATTGAGGCCGATCCAAACTTTATAACTATAATAGGCTTCTTCATCTAATATCTAATTGAGGCTTTCGCCCGCACTATTTGCTCTGATAAATTTTTGTTTAAAAATAAGTCTGTAAAGCTATAAAATTGGTAATGCTTTTAGAAATTATTGCCGGTCAATCTTAAGTTTTATCGAATTTATTTCAATCTGCTGATATATTCTCTTTACTGATGGCAAATCTATTCGCTAAAATGCTTGATATTAACAATTGAGAAGTGTGGTAAATCATCAAAGGTAAAAGAACAATCCCCATTATTTCTGAATTTGGAAACAGTATTTTGGACATCACTGTACCATGTACCAAGGATTTTTTGGATCCGCAGAAGATGAGAGTAATTTTATCTTCTCTGCTGAAACCTAAAAGATTGCTCAAATAATTAGTTATAAAGATTACTAAAAAGAAAAGCAGAATGGTAAATAAAACTAACCGGAACAAATCCGCAACATTAAGAACAGAGAATACATTTTCTGCAAACGATTCACAGAACGAATTAAATATGATGAGCAAAATTACAGCTTGATCGAACTGCTTTAAGCGTATTTTATTTTTTTCTGCAAACCAGCCATATTTGCGATGCAGTAATAATCCTAAAACCACTGGAAGTAAAACCTGTAAAATAAGTTTTAGAAAAACTCCGCTTAACTCAAAATTTCCGCTAGTATTCTCAGAAATCCATACCTGCATCCAAATTGGCGTTATAAAAACGCCTAGTAAACTCGAAATGCTTGCATTAAATATTGCCGCAGGGATATTTCCCCTGGCTATTGAAACCATTACAACGGAAGAAGAAACTGTAGACGGTAATGCTGCCAGATAAAATATTCCGGTCCAAAAATTTTCTGTTTGTATATCTTGTAAAAATTGATGTAGCACTAAAATAATAACCGGAAATATGATAAACGTTGTAATATGAACCAGGAAGTGTAATCTCCAATTCGAAAGACCCTCTTTTAACTGTACTGAATTTAGTTTTAGGCCGTAAAAGAAAAAAATAACGGATACTCCTACCTGAGCTGTTTCTCTTAATGGAATAATGCTATCCCTGGCTCCTACGGAAGGAAACAAATAAGCCATTAATATGACAGAAATAATTCCTAAAAGGAAACCATCAAAACCAAATGAAGCTGCCTTTTTGACAAATCTGTTGAACATTTATTTATTTTCTGTTATTAGCAAATCCGATATGGATAACCATTGAATTGGAAAACAATCATTTTTTAATTTTCCATACTAAGATAACCGGACTTTTCAGAGACACAAAATGAATATTTAAAAGTCAATAAATCTATTGCAGATTTTTATTCAATCACAAGCTAATAGAAGATGAAATAAATAGAGAATAAACTTATTTATAACTTCATGAGAATAGCTATTGGCTCTGCCATTTTATCAGTGATAAATTTATTATCTTTGTTAAGCCCAAACAATAAATTAAGATGAAAGCAATTAACATTACAGCATATACAGATGATTCTTCACAAATCGAGGCTATAAAAGCTTTTATGAAAGCTTTGAAGATAAAGTTTGAAGTTTCTAAAGGAGAAAGTCCTTATAATTCTGAATTTGCACAGAAAGTTTTAGAAAGTAGACAGCAAGCTCAAAGTGGGAAAGTAACCCGAATTAAAACAGAGGACTTGAAGACATCCATTTACGGGAACCGGAAAACCCGAGATCCTAAAATATAATCTGTGGGGAATGTGGTCTAGACGAATAAATAAAGAACATCGGCTAATTTATGAAGTAGAAGAAGATACTGTAAATATTCTTTCTGCCAAAGGACATTACGAATAGCCTAATTTTAAAACCTTCCTTTTACTATCAATTCCTTAATACTTCTTAGCGATTAAGCTGCTTCAATAATTTTAAAACGTGTTTATCTACCGGAAAAGTAAGATCGCTGTCTTCTAAATCATTTATTAATTTCCAGCGAAATGATTGTTTTTGTTCTGTTTCCTGATTCTCAAAATCAAATGGGAGGACAGCAATATTAAAACTAATTTTTTGGATTGGTTTCACAAAATAGTAAATAGAAAGTAGCTGCTCATCTGAAAATAAAGATTTAACGAAAAAGTCTGTGGTGTAAAAATGTTCCGAAACTTCAACTTCCAGGTTACATTCTTCAATAAATTCTCTTTTTAGGCCATCTATTGTTCCTTCTCCCAATTCTAAACCACCACCGGGGAATTTAGTAAAACGAAAACCTTTAATCTCTTCGTCAGTAATTAAAATTTCGTTTTTATCATTTATCAAGAGTCCGTAAACACGAACATTAAAGCTCTTCATTTTTATCGAAATGTTTTTTATTCTTCGTGACATTATCAACATTCCAGTCAATCTGGACTGTTTGGGGCTCATACCTCACCGGACAATCTTTCATATTGCAATAATGACAGCATTGGTGCACACAAGGATCTGCATGAACAAACAGTTCGGTATTCAGTGTATTAGAATTAACAGCTTTGTCCAATTCAGAAACTTCATGATGTACCTTAACCAAATCATAATAATAAGGCAGAGTAACATGGCAATCTACGTGATAAGTAGCTCCGTAACGCTGTATGCGTAAATTATGGACATCTATCCATGCATCCCGACGATGCATGTTGAATTGTTCTACAACTTTTTCTACCAATTCCAGATCAGACTCATCCATTAATCCTCCTACCGAAATCCGAGTCAGTTTATAACCACTATAAACTATATAAGTAGCTAATCCTAAAGATATTAAACTATCTAACCAAAAGATTTCTGTTAAATAAATTAAAATGAGGCCAATAATCAATCCAAAAGAACTGATTGCATCTGTCCTTAAATGTTTACCATCTGCTATTATGGTTAAAGAATTAAGCTGTCTTCCTTTTCTAACCATGTACCAACTCAATATTCCATTCACAAAACCCGTTATGCTAATTAAGAAAGAACCATTTATCAAATCTTTAATAGGTTCTGGGTAAAAAATATTGTAAACTGTTTTTGATATAATAATTAATCCTGCGACGATAATTAATCCGCCTTCTAAGAAAGCCGAAAAAAACTCCACTTTTCCATGTCCGTAAGGATGATTTTGGTCTTTTGGTAACGAGGCGAAATAAATACTGAAAAAGGCAAAAGAGCTGGCCATAATATTAACAATACTTTCAGCAGCATCTGTTAAAATAGCATTTGAGTTGGTCATGATAAATGCCAGAAACTTTATCATCATAAGCAAAATGCCTATGCATAAAGACAACAAAACAATCCTCTTTTTCTCTTTCACTGTATTTGGAATAAGATTGCAAACTTAAAAATAGAAAATTCCACATACAAAAAACTATTCATTATATTTGCTGCCCAAAGCTAAAATCATGAGTATTTTATCAGACAGAATAAATAACCTATCAGAATCAGCTACACTAAAAATGACCAAATTAGGTCGCGAATTAGCTGCAAAAGGCATTAATGTAATCAGTTTAAGCGTAGGAGAACCAGATTTTAACACTCCGGCCCACGTTAAAGAAGCCGCAAAAAAAGCATTGGACGATAACTACACGCGTTACTCTCCTGTTCCGGGCTATCCCGAACTTCGTCAGGCTATCGTAAACAAGTTGAAAACCGAGAACAACCTTGATTACGATGTATCGCAAATTGTGGTTTCTACAGGTGCAAAGCAATCGTTATCTAACGTAATTTTGACTTTGATCAACCCAGGCGACGAGGTAATTATCCCAACACCTTACTGGGTTTCTTACTCAGAAATGGTAACACTTGCCGAAGGTAAATCTGTTTTTATTAATACTACCATAGAAAGTGATTTCAAAATCACGCCTGAACAATTAGAGACTGCCATTACTCCAAAAAGTAAGTTATTCATGTTCTCTTCGCCAAATAACCCTACTGGTACGGTTTACAGCAAAGAGGAATTGTCTGCTCTGGCAAAAGTATTCGAGAGACATCCACATATTTTCATCCTTTCTGATGAAATCTATGAGCACATCAACTTTGTTGACAAACATGAGTCTATTGCTCAATTTCCAAGCATTAAAGACCGCGTAATTATCATAAATGGCTTTTCTAAAGCATTTGCAATGACAGGATGGCGTTTGGGTTACCTTGCTGCTAACAAAGAAATTGCGGCTGCAAATGATAAATTGCAGGGGCAAACTACTTCAGGTACTTGTTCTATCGCTCAGAGAGCCGGTATTGTGGCTTACGAACAAGGCTTGGACTCTGTGAATGAAATGAAAGAGGCTTTTGCCCGTCGTCGCCAGTTGGTGTATGATTTATTAAAAGACATTCCTGGAGTTAAAACTAATATGCCAGAAGGTGCTTTTTATTTCTTCCCTGAAATCAGTTCGTTCTTTGGAAAAAAAGATGCCGATGGCAATGTAATTAAAAATTCTTCTGACTTAGCACTATACCTTTTAAATGTTGGACATGTGGCAACTGTAGGTGGTGATAGCTTTGGTAACGATAATTACATCCGTTTATCTTACGCTGCTTCTGACGAAAGTTTAAAAGAAGCTTTAAGGAGAATTAAAGAAGCATTAGCTAAATTGCAATAATAACGATTCTTTCGTTCAACAAAAGGCGGCATTATTAAAAATGCCGCCTTTTTGTTTATATTCATAATGGATATTTTCAACCGTATATATCGGGTATAGACTCTTAAATTGGTTACTTTATACTAAACCGAAACAGGTACCGTTTCTTTTTGTTAATAACATTGATGAATAAATTAGTTACTTCCCTTATTTTTTTTGTATTCTTTTTGGGAATAGATGCTTTTGCAGCAGATAACGATAGTCTTGCTTACGAACGCCAGAGAGAGAAAATAAATAATATGCTCTACCAGCGAAGTGGAAAATTTGGGCAATACACAGAAAGTCTAAGCAAAAGAACAGGTATTTTTGGTTTTAAAACGAAAAAAGATATGCAAAAAAGCATAGATATTCTTTTGGATATTATGCTTACAGATAATGCGATATTGAAAGAAACAAAGATTTTATTAGACTATAAAAACTTCCAGCAGCAAAGAATAGTAAACGTGTCAAAAGAAACCGATGAAAAAAATCTTTCTTACATGCGTACCATTAACAAATTGCAGAATCAGAACGAGAAATTAGCTCAGGAAATCAAGCAGTTAAAACAATCGAAGCGAAACTCTGCCTTATCCATTATATTGCTTTCTGTTATATTAGGAGTTGGTTGTGCATATATATTCCGAAAATTTTACAGTAAAAAGAGCTAATTACGCTTTTCTTACCTTACTTTTGCCCCTTGACCAATTTAATAGGTGTTTTTAAAAGATGGCAAGGAACAGGTTTAATAGTGGATCGAAACAAGAAGCAGAACTTCCAAAAGCAAAAATCAACAAAGAGACCTTACAAAAAATCTCTGCATTACTAAAATATTTAAAGCCGTATAAATGGAAATTTTTTATCGGTTTTATTTTCTTATTGCTTTCAAGCATAACCGGTCTTTTATTTCCGGGCCTTATAAAAGTAATGCTTGAAGTAGCACAAGGGAATCCTGCAGAGTATGGACTTCCAGACAGTGTAAAATCTATAGGTTTAATTGCTTTTGCTATACTGTTTGTTCAATCTATTGTATCTTTTTTCCGAATTAAACTTTTTGTAGAAGTTACAGAAAAAGCTTTGGCTGATTTAAGAAGGGATACTTATTTTAAGATGATTACACTGCCAATGAATTTCTTTTCTAACAGGAGAGTTGGCGAATTAAACAGCAGGCTTTCTGCTGACCTTTCACAAATACAGGATACTATTACCACGAGTTTTGCTGAAATTATCAGACAAACTATTTTATTAATAGGCGGTATCTCCTTTCTAATTTATACTTCAATTGAACTGACATTATTTAATCTTTCTATACTTCCTATTATTGTTATTTGCGGTGTCTTCTTTGGCAAAAAACTGAGATTAATTTCGAGAAGCGCACAGGATAAATTAGCAGAATCTAATACAGTAGTAGAAGAAACTTTACAAGGAATAGGTAACGTTAAAGCTTTTGTTAATGAATCTTACGAGGCGAACAGATACGACAAAAGTTTACGGGAAGTTGTCAAAATTGCATTAAAAGGAGCTACTTACAGGGGAAGTTTTGCATCGTTCATTATCTTCTGTTTATTTGGAGCTATTTTGGGCGTAATGTGGTACGGTGCTTATCTGGTTCAACAAGGCTCTTTTGATATTTCGTCCCTTTTAGCTTATATGCTTTATTCTTTATTTGTAGGCGCTGCTATGGGAACTTTTCCAGACTTGTATGCCAACATACAAAAAGCAATTGGTGCATCTGAACGGGTTTTGGAAATACTGGAAGAAGAAACAGAAAATATTTCTATAGATCCTGAAAAAAATAAAACAAAACAGGTTATTAAAGGGAATTTATCTTTTAATGATGTAGTTTTTGCCTACCCTTCCAGAAAGGAAATTACTGTTTTAAAGGGAATTTCTTTTGATGTAAGAGCTGGACAAAAAGTTGCATTTGTGGGTTCTTCCGGCGCAGGAAAATCTACTATTGCAGGTTTGATTCTGAAGTTCTACGACATCCAGAAAGGTGAAATTACTTTTGATGGAATAAATGCAAATAATCTTGCTCTAACCGATATTCGTAACCAGATAGCTATTGTCCCTCAGGACGTCATTTTGTTTGGCGGAACGATATTGGAAAATATTGCTTACGGTAAATTAAATGCCAGTAAAGAAGAAATTATAAAAGCTGCAGAACAGGCTAATGCTCATAATTTTATTATGAGTTTTCCGGAAGGATACGATACCGTTGTTGGCGAACGAGGTGTAAAATTATCTGGCGGACAGAGACAGCGTATCGCCATTGCAAGAGCTTTATTAAAAGATCCATCAATCCTTATTTTAGATGAGGCTACCTCTTCTCTGGATTCAGAATCTGAAAGACTGGTGCAGGAAGCATTGGAAACGTTAATGAAAGGACGTACTTCAATCATTATTGCGCATCGTTTATCTACTATTCGCGAGGCAGACAAAATTATAGTTTTAGATAAAGGTAAAATTGCCGAAGAAGGCACTCATAGCGAATTAATTCAAATTGAAGAAGGTATTTACAAACACCTAAGCAATCTTCAGTTCGAAATTCAATCTTCTTCTTATTGATATAAAGATCATATCAGGATAGCTACTTTTTATATATGAAATTAACATGTTGGGGTGCAGCTAAGCAGGTAACTGGAAGTATGCATCTTTTAGATATCAATAATTATAAAATACTGATTGATTGCGGTCTTGATTACGAAGGAGGAAAAGATTTATCTCATAATTCCAATTTTCCCTTTTCACCTCAGGATATAAATCTTATCATTCTTACCCATGCTCATATAGATCATTCCGGAAATATTCCTACGTTGATAAAAGAAGGTTATAAAGGTCAGATTTTATGTACACCACCAACTGCCGAGTTAAGTCAGTTATTATTAAGCGATGCTGTAAACTTATTCTTTGGAAGAAAGAAAAAAGAGTTTGGAAGAAGAAAGCTTCGCAATAAATTTCAGGCAGATATAGCTGTTGCACCTCTTTATTTGCAAAAGCATGTGCTGGATGCAGCCGACAGAATGATTACCATTGTCTATCACAAACCTTTTCAGATTAATGAAAATATTGTTCTGGAGTTTATTCCTACCGGACATCTGCTTGGAGCCGCAGCATGCAGGCTAACTATTTTGGAAAATGGAATTAGAAAGACCATTACATTGACAGGCGATATCGGCAGAAAAAATTCACCAGTTTTAGTTGATCCTGAAAATCTTCCCGAAACGAATTATTTAGTTTGCGAATCTACTTATGGTGGCAGATCGCACTCTAAGACTTCTACTATCGAAGAAACCTTGATTCGTCATATTACGGAAACATGTATAGAACAGCCCGGACGTTTAATAATTCCTGCGTTTTCTGTGGGGCGAACACAGGCTTTAGTATATTCTCTGAATAAAATATTTTCCAGGCATTTGCTCCCTCCCATTCCGGTTTTTGTGGACAGTCCTTTGGCCAATCAGGCAACGGAAGTTTATCGAAAATATAGGAATTACGTCAACCGGGAAGCAGAAGTATTTTACGATACTTATGGTGATAAATTTGAGTTTGAAAATCTTTCTTATGTTAAAGAACTAAAAGAAAGCAGAGAGATTGCAAACCATTTTGAACCTTGTATTATTATTTCTTCTGCCGGAATGCTGGAAGGAGGACGTATTCAGGACCATTTATTTCATAATATCCAAAATATTTATGCTAAAATTCTTTTTATAGGTTATTGCTCTGAAGGTACTTTGGGACATCGTCTGTTACGTGGCGATTCTTTCATTAGGTTAAAAGGTAAAGATTTAGCTGTTTTTGCAAAAATAGACCGGACTGATTTATTTAGCGGTCATGCCGATCATCCTGATATTTTGAATTATATAAGTGCTATTCCTAAAAAGCCAGAAAGAATATTTTTAGTTCATGGCGAACAAAATAGTATGCTAGCTTTACAAAAGGATTTGGAAAACAGGCAATATCAGGTAAGTATTCCCGAAAAAGGAATGTTATTTGAACTCTAAAAATCAGTATCTTTAGCTAATACAGATATTTATGAAAACTATATTCAAAATCTTAAATTCCTTAAACAAAAGGATCTTACCCAGTTTGTACAAAAAAGATCCGTTAAAATTAAGCAAATGGGAAAAGCTTATAACTGGTTACAGATATTGGGTTTTGAAAAACAGTCTGGACTAAATATAACAGAAATCAGCCATATCCTATAATATAACCAAAATCGGTTATATTATAATTTATAACCAAAAACAGTTATATTTAACATTATAACCAAAAACAGTTATAAAGATGATCGTTATTATAACCGGAGATATCATTAATTCCAGACAGGTAAATACTAAACTGTGGCTTCCTTTATTGGAAAGTGCCCTGGCAAGATATGCTTCTAAAAAAGGGAAATGGGAAATTTACAGAGGAGACAGCTTCCAACTGGAATTAACTACAGAGCGGGTTTTTGAAGCGGTTATTTACATTAAATCCGCCATGAAGTCTATACAAGACCTGGATGTACGAATGGGTATCGGAATTGGAGAAAAAGACTATGAAGGAGAATCTTTAAAGAAATCTAACGGGCAGGCCTTTGTATATTCGGGAGAAACTTTTGACGCTTTAAATAAAGAAACCCTGAAAATAAAAACTCCCTGGGGTGACTTAAATGAACAAGTAAATATTTACCTGGATTTACTGGCATTTATTATACATAACTGGAATGCAAATGTTTCGTCTACGGTATATTATAGCATAGAAAACAAACATTTAAACCAGGCAGAACTCACTAAAAAAATCGGCAAAAAGCAAAGCCAGATAAGCAGAGAGTTAAAAAAAGCGGGTTACGATTATGTTCTAAAAACAATCAATTATTGTCAAAAAATACTGGAATATAAATGTCTATCTTCATCTTAAAACTAATACTAGCCCATATAATCGGTGATTTTTGTCTGCAAAGCAATAAATGGATAGAACAGAGAAATAGAAAAGGAATTCGTTCGGGATATTTATACGCTCATGTTGGCGTTCACTTTGTATTGCTGGTACTTTTATTCATTACAAGTTTACCACAATACTGGCTGGGAATTATAGCTATTGTTATTTCTCATTTCTTTATAGACCTGGGAAAAATCTATCTTGAAAAAAGGCCAAATCGCAGTAAACTGGCGTTATTTACTATCGATCAAATATTGCATTTGGGAGTTATTGCATTAATTACTTATTCTTATTTTGAAAATAGCTTAAACATATCCCCGATTTCGTATGAAAAAGTAATACTTTATATTATTGCGTTCCTGATTATTGCCTCCGTAGCTCCTATTCTTTTAAAATTATTCTTTAGCAAGTGGTATAGCGCATTAAAAGAAAATGACGAATCTTTAGATACCGATTCTCTAAAAGATGCCGGGAAATATATTGGAATTCTAGAACGTATTTTGATAGTTATTTTTATTTGTGTAAACTTTTTAGAAGGAATAGGATATTTACTGGCTGCAAAATCTATTTTCAGATTCGGTGACCTTACAAATTCTAAAGACAAAAAACTTACAGAATATATTTTACTGGGAACTTTAATCAGCTTTTCCATAGCAGTAATTGTTGGTTTAACGTTAAAAACTCTACTGGATATTGTATAAACAGGAATGAACAATCTGCAGAAGTTGAAATATAGCGAAATGATAAAAACCGAAGCTAAACGCTTAGGGTTTCTGTTTTGTGGTATTTCTAAAGCAGATTTCCTGGAAGAAGAAGCGCCCAGATTAGAAAACTGGCTAAAAAACAATCATCATGGAGAAATGGGCTACATGAACAACTATTTCGATAAAAGGTTAGATCCGCGTTTGTTGGTTGATGATGCAAAATCGGTAATTTCAATTGCTCTAAATTATTATACTGAAGAAAAGCAGGCAGATGAAACAGCTCCTAAAATCTCCAAATACGCATATGGAACAGATTATCATTTCGTCATTAAAGATAAGCTAAAGGCCTTGCATCATTTTATACAGGAAAATATTGGCAATGTAACAGGAAGAGCTTTTGTGGATTCTGCTCCTGTACTGGACAAAGCCTGGGCTAAAAAAAGTGGGTTGGGCTGGGTTGGTAAAAACGCTAATCTCATTAATAACAAGTCCGGATCTTTTTTCTTTCTCGGAGAATTAATTGTAGACATAGAACTTGCTTACGATAATCCTTTTTCAACAGATCATTGCGGAACTTGTACCAGATGCATAGATGCCTGCCCTACCGATGCCATTGTTGCTCCGTATGTTGTAGATGGCAGTAAATGTATATCATATCTTACTATAGAACTGAAAGAGGAAATACCTGCTTCCTTCAAGGATAAAATGGGAAATTGGATGTTTGGCTGTGATGTTTGTCAGGACGTATGCCCGTGGAATCGATTCTCTGTCATTCATCAGGAAGAAGCTTTTAACCCGCATCCTGATTTGTTGGAGATGACGAAAAGAGACTGGGAAGAAATAACTGAAGAAGTCTTTGGGAAAGTTTTCAGGAAATCTGCTGTAAAACGCACCAAAATAAACGGCTTAAAACGAAATATTAATTTCATAAAAAAAGTGCAATAGTTTACACTGCACTTTTCCGTAAGATAAATAAAAGCTATTATCCGAATGTAATATCCATCGTCACTTCAAATACATGGCCTTTATTTAGAGTTTGTATACCTGGCTTTTCGGAAATATCTTGCTGTCCAAGTTCGCTATCTGCATAACCCAACCAAGGCTCGATACAAACAAACGGGGCTCCCGGTTTCGACCAAATTCCTAATTCTTTAAACTGAGGAAAATCCAGCTTTACATATTTAGTTCCTCTATTGTTTTTTAGTTCTACACTTCTGGAATTGATATTTTTAAAAACCAACGCATCTTCATTAAATAAATCAGATGCCAAAGGTAAGTTATTCCCTTTGAGGATTTCTTTATGTTTTCCATTAAATAATCCCTTATCGGATAAGGTAGAAGCAACTAAATCTTCTTCTTTCTCAAATTGGATATAATAGTCTTCGTACACTTCGCCATCTTCCAGCGGGACATTAAATCCCGGGTGTGCTCCTATTGAAAAGTATATTTTATGATCTTCTTTATTGACAACTTTGTAAAGAATATGAATTTGGTTACCAGATAAATGATAAGCTATTTCCAATTCGAACTTATAAGGATAGATTTTCAATGTTTCTTCGTCGTAAGACAAAGAAAAAATGGCATGATTAGGAGTAGATTCTATACGTCTGAAATTGCTGATTCTTGCAAATCCATGTCTGTTCAGATTATACTCCTGACCATTGATATTAAGTTTATTTTCTTTTACTTGTCCAACGACAGGAAACAAATTAGGAGCATGATAAGCCCATACATCGGGATTTCCCTGCCACATATATTCTATTCCTGTTTGTTTATCAACGACAGAAGAAAGCTCGGCCCCCTTTAGCTTTATCGTTACCTTTAACTTATCGTTTTCTAAAACTACCATATACTAACAAGAAGATTAATATTTTTTATATTTATTGGCTAACATCTGAAGCATATCTTCATTTGCAGGCTTTAAACTTTCCGGATCTGCTTTCTTTTGTTCTACAACTCTTTTTTCGGATGCAATCCTCTCCTGATTTTGTTGTCTCCTTTGTGCTGACTTCTGTTCTTTAAACTCGTTCCAGATTTTCTCTAATCTGTTTTTTGTATATAAAGGAAAATCACCATTCATCATCCAACCAAAATAGCTGGGCTCTTCCTCAAAAACTTGAACAACTGGTTTACCTTTATGTTTTCCAAAATTGAAACAAGGCACATTTTCCTGATTATAAACCATCCTACCTGCAAAATCTACTGGTTTATGCAGATTTGTAAAAGTATGTAATGCTTCTACGTCATTAATTACCGGCTGGCATATCTTTCCTTCTTTATCTTCCCAATCCCGACCTTCGTATTTCTCTACTTGCGCCAACAAAACTTCATAGGTGGCTCTTGTATCTGCTTCCGCAGAATGTGCATTTATAATTTCTTTATTGCAATAAAAACGATAAGCCGCTTTTAATGTACGTTGTTCCATTTGGTGGAAAATATTCTGCACATCTACAAAACACCTCTTATCTATTTCAAAGTTTACGCCGGCTCTCAGGAATTCTTCCATGAGCATAGGAATATCAAACTTATTCGAATTGTATCCTGCTAAATCGGCATCTCCAATAAAATCTGCTATTTCCTGTGCAATATTTTTGAAGACTGGTTCATTTTCAATATCCTTATCATAAATTCCGTGAATAATAGACACTTCATAAGGAATAGGAATTGTAGGATTAACTCTATGGGTTTTAACTTCTTCCGATCCATCTACATTTATTTTTAATATAGATATTTCTACTATCCGATCTATTCCAAGGTTTATTCCTGTAGCTTCAAGATCAAAAAATGCCAATGGACGTTTAAGGTTCAATTTCATGTTTAACTAAAAATAAGAATGCCAAGAAAAATGAGCGTGATCATAATGACATACAGCAAAATCTCATTCGTAGCGAAATGCTTATATTTGGACCAAAATGAATATTCTTCTTCCTGATTTTTCATAAATATATCTGACTGGGCAAAAATCTGATTTTTTTATTTAACCACAATTAAATTTTAAGCTTTTTTCCATTTTATAGAACAACCTATTGCTTTTGTATTGGCAGTTACAGGTTTTTTACCTTTTTGAATAGCATTTATAGCCTCCTCTACATATTTGGTTTTACTTTCGTTATTATTTTCAGCATCATTATCAATCGCGCCAATATACTCGACAATATATTTACCTGCTTCTTTTTTCAAGATAAAGGTATGTGGAGTAGCTTTTGCACCATATGCTTTGGTTATTTCCTGGCTTTCGTCTACTAAATAAGGGAAAGTATAGTTTCTATTTTTTGCCCGCTCCTGCATTTTATCAAATGTATCTTCTTTTGACAACGTTGGATCGTTGGGATTAATAGCGACGACCGGAAAACCTTGCGATGCATATTTTTTATTCAGGTCGAGTATTCTCTGTTCGTACAGTTTTGCAAAAGGGCACGGATTACAGGTAAAAATTACAATAAAGCCCTTTGCATTTTTATAATCTGCTAAAGAGACCATTTTACCGTCAACATTTTTCAGTTTAAAATCGGTGGCTACATCTCCTATAGAATACCCTTGGGCTTTTACGGCAATTGCCACAAATATTATGGCAATAAGCACTAGAATTTGTTTCTTCATAGCTTATTTTGATTTAAGATATATTTCTTCCAATTGATCAAAGTCAAACTCCTCCTCGTAAAAATTTCGTATTCCTTTCCTATTATTTATAACCAAAGTAGCAGGTATCGCTCCTGACCAATTTTCACTAACTGCATTTATGAATTTCTCATCATTGTCTTGATTTAAAAGAACTTCTGATTTGATATTATTCTTTTTTATGAATGGAATAACCTCTTTAGATAGCTTCGACTTAAAGTCCAGGCTATAAAAAATAACTTTTACCGGTTCTGATTTATATTTTTCTGAAAGTTGCTCAAAAAAAGGAATCTCCTTAACACAGGGGACACACCATGTCGCCCAAAAATTCACAATATAAACTGTATCCGGATTACCAGAAAACCGTTTTTCCAGCTCATCAAATCTAATCACTTTAACTTCCTGACAAAAAGCAGTTAAAGCTGTCATAATTAAAACACAAAAGCATAAAAAACGTTTCATCTCTTTACTTCATTACTTTAGTCAAGAAACATTTGTTAATTAAGCTTGTTTTAATTCAAATGTCTTTATAAGTTATCTACACTCCCTCCTTTGGAAAAGTATTTATAAGTGTAAGGATCTTTTAATTTTTGAACAATGATGCCTCTTCTTGTACTTGCATGTACATAATAACCGTTTTGTAAAAACACTCCTACATGACTGAATTTCTTATTATCGTAATCGAAAAAAACTAAATCTCCTTCTTTTAAATTTCTCTCAAATTTACGTTTTATAATGTTTATTTGTTGGCTTGTGTTACGCGGAATGGTTTTATTGTATACTTCTTTGTATAATAAATGAACAAAACCAGAACAATCTACTCCCGATTTACTTAGCCCTCCGTTTCTATATTTAACTCCCTCCCATTCGTTGATGAAATTGTATAATTTATTGTTTGCGAGTTTTTTTTCAGGAACATTCATTATGGAGGCGTATTTTCTTTTTACGCTAGCATTTTCTTTTGAGAGTTTTTTATGGGAAGAGCAGGAGGTTGCTATAAATATACATAGCAAACCTAATATTTGTAAGTACCTAACTAATTTCTTCATTTAAGTGATTGGGTTTGTAAATATATCTGTATATAAAAAGAGTAACGACAGTTGTTGTAATATATGATAACGAGTTAGAAATAACTGCCCCCTTTAAGCCGTAATTTTTTACCAAGGGGAATGAAATCGATAATATTACCAAAAAACCTATTGCAGATGCTACAGTATTATATTTTATAAATCCTTTAGCAGAAAAATAAGAAGCATAAATTTTAGTTATTGATAGACAACCTATTCCAACTGCAGATATAAACACTAAGTTTTTTAATGAATTGAAGTCTTTTCCGAGAATTGACTCATAATAATGTGTAGGGATTATAAAAAAAACTGTGCAAGCAATTACTATAAATAAAAAATTCAATAAGCTTATCTTTCTTAAATTCATTGATCTTTTTCCTGATGCTACATATGAATAATTAACTTGTGCTACATTAACAGCTATTAGCAAAAGCATTTCATAAAAACTTAACCACAAACCAAAAATACCTATTTCAGAAAAAGAAACATAAATAACCAACAACCAAACAGTAAATCTGTATGAAGTAAATTGCATTAAATTTGTAGCCTGTGCTAAAAGGCCTAAACTAAAATAACTTTTAAAAGATTCCCATAAACTATTTTTTAATTTTTCAGTTTTCAAAACACTATAAAAAACATATAGGAAATAAAGTACAAACGGAAAATAGGACATCCACACATAATTCAAAAATTGTATAGGAGAATTTAGATGTGTAGAAAACAAAAAAAGCAAGACTATTAAAGGCTGTATTATTTTAATAATAGATAGCTTTGTAAAATCACTTAAATAAGCGAGATAAGTACATATATTTTGAAAAATAGCCTGAAAAAAACTTAACCAAAATAGAAGCCAGAAATGACTATAGTAAAAATCATCAATAGAAATAATAATAAAGGCTGACACGATAGAAATTCCTATAGCCCAACCAGTAGATAATATCAATATTGGCTTACTACCTTGTTTATTCATCATATAAACCATAATAGAATTCCCCATTATGGAAATAGCCAACTGCACTAAAGCTAGTGTTGTAATAAAATAAGTATAAACGCCTCTCCCTTCTGCTCCTAATTTATTTGATGTATAAATAAGAATTACAAAACTTATAGCTGCGCCGATAATAGAAGACAGAATATTTTGCAAAGACTTTTTTAGCATTAATCTACAAATAAAGCCATGGAAATATTATAATATCCATCAAATGTACCAAAATTAAAATCTGCTGTTTATTTAATATAAATATTATTATTACAATTCTTATTTTTAAATCCGATTGAAGATAAACAATGAATAAACTTTATTATATTTTTTTTGTACTGCTTTTTTTAAATTTCAAGTCTTTTTCCCAAAACATCTACGGAAATGAATGGATTGATTTTTCTAAAAAGTATATTAAAATAAAAATATCTGCTGAAAATATTTACCATATAACCTATAATGACATAATAAGCTCAGGAATAACTATTGGAACCTCTATAGATCCAAAACATTTTCAATTATTCAACAAGGGAAAAGAAGTTCCTTTAGTAATTACTGGAATCAGTGATAATTCTTTCGATAATCAAGATATAATCTATTTTTATGGGTACCCGAATAATGCTGACTTAGACAAAGTTATGTACACAAATATAAATCACATCCCAAATACTAATGTGAATTTATATGAAGATGATAATTACTATTTCTTAACTTATAACCCGTCTTTAACAGGCCTTAGATACACAACACCTTCAGCTTCTGCAACATCGGCAAATATAAATTACATTATAACGAAATCCAGACTAGATTTTAAGAATACTTATTACCAGGGAGATCCTATTTTAGAGTCTATGAGCTTATCCGAGTATATAGAAGGAGAAGGATATATGAGCGAATTAATTGGTATGCGTCAAACTGTCAATTACACATTAAATACAACGGGTTCCATTGATGTAACGGGATTTTCTCCTATTTTAAATTACTATGTAGCAGGAAGATCTAATGCAGGAAAAAGGTCTGATGCCGTAGGTAACAGTCCATATAATCATCATTTTCAAGTAAAATCAAATAATATAATTTTAAATGACACTACTTTTAAAGGATACCAAACTATTTTAGGAACAAAAAAAATAAGCTTAACAGGAAATATCACAAATCTGAGTTTTAGTGTTATAGATGACTTGGAAGCCGCATCTGATTATCAAGCCATAAGTTTTTTTGAGATTGTATATCCTAGAAATTTATCTCTGGATAACACCGCTTCTCTACGCTTTCAGATACCTAGCTCTAATTCTTTTGCAAATATCAGTTTCACAAACTCTAGCATCAGTAATCCAATATTAATAGACAAAAATAACGGTTTTACATATGAGATTATAAAACAGGGAACATCTCTGCTAATCAGCAATGTGTCTAACAGTAGCAATTCAGATTTTTACTTATGCGATTTAAATAATTCCGCTAATATTGCTTTTGAGAAAGTTACATTTAGAGCTTTCAACATCAGTGATGTCAAAAGGACCATTATCATATCAAATAAATCGCTAGTCCAAAGCGCAGAAAAATATCAGCAATACAACCAAACATCAAGAAACCTGCCTACTTTATTAGCCTATACAGATGATATTTACAACGAATTTTTTTACGGATTTCATCATCCTCTGGCTATTAATAACTTTATTAAATGGAGTCTTGATAAAACATCCAATACGCCAAAGTCTTTATTGTTGCTTGGCAGAGGAATGACAACTCCAAGAGGAAACCTCTCTGCTGATTTTGTACCAACTTATGGCTTTCCTGCTTCAGACAATTTATTAACAACATATAATTCAGAAAAATCTTCTCGATTAGCTATTGGCCGGATTCCTGCCAAAACAAATGAAGAAGTCGATGCCTATCTCAGAAAATTAAAGGTCTACATTGAGCTACCAGATTCTGTGTGGAGGAAAAAAATCATAAATGTAACTGGAGGAGCTACTATGTCTGAATATCAAACTTTTAGCAATTACTTGAAAAATTTAGGAAATATTGCCCAAAATGGATTTTTAGGCGCTTATTCGGTTTCTTTTGATAAAAAGGTATCGGAAGCGGTTACAGAAAATCTTACGGACGGAATTATATCAAACACTAATAGCGGAACAAGCCTCATTTCTTTTTTAGGACATGGAAGTACTTCGTTAACTGCTGTTTCTTTAGGCAACCCCAGCAATTTAAACAACACACATAAACCTACAAACTATTTAGTTAACGGTTGTAGTACCGGTAATGCGTTCAGTACCGCTCCTTCTTATGCCGAAAACATGATACTTAATGAAAGAGGAGCAATTTCATGGATAGGAACATCCAGCGAAGGTGTCGGAAGTTACTTATATAATTTCTCAAGTAAATTTTATACAAGATGGTTTGTAAATAATTATTCCGAACCCATTGCAGAAGGATTCAGATTAGGATTAAATGATCAAACCAGCTTAACAGACAGACTTAATCTAGCACACTCCAGACAATATATTTTCTTTGGAGACCCAGATATCACTTTTTTCAATCCACAAAAACCTAACTTTCATATAGATGACAATAAAATATATGTAGCGAAAGCAAATCAAAACGCCCTACAGGAAAATTTTGAGATCAATTATATCGTACAAAATATCGGAAAATATATACCAGACAACCTTGATATTAGGGTTACAAGAAAAATAGAAGAAAAAAACATAGAAGAAACCAAACTGATAAAAATAGATCCTGTTATAAACAGTGATACTTTAACGGTCATATTTTCCAATAACGGAATAAAAGCTTTGGGAATCAATAAGATAAAAATAGAATTAGACCCCAATAATACATTCGACGAAAAGGACAAAACCGACAATTCGGCATCATTCAGTTACTTTTTACCGGGAAATAGTGTCAATGCCATCTATCCTGTAAAAAACAGTATAGTTTCTGCCGAAGTTACCCTTTTAGCAGAACCGGACAATCTATTTACAAAAAATGAAAAATATCTTTTTGAGATAGATACCGTACCTTCTTTTGACAGCTCTTTTAAGAAAACATCTCCTAATATAGTTTCAGATATCTTACCTTCCTGGAAACCTAATATTAATTTCGAAGACAATAAAATATATTACTGGAGAGTAGCAATAGATAACAACAACATAGACTGGGTATCTAATTCTTTTACTTATATAAAAGATCACCATTACGGAAAAAACATAAGCAAAACAGAACAAATCATCGATTCTGATTATAAAAGCCATAACTTGACTTTGAATACCAACAGCAATGAATTCGAATTTGAGAAAGATATTTTTAGCACCACTATAAATGCCAGAGGTGACGATCTCTATTTTGAGGATTATGAGCGAAGAATTAGAGTAAACCCTTTGAATTCAATAGCGTGGCCAAACCCAGTTACCTATGGGATAACAATGGTTAGTTATAGTGATATTATAAAAAATGGAATAGTTAGTTACCCAAGTCCATACAACCTTGGTACTGGCCCCAATCTTATCAATGGTTATACTGGACAATTCTTTTGGAATTTGACCAATCCTGTTGAGTTAGATTCAATGGTGGCATATATCAACCAATTACCTAATGGATATTATGTGTTAGGAATGACCCACGATGATTGTTCGTTGCAAAGCCTTCCAACTCATGCTAGAGAAGCGCTTTATAGTATTGGTTTAAATAAATTTGAAAAAATTGATAAGGGAGAACCTTATGTATTTTGGGGAAGAAAAGGGGTAAACAGAGGCGAAGCATTAGTAGAAATAACTCCAGATTACGACTCTCCTATACCTGCGAGGAAGCAAGTTATTTCATATACCTACGATTTGGAATATTCTGTCCCTAACGGTTATCTTATAACAGATAAATTTGGACCTGCAAAAAAATGGGATTATGCACAAATTTCTTATCAACAAAGACCCAATGATTCACAGCTAGTGGACATTTATGCTATTGACAGAAATAATAATGAACATGTTATTATGTCTAATATAAATACTGAAGACATTGACTTAAGTAATGTTTCCGCTGAACAATATCCGTACGTCAAATTCAAAATTAACCTGAATAATCAAAAAGAAAAAATCACTCCAAAATTAAATCATTGGAGAGTGTTATACGATCCTTCTCCTGAAATTACATTTAATCCTTCTTACCTAAATGATTTTCATTCAGAAAAAATGGTTCAGGGAGATTCTTTGAAACTGAAATTAGGTATCAGTAATATAAGTAAAATACCATCAGATTCTTTGTATATCGATTTTAAAGTAATAAATAAAACTGATCAGTATTCCAAAAATATTGCTATAAGACCAATCGAAGCATATCAAAATGACACTTTAATCTTTAAATTTCCTACAAATACCTTAGCGGGTACAAACCGTCTTCAAATAGGTTTAAGAAATAAAACATACGGAGATAATTATGCATTCAATAATCAGATTTCATATGATTTTGATGTTGAAGCAGACAACAAAGCGCCCAATCTGGATGTTCTTGTTGATGGTAGAAGAATTATCAATGGCGAAATTGTAAGTCCGGCACCTGTATTTACCATATCTGCTATAGATGAAAATAAATTTGTATTACAAAACGACACCTCACTGGTGGAAGTTTATTTAAAAAGCAAAACAGGTAGCGAGTTTAAAAGATATTATTACTCACAAGGTCATTTAAAAATTCTGCAGACAGGAACAAATGAAGAAAACAAAATGACTTTACAATACATACCTGAAAGACTTTCTGACGGAACATATACAATGAAAATTATGAGCAAAGATAAATTCGGGAATAAATCCAAAGATGAATATCTTCTCGACTTTGAAGTTATAAACGAATCCAGTATCAGTAATTTCTATCCGTATCCAAACCCGGTTGTAGATAAAATGAAATTTGTATTTACGCTAACAGGGGATAGAATTCCGGATAAGATGAAAATACAGATATTAAGTACTTCGGGAAAAGTAGTTAGAGAAATACTGAAAGAGGAACTTGGAAACATAAAAATAGGCAATAATGTATCTGATTTTACATGGGACGGTACAGATATGTTTGGCGACAGATTGGCTAAAGGTGTCTATTTTTATAAAGTATATTTACAAGACAGTTCTACTGAATATAAACACAGGTTTACAAAAGGAGATACTTATTTTAAAAATAATATTGGAAAGATCTATTTGATAAAATAAGTGTATAACAACTAAATGACTTTTTTAAAAACAGTTTATAATAAAGACAAAAAAATGTTTGTCATTCTTTTTGCCTTTATTGTTTTTTCATTGATAACTACTATATCCGGAAAAGAGATTCCTCCTTTTTTCGTATGGAAAATGTTTTCCTATCCAGAAGATCTAAAACCGGAAAATGAATTTTACATATTGGAATATAACAATAAACCATATAATTATCCTTATGTATGGGATCACCACAGGAGAATTATGTTTGTATATTCTATTCCGTTCTATTTCGAATGTTTAAAAAACAACGGATATGAAGAAACACAGATAAAAATATTAAACTTCCTTAAACTTCATAACAAACATTTCCACATCAACCAAGACAATATTATTTTCAGAAAAAAAAACACTTCAGAATATACCAAATGGCTTAAGAGATACACAGAAAATATAACAGGAGAAAAGGCAGATACTATTGTAGTGTACAAAATAACTGTTGATTACCTCAAAGGAAAACAGCGCTTCTTGAAAAAAGAACTAGTTTTATCTGATAAATAAAATGGCTAATAAAATCACTATTCGGGCAGTATTGCCACTTCGCAGTTTAATTGTTCAAACAGTATTTTCTTTTTATTTGATTGTCTTGTTATGGCGATTATATTCATATAACTTACCCCATCAGTTGGCTAACCCTCCACTTTTAAAAACCGGTATTGACCCTAATTCATGGATATACCTTTATTTTAATCTACAGCATTGGCTGGTTGAGAATGAGATAGTTTCTTATATATTTTCTGCTTCTATATTGCTGACCTGTCTGTTAGTTATCATCAAACCGAATAAGGTGTTATATATTATTGTTTTTACACTTATTTATTACCTATATGTAATAATGTTTAATATCAACTTATCTTTCCATGCACATTATATGAATGCAATGATGTTACTTCCTTTTTGTTTCTGGGTTAAAAAAAAGTTTGATATTACATGGGAATTTGCCAGGTATTATACTTGTTGGATTTATAGTTCTGCTTTTATCTGGAAATTTATAAACGGAGCTATATTCCAACCCGAACAAGGTTTTGAAATTATGAAAAGCGAATTATCTCGTTTCATTTATTTAAATCCCAACAGTATACTTACGAATATCTACACATTTTTTATAGAGCACAGTTTTTTAATAAGCATAGGAACTAAAGCAATATATACTTTAGAAGGGCTATTTATCATTGGATTTTTCACTAAAAAGATAGACCGCTATCTTATTTTCTCACTTCTGTCTATTCATATTATAATCTATTTTTTTGTGGATACTTTATTTATAGAACAGTGTGTTCTTGCTTTTACATTATTATCTGTTAAAACATGGCAGAACTTATCTTTATTTGTAAAAAAAGTTACATTTTTGAAACGAAGTTTTAAATTCAGAATATAGAGATTTATCTTCGATCGTATCTTATAATAAATATCTTTATTATAAAACACCTCATAATACATTCTTAAGCTAGGATTAAACTTCTGTTTAAACCTAGCTATTGTCTTCATATTTGCTCCACAAAAGTCTACTTTTAATATTCCTATACCTTTTAAAGTTTCTAAACTAAAATGATATAATTTAGCCGAAGCGCCATTTGCGGCAGAATCTGTTGTTCCTATTAAAGGAAAATATGCCCTTTTAGAACTTTTATCTATAATAGCTAAAACCGAACTAATAAAATTTCCATTATAATAAATATTAAAAGTTTTTAATGCCCCCAATTCTTTAATGCCTTTAAAAAACAATAAATATTTATCAATTTTATTTTTGGAAATATTAAAATTCCTCAAATCTTTAATATGATGTTCCCAAACTAAATCCCAATCCGTATCATTTTTAAAGGCAAAGCTTTCATTTGCTTTTTTTAAAATCCTCTTAATATTCGAATGATAATCAAAATCTGATAAATCTTTAATATAAGTATATCGGATTTTTAAATCAAAATGTTGCCAGATAAAAGGCCTGATATCTCTAAAATTCAACGGTAAACGGATATTTATGCGCTTATAGGTGTTTTTTAAATGAACAAGCAAAAAATCAATCCCTTCTACCACTATCCACGATTCTCTTATAAAATCTTTGAACCATATATATTGATAATAATAATGATTTGGCAAAATGATATTCCCCGATTTATAAAAAAAACTAAACAAAATAACAGGTTGATCTTTATACAAAACTGCGCAATTTTTGTATTCGAGACTATAATTTTTGGATACTATTTGAAGAAATTCCACACTTCCAAAAAAATCTGTCTCAAAAATGCTGTCTCTAAGACTGTTCCAGTCACAATCGTTAAAATATATCAACTTAAAATCCATTTTTCCAGCATATTGATAGCAAAATACTCATTCCTCTTAACAATCAAACAACCACAAATAATTTTAATAAAATCATAAAAATCAAATAACATAAATATATTTATATCAAGCAAAAGCAAAAAAACATTACAAACAAAATACAAAAACACAATTTAAATTACCATTTTATCAAAACAACAAACAAAAAAGCTATAAATTTTATTAAAATACACAAATCAGATACAAGCCATTAAAAACATCATAAAAATCAAAAAACACCCAAAATTCTATTGTATTTTTCAAAAAACATCATGTATTTTTGGGAAAACATTCAAAAAAAGAACTTAAAACCAAAAAATATGTCAATTTTTAGATTTAAAGCCTTAGAAACTGTACTAACCAGAACAATTCCAGAAGTAAAAAGGCCTTCTTCGAAAATTTCTGATTATTTCGGAGCAAATGTTTTCGATAAATACAAAATGCAGGAGTATCTTCCAAAAGATACTTACAAAACACTTTTAAATTCTATTGAAAGCGGTACACCTATAGACAGAGAAATCGCAGAACATGTATCTTCTGCTATGAAAGCTTGGGCTATGAGCAAAGGTGTTACTCATTACACACACTGGTTCCAACCGTTAACAGGTACAACTGCAGAAAAACACGATTCTTTCTTCGAACCGGATTCTGACGGCAGAGCAATCGAAAAATTTGCAGGAAGTGCTTTGGTCCAACAAGAGCCGGATGCTTCCAGCTTCCCTAACGGAGGTATAAGAAGTACATTTGAGGCCCGTGGTTATACAGCCTGGGACCCATCCTCTCCAGCTTTCATATTTAATAAAACACTTTGTATACCTACTGTATTTGTTTCTTATACTGGCGAAGCGCTAGATTACAAAGCTCCTTTATTAAAAGCTATTGCTGCTGTCGACAAAGCTGCTACAGAAGTTTGTCAATATTTTGATAAAAGTGTAGAAAAAGTTACCGCTTCATTAGGTATAGAACAGGAATATTTCCTTGTTGATCTTGCTTTATTCAACGCCAGACCAGACCTTGCAATTACAGGAAGAGCTTTATTTGGCCATGCTTCTGCAAAAGGTCAACAACTAGAGGATCATTATTTTGGTTCTATTCCCGAAAGAGTGTATGCTTACATGCAGGATTTCGAAACCGAAGCATTATTATTAGGTATTCCATTAAAAACCCGTCACAACGAGGTTGCTCCTTCTCAATTTGAATGCGCACCTATCTACGAAGAGATCAACTTAGCTATTGACCACAATCAATTGTTGATGGATTTGATGGACAAAGTTGCTAAAAGACATAACTTCAAAGTATTATTACACGAAAAACCGTACGCTGGAATCAACGGATCTGGAAAACACAATAACTGGTCTTTAATTACCAATACTGGTAAAAATTTACTTTCTCCAGGAAAAACGCCTAAAAACAATCTTATGTTCTTAACTTTCTTCGTTAATACGATTAAAGCTGTACATGAACACGCGGATTTGCTAAGGGCATCTATTGCTTCTGTAAGTAACGATCATCGTTTAGGTGCTAATGAGGCTCCTCCTGCAATTATATCTATATTCTTAGGTGCTCAGTTGAATGACGTACTGGACGAAATCGAATCTTCAAGAGCTATCTTCAAAAAAGTAAAAGAAGATCCAAACTTATGGTTCGGTATTCCAAAAATCCCTCAAATCTTATTAGACAATACAGATAGAAACAGAACTTCTCCTTTTGCTTTTACCGGAAACAAATTCGAGTTAAGAGCGGTTGGTTCTTCTGCAAACTCTGCAAATCCAATGACTGTATTAAATACGATTGTTGCAGACCAGTTAACCAAATTCAAAGTTGAGGTTGATAAATTGATCAAAAAAGGTGACAAAAAAGATGTTGCTATCTTAACTGTTATCAAAAAATACATCAAAGAATCGAAGGATATTCGTTTTGAAGGAAATGGTTATAGTGACGAATGGGCTGAAGAAGCAGCAAAACGCGGCTTAAGCAACATCAAAACTACACCAAAAGCTTTAGACGCATTGGTTTCGGAAAAATCAGAGAAATTATTCGAAGAAATAGGTGTGTTCTCTAAAAGAGAATCTCATGCCAGACATGAAATTTTGTTGGAAGATTATTTCAAAAAGCTCCAAATTGAAGCTCGTGTAATTGGTGATTTAGTTACCAATGTGGTGATTCCTGCTGCTATCAAATATCAATCTCAAGTAGTTGAGAATATCAAAGGCTTAAAAGAAATTGGTTACAGCGCCGATTTTTATCAGGCACAAACATACATTATCGAAGAAATTTCAACTCATTTGAACTTCATTAAGAAAAATGTTCAGGATATGGTTGAAGCCAGAAAAGTTGCCAATAAAATAGAAGATGCTCGCGAAAAAGCTATCGCTTATGACGAGACAGTTAAATCCTTCTTCGAGCCAATCAGATACCACGTAGATAAACTGGAATTATTGGTTGACGACAACATTTGGCCTTTACCAAAATTCAGAGAATTATTGTTTGCTAAATAATTTAATACCAACACATCAACCCCGCCCCTTTCTGATTAATTTCGGTTAGGGGCTTTTTTATAGTGCTTAATTAAAATATAAGGCTTTGCTTTAGACTTTTTTAGCTTTTAGCTTTCAGCTTCCTTTAGTGTTTAGCCTTTTTATAATATCTTTGCAAACCATGAGTGATAACAGATACAATCAGAGAGGCGTTTCTGCCGGAAAAGAAGATGTGCACAACGCTATCAAGAATATTGACAAAGGAATTTTCCCTCAAGCTTTCTGTAAAATAATTCCAGATATTTTAGGTGATGACGAAGAATACTGCAATATTATGCATGCCGATGGTGCGGGAACAAAGTCTTCTCTTGCTTATATATACTGGAAAGAAACCGGAGATATCTCTGTATGGAAAGGAATTGCACAAGACGCTATTATTATGAATCTAGATGATTTATTGTGTGTTGGAGCAACCGATAAAATATTGTTATCATCTACGATTGGAAGAAATAAAAATCTAATTCCGGGAGAAGTTATTGCAGAGATAATTAACGGAACAGAAGAAATCCTTTCAGAACTTCGCTCAATGGGAATTAATATATATTCTACCGGTGGAGAAACTGCTGACGTTGGGGATATTGTTAGAACTATTATCGTAGATTCTACAGTAACTTGCAGGATGAAAAGGGAAGATATTATCTCTAACCATAAAATTGCTGCCGGAAACGTTATTGTAGGTTTAGCTTCTAATGGCCAGGCCAATTACGAAAGCTTTTACAACGGAGGAATGGGTTCTAATGGCCTAACCTCTGCCAGACATGATGTTTTCAATAAATACATTGCTGAAAAATATCCGGAAAGCTACGATCCTACTGTTCCTTACGAATTAATATTCTCCGGAAGTAAAAAACTAACAGATAAAGTTGAAGTTAATGCTGATGTAACTTTAGATGCAGGAAAATTAGTTCTTTCCCCTACCAGAACCTATGCTCCTGTAATTAAGTCTATTTTAGACAAATACCGGAGTAAGATTGATGGAATGGTACATTGCAGCGGTGGTGCTCAAACAAAGGTATTGCACTTCATAGATAATCTTCATATAATTAAAGACAACCTTTTTGAAACACCTGCTTTATTCAAACTTATACAAGAAGAATCAAAAACAGATTGGAAAGAAATGTATAAAGTTTTCAATATGGGGCATCGCATGGAACTTTATGTAGACCAATCCATAGCAAACGATATCATAGAAATATCAAAATCGTTTGGAATAGACGCTAAAATTGTAGGCCGGGTTGAAGCTTCCGAAACTAAAAAAGTGACTATCATAAGCGAACACGGTACATTTGAATACTAACATTTTTATAAGGGCTTTTAAAAGCCCTTTTTATTTACAATTCGACAACATCTTTTCCTCTGCACTTAAACTATCTTTATCAAAAATTAAAACATAAAGGTTTGTTAAAGAAAGCAATGTTATTTCTATTATCATTAATTATCCTTTTGATTATTCTATTCTTTGGATATACTAAGCTTGCTAAATTTGGCAGCATGCCTGATGAAATCAGTTTAGAAAAAATCAAAAAATCTAAGAACTTTAAAAACGGCTCATTCCAAAACTTAAGTCTTACACCAGACCTTGCAGAGGGAGTGACTTATTACGATGTTTTTAAAGACTTTTTCTTCGGAAAAAAAGAACATTTAAAGCCAATAGATTCTCTTCCATCTATTAAAACAGATTTAATGAATCTTCCAAAAGACCAAAACGTTTTAGTTTGGTTTGGACATTCCTCCTATTTTATGCAGATAGATGGTAAACGTATTTTAGTAGATCCGGTTTTTAGCGGAAATGCATCTCCCCTTCCCGGAACCATGAAATCTTTTAAAGGTTCTGATATTTATACAGTAGATGATATTCCGAAAATAGATTTTTTATTTATCACTCATGATCACTGGGATCATTTAGATTATGAAACCATTTTGGCTTTAAAACCAAAACTCAATAAAATAATCTGTGGTTTGGGTGTTGGATCTCATTTAAGATACTGGGGATTTGAAAACGAAATATTTGAAACAGATTGGTTTGATAAGACTCAACTAGATGACGGGTTTAATATTATTACAACTCCTGCCAGACATTTTTCTGGCAGAACATTTAAAAGAAACCAGTCTTTATGGGTGTCTTTTGTCTTAAATACTCCAACAAAAAGAATTTTTATAGGCGGTGATAGTGGATATGATACACATTTTGCTAAAATAGGTGATTTATATGGTCCTTTCGATCTCGCCATTTTAGAGAACGGACAATATAATTGGAAATGGAAATATATTCATACCTTACCTGAAGAAACGGTAAAAGCAGCGAAGGATCTAAAAGCGAAATCATTTATACCTGTTCATTCGTCTAAATTTGCATTAGCACTGCATAATTGGGACGAGCCATTAAAAGAAGTTTGTATTTTAAGCAAAAAGGAAGGAATTAATGTAATTACCCCGTTAATCGGACAGCCCGTTATTATAAGTAAGGAAAACCAGACTTATAAATATTGGTGGGAAGGGCTGAAGTAATTTCATTTTCTCAAAACTGTTTCAAACAAAGATTTGTATATCAAATAACTAAAAAGCTATGGAATTAGGAATTGGAATGTTCGGAGATGTTTCTAAAAATAAAACCACAGGCAAACATACTTCAGCTCATCAAAGAATTAAAGAAGTTATAGAAGAAATAAAACTTGCAGACCAGGTAGGCTTAGATGTGTTTGGTATGGGCGAACATCATAGAGAAGACTATGCAGTTTCAAGTCCCGAAATGATATTGGCAGCAGCTGCTACAGTAACCAAAAACATTAAATTGGCTAGTGCAGTTACTGTTTTAAGTTCTTCAGATCCGGTTAAAGTTTATGAAGACTTTGCTACATTAGATCTGCTTTCGGATGGAAGAGCAGAAATTATGGTAGGAAGAGGAAGCTTCATAGAATCTTTTCCGCTCTATGGTTATCATTTAAGTGATTATAATATTCTTTTTGAGGAAAAGCTCGATCTCTTGCTCAATATCAACAAAAACGAAGTTATCAATTGGAAAGGAACTGTTAGAGCTCCACTTACCAATCAAAGAATTTTTCCCAGAGCACTAAATGAGGGCTTGAACATTTGGATTGCGGTTGGCGGTACTCCAGAATCTGTAATTAGGGCAGCAAAATTAGGATTACCATTAATTATAGCTATCATTGGAGGTTATCCTTATCAATTCCAAACACTAGTGAGATTATATAAAGAAGAGTATCAAAAACATGGGCATGATGTATCCAAAATGCAGATTGGCATACATTCTCATACATTTGTCGGTGAAAACAGCCAACAATTGGCTGATAGCTATTATCCATACTATGCCGATCAGATGGATAGAATTGGGCAAGAAAGAGGTTGGCCACCATTCCGAAAAGAACAATTTGAGGCCGGAAGAAGAAAAGAAGGTGCATTATTCATAGGAGATCCTGTTGAAGTGACAGACAAAATACTTTATATGCATGAGCTATTCGGCATTACAAGGTTTGTAGCACATATTGATGTAGGCGGCCCGGAGCATAAAGATACTATGAAAGCTATCGAATTATTTGGAACAATAGTCGCTCCGGAAGTAAAAAAGCATCTAAACAATAGAAACTAAAAAAAAGTCCACAAATATTAAATTTATGGACTTTACCCGTTAATATCTATTCAATTATCTAAGGATTTTTAAACCTCGTTACCTGAAAATTTGTTTTTTGTATCGTGTGCGTACTAAAATATCCTAAAGCACCATTATCAATATTAGAAACCGGATTACTTGCTCCTACTGGTGGTCCACCAGATCCGGTAATTTGAGCGATTGAATAAAAATAACGGTATATTTCGGGTGTTATATTTTGGAATTCAACCTCAATTTCGTCTCCTTCTTTTATCTCCGGGTCATCAGTGTAAACAGTACTATTTACATATCTTCCATTATTGAACTTATCATTCTCTACATAAAATCCTCTATAAAGGGTTCCGTTATTTTTAATTACAAACCTATAAGAATTTCCCTTATACTCAGGGTCCTGATAGTGTAATTTCAAAAATTTTGCTTTTTCATCAAAAACGGAAATTTCTGTTATGGAAAGCGAATCCAGCAATACTTTTTTAGGCATAACAGACTTTGCAGAATAAGTCTTACCATTAACAGATACTTTCAGAAAATAAGATTTTTCCTCTTCCCCCTTAAAAACATTAGTAGATATATAAACCCCCGGCGCCTGTTCCGAAAAATTATAAACACTTCCACCTTCTTGTTCTACGGTAACGACTGCCCCGCTTAAATTTTTTATTGCCGACTCATTTTTAAAAGGAACTGTTTCTGTAATTTTAACAAGCTGATTTTTACTCTCATCGGTAATATTTGCTTCTATTACTACCTTAGATTCGCCTTCTTTTAAATCTACGTCTATAACTTCTTCACATGAAGACAAAGAAATCAAACAAAAAAAAGCAAAAGTCCATTGAAATATTGTTGTTTTGTTCATATTGGGCTGATCTAAAATTTAAAGTTCCACGTAACCGAAGGTATTATACCAAATAACGATGTTTTAACTATTTCAGTTCTGGTCGGATCGTTCTCTTTCTCTTTAAAATCTATTGAATAAGCATTTTTACGATTATATAAATTATAAATTCCAAAAGACCAGCTAGACTGATAGTTCTTTTTTTGCTTTCCTTCTAAAGTTGCAGAAACATCTAATCTATGGTATGAAGGAGTCCTATAACCATTTCGTTCTGCATAATAGAATACTGTATTGTCTCCTATCTGATATTTCCCTTCCGGAAAAGATATTGCATTACCTGTATTGTAAACAAATGCCGAAGATAGAACCCATCTTTCGCTTACCTGGTATATACCTACTATAGAAATATCATGTGTTCTATCTTGTTTTGCATTAAACCATCGCCCGTTATCTATTCCATCAAACTTTCTTTCTGTTTTTGATAATGTATAACCAATCCAGCCGTTGAATTTTCCATATTTCTTTTTCAGAAAAAGCTCTAGACCATAGGCCCTTCCCTCTCCGTATAATAAATCTGCTTCCACATTTTCATTTCCTCTCAAATCGGTACCCGTCTTATAGTCAATCTGGTTTTGCATCCATTTATGATATAATTCTGCCGAAAACTCATAATTGTTATTACTAAAATTATTGAAATACCCTAAAGCGATCTGGTCTGCAATCTCAGGTCTGGTATTGTTACTGCTCATGATATAGATGTCTGTTGGCGATGTAGTTGTAGAATTAGACATCAGGTGCAGGTTTTGAGTATTTCTGGTAAAAGACGTTTTTATTGATTTATCTTCGTTTAATTGAAAGCTGGCAGATACCCGCGGTTCCAAATTCAGATAAGATTTAACTACTTCATTATTACCATAATATTTACTTTCTACAATATCACCATCTCCGTCATAGGTATTGAAAGTTCCTTTTCCCAACATCATGAAAGAACTCAGTCTCAATCCATAAGCAAAAGTAAATTTGTCGGAAGCTTTCCATTCATCGGAAACATACACAGCGCTTTCCAACCCTTTTCTATTCTCTATTTTACTTTCATTAATGCTAGAAGATGCGCTTGAAGTTATCTTTCCAGGATCTATAGTATGCCTGATTACATTTAGGCCAAACTTCAGATTATGATTATTTAACGAATATTGAAAATCTTGTTTAAGATTGAAATTCCTGATAACGGAAGCCACCTTAAAATCATTACTCTCCATTAAACTTTCAATCCTATAGTCATAATTTGAATAAATGAATGACGTATTACCAAATAATCTGTTCGAGTATATGTGATTCCAGCGTAATGTCGCCGTTGCATTGCCCCAGTCGAAGCCAAAGGCATTCTTAACATACAACTTATCCCGGCCAAAATATCCCGAAACAAAAATGGTATTCCTATCATTTAGAATAAAATTGGTTTTGGCATTAAAATCGTAAAAGTAGAGCTTATTTCCATGCATTGTCGAGTCTGGAGAAAGTGCTAAAAACATGTCGGCATAAGTTCTCCGTCCACTCAACATAAAAGAGCTCTTGCCTTTAGATATTGGCCCTTCAAGTTTCACTTTAGAAGAGATTAATCCGATTCCTCCTTCAACTGTATAATCATTTTTATTACCGTCATTCATCCTGATATCCAGAACAGAAGCCAATCGGCCTCCATACTGTGCTGGCATACCTCCTTTATAAACCGTAACGTCCTTAACAGCGTCAGAATTAAAAGTTGAAAAAAATCCCAATAAATGAGAAGCATTGTAAACCGGCGCTTCGTCCAATAAGATTAAATTATGGTCTGTTGCGCCACCACGAACATAAAAGCCAGAATTTCCTTCACCTGCCGAGCTAATACCCGGCAATAACTGAATAGTTTTAAGAATATCACGCTCGCCAAACAACACAGGAATATTTTTGATGTCTTTTACATTAAGTTTTTCTATTCCCATTTGTGGACTGGCAATATTTTCATTCCGTTTTTCTGCATTAACCACTACTTCCTGCAATTGTGTCGAAGAAATTAATTGAAAATTCGACTTGATGTCTTTATCTATTAGAATCTGCTGATTAACAGAAGTGTAACCTATATAACTGATAGTAATCTCATAATTTCCCTTCGGAACACTAATAGAATAAAATCCATAAGGATTTGATACAGTTCCTACTTGTTTGGCACCAACTAATTTAACGGTTGCACCAACTAAAGTTTCTCCGGTTTCTTTATCTGTAATAATTCCACTTATTGTATAGGCGTGTTGCGCCCTTACAACGGAAGTACTAAATAGAAAAGAATAGAATAGAAAGAGATGAGTTTTTTTGATGGTAAGAATTCTAAACATAAAATTAAGTAAACTGCTCTAAATAAATTTTAAAAGTAAACCAACATTACAACTTCTATAATGACGATGCTTTTTGGAAATTGTTACAAACTATTTTGTCTTATTTTCCGTTAGCTCCTCTAAATCTGACAAATCTATTCTCAATGCATTTGCAGAAATCTGAATTTCACGAAACGAAAGAAACAAAGAAACCATTAGTAAAAGCAGGCTAACTCCAAAAACATATTCAGCTATAATATTTAAATCGTAATAAAGCAAAAACATACACAGTACACAACAAAAAAAGCTTAAAATTCCAAAACCCTGCATATTCCTTATGAGAAATATCCGCTTTTTTAAATTCTCTATCTGGGCAAGTAATCGCCGTTCTTTACTTTGCAGATATAATGGTTTTATACTTCTGACCAAGTTCGCTAAAGCTAAAAATCTATTTGTATATGCCAATAACAAAAGCGAAATAGCCGAAAAAAGTAATGCTGGTGTTGTCAGTTCCATATTTTAGTAAATATTCAGGATAGTAAATTCTTTCCCGTTTAATGCGAATGTATCATTTATACGTTTATTCAATAAATTCTGCGCCAGCGGTGAGTTTATTGATATCGCTTTAATTGTTTGGTCTCCCATTTTAATTTCACCTATACCTGCAGAGATAAAAAGATTTCCTAATGAGGTTGACACTACAGCGCCTAAAGTTACCGTATCAGTATTTTCTGATCTTATTTTTAAAAAAATATCTTTTTGTTTCTGAATTTCAGAAAGCTGGCGTTCAAGCATATTAATCTCTTGTTGAAGCATCTCTCTTGATGTTTCATATTTATCTCCCATACTACTTTTAGTATCGTTGTTTGATACTCTTAAGTTAAATATGATAGACTTTAAATCTTCTTCTTTTGTTAAAAGTAATCGTAAGCCGGTATCTACTATATGTTTTTTATCGACAACCATTATAAATACAGGGTTTTAAATTGTAAGTCTGATGTATTTTGTATTTCAATTCTGAACAACTTACAAAAATGCCAAAAATTAATGCTTTAACTTCTTTAAAACAGATTTTGTTCTGGATAAAAGTGCTGGAGAATTTGAAAGAAGATTCTGTTCCAAAATATTTCGGAGTTCACCTGCAATCCAATCTTCCTTTTTAGACAAATTACAAAGTACATCCATGCAATTGCATTGAATAGCAACTGGTGTTTCGGGATCTATTAACCAATCAAAGCTTCCTTCTATCAAAGTGTCTAAATTCTCGTATTTGACCTGGGTCATAAATGATTGTACCGGATGCGATATATACATAGCTATTTTAGAATAAATTCTTTGAGCACTTCTGTTTTTCTGTTTGGAATAATCTCTCAAAAAAAGACGATGAATATTATCAAAAGCACTTGGATAATAAACATATACATTTTCTAAGACCCATGCAGCTCTAAAAACGACCTGCGGATCATCATGCTCTAAAGATAGATTGTATATGTCTCTTATCTTCACGATCTTCCTGTTTACTTTAGATGCTAAATCTAAAATATCCTTTTTGGAATGATTTGATTTTAAAATATCTACCAGTTCTTGCAGTGTCAAAACTTTTATAATAAAGGATAATTTCAGTTCTCTAAAATATCAATTTACTTAGTTATATTCTATTTCCGGTAGATTTAAAAATAAAAAAGCCTATCCATTCCGGATAGGCTTCAAAAGTTAAAAACTTTAAATTCTTAAGCTTCGAAAGGAATTACAGATACATAAGATTTGTTATCTGCTTTCTTTTTGAAAACTACTTTACCATCTATAAGAGCAAATAAAGTGTGGTCTTTTCCAACACCTACATTTTTATCTGCGTGATGTAAAGTACCTCTTTGACGAACGATAATGTTACCAGCAACAGCCGATTGACCACCAAAGATTTTGATACCTAAACGCTTGCTATGCGATTCTCTACCGTTATTCGAGCTACCCGCCCCTTTCTTATGTGCCATTGTTTATATCTTTATGTTAAACTGATGTTTAACGAGTTAACAATCGATTTTAATTTATATTGAAATATTTTCAATTTGTATTTTAGTGAAGAACTGACGGTGTCCGTTTTTCTTTTTGTAACCTTTTCTTCTTTTCTTATGGAAAATGATTACTTTATCTCCTTTTAAATGAGACACGATCTTAGCAGAAACTTTAGCGCCATTTACCGCAGGAGTTCCTACTGTAAATTTACCTTCATTCTCAACTAACAATACATTGTCAAATTCAACAGTAGCGCCCTCATCACCTTGTAATCTGTGTACAAAAAGATGCTGGTCTTTAGCAACTTTAAATTGCTGTCCTGCTATATTTACTATTGCGTACATTGTTAATAAGTTTTGTTTATTTAATTTGAGGTGCAAATATAAGAATTACATCCATTAAAACAAATGAAAATAAAGATATTTTCTATTGTTTCATTCTGGCGTCAGCCTCGTCAATACTCTTTTCTACTGTTTTAATTAACTGTAATGCAGCGTCTTTTAGTTTCATATTTTCATTAAAATCCGCATCCAGTTCTATTACCTTCTTTTTTCTTTGATAAGCAAATTCTAAATAATACCTTGGAGAATCGTCCTTTTTACCTAACATTTTCGAAGGCCAGTCCCAGAATCCCAGCTCTGCTGCTTTCCTATGCAAATACAATAAGTCGTCTTTATTTAACTTCACTTTCTTTCGCACTAACGAATCGCTAAGGTTAATATATTGATATTCCTGCGATTTAGAATTATATATTTTCTCATACTTTTCACCAATACCAGCTTTCAAGGTAATGTACTCAAACTCTGTAAACTTGTATGGTGCATTTTTTATCATTTTACCATAGTAATAAGTACAGTAAAGTACAAAAGGTACGATAATGGTAATTGCTAAAAAGATCTTCTTTCCTCTGTTACTCATATTTTTTCTATTTCTGTGTGATCTGCATTTTTATCGAATTCACCTTCCCACTTAGCCACTACAACTGTCGCTAAACAATTTCCTAAAACGTTTACCGATGTTCTGGCCATATCCATTAATTCATCTATTCCCATAATAATAAAAATTGGCCAAACCGGCATTCCAAACGAAGCTGCTGTTCCCAATAAAATCACCAGAGAAGCTCTAGGCACACCAGCTACCCCCTTGCTGGTTAACATCAATGTAAAAACTATCACAAGCTGATGTCCAAAACTCATTTGCATTCCGGCAGCTTGCGCAACAAATATAGAAGCAAGAGCTAAATACAGTGTTGTTCCATCCAAATTGAAACTATAACCTGTTGGCATAACAAAAGCTACAACCTTTCGTGGAACACCTATTCTCTCCATAGCTTCCATTGCTCTGGGCAAGGCAGCTTCCGAACTTGTAGTTGCAAAAGCAATAGAAATTGGCTCGGCCACAGCTTTTATAAATTTCTTTATGGGTACACCTACAATTAACGCAATGGGCAGCAAAATTAGCAGAATAAATGCAATGAGCGCAACATACAATGTCATTAATAAGTGAAATAAATTAACCAAAACCCCAACTCCCATATGCCCTACCGTATATGCAATTGCCGCCCCCACGCCAATTGGCGCAAAATACATGACTATATTGGTAAACTTGAACATAACCTCAGATAAGCTTTCTGAAAACTCAACCATCGGTTTTCTTTTACTTTCTGGAACAAGAATTAATGCTACACCAAAAAGAATACTAAAAATAACTATTTGGAGTACTTCTCCGTCCGCAACAGATTTTGCTATATTTTCCGGAAAAACATGTAAAAGCACATCATTAAAAGATTGAGCTTTCACATCAGGTAATTCTTCTAAAATAGCCTCCGGTTGCTTTATTCCTGCACCTGCCTGCGAAATATTGATTGCAGCCAGGCCTATAAAAAGCGCAAGTGTAGTTACAATCTCAAAATAAACTAAAGACTTCCATCCCATTCTGCCGACTTGTTTCAGATCTGAATGCCCGGCAATTCCATAAACAAGGGTCCCAAAAAGTAATGGCGCTACAATAGTCTTAATTAATTTCAGGAATATTTTACTCAGAACCTGAAGTTTAACACCTATCTCCGGATAATCATGCCCAATTTCAACACCAATAACCATAGCGATTAATATCCAGGCCGTAAGTGTCTTTTTTCTAAAACCGAGTGTTATAAGTCCCAAAACACCAAACCACCTTGCTCCAATAGCAACCTGGTCGGAGATAGAACCTAAATTATAATGATGAAGAAATGAGATAATTGCTGCAACTGTTATAGAGAAAGAAATAAACAGTAAGCTTTTGCTGAATTTCATGCAGTAATTTTAAGTTTAGCAACAAAAATAATTAAATTGTGCATTTAGACAAATCGAAATGGAAACGCCCAAGCTGAACACGCTGAAGAAAGAGCTACAGCATTTATCAATACAAGAACTTACAGCACATTTAACCAGGTTGGCTAAATATAAAGTAGAAAACAAAGAATTTCTGAATTTTCTACTCTTCTACCAACATGATACAGACCAGTATATTAACGAAATTAAGGGAATAGTAACCGAAACTTTTGACGAATTGCCTTATTCAGATTATTCTAAGATAAAACCGCTTAGAAAACTGGTACGCATTATTAATAAGCATTTGAAATTTGTATCCGATAAAAAACAGGATGCAGAATTACTATTATTTTTTTGTCATAAGTATATAGAAAAACAGATTTACAGGACCAAACTTAAAGCATTGCAAAGCATTTTCATCAGGCAGTTTGTTAGATCGCAAAAAAGTATAGAAAAACTGGATGAAGATTTGCAATTTGATTACAACAGGGAGATGGAAAGTTTATTGCAAAAAATTAAGGAACACAAAATATCTTTAGATTAATTTTTGAGTTGTTGTAACAACTCTCATTTTAACATCTCTAAATGTTATAATTTTTTATAAATGACCCAAGAGCAAGTCTTTAAAGAAATCTTTCAGGCCAATTCAAAAAAAATATATCATTTATGCTATGGTTATACTAACGATGAGGATAGTGCGAACGATTTGCTACAGGAAACCTTCATAAAAGTTTGGCAAAATCTGGATAAGTTCAGAAATCAATCTATGATATCGACATGGATATATAGAATTGCTGTGAACACTTGCCTTACCTACCTTAAGAAAGAAAATAGACAGCAAAAAGATGAACTGACTCCAAATATTATAGAAAACCATAAAGAAGATATATCTGAAAAAGAAGAACAGGTTAAAGTGCTTTACAAATGTATTGCACAACTGGAAGAAACAGACAGATTGATTATCACCATGGTGATGGATGAAGTACCCTATCAGGAAATAGCAGAAATATCAGGAATTTCTGAAGGGAACCTTCGGGTAAAAATACATAGAATTAAAAATAAGCTTACCGAGTTATATAATAAACATGAAAGACTTTGATTCATTATTAAATATCTGGAATAGCCAAAGAACTAACCCAAATATAGATTATAAAGAGGTTATCGCTAATTACAAAAAGTCCAGGAACGTATTTAGAAATAAAATATGGGTAGAGCTTTTATTGATGTTATTTGCGGTTATGTGTATAGCTCTGGTTTGGGTAAATACGGATTTCACATATCTGACAACACATTTAGCTATTTTTATCATAGAATGCTGTTGTATTTTTTACATATACAACCAAATCAAAAGCTTAAGATCTCTGGGAAGCGACTCACTTCTCGAAAAACCAGAAAAGCATATCCAGTTTGTAAAAGATTTCCGTAGAACCAGATATAAGCAAAATACGTTAAACTATTACATTTACTCTTCGGGAATCGGAATTGCAATGCTGCTCTACTTTATAGAATTCTTCAATCACCTCGATTCGGTTTTAATTGTCGTTGCCATCGCTTTCCTTATCGGATGGTTTTTAATCACATCATTCTTTATCAGAAAAGTGTACATCCAGAAAGAAGAAAAAAGATTTAAGGAAATGCTTACAGAACTTGAACGGTTACAAAATCAGCTTTCAGCAGAATAATAAGAGAATTTAGTTAGAGTCGATAGAAATGACCATAATGCTAACAGGGTAAATTTGGATTCCAAAGATAACCCTGTCAGCGTTTTATAATGAGCAGTTTTTACTTTTGCAGTTCCGAAAAATGCTTATAAAACAAAGGAATAGTTTCGATGCCTTTGTAGTAATTAAAGATATCGTATTTCTCGTTGGGAGAGTGAAGGTTATCGCTATCTAACCCAAATCCCATTAGTACCGTTTTTATATTTAACTCCTCTTCAAACAATGCTACTATAGGAATAGAACCTCCACCTCTTGTTGGAACGGGGGCTTTTCCAAATGATTCTTCTATTGCTTTATAGGCCGCCTGATAAGCAGGAGAATTTGTAGGTGTAACATATGGAGCACCACCATGGTGTTTGGTTACTTTAACCTTTACGGATCCAGGAGCTATATTTTCAAAATGAGTTTTGAATAAATCTGATATTCTTTCCCAGTCCTGCCCAGGAACCAGACGCATAGAAATTTTGGCAAATGCCTTAGCGGGCAATACGGTCTTTGCTCCTGCGCCTGTATAACCGCCCCAAATTCCGTTAACCTCTAAAGTTGGCCTTGTTCCTGTGCGTTCTAAAGTTGAATAACCTTTCTCGCCCCAGACCTCGTCTATTTCTAAATCTTTTTTATATTCTTCCAAATCGAATGGAGCTGCATTAAGTTCCTCTTTCTCTGGCTGCGTCAATTCAACTACACCATCATAAAATCCAGGAATCGTAACATGATTATTTTCGTCATGCAAAGAAGCTATCATCTGACAAAGAATTGTAGCCGGATTAGCTACTGCACCACCGTAAACTCCAGAATGCAAATCGCGATTAGGTCCTGTAATCTCAACTTCCATATAAGACAATCCCCTTAGACCAGTTTCGAGAGACGGAGTTTCCATACTGATCATCGAAGTATCGGAGATCAGGACAACGTCTGCCGCTAACCTTTCTTTATTTCCCGCAACAAATTTACCCAGATTATCAGACCCAACTTCTTCTTCCCCTTCTATCATAAATTTGATGTTACAAGGAAGATTATTGGTATTCATCATAGCTTCAAACGCCTTTATATGCATATAAAACTGGCCTTTATCGTCGCAGGCACCTCTGGCAAAAATTTTCCCATCACGAACCGTTGGTTCAAATGGAGGTGTATGCCACAATTCTAACGGGTCCGCGGGCTGAACATCATAATGGCCATATACAAGGACTGTTGGAAGAGCCGGGTCTATAATTTTCTCTCCATACACTATTGGATAACCCATTGTTGGACAAACTTCTACACTTTCGGCACCAGCATCTTTCAATTTCTGAGCGACAAAATCAGCAGTAGCTAAAACATCGTTTTTATATACAGGATCTGCACTTACGGAAGGAAATCTTAATAAATCAAAAAGCTCGTTCAGGAAGCGGGACTTATTCTCCTCAATATAGTTTTTTATAGATTGCATAGTTTTCAGTATTTAGACAAATATAATACTTCTAAGAGGAGGATTGTTTTAAACATAAAAAAAGAGCGAATTGTTACATTCGCTCTTTCTCTTACAATTGTATAAAACAATTAATCATAATCCCCTAAATCTTTTCTAGGACCACCTTGAAGATTATAAGGTAAAGATTCTTTTTTCTCCGGTGCTACTTCTGATTCCTTAGTACAAGAAGTTGACAACACAGTTCCTAAAACAACTAATGCTAGTAATAACTTTTTCATATTATTATATTTTTTAAATGTTTACATATTTTATTATTTAACAATATTAAAAACAAATATTTAAAAAAAGAAAATAAAACAAACATTTATATAAAATATAATAAGAATTAAAGATTTATTTTTAATCAAAAATTAATTAAATTATTTTTTCTTTTTTAGTGAATATTTTAATTAAAATAGATACCTACAAAGCTCTATATAGAAGATGTCCTTTTTAAAAATCCCAATAATCAACTTAATTTTGTTTTTTCATATTATTCCTGTTTTAGGTTTTTCGCAAGTAAAAAACAAAAAAATTGACTCTCTTCTACAACAAAGCATTTCTTTAGCCAGAAGCAACTTCATTAAAGGGGTTGAAGTTGCTGAATCTGCATTACAAGCATCATTAAAAAGCAATGATAAATTAGCAGTAGCTGAAAGCTTCAGAGCTATTGGTATAAATTATCATAACGCAAATAAGAGAGACAGTGCTATAAGTTATTTTTTAAAATCCTTGGACATCTATTCTAAATTAGATGACAGCAAAGGTGTTGCCAAAGTTTATAATAATTTGGGCAATTCTTATAAATATTTTAATAATGAAAAGGCACTGTATTTTTTTCGTAAAACCATAGAAATAGCAAAGAAGCAATCATTAGATAATCTAATAGGTTCTAGCCATTTAAGCATGGGGACTATCCTCACAAAGAACAAAGAATATAAGGCTGCTTCTTTTGAGTACTACAAGGCTCTATCTATTTTCAAAAAAATCAATGACGAAAAAGGTCTCCTATTATCACTGCAAAATATAGGGACCAATCAATACTATTCTGGAGAAGTTAAAGAAGCTGAAAGTAACCTGATTCAAGCCTATAACTTAGCCAAAAAGAATGATTATAAAAATACTCTTTCTAGCATTAATTTAATTTTGGCAGCAGTTAGTATTTCTAAAAAGAATTATAAGAGTGCACAAGAACACATAAATGAAGGAAGAGAAATTGCTAAACAATTATACGACGAAAAGCTAGTTTATGATTTTACATTAATGGCTTTTGAATTAGAAAAAAAACAAGGTAATTATAAAACTGCGTTGGAAAACCTGGAATTAGTACATTCAAGGGATAGCATATATTATAACGAAAATGTAAGTAATATTTTAAGCTTACATGAGGAACAACAAAAATCCTTGGAAAAAGAGCAAGAATATAAACTACAACTTGAAAAGCGGGAAAAACATACAATAGTTATGTTTTTTGCTGTTATTGTAGCTGCTTTGTGTATAGCTGTAATAGTAATTCTTAATAAAAGCAAAAGAAAGGCCGAGCGCAATAATATCCGACTGCAAAAACTAAACGAAGAGATATCTGTCCAAAAAGAAAATCTTAATAAAATGAATCTGAAATTAGAAGACATCATTGCAGAAAGGACTAAAGATCTCATCAGTAAAAATCAAAAATTATCAGAATATTCCTCTCACCTATCTCATCAAATCAGAGGTCCGGTGGCAACACTAAAAGGTTTAATTATGCTGGCCGAAGATGAACTGATTAATGAGCGGGAGTACATTAAACAAATGAAAAAATGTGTGGATGATATTGATGCTCAAATTATGGACATCAATATTGCTTTGCATGATGCAAGTCGCAAAGGCTTAAATAAAGAAGACAAATAGCTTTTCTTTATTCACATATGACTAAATATTTATTAATCATTCTTAATTTAGCGATTTAAAAACGCATACTGATTTTGGATTATTTAAAAGGGTTAAATCCGTCGCAAAGACAAGCTGTTGAACAAACAGAAGGTCCGGTTATGATTGTTGCTGGTGCGGGTTCTGGGAAAACAAGGGTAATTACATATAGAGTAGCTCATCTTATACAAAAAGGTGTAGATCCGTTTCAAATTTTGGTACTTACGTTTACCAATAAAGCAGCGAAAGAAATGCGTGAACGTATTACTAAAGTTGTTGGTGCCGAGGCTAAAAATATATGGATGGGAACCTTCCACTCCATCTTCGCAAAAATTCTTCGTGTTGAAGCCAATAAAATAGGTTATCCTAATAACTTTACCATCTATGATACGGATGACAGTAAAAGTCTGTTAAGAGCCATATTAAAAGAGATGAATCTGGACGATAAGTTGTACAACCCCAATTTTGTTTACGGCAGAATATCCATGGCTAAAAACAATCTGATTTCATCTGCAGAATATCTACAAAACGAGCAAATTCAGGCCGATGATTTTTCTACGGGCCGGGGTCAGCTAGGGAAAATATATGCTACTTATACAGCAAGATGCTTTAAAGCCGGAGCCATGGATTTTGACGATTTACTTTTCAAAACCAATGTATTGCTAAAAGAGCATCCGGATGTACTGCATAAATACCAACATAAGTTTAAGTACTTAATGGTTGACGAGTATCAGGACACTAACTTCTCCCAGTACCTGATTGTTAAAAAACTAGCAGCTGTAAATTATAACCTTTGTGTTGTCGGCGATGATGCGCAGAGTATCTACGGTTTCAGAGGAGCAAACATTCAGAATATACTTAACTTTCAAAAAGATTATCCTGAGGTTAAGGTTTTCAAATTAGAGCAAAACTACCGCTCTACGCAGAACATAGTAAACGTAGCCAATAGCATTATTAAAAATAACGCCAATCAATTAGAGAAAAATGTATTTTCTGATAATGACGAAGGTGATAAAATCAAAATAACCAGATCTTATTCTGACAACGAAGAAGGGAAAAGTGTAGCAGAATCTATTTTACAGGAAAGGAGTGAAAAATCTTTAAACTGGAATGATTTTGCTGTTCTGTACAGAACAAACGCCCAATCCAGATCTATGGAAGAAGCTTTGAGAAAATCGAACGTACCGTATAAAATCTACGGCGGTATGTCTTTCTACCAAAGAAAGGAAATCAAAGACTTAATTGCTTATTTCAGGCTAACTTTCAATAATAACGATGAAGAAGCTTTCAAAAGAATTATAAATTATCCGGCAAGAGGCATTGGCAAAACAACAATAGACAAAATCATTCTTGCTGCAGATCAGAATGGAAAAACACTTTTTGAAATAGCATCTGATGCATTTCAGTTTTTAGACAGTAGAGCCGCAACAGCAGTAAGCAATTTTGCGACTGCCATCCAAAGCTTTGCAGCAACAGCTAAAAACAACATAGCTTACGATGCAGCTTTACATATAGCACAACACTCTGGGCTTTTAAAAGATCTTTACGAAGATAAATCTGTTGAAGGCTTAGCCCGTTACGAAAACATTCAGGAATTATTAAATGGTATAAAAGAGTTTTCTGAAAGAGAAGATATTGAAGATCGCAGTCTGAACGTTTTCATGGAAGATGTAGCTTTGCTTACCAACGACGATAACGAAAAAGCAGAAGATAAAGACACGGTTTCTTTAATGACTATACACTCATCTAAAGGTCTGGAATTTAATCAGGTGTACGTAGTTGGTTTAGAAGAAAACCTCTTCCCTAGCCAGATGTCATTAAATTCCAGGGCAGATCTGGAAGAAGAACGCAGGTTATTTTATGTGGCCGTAACCCGGGCAGAGAAAAAACTACACATCAGTTACGCTACTTCCAGATTTAAATTTGGTACACTGGTTAATTCCGAACCCTCTCGCTTTTTAGACGAAATAGATCCCAGATATTTAGAGATAGAACTGCCTAAAAAATCGTTTAGTTCTAACCCTTCCTCTTTCGAAGGCGAGCGAACTCTATGGAAATCAAAAACTGCTGAGGCAACTAAAGGCGCCGCCGATGTATTTTCTAAGCCAAAACCAGCGACACAAAAAGTAAAAACTACATCTTTGCTTTCTAAAGCTCATGTTCCTACTGTTGGCTTCAAACCAGAAGACACTTCCAATTTACAAGTCGGAGAAATTGTAGAACATGAAAGATTTGGTTTTGGCAAGGTAATTAACTTAGAAGGTAATAAACCAGATATAAAAGCCACCATTTTCTTTAAAGAAATTGGACAAAAACAATTGTTGCTTAAATTTGCCAAATTGCGGATAGTTAGAAATTAAGTAAAAATTTTGACAGAAGTGTTTAACTTGTAAATGCTTTGTTTATTTTTGCTAAGCCTTTGGGAAACCGTATATTTAAAACTATACCTAACATAAAAAAAGACAATTAAAGAAAGAGCCAAAATACTATTGCGCTTTTTAACAGTTTCAAAATGAACAATACAAACACAGAAGTATTCGATTACAACACTTCGCGTAAAAAATTAATTCTTGCAGAATACGGGAGAAACGTTCAAAATATGGTAGAGTACATTTGTACATTACCTACCAAAGAAGAGCGAAATAAATATGCCCAGGTGGTTATAGACATGATGGGTTTTTTAAACCCACACTTAAGGGATGTTCCTGATTTCAAACACAAATTGTGGGATCATTTACATATTATCTCGGGTTTCCAGATTGATGTTGACTCTCCTTATCCTATTCTGGCAAAAGAAAATATAAATATTAAGCCAGAGCGGTTGGAATACCCTCAAAGCCGAATAAAATATAAACACTATGGCCATACTATAGAAATGATGATAAAGAAAGCTAAAGAAGTTACCGATCCTGAAAAGAAACAGCACATGGTAAATTCAATTGCCAACTTTATGAAAATGGCTTATGTTTTATGGAATAAAGATTACGTGAACGATGAGCAGATTCTATCTGACTTGGCAGACCTTTCTAATAGAGAATTAGATTTGAGTAATGTTGTCTTACAAAAGATAGACACCAAACAGACCAGCAGTCAAAACTCTAGCAACGGAGGTTCCCGTAACAATCAAAAATCAAACAATAACCGTAATTTTAAGCAGAACAACCAGAACGGCAAAAATCGCCAGAAGAATAAAAGAAATTAGAAAATGATGAATGCATTTGAGATCCGTGGAGGAAAACCTCTAAAAGGAGAAATTATACCTCAGGGCGCTAAAAATGAAGCATTACAAATTCTCTCTGCTGTATTGCTTACACCAGAGAAAGTAACTATCAGCAATATCCCAGACATCAAAGATGTCAATAAGCTAATAGAACTTTTAGGTGATCTGGGGGTAGAAATTAACCGTTTAAGCAAAGATACTTACGAATTCACAGCAAAAAACATCAATCTGGAATTCTTTCAGTCTCAAACTTTTAAGGCTAAAGGCGGGAGTTTAAGAGGATCAATCATGATTGTAGGTCCGCTATTGGCTCGTTTTGGCAAAGCAGCTATTCCTAAACCGGGAGGCGACAAGATTGGAAGAAGAAGATTGGACACACATTTCCTTGGTTTCGAAAAATTAGGTGCTAAATTCGTCTATAATCCGGATACTAATTTCTTCAATGTAGATGCTACCGAATTAAAAGGTACTTATATTTTATTAGATGAAGCATCTGTAACCGGAACTGCCAACATTGTAATGGCTGCTGTTTTAGCAAAAGGAACAACTACTATATACAATGCCGCTTGCGAACCGTACCTTCAGCAACTTTGTAAAATGCTGAATCGTATGGGAGCTAAAATTTCCGGAATTGGTTCTAACCTGTTAACTATTGAGGGAGTTGAATCTTTAAGTGGAACTACACATAGAATGCTTCCTGATATGATTGAAATAGGATCTTTCATTGGTTTAGCAGCTATGACAGGTTCCGAAATCACTATTAAAGATGTCTGCTACAAAGAATTAGGAATAATTCCTAGTGTTTTTGCCAGATTAGGAATTAAAATGGAGCTGAAAGGGGACGATCTTTATATTCCTGCTCAGGAAAACTACGAAATAGATACCTTTATTGATGGCTCTATTCTAACCGTTTCCGATGCGCCATGGCCTGGTTTTACACCAGATTTACTTTCCATTGTATTGGTTGTAGCCACACAGGCGAAAGGATCTGTACTTATCCATCAAAAAATGTTCGAAAGCAGGTTATTTTTTGTTGATAAATTAATTGATATGGGTGCTCAGATCATTTTGTGCGACCCACACAGAGCAACAGTTATCGGACTCGATAAGAAATACAACTTGAAAGGCATAGAAATGACCTCGCCTGACATCAGAGCTGGTGTTTCTTTATTAATTGCAGCCTTATCGGCTTCGGGAAAATCTGTTATCTATAACATAGAACAAATAGAAAGAGGCTATCAGGATATAGATACCCGATTAGGGGCGCTTGGTGCCGATATCAGAAGAATCTAACAGAAGACTCTCCGGCAAAACGGAGAGTTTTTTGTTTTTATTAACGTTATTTTTATTTTTTCGAAACCTAGCTAAATTATTTTGGTTAGTTTATTTAAAACCATAATAAGAAAATGGCAAACATCAAACATATATTAACAGAGCTCATTATCAACATCTTCGAAAAGAATGGTAATAAAGCTTTAAATTATAAACAAGTAGCCGCAAGGTTAAATGTTGTCGATCCCGAATCTAAAAAATCTGTTTTATCGATATTAAAAGACGATACCTTAGACGGAATTTTTGTTGAAAAAGAAAAAGGAAAATATCAGCTTAAAGAAGTCAAAACATTTGTTAATGGAACTATCGATTTAGCTAACGACGGCTCGGCATACCTTATCCCGGACGACACCTTTGAAAACGATATATATATAGCACCAAGAAAGCTTAGAAGAGCTTTGCATGGCGATTATGTAAAAATATACGTTTATGCCAGCAAAAAAGGAAAAAGAAAAGAGGGCGAAGTGGTAGAAATAATAACCAGGGCAAAATTCGAGTTTACCGGTATTGTAAAAGTTTCCCAACATTATGCTTTCTTTATTCCTGATGACAGAAAGATGTTATATGACATCTTTATCCCTTTAGAAGATTTAAATGGTGCAAAAAATGGTGTCAAAGCTTTAGCCAGAATCGTAGACTGGCCAGAAGATGCAAAAAATCCTGTCGGTATCATTAAACATGTATTAGGTAAAGAGGGCGAAAACGACACCGAGATGAATGCTATTCTGGCAGAATATGGATTTCCTTTAAATTTTCCGCCAGAAGTAGAAGAAGAAGCCAATAGCATTCCCGACACAATCTCTCCTGAAGAAATTAAGAAAAGAAGAGATTTCAGAGATACGATTACTTTTACTATCGACCCCTTCGATGCAAAGGATTTTGACGACGCCATATCTTTCAAGAAACTGGAAAATGGAAACTTTGAAATAGGAGTTCATATCGCCGATGTTTCCTACTATGTTCAACCAGAATCTCCTTTAGACAAGGAAGCATATGACAGAGGAACATCGGTTTATTTAGTTGACCGGGTAATCCCTATGCTTCCCGAAAGACTTTCCAATAACTTATGCTCTTTACGTCCTTTAGAAGACAAGCTTTGTTTTTCTGCTGTTTTCGAAATAAATGAAAACGCCCAAATACTAGATGAATGGTATGGGAAAACCGTTATCAATTCAGATAAAAGGTTTACTTACGAAGAGGCTCAGGAGATAATAGAAAATGGTGGTGGAGAATATGCAGAAGAGATTCTGACATTAAATAAACTGGCCTATATTTTAAGAGATAAACGTTTTAAACAAGGTGCCATTAATTTCGAATCTACAGAAGTCAAATTCAAATTAGACGAAAACGGAAAGCCTATAGGCGTTTATGTAAAAGAAAGAAAAGATGCTCATAAGCTAATAGAGGATTTCATGCTACTGGCCAATAGAAAAGTGGCTGAATTTATTTCTAAAAAGGGAAAAGGAAAACACAAGTTAACTTTTGTGTACAGAGCTCACGATTCTCCGAATATAGAAACTTTAAATACATTCTCTCAGTTTGCTTCCAGATTCGGATATAGAATCTCTACAAAATCAGACAGAGAAATTTCCCGTTCCCTAAATAGGTTAATGTCTGATGTTGAAGGCAAAAAAGAGCAAAATATACTTACCCAATTAGCTATCCGCTCTATGGCAAAAGCTATTTACACAACAAAAAGCAGCAGTCATTATGGTTTAGCGTTTGACTTTTACACGCATTTCACCTCCCCTATCAGACGGTATCCGGATGTAATGGTGCATCGCCTTTTAGAACATTATCTGCACCATGGTGATAATGCCAATGCAGAGCATTACGAAAAAATGGCTGTCCATTCATCACAAATGGAGAAAAAAGCTGCCGATGCAGAGCGGGCCTCTATAAAATATAAACAGGCGGAATATCTTCAGGACAACGTCGGACAAGTGTATAAAGGTATTGTTTCTGGAGTCACAGAATGGGGTATGTATGTAGAAATAGAAGAAAATAAATGCGAAGGCATGATTCGTTTAAGAGATATTTCTGATGATTTTTATACACTGGACGAGAAAAATTACTGTATCATCGGTCAACGGAAAAAGAAAGTCTACCAATTGGGCGATGAAGTAGATATTAAAGTAAAACGTGTAGATTTAAGCAAAAGGCAGATAGATTTTACATTAATTCCCGATTAACAGGAAGTTTTTTAAATTCGCCCGCTCAATACCATTGTTTAGATGTATCAGATATCAGAATTACAGCAGCTATTAGATCAAGGAATTAACAATTATCCCTATCCTTCTTCGCCAAGGAATTTATATGAACCCGTTTCATATCTGTTAGGTTTAGGCGGAAAGCGTTTAAGACCTGCTCTGGTGCTGCTCGCAGCTGATCTCTTTGAAGGCGATGTAGAAAAGGCCATAAAACCGGCAATGGCCATTGAGTTCTTCCATAACTTTTCCTTAATGCATGATGATATTATGGATAAAGCTCCTTTGCGCAGGGGAAAACCAACTGTGCATGCCAGATGGAATGACGAAACAGCTATCCTTTCTGGAGACATCATGCTTATTGAAGCCTATAAGCTTATAACTCATGTCGATGCAGAAATACTCCCGCAGGTAATTCATGTTTTTAATAAAGTAGCTACCGAAGTGTGCGAAGGACAACAAATGGATATGAATTTTGAAAAAGAAAGTTCTGTTTCTATTCCAGATTATATCGAAATGATTAAATTAAAAACCGCAGTTTTACTGGGTGGATCCTTGCAGATTGGGGCTATTATTGCTGGTTCTACTACTATCAATCAGCAGCTTATTAATGAGTTTGGTACTAAACTGGGTATTGCTTTTCAGCTACAAGACGATATTTTAGATGTATATGGAGATCCTGAAAAATTTGGAAAACAAGTTGGTGGAGATATCATATCTAATAAAAAGACATTTTTGTTGATTAAATCCTTAGAGTTAGCTAAAGATCATCTGAAACTGGAATTAGAACAATTGTTAATTGACCAGAAAATTGCAGCTGAAGAAAAAGTGAGCAGAGTTACTGCTGTATACAATGCTTTAAACATTAAGGAAATTGCCCATAAAAAAATGATGGATTATGCAAATGATGCATTGGAGTGCCTGGATAAAATTAATGTAGCTGACGATAGAAAACTGATTTTGAAAGATTTCGCTACTCATCTGATCATGCGGGATAAATAACTTTAATGCTGTAAAATAGGCTGCTTAGTACCAAATGTAAATTTTATTACTCAAGTTTCCTGATTTGAAGGAAACTTGAGCCAGATACACTAATTTTTCGCAATCCTTATTTTATATTCAGAGCTTCCCCTTCAAAAGTTATTCCTGCCCATCCATTAGCCATAAATTGTCTTATATTTTGATGATCAGCTGCTTCAGGAGTATCTAAAACAGATTGATAATGTTCAGCAAACAACCACAAAGTATCCCTTTCAGACAATCCATTAAGTTTAGCAAAAGAAAAAACTTTTGCACTTCCCTGATTCTGGTTGGCTTCATTATAAGCTTCTCCGTTTTTAAACGCTGTAGGAGTATGGTTATAATAGCTCTCTATAAAAGCTATCACATCTGCAAATTTACTTTTTCCGCTTTTTAAGCCTTCTATTAAGCTTGCTATTTTATCTTTCATTATCTATATATGAATTCTATAAAGATGCAAACTTAAAACATTTTATATAACCGGTGTGAAACTAGCTAAATAAATTTAGCTGCCCCTTCGAATTATCTGTTCCCAACAAGGGCATATTTGCTATAATATCATATTGTTTGCGTAGAGGATTAAATTTTCTCAATACAAAAGAATTACAAAAATCGGTTTGCTCGAATGATTTAAAGAGGCCATACGCTATATTTAACTGATTTTGGTTTAGATGCCGGCCTACAGACATATGTGGAATAGAACATCTGTTCTTTAAACGAAATCGGCATTCTTTCTTGATAATAGAGGCATATTCTCTAATGATGTTTGAAGCTAAAGCATTTAACTGAATATAAAAAGTATAATAATCTCCGTTTTGAAAATGATTAAATCCTTTGTAATTAATTACAAAAGGCCTTAAAGATGGTACCAGTCTTGAAAAAGTATTAGCAATAACCCTCCCCTGCCGTTCTCCTACTTCATATTCAAAGATGCTGATATGGGCTTCTGAATTCTGACTCCGAAAAAACGTTCTTGACTCCTCTCGCAGCAAACTCTTAACTTGTTTTACTTTAAAAACGATTTCATCACTTGGTCTGATTGCTAACGAATATTTTTCCATGGCTTCAAACAATTCAGTCCATAAAACACATAAAATTAAGCATTTAAATTAAAATCTCTAAAACAAGCATACATCCACCTATTATTCAGATTAAATTTCACGCTTTTTTGATCAGAAAAGTATGGTCAATAACGCTAAAAAAATTCATAACGAATGAAAAATTCCATTCTAATGAGTGCAAAAACAGCTTTGTCATTTTTCAATAATATTTCAAAATTATCCTTTAATTTTTCAATACATATAAGCCTCAACAAGTTATAAAATACGTCTGCAATATTGACCAATAAAACAAGAGCCCAATGTAAAATCATTATAAACTTTTTCACACAAAAAACCACCTTAACAAGCATTTAAAAGCCATTGTGAATAAAATATTGGGAAATGTGTATAACATCTAAACCCTCTCCCTCCTCTTCCATTATTTAATTAGATACATTTGTATCAACACATCACAAAGAGTAATTTTTACCATTCATAACCGTGAACTTAGAAGGCTATTAGGAGTAAAAAACTACTAGTCTATCGGTCGAAAGTCTGCCTATGATGGAATTACGTAAGGAGTAATTTTAATCTCTGATTTGTGAAGTTGTAATTACGCTTATTGTTTAAGATTGATTTAAAATTTAATAAAACATATTATGGGCATTTTTGATAAACGAATTAATTACAAACCGTTCGAGTATCCAGAAGTACTGGACTTTACTAATGCTATTAATAAATCTTTTTGGGTGCACTCAGAGATAGATTTCACTGCAGATACTCAAGACTTCCATTCTCATCTGTCTGTCAATGAAAAAGAGAGCATCAAAAGAAGTTTATTAGCCATTGCTCAGATCGAGGTGAACGTTAAATCTTTTTGGGGTAATTTATACAATCACCTGCCAAAGCCAGAGTTTAACGGATTAGGAAGTACATTTGCAGAATGTGAATTCAGGCATTCAGAAGCTTATTCCAGATTATTGGAAGTATTGGGTTATAACAACGAATTCGAAAAAGTAGTTGAAATTCCGGTTATCAAAAAAAGGATTGCATATTTAACGAATGCATTAAAGGATACCAAATCTGACGATAAGAAAGCTTATATTAAATCGCTTATACTATTTACAATCTTAATAGAAAACGTCTCGTTATTCAGTCAGTTTGCTATTATCTTATCGTTTACCCGTTTTCAGGGAGTAATGAAAAATGTAAGCAATATCATCGCATGGACTTCTGTAGACGAACAAATTCACGCCAATGCAGGTATCTTCATTATCAATAAAATCAAAGAAGAATTTCCTGAATATATTGACGAAAGTACCCAACAGGAAATTTATGATATAGTTGCAGAATCTATCAATATCGAGGATGAAATATTAGGTTGGATATTCGAAAACGGAGATTTACAGTATATCAACAGAAAAGATCTGTTAAACTTCATGAAATATCGTATAGATGTGAGCTTACAGCAGATTGGCTTTAAAAAGCTGTACCATGTTTCTGAAGAGCAATATGCCCCTATGGTTTGGTTTGAAGAAGAGATTTTTGCAAATAGCTTAGACGATTTTTTCGCAAAGCGCCCTGTGGAATACACCAAGCATGATAAAAGTATCAGTGCAGACGATTTATTTTAATATTGACCCCTATAACAAACGAGTATACTATGCAAAACCTTTGGTGGCTTAACGAAGAAAGCGAGCAAATATTAAACAGAGGATATTTATTAAAAGGAGAAACTCCTCAAAAAGCAATCGAACGTATTGCTAATGCTGCTGCCAGGAGATTATATAAGCCAGAACTGGCCGAATCATTCATCGAAATGATCAGCAAAGGCTGGATGAGTTTAAGTTCTCCTATCTGGGCAAACATGGGAACCGAAAGAGGATTGCCTATCTCCTGTTTCAACGTACACGTACCAGACCATATTGAAGGTATTACCCACAAATTAGGTGAAGTAATTATGCAAACCAAAACTGGTGGTGGTACTTCAGGGTATTTCGGAGAATTAAGAGCCAGAGGTACTGCTGTTACTGATAATGGTAAAAGTAGTGGTGCAGTAAGCTTCATGAAGCTTTTTGACACAGCAATGGACACTATTTCCCAGGGCGGTGTTAGACGCGGTGCTTTTGCTGCGTACCTGGACATTGACCATTCAGATATCAAAGAGTTTTTAGATATTAAGAATATTGGTAATCCTATCCAAAATCTGTTTTTCGGTGTTTGTGTACCAGATTACTGGATGCAGGATATGATTGATGGCGACAGGGAGAAAAGAGACGTTTGGGCTAAAGTTTTAGAATGCAGACAGCAAAAGGGTCTACCTTATATCTTCTTCTCAGACAATGTGAACCGTTTTAAACCAGACGTTTACAAAGAGAAAGAAATGCCTATCTATGCAAGTAATCTATGTTCAGAAATTGCATTACCTTCATCAAGAGACGAGTCTTTTGTTTGTTGCTTATCGTCTATGAACCTGGAATTATACGACGAGTGGAAAGATACCGGAGCTGTTAGATTAGCAACCTTCTTTCTTGATGCTGTTATGAGCGAATTTATAGAGAAAACAGAAGATAACCATTATCTGAAATCTGCTAATAATTTTGCTAAAAACCATAGAGCTTTAGGTTTAGGTGTAATGGGGTGGCATTCTTATCTTCAAAAGAATATGATTGCTTTTGAAAGTTTGCAGGCTAAACAATTAACCAATACCATTTTCAAAGATCTACAGGAGAAATCTCTGAAAGCTTCAGAAGAGTTGGCAAATATTTACGGAGAGCCTGCGTTATTAAAGGGATATGGACGTAGAAATACTACTTTAATGGCTGTTGCTCCTACTACCTCTTCTTCCGCTATTTTAGGACAAACTTCTCCTGGTATAGAGCCTTACAGCAGCAATTACTATAAAGCAGGTTTAGCAAAAGGTAATTTCATCAGAAAAAACAAATACCTGAAAGCTTTATTAGAAGAGAAAGGTATCGAGAATGAAGAAACCTGGAGAACCATTATGCTGAACCACGGTAGTGTACAACACTTACCAGAGTTAACTCAGGAAGAAAAGGATATCTTTAAAACTTTCAAGGAGTTAAGCCAGTACGAGATTATATTACAAGCTTCAATCAGACAAAAATATATCGATCAGGCTCAAAGTTTGAATATCAACATCCCATCTAATTTACCTGTTAAAGATGTGAACAATTTAATCATCGAAGCATGGAAATTAGGCGTTAAAACGCTTTATTATCAAAGAAGTCAAAGTGTTTCTAAGGAATTTGTATCAAACCTGGTGACTTGTACAAGCTGCGAGGCCTAATCATACTCTTTCAAAAGAAAACGTTAAACTATTTAAAATAGAGCTCCTGCGTTGTTAGCAAATGCAGGAGCTTTTTTTTATGCCTGTTTTGCAGGCTGCTCTTTCATTTTTTCTAACGCACTTTTTTCAACAAAACTCCCCTTATGGTAGAATAACCAGTACCATTAGACGACCTCTTCCCTACTCCGGGAAACAGTTCTCAAAAATTCTTGTTAACTTTAATATTAACCTTAAGCGACATATATTATGAGTAATACTACAGCAAAGGCTATGCAAAAAATGGTAGTAAATAACCAAACTTACCATTATAGCTCGTTAAAAAAACTTGAGGGAGGAACCGTAGATCATTTACCTTTCAGTATCCGTATTTTGTTGGAAAATGTTTTGCGAAACTATGATGGTTTTAGTATAACAGATGAACACATCCATACTTTAATAAATTGGTCGCCTGTACCTATCGATAAAGATATCCCTTTCAAACCTGCCCGTATTTTAATGCAGGATTTCACAGGCGTACCAGCAGTTGTAGACATGGCTTCTTTGCGGGCCGAGTACGTTCGTCATGGCAAAGACGGACAAAAAATTAACCCCGCTATTCCCGTTGATTTGGTTATTGACCATTCTGTTCAGGTAGATTTTTATGGAACAGATTATTCTTATAACAAAAATGTAGAACTGGAATATGACAGAAATAAAGAGCGCTACGAATTATTGAAATGGGCTCAGAAAGGATTACAAAACTTTACTGTAGTACCTCCAGGCATGGGGATTTGCCATCAGGTAAATCTTGAATATCTTGCCAAAGGAATTATCGAACGTGATGGTTGGCTATTTCCGGATACCTTGGTTGGAACCGATTCTCATACACCTATGGTTAACGGAATCGGCGTGATTGCATGGGGCGTTGGTGGCATAGAAGCAGAGGCTGCAATGCTCGGACAACCCATATTCTTTACCTGTCCGGAAGTTATTGGTTTAAAGCTAACAGGAAAAATTCCAGAAGCCTGCACCGCAACAGATATGGTTCTTTCCATTACAAAGATTCTTCGCGATGAGGGTGTTGTGGGAAAATTTGTAGAAGTATTTGGCGATGGTCTCGATAATCTTACTGTCACCGACAGGGCAACTATAGCAAATATGTCTCCCGAGTTTGGATGTACGGTTACTTATTTTCCTATCGATAATCGTACGCTGGAATATATGTATGGCACAAACCGTACAGCCGAGCAAATCAAAATTGTAGAACAATATTGTAAAGAAAATCTGTTATGGCGTACCGGTAAAGAAAATATAACTTACTCATCTGTTGTAGAATTTGATTTATCCAGTTTAGAACCAACCGTTTCCGGACCTAAACGCCCACAAGACAAAATTCTGGTAAAAGATCTAAGCAATAAGTTTTCAGAATTACTCGAAAAAGAACATAACAGAAAATATCACCCACTCATTAATCGCTCAGAATCAGCATGGTTAGCAGACGGAGGTTCCGGCACAGAGTTTACCTTTGGTAAGGTACCGGTAGAAGGCAGTTCTCCGCATCAGGTAGTAGCCGAATCTATACAATCGGTTCGTATTAAACATAAAAATAAAGAGTTTATATTAAGTGATGGAAGCATTGTAATAGCAGCCATTACAAGTTGTACCAATACTTCCAATCCGGCGGTTATGATTGGTGCCGGTTTGCTGGCCCGCAATGCTGTTGAAAAAGGATTGAGAACAAAATCCTGGGTAAAAACATCTCTGGCTCCAGGTTCGAAAGTAGTAACTCAGTATCTGGAACGCTCCGGCTTGAATACCGATTTAGATGCACTTCGGTTTCATACCGTAGGTTATGGTTGTACATCCTGTATCGGAAATTCAGGACCTTTACCACCACATATCGCAGAAGCTGTAGAAAAAGGCGAACTGGTTGTCGCTTCGGTACTTTCCGGAAACAGGAATTTTGAGGCCAGAGTACATCCTCAGGTAAAGATGAACTTTCTAATGTCTCCAATGCTTGTGGTAGCCTATGCACTGGTTGGGCGTATAGATATCAATCTTCTGGAAGATCCGTTAGATTACGATCCTAATGGAAATCCTGTTTACCTAAAAGATATTTGGCCCAGTCGTGAAGAAATTGCCACTACCATTAATGAATGCGTAAAACAGGGTGATTTCCAGGAAGTATATGACGTAATTTTTGACGGCTCAACAGATTGGCAAAATCTGGAAGTAAGTTTAGACCAAAATTATAAATGGAGTAATGATTCCACTTATATTAAAGAAGCTCCATTTTTTGAAAACTTACAAGCATACCCGGAACCAATTACCGATATTTTTGGTGCCCGCGTTCTGTTATATTTAGGAGATTCAGTAACTACCGATCATATTTCTCCGGCAGGGTCATTTCGTGAAGACAGTGCTGCAGGACAATATCTTATGTCTCATGGTATAGCGAAAGTAGATTTCAATTCTTACGGTTCTCGCCGTGGAAATCATGAGGTAATGATGCGTGGTACCTTTGCAAACGTTCGTATCAGAAATAAAATTGCCGATAAAGAAGGAGGTTTTAGTCGATATTTCCCAACCAATGAAGTAAAAACCGTTTATGAAACTGCAATGACCTATCAGCAAAGCAAAACACCGCTAATTGTATTGGCCGGAAAAGAATATGGTTCTGGTTCTTCACGTGATTGGGCAGCTAAAGGAACATTTTTGCTGGGAATCAAAGCGGTAATTGCGGAAAGCTTCGAACGCATCCATCGTAGTAACCTCGTAGGCATGGGAGTAGCTCCATTGGTATTTATTAATGGCGAAAATGCAGAAATACTGGGGTTAGACGGTTCCGAAATTTACAGTATCACCGGACTTGCAGAAAACCTGGTTCCTCATAAAATATTAGATGTTAAAGCGGTGCATTTTAATGGTAAAACGATAGCGTTTAAAGTTAAAGCCCGCTTAGACTCTGCTATTGAAATAGAATATTATAAAAACAACGGTATTCTGCAATATGTATTAAGAGATTATCTAAAAAACAGCTAATCCTTAAACAAAGAAATATCACAATAATTATCAGCAAAGTCGGGCATATAAAATTCATAATACCCGACTTTGTGTAACTAATATTTCGTATTAACTTAATTTCACAATTTTACTGTCTTTAATAGACTCATCACACGCAAAAGCAATCTTTAAACTATTTACAGCATCTTCGTTATGTTCTGTTAAATCTAAATCCTCTTTAATAGCTTTAAGAAAATATCTCTGTTCTCTTTCACATAATTCATGATGATCAGGCTCATCCTCCAGATTTATCCACTCATCAACCCCTTCAAACTCGTTATTAGCATTCAATTTTGAATAGTGAATTCTCAGAGATTCTGTGGCTGTATGAGCTGCCACAGAATCCGAATTACCTTCGCCCGCAGCCTTTTGCGCAATGATAGAAACAGAGCCTAAAGGCCCTATAATGTCTTTCACGAAAAAAGCTGTCTGACTCATCATAGGTCCCCAACCGGCTTCATACCAGCCAATAGATCCATCGTCAAACTTAATTTGCATTTGCCCGTAATTGTAATTCCAGTCAGGCACATCATCAGTTAACCTGGCACCAATTGCGTGAACCGACGTAGGGGCAGATCGGGTAATCTGGCACATCACATCTATATAATGTACGCCACAATCCACTATAGGACTCAGGCTCTTCATTATATTTTTATGGGTTTCCCAGTTACTGCCAGAACTTTGCTGATTTAAATTCATTCTCATTACCAGCGGACGTCCCAGAGTTTTGGCAATATCCACAAATTTAATCCATGATGGGTGATGTCTTAAAATATAACCAACCACTAACTTTTTATTGTATTTACGGGCAGCGTTTACAACATTTTCAGCTCCTTCCACAGAATCGGCTACAGGTTTTTCAAGAAATACATGACATCCGTTTTGTATCGCTTTAACGGCATATTCTTCGTGAGTATCCGGGTATGTTGAAATACAAACAGCATCTGGTGATGTAGCAGCTAAGGCTTCGTCAAAGGATGAAAAAAGCTGATAGCCCCCACCCAGTTTTTTATTCAATTCGACCTTACTTTCTCCGGTAGATACCAAACCGCAAATTTCAAAATCGTCAATATTATGATATGCCAGCGCATGAGAGACGCCCATATTTCCACATCCAACAACTAAAACCTTAATTTTCATATATAATTAAACTTCTAAAACGTAAGCAACCAATACCAAATATCACCCAATTAACGACATTAAACAATAATATTTAAAAGATTAAATCACTTCATTATTTCAGTCGGTATCTGTTTATCATTCAGAAGTCTTTCGTAAACCAATTAGCTATATTTATAAATTATTCTTTTTCATTTCTTTAACAGCGTAATCTACTGCCCTGGCTGTCAAAGCCATATACGTCAGAGATGGGTTTTGTGTTCCTGTAGACGTCATACTCGCTCCGTCTGTAACAAAAACATTTTTACACGCATGCATTTGGTTAAAACCGTTAAGTAATGAAGTTTTAGGATCTTTTCCCATCCTTACACCTCCCATTTCATGTATATCCAGACCGGGACTCTGCTTCCTGTCTCTTGATTTTATATTTTTACATCCCGATTTATCCAACATATCAGCAGCTTCTTTGAAAAAATCATCTCTAATCTTTCGGTCATTATCATCATAGTCGACGTCAACTTTCAATAAAGGTATACCCCAGCTATCTTTTTCTTCTTTACTTAATGAAACTTTATTCTGCTCCTTTGGTATTGTTTCGCCCTGCATCATCATAAATATGCTCCAATCGCCGGGTTCGGCAACTTCATCTTTATAGTTAAGGCCTATCTGGTCGCCTTCCACAGCATGCCCCCACGAAGCCCTGTTTGCACTGTAAAACACCATATACCCCCTAAGGAAATCCGTTTCCTGTTTATAAACATTCTTAAAATTCGGCATCATAACGGCAGTTGGACGGCGTCCGTAGTAATAGGTGTCCTGGAAGCCCTCCATTTTTGCAGAAACAGTTCCCATATAATTATGGAAAGCAATATATTTTCCTAAGAGACCGTTATCATTTCCTAGACCCGCCGGGAATCTGGAAGAAGTTGAATTAAGCAAAATCTGGTTAGTATTTAATGCAGAAGCATTTATAAAGATTACTCTTGCAAAGTACTCGGTAACTTCCTTAGTTAAACGGTCAATTACTCTAACTCCCACCGCTTTATTCTTGTTATTATCATAAATAATAGAGTGAACAACGGCATCCGGGCGAATTGTAAGATTGCCTGTCTTCGCCGCCCAGGGCAAAGTAGAAGAATTGGAGCTAAAATATGCCCCAAAGGGGCAGCCCCGCCTGCATAAACTTCTTGCCTGACATTGTCCCCTGTTCTGTTGCAAATGTATATCCTTTGGTTCTGTAAGATGTGCGCATCTTCCAATAACGACATGTCTGTCACGAAAATTAGACATAATGCTTTTTTGAATAGATTTCTCAACAGCATTCATTTCCCATGGTGGCAGAAATTCACCGTCTGGCAAGGTTTTCAAGCCATCCTTATTCCCGCTAATACCTGCAAATTTTTCTACATAACTATACCAGGGGGCAATATCGGCATATCTTATAGGCCAATCTACTGCAAAACCATCTCTCAAAGGGCCCAGGAAATCGAATTCACTCCATCTTTGGGTTTGTCTTGCCCATAACAAAGATTTACCGCCTACCTGATATCCCCGTATCCAATCAAAGGGCTTGTCCTGTATATATGGATGAGTTTTATCATCAACAAAAAAATCCTTTGTATCTTCCCCAAAAGCATAACATCTGGAGATAATGGGATTTTCTGCTTTTAATTTCAGAGGCATTCTTCCTCGGTTTGGAAATTCCCATGGATTTTTTAGCGCTGTAGGATAGTCTTTAATATGCTCTACATTTCTTCCTCTTTCAAGTACCAGCGTTTTCAGACCTTTTTCACAAAATTCTTTAGCTGCCCATCCTCCGCTAATACCAGATCCTATAACAATAGCATCGTATGTATGCTGCTGTTTTCCTTCAATATTTAAATTTGCCATAAAATATTTTTAATTGAAAGCCCAGGCCTTCTCGCCTCTTTTATATGCGATTTCTCCTTTGTAATATCCGGGTATTGGAATGTAACGAAGACATGTTGTCATTCCAGCTTCAGAAGTGAAGAAACTAAACACTATCAAATTTTTTAATTTCGCATAACTGGTGTACGCTACATTTTTAAGATCCTTATTACTTCTGGCTTCCCTGTCAAAAGCTTTTAATAATTCCAGTCGCTGATTCTTATTAAGCCTCACAAAATCTTTCTTAAAACGCTGTATAGCAACTTCATTTATGGTAGAAATACATTTTATAATATCTCGTCGTTCTTTTGAAATATAACAGTCCTGCAAATGTCCGGCAATAAACGGAGCAACTCCAGCAGCTTTTGCGCCTGGTATTTTTTTGTTAGCCGGAATAATTGTTTCGGAAATCTCTGCAAGCAGTAAAATCTGCTGGCTGTTTAAAATATCGTCCGAAAAATCGGCCAGGTTATTACCCCATACCAAAGGAGGGCTAACAACACACCCAGTTCCAAAAATTACGAGGGTCTTCAGTAAGTCTCTGCGTCTCATGATAAGTGATTTTTATGTCGTTAACCTAAGAAATCGTTTTTGCACTGTTAGTTCCAAAGCTTTATAAATTGGTTTAAAAGGTTAAAAAAATTTAATGTGTTAACGTAAACGAATACTATTTTAAAAATAAAAAAGCATAAAACAAAATGCTTATATGCTTTATTTTAACTAGCATAAAAAATAAAGAGGTTCGCACCTAAAAGCCTAAATATTTAACCATGCAGAACAGCAAATTAATCTTGATAAATCAATAAAAACTTCCATAGTTCGGCATAAACATATTTCTAAAATATTTGTTTATGAGATATGATTAACCCAGAGACTGTACTTATACATGCTTCCCGAGTAGGAAACATAGAAGTAATAAAAGAACTCATTAAAGAAAAAGTGAACCTGAACTGCCTGAATGAAAAAGGGTTCACGCCTTTAATTATTGCCTGTTACAACAATAAGTACGAAGCTGCTGAGGTTCTTTTAAAGGCTGGTGCAGATGTAAACAAATCTGATTTTGGTGGTAATACAGCCTTAATGGGAGTTGCTTTTAAAGGGTATAAAGACATTGCCGAATTGCTGATCCGCTTTGGAGCTAATTTAGATCTGCAACACGGAAACGGCGGTACGGCGCTCATGTTTGCCGCTATGTTTGGCAGAAATGATTTAGTAACCTTATTATTAGAAAATGGTGCCAATGCCAGTTTGGTAGATTCAAGGGGACTTTCTGCGCTTGACCTTGCAGCACAGCAAGGTAATGAAGAAGCTATTTCTTTGTTAGAAAAAGCTATGGGTAGTCCTACAAATTTTTAGCATCAGTACACAATTACAATTACCATATTAAAGTCCAGCCCATTTTACAAAAGGTTTCCCTTCACTTAAAATGGACTGAACTTATAAAGTCTGTGTTATGCAGGTACCTGACGGGCCTTTTCTCTATCCCAAAAACGGTGCATAGCAATTGACCTGATAAATTGTGGAAGCAGTTTATCTGGTTTATTCACTATAATTCCTTCTCTTAAAACATCCTCATCAGAAAAATCGTCCGGAAGTTTATTGGCAAAATAAGTAGCTTCCAGGACCTGAATAGCATAATCATCGGCAGCAATAGGTTTACAATGTTTAAATGCTTCATTTAAAAAATGAATGGCATTGGCTTCAGCTTCTATTGTTGCCACACTGTTCACCCCAGACGGTACATAAACCGCATCGTACATAACAGATGCCGCAGTCAGTAAACTATGGTCTACAAAAATCTTCTCATCATTTAAAGACATCACATAGCCAAGCTTCGGAGCAACAATTTCTACGGTAGCACCTTCCTTTTCTAATCCCGCTCGTACCAGATTCACCGATTCTTCGTCTACTCCGTCCGCCACCAAAAAAGCAATCTTTCTGGAAAGAATACTATCTTTAGGCGTATTCTCCATACTTAAAGCTACAGATTTTTCTATGGATGACTCTATTAAAAGTGGTTCGTATTCAAACTCTGCCGTATCTGCCGGAATTCCTTTATTAATAGGCGCTTCGGGAACTTTAACAGAAATTCCTAAAGCATAAGCTACGGCAGCGGCCAGCTCTTTATCTACAAACGATAGAATACCAACCATGCGTTGTCTGATAGCTTCGTCACGTACTTTCCCAAGTTCAAAAGAGAAAGCATCTATAATATGATTTTGCTCTGCTCCAGATTGACTATGATAGAACAAACGAGCCTGACTAAAATGGTCCTGAAAACTTTTGCTTCTTGCTCTTATTTTTCTTGCATCTATCTTTTCCTGATAGCTAACAAAGCCGCCATCTTTTTCTTTAACCTGCAAAGGATGACCGTTGCCTATTGAATTTGGATTGTAACTTGACTTTCCTCTATCTATAGTTTGGCGCATATAACCATCGCGCTGGTTATTACGAACAGGCACAATGGCTCTGTTAATCGGTATTTCATGGAAATTGGGGCCACCTAACCGTATTAGCTGCGTATCGGTATAGGAGAATAACCTGCCCTGCAGCAGCGGATCGTTTGTAAAATCTATACCGGGCACAATATTTCCTATATGAAAAGCAACCTGTTCTGTTTCTGCAAAGAAATTGTCAGGGTTTTTGTTTAATGTCAATTTACCTATACGTTGTACAGGAACCAGTTCTTCTGGAATGATCTTAGTCGGGTCCAATAAATCAAACTCAAATTTATGCTCATCTTGTTCAGGTACAATCTGTACCCCTAGCTCCCATTCCGGATAATTTCCTTTTTCAATAGCCTCCCATAAATCTCTACGATGAAAATCGGGATCTTTACCTGATATTTTTTGTGCTTCATCCCATGCTACCGAATGAACACCCAATATCGGTTTCCAATGGAATTTAACAAAATGCGACTCTCCTTTCCCGTTAATAAGACGAAATGAATGTACACCAAAACCTTCCATCATTCTATAACTGCGTGGAATAGCTCTGTCACTCATAAGCCACATAATCATATGCGTAGACTCCGGCATTAGCGAGATAAAATCCCAGAAGGTATCATGTGCAGATGCTGCCTGTGGAATTTCATTATCAGGCTCGGGTTTTACCGCATGTACTAAATCCGGAAATTTCATTGCATCCTGAATGAAGAAAATAGGCATATTATTCCCTACCAAATCGAAATTGCCTTCCTGCGTATAAAATTTAACCGCAAATCCCCTTACATCACGAGCCAGATCGGTAGAACCGCGAGATCCTGCCACCGTAGAAAAACGTACAAAAACCGGAGTTTCTATTTCTGTATCGTTCAGAAACTGGGCTTTTGTAAATTTAGATAGCGATTTATATAATTTAAACACTCCATGGGCTCCAGACCCGCGAGCATGAACAACACGCTCCGGAATACGCTCATGGTCAAAATGCGTCATTTTTTCGCGGAATATGAAATCTTCCAGTAAAGAAGGCCCGCGCTCTCCCACCTTTAAGGTATGTTGGTCGTCATTAATCTTTACGCCCTGGTCGGTAGTCATCGGAGAATCCTCCGGATGCGCTTTATTAGGCTCTAAACTTCTTTGTTTATCGTTTAAAGGTTGCTCATCCTCGTTTAATGTTACATTTTTTTTAGCCATGTTCTTGGGTTTTAAATGATTTATAATTCTTCCGCAGCTTCATAGTTCACATCATTTTCAGCAATTTCGGTCAACTGTAGGTCAGCAGTCTTTTCTTCGTCCAACGTTTGAGCCAATATCGACGCCACATGATCCAAACCCAATGTTTTTGCCAATTGAGCCAGTCCTCCATAGCTTGCAATTTCATAATGCTCTACCCGCTGCGAAGCAAGAATAATAGCTACATCCCGGGTTGCAGTGCCGGCATTTGTGCTTTCTATAGCTATTTCGCCTTCCTTTACCAACCCTTCCATGGCGTCACATTTTTTTGCTATCGCCTGCTCGCTCACTAAATCGAAAATCTCCTCCAACCGTTGCACATGTATCTTTGTTTCTTCCAGGTGTTTTTCAATTGCTTTTGCCAAAGCTGTCGATGCCGCAACACCAGCCATTTTGGGTAGCGTTTTTACCAGGTGATTTTCTGCCCAATACAAGTCTCTCAAATTCTCAAGAAACAATTCAAGCAAAGCCGAATATACCGGTCCTGTGCTTTTGGTTTTGAACTTTGGTTCTGTTCCTGTTTCGTTTTTCATAGTGCTTTATTTTTAGCTGTTTGTAGATATGTATAAAATAAAATGTTCCGTCAGTCCCTGGAAATCCATCCCTTAACCAAACTTTTCCACTGCGGATATGAGACGCCAATTTTTGCTGCCCAGCCCACAATGGCATTCCTCATGTTGTCCAGACCATGCCGGGTATCTGTATTAGCTACTTCGTTACGACCGTGTTCTTCTGCAAATATTTTATTGCCAATCCGTTTTACCTGAAATGTCGATACGGCTTCATCCGTAAAAAAGTGAGCCGTATTTTCATCATTATTTTGTGGATTAGGCGCAGGTCTGGCTTTAAGGGTGATTAATTCTTTATTTTCCGATTTCTCTTCAGACAGTTCCTCTACTTTTACCCAATCGTATCCTTCTCCTGTCTGGGTACCGGGTCCCGGAATATCAATACGGAAATAATCCCCTTCTATTACCGGCCTGTTAACTTCCTGGCCCGAATAATCTGTCAGTTTAAATGCCGACATAGGCAATTCAGCAATTTTATACCACTCATTAACATTCAGAAAGCGGTTCTTAACAACCCGAAAAAAATCTATTGCCTCCTGTTCAGACGATAATTCAATCGTTTCCTCAGCATTGGTTTGCGAACCAACACACTGCTGAGGAATTTTCTCTGTCCCAAAGTTTTCCTGTTCTCTGTTTTCCATAGAAATGATATTCGGTTAGAGCTTAAGGTGTAAGCACAACTTTTACACAGTCGTCCTCTTTCTTATCAAAAATTTCGTATCCTTTTGGTGCTTCGGCTAACGGAAGTACATGTGTTATAATATCATCCAAAATCACCTTTCTTTCATTAACCAGATTAATAAGCTCATCTATATATATTTGCACAGGTGCCTGTCCCTGTTTAATGGTAATTCCTTTATCAAACATTCTGTGCAGAGGGAAATTATCGTATGTAGATCCGTATACGCCTACAATAGAAACAGTACCGGATCTTCTTACTGCTTTAAATGCGGTGTCCAGCACTTTCATACTACCTTTTTCAAAATTCACAGTAGCTTTCAACTTATCCATCACACTCCTTTCGGGTTCAAAACCTACAGCATCTACACATACATCCGCACCTCTACCGTTCGTCATACTCCGAATCGCGTCTACAATATCTACCTCATTTGGGTTTAGTGTTTCAACATTATTAACCTGTCTTGCTTTTTCCAATCTGTAATTAAGCGGATCAATAGCGATAACCCTGCTTGCACCTTTAAGCCAGGCTGCCTTCTGCGCCATTAATCCCACAGGGCCCGAGCCAAAAATGGCTACAACCTCACCTCCTTTCAGTTGCGCCCAATCTATAGCAGACCAACCCGTTGGAAAAATATCTGTTAAAAAAAGTGCCTGACTATCGGTTAAACTTTCCGGAACAACACGCGGACCTATATCGGCATAGGGGACTCTTACATACTCTGCCTGCCCGCCGGAATAACCGCCGTATAAATCTGTATAACCGAAAAGTGCCCCACCTTTTTCTCCTGCCATATCGCCATTGGGGCCATAATGCTTATAGTTAGAGTTTTCGCAATGTGTTGGTGCCTGGTGGTTACAGAAAAAGCATTGGCCGCATGCAATAGGAAAAGGTACCACTACCCGGTCTCCCTTCCTCAGGTTAGTAATTGCTGAGCCTGTTTCTACCACAATGCCCATAAATTCATGTCCCATAATCATATTACTGGCCTGCGGAACCGCGCCGCTTAATATATGCAGGTCAGAGCCGCATATTGCAGTAGAAGTAACCCTCAGGATCACATCTCTGCTATCTTCAATTTTTGGATCTTCAACGGTGTCCACACGAATGTCGCCCGGTTTATGGAAAACTGCTGCTTTCATAGATAGATAATTTTCAGGTAGATGATGATTTATTGTCTCTCCACAAACTTGTGAAAAGTGCTGGTCTCGCCATTCTCTTTTTCATCCTGATAAAGAAAATCAAGCTTGTTATCGTCAAATTCTTTAAAGAAAGTATCCCAATCCAGCTCCTCAAAATTATCAGAATCACTAAATTCGGGAAAATGTATTCTCAATACCCCGTCGCCCTCGTTTTCTCCGGTGCCTTTTATTCTTGAAGGTACACCATCCCTCTCTTCTACCCATTTTTTAATGGTCTCATGATCATGTGTTTGATTAGATGTGCTCATATCAATTATCGTTAATAGTTAATGACTCAGACTTATGGTTGTATATCCCTGTTATTCCTTTTTCTGATGGCGAAATACGACACCAGAACGATGACAAGAAATACAATTCCTATAATGATTGGAACCAGCATAATTATTATTTTAAATTAAAAACAGCGTTTTGCTACTAGTAAAGTTGTGGCCTTATACCAAGCAGATGAATGAAAGGAAACAATAATGATGCGAGGATACAGATGTTTATACGTGTTTTCAATACGTATAAACCCCGTTTTAGCTGGCGGAAAATACTGGTTGAGCACTCAATTCGAGAAATGCGTCGCATACCTCATCAGCTGTTGGATAATCTTTTGGTTCTTTATAAACGTTTTTTTTTATCCAGCTTATTACTTCATTTTTACTTGAAATACTTTCTTTCACACCGTATTCCAATGCCTTAAATTTAGTCATCCATGGTTTATGCTGTGGGTTAGTTTGTGCATACAGCACAATAATGGGAGTTTCTACAGCTGCACCTAAATGAACGATTCCTGTGTTCACGGAAATCAGCATTCTCGACTGCTGAATTAAGCAGGCGGTTTCAGACAGAGATAAGCGCCCCGAAAAATCGTACACTTGCCCATGTAATTGGTCTGTAACCTGTTTTATTTCTGTAGAATCTTTATTGTCCCCGGTAAATAATAAGGGATAACCATGTAAGTCTATAAGCTGCTGGCATACCTGTATCCATCGGTCTAACGGATATTTTCTTTTCTCTTCCGATACGCCTATATGTACAACCAAATAAGAATTGCTATTTAAAGAAGCTTCCCTCAGCAAACCGGAAACATATATCTCACACTCTGCCGGAATGCTTATTCTTATTTTTTTATCACTAACTGTCGCTCCCATACTTTCTGCCAGTTTCAGATCCCGGTCTACCTGATGCAAAATTTCGCTATAAGGCTCCTTATCCGGAAGCCATTTATTCAGCAAATGATAAGGGTTTTCTCTGCAATAGCCAATACGAAGAGGTATTTTCGATAGCCAGGCTATTAAAGCTGCTGGTAAGGGGTTCTGACTAAAAGTATTAAATATAATACAGCTATCGAAGTTACGCTCTGTAAGCTTCGCAATAAGAAGCAGAACTTCCTGCTGGCTCCCTGTTTCGCTAACCTGTATCCAGGGCATATCAAAAACAATAACATCGTCTATTTCGGCTATTAAAGGAACTACCTTACTGCCCATAGAAGATGTCAATACCGTAATTCTACAATTAAAAGATTCCTTTATGGCCCTTATAGCGGGCGAAGACATCAGCAAATCCCCAAAATTATCAGCTCTCAAACACAAAATATTTTTAATAGATTCCATCAGGATGCGTAAACCTCCGTTTTTATATTGTCTTGAATTCTCTTAATTGTACTGCTGGTAGACTTGTTATCCGTAAACGGAATAAGTTCTAAACGGCAGCCTATTTCGTCAATAATAACCTTTTCTGGCAGGTATTTGTAACTGTAATCTCCACCTTTTACAAACACATGCGGTTTCAGGGCTTTTATCAGTTGTATTGGCGTGTCGTCTCCTTTTTTTCCAAATGTCACAATGTAATCTATACTGGCCAGTCCATTAAGCACCTCTACTCTTTCCAAAAGGTTGTTAATAGGTCTTGCAGAACCTTTCAGACGCTTAATACTTTCATCATTATTAATGCCTACTATCAGAATATCGCCTTGTTCTTTGGCTTTAGACAGATATTTTACGTGTCCGCAATGCAATATATCAAAGCAGCCATTTGTAAACACTATCTTCTTCCCTTCTTTTCGGTGTTTGGCCACCAATTTTCGCAGTTGCACAAGAGATAAATGTTTGGAAGAATTAACTAATTTTTCTTCTATATCTTCCGGAGTGCATATAGCCGTCTTTTCCCTTTTCTGGATAGCAGCATGCGCCGCATGCATCGCCAGCGCAATAGCATCATTCACATTTGCACCACTTAGTACAGATAATAAAAAAGCCGAAATAAAACTGTCTCCGGCTCCGCTTACCTGCGGAGCTACTACCTGCTCTACTTCGTAATGTGAAATAAATTCCGATTGCCCGAAATGCGCAATCCCATCTTTATCCATAGTCAATACAATATTTGCCGCTCCAGTTTGCGCTGCCAAAAGCGCTCCCCATTTCTTCACCTGCTCCCTACGGCTTTGTGCATATAGCTCGCCGGTAATCTTTAAAGCCTCCTGGTAATTGGGTTTAATAAAATCCGGTTTCAATATCCGGTATCTTTCATAAGACTTCGCATCTACCATCAATAGCTTTTTGCTTAATCTTTGCCATTCCAATAATTTAGAAATCACCCTATCTGTAATAACACCTTTGTTATAATCAGAAATTAAAATCGCATCACAAGATTTATAGGCATTTTCAATATGCTTTATCAGGCGAGCTTCCGTTGCTGCATTTATCTTAGAATCCGTTCCCTCATCAAACCTAACAATTAGCTGACTTTCAGAAGAAATTCTAGTTTTAATTATAGTCTTTCTTGAAACATCTGCTATTAAATATTTATCCGCTATACCTGAGGTTTTTAACAAATGCAGGGCTTCTGCTAAGGCCCCATCTTTACCTGTTACCGTACAGAACATCACCTTAGCTCCTAAGGCGCTTAAATTAGCAGCAACATTGGCAGCACCACCCAAACAAGTATGTTTTTCATGAATATCTATAACCGGAACACTCGCTTCCGGAGCTATTCGCTGACAATTTCCATGAATATATTTATCTATCATGAAGTCGCCTATAAGAAGAATGCGTTTCTTGTTAAATTTCCTGACTATATTCAAAAGTTCCCTGTTCATCTCCTTTAAGTTTATACTGATAAGAAATATGTAATGAGGCTTCTAAAAAATTAGACGATATCCAGTTGGGTATCCTGTTCAGATTGCCATTTACCTGCCATTGGTCTTCATTTCCGTTGTCTATCAATAAAGATTTACAACCGGCGGCTTTACCGGCTTCTATATCGTCCAGGATATCTCCAATCATCCAGGATCTCGACAAATCTATCCGATGGTCTCTTGCAGCAGTTAGAATAAGCTGAGGATTCGGTTTTCTGCAATTACATTTAAGTACATATTTAGAAACTGTACCTTCTTCCGAATGCGGACAATAATAAAACCCCGAAAGATTGATACTTCTCTGGTCAAACAGCTGTCTAATTTTCTGTTCTACCCCAATCAGATCTTCTTCCTTAAAATACCCTTTGGCAATACCTGCCTGATTGCTGATGATAATAAAAAGATATCCCAGCTTGTTTAACAGTTCCAGTCCCTCCAAAACGCCCTCACTCAATGTAATTAAATCCGTGTTTACGTTATATGGAATATTAGGGATTATGGTTCCGTCTTTATCCAGAAAAATGGCTTTATTAGCTTCCATAACCTTTATATTTTTGATGCGCGTTTAAATAAGTACGTTGTCCGTTTACACTCAGCCTGGTATAAGGAATATTTAAAGGTTTTATTGAATTATCCAGACGTTCTTCGGCAACTACATTTTGCTCTATTATAGTACAAAGCTGGTGTACAATATGTAAATGGAGTTCTTGAATCCGTTGGGTACTTTTAGACGGAATAATGATATTATATTGCGAATGTCTGGCCGCCATTCCCCCATCCTTACCCAGCATGCTAATCGTAATTAATCCATTCTGTTCTGCCATATCAATAGCTTTAAGAATATTGTCAGACTGGCCGCTTGTACTTAAACAGAATAAAATATCCCCTCTTTGTCCATAGGCTTCCACCTGTCGGGCAAAAACATCATCATAACCAAAATCGTTGGCCCACGCTGTTAAGATAGCTGTATCTGCGTTAAGTGAAATAGCCGGCAATCCTCTTCTATGGCTCACTTCAAACCGTCCTACCAGCTCTGCCGTAAAATGCTGACTCTCCGCAGCACTTCCACCATTGCCGCAAACCAGAATTTTCTTTCCGGACAATAAAGCATTGCTCATTATAGTCCCTGCATTGTAAACGTCTTCTGCTATTGCGCGGGCCGAATATTTGAAAGTTGCCGCAGCCTCCATAAAGGCTTCTTTTAACGGATCTAAAAGATTTCTGCCCTGATGTTTTTCCTGCAAAACATTTTTGTACAGGCCAATAACCTGGTCGGCTATATGGCACCACTTAAATTTCCGCACATACTTTTGTGCAAAATCACCCATCCTTTTCACCAACTCCGGCCGGTCAGTTAATACCTTAATTTTATCGGCAAGCGCCTCCGGGTCCGAAGGCGGAACCAGAAAACCCGTTTTGCCATCCAGAACAGAATATTTTATACCGCCAACATTGGCTCCTATAACCGGTGTACCGCAAGACATTGCCTCTAGCGGAGTAATTCCAAAAGGCTCATACCAGGGTGTCGTCACAAACACATCTGCAGCACTATAATAGTATTTTAAGAGGTCTCGTTCTTTTCTGCCGGCAAAAAGTACCACTTTTTCCAGCCCCAAACTTTTCACCAGGTCTTTCAGTCGGTCTATTTCCTGGTAGCCTTGTTTTTCCTCTTTTTCGCCGCCAACTACAATCAGCTTATATAAGTTCTCACCTGCTTGAAGTTTAGACATGGCTTTAATAACATTGTCTATACCTTTTCTTGGCACTATACGTCCCAGTTGCAAAACAATTTTCTCGTTTTCGCCAATATTCAGCAATGTTCTGGCTGTTTGTTTCCTAATCGGATAAAAATCTGCCGGGTTAAAGCCACAGGCTATTACAGGAACCTTAGCTTCTTCCGCCCCGTATAGTGTAATCAGGTCTTCCTTATCTTGCGGACATTCGGCTATAACCGCATCGGCATATTTAATAATCTGCTGCTCTATAGCTACCCTTTCCTCCGGAAACCTGTCGTTTTCCTTCTGGAAAGTTTTGCGAATATGCCCCAATGCATGGAAAGTAATTACAAATGGTATCTGCAAACGCTGTTTTAACTGCATTGCTACCAGACCAGACATCCAGAAATTTGCATGAATAAGCTGATATTGCAAATCCTCCTGGCAGATAAAATCTTCCATTTGCTGCCTGAATTCAGTCATATAAACAAAAATGTCTTCTTTTGGAATAACTTCTGCCGGCCCGGCATCTACTAATATCACCCTAACTCCCTTACAGAATTGAGTGATTTGAGCAGACTCACCATCTTCTCTTCTTGTAAAAACATCTATTTCATACCCTTTTTGAGCTAACTGTCTCGCTAATTCTGCAACATAGACATTTTGCCCTCCACTATCCGTTCCCCCCAAAGAGGCCAAAGGCGAAGCGTGTTCGCTTATAAATGCAATTTTGTTTTTCATGGTAGGTGATTTTATTGAAAACTAGCTTGTTTACTTACTGAAACTTCTGAAAATAATTCTTCCCAATCGCGGGTAAATCTCTTGATATCAAAACGCTGTTCTGCGTATTGCTTAGCATTGGCTCCCAATTCCAACGCTTTTGTTTTATTTTCTATAAGCATGTTCATAAAGTCAATTAAAAAAGAGACGTCAGTATGTACATAGCCATTATATCCATTCTTTATAACATTTGGCATTTCTGTGGTTGCCAAACCAACTATAGGCATCCCTATGGTCATGGCCTCGCATACTGCCAGTCCCAAACTCGTATACCTTATGGGATTAAAGAAGAACCGGTATCTGGAGATAAATTCGGGCAACTGAGGATGTAACACCTCTCCAAGCCCAAAACCTTTTGTTCCCATACCAACCAAATCTACAGGCACTTCTTTCTGTACTTTTTCAAAGAGGTCAAATCCCAGTAAACGCCCCCTCTGTGGCAAATTATTAATGACAACAATTCCTTTGTTAAGTTCGCCGGTATAACTCGCCGTAGCAGGCATTACACCATGCTCTATTACCCTTACATCGGGTACCAGCGAATGCCACATCAGCTTATTAAAATGCGTAACATGAACCAACGTTACATCATTATTTTTTACAGGATGCACCTCGTTCGTCGGATGCCCCCAAGGCGGATCATGCTCCAGGTAAACCTTAGGTAACGCCCGCTGCGCTTCAGATAAAATTTCGTATTGGTCTACAAAATAGTTCTCGTCGGCCTGAAATAACAGCACATCAAACTCTAAATTTTTCACTTCCTCAGCTTTTACCTCTATCACATTGCTACCAAAAGGGAATGTATTTCCTCTGCCGCAATACCTGTCGCTTTTCTGATTGTTTACCGGAATGAAAATATCATAGTTCCCCTGCGATAAGTAAAACAAATAGCTACCATGTATGTGCCAGGTAAAAATCCGCATTCGCTTCCCGGTCGAGAACAAAAGTTTAGTCGTGTCAAAATCGGTTTGATGTGTCATGTTTCTAATTGCTTGTGCTAAAAATTTTAAATTACTCCTCGTCTTCGTCTTCTTCGTCTTCAAGGTCTGTGTCTAAATCGTTTCCGCGATAATAGTCGGCGTCGCTACCTCTAATCTGATCGTCGGCATCTTCATTATCCAGATTTTCCACATCAGCATCTGTTGGCGGCTGTTTTTGAGTCCCCAAATCCGATTCTTCGTTTTCGCCCCCCATTTCGTCAAACTCATCAGAGTCTAATCCTAATTGTGATCCTCCTGACGGATTTGATCCTGCTTCATCATTATCCCGATTAGGATTTGATTGAGGATTGGCATTGTCCTGGTCTAATTCATTTTCAGCATTTGAATTTTGCCTTCTTTGTTCTTCTAAATTTTCTGTGTTTTCCATGGCATTGTTGATTTAATTTTTTAAAAATCGATTAATTATGATTCGTATTTGAATAAACATGACCTTATTTAGAATGTTCGTTTGTATAATACCTGTTTTCCCGAAAGATTATACTTGTTTAAGAAGCGTATAAATACCCAAAAAGAAAATTGAATACCTGTTAAGTGCGCTTTACATTTTTACATGGATTATTTGGCATATCATTGGCGCGATTTCCTCATATCAAATCTTATGCTATGAAAAAACACAACATTATTGCACTGCTAATAGCTGCATTCACAATGCAGGCATGCCAAAATTCAAAGAGTGGAGCTAACGATAACCAATCAGAATCCGACACATTAAAAGAGTCTACCGTTCTCATGAACGAAAGCAGCCTGGAAGGCGATGCGGCATTTTTTGCTAAAAAAGCTGCTACCGGTGGCTTAATGGAAGTGGAAGCCGGAAAAGTAGCAATGGAAAAATCTAAAAACGCATCGGTTACCGACCTTGCCAAAATGATTGTTTCTGACCATACAAAAGCCAATGAAGAGCTAAAAGGCCTTGCCTCAGAGAAAAAAATAGTTTTACCTGCAGAACTGGATTCAGACCAAAAGTCACATCTGGATAAGCTAAAATCCCTAAGTGGTAACGAATTCGATCAGACTTATTTAAATATGATGAGCGAAGATCACCGCAAAGATATCCAGATGTTCGAAGATGCTTCCAAAAACTTAAGAGATAAAGATGTAAGAAACTTTGCCTCAAAAACACTCCCCGTATTAAAGAAACACGCCGAAGCAGTTGATAGAATAAAACTCAAATAACCAGTACTCCTACTATTCAATCGACTGCACAGAACGAGACCTGTTACCGAACAGGAACCTCGTTCTGATGGCTTAAAGTAAAATAACAAATTTCAATAACCTTCTATTTTTTACGCTTAAGGCTTCCATCTTCATGCATGCCCAAAGGGCAGAGAGAGTCACCTATAGTTCACAATAGCCACTGCCTTTGTTTTATCTGTCCTTCTCCCTCCGGGCTACTGTGTGTACACATCTTAACAGTCATCCTGATATAGTTTCCACCCTTCATAAATATTATAGAACTTAGCCAGTCCCTTTTGTAAAACAATCGGGCCAGGCTTTCTTTGTGAAGACCGGCCTTTCCAACCACCTAATCTGGCAATAATCCATGTGGCCCACTTGAGGGTATTTTCTGTCTCCGTATTTTTAAGTTTTTCGGTATTCCCTTCATATTTTCTATTGATCGATCTTAAGCATTCCTGCTCGTTCTGGTCAAATACATCTCCGATGGGCTGTTCATTGTCGTCCAGATAGCAGAGCATCATCTGCAATACCCTGAGACTTGCCATCATTGCCAGAAGGGTGAGCTTTCGGATGGCCCATCCCTGTTCCAGCTGGGAGCTTTCTATCCGGAAGCCCTCTGTCTTCAGCAAGCGGTGGATCTGCTCAATGTGCCAGCGTTCTTTATACCATAGGATAGCTTGGAGAGCGCTTTCCGTACTGGTTATTTCATGGGTGGTAAGTATCCGCCACTGTATACCTTTGCCCGTTCTGCTAAGCTCACGGGTTTCCACCACATATACGGGCAGCGATGGGGCCAATTCTTTATCCTTACAGCTATGGGGTTTTAAAAGCGCTGTTTTAAACCACTTCAATCCCATACGGGCAATACGCTTTTGGCTACCTTTCCTGATATCTCCCGGTACAGCAAGATCGTATTGGTGCATAACGGGCAGGCTGTCCAGACGGGTACTCATCTTTTGCCCTCCGGATAAACGCCGGTCATGTCGTGAGCGGATAAGTACTTCTACCTTCCCTTTCTGGCAAACCCCGAATAAGTCGTAGATATCGCTTTCGCGGTCTGCCACGATAGTGATGCACCTTGATTCTTTTAATAATTCCTTGCTTTGCTTAGCGGCGGCGATCCATTTATACGATTCTTTTGCTGCTATGGGTAACCGCTCGTACCCATCACGATCAGGGGCTTCCTCTGCTCTTTCCCAGGTTTTTATATAGGAATAGCCCAAAGCATGGCTCCTCTGTGCATCTACCACCAAGCTGCTATGGAGCATGAATCCCATGATATCATCCCGGGAGGTTGTACCCAGACCGCTCCTGGCCTTCAGGCGCCCCCGATGTGGGCTTAGGTTGAACTCTGTTGTATCCTGAATGCACAGCAGGTGCCTGTCTTTGCTCAATTCAGCACTGCGGGAAATTATACTGCTGATTATACCCGATTCACTAAAGCTCTCATTGTTGAACAGCCGGTAAAAGCTCCGCTGCTGCGAATCATCACTGCTTATCTGCCGTAAGCTGCTGCTGCGACCAATGATTAACTTATTGAGAACCTCCGAAGCGCGACGGTCAATTCGCTTATCTCCGAAAACACCTTTAAAATCAGGATTGCTATTAACAGTACTATTCATTTTTCTAATTTCCGGTTTTTTTATCAAACTTGTGTACACACAGTAGCCCTCCGGGAGAAGGTGCCCAACGGCGGATGAGGGTATTTATAAGTAACCTCAATATCGCTTTCCCACAAGGATTTCCGTCTTTATGGCCAGACGGGCCTAGTTCTTTCCCTACAGCTGGAAAGAACCAAAGAGCCGTCATCAATCCCGCTTGTGCCTTCACTCGGTCACCACATAAAAAACAGTTAGCGCTTTATTTTTGCTGGTAGTGTTTTATTA
>PJUE01000042.1_pt1 | contig 206466 bp, 182 predicted proteins | sample 1512171 | NCBI WGS metagenome assembly PJUE01 (sample SAMN08177674, study PRJNA422409) | Feces metagenome, whole genome shotgun sequencing project. | isolation source: Chicken feces (3) enriched on wood chips: alkali lignin treatment | host: Gallus gallus | place: USA: Madison | collected 2015-01-15
AATCCTTAACGACGTAAATACTAAGAAGTTGGAGAACATCGGGGAAGTGAGACTAAATCTAATTGCTGAATAATTGATTAAAAGAGAAGCGCTATAAGCCGGATTCTGTTGAAGCTTGTTATTTATCTACGCTTTACATTGCTGCAAAACTTTAGCTGCTTACCCCTCATCAACGGACGAGCCGCCCTTAACTGATGATATACTTAGCATTGCACCGCATAGAGTTTACCTGGTTTCACTACAGCCGAACTGTACATACTTTCTGTTGCACTTGTCCTATTTTCACAAATGACGGATGTTATCCGCTATGCTGCTCTATGGTGTCCGGACTTTCCTATCCAGAGTTAATCTGGATCAACAAGCCACGCTTCTCTATTGCAAAAATAATTAATAACTTTTTAATTCTTGATCATTTTCCTAGATAATATCAGTTCTCCTTCATTATAAACATTAATGAAATAAATTTGAGAGGTCAACCTAGAAACATCTATTCTTTCCTGTTTGGCCAAATCTACAGTTTGCTTCTTAATCAGTTTACCAGAAGTATCAGTAATTCTTACCTCTGCTTTTTCCGTAAAGCCGGATTTGCTTTCTATAATAATGAAATCTTCTGCAGGATTCGGATAGAGTACAAAATCAAATTGTCTTGATCTCAGGTCAGAGATACCTAATCCTATTTTGTTAATTGTCCAGGATATTGTAGAAAGATGGAGTGTGTTATGATTGTTGGTTCTTACCATAGCTGTATTATCATAAACGCTGAATAGAAGAGTATTGGTCCCCGTGTTCAATTGGGATAACTGTATTGTTAGATTGCCAATATCCGATGCAATGACGGAGTTATTCAATTTCCATTCAGATTTCAGAGTATTTGGAATTGGTAATATAAGATTGACATTGAGATCCAGATTCTGATTCGTATTGATAGCAGAAGAGTTGGAAGGTGTAAAACTATCAATAGGATTTTTAACTGTATGAATTTTTTCGATCAGTGTTTCTCTGCAGACATTGCAGAAGTCACGGTTCAGATAGCGCATCTCACAGTTCTGATGCGGGCGGTACCAGGATGTGTTCTCGGTAAATTGATAGATACCAACATTTCCTGTATTGAGCCAGTTTTTCCATCGAACGGTTTCTGTACTGGAATTTTTAGTTTTGTTCGGCGATTCGCCTGAGCCGGAGAACCAATATTCATCCGCAAGTTTTCCGAATGAATGTCCAAGTTCGTGGTAAGCGACATCGGGAGCCTGCTCGTGTCTGGACAGAAAGGCATAAGTTCCGCCACAGCCACCGTATTCTGTATCATTGCCCAGGATTAATGCAATATCGAACTCGGGAATGTTGGCAGCGAGTGTTTGGGTCACTTTACTGTTGCTTCCATAGATGCATCTGTGTGTACCACCATTATCATAAGAGGTATTAAGATAGTTATTAGGATTTGATATTGGGATAACAGGCTCCGTAACGTCAGAAGCTGTTCCCGGATGTTTAATCCCGCTTTCCGGAGAAATCACTTTCAGCGCATAAACATTAAAATAATTCTTGTAATTGGAATAGGGAGGCTTATTCATCAGATAATCCGAGACGAATGTTGCATCTTGCAGAAAAGAAGATTGCTCAGCAGCTGTGTAACCATCTCCTAAGATCACAAGGTTGATTCTCTTATCCTTTGTACCATTTTCTAGAAGCGGAACTAAGTCAAAAATCTGACAATAAGATAAATTATAGAACAATAAAAAAAGCAGGTAAAGATTTTTCATAATTATAGTTTGAGAGTATAAATAAGGTTAGTTTTATTATTATCGACTTGGTGGATTTCCAGTTTATAAAGATTTCCATTGTCATTGTACCGGTAAAAAAAATCAGGATTTTTGATGTTGCCAATTTGTTTTTCCATAGACGTTTCTCCGTAAGATTCGAATACGGGAGAAAAAGGATTGTCAATCACAGAGGTTTTATAAACGTCATTATTCTTGTCATAAAGCGTAATTCTGTAATGGGAAGCAGTAAGATCTTTTGCTGTTCCGAATTCTTCATTTTTAAAAAAGCCATTGCTTGTTTTTTTATCAACGAGTTTTATGATGTTTTTTCCATCTGCAGACTTTTCTCCCTCGAAGAAAAGATAAACTATTTTCGGCTGGTGGGTCTTCAATCTGTCTTCATTATTAGCATACGATTTAATGACTGAATGGCTACCACAGCTAATACAGACAGAGGAAATAAAACAAAATACAGAAATGGCAGTTTTATTGATAATCATCTATCAAATATAATTAATATTTTGAAGTAAACTTTAATAATCACTAATCATATTCATAAAAGTCAATAGTATTAATTTTGAAAGCAAAAATACATCAGGAAAAATAGAATATTTCTTATCTTCGTTCCCGGAATGGACAGTAAACAGAAAGATTTTTCTAAGTTAATAAAAGATAATCAGGGACTTATTATAAAAGTCTCCCGGCTTTATACCCATTCTCCCGAAGATCAGGAAGATCTTTTTCAGGAAATTGTGTTACAACTTTGGAAATCCTACGACTCATTCCAGGGTAACTCCAAAATATCTACTTGGATGTACAGAGTTGCACTGAACACAGCGATTACATTATTCAGAAAAAAAACGAAACAACCTCAGACCGATGAACTTCAGGATTTCCACAGTAAAGATTACCTGGAGGATTCTGATGAAAAACAGCAGCAGATATCTTTACTTTATAAAGTGATCAAATTGCTGCCAGATGTGGAAAGAGCCATTGTAATGATGTATCTGGATGATGAGCCGTATAAGGAAATTGCCGAAACACTTGGTATTACAGAAGTGAATGCCCGTGTGAAAATGAACAGATTAAAGAAAACATTAAAAGAATTAATGATAAAACATGCCTAATCCAGAAGATTTTGATATTGATGCTCTAAAAAAGACGTGGCAGGATCAAAAGATCTCTGACGGATACAATCAGGACGACATCGAAGTGATGCTCAACAGGAAATCCAGAAACTACGTAAAGTATATTTTGTGGATTAGTGTTGCAGAATTCATCATTTTTGGACTGGTCAATTTTCTGGCTTTGTTCTCCACCGATTTTCACAATGACTTTACCAATATTCTGAATAAACTCCAAATCAGGAACCAATCCGAGGTAGAGTTTTCCATAGATAAAATCTACAATTGGATGAAGGTTCTAAGCTTGGTTGTTACCGGAATCTTCGTGGTAGTTTTCTATGTCAATTATAAAAAAATAGATGTAGAATCTAATCTGAAAAAGTTCATTATTCATATTCTTAAATTCAAAAGAACCGTTAATCTGTTTATTTTCAGCAATGTATTCCTGCTGGTCTTATTCATCGGAAGTCTCGTGAGCCTGCTGACAATCACGATTCGCAGACAGAATATCCATGTGGATAATCCTACATTCTGGAGCCTGATCTTTGCCGTAGTTCTCAGTTTACTGATTAGTGTAGTTCTCATTTTGCTTTACTATAAACTGGCTTATGGAATTCTGCTGAAAAGACTGTCGAAGAATCTGAAACAACTGGAGAAGATTGATTCAGAGAAAGAACTTTGAGGATACATAGGCATTGTTTAAATTTTGGTTAAGATGACCTCAGAATTTGACATTGCCACAATTTTCCCTATCTTTGCAGCCATTAAAAAAGTTCTTTGAAAATGCTGGGAAGAAGACAAATCCGCGAAAAAGTTGTAGAAACGCTCTATTCTTATTACCAAAATCCGATCAAGTATGATGTGCTGCAGAAAAATATGTTCTCGGAGATCAACAAGATCTATCATCTTTATATCTACGAGCTTAACTTTCTGGTGGGACTGAAGCATCTGGCAGAAGATCAGATAGAGATCGGAAAGAATAAATTCCTCAAAACCAAAGAAGATGAAAATCCAAACCAGAAATTTGTCAGAAATCAGATTCTGAATCAGCTGGAAGATAATGAGGAACGTAGAAGCTTCACAGAAAAGCACAAAGAACTGAACTGGGATCCGAACGATGAACTGCTTGTGAAAACATTTCAGAGGATCAAGGCGGGAAAACGTTATCTGGACTATATGACTGATGAGACCATCTCATTCGAGGATGATCAGAAGTTTATCGGAAAGCTTTTCCTGAGATATATTGCAGAAAATACGGATCTGCATGACAGATTCGAGGAAAAAGAAATGTCCTGGGCAGATGATTTCCACATTGCCAATTCTATGATTCAGAAAACCATCGGTTTTATGAAAGAATCAGAAAATTCCCACACCCTGATCAGGATGCTGAAAGATGATGAAGATGAAGATTTCGCGAGGAAACTCCTAAGAAATTCCCTGGACAACTGGGAAGAAACGGAAAAGAAGCTGGAGTCCAAATTGCTGAACTGGGATCTGGAAAGAATCTCGCTGATGGACAGAATAATTCTGGTTGCAGCAATCACAGAACTGGATAACTTCCCATTAACAGCATCAAGAATTATTATTAATGAATATATTGATGTATCCAAGGTTTACGGAACCGAGAAATCCCATATCTTTATCAACGGAATCCTGGATAAGTACACTAAAGATCTTAATAGAATTTAACCAAAAAAATAATATTACAATGAAATCAATCAAAGTATTAGCCGTTGCAGCACTTTGCACGCTTGCTTTTTCTTGTAACAAGAAAGAAGAAAATTCCGCAGCTCAAGACGTGGATTCAGCTCAGGCTCAGACTGTTGTAGAGGCACTTTCTCAGCAGGAAAATCCGGAAGAAAGCGAATTGCTGAAAGAAGCGCAGAACAAACCTCTTACAACTATTGCCTTCAGCGAGACTGATTACAATTTCGGCGATATCAAAAAAGGAGAAAAAGTAGAACATGTGTATGAAGTGACTAATACAGGAACTAATCCACTGATCATTTCAAACGTAAAACCTGGATGCGGATGTACAGTTCCGGATTACACCAAAGAGCCAATCCTGCCTGGACAGAAAGGCAAGATCACGCTGCACTTTGATTCTGCAAACTTCGACGGCTCTGTTTACAAAGCTGCTGACGTATATATGAATGTAGAAAAAGCACCAGTAAAACTTAATTTCTCAGCTAACATATTACCATAAAATTATGCTTACAATATTTTTACAGGCTGCGCCGCAACAATCGATGACGCCAACACTTTTGATGATAGGACTGATGTTCGTCGGATTTTATTTTCTGATGATCCGTCCGCAGATGAGAAAGCAAAAGCAGGAAAAATCCTTCCAGGAAGCGCTGAAACCAGGTGCGAAAGTAGTCACAACTTCCGGGATGCACGGAACAATATTTTCTATCAATGAAGATGGTGTAGTTTTGGAAACACTTAGCGGAAAACTGAAATTTGAAAAAGCGGCGATCTCCAGAGATTTTACAATGGCCAGATTCCCGGAAACCTTCGGAGTAGAAAAAAAGAAATAATAGCTATCACATTATTCTAAATAAAAATCGCCTGAGATCTTGGATTTCAGGCGATTGTTTTTTATAAAAAATGATCATCATTTTACCACATTATCAATAAAATCAAGAACCGAATCCTTGCTCCAATCCATTGAACTATCTTCCTTTTTCAGGATTCTTCCATCTTTCCCGATAAGATAAGTTGTAGGAAAAGCGGAAGGTAAGACTTTCGGATCCAGAGGACTTTCTGCAATGTAAACCGGTGCTGTGTAATTATTTTCTTTAAGAAATTTTTTCACATCTTCTTCCTGATCCTGCATCGCAATCAAGGCAAATTCTAATTTGTGTTTTCTCAATTCATACAATTTCTCAATCGTTGGCCATTCTGTTCTGCAAGGCGGACACCAAGTTCCCCAGAAATTAAGGAAAAGGACTTTGCCTCGCAGGTTTTTCAGATTGGTGCTTGTAGTGTTGATGCCCTTTAGATCGATATTCAAAACATCGTCAGCAAGCATCGTCTCGTTATTGATTTTCTCAACCGTTGGACTCATTGCAATCTGTTCTGAGACAAAATCACGAAGCGGTTTTACCAATGCAAAAGCTGATATAATGACAATCAGAATAATATAGATCAGATTTTTTTTAAGAAAATTCATCGGAAATAAAATTAAAGTAATTCCAAAAGTTCCGCAATCGTATCAAAGCCTCTGTTTTTTGCATAATAAGTTTGCAATTCCACGTAGAATTGGTCTTTCGTGAATTCTTCCGGATTTGCTTTGTGCTTTTCCAGAAGTTCAGTTCCGCGTTTTGGTCTCGGTCCCCAATGCGAAATTTCATTCAAATCTTCATCCAGAAAAATAACAATTGGAATTGATTTTCCACCATTAACCAAATAGTTATCAATCAAACTTGGTTCCTGATCACGATAAGTAATTTTAACCTCAAACTGTTCAAAAAACTTAACCACAACCGGAATTACCTGACTTGCATCACCGCACCAAGCCTCAGAAATGATCAGGACTTTCCCGTCGAATTTTTTCTTTGCCAAAGTTTCAACCTGCTCAGAATTCGGAAGATATTTGTCCCACATTCTGTTCATTCTCTGGATTCCGAGTCTGTAATATTCCGCATATTCTGCTTCTTGCGTGTCTTTCGGATTTCCTAATCTTTCTCCGGCATCCCGAAGATATTCTGTGTAGGAAACCGCGTTGTCCCAAAATTGTTTGATGTCCATTATATTTTTCTGGTTTTATTGATTAAATACATATCTGCCAACACAAAAGCGGTCAAACTTTCCACGATAGGAACTGCTCTCGGAACCACGCAAGGGTCGTGTCTTCCTTTGCCTTCAACAATTACAGTTTCGCCGTTTTTGTTAATACTTTCTTGAGGACGCAGAATGGTCGCCACAGGTTTGAAAGCCGTTCGGAAATAAATGTCCATTCCATTGGAAATGCCGCCCTGGATTCCTCCGGAAAGATTGGACTGCGTGGTTCCGTCTTGATTGAAAAGGTCGTTATGCTCTTTTCCGGTCATTTTTGCGCCACAGAAACCGCTTCCGTATTCAAAACCTTTGCAGGCATTGATATTCAACATTGCTTTTCCGAGCTCAGCGTGCAGTTTATTGAAAATTGGTTCGCCTAATCCAACTGGAACATTTTTGATGACACAAGTTACCGTTCCGCCAATTGTATTGCCTTCTTTTTTGATTTCTTTGATTCTCTCAATCATTTTCTCGGCAGTTTCCTCATCCGGACAACGAACGATGTTGCTTTCGGTTTTAGAAAAATCCAAAGCTTGGTCTGGTTTCTCACAGAAGATTTCTCCAACCGAAGAAACATACGCATTGATTTCAATCTCGGGAAGAAGTTGTTTGGCTAATGCGCCTGCGACAACCCAATTAAGCGTTTCGCGAGCAGACGATTTTCCTCCGCCACGATAATCCCGGATGCCATATTTTTGGTCATAAGTATAATCGGCGTGACTTGGACGATAAGCTTGTGCGATATGATCGTAATCTTTGGAACGCTGATTTTCATTTTCAACAATAAAACCGATTGGTGTTCCAGTGGTTTTGCCATCAAAAATTCCAGATAAAAATCGAACTTTGTCGCCTTCTTTTCGTTGAGTAACAATAGCCGATTGTCCTGGTCTTCTGCGGTCAAGCTCTTGCTGAATCTTCTCAAGATTGATTTCCAAACCGGCAGGAAAATTGGTAATGATTCCACCGTAAGCTTCGCCGTGACTCTCGCCAAAGGAAGAAAGCGTTAAAAAGTTTCCTAAAACATTAAACATAGACAGAAGTTAGATGTTAGAAATCAGAAGTTAGACTTTAAACTAAAGATTTTCCTGAATTCAATAATTTCTTTAATACTTACAAATTTACGGATTTTAGAATGGACTAATATCTAAAATCTAACTTCTAATATCTATTTTTACAAAATGAATTCCAGCAAAACTATTCTAATTCTCGGAGCCAATTCGGATGTTGCAAAACAATGCATAAAACTTTACATTAAAAAAGGGTTTTATGTGATTTCGGCTTCCAGGAATTTAAAATCTCTGGAGAATTTTGCTGATGAAAATCATCTGGATCGATCCAAAATCGAGATTAAATATTTTGATGCAACAGACTTTGCATCTCATCAAAAATTTTATGATGAATTGACAGTCAAACCTAATATTGTCGTTTATTCAGCAGGATTTTTGGTGGAAAATCAAAACGCTTTGAGAAATTTTAATGGAACTTTCGAAATGATAAAAACGAATTACATTGGCGCAGTTTCTATTTTGAATATTATTGCGATGGATCAATCGAACAAAAATCTGGAAAGAATTATCGGTTTGTCGTCGCTTTCCGGCGTTCGTGGACGGAAAAGCAATTTCGTTTATGGAAGTACGAAATCTGCTTTTACTCAATATTTGGCAGGTTTAAGACAAGAATTGAATTCAAGAAAAATTACCGTCAATGTTTTGGTAAGCGGTTACATCAATACAAAAATCAATGAAGGTTTAGATTTGAATAAATCTTTAATGATGCAACCGGATTATGTGGCGAAACATATTGTTAATGCTGGAGAATCTTTCATAATTGTCCCCAACTGGAAATGGAAAATCATCTATTGGATTTTAAAACTATCGCCGGAATCTTTGGTGGCGAGATTGCCATGATCACCAATCATAAACCCACGAATTAAAGTGAAGTAACTCGTGGGTTCTAGAAAAATTTGATTGTTATCCGAAAATTAAAATCAGCAAACTGGCTGTGAATATTCTAAAAATTGTGACCAGAGGATAAACCTGCGCATAGCTTTGGATGGGAACATCATTATCCAGATAATTGGTGCTGAATGATAATGCCGCTGGATCTGTGTAGCTTCCGCTCATAATACCTACGAGCTGAAGGAAATTGATTTTCATAAAAAACTTGCCTACAATTACCATCACAATCAATGGAATAAAAGTAATGGCGGAACCATACAGCATCCAAAGCCAGCCATTGTATTCTATAAAATTTTCATAGAAATGTTCTCCGGCGTGGATTCCGACAGCCGCAAAAAACAGGCAGATTCCGAAATCTTTCATAAAATACGTTGCACCATTGTTGATATAGGAATGGATAAAAGATATTCCTCCATATCTGGAGATCAGCAAAGCCACAATTAACGGTCCAGCTGCAAATCCTAATTTTATAGGAATTGGCAATCCTGGGAAAGCCAGAGGAAAAGATCCTACAATGATTCCTAATAATAATCCTGCGAACAGCGAAAGAAAATCCGGCTCTATTAATTTTTTCTCTTTATTACCGATGATTTTTTCGGCTTCGGAAATAGCTTCTTTAGAACCGATGACACGGATCTTATCACCATAAAATAACTCCAGGGAAGGTCTCGGGATGATTTCTTTTCCTGCCCGGAAAATACGGGTAACCTTCAGGTCGTAAGTATTGTAAAGATCCAATTCAGATAATTTTTTATGAACAGCAGAAGTCTGAGTTACGAACAGGTTTTTCATTTGTAATTCGGTATCAGATTCTATAAATAAATCTGTGGATGGACGTCCCAATTTCTGAATGAACATATCTACATTTGCCTCTGTGCCTACAATCATTAAGACATCACGATCCTGGATGATGGTGTCCAGAGTAGGTGAGAATACAGATTCGGAGCCGCTGTGTTTCAGTCTTGATATAATGATGTCAATTCCAATTTCTTTCTGAATTTTATTAATGGTATTACCAATATATTCAGGATTATTGACTCTCATTTTTTTGTGAATCAAGGGTTCCTCCCGGTTGATTTTAGATTTTCTGAACATTCTCATTTCTTCATCTGGTCGCACTTTCAGGAAAGTTTTCGAAAGAATAATAGTAAAAATAATCCCGAAAACACCTAAAGGATAAGTGATGGCATAACCAATGGTAGGATCTGCAAAGGTTTTATCTGGAAATTTAATGCCCAGTTCTGCCAAAGTGTTTTTTGCAGCTCCCAAACCCGGAGTGTTGGTGACAGATCCGCTCATAATTCCAACCATATTCTCTATGCTGAGCCCGGTGGTTTTATGAAGAATCACGGCTATCACGCCTCCAAGCAATACCGTGGAAACAGCAAGCAGATTGAATTTTAGTCCTTCATTTTTGAAAGATGAAAAAAAAGATGGTCCCACCTGAAGACCAATTCCGTAAACAAACAAAATCAACCCAAAATCTCTGATGAAGTCCAGTATTTCGTGATTGATTCTGTATCCCAGATGTCCCAGAAGCAGCCCTGTAAACATTACTGCGGAAACCCCAAACGATATTTTTCCCATCTTTAATCTGCCAAAAAAAACACCAGATCCTATTGCAAGCATTATGGTAATCATGGATTGTGCAACGGTTGGTGTTTCTGCGGGAAGGAGCAAAGTGTGTAGCCAGTCAAACATTGGTTTTAGTATTAATTTTATACTACAAAGTTATTGGATATCTCTCAGTGTTTTGTTTTTAGGAACTGAGTTTTGTCAATTTTACATATTTTTTGATTGGAGAAGAGATTTTCCGGATTTAATTCAATTCCTGACAAAAAGCACAAAATCAATATAACTTATTTCAAAATTCTTTTTCTCTCTCGTTTCTCAATATAATCCAAAATGGCGTCTTTCGTCGTGAGCCAGTTTCTGCCTTCTTTGAAAGCATCAATTTTGCCTTGTCTTGCCAACAAACTCACATATTCTTGTCCGTAAGGAACCCCCTCTTCCTCAACAATCATAGAAATTGGTTGATAATCATCGTAAGTATTATTCAGCGAACCCAAATAAATATCCAAACTTCTTTCTAAAGCTTGAAAAATAAGCAAAACCAATTTAGAATAATTCCCATTATTGGCGAAATTTAGCGCATCATAATATTTTTTTCTATCGTTTTTAAGAATGATTGCGGACGGAAATCCTTCTTTCATCAAAAGTAAATTGAAAAGCAAACGCGCCGTTCTTCCATTCCCATCAAAAAAAGGATGAATCCAAACAAAACGATGATGAAATATTGCTGATTTCAAAACGATATTCATTTCAGAATTGTTTGTCCACTCAGTGAGTTCCGTAATAAATTCATCAATTTTCAAAGCATTGGACGGAACAAAATTAGCCCCGGAAATCCGTACACCCGAAGTTCTGAATCTTCCCGCAAAATCTTTTTCAATTTTCTGAAGAACCAATTCGTGAATATTCAAAATATCGGTTTCCTTTAAGATGTAGTTATCCGATATTAAGTTTTCTACTAGTTCAATGGCTTCCTGATGATTTACGGCTTCGAAATGTTCCCGCAAAGATTTTCCTTTAATGGTAAACCCCTCTTCAATAACCATTTTTGTTTCCTGCAAAGTCAAAGTGTTTCCTTCGATGCTGTTGGAATTGTATGTCCATTCAATCATCAAACTGTCTTTAATACTTCGTAAAGCATAAGATGGAATTGGGCGCAACTTGTCCAATTCTGCTTTTTTTTCCAGAATTCTTTCGAGGTGTTTTTCGATGCCTTCAAAGTGATATGGATAGTCCTGCCATTTCATTCTACAAATTTATCATTTTATTTTAATATCGGATAGTTTTATTTTTAATAAATCCGATATTAAGAATCATGATTCAAAAAAAGCGAGAAAAATTTCCTCGCTTCTAATATTATGATTTTAAATCTAATTTCAGTTCCAATTCCGTGAGTTGTTCTTGATGAATCGGTGCCGGAGCATCAATCATCACATCTCTTCCGGAGTTATTTTTAGGGAATGCGATGTAATCTCTAATCACTTCATTCCCATCCAAGATGGCAACCAATCTGTCAAATCCGAAAGCTAAACCTCCGTGAGGTGGTGCTCCGTACTTGAAAGCGTTCATCAAGAATCCGAACTGTGCTTCAGCTTCTTCTTTTGAAAATCCTAACAAATCAAACATTTTCGACTGCAAATCTTTATCAAAAATTCTGATAGAACCGCCGCCGATTTCGTTTCCATTAAGAACTAAATCGTAAGCATTAGCTCTAGCTTTTCCTGGGTCAGTTTCCAATAGATGGAAATCTTCGGTTTTCGGAGAGGTGAATGGATGGTGCATTGCGTGGTATCTTCCGCTTTCTTCGTCAAATTCCAATAATGGGAAATCTACAACCCAAAGTGGTGCAAATTCATTTCCTTTTCTCAGTCCAAGACGATTTCCTAATTCCATTCTCAAAGCAGAAAGTTGCGTTCTAACTTTGTCCGCATTTCCACTCATTAAGAACATCAAATCTCCGGCTTTTGCTCCAAATTTCTCAGCGATTTTTTTCAAATCTTCTTCAGAATAGAATTTATTAACTGATGAAGTTACAACGCCGTCGTTCTGGAATTTAATCCAAACCATTCCGGTTGCTCCGATTTGTGGACGTTTTACCCAATCAATTAATTCATCGATTTGTTTTCTTGTGTAATCTGCGCAACCTTCAATATTGATTCCAACAACCAATTCTGCATCATCAAATATTTTGAAATCTTTTCCTTTAACCAACTCATTCAGCTCCACGAATTCCATTCCGAAACGGATGTCCGGTTTGTCATTCCCATATTTCTGCATTGCGTTAGCAAAAGTCATTCTTGGGAAATCTTGAAAATCTTGCCCTGTAATATCTTTTAACAACGTTTTGGTCATTCCTTCGAAAACATTCATAATGTCTTCCTGCTCCACAAACGCCATTTCGCAATCGATTTGTGTGAATTCCGGTTGTCTGTCAGCACGCAAATCTTCGTCACGAAAACATTTTACAATTTGAAAATATCTATCCATTCCGCCAACCATCAATAATTGTTTGAACGTTTGTGGCGATTGTGGTAATGCGTAAAACTGACCCGGATTCATTCTGCTTGGAACCACGAAATCTCTCGCGCCTTCCGGAGTAGATTTAATTAAAACCGGTGTTTCAACCTCAATGAAACCTGAATCTGAAAGATAATTCCGGACTTTCTGCGCCATTTTGTGACGGAAAATCAGCTTGTCTTTTACTGGATTTCTTCTGATGTCAAGGTAACGATATTTCATTCTCAATTCTTCTCCACCATCGGTTTCGTCTTCGATAGTGAAAGGTGGAAGTTCAGAAGCATTTAATATTTTTAAATCAGAAACCAAAATTTCGATGTCGCCGGTTGGGATTTTTGGGTTTTTTGAAGCACGTTCGATCACAGTTCCTTCTACCTGAATCACAAATTCACGACCTAATTTCTTAGCCGATTCCAATAATTCTTTTGAACTTCTTTCCTCGTCTAAAACTAATTGTGTAATGCCGTAACGATCTCGCAAATCGACCCAAATCATAAAACCTTTGTCTCGGATGGTTTGTACCCAGCCGGAAAGTGTTACTTTTTCATTCAGATTTGCCAGCGTCAGTTCGCCGTTTGTGTGTGTACGGAACATTTTTTTAGATGTTAGATGTTAGACTTTAGAAATTAGATTCTTGCCTTCCAATTTCCGAGTGCAAAGATAATAATATACAGATATTTGTGATATAAATATCTAAAATATCTGTAATAAAAACGGAAAATATTCAATCCAGGCGCAGCGCGTGAGGGATAGTAGCGGAAATCCTTTTTGGTTTTTTGTTAAAAACCAAAAAGATTGCAGCGGATAGCCTGACCCGAGCGGTTGGGAAAGTTTTGGCGAGGGTCACGCCCAAAATATTGGCTATTTAAAATTTAATTCATAAATTCGTAATAATCAAATACTTAATTATTATGGGAAAAGGTGACCAAAAATCCACCAGAGGCAAAAGAGTACGAGGAAGCTATGGTAAAACGAGACCTAGAAAATCTTCTAAACCAATAGCTGTAACAGAAAAACCGACCAAAGTAAAAGCTGAACCAAAACCAAAAACAGCGAAGCCGAAAGCTGAAAAAGCAAAGGAAACCGAGGAAAAACCAAAAGCAAAACGAACGAAAAAAGCCGAAGAATAATCTTCGGCTTTTATATTTTTCAAGTTTTAATTTCTCGCAGATTTTGCTGATTGAGTAGATCTTTTGAAAATAAATCTACAATGTTAGGATATTCAGCGAGATAAATTTTAATTATTTCCCAAAAATGCTCCCAAGCAATCCGCCAAGTCCGCCTTGCTGAGATTGTTGCTGATTTCCGCCACCAAGGACACTTCCTAAAATATCGCCTAAACCGCCACCGGAGGATTGAGTCGCACTTCCAAGAACACTTCCCAGGATGTTGCTCAAAGGATCGTTAGAAGCCTGAGCCTGCTGAGAAGAACTTCCCAGGATTCCGCCTAACAAATCTCCGAGTCCGCCACCGGAAGTCACATTGTTTGCCTGCTTCTGTTGCCCGATATAACCCATAATTACTGGCGCCAAAGTTGCCAAAACCGGACCTATTTTGTCCATGGAAATACCTGTGTTTGCAGAAAGTTGATTTTCTACCGTTGCTTTTTGTCCTCCGAAAATATGATCCAGGATTGAGCTTCCTTCCTGCTCTCTATTCAGAGCCTGCGAAGGATCATTCAGGATGCTTCCGTCGTGATGTTTGTCTAAGGTTGCATTCAGTTTATCCGCTTCTTCAGCATTTTCTGATTTTTTCTTAAGATAACTAATCACCAAAGGTGCGGCTACCACTAGAAGTGCAATGATTTGACTTTTGCTGATGCCAAATTTGTTTTCAGCTTGTTCAGCGACTTGATTTCCAGCGCTGCCGGTAATAAGGTCTAATAGACTCATAATTTATGTTTTTTTTAAATTGAAGTCAAATATAGAAATTATTATGATACAGCTATAAAATTAATTTTTAAAAATCGGAACATTACTGCACGCTTCCCCGAACATCAGAGATTTTACAAGCGGTTTCAGTTGCTCAACCAATTCCACATAAGCATTGTTCGGAATCATCTCATCGCTACAGCCTTTTACCAAAACTCGTTTGTCTCGCATCTCAGAAAAATCATAAGTCTGGATAGCATTATGCATCAGCAAAACTTCCAAATCTTCTCTGTTTCCGAAAACAATTTTCTTCGCAGCATCCGTAATTTTGGAAGTAATCAGAAAATAAGCCCAAAGTGGAATGATTACATCTTCAGAACAATAGATATAAACATATGCATCCTTATAAATTTCCTCATCAATGTTTTTGATTTTCTCGCGGAAATCTTTTTCCCTCAGAATCATTCCTTCCCAAAGAAAATCCTTGATGTCGATTCCCAAACGTTTACCTTTCGGAACAAGGTCGGAAATATCAAAATTCACCAATCCGCTATTTGCAACTTTATTTACAATTTCTTCCATTTTCTAAATTCTAATATTTTTTTAGGAGCTTAATCCCGCTATCCACTATATCTTTTTTATCATTGCGAACGAAGTGAAGCAATCTTTAGAAATTACTCAGCGCAATGGCAAAAAAGGATGCCGCTACTATCGGGGCTATGGGATTTGTCCGTAAAATCGAATTTTCCCAACAATTAAAACTTTCCCAATCCTAATAAACCAAAATGACTTATTTTTGTTCAAAGTTAATTATTTTGAACGTAAAACTTCTTTAGATTTATCTATCGAAAAGACTTTCAAAATCTAAAACCCAGAAACCTTGAAATATTACATCATAGCCGGCGAAGCTTCCGGAGATTTGCACGCTTCCAACCTGATGAAAGCCATTAAGCAAAAAGACCAAAACGCAGATTTCCGTTTTTGGGGTGGCGATTTGATGCAGAAACAAGGCGGAACTTTGGTCAAGCATTATCGTGATTTGGCCTTTATGGGATTTTTGGAAGTTGTTCAGAATCTAAAAACCATCCTTAATAATATCAAATTCTGTAAAAAAGATATCTTGGAAAACAAACCAGATGTTTTGATTTTGGTAGATTATCCGGGATTCAATTTGAGGATTGCGAAGTTTGCTAAAGAATTAGGAATTAAGGTTGTTTATTATATTTCGCCTCAACTTTGGGCTTGGAAAGAGGGGCGTGTCGAAACGATTAAAAAATATGTCGATGAGATGTTGGTGATTCTTCCTTTCGAAAAAGATTTTTACAAAAAACATCAGGTTGATGCGCATTTTGTTGGACATCCGCTTCTTGATGCAATAGAAGGTTTGCCATCGATTGATGTTCAGGAATTCAAAAAAGAAAATCATCTTAACGATAAAGAAATCATTGCACTTTTGCCAGGTTCCAGAAAACAGGAAGTTTCTAAAATGCTGGAAACAATGCTTTCCGTGAGAAATGATTTTCCAGATTATCAGTTTGTAATTGCTGGTGCGCCAAGTCTGGATAAAGATTTTTATGAACAATTTGTGGATGCGGATGTTCATTTTGTTTCCAACAGAACTTATGATTTGCTGAGATGTTCCAAAGCCGCTTTGGTAACTTCGGGAACAGCAACTTTGGAAACGGCTTTACTCAATATTCCTGAAGTGGTTTGCTACAAAGGAAGTCGAATTTCCTACGAAATCGGGAAACGATTGATTAAGAATATCAAATATATTTCTTTGGTTAACTTAATTATGGATAAAGAAGTTGTGACAGAGCTCATCCAAAACAATTTGAATACTAAAAATCTCGTTGAAGAACTTAATAAGATTCTCGACACCAAAAAAAGAGATGAGGTTTTGAATAATTACCAAATTCTAAGAACCAAATTGGGTGGAAGCGGAGCAAGTCAAAATGCTGCTGAACTTATTGTAAATTTGAAATAATGGAATTAGAAAAGTTATTACAAACAATAGAATCTCTTCTGTCAAAGACTGATGTAACGAATGAAAATATTTCCAAAGCATCAGTTGGCTGGCATCTGGAACATTCGCTTTTGATTATCAACGGAAGTCTGAAAGGTTTAACAATGACCAATCCTCAATATTACAAACCGAAATTCAGTATCAAGAAGTTTGTGTTTCTCAATTTCGGAGTGATTCCAAGAGGGAAAATTAAGTCTCCAAAGCAATTTATTCCATTAGAAAATCGAACGAAGGGAAGTATCGAAAAGCTTTTGAATTTAGCTAAAGAAAGATTAGAAGCAGTAAAAAATCTCCCTGCAAAATCCTATATCACACATCCTTTCCTTGGCGACCTTGATAAAAAAACAACGCTTAAATTTTTAGGTCTTCATACCAATCATCATTTGAAAATTATTGATGATATCTTGAAATGATAACTAATACTCAGAAATATTTTATCTCAATATTGTCATTCCGTAGGAATTTCTAAAAGCATTTAGACAAACTTTCTATTTTATTTCTTATCTTTATTTCAAGACACTTCGGCTTTGCTCAGTGTGACAACCCACATCTAATTTTTTAATTTTTGACGTTGTCAGTCTGACGCTCTCGAAGACTTTAGCATTGTCAGGCTGAGCGGAGTCGAAGCCTTTCATAAAAAACACACAAAACACAAATGAACTTCAATGAAAAAACAGCCATTATTAATATTGCTGCTATGCTTTATTATCGGAATCCTTTTACAAGAGTTTCTTATACCAAATAAATCTATAGTTTTTCTTTGCTTGATTTTATCAGGATTTTTTTTGATTTCAATGTTTTTTAGAAATGCTTTTTTCCAAAAGATTAAGTATTACTGTTTAGGATTTTTCTTTTTCTCGATTGGTGTTTTTATTCATTTTCAGAATTCTCAACAACTGAAACTTCCAATTCTGAAAGAAAAAGAAATGATAATATTTCAATTGGATAAGAAACTCAATTCTAATGAAAAGAATAGAAAATATTATGTTGATGTTCTTGATATTTCAGATTTGAGACAAAAAGAAAGTCTTCCTTTCAAAACTGTTATCAGTATTCCAAAAGATACAGAAGCTTTGGATTTTAAACATTATTACAAAGCCGAAGTTTACATTCATCAACCGGCAGAAACTAAAAATGATTTTCAATTCGATTACAAAAAATATCTGGCAAGACAGGAGGTATATTTCCAATCTTACCTTCCGAATGATATTTTAAAAACCGAGAAACAATCCATTTCTTTTGAATATAAAATCAAGCAAAAAAGATTGAATGTTCTTAATCAAATCAATCATTCTTCATTGTCTCCGAAGATTCAGGAATTTTTGAAAGGAATTATTTTGTCAGACCGAACCGAAATGGATGTAGAAACGGTCAAAGATTTCAACCAAACTGGATTGACGCATCTTTTAGCCATTTCAGGCTCACATATGGTAATTATTTTCTGGATTGTTTTATTGATATTTAATCAAATCCTTCCGGTTAAGTTTAGAAAAGTTTCAATAATTCTGAGTATTCTTCTGATTTGGACATTCGCTATTTTTATTGATTATGGAAGTTCTGTGATGCGAAGCTGTCTGATGATTACGTGTTATTATATAATGGTTTTGTTGCAACGGAAATCGGATTTGTTGCATTCTTTGGCATCGTCGGCTTTTATTCTTTTGATTGTCGATTCTAATCAATTGTTTGATGTTGGATTTCAGCTGAGTTACGTTGCGGTTTTGGGAATTTGGTGGCTGACGAATCCAATTAAGAATCTTTTCAGAAAACCGAAATATCAAGCGGAAAAATTCTTTTATGAAATCTCAGCAATGACTTTTGCCGCGCAGATTGCGACTTTGCCTTTAGCTATTTATTATTTTCATCAATTCTCTTTTGTTTCCATCATTGCCAATCTTTTGATTATTCCGTTGTCAGAAATTATCATTGTTTCTTCTTTGTTGATTGTAGTTTTGATTGCTTTCGGATTGAGTAATCTTCCGTTTTTGTATCAAGGTTTTGATGTTTTTGTTGATTATATTTTGAAACTCATTCATTGGTTTTCCAGTTTCGAATCTTTAATGAATAAAAATATTTCGCTGAATATTTTAGAATTAGGTCTTCTGCTTTTAGCCATTTACTTTCTAAAGTTTTTAATCAAAGATATTTTCAATCCGAAGAATCTGCTGAGGTTTGGATTTTGTTTGCTGGCATTTTTCGTTGTCAGAATTTCATTTAATATTTATCAATATAATAAAGAAGAAATGCTTGTTCACAATTTTTACAAAGAGAAAATTGTAAGTATTAAAGATAAAGACCAAGTTGTTTTTTTGATAAAAGAGAATAAAAATGAAGACAAGATTCAGGACTTTGTTATCAACCCCTATTTGACTTCAAGACGAATAAAGGATTTTAAAATCAAATATATTCCAGCAGATTCAGAAGCTTTTGTTTATCAGGGAAATAAATTTGAGTTAAAGTAGTTTAGTTAGTATAACTTAACCATTAAAAACTTAAATTAATGAAAAACTTGATTTCATTTTCATTATCGCTTTTGCTATTCCTTGTTACAATGGCAATTGTTTCTCATCCTGGTGATTCTTCTAAACTTTTACTATTTGTTTTATTGTCAATAATTATTTGTGGATTAAGTATTTCTTTTATGGTATTTGTATTATCTAAGACTAACAGTAAAAGAGCTTTTGTTGAAAGCTTGAAATACTCTTTTGGAATAAGTTCTTTAATAATGATTCTTGGATATTTAACATTTTGTCTTCAACCAATAATTTTTTAATCAATGAGAGTTTTCTACAAAGTATTAGCGTCTGTCTTGCTGTTTTTTTCAGTTTTTATAACTTTTATGGTTGGAGCGGCATTAACTATAGAAGGAAAGAATATATTTTCTCCATATATTGACACCCAATTTGCATCTCAATATTCACCTGAAAAATTTGAATTAATAAAGATTGGACAAACTGTAGGCGAAGTTGAAAAGATTCTTGGTCAACCTTTAGATAAGAATATAGATTCTACAAATCACAGAACCGAATATTGGTACACATTGGATGGAAAATTGTCTGTAAATAATAAGGAAGGAGATTTTGCTTGGTATGTTTCAATTGTATATTTTGATTCCAAAGGAAAAGTAAAGTCTATTGATAAACAATGGGCTTATGATTAGAATTGATAATTCAAAATAAGTAATTATAGTTTTTATAAATAAAGTTTTGCATTTTTCATAAGAAATATGTATTTTTAGGAAAAACAAAAACTATGATGGATTTCTTTGTCGGGATGAGTACTTTACAGCAATCCTTTTGGTGGGTTGCCATTATTGCCAGTCTCATTTTCCTGGTTCAATTGATTTTTACAATTATCGGAACCGACTTTACAGACGGCTTAGGCGCTGACTTTGACGGCGATTTGGATGCGGTTCACGGACCTTTCCAGTTGTTCTCTTTTCGGAATTTGATTAATTTCTTAATGGGATTTGGATGGACTGGTGTCGCTTTTTATCACAGTTTCCAAAACCAAATGTTCCTTGTTATTCTAGCTGCAATCGTAGGCTGTCTGTTTGTGGTGATTTTCTTTATTGTCATCAAACAGATTTTGAAACTGACGGAAGACAATACTTTCAACATTGATAAGTTGGTTGGCAAAACTGCAGAAGTTTATTTAAGAATTCCTGAGCAGAAATCTGGTAAAGGTAAAGTTCAAGTTTCTCTTAACGGAAGTAATCACGAACTATTAGCGGTAACTGAAACAGAAGAAATCCTTTCAGGAAATCTTGTGAAGATTATCCGTGTAGAAGAGAAAATACTAATTGTCGAAAAAATTTAATGACTTTATATGGAAATGATTAATGGAACTTTTATTCTGATTCTAGTCGGGGTATTCGTATTATTTGTAACATTCTTGGCGCTGATTTCGCGCTACAAACGTTGTCCGTCGGACAAGATTTTGGTAATCTATGGAAAAACCGGAGGTAGTTCTGCCAAATGTATTCACGGTGGTGGTGCGTTTGTGTGGCCGGTGATTCAGGACTTTGCTTATCTGGATTTGAAGCCAATTTCTATCGAGGCCAACTTAACAAATGCTTTATCAAGACAGAATATCCGTGTGGATGTGCCTTGTCGATTCACGATTGCGATTTCTACAGAACCGGATTCTATGGGAAATGCAGCAGAAAGATTATTAGGATTGTCTCCGGAGCAGATTCAGGAATTGTCAAAAGATATCTTGTTTGGACAGCTTCGTTTGGTAATTGCAACGATGACCATTGAGGAAATCAACTCAGACAGAGATAAATTCCTTGATAATATTTCTAAAAACGTTGATACTGAATTAAAGAAAATCGGTCTTAAATTAATCAACGTTAACGTTACCGATATCAGAGATGAGTCCGGTTACATCGAGGCTCTTGGAAAAGAAGCTGCTGCGAAAGCGATTAACGAAGCTATTATTTCCGTAGCAGAGCAAACTAAAATCGGGGAAACCGGAAAAGCAATTGCCGACAGAGAAAAAGATACACAGATTGCAGAAACGCAAAGAGACAGAGACGTTAAAATCGCAATTACTCAAAAAGACAGAGAGATCAGTATTGCATCAGCCGGCAAAGATGAATCGATTGGTAAGGCCGAAGCGGAGAGAGACGCACGTATTGCGACATCTCAAGCCAACTCCTTAGCGGTAAAAGGAGAGAATGAGGCGAAAATTACTATTGCCAATTCCGATGCAGAAAGAAGGGAAAAAGAAGCAGAAGCCTTGAGAATTGCGACGGCTGCAGAGAAAGTTCAGGCAGCGAAAGCGTTAGAAGAATCTTATGTTGCGGAACAAAAAGCGGAAACTGCCAGAGCGGAAAGAGAACGTTCTACGCAACAGGCAAACATTGTAGTTCCTGCAGAGATCGCCAAACAAAAGGCAATCATCGATGCACAAGCTGAGGCTGAAAAAATCAGACTACAAGCCAAAGGAGAAGCGGATGCGATTTTTGCTAAAATGGAAGCAGAAGCAAAAGGTTTATTCGAAATCCTGACGAAGCAGGCAGAAGGTTACGACAAAGTGGTTCAGGCTGCAGGTGGTGATACCAACAGTGCGTTTCAGCTATTGTTGATTGAGAAATTACCAGAATTAGTGAAGACTCAGGTGGAAGCGGTTAAGAATATCAAGATTGATAAAGTAACGGTTTGGGACAGCGGGAATAACCAAGATGGAAACACATCCACAGCCAACTTCGTTTCTGGAATGATGAAAACCGTGCCGCCTTTGAATGATTTATTCAATATGGCAGGGCTGGAATTACCGACTTATCTTAAAGGTAAGGACGAAAAACAAGTCGTTGAGGTAAAAGAAGTGAAGACAGAAACACCTCCTAAAGCAGATGATGGCGCTGGACATTCTTAAGCTGAAATTCTAAAGAGTTATTCTAATATTTATAAACGTCCGTATCTTTCTCTGAAAAGGTACGGACGTTTTAGTAAAAACACACGTGTGTTTTGTTCAAAAGACACGAGAGTTTTGATAAAAAGACACGTGTGTTTTTGAATGCCCCTGCAAACCATCAGTTCATCGGACTTGAGAGAGGGCGTTTTTTGACTTTAAAATCAATAAAAAACCTCCTGAAAAATTACTTTCAGGAGGCTTGTTTTTATCTTACTTGTGGCGCAATTTTGTCACCGAAGAGTTGAATAGAATTCATCATCACATCGTGAGCCGGGTCACCAACATCCATATGTCCGATAAATCTTGTCAAGCCAAAAAGCTCTTTCATTTCATTGATTTTGTCCGCAACCTCGTTAGCATTCCCAATAAACAATGCACCGTCTTTACTTCTTCCACCTTCATATTGCTCTTTGGTATAAGGTGCCCATCCTCGGGTTCTGCCGATTCTGTCCATCTGGGACTTATAGTTGAAAAAGTATTGGTCAATATCTTTCTGGTCATCACTCACGAAAGTATGTGAATGGATGGCAATCTGCATTTTGCTTTCGTCGTGTCCGGCTCTCAGATATTCCTTTTTGTAAAACTCGATGAGGTTTTTGAATTGTCTCGGCATTCCACCGATGATTGCTACAATTAAGGGCAATCCTAACTTAGCAGCTCTTAGAACAGATTCAGGCGTTCCACCAACAGCAATCCAAATTGGTAATACACCATTGTTGAAAGCTCTTGGATAAACGGTTTGATTTTCCATCGGTCTTCTCAAGATACCGCTCCAGCTTACGTTTTCTTCGTTATTGATTTTCAGTAATAAGTCTAATTTTTCTTCAAAAAGCTGGTTGTAATCTGACAAGTCATAACCATATAATGGAAAAGACTCGATGAAGCTTCCTCTTCCCACAAAGATTTCGGCTCTGCCTTTTGATATCAAATCAATCATCGAAAAATCTTCATAAACTTTCACAGGTTCTGAAGAACTTAGAACAGTAACACCGCTCGCCAATTTGATATTATTGGTGATGCTTGCTGCGGCAGCCAGAAGAATCTCGGGAGAAGATACGGCATAATCCGCTCGGTGATGTTCCCCCATTGCGAAAACATCCAGACCAACTTGGTCCATCAGTTTTACCTGCTCAAGAATCTCATTCAATTTTATACTTGCATCTCTATATTTTCCGGTTTTGGTGTCTAGAGAAACATCTCCGAACATCCCTATTCCTAATTCCATAATAATCTCATTTTTTGATAGAACAAAATTACAGTTTCAATATTGGACTGGCATTGATGTAGGGTAATTTTGATAGTTGATAGGCTGAGGTTCTAAAAAAGGTTGCAATAGGGATAGTAGCGGATAGCCCGACCCGGGCTAGTGCAAAAGCGTTGGCGAGGGGATTGCCCAAATAACAGATTTATTTTTTCTTTTTGAGATGGAAATAGATGCTTTTGACAAGACCGTCTGCGACAGAAATCTTTGGAACGTAGATGTGCTTGATGTCTGCCCAGGTCATCACATTGTTGAAGATTTGTAATGCAGGAACAATCACATCTGCACGGTCTTCCCGGAACTGATAACGATGCATCCTCTCTTCTACAGCCAGGTTTTGCATTTCTTTCAGGTATTTTTTGATGACGGAAACAGGCATCGGCTTGCCGTCTTTGGTTTTGCTGAGAGAGAATATCTTATTAATGTTGCCGCCGGAACCAATTGCCACGACAGGCTTCTTGCTTTTAATTTTATCTTTGATTTCGTTTTTCATCTCTTCCCACATTGCCTGCGTTACCAATCCGTTCAGCAGTCTGATGGTTCCGATGTTGAAGGAATGCTCATACTTCATCTTATTGTTTTCATAAAAAGTGAGCTCCGTAGAACCACCACCGACATCTACATACAGGTAAGCAAAATCCTTGTCCAGACCTTCTGCAACGTGGTTTTCATAGATCAATGTCGCTTCCTCGTCGCCTGAAATGATCTCAATATTGATATCTGCATGTTCTTTTACAGTATCGATGATCTCCTGTCCGTTTCTGGCATCGCGCATTGCACTTGTAGCACAGGCACGGTAATGTTCCACTTTATATATTGCCATCAGCTGACTGAAAATCTTCATCGTATTAATGACCATCTGTTTTCTTTCCGTACCGATCTCGCCATTGATGAAAACATCGAAACCTAATCTCAGAGGGATTCTCAGAAGGTTCAGTTTGGTGAATTCTGCTTTTCCATTGGTTTCTTTCACTTCATTGATGAGCAATCTAGCAGCATTACTCCCGATATCTATGGCGGCAATTATCATTTCTTTGGTGGGAATTTAAAGGATAAATTTAAAGTAAATTCTTAATATTTCTGAGATTTCAGATATTTATATGTTTCTATTTGTGATCTTTTCTGATTGTTTTTATTGCTTTCTACATACTCGTTTCGCATATTCTTATCCAGGAGCCTGGCTTTCACATTGTCCTCCAGCTGGATATCCAGCATGGTTTTCAGTTCTTTTTTCAGGTTTTTCTGAAGGATCGGCGTTGCAGCTTCTATTCTGTAATCCAGGTTTCTGGTCATCCAATCGGCAGAAGATATGTACATATTTTCAGCTCCTTTATTGTAGAAATACATCACTCGGGCGTGTTCCAGATATTCATCAACAATGCTGATGGTATGGATTTTTTTCTTGAATTCCTTTTGATTCACGGCACAATAGATGCCACGCACAATCATTTTGGTGTGGACCCCGGCTTGAGCGGCTTCATAGAGCTTTAGTATCAATGTTTTATCACTCAGGGAATTGGCTTTGATAATCATTTCTGCTTTTCTTCCGGCCTTGGCTTCTTCGATTTCTTTATCAATATGGGCAATGATTTTTTCTCTCATAAACACCGGACAGACCATGAGGGTTTTACAGCTTTTCAGCGCAATAGCAGGATCAGTTTTCGGCTTATTGAGCGCAGTGAATACTTTGTTGATGTCAGCCATTATTGCCCTGTTGGACGTCATCAGCAGATGATCTCCATAGATCTTTGCTGTTTTTTCATTAAAGTTGCCTGTGCTGATGAAGCCGTACTGAATGGTTCTGTTGTTTACTCTTTTCTTGATGACACATAGTTTAGCATGGACTTTTTTATTCGGAATCCCGAGCAGGACTTTTACCCCTTCCAGCTCGAATCGGTCTTTCCATAAAAGATTAGACTCTTCATCAAATCTCGCTCTCAGTTCCAGCATTACCGTTACTTCTTTTCCGTTTCGCACAGCGTTTATCAGGGCATTGGCGATTTTGGAATTAGATGCCAGCCTGTATGCTGTGATCTGGATAGATTTTACATCCGGATCCATAGCAGATTCTCTCAGCAGGTCTATCACGGAATCATAAGAATGATAAGGGAAAGTAAGCAGCACATCTTTCTTGATAATGACATCCGTTACTCTCTGTTTATTGGTAAATTCCGGGTGTATAAAAGACGTTCTTTCTATGGGTTTCTGATAAGTCCTGAAGACATCCGGAAAATCCATAAAATGTCGGAAGTTATGGATCTTCTGCCCCGGAATGATGCTATCTTTTTTGGTTAAATTAAGTTTCTTGATTAAGAATTCCAGCAAGGCTTTATCAATTTCCTTATCGAAGACGAAACGGGTTGGCTTGCCTTTCCGTCTGCTTTTGACACCTTTTTCGATCTTATCTGCCAATGTTGTTTTGATGTCATTATCAAGATCAAATTCTGCATCCTTAGTCACTTTGAAACAATGGGCAGTAAAATCATCGTAACCAAAATAAGAGAATATATGCGGAAGATTATAGATGATGACATCTTCCAGAAGCATCACATCTTTCTGTTCCTTATCTTCTGTCGGCAGCAGGACAAATCTTCCGTTGGCCGTCACGGGAACTTCGATGATGGCATACTGACTTTCGTACTGCCATTCTTTCCTTCGCATCGCAACACCGATGAAAAGACTTTTTTCCCGAAGATAAGGCATCGGTTTGTTGTCGTGCAGCAAAATAGGAATCACATTGGATTCTACCTCTTCATCAAAATATTTTACTACAAATTCTTTCTGCTCATTCGTCAGATGTTTATAATCTTTGATAAACACTTTTTCCTTGGCCATTTCGCGCTGAACATCTTTCCATGTTCTGTCAAAATCTTCCTGCTGATTGATGACCAGCTTATTGATTTTCTGAAGAATCTTAGACGGTGCATCATAGAAAGATTCGGCAAGCACTTTTTGTTTGAAATCCATTGCCCGCTTCAGTCCGGCGACTCGAACGCGGAAAAACTCGTCCAGATTGTTGGAAAAAATTCCAAGAAAACGGATCCTGAGGTGTATCGGAACGCTTTTATCCATAGCTTCCTGCAGAACTCTGGCATTGAAACCAAGCCAGGTTATATCGCGCGGATTGAACTGTTGTGCCATCTGTGGGGTTTTGATAGTCTCAAAATTAGTAAAATTCATCGTATTAATTTGGGTTTGAAAACTACAACCTTAATGGTTTTTGTGATGTTTCGATAATGTCAATTAAATTTTAAATTGAAAAAAATATTTTTATATAAATGATTTTTTTTAGGTATCTTAAATTTTTAATAAAATTATCTTGTCATTTTGAAAAATTTAATACATTTGCTTCCCTTTTGTAAAAAATTAAAAAAAATGAAGAAATTTTTATTAACATTAGTAAGCGTTCTAAGTTTGAGTGCTTACGGACAAAGAACTTGTGGTACAACTAAAAAGATGGCAGAGTTCTTTGCAGCTAATCCAGAAGCTGCGGCTAACAGAGATGCTTTAAAAGATTTTTTAGTGAATAATAAATCTCAAGTCAACAAAAAAGCAGGAGTAATTACTATTCCGGTTGTAGTTCATGTGATTTATAAAAATTCTACTCAAAATGTATCAGATGCTCAGATCGCTTCTCAATTGAAAGTTTTGAATGATGATTTTAGAAAACTAAACGCAGATTTTAGTACAGTTGTGCCTTCTGCTTTTCAAGGAGTGGCTGCTGATATGGAATTAGCATTTTGTTTGGCTACAAAAAAACCAGATGGATCAACAACTAATGGGATAGAAAGAAAGCAAGTGGCTAGTAGTTTTAATTTTGATAATAATTATTATAGATCAAGTGGTCTAGTAGCTTGGGATACAAAAAAATACCTAAATATTTGGGTTGGTCCTTTTACAGATACTGATTTATTAGGTTGGGCGTACCAACCAGATGCGGCTGGGCAAGCCTATGATGGTTTGTGTATTGGGTATTACTGTTTTGGAACTATCGGAACAGCGGGGACAGATGGATTTCCGACATATAATAAAGGTAGAACAGCAACCCACGAAATCGGGCATTATTTTGGGTTAGAACATATTTGGGGTGAGGCCGATTATTCATTATCTAACGCAAATAAAAACAATTGTGGTAAATCGAATTGGGATGATTATTGTGCAGATACGCCTGCAACTTACTATCCACATTTTGATAAGCCAACTAATGTGAATAAATATACTTGTGTTTCTACAACAGCGGGAGCGATGTTTATGAATTATATGGACTACGTACAAGATAGTCAAATGGCAATGTTTACAAATGATCAAAAAACAATTGCGCAGAATACAATGGCTGGTCCAAGAGCTAGCCTGTTAAACTCTAATGCTTGCTCCTTGTTAGCTATTGGTGAAGTTGAAAAAGCAAACTCAATTAATCTTTTCCCAAACCCGGCAGTTAATTACATTTCTATTGCATCGCCTTTGGTTGAAATTAATGAAGTGGAGATTTTCGGTAATGATGGAAGGTTGGTAAAAAGAGCTTTTATCAAAAATGAAACAGACAAAATTGATGTGAAAAATCTTCCTGTCGGGACCTATTATGTAAGAACTTATAACAATGGTAACTTTGTTAAATCTCTGAAATTCATAAAAAAATAACTATCTTACAACTAACTATTACTACAGAGCTCCGCTATTGCGGAGTTTTTTGTTTGTGACAATTTGTCATAATTATGGACGTGGTATAGATGTTGAGAATTGCAGACTATAAAAATAGTTAATAACAAAAAAATAACATATAAAATGAGTAAAATAATTGGAATTGACTTAGGAACAACAAACTCTTGCGTTGCAGTAATGGAAGGTAAAGACCCTGTTGTTATTCCTAATGCAGAAGGAAAAAGAACAACGCCGTCTATCGTAGCATTTACAGAAGATGGTGAAAGAAAAGTGGGAGATCCTGCAAAAAGACAAGCAGTAACTAATCCTACAAAAACGGTTTATTCAATCAAAAGATTTATCGGAACTCACTTCAAAGATGATGCTTCTGAAATCACAAGAGTGCCTTATAAAGTAGTTTCTGGACCGAACGATACGGTAAAAGTAAAAATTGACGACAGAGAATATACGCCACAGGAAATTTCTGCAATGACGCTTCAGAAAATGAAGAAAACTGCTGAAGATTATCTTGGACAGGAAGTAACAAGAGCGGTAATTACTGTTCCGGCTTACTTTAATGATGCTCAGAGACAGGCTACTAAAGAAGCGGGTGAAATTGCAGGTCTTAAAGTGGAAAGAATCATCAACGAACCTACAGCTGCAGCATTAGCTTACGGTTTGGATAAGAACCACAAAGATCAGAAGATTGCAGTATATGACCTTGGAGGTGGTACTTTCGATATCTCTATCCTTGATTTGGGAGATGGTGTATTCGAAGTGTTGTCTACCAACGGAGATACGCACTTAGGAGGTGATGACTTTGATGATGTGATCATCAACTGGATGGCAGATGAATTTAAATCTGAAGAAGGTGTTGACTTAAAATCTGATGCAATTGCATTACAAAGATTGAAAGAAGCGGCTGAAAAAGCTAAAATCGAATTATCCTCTTCTCCACAAACTGAAATCAACCTTCCATATATTACAGCTACTGCTACAGGTCCTAAACACTTAGTGAAGACTTTAACTAAAGCTAAATTTGAGCAGTTATCTGCTGATCTTGTAAGAAGATCTATGGAGCCGGTTGCCAAAGCATTGAAAGATGCAGGTTTATCAACTTCAGATATCGATGAGGTAATTTTGGTTGGTGGTTCTACAAGAATCCCGATCATCCAGGAAGAGGTAGAAAAATTCTTTGGTAAAAAACCTTCTAAAGGAGTTAATCCGGATGAAGTTGTAGCTATTGGTGCAGCTATTCAGGGAGGTGTTTTAACAGGTGATGTAAAAGACGTCCTTTTATTAGACGTAACACCACTTTCTTTAGGAATTGAAACGATGGGTTCTGTTTTTACTAAATTAATTGAAGCGAACACAACTATCCCAACTAAAAAATCTGAAGTATTCTCTACAGCTTCTGACAACCAGCCAGCTGTAAGCATCAGAGTAGGACAGGGTGAAAGACCAATGTTCAACGATAACAAGGAAATCGGTAGATTCGACCTTACAGATATTCCGCCGGCACCAAGAGGAGTTCCTCAGATCGAAGTTACTTTCGATATCGATGCGAATGGTATCTTGAGTGTATCTGCTAAAGATAAAGGAACCGGAAAAGAGCAGTCTATCAAAATCCAGGCATCTTCAGGTCTTTCTGACGAAGAAATCGAAAGAATGAAAAAAGAAGCTCAGGAAAATGCTTCTGCGGATGCTAAGAAAAAAGAGGAGGTTGAGATCTTCAACAAAGCTGATGGATTGATCTTCCAGACAGAAAAGCAATTGAAAGAGTTCGGAGACAAACTTTCTGCTGACAAAAAAGCAGCTATCGAAGCAGCTCACGCAGAATTGAAAACAGCTTTCGAAGCGAAAAATGGTGATGATGTAAAAGCTAAAACCGAAGCTTTAGACGCAGCTTGGATGGCAGCTTCAGAAGAATTGTATGCGGCAGGTCAGCAAGCTCAAGGAGCGGATGCAGGACAATCTCAAGGTCAGGCAAGCGGTGCAGAAGATGTGCAGGATGCTGATTTTGAAGAAGTAAAATAAGACTAAACGAGTCAGGCAATATAGAAAATCCCCGAGCGAAAGCTCGGGGATTTTTAGGTGTCTAATATTCAGTTATTGTCAATTCAATTAGAGTATTACTGTAGCTTCATTATGGTTTCCAAAAACTCCACACAGTTCCATTGAATACCGCCAGCTGCTGTCTGACTGTATCGAAAACCATCATACCTGCTGTTGGATTTACGATATTAAGATGTGGACTGGCTACTTTTGGTAAAACCATTGCACGGTTAGTATCAGTAAGCACCATTATTCCATTAGTAGTATTGCTATCTGAGTTAGCGCCTATTGCAACTTTAGCACCAGCAGATTCCATTTTGTCATCTTGTAATGAACTGTCCAAAGCATTGTTGGCAGAAAGTGTAACGGTAGAATTGTCTGCTCTCACTACATTAACAGGATAGGTGACATTAGTGAGGTTGAACCAGGCACCATCTTTTCGGTATTTTACATTTTTATCCGAAAGATCGAAAATGAGGGTGCCGTTTTCTATTGTGCCCTGCATACCTCTGTAACCGACGCCGCTCTGAGCATCATAGGTAACAGGCTGGTTGCTTACCGTAGAGGTCCACGGTAATACGATTCCTTTTTTATTATCCGATGCATCATAAAACTCCAAAGAGATGTTTGGATTTGTTACTGTATTTGCGGGCTGTATTCTGGAAAGTTCACTTTTTCCTATGGCTACTTGTGCTTTTGCAGGCAAAAATAAAATTAAAGCAACCACAGCAGTAATATTTTTGATATTTCTCATTTTAATTGTTCTATTAAACCTTCAATGCCTTGTGGGCATCGAAGGTTGATTGTTGTTTAATTTAAGTCCGTATTTAAAATCTTTCAAGATTAACTGCTTAATCCGGACAGGTTTGCGTTTCAAAACAATGCCATAGCGGATTGGTTTCACCATCTTTCACAGCATATATTTTAAGACATTTTGCCTCTGCGTCATACACCATCATTCCAACTACAGGATTGGTAATATTAGCAAGCGATGCAGTAGTCGGAACTCTATTGATCACAAATCCTTTTTCTTTAGATTCCAAAACCGTCCAGGCGCTTTGTCTCGCCATAGGCCAGTTGCCATTATTTGCACCGGCTCTTGATAATGCCGTAATTCCATGTTGAGAAGGAATATTATTTCCCGCATCCGTTACTGCTGGTTTATAACAATAGCCAGGATTTACTGTAATTGTGAATGTCTGAATGGGTGACGTATCAATCCCTCCATTATCGGTACCTCCATCATCCTGAATCCGCACGCTTACCAGAGCTGTTCCCGAAGCATTCCCGGCTATGGTGTACTGTAACTGTCCAAGTGCCGTGATGGTAGGCTGAACACTAAACAAACTGTTATTGTCATTAGTAACGATAAAGCTTAGAGATTGTAAGGACTCATTAGCAGGTCCTTTACTAAGGTTAGTAGCCCATCCTGCTACGGTGTAAGTTGTAGCAGAAGAAGTCTGAGGATTTACCTGATTGGCACCTTTTGTAAAGGAAGGTGCATCATTTACAGGATCTACAGTGACTGTAATATTGGTCGGGTTGGATTTATATCCTGATGAGTTTTCTACTGTATAAGTAATAGAATCATTACCAAAATAATCCGGTACCGGAGTGAAAGTTACATTACCATTGTTGTCAACAGTCCACGTTCCGTTAGCTGTGGTATAGGTCGTTTGTCTTCCGGCAGTTGCTGGATCCAGATCTACGCTGGCTCCAACTAATGAACCTGAAATCGGTGAATCATTTGTTAAGATGTTGAATGTTATTGACGTGTCTTCCAATGTGCTGACATTGTCCGGATTAGCAGTAGGATTACTAAGAGCAATTCCAAAATTAACATTGGTATTATTGGTATTGTTTCCGGCAGTTACCGTAAGATAACCAAGGGTAGAGTTTCCACCTGTAAGGGTGTTTTCGTCATTATTATCAATGGCTCCATTGAAAACAGCGCCTGCAGGCAGATCGGAAGTTGCAGGTACTGCAATTCCATCACCATAAGGGGTTGTTTTAATATAAACACGGTAATAATTTGTAGCTGTACTGGCTAAATACGAAAATTTATAGGTCCCGTCCGGAGCTATCGTTACCGAAGAGATTGCACGGTTTGCTGCAGGGCTTCCGGTTGTTGCATTTTGCGTCAATATAGCATACAATTGCTGTCCTCCGATTTGCGAGATCGGGGTACCGTCTACTTTTCCTGAACCAGATGAGCCGTCTTGATCATTATAAACTGTTCCTGAGATTTCATTGTTTACATTATTGGTAATGGCGATCTGACGACATACTTGTGTTCCGTTTCCACAATCATTGGTTGGTGTTGCACAAACATTATAAACATTATTCTGTCCGGCATTGTTAAAATCGACAAGAATTGTATCTGATCCCTGTCCTGATGTAATCGTGGCGCCGGTTGGTACGGTCCAGGTATATCCTGTGGCACCTGAAATTCCCGAAATTTTAAAATTTACACTGCTCTGATCATCACCAAAAGCACCATAATGAACTGTAAAATATACATAGTCTATATTTGCTGTTCTGGTGGCAGTTGCATTATTATATACCTGAATCCGAAGCTTTGCATTCGTGAAATCCGAAGCCTGCCACGTCGTTCCCCAGAGATCCATTGTTCCTCCATAAGTTACTGTTGCATCAGAGCTTGGCCAGTATGTTCCTATATTTGCCTTATTGTCCCCAACAGCTATATTATTTTTCAGAAGCTGAATCACATTATCTCGTATACTGTTTGTATTAGAAGCATTTCTTTCTATACCAATAGTAATTCCTGATATAGAATTTCCTGTTGGAATAGTAATGTTAGGAAAAGGAATTTCTAAATACTGTGAAGTCCCGCCGTTTGCGGCAATATTCGTGGCTGATGCATTGGCATTGTTGGTAGTCGAAATATTAGTCAAACCGCCCCATATTGTACCGCCAGGAGCGGTATTGCTTGCAGCAGTATTAGGTGCTGCCACATTTCCGGTATTGTTATTGGTTCCATTAGTCCCTGTAGTACTGGAAATCACACCGGTACCGGTTATAGTTGCGGCAGAGGATATAGTAGCGGTTACAGGTGTACGTCCGGATTCACAACCTGTATCCGGATTGTAAAAAGATACATAATAAGTCGTGGTGTTGGATATGTAAGGTGTGGTAAAAGATGCTCCTGTTCCCAATGGAGTTCCCCCGCTGGAACCTGCGTACCAACGGTATTGCTGATTACCTTGTGCGCCACTGGCTGTAAGTATTACTGTACCGGAATTACATCGGCTGGAGCCGGTTACATTGACCGGATCAACATAAGCGGTATGAGAGGCAGAAATTGTATCTTCATACAATCCCGGAGCCGCAGCAGTTGCAGTATTTACAATAGTTCCCTGAGCATTACAGTTTACATTAACATCGAAGCTTATAGTAGCTTTAGCGCCTGGCAGCAACGTGATGTTATCTCCGCTCACAATTACACTAGAAGGTACGCCATTTAATAGAGTTCCTCCAGATGCGTTGGTCTTGTTTTGGGCAACTTGTGAAAGTGTGTATTGCAATATCAAATTATCCACGGCAGTTGTTTTTGTACCCCAATTACTTCCGCTGGAATTGACAAGCCTTATACGGGTATCTGCTGTTAGAAAGGCATCACCGATAGTTCCGGTGAATGTCCCACCTGTGTTTCCGCTGATTGAGCCTATCGAAACATAAGCTGATCCGTTAGAAGATGCCTGAACATCAAGTGTTCCGGTTCCGGTACCACTATGGGTATAAGTAAATGACAACGTTGCATTGCTTGCTCTTGAAAGATTAACTGTTCTTTCAATACCTATTCCGTTTGATAAATTTATAAAACTCAAAGCATTGGAAGAAATTCTAATCTGTCCTGCGTTTGGATCTGTGGTTTCACCTACTTCAGTCCATTCGTTTTTCCACCAGGATATTCCGTTATTACGGGCATAGGATACAGAGTTAAAGTTATCAGCAACGTTTTCGCTAAGACTTATTGCAGGTACAGAAATAGACGTTGTATTAGGAACATAAGTCAATCCTGCCGGCAGCGGGTCTGTAAGTGTAACATTCTCTGCAGTGGCACCAATATTATCCAGGACAACGGTGTATTTTCTTGTAGTCCCAGCCACAAAATTATTGGTGTCTGCGTTTTTAGTAATATACATTAGCTTCACAGGGTTTCTCACAGTGGTCGGATTGCTGAAGCTCCCCCCTGCGGTTCCGAATTGGAGAGAAAACTGGCGGCTTGATCCGGCATTAGTTTTACCTAATGAAAATGTAACTTTGGTATATGGAAATTTGTATTGCGCAATAACAGCTGCGGTATTTTCAAAATTGATCCCATCAAGCTCTCCGGAAATACCTCCAAATCTTGTTCGTCCGGAAGGCTGTTGGGTAATGGTCAGACCACTGGTAGCATCTATCTGATATGTGGAATATCCTCCTATTTCAACAAATTCGCTGCCGTCAATATCGGCTGCCGTAAAAAAGTATTCGGAAATATAAGCTCTGTGATTGGTAGTGACCTCATAGAACTCAAGCTCAAACAGAATATTCCCACCTGCGGCTGTTGTGGTTATCCTTGGCTGGAATCTGCCTGGAAGCCCTGTTCCGGCGGTTTCGTCATCCAACATTGTTAAGGACGCAGTACCATTAACTTCTTTAATGGTAAGAATACCATAGATGGTAATACCATTGGTCGTGATGAGATTGTCATAACGCCAGACAGAGCCTGCTGATAAACCGTTGTTCCCCGTATTTGTAATCAATGTACGGTTGGCATTAAGGAAGTTAAGATTCTGTCCCGGTACGGTAAGAACAAAAGAATTGGGTTGCTGCGCAGAGAGCGAAATACTGCTCAGTATTATAAAAAACGAAAATATCAAAAGCAGCTTCTTTTCTGCATTTTTTCTAAATTCATCAAAAGTATAGTTTTTCATTATTTAGCATAAAAGTCTTGCTTACCCTTCCGATAAAAGGGTATGCTGATTATAAAATAAAAATTTGTCTGACTGTAATTATGAGATGTCCTAATTACATTAATTCCTATGATAACATAAAGGGAGGAGGACGTGTTCTGGAATTTCCACCGTTGCGGTTATGCAGGAATCGGATCTTGTAAAAGTTCCGTTCTTCTTTATAAAAATAATTAGAAATGAAAATGCAGGGCAACGCATAGAGCTCAAACTTCCAGTGCTGATCCGGCGGAATTACAGGTCTTTTACCGGAATCTGACGCTGTGAAATAATGACTGTTGCCTTTCTTCCATTGATAAGCAAGCCAGATAGCATCGTCAGAATGTGATTTTTGAGTTAATTGTTTAGAAGCTGTCTTCTTTTTTTGCTGCTTCAGCTTAGCAACCTGAGCAATCAGTTTTTTACTTTTTTTGGAGGCAGAAGACTGAAGTAAATCTTTTGGTTCTGTGGGAGTAACCTTGATATCCCCGGTAATAACCGCATTTTTTTCTACATAAAAAACCGTACCTTCAGCAATATGAATCTGACTGTAACTGTTGACGAAAAAACAAAGAAGGAAAAAAGATAACAAGAATTGTGTTATCTTGTTTTTTTCTATCATTTAGTGTTGTGGTTTGTGCAAATTTACATATTTTTATTGATATGATTACATATTTTAAAATAATAATTGTTTATAATGAGTAATTCTAAAATTATATACTCTAAATTATCACTAAAAATGCTTTTCTAATTATCTTTTGAAAAATATTAACTTTTGTTAATGTCTTAATAAAAAGTCATTAATTTTTAATTCTATTAATAACAAATCATTAGAATAAAAGTTATTTTTATAATATTCTGAATTATTCCATTTCGTTGGCAACCGTATTTTTTCGTAGATCACAAATGAATATCTTTGCAATCCTAAACAACAAAAAATGTTTTCAAAAATTACAGTTCACAGAGTCGGGAATAAAATCAATGGAGAATCTTTAACGCTTTCTCAGCAGGAGCTACAGCTGGATGAGGAGATGAAAGAATTATTGGGGAATTACTTCATCAACGCTTTCAAATCTGAGGAGCAGTTTCAGTTTTACAGCGATTCTTATTTGGTCAATAATCCCGTTTACAGTTCTATTTCTGAGATTTTTGAGGACAAATCAAAGTTCCAATGGGAATCCGAAAATATTGCCAAACATCTGTTCGAAGCGGCAGAAAATCCGAGAGTTCAGGCGGGGGAAATGTTTCTGGTTTATTTCGAAGGCGAAGTTTTCGAATCTGCAGATGGCAAAAGCGAAAAGACAGATTCTATCGGGATTTTCAAAACTGAAAAGAGAGAAGGTTTCCTGAAAATTAATCCTCAGGACGAATCTTTTGAAATCGAAAGAGACTTCGGAATCAGCTTGTCGAAAATCGATAAAGCGGCCTTGATTTACAACAGCGAAAAAGAAAGTGGCTACGTTTTATCCGTCATCGATAATAATAAAAACGGCGACATCTATTATTGGTTTGAGGATTTCCTGAAAGTTAAACAGCGCGACAACGAGTATTTCCATACTCAGGAGACTTTGTCCGTTTATAAAGATTTCATCACTCAGAAATTGCCGGAGGAATTCGAGGTTTCCAAAGCTGACCAAGCGGATTTCTTGAACAAGTCCATCAATTTCTTCAAAGAAAAAGAAGAGTTCAAGTATGATGATTTTGTGAAAGAAGTTTTGCAAGATGATACGGTGATAGAAAGCTTCTCCAACTTCAAATCTGATTATGAGCAGGATATGCAAATCTCGATTTCAGAAGATTTCCCAATTAACAATCAGGCGGTTAAAAAGCAACAACGCTATTTCAAATCCATCATCAAACTTGATAAAAATTTCCACATCTACATCCACGGAGACCGAGACAAACTGGAAACCGGACAAGATGACAAAGGGAAATATTACCGTTTGTATTTCGATGAAGAGAAATAGAATTTTGAAACAATTCGATATAATTATTCTCGCAGATTTGTCAAATCAAGCAGGTTTTTTAGAATCATCTGCAAAATCAGTTAAATCAGCGAGATTTTTTTACATTCTTTTTAAAGTCTAAATATTTTTAGAATTTAACATAATATTAGATTCAGTTACAAAAAATTTCTACCTTTGTGGATATGTTGAACAAGAAAAACAAGAATTTTCAGAAAACCATTTCGGTATTTTTTGCCGTGATGTATGTTTTTGTGGTTTTGTTTTCTTCAGAATTACATAACCACAAGGGCGAATCTTTTTTCAAAGATTCTGGTTCTAAAAAAACAGAAAAGTCTATTGCGAAGGCGCTTTTCAGCGATCAATCGGGCGACTGTCTGGCTTGTCATTTTTTGGCAACGGGCAACACGCTGGCTCCGGAGCAGTTCACTTTCCATTTTGAGAACCACACACAAGAAACCGAGCAGATCATCTCCGCTCAGGAAAAAATCTGGGAGCAGACCAGATTCACTTTTCAACTCCGCGGTCCACCCGCACTTTCCTAAATTCCATTTTTCTCAATCATTACATTGAGAACATTTCTTTGAATTAATTTATCAAACCATTTTTGACTAGAGACGAAGTCTCAGCGTATCAGAAACATAAAGTTGACTCTTTTCCAAAAGAGACGAAGTCTCGGAATATCGGTAGCATAAATATCAACCATTTGAAGAGAGACGAAGTCTCGACATATTGGTAGATATTAACCAAGAATTATTTGGGCAGCTATTTCCGCGCTCCGTTCCCGCTATTTTTTGCCAAGGCTAAGTCCATTACAAAAAATGAGCTCCACTCAGCTCGGGCTGCGAGATTCCAATTCCCAAAATGGTTTCCACTTTAATTTCAAAGATTTCCACTTACTTTTTACATTGTACAAAGTACATTATACAATTCAATCAATGAAACACATTATAAATCTGATGTTAGTCTTTTTCGGACTCGCATTGGTATCTGCGCAGAGCTATTCTGTAGAAGGAACCGTTCAGGATTTCCACGACAAAACGATGCTGGAAAATGCGACTGTCAAATTGGGAAACTCAACAACGAAAACCGATAAAAAAGGAAGGTTTTCGTTCAGCAACATTCCTGCAGGCACGCAAACATTGGTCGCAAAACATCCGCTCTGCGACGATTATACTGAAAATGTAAAAGTTGACAGAGACTTGCATTTGGCGATCACATTGGAACATCATACAGATGAGATAGAAGCCGTAACCATCCACGTAGATCATAAAACCAAAGGTTCTGTGATTATGAAAACGCTGGATAAAACCGAGATCGAAAGAAATTCCACAGAAAATCTAGGAAATCTTCTATCGAGAATTGCCGGCGTAACCGCATTGAAAACAGGAAATAACATTACAAAACCTGTCATCCGCGGATTGTACGGAAGCCGGATTTCTATCCTGAACAACGGTGTGAAAATGGCCGAGCAAGAATGGGGAGTAGAGCACGCTCCGAACATTGATATCAATGATTTTGAACACATCGATGTCGTGAAAGGAGCTTCCGCTTTGAAATATGGGAATGAAGGTGTTGGCGGTGTCGTAGTTTTAGAACCTGCGATTTTACCAAAGAAAGATACAGTGATGGGCAACATTCGACTTTCCGGAATTTCCAATGGAAGAGGAGGCGAGCTGGGCGCGACTGTCGTCAAATCTTGGGAAAATCAATGGTTTGTAAAATCGGGCGGAACTTACAGAAAAACGGGCGATCAATACATCCCGCATCACACGTTGCAGAATACTGGTCAGGAATTCAATTCTTTTAATTTCTCGTTTGGGAAACGTAGCTTTCTTCAAGGTTTTGATGTGTCGTACAGCGGAACCAATCAGGAATTCGGGATTTACAGAGGCGCACATCTCTCGAGTCCGGAGGATTTTTATAACGCTGTGAATTTTGGACAACCTTTTTATTTGGACAATTTCAGTTATAACATCGATAATCCAAAACAAGAAGTCGTACATCATATTGCGAAACTTTCGGCTTACAGACGTTTTGCTGATTTTGGAAAGTTAACTTTTCAGTACAGTTTTCAATTGAATCGACGAAAAGAATATGATATCCGAAGAGGCGAGTTGAGCAATTTGCCGTCGATGGATTTGAGATTGATCACGCATTCGGCGAGTTTGGTTCATTTAATCGAACGTTCAGATTGGAGTTTGGAAAGCGGAATTTCTGGAACTTTCCAAGACAACTTCCCGAATCCAGCTACGAAAGCAAGACGTTTGATTCCGGATTACTACAGATATGACGCTGGGATTTTCTCAGTTTATAAATATCGATTTAATTCAAAACTGAATGCAGAAGCTGGAGGGAGATATGATTTCAGCCGATACGATGCATACAAATATTATGATTCTGACAAATGGAATTCTAACTACGCAAACCTTTTTCCGGACTTTGTTGTCAGCGAATCGGGAAGCAGAACTTTGACTCGTCCTATTTTGGATTATCATAATTTCTCTGCGAATGTCGGTTTAGATTATAAACCAACTCAGGATTTTGAATTCAAATTAAACCTTTCCAGAGCGGACAGAACACCAAATCCGGCGGAATTATTCTCGGACGGATTGCACCATTCTGCGGCGATAATGGAAGAAGGAAATCTTGACATCAAAAAGGAAACGGTTTACAATGTGAATCTTTCTTTGGCAGGACATTTCGGCGTTTTGAGAGGGCTTCATATCGAAGTTAGTCCATATCTAATGAGATCGGATAATTTCGTTAACCAAACCCCGACGAGTGTTTTGAACACGAACCGGGGCGTTTTTCCGGTTTGGAGTTATCAGCAGATCAAAGCGAGGATTTATGGTTTGGATGCCGATGCGGAACTTTCGATTTTGCATAATTTGAAATGGAAATCAAACTTCAGTATTTTGAGAGGCGACGATCTTTCGAATAATGAACCTTTGATTTTGATGATGCCGGCAAAACTCAGAAATTCAATTGAACTTAATCTCAATCAACCCAAGAATTTATACATCACGTTGGAAAATGAAAATGCTTTTAAACAAAATCGTTTCCCGATCAGAGATTTGCCTGTGACTTTCATCAAAGATGGCGTGGAGAGACGTGAGGTTGTGGATTTCAGTTCTACGCCGGCACCTTTCACATTATTTAATGCTTCAATTGGCGCAGACTTATTCAAAAATCTGAATTTTAATTTCAGAATAAACAACCTATTTAACACAGAGTACCGCGAGTATCTGAACAGGCTGAGATATTATATGTTCGAGCCAGGAAGAAACTTCGTCGTAACTCTCAAATACAATTTTTAATTAATACAACTTAAAATTTAAATCAAAATGAAAAAATTCATCAATATTACCTTAGTTCTTTTAGTTTCACTTTTCATCTTCTCTTGTAGAAATGACGATGATGCAGTTCCAGAAGATGTGCACGAGCACGACGAAATCGGGAAAGTGGTTTTGACTTTGACCAATAAAAATGTCGCTTCCGATGTGCAGACCGTGAACGTGATTTCTGGTGTTGCTGATGGTCATTTGCATTTGCACGCTGGCGACACTTATTCTGCTGTTTTGGATTTCCAAATCAAGCACGACGATCATTACCATTCTTCTGAAGAAATCGAGGAAGAGAAAGATCATCATTTTATTACTTTTGCTCCTGCCAATGCAGATATTGTGATTTTGAGATCAGCGAACGACATCGTGAGAACAGACGGGCAAAGATTGGGTCTTAGAACGGAATGGACAGTTAATTCTGCACAATCTACAGGAAAAATGAACATCAAATTGGTTCATGGTCCTGCAACAGTCAATCAAAATTATCCATCGGCAAGCAATCAGTTAGGCCAAACGACTGGCGGAGAAACTGATGTTGATATTACCGTTGATGTGCATTAATCTGATATTTAATCGATATTTTGAAAATAAAGATGTCTTTCTGAAAAGGCATCTTTATTTTTTTGTCGAAACTTTATGATTTTTTATAAATATCAACGAAGTAAATAATTTTGAACTTCCTTATAATTTGCCTACTTTTGCAACCTAAAAATTTCAACTAATGAACGTTACAGCGACAAACCATGATGAAGTAAGCGCTTTGCTTACAGTGACATTGGAGAAATCTGACTATAAAGACAAAGTAGAGAAACAATTGATCAACTATGCAAAAAATGCACAGGTTCCCGGATTCAGAAAAGGAAAAGTGCCATTGAGCATGGTAAGAAAACAATATGAAGCAGGAATTGCTTTTGAAGAAATCAATAAGCAGGTTTCCGAAGCTCTAAACGGTTATGTAAACGAAAACAAACTGAGATTAGTAGGTCAGCCAGTTCCTCAGCCGGTAAACGATTTCAACCACAATGCAGAGTCTCTTTCTGTAGCTTTTGAGATTGGATATGAGCCAGAATTCACCGTAGATCTTACGAAATTTGAAGCACCTCATTACAAAGTAGAAGCGTCTGAAAAAGAAGTGGCTACCAGTGTGGAAAATATGCAGAAGCGTTTTGCAGAGAGAGTTCCGGAGGAGAAAATCGGTAAGGATTCTTATGTAGCTCTGGAAGTTTCTCAAGTCGTAGAGGCAGATGCGGAAGGAGAGCACAATCACGCTCCGAAAAACGTGACGGTTTCCAAAGAGCAGAAAGAAGCTTACGATTTAGTTAAAAAACTAAAAAAAGATGATTCTGTAAAAGTATCTAAGGAAGATCTTGCTGCTAAAGAAGAATTGGCAAAACAATTAGGTTTCTCTAAAGAAGAAGCGGAGCACCTTCACCACAATGAGGTAGAAGTTACAGTAAAAGATATCTATGGACTGAATCTGGCAGAACTTAACCAGGAGTTGTTTGACAAGGTTTATGGAAAAGACGTGATCAAGTCTGAAGAAGAGCTGAAAGAAAGAGTGAAAACCGAATTGGATGAATACTTCCAGCAGAATGCCGATGTTCATTTCGTGAACAAAATCCTTCAGCAGGTTAATGAAAAGCAGGAAGTTAAATTGCCGGAAGCTTTCTTGGTAAAATGGTTAATGTTCTCTAACCAGAATATCACTTCCGAGGAGCAGGCAAAAGAAATTCTTGAGAATGAAAAGAGCATTATCAAAGGTCAGATCCTGGAAGGTAAACTGATGAATGATAATGATATTCAATTGGACTATGCTGAGGTTCTTGGACAGGCAGAGCAATTGGTAAGAAACCAGTTAGCAATCTACGGAATCCACCATTTAGGAGACGATGAGGTTCAGAAATATGCAGCAGAAATGTTGAAAGACGAGAACCAGGTAAGACAGATCTCTTCCGAAGTAGCAATGGCTAAACTGAAAGATGTGATCCTTGAAAAATCTAAAAAGAAAGAAACGAAAATCTCTCACGATGAGTTTCTTGAAGAATTGAAGAAATAATTTTCCTCAAAATATAAACTAAAAACCGCTCCGGATTCTGGAGCGGTTTTATTTTTATCATAGTTAAAATTCTAATTTCTAAAATCCAATTTCTTTTCTTAAAAGTTCAAAAACAATCTAGGATTGATCGGCTGATTATTTTTATGAACCTCATAATGCAGATGAGGTCCGGTGGAACGTCCTGTGTTTCCGGATTTTGCAATAATTTGGTTAACTTTTACACGATCATTAGTCTCAACTAGGATTTCGGAAAGATGAGCATACAGAGTTGCCAGTCCGTTGCTGTGCTGTATAATGACACAATTGCCATAGCCGCCTCTCACGCCGGCAAAAATGACTTTACCCGAAGCCGCACATTTTACGGGACTTCCGTAGGCTACAGCAACGTCTATCCCTTTATGGAACTGTATCTGGTCTTTTTCCGCAGGCGCATTGCTGGATGCGTTTTTATCTTCTTTCACAATAGCCTGTCTCTTGATAACATTGCCCAGACTATCTTTTTCCTCTGCGATATGTGGATTTTCTGCTTTCGAAGGATCCGTTTTCGGAGGAATAGGGTTTCTTCTCTGTCCGAAGTTGGAAGAAATGTAACCATCCGCAGGAACACCCAGAGGGATCTGCTGTAATCTCTGTTCCAGATCTATAAGGTATTGGCTGTATCTGTTGCTTACTTTTGCAAGGTAAACTTCGTTCTGAAGACTGTCTTTTGCCAAGTTTTCTATTCTGAGGTCAGAAACATTTTTAGATTTCAGGAATCCGTCAATACTTCGGATGCTTTGGTCCACCAGTGCAAGGTCGGTTTTTAGTTGTAAATGATCGATGCTGTCTTTTTCATTGTTGATTTTTACCAGATTCACTTCATACACTTTGTCATCTTTCCCGGTGTATAATTTTGCAATGATCGTTGCCTGGATGAAGCAGGCTGCCAGCAAAATAATCAAAACAATGTTTTTTTTCTTCTTCGATTTTAAGAATTGGACCATTAATAATATTTTAAAATGGACTGCAAAAGTAATACTTTTATTTTTTTTCTAATATTAATGCGGTTTTATAGATTATTGTTCTAATGAAAGTTAATTATTCTTAATTTATCGTTAAAGCAGAATTTGATTGAGCCAGATTCATAAATTACATTAGATTTGTAACAATGAAAAAGATGATAAAGAATGACTAAGAAATTGACTAAATTACCTAAGAATCTGCGTGTTGGCGTATTAGGAAGCGGAAGTTTTGCTACCGCCATCGTGAAAATGCTTCTGGAGAACTGTAAAACGGTTAACTGGTGTGTTCGTAATGAGTTTGTGAAAGGCGCCATAGAACAGCGTGGACACAATCCTACTTACCTTACCACCGTTAGTTTTAATCTTAGAAAACTTAAAATTACCACTGATATCAATGAGTTGGTTTCTAATTCTGATGTGATTATCCTGGCTGTTCCTTCCATTTATCTGGCAGAATCTATGGAAAAACTGACTTGCGATTATCAGGACAAATTGTTCTGTTCTGCAATCAAGGGAATCGTTCCCAAGCATAATGATATTGTAGCACATTATCTGCGAGATGAATTCAAAATCGGATTCAAAAATCAGGCGGTAATTGCAGGTCCTTGTCATGCAGAAGAGGTGGCGATGGAAAGATTGTCTTATCTTACAGTAGCAGTAGCGGAACAGGAAGATGCGGAGGTTTTGCAGGAAGTTTTATCATCTTGCTATATTAAGGTCAATACTAGCAAAGATATTCTTGGCAACGAATATTCTGCGATTCTAAAAAACATCTACGCTATTGGAGCGGGAATTGCAAGCGGATTAGGTTATGGAGACAATTTCATTGCTGTGTATGTCTCTAATGCGATCCGGGAAATGGAAACTTTCTTGGAAGCTATTTACCCTGAACCGAGAGATGTGAATGACAGTGCATATTTAGGAGACTTGATTGTAACGGCTTATTCACTGTTTTCCAGAAACAGAAACCTCGGAAACCTAATTGGAAAAGGATATACTGTAAAATCTGCCATCCAGTCTATGAGTATGGTAGCGGAAGGTTATTATGCAACTAACGGGATCTATGCGATATGTAAAGAAAAGAAACTGAAATTGCCAATTATCAATACAGTTTATGATATCTTGTACGAAGGGAAAAATGCTGAAAAACAATTCGCAAAACTCACAGAAAAACTGACTTAATCTTAATGAAAGTTAATTAACAGATATAAAAGCACAATGGAATAGATTTTGCAAAATTTGCAATCTGAAAATGAAAATACATTTACAAACACAAAATGAAACATTCAAAATTAAGACTGGCTCAGGAAGCTATTAAACACAAGGGGTTTTTGCAGAAAATTCCTGCTGCTGTCCGGATGATAAAATCCTGGCGGAAAGGCGAATACAAGATGAAGTTTACAGATATCTTATTGCCCGCATTAGCCCTGCTGTATGTTATCTCACCCATTGATATCATCCCGGATTTTGTATTGGGAATCGGTGCGCTGGATGATCTGGCAGTTTTGGCAATTGCGCTTCCTCTGCTGATGAAAGAAGTGGATAAGTTCCTTCTTTGGGAGATGCAGAAAAAAAATCCAAAAGTTATCGATGCAGAAATTGTAGAATAATAAATAAAAATCCCGATTCAGTGTTGAGTCGGGATTTCTTATTTTTAAACGCTGATCACTTCCTGTATTTCCGGCGCAAATTGTTTGATGGTGTTTTCCACACCCAGTTTCATCGTAGAACTGCTGATGCCACAGCTGGAGCAGTTTCCGAGTAGCTTGACAAAGACTTTGTCTTCCTGCACATCCACAAGCTCAATATCGCCGCCATCTTTTTGCAAAAACGGACGAATGCTGTCCAAAGCGTGTAACACTTTAGTTACCAGTTCTTCCTGAATTTGATTGATATTATTATCCATTTTATTATTTTTTCTTTTAACTACCCCGTCAAAATTTCTGCGAAATTTCGCCACCCCTTCAGAGAAGGGGAACTTTTTACTTTTTCGGAGAACAGCCTGCCATCGTTGTGATTTTCACAGCTTCTGTCGCAGGCAGATTTTTATTTCTTTCTACCAAACTCTCTACCATGTTCTGAGCAGTCTTTGTGTAAATCTCAGAAATCTTAGAATTTTCCTGAAGCGCAGCCGGTCTTCCAACATCACCCGCTTCTCTGATGCTTTGAATCAAAGGAATCTCTCCCAAAACAGGAATCCCCAAATCCTCAGCCATAAACTGAGCCCCTTGTTTTCCAAAGATATAATATTTATTCTCAGGTAATTCCTCCGGCGTAAAATAAGCCATATTTTCTATCAATCCCAAAACCGGAATGTTGATACTTTCCATATTGAACATCGCGATTCCTTTTCTCACATCGGCTAGCGCAACGTGTTGTGGTGTACTTACAATTACCGCACCCGTCACCGGAACTTCCTGAATAATAGATAAATGAATATCCCCAGTTCCCGGAGGAAGGTCAATCAAAAGAAAATCCAACTCGCCCCAATCTGCATCCCGAATCATTTGATTTAATGCCTTGGAAGCCATTGGTCCTCTCCAAACTACTGCTTGATTAGCTCCGGAAAAATATCCGATAGACAGCATTTTAACGCCATAATTCTCGATTGGTTTCATCAGGTTTCTGCCGTTCACTTCTACAGAAATCGGTTTTTGACCTTCTGTATCCAGCATTGTAGGAACAGATGGTCCATAAATATCCGCATCCAATAATCCAACTTTGAAACCCATTTTTGCCAACGTCACGGCTAGGTTAGCCGCAACAGTAGATTTTCCAACCCCACCTTTTCCAGAAGCAATTGCAATGATATTCTGGATTCCAGGAATTTGCTTTCCTTTGATTTCATTAGTCACTGGAGTAGCAGGAGCTTCAGGAGAAACGATTTTCAATTTCAGGTTGATATGTTCGCCAAATTCAGAAGCGAAAGCTTGTTTCATAGCCACTTCCAATTTCTTTTTCTCGTGCATTGCGGGAGAGTGTGCTGTCATATCGATATACACATCATCGCCCATCACTTGGAAATTACTCACAAGGTCATCCACTTCTATCTCTTTCAGAAAATCCTGAACTTTTGATTTCGTCAGCATAAAATTTTGTTATTCTTTGAGACTACAAATTTACGGATTTTAAAATTAATTTAGAATTAATTGAATTTATGATTCTGTCTATGTTGATGATTTTTAACAGGGTTTTGGAGTAGTAGGGTTTGAGCGTTTTAGTGTTCTCGAGAATCATATTTTAGCAATAACTCTCAAACTCTCCCACACCCAAACTTATTTTTAGGAGCCGGGAACCTGCTGTCCACTATATCTTTTTTGTTAACAAGCATTTGTCAATCAATAGAACTTGAAATGAAAAACAAAAAAGGATGCCGTTCCCATCAGGGCTAGGGGTTTGTATATTAATTTGAACTAACGTATATAAAACAATTTTGTCATTCCTTACGAATCTAAATTATTTTTTATTTTGATATTTTTTCCAAACAAGTTCCATTACGATTTTTCCTTTCGTACTATGGTAGAATGCTTTAATTTTCTTTAAATCTTTAGAACTAATAGTGCCTTTGTATAATTCTCCATTTTCAATTAAAAATTTTGCATCAATTTTCAAATCTTTTGATTTTACGTGAAAATGTGGTGGACTGTGATCATTAGGATAAATTATTACTTCTAAATGTTCGATTGTCTCAATTCGTTGCTTGTCAACAAAATTGGGATTATTTAAAAGAAATTCAATAAAATCATCAGCATAACTTAAATATCTTCGAAGAATATCGGTTATGATATTTTGTAATATTTTGTCTGACATAAATTTAAATCACTAACTCTCCAGCTGCCCTTCCCACTTACTCACTGCAGAGGTCGCCAAAGCATTCCCCAAAACATTCGTCATACTTCTTCCCATATCGCAGAAATGGTCGATTGGTAGAATCAAAGCAATTCCCTCAACTGGTATATCAAACATTCCACACGCAGCAACAATAATTACAAGACTTGCTCTCGGAACACCGGCAATTCCTTTACTTGTAAGCATCAGAACCAAAAGCATAATGATTTGTTGTCCGAGTGGCATATCGATACCGTAAATCTGTGCAATGAAAATCGAAGCAAAGGTCATATACATCATACTCCCATCCAGATTGAAAGAATATCCCAAAGGCAAAATGAACGAAACAATTCGGCTGTTGCAACCGAATCTCTCCAATTCTTCTACCAATTTCGGGAAAACCGCTTCGGAACTTGTCGTGGAAAATGCGATCAATAAAGGTTCTTTGATTCTTCTCAATAGTTCGAAAAGTCTGTTGCCGAGAATCAGATAACCAACCAAAAGTAAAACCGCCCAAAGAACGCCAAGCGCAAAAAAGAAATCTCGAAGATAAATCGCATAGACTTTGAAAATCTCAAAACCATTGGTCGCAACTACTGCAGAAATTGCCCCGAAAACACCCAATGGCGCCACCCACATAATATAGCCTACCATTTTCAAAATAGCGTGAGCGATAATATCAAGACCTTTTATTACTGGTTTTACATAATCTTCGCCCATTGCAGAAAGTGCAATCCCAAACATTACAGAAAATACAACGATTTGGAGAACTTCGTTAGTCGCAAAAGCCTCGAACAAACTTTTCGGGATGATGTGTTTCACAAAATCTTCCATAGAGAAACCTTTGCTGTTATTCACGATTTCGGAAGCCGAAGAAGCGTCTGTAATCGGGAGTTGAGTCACGTGACCTGGTTCCAGCCAATTGACCAAAACCAAACCGATCGACAATGAAACAAGAGATGCTGTGATAAACCAAAGCATTGCCTTAGTCCCAACACGACCAACCATTTTGATGTCGCCCATTTTTGCGATCCCAACCACCAAAGTCGAGAAAACCAACGGCGCAATGATCATCTGAATCAATCGGATAAAAACTGTTCCCAACAATTTGATGTTTTGAGCGAATTCTTCCTTAGAATCCGGATAGGTTGTGTGGACAATTCCTCCTAAAACAACACCCAAAATCAATGCGAAAATAATCGCAAAAAACAGTTTATTCTGACCTTTCATAACTTTTAAATATTTTGAACACAAAGTCCACGGAGATTTACTTTTATCACAATGTTTTTAAGGCTCACAAAGGCGTAAACTTAATTCTTATCTAAGCGAAGTGCCTTCGTGAACTCTTTAGCATTATTCTGTAAAATTCTTTGTGGGCTTGTGTTCCAATTACATTAAACAATTTTTTCAATATAAATTGAAACTGAACAAAACTAATATTTTTGAGAGAATAACCACTAATATTTTAAATTAATATTAAGACAATCAATCAAAAACACACGATTCTCATCAATAAAAATAAAATAGCATTCACGCACAGTTAAGATTAGAATTCGTTCTTTGTATAAATCTGATTGTGAATGAAATCAAATTCAAGGACGATATGAAAAGGGATGTGGAAATCGTCATTATTTCTGACGTACATCTTGGAACTTACGGTTGCAAGGCGAAAGAGCTATTGAGATACCTAAACTCTATCCGTCCCAAAACTTTGATTCTGAATGGTGATATCATCGATATCTGGCAGTTCAAGAAATCTTATTTTCCGAAGTCTCATTTGAAAGTTGTCAAAAAATTAATCTCATTTGCGACCAAAGAATCGGAGGTTTTTTACATCACTGGCAATCACGATGAAGCGTTCAGGAATTTCACAGATTTCGAATTAGGAAAATTAAAATTATGCAACAAACACGTTCTGAAATTGGGTGACAAAAAAGCCTGGATTTTTCACGGTGATGTTTTCGATGCATCGGTTCAGCATTCCAAATGGATTGCAAAATTGGGCGGAAAAGGTTATGACTTGCTGATTGCGATTAACAATCTGGTCAATTGGTTTCTTGAGAAAATCGGTCGGGAGAAATATTCATTCTCGAAAAAGATTAAAAATAATGTCAAAAAAGCTGTGAAGTATATCGGCGATTTTGAACTGACTGCTTCAGAATTGGCAATTGAAAATAGTTTTGATTATGTGATTTGCGGACACATCCATCAACCTCAAATCCGTGAAGTGATTGGCAAAAAAGGAAAATGCACATACTTGAATTCAGGCGATTGGGTGGAAAATCTTTCTGCTTTGGAATACGAAAATGGCGAATGGAAACTCTTCATCTACGAAGATGAAACACACACTTTGCTAGACGAAGAACCTGAAGAATTAAAGGAAATCAACAGCGAAGAATTAATGAAAATAGTCACTCAAATAATGTGATTTTCAACGCAAAGGCGGAAATTAATTGAAAACAAATTTTCGTTAAAAGTCGCAAATTAACATTGTTGCTTGGCGACTTAAAAGCATTGAATTAAAAAAAAACAATTGCGCCTTTGTGATAAATTTTAAACATTAAAACTAAAAATGAAAATATTATACGCCTTCCAAGGAACAGGAAACGGACATCTCGCCAGAGCTCAGGAAATCATCCCGATCTTGAAAAAACACGCGTTGGTAGATACGTTAATTAGTGGACATCAAACGCAACTGAAATCGGATTTTGATATCGATTTTCGTTTCAAAGGCGTGTCTTTGTTGTACAACAAAACCGGCGGATTGTCTTATAAAAAAACCTTCTTGGAGAATAATTTCTGCAAGGCGATGAAGGTTATAAAGGATTTAGATTTGTCTGCTTATGATTTGATTATCAATGATTTTGAACCGTTAACGGGTTGGGCTTCGAAATTGAAAAATTTACCAATCATAGAGTTGAGTCATCAAGCTTCTCTGACTTTCAAGGAAACGCCGAAACCTACGAAAACAGATTGGTTGGGAAGTTTAATTCTGACTAATTATGTGCCTTGTAAGAAGAAAATCGGGTTTCATTTTGATAATTATAATCCGAATATCAAAAAGCCTGTCATCCGTCAAAAAATCAGAAAGCTAAATCAGGATAACAAAGGACATTATTTGGTCTATCTTCCGAGTTTTTCTGATGAAGTGATTACCAATTTTCTGACGAGAATTGATGTCCAATGGAAAGTTTTTTCAAAATATGCAAAACAAGTACACAAGTTCAACAACGTTGAGATTTTCCCGATTGATGAGAAAAAATATCTGGATTTATTCGAATCTTGTGAAGGAATTCTTTGCAATGCCGGTTTCGAAACGCCTGCGGAAGCTTTGTTTATGAATAAAAAACTTTTCGTGATCCCGATTGAAAATCAATATGAACAAGAATGCAATGCGTTTGCTTTGGACAAATTGGGTGTTGCCAATTCTGATAAACTGGATCCAATTAAAATTAGAAATTGGATTAATTCTGATCAATTGATTGAGGTTGATTATCCGGATGATATTGAGAGTATTCTTACGAAGGAAGTTTTGTATTGAAATTGATTCAATAATAATTTGAATTTTATTCTCTCGCTGATTTTCCAGATTAAGAAGATTAATCTGCGAGATTTATTAAATCTTCGAGAAAATTCTCAATCAACTTTTATTTCCTCCAAATTTATTCAGATTCATCATCAGCGAGAGCATAAAGTAACGTCTCAAGACAAGATCTTCCTTATCTTCGATATAATTGTCGCCGATGTTCCTGATGGCATTTTGACGCTGATTCAGAACATCATTGATATTGAATTTTAGGGTCATTTGTTTTTTGTAGAATTTGTAATTCACACTTGCATTCCAGAAATAAGAAGTTCTGTTAAAGCCAGCAGAAATGTTATTGTTCTTGGTCACATTGAGGTCATTGCTGAAAAAAAGATTTGATTTCAAAAAATAATTAACGACTCCGAAAGAATAATTTTGCTGTGCGGAACGTGTTTTATCAACCCGATAATTGGTGTAATTGGAGAAATTATAATTGAGACTGGCTGAGCTTGTCAAGTCCAAAATCTCTCTCAAATTCAATCTTATATTAATTCTTGGAGAAACATTGTAAATCGTGTTGGTGAATTGTAATCCATCCACAAAGCCTTTTCTATGCGTGTAACTGGAGACAAATGATGGAGAAATACGAAACTCGTTTTTGTTCCATTTATATGTTTTTGAAACTCGACCGTCCCAAGCCAAAGTCTTGTTTCCGCTGATGTTCGCAAAGGTTCTGAACTGTCTCCCAGTATCATCATAGAAAGAAAAATCCGAAATGTTATTATCTGTGTAATCAAATTTCAATTTGGTTGAATATGTGATGTTTTTTGCAAGATTTATATTCATAAAATAAATAGAACTCGTATTTTTCCAAGTGCTTTTCAAATCCGGGTTTCCTTGTGTGGTAACCAGCGGATTAGAAATGTCTGTGAACGGATTGAGAGCAGTCATCTTAGGTGCTGTAAAATCGCTTTGATTATAAAGTTCCAGAGATTTGCTTTTGGAAAATCTGTATGTGAACCTTGTTTCGTAATTCGGGAACACAAAATTTCTTTTGAAATTGATGTTCTCATTATTGAAAATACTTTGAAAATCATTGGCATTGAAATCCAAATAAGCATTCAAGAAAAACCGAAATTTTGTCTTATTCAAATCATAACCCACCACAGTATTTAGAGAATTGATGTCTTGATTGATCGTATTAGAAAGCAAAGAATTGTAGATGGAGTATTCCTCAGTCCCCATATCAAAATCGTTTACTTTTCTATCATTTCTCAAGGACAAATACTTGTATGTGATTTCTGTGGAAACAATCGCCGAGTCGGAAATTGGCTCATTGTATTTCGCATTAAATGAGAAATCTGTGCTTTGATTTTTAGAAAGCGAACGTTGATTTCGGTAATCATTTTCCTCGGGCGATTGATGGAAAATCGTGGTCGTCAAATTATAATCTGTACCGCTGTTTTCCATCAAATTACCGCTCATTGTTGCAGAAAAATTTCTTCTTTCTTTTCTGAATTTCTTTGTGATTCCCAACGATTGCGAAAAACTATTATTGATGGATTTTTGTTTTACCGAACCCGAACTGGAGTTCAGCAAAACATCGTCCCGCAAAGTCGAAGATTGGTTGTCAGATGTGCTTTCGGTGGTGCTGTTGTTAAAATTGGAAGAGAGAATAATGTTCGTAAACCTGTCGAGTTTCAATATTGCATTTCCGCCGAATCCCAGTCTTCGCAAATCTCTGTTGCCAGAGCGTTCCGTGTTTCTGTCTAATTTATAATCAGGCAAAAAAGTGGTTCGTGCGGTTTTGGAGTAAGTCTCCATATTTCTTTCGTAATAATTGGCGTTTAGCCTTTCCAAATCCAAATTGTCAAATTTATCAGAATAGCTGACATTGACAATTGATGTGCTGAAAATTCCTGTTCCAGAGCCAGTTTTCCCAGATAATCCAGCATTGATATTATTGGAACCTGCCGAAATTGCCAAGCGGGAATCTTGCTTTGTTTTGGTAAAAAAAATTGCACCATCGTAGCGGTTGTTGGAACCATAACCCAAACGAAAATTGGTCAGTGTGCCTTGTCGGTGTTTTTTGTCCATCTCAAAATTGACGGTCAAACTGTCTGTGATAGGCGCTCTGCCAGTCAGTTCTTCTTCCTTGGTTTTTGATGTGGTAATCTGGATTTTTTTAATGATGTTTGCCGGAATCGTTTCCAGTTCGGTTTTTCCATTTTTGTCAAAGAGCGGTGTTCCGTTGATATGAATTTTGCTCACAGATTTTCCATTGACTGTGATTTTTCCATCAGCATCTACTTCTGCGCCCGGAATTTCTTTTACCAACTCTTCAATTTTAGAATCGGGTCTTACTTTCAGATAAGAAGCATTGTATTCGATGGTATCTTTTTTGATTTTTATGGGAGAAACCGTGATCTGAACTTCTTCGATACTGGTAATCAGTTCTTTGCTTAGTTTGATTTCGCCAAGATTTTCATTTTGAGAAATCGATTTGAATTTTCTTGTGAAAGTTTTCAGTTTATCTCCAGAAATCTGAAGGAAAGAAGCTTCCTTCTGCTCAGGAATTTTTAGACTGAAGCTTCCGCTTTTGCTGGTTCCGATAAAATTGATAATAGAAGAATCCTTTTGTTTCATCAATAAAACAGAAATGTTTTCCAAAGGATTATTATTTTCATCAAAGACTTTTCCGTTGATGTTGTAAGTCTGAGCATTCAGTTTTAGAAAGGCGAATATGAAAATAAGCCAGAGTTTTTTCATCAAGTGTTTTAGTTTTTTAGCTCGCAAAAATAGAAAAAAACCCCTGAAATATCAGAGGTTTCTACTATTGTGTGATTACTGAATTAAGCTTTCAAATATCTTGCATAAGCATAACCTTCCTCGCCATCAGCAGTTTTGATTTTCCACCAATCGTCAGAAGATTGCTCTACCAGAGTTACAGTTTCGCCTTTTGCCGCTTTCCCAACAACCGCAGCGTCTGTAGAAGGCTCCTGGCGGATATTAAGGTTAGACTGATCTGTTGCAACGGTTAAAGAAGTACCAGCTTGTAAACCGGAAACTTGAACATCAACATTGATATCAGTTGCCGTGTAAGAAGGATCGATTGTGCCTAGAGCATTCCAGACTGAATCTTTTGCTGCGCTATTAGTCGCTTTTCCTGTGATGTATAAAATGCCATCCTGCTCCTGAACAGAAAGATCCGAAAGTCCCGCTGATTGCGCTGCGGAAACTACACTTGCATATTTGTCTTGTAAACTCATTTGTGTGATTATTTTACTGTGATTTTGTTATCGTATTGACCAATTTTAAGAGCATCTACAGATTCTTTAACTTTTCTGGCATTGGCAGAAGTTGTAGAACCTGTCAGTGTCAATTTTCCGTTTACATCCTCGGCTTTTACACCCGGGATGTCCTTCAGAGCGTCGTTTACTTTTTGCAGTACAGCTGCATCAACCATATTTACTTCTACGGGTGCTGCTGCAGGAGTAACTGTTGCCATGTCATGAACATCCTTTACACCCTGGATTTTTTTCAATGCATCTATAGCTGCCAGTTTATCCGCTTCGGTAGCAAAAGTTCCACTAAGGTGCGCCTGTCCTTCCTTCACTTCAACAGAAGTTCCGGGATATGCCGTTATGGCTGTTGTAGCTTGTGATGTCAGTTCTGCATCGGATACTTTCTTTTTGCAGGAAACGGCTGTCATTGAAACCATCAATGCAAGCGCTGCGATTTTAAATGTTTTTTTCATAGGATAAAAATTATATTTTTAGTTGTGTTTATATATTAAAATTGATGCCAAAAAGGATTTTGCGTCATTATTCTGACGTTGATTTTTTCAACACTTGGATCGAGTAAAATTAAAAACTTTTTTGATGTGATGATGATTGTTAAAAATATTTAACAGAATTTTATAACTTTAGGAAAACGTAAAATTATAAATTTCTTTTTATGTTCAATTATCTCCTTCTTTATTTTCATAATAATCCATCCAATTTTTAATTCTTCCTACAAACATTTTAAGATAATTTTCGGTAAAAAATATATTGGACCAATCAAATCTCTGAGCCTGAACACCAAGATAAAACACAAAAATCGAAGCTCCTGCGTCAGGGATTAATTTGAGTTCATTTTCCGATAGATTTCTTTTTTTTCTGTAGCCGTTCAGAAAACTTTCAACCTTCGATTCATAGATTTGTTTGTCGGATTCAATGAAAAATAATTGTTTGCAGAAATAGCCAATATCCAAAATCAACCATCCATTTCCACAATTGTCAAAGTCGAAAATAGTAATTCCGTTTTCATTATTCACACTCAGATTATCGTACCAAATGTCCAGATGAACTATTCCTTTCTGATTGTCGGATAAATTAACTTTTTGAAAGTTGTTGGATATTTTTGTACTTATTTCTTTAAGATATTTCATTTCTTCCAAATCTTCTGAAAAATAGGGTTTTATATAATCATAAGATTTATTCAAAAGAACATTAGAATCGTAATTTATCCTGTCAATTTTTTTAGTTGCAGTTATATTGTGAATGTCAGCCATAAGCGAACCAATTGCAGAGCAGGTCTCATTGGTCATAAATCGCATTTTTTCACCTTCTGCAAATGTGAAAACAACAACATATCGAAGTCCTTCTGGAGCATTTATTTCCTGAATGAATTTTCCTTCTTTATCAGGAATTGGAAATGAAATTGAAAGATTATGAGTTTTAAGTAAGTTTAAAAGTTCTAATTCTTCTTGGATTTCTGATTTTGTTCTCCATTGATGACAATAAACTCGGACAACAAATTTCGTTTTTGTGTCAAACAAAAAATAAGTGTGATTAACTCCTGTTCGAAACAATTTACAATCAAAATTTTCACTTAAATCATATTTTTCTTGAATGAAATTTCCTAATTCTGTTTCTGACAATGTTGAAGCTGTTACTGGAAAAGTTGTCATTTTAAAAAAGTTTCTACAGTCTTTATTTTTCTTATTTTATCCTCAAAAACTCCTTAGCCAGCTCAATCATTTTCGGATCGCCAGTATATTTCCCTTTTTCGTCGGACAATTTTACAGTAGGTATCCATTCGTTATTGATGCCTTTTACGCTGATAAGCTTCATCACGATATTCATTGGCTTCAATCCGACATCATTTGTCAAATTGGTTCCGATTCCAAAAGAAATCCCGATTCTACCTTTGCAGTAATTTGTGATTTCTTCAACTTTTTCGAGATTCAGTCCGTCTGAGAAAATAATATATTTGAATAATGGATTGATGCCTTGTTTCTGATAATGCGCAATGGTTTTATCTGCAAATTCCAAAGGATCGCCACTGTCGTGACGAACGCCATCAAACAATTTGGCGAATTTCTTATCAAACTGTTGAAAGAAAACTTCGGTCGTGTAAGTATCGGAAAGAGCTACTCCGAGATCACCTCGGTAAACATCGACCCAATTTTCCAATGCAATAGAATTCGCCATTTTGAAACCAAATTCCGCAGCGTGAAACATAAACCATTCGTGTGCGTGCGTTCCGATTGGTTTTACGTTGTAAAGCATCGCCAAATGAACATTCGAAGTTCCTGTGAAAGTCGATTTCTTATCCTGAATCAAAGCATCCATTACCAATCTATGAACTTTATAAGAATGTCTTCTTCTGGTTCCAAACTCAGCAAATGGAACGCCGAGCTCTGTTAAATGTTTTGCTTTTTCAAGGGTTTTATCAATGACTTCTTCGTTGGTTTGCCTTTCCAGATGATTCATTTCGTAATGCAGCTCACTGATGAGCGCCAGAAGCGGAACTTCCCAAAGAATGGTTCTGTACCAAAGTCCTTCAACTGAAACTTTCAGATCGTTTCCGGTTTGTTCAATCTTCACTTCCGATGGGTCATAGTGAAAACCTTCCAAAAAATCGAGGTAGGGTAGAGCGAGATACGGGCAAGTAACTTTCAGATATTTTTTTTCGTCTTTGGTCAGTTTCAATTCTGCCATTGCGTTGACAGCTTTTCTGAGTTCTTCTGCAAAACCTTCGGGGAAACTATGCTTTCCGCGGTTGATGAATTCATATTTTACGATTTCATTGGTAAAGAGTTTTACCACAGCATTTTGCATTGTGATTTTGTAGAAGTCGTTGTCCAGAATAGAGTTCAGTCTTACCTCGCGCATAAAATATCATTTAAACAAATCTAAGGAATTTTGGTGAAGGTGTTTTGAACTTGATTGATTTTAATCATAAAACTTAAACCACAAAAGTCACAAAAGAAAATCTTAATAGAAAACTTTTATAAACAAAAAATAAATGGTATTTGTGGTTTTTAAAAACAAGATTTATACTTTTTCTATTGTGCAAATTACATTTCTTACTTTTGTTAAAATTTTTGAAATGATAAAAGCGCTGATGTATTTCGTAGTTGGAACCTTGATTAGTTTTTTCTTAAGACGTTTGACTGGAGAGCCCGCAGATTTTTGGGTAGAACTTTACGTGGCTTCCGCTTTTGGAATTGGTTGGGGATTGGCTTATTTTGTGGATCATCCGGAATGGCCGCTTACAAAGAAGATGGGAATTTCCCTTATTGGGATTGTTGCTTTAGTAATTATTGGATTGTTGTTTTTTAATTTTGAAACTGCAATTCCTTCCATCATTAAGTTTTCAACGGTTTTCGTAGCCTATTATATGATTGCGAGTTTCCGGGAAAGCAAATCATTAAGGAACTAAACTTAGTTATAAAAATTTAAAAGCCAGACTTCATTCAAAGGAAATCTGGCTTTTTTTGTTTTAATGAATCATCAGGAAACTTATAATGCCCAGTCCAATAACTAAAAACACAAATGCAAAGAAATTAAACATAAAAAGGATGCTGCCAATGATCAAACTAATGATCCCGTGGGTATGGTACACCCGGTAATGCGCAATGAAAAAATAAATGATGCTATAGAAAAACAAGACACTAATCAGGAGATAGATGATGATGTTAAGGGAGTAATGCAATACATCTGTCAGTTTAAACAAAAATGTTATTAGCAAGATGTTTAATAATAAGAAGCAGAAAAAATGCAAAGTGAAAATCCCATGATCAAAATACCACCACTTTTTCTTGTTATGAAAGATCCAGAGGAAAAATGCGAAAATAGGGAGGTAAATGAATAATGCTTTTGGAAGATTATGAAATGATGTTTCGGCTAGTTTTTTCACAATTTCGCCTTTAGTAATCCCTTTTTCCTTGAACTCAAAAAATTTATGAGCAACAGGAGCATCGATAAAATCAAAAAATGATGGATTTTTTGCTTGTGCGGAATCAAATGACTTTCTGGTGGTATAACCTTTAAAATCAAAATCATCATCCAGCTTTTTGCTCATATCAAAGCTGTTTTCGATATCGGTTAATCTAGCAGAATCCTTCAGTAAAGCATTAACTCTGTCGATTGCAATCGAATCTTTACCATATGTCGGCGTAGTGCTTCTGATGCTGTCCAGCATTTTGGTGGTCTCCGTAAGTCGGTTTAGTTTAAAAGCTTTCTCAGACTGATCGGTTTTCCTGTCTTCAAAATTGATGGAGAAAGGCGGGAATAATGCAAATAAAAAGAAAGTGATGAAACTGATAAAGATATAAAGTTTAACCGGTGGAACGAATTTTTGTCGTTTTCCTTCCAGATAAGTATTGGTTAGCTTACCCGGTCTGAATAAAAGATTTTTCAAGGTTCCCCAGAACTGTCCGTCGTAGTGTGTGAAATCCTCTACAAAATGGGTGAAAAGATAATGGAAAGGCTGTCTGGTTTCAATATTTTGCTGTCCGCAATGGGGGCAATACTGCTCTTCCACCAGATGTCCGCAATTCAGGCAGTCTTTTTCTTCTCTCAGCTTTCCGTGGCTCATTTTATAGAATTTTCCTCAAAAATATAAAAAAAGCAGAATTGTCAGTATTGATATTATGATAAATTAAAGAAAATTTTTTTGAGCTTGACAGCCAGCTAACATATTAATAGTTAGAAAATTAAAATATTTTTCTGAGGAAAATTTTTCATGCGGGAAAAAATTCATACCTTTGCACACCCTTTGAGGGAAAATTATGTTTAATCGTAAACGATAAATTGTGAATACATTAAGTTACAAAACAGTATCGGCAAACAAAGCTACCGCTAATAAAGAATGGGTTGTGGTAGACGCTGCTGAGCAACCGTTGGGAAGACTAGCTTCTACCGTTGCAAAGATTTTGAGAGGTAAGCACAAAACGAATTACACACCACACGTAGATTGTGGCGATAACGTAATCGTTTTGAATGCAGGGAAAGTAACACTTTCCGGAAACAAGTGGGCAGACAAAACTTACATTTGGCACACCGGATATCCAGGTGGTCAGAAGTCTATGACTGCTGAAGAGCTTAGAAAAAAAGATGCGCTAAAAGTGTTGGAAAAATCTGTAAAAGGTATGTTGCCAAAAAACAGATTGGGTTCTGCGCTTTTCAAGAACCTTTATCTATATGAAGGAACTGAGCACAAGCACGAAGCTCAACAGCCAAAAGTAATCAATGTTAACGAATTCAAATAATTGAGTATGTCTATAGTACACAAAATCGGAAGAAGAAAAACTTCTGTTGCAAGAGTTTATGTGAAGCCAGGAACTGGTAACATCACGATAAACGGGAAAGATGCTAAAACTTACTTCTGTACGGACGTTTTAGTTTATAAAGTAAATCAGCCATTTTTGTTGACAGAAACTGCAGGTCAGTATGACGTAACAGTAAACGTTTTTGGCGGAGGGATTACTGGTCAGGCAGAAGCAGTAAGACTTGGTGTTTCCAGAGCATTATGCGAAATCAATGAGGAATTCAGATTGGCACTTAAGCCGCACGGATTGCTTACAAGAGACGCAAGAATGGTGGAAAGAAAGAAACCAGGACAGAAAAAAGCGAGAAAGAGATTCCAGTTCTCAAAACGTTAATTTCAAGATTCAAGATTTTGGACGCAAGATACAAGAAATTGTTTTATTCTTGGTTCTCGACTCTTGGTTCTATTTATCAACAAAAATATTGCCCGTTACGTTTAGCATCCAAACTTTACTCCCATCTAAAGTAAAGTTGATTGCAGAAAAGCGGAAAGTAAACTAACAAAAAACAAGAAAACATGGCAAAAGCAAATGTAAAAGACCTTTTAGAGGCTGGCGTACACTTCGGTCACATGACCAGAAAGTGGAACCCAAATATGGCTCCATACATTTTCATGGAGAAAAACGGTATTCACATCGTAGATTTACATAAAACAGCAGTTAAATTGGACGAAGCGTGCAGTGCTTTGGAAAAATTAACTTCATCTGGTAAGAAAGTTCTTTTCGTAGCTACTAAAAAGCAAGCGAAAGAAGTAGTGGCAAAACACGCTGCAGAACTTAACATGCCTTACATCACGGAAAGATGGCCAGGAGGAATGTTGACCAACTTCGTAACGATCAGAAAAGCGGTTAAGAAAATGAACGCTATTGATAAGATGAAGAAAGACGGAACATTCGAAACTCTATCTAAAAAAGAAAGATTACAAGTTGATCGTCAGAGAGCTAATCTTGAGAAAAACTTAGGATCTATCGCAGATATGGTGAGACTTCCTTCAGCTATCTTCGTAGTTGATATTATGAGAGAACACATCGCAGTAACAGAAGCTAAAAAATTGGGTATTCCTGTTTTCGGTATCGTAGATACTAACTCAGATCCAAGAAAAGTGGATTTCGTAATCCCAGGAAATGATGACGCTTCCAAGTCTATCGATATGATCCTTTCTGTAGTAGCAGATGCTGTAAAAGAAGGTCAATCTCAGAGAAAAGCAGAAAAAGAAAAATCTAAAGAAGAAGGCGAAAAAGTTTCTGCTGATGCAGATGCAGATTTCGATGCAGAATAATTAGAATTTTTTCTAAATATAAGAAGCGGTTCAAATATTTGAATCGCTTTTTTTGTAAAAGCAAAAAAAATCCCTGCATTTTGCAGGGATTTTATTTTTGTGGAGTTGGAGGTTTTCGAACCTATTATATTTTAACATAACTCAAAATATGTAATGTATCTATTTATCAGTATTTTAACTATATTTGTATAAGCTAATATACTTATTTTTTATGTCTAAATATAGAAGAAGTAGCACCTAAACTGGCACCTGATGAACTACACTTTCAAACTTAAGCAACCCAATGGTACAAAGGAATCTTTGATTTATTTCCGTTCTTTTTTCAACAATGAAAATAAGAATTTCATCTATTCTACTGGTGAGAAAATTAAACCAAGCGAATGGGATTTTGAAGGCAGACAACCAAATGACCTAAATGGAAGGACTAAAAGGGCAGAAATTCATCGAAGCGTCAAGATGCAGCTAGATAGATACAGTAGTTTCTTTACAGAGATCGTTAATAGGTATAAGAATATAAATGAAGAACTTACCGTCGATATTCTTAAACAAAGATTTGATGAAAAGTTCAAAAAAATTACTGTTAAAAGTGATTTCTTTAGAATTTATCAGGAGTTTTTAGATGAGAAAGAAAATGACTATACTGGGAATTCAATTTCAAATTCTACTTTAAAGCGTTACAAATGCAATAAGAATCTACTCGAAGATTTTGAAAGCAATTGTAAAGTTAAGATTACTCTGGGAAAATTTGATGATAAACTTTACAATAGGTTTTTAAAGTATTGTATTGAAGAAAAAAAGCATTCTGCAAATACATTACATAGAAATGTTGGTTTGCTCAAAACTTTTCTTCTTTGGGCTCTCAATAAAAAATATACTTACAATAACAATTTTATTACTTTTAAAAAACCTGCGAAATTCACAACAGATGAAATAGCTTTAAATTATGAACAAGTTGAGTTTATTTATAATTATGATTTCAGTGAAAGTAAGAGGTTGGAAAGAGTACGTGACCTTTTTGTTTTTGGATGTACTACAGGGATGAGGTTTGGCAATTACAGCACGATCTCAAGAAGTGATGTTGATGGTAACTTTATAAGGGTCATCGATTTAAAAAGTAAATCTAAAAACTTAGCAATTCCTTTAAATAGTATTTCTAAAGCAATACTAGAAAAGTATGATTATAATCTTCCTAGTATTACAAATCAGAAAATGAATGAATATATTAAGGAGGTTTTTAAAAAGTTGGAATTTACTGATGAAATAAAAAAGACTATGAAATATGGTGATGTGTTGGTAGACCAAAAAGCTGAGTTTTGGACAAGAATTTCCTCACATACTGCAAGGAGAAGTTTCATTACGATAATGAAAAACAAAAGAGTTCCGGATAAAGTTATTATGAGTTACACGGGTCATACTAGCTTAGAAGTCTTTAATGCTTATTACAGACCTAGTGAAGATGATAAGATCAACTATATGAATGAAGTTTTTAAATAATCACTAATTTAGAATATGGATCAGAAAATGCTTTACGGACATTGGAATCTTTGGGAAGAATTTATAGGCTATCCAATGATGATTTACTATTGGATTAGAAGGCAAAAAATCCACGAACGTTTGCGAAGTAGAATTGAAAAAGCTCAACAAAAATCCTCTAAAATCGTTCTCGATGAAAAGTTGAGAAATGAATTTTTGATTAGATATGAAAAGTTAGACAATTTCTTCAGTTTTCATTTCAGAGATATTGATTCATCAAGAAATCACAATTTTGAAGAAAAGATCCAATACTGTTTGGATCAATATAAAAAAGAATCAAACAGCCTGTTAAGTCCAAGTAATCTGATGAAATTGCAGGGCAATTTTTTAAATGGTGCCGAAACTACACTTTTTCTGTATTTCGCCTTAAAACATAAAACAAATAGAGAAATTAGTTTATCTGATATTATGATTGGTGACAACAGTTCAAAAATTTTCCTCGCTTTTTTAAAAGACAAAAAATTCATCGATGAAAATCATAACCTGCTGGTAGATCAGAAATCTTCATTTATAAGAATACATCGATTCCTAAAGGATAATCATATCATTAACCCAGATTTTCAAGATACGACAATAATTGAGGCTATGGAAAATGAATATAATACCAATTTTGACAAAGGAACATTTTCAAGAGCAGTAACAGTAAGACCGAGTTATTTTGAAGAAAGTATTTATAAGGAATTAGCGGAAGTCTTTAATATTAATTACTAGATATGATACTCTGCCGTGTTTGATTATCAATATTAAAAATTATCTAGTATAAAAATGTCCAAAATAACTGTAATGAAATGTCTTTATTCAAATATAAATTAATCTAGGACTGGTGAGTATGCAAATAATTGTCTATAGAAATGACAAATAGGTTTGGTTATGTAATTGGAAGATAGCTTCCTGAGATTGGTAATTTTGTTAAAAAAACTCTTCGGAAATTTCTGAAGGGTTTTATTTTTAAGATCACAGTTAATTGATGTAACAAAAACCCCGTCTCGCTTGTCTCGTTATTGAAACTTAAACAAAAAGCTTATTTCATCATATGTACAAAGCAATCTTTTTCTTCTCGATACTTATCAGCGCTGGGATTTTCAGTCAAACTACAACCAAACAGGACGCTTCTGTATACTCGGTGATGGATAAAAATGCAAAATCTGTATTTGAAAAGTCCAAAGCGTATTCTGTATCCATCGGCATCATAAAAGATGGTAAAATTTACACAAAACATTACGGCGAAATCGATAAAGGTAAAGGTAATAAAGCCAACGACAATACTTACTTCGAAATTGCATCTGTGACGAAAGTAATGACGGGTTATCTGCTTGCCCAAGTCATTCTCGACAAAAAAGTAAGTGTAAATGACGACATTAGAAAGTACTTAAAAGGTGATTATCCCAATTTGCAATACAATGGAAAACCTGTTACCATCAAAGATTTGATTTCCTATAAATCTGCCATACCAAGTGTTTTGCCAGATGATAGAGAGATTATGAAAACATTTGATGACAATACGACATTCAAACTCGTAGAAATCAATAAAAATTATTCAAAAAACGATTTCTTGCGTGACCTGAAGACCATAAAACTGGACACACTTCCCGGAACAAAATACCTTTACAGCAACCCAAGTCTGGAGATTGCAGGTTTGATGCTCGAAAACATTTACGAAGAACCTTTTGAGAAATTGTTGAAGAAAAATCTGTGGTCAAAATTGAATATGAACTACACGAAATTTACTTTAGATGTCAATGAAAACTTAGGCAATGGCTATAACAGCAATCACATTTTGATGCCTCATTATGTAAGTCAATTATGGGGTTCCTCAGGTATGCGAACCAAATCGACATTGGGAGATTTGACGAAATTTTTAAAGTTTGAATTAGACAGACAAAACGAGACGGTTCAGGAATCACAACGAAATATTACAAACAGCAATGATGGTTGGTATGGCTATTTTTGGGACAGAATTTACGTTTCAGAATTTGGTAAATATGCTTTCAAACACGGCGGAGCGTATGGCAATCAGGTAATGTTTTCCGTACTTCCCGAGCAGAATTTGGGTATTATTGTGATGGTCAACATCAGTGCCCCGGAAACGGGCGAGATTCTCAGTAAATCTACATTTGACATTGCTAATGATTTACTGATTCATAAAAATAAAGAAATTTACGGTTACCGACTGGAGGGCGACAACGTTATTTTCACTTACACACACGATAAAAAATTAGACAGCAGTTTGGTAAAAAACATCTCAGTTGCTGGCACATTCAATGATTGGAATGCGGATAATAAATCGTTCCAAATGACCAGAAAAAATACTAACACGTTTGAGTTGACCATCCCAAAATCAAAATTTGAGAAAGGCAAAGAATATCAGTTCAAATTAGTCATAAACAATACTAGATGGATAACTGCGCCTAATTTTGCAAAGAATACAGATCACTCACCTGACCAAAATTTAGTATTAAAATTAAACTGATTTCCATTAAGAAGTTTTGAAAAAGTGCATTTAGAACGGTAATAAGTTAGCGAAAAACCTTCGGAAATCACTATAACATTTCCGTAGCCATTTAATAATTAGACATTTAGGTCGGATATGATTTCTATAAGAATTTATAGAAAACTAGCATCTTCAGTAAAACATTACCGATAAGAAAATTAGCGTAATAAGTTCCTTTACACTAGTTTTCTTATCATTTTCATTAATAAGTTATGTTTGTTCATACTACTCCACTATAAAATCTAAGTATTAAAAATAAGTTGAAATGTATATAATTTAACAACAAGCATCAAACTTCACGCAATTGAGTAGAATTGCATCATTAGTTATTCCAATCATACAATTTTGTCTGCAAATAATATTACAGATTATGCAGACAACAAATCCATTCCAAACTATTCTTGACGAATTAGGGGAAGTGAAAGACTTACTCTATTCTCTCAAAAAAGAACCTGAAATTGAGTTGAAAAAGAAACTGTACTCTATCAAAGAGTGTTCAGAAATTCTTAAACTCGATTACCAGACCGTACGCTCACACATTTTAAAAGGTAATATCAAAGCAGAACAAATCGGAAGATTCTACAGAGTCAACCATTTTGATCTGATGGATGCTTTAAACGAGGTCAAATCGCTTAAGTACAGAAGATAAATAAGATTTTATTTATCAAGCATTCTAATTCACCTTTCTGTACTTCCTGTACAGAATCAAACCTTAAAATATGAGCGAAAAAATCCCATACCTCAGAGTAGGCACAACCTATTATAAAACTATCGAGAAACCATTGATCTCCGGAGACAAGATCTCAATTTTGGTGCGATGGAACCGTGAAACTATTATTAGTGATCACGGAAAAATTTACGTTTCAAAAGTTTCAAAGTACGATGGTTTCTGCTGTATTCCTTCTCATCTTGACTATAAGCAAATCATAGACGGATTTTACAATATGTATAATGAGATTCCTTATCAGCCAGTCAATGAAAATATAAGTCCTGAAGCTTTAGAAAACAAAATTCCATTCTCACTAAAATTTATGGAACATATTTTCGGAGAGCAATTGGAGTTAGGCTTGGATTACATAAAGATATTACTTGAACATCCAACTCAGATTCTTCCTATTCTTTGTTTGGTAAGTAAAGAAAGATCTACCGGAAAATCTACTTTTATCAAATGGCTGAAATCCATCTTTGGATTGAATATGACCTACATTAAAGGAGACTCATTTAGTAGTCAGTTCAATTCAGATTGGACTTCGATGCTTATAGTGGCTATCGATGAAGTATTCTTTGATAAAAAAGAGATCACGGAACGCTTAAAATATCTTTCTACGACGGACAAAGATAAGAAGGAGGCAAAGGGAAAAGACCGTGAAGAAGTTGAGTTCTTTGGCAAATTTATTCTCTGCTCTAATAATGAAGATAATTTTATTCAGATCGATGAGAATGAGATCAGATTTTGGATCATCAAAGTAAAATCGATCAAAAGCGAAAACACCGAATTCCTAAAAAATCTCAACAAAGAGATTCCTTATTTTCTTCGATACTTAATTCAAAGACCTTTTCACAGTCATAAGCAGACAAGGATGTGGTTCACAGAATCTCAGATCAGGACAAAGGCTCTGCAAAGATTGGTTTGGAAGAACAACAATAAACTGGAATCTAAGATCATCGAACTTTTATATGAGTTTTTCGAAAGTACAGAGGACAGCAAGCTCCATTGTATTCCTCAGGATATTTTTAATATGCTTGGTAAGATGTTCAGCAAGCAATATTGGACAGTTAATGATGTCCGGAAAATACTGAAAGAAAACTGGAAACTTGAACCTCAAAGTAATTCATTGGCTTACATCAAATACGACATCGATTACGGCGGAAGCTTCTACCAACAGAATAAAATAGGACGATATTTTACAATAGAAAGGAATTTTATTCTTCAAAAATTTGATGAAATGATGAATTAATTGATAATTAAAATAAAATCAATTAGTTACATCTCATCAAAAGCTTCATCAAATTTTTAAACCTTGATTTTTGATGAGAGGATGATGAGAAGAATATTTCCACTTTGATGAGGTGATGAGACTTTGATGAGAGTTTAAGGTGTTGTTATTCAGTTTCTTATATGGATTTCTCGTCAATTCATCAAAAATTAGTCAAAACTAAACTTGTCCGCCTGAACTGACGGGACGCCTACTATTTACTGCTAAAAAAACATAAAAATTACAACAATGAACTGCAAACAATTCAACAGCATATCGTTGGAAGAAGTCCTCCTTGTTCTCGGACACCTTCCAACGAAACAAAATGAAAAAGAAGCTTGGTATCTCAATCCCTTTGCCGCCGAATCCCAAGCATCTTTCAAATTAAATAAAAGAATTAATGCCTGGTATCTTCATTCAGAAGGTGTCGGCGGGAACAATACCGATTTTATGAAAAAGTATTTGAACACTTCGGTCAATGAAGTTTTGGACTGGGCGCAAAAACAAAATTTTTCTTCTTTTCATCAGCAAGAACAACATTTTAAAAAATCGGAACCAAATTACAGAATTACTGAAATACTGAATTTAGAAAATCCAAACCTGAAAAAATATTTACAGGAGCGTGGATTGAGTCCTAAAATCTATGATTACATAAAAGAGGTGCGGTTTACAGTCGGAGAAAAGAAACTGTATGCCATCGGATTCAAAAATTTATCCGGAGGCTTTGAGCTTCGTAATTCATTTTATAAAGGTTCATTGCTGAAAAAGGATATTTCAATAATTAACCTCAATAGTAATTTACAGGATATATCTAATCTTCAATATAAAAATATCAAAAGTGTAGCAGTTTTTGAAGGCTTTATGGATGCTCTGTCTTTTATAGAAATGCAGAAATCTTTTGCAGGAGATATTCTAGTAATGAATTCTATTGCTCTTATCAACAAGTCCGTAGAATGTCTGAAAAACTATTCTGATATCAATCTTTTTCTGGACAACGATAATGCAGGAATTAAATGCAAATCTCAGATCATAAAAGTTTTTCCGCAAGCAAAAGATCATTCTGGAATTTATTCCAACTACAAAGATCTCAACGAATTTTTGATACATCAAGTAAATAATGATGTCGATATTAAATCAGGAAAGCATTCTGAAAAATTTCCTGAAGCTGATAAACTAAAAGAGATAAAGCAGGAAGTGGAAATTAGAAACTTAAATGGTTTTAAAAGAAAACGTTGATAAAGCATGCTGTATGTTTTTACCAACTACTCGCAGAAGTTAGGAGCGCATTCGCAACTTTGAAGGTCGTTCCTCCCAACAAAGTTTCAAATACGCTCTGCGAGGCTTTAAGCTGAGTAAAATAACATAAGGTTGACTGGAAACAACCTGTATAAGAAATACGCAGGTCTATTAATGAAGATGCTTAAAAAATGCGCAGTTAAAATTAATTGCTGTATAATTTTTATACAACAGTTTTAATTGGAAACATATAGCACAAACTTAAAAGATGAAAACAATGAAGACTTCAATTAATTTTAAAGCAGTCAAATCGGATTCTGAAACTCATAACTTCAGAAAGAAAACTTTTGACTATATCCGTAAAGATCTGACACCTAAGAATGAATATTGGATGGAGCAGAAAATAGCTGACAGAATCCAAAAGATCGAAGCTTATTGCAAAGAAAAGTCTGGGAGGAAATTGCAGAAGAATGCAATGCCAGTTCGGGAAGCAGTTGTTGTTATAAAAGAAAATACAACAATGATGGAACTTCAAAACTTGGCGAAGAGGCTGGAAGAAGAATTGAACATCCGTGTTTTTCAAATTTCTATTCACAAAGACGAAGGTCATACCGATAAAGACACGAAAGAATGGAAACCAAATTACCACGCTCATTTGGTGGCAGACTGGCAAGATTTAGAAACAGGTAAAACACTAAAACACCAATCTTACCACTATTCAAAAATGCAGGATCTGACAGCTGAATGCCTGAATATGGAAAGAGGGATTTCTGGTTCCAGAGCAAGATTGGAAGCTATTGAGTTTAAGATTCAGCGAAAAGAAGAAGATCTCAAAGTTTTGGAAGAAATGTATGACACAATGAAATCTGAGATGGGTTCGAAGAAATCAGAGGGACTGATCGTAAAGGAAAATGATTTTCTAGGTTTTAAAAAAATTAATCCTGACAAGACGATTGAGAATTATGAAAAAGCATTTCGAACGTACAAAAGTACAATTCTAAAAAATAAAACGGAGTTGGAATCTAAGTCCAAGCAAATTACTGAGCTCAACACAAAGGTTATTGATTTACAAAAGCAGGTACATTTATTCAAAAACAAAAACGCTATTCTATTGTCCAACCCTACAGTTTTTGCTTCTGAAAAGAAAAAATATCTTGATAAAGTGATGGATGTTCTTGAAAAAGAAATCAAATTTAACCGATACAGATTTCCAAATGTTGGTAGATTTGATAGAGAAACTTTAATTACTGAAATGAGTAAGATAGCGCAAAAAGTAAGTGAAGAAAATAACATTCCTTTTTCAGCTATTAATGAGATTTTCAAGGATTCAGAAAATAGTGTTAGGTTTTTATCTTTATTGCGATTTGGAAATGAAAATCTGAATTATAATAATGAAGATATTCCAATTGAAAAGAAAAAAAGAGGAAGGAGGTTTTAGATTAGCTAATAAACTTTCACATATTATTACAAAGGGATGGAATTTTGAATTATATAGCTACAGTTGGATTATGGATGGAAGAATTAATAGCTAAACAATTTATACCGAAATAGCTTACATGAAATTTCCCATGCCTATTTTTTCGTCCTCTAATAAGTAAGATGGAACTCCTTTCGGCATCGGGATTTTTCTTACTTCCTCAAATAGCGATGTATACTTTTTTTGCAGATCATCGGCGGCGGCTTCAAAGCCCCTTTTTGTTAATTCTTTACCAATATCTTCTAAGGCCAGTTTATTAATCATCCACAGAAATTTGTATTCGTGCTTAGCTTTTGTATACTTGATAAATTCCTTGTCTCCAAATTCTAAATCTTGAGATAAAATTTGTTTATGCTTACTAATAATTCTCTGTACGTTAGCAGCTAGGCATCTATGATAATCAAAGAATATCAAATCTATTAAACTGATTTCTTCTAAATTTAAGCATTCATCATTGATTGTCTTAAATAGTCTTTTCATTGAATCTGCGAATGGTTCAAAGTCTGTGGCTATTGCATAATTAACACAATGTTTTACTTTTTTGGAACCGTTTAGATGTTCGTTTTGTATTTGCTTAACTATATTTATATTAAAACTATTACTAAAATTATTTGTGTAGTTAATTCCTAAATTCTGAGCTACATAATCATGAAAATGATCTTGCTGGAGAGGATGAGCCGGAAGTCCAGTAAAGCCTATCATATAAGGACTTTTTGTGAAATATGTATTAAGATTGAATTCTATATAAAAGGCAACACGTACAGGAGACAAACTTAGTAATTTCAGAAAATTTATTGTTTTATCCCTATTATTATAAGATTCGATTATATCAACAATCTTATTTGCTAATCTTTTGATTTCCCATTGGTCTAAACCTCCTGTAATTATGAATCTCGTTTTCAGCATTTGAGAAATAATATCAAAAGCATGAAAAGTGTGATTTTTCAAATCGTATGCATTTATAATGGTAAGAAGCTCAATGAGATTTTGATATACTAAAACCGTATTCCTAATTCTTAAGCTATCTCTTATGGATCTGTAATGGTAAGTATAGCTATACCTGATAAATTGATTCGGAAATTTAATAAGCTCATCATTTTTAGATAGAGCCACGAGCAGTGCAATTTCTTCGTCAGAAAGTGATTCCCCATATGTAATTAATAAAAGTTGTCTTTCAGCATAAAGTGCAGATCTTTGTTTTTCATTGAGTTGTTGGGGTATTGGTTTTCTCGCGAGGATGATTTCTGGCAGTTGTTCTTGATAAAGGTCGATAATTTCTTTGCCATACTTATTTTCAGTTGAATCAGAATATTCGTCCCAATCCTCTTTATTGTAAAGACACGAACTGGAAATGATTGTATTAATTGAATCTATGTGTGAAAAAGGTTTACCATTGTTACCTGTCATAGGTTGAGACCAAGTTGGGAAAGCTGAAAGAATTTCTTTTCCTTTGATCTGAATTCGAATTTTAATACATTTAAATAGTTCATTTTTATTATAATAACCTATAATTAATTTTTCATCAGATTCTTCAATATCAATATTATGCAAAGCTTCGTCAATTACCTGTATAATTTTCTCATTATCAAAAGCTATTGGAAATATTGTTTTCCATAAATAGCCGGACTTATAAAATGTTTGAGGAAATTTTGTAATATTGGCAGCCTTAGAATTAAAGCAATCAAGTGGTATTTTTAATAGAATTACATCATTTTGTAGCTTTCTCGCATAATACCAGTTTTCATATTCATCGACAGATATATTGACTCCATGTTTTACATCTGTTCTGTAACTTAGAAATTCACACCAAGCCTGCCAGGTATGTAGACCTCCTTTTATGACTCTTTTTAAAACTGTCTTAGAGTACCCGTCCCGTATCTGTTTTTCGGAAAAATCTCCTTTTATTATATGATTTAATGCACTATCTGAAAGTATATAATCTTTATCTGGTCCAAGGTTGTAAGGCATGGCTAATAAGCAGTTTTATAGTTGGTTAGTTTTAAGAATGAAAGATACAAAAACTACAATTATTGCTAAAATTTAATAATTGATTCTTTTGCCTCTTTACTATCAATCAGAAAAGTTATGCATTGATGTTCGTGTGGTTATAGATTTAAATTAAAATATTTTACTTTTTAAGAGTCAGGCGTATAATTTGAATATTTAAAAATTACAAAACAAGCCCAACAGTGACATTAAGAGTTTTAGCTACTTTATAACAATTTAAATGTGTAATTCAATAAAAACTGGAAACCCTTCAGGAGGAAATAGAAAAAAAATAATCCTCTTAAGTCTTCAAGCGGTGGCAATAGGCCTGTTAGCGACAAAAAAATAACTCTTAACAATTAAGAATAAATTTTAGCTCTGACTTTCTATTTAGGTTTTTTCATTAAATACTTGAGGTATAATTATATTAACTTACAATTTTGGCAGACTCCTGGTGATATCCCTTTAGAATGATTATATTTGGATAATACTGTAAAAACTAATAAATATGAAATGTATTATTTGTTCTAATGATGCTGATGCAACTGGATCACATATTGTACCTGCAAGTCTTATTCAAAATTGTGTCGGCAAACATTACCGTGAAGAATCCTACAGTATCGATGCTAAAAATGTAAATATTGACCTTTATTTTGGAAGAGATAATCTTAAAAATACCTCAACTGAAATAAAAAAGAACCATTATAAGGAGGATCATATATTATGTCAAGCTTGTGAAAAAAATCTCGCTGATATAGAAAGTGAATTTTCTATAAATTTCCTGCAAAAATTCAGAGAGGAAAGGTTCAAAGCAAATTTTATTATTACAAACGATCAAAATGGGACAGAAACTTTAACGCCAAAAAACCTCACTAAAGAAAAAATCTATTTTTATCTATATTCAATAATCTTTAGATATTGTATGAACTGCGGACGTAAAAGAGGACAATATTTTATGGAAGAAAGTGACTTAGAAAATATAAGGATATTTCTAAATGAATATATGTATGGAGATCAGGCTGTAGGTATCGAACATCTTAAAGAATTTAACATGGTCATTACCTTTGATAAAGCCGATTCTAACGGCTCATTTATATCTTCTGCGAATCAATTTAAAAATCCTTATATCTTTTATTTCTGTCAACCGATTTTACTTTTATTTAGGGGAAATCTAGATACTAATGCTGCTAAAATATTCGGAGAAATAAACGGAAAAAGATATGAGGAAAATCTTGAGGAATTTAATGCTGAAATGAATAAAATTGATATTAATGACAGTGAACGAGCAATGAAAACCTACCATATGTTGCTTCAAAAGTATAGAAGTTGATCCAAAGGTCTTTTCTATAGATAATATCTTTGTCGTTGATGCTTGTACCTCAATTTGATTTATTAACAATATATATTATAAAATGACCAATCAATGGAATTAACATCGAATGAAATGGAAAAAGAAATTCAAGATTTTTATCATCAAAGATCTGAGCAGTTTCGCTACAATAAACTACAACAACATTACAGAAAGCTTAGTAAGGAACAACTAAATCTCAATATCGTTTGGACTGATCATATTTTTGATGTTGATAAAGATTATATTTTAAATGAGATAAACCTTGTGGGACTTGATAATTTAATAAATAATTTCAGCGTATGTTATTTAAATATAGATGCAATTTTGAAGTACCACTGTGGTGGAGTAAAAAATCTAGAAAAGATATTCCCTAAATATAAGCTTTGGGATACTCGTAGAAATGATAGTAAATTAACAAAACTCATACACTATATTAAGGAAGGAAATAAACTATGTCCTCCGATTATTGATTTTATAATTGTACAGGAAACTGGAAATGAAATGTTTGCTTTATTTGATGGTAATCACAGGAGTGCACTTTGTCGATTTTTAGGAATTAAACAAATACCATTTATTGTAAGAAATTCTAATCTTGATCGTGTTAAAGCAATTTCTGAGCAATTATAATCTCTTTTTTATTTTTTATTTTTTATTTTGAGAATAATTTGTCAAAAAAGGGATTATGTCTATTTTTAGAAGCATCAAGAAGCTGTCTAAATGTCATAACTTCTAAATGTAGATTAAGATTTGCTTCGATTTTAAAAAACGTTCCAAATGGTGTAAGATTCCAGCCTTTGTTTCTATTATATCTAGCTAGCATATCAGGGATCATATCTAATACAATATAACCAAATTTTGGAGTAGTTTCTTTTATCAGTACTTGATTCCCTTTGTAGTTTTTCTTGATTGGGTTGTATAAAAATTCGTCAAAATAAGGCTCAACTAATTCTGAAAACTCCCATCTGTAATCATTTTTGTTTTTTTGATGCGCAACATCCCCAGGTCTTTTAAATTCGAATATAACCATTGAATTCACTTCGCCGCTGTTTTTATCTCCAAAGCTAATAGGATTATTAAACATTGTAGGATTATCGACCATAACTAAGTCTAATTCCTTCCGGCTTCTGACTTGTGAATACGAGGTAATAGATTTATCTGATGCGATAAATTTATAGGTAACAAAGCGCTCATCTAGAAGCCAAAGATTATGGTTTTCATATGGCAAATCATTGTTAGTAAATCCTAATGGAAATATCAAATTATGAACATCTTCTTCCAATTTATACCGCCCACTTTCGTCAGCATCTAAGAATTTATCAAACAATCTAATAATTGCTTTTCTTCTCATCATGTAATCTGCTAGATTATCTACATCGTAAGCCGTTTTTGCTTTAATATCATCTATTATCTGCGTGATTGCTTCCTCACTAATATCTTTTGATTGTATAAATTTATCAATGTTTTGTTCAACATTTTTTCTAGCATTATAAGAAATCTTATACAGATGTTCTTCTAATTTATCTTCAGATAAATTGGGTGGAATTGAATTTAATACACTTTCATTTTTTAAAAAACTATTGAATCTTGGTGCTTTTTCTCTTATATATTTCTGAGTATTTTCAATACTTTTTTGTTTCGCACTTTTTACAAAATCCTCATATTCATTTTCAATAATAATTGAAATCTGTTCTTCGATATCTTGAAATGAAATAGTGTGTTGGTCTTTAAATAGTTGATTTTCCCTCTCTTTAGCAATGTTAAATCCATTTCGCGTTCTAAATACTTTTTTATTTAAAAATTCAGAAACTAAATAAATATCAAAAAAGAAGTATGAATTTTCAATCAATATGGGATATGAAAATAATGAATTTACAATCTTAAGATTACGTGCGTTGCTTACGGCTCTATTGTTTGCGCAATAGTACAAATAATTATTTCTTCTATTACCTTCTTTTGGTGTTTTAGTAATATAAAATTTGAAATCTTCGCCTTTCAAGCTAAAGTCTCTTTCTTTCTCTTTCGAAACTTTCTCAAAAAGTTCGTTAATTACTTCGACTTCATTTGTTTCAAAATCTACTAATTCTATTTTAGGCAAGGCATTATTTAAATAGAAAATAAAACAATGCTCCATTATTTTCTCGGCTATAGTTTTTAGACTTAATGCCGAATTTTCAAGTATTGTATCATTATAACAATTACTTATTGTTATAATTGTCTTCCTGAAATTTTCAGCGGATTCACATTCTTCAATCGGTTGAATTTCATTTTCAGTAGAAAAATTAAAAACTCTTTTAAACCATTTCCCATTTTCAAAATAATTACTAAACACATTATAATCCTGAAATGCAGCTAAAACAGTAAACCTTCCGATTCCTTTACAGCCATAATTCTTATTAACTTGTGAAAAGGGTGTGTTAAAGGATTTATAGTTCTCGTTGTTAAAACCAATTCCATTATCTATAACTTTATAGCCTGCAATAGTTTTAAGATTATCAAAGTTTAGGGTTTTGGGTTGTTCACCACGAATGATTTGAACCTGAATTTTCTTTTCTTCCTTTTGATCGTCCACTTTTTGTAAACTTATTACCGAATTTACGATAGACTCTAGCATCGGAAGTAAAATATCATCAATCGTCAGATCTACGGTATCAACAAGATATTTTACAGGAACTTCCATTATTTTGATTAGTTTTTTTATTATAGGAAATATGTAAATATCTTAAATATTATTAATTTAAGCAATTTTTATTTTACACAATTTTGGTTTAGTAATGCTCAAATATTTTGTACTTCTATTTAAAGGAAAAAAAATACTTCCATATACATTAGAAATTATTTATATTTAAATAAAAAACTAATGCATAACTTAGAAAAAGGTCAAATTTTTTGGGCAAAGGATCATAAAAACCATAAACATCCAATTGTTTTTTTAGAGGCAGAAGATGATGAAAAATTTTTAGCTTGTATATTAAGTACAAAAAAAATCAACGGTAATATTCCAATGTCTTCGGATCATTTTTTTGATAAAAAAGATAACGGAAGTAGTTATTCTATTAAATTCAAGACCTCTTATCTTGTACCTTCCAGAGTTTTTGTAAAAGAATATTCTTGGCTTAAAAGTCTTGATCCTGATGGAAGACTTACGGAATCGGGTGTTAATTTTGTAGAAGATAATATTGGGGATGCTGTACCAGAATTTCTTTCTATTAATATAAAAGCAGAAAGAGAATCTAAATAACATGGGAGCTATTATTTGGTCATTGCAAAATTGCATTAATTCAATTTTGGATGTGGTGGTTATAAAAACAGGTTTGGTGATTAACGATGAATATCTTGTAGAATTGCTGAAGGAAGAGTTCCCGAATTCATATTTTGATCGGTACCAAGAATCTACCGATCTAGGAATACGGGTCAGATCTGAAGATTTTGATATGTATTGTTGGAAAATCAGGAAGAGGCTTGGAGAGATGGAAAATATTTCACCTTTATTCGTCCAAGATGTGGAAAAATGCTTAGAGTGGATGGATCAGGGGATTGATTATGTGGGCTGTGTACAACAAATTCTGAGTTTAGCAAGTGAGCAGTTTGATCCTGAAAATCCACAGCTGGTTGATCCAAGACCAATAATTGAAAAAATGATCGAGGAAGATAAATATCCTTTTGAAGTTATTAAACAAGGATTTGATGATCTAATACATCAACAGCAGATGTCTAACAATATTACTCCTACTGAAGAGATTTTATGGGATGGAGGGATTAGCTTAGAAGATCTTTTTAAAAAAGAACACATCCCGATTAACGAAGATGAATTTATAGATCAAAAATACATCAACTTCCTTCAGGCGAATCCGAATGAGCTAGAAGCTATGCATTGGAGGAACTTTGAAAGGTTGACAGCAGAATTTTTTAGTCGGCAAGGTTATGAAATTGAGTTAGGCCCAGGAACTAATGATGGTGGTGTCGATATAAGAGTTTACAATAAAGAAGATAAAAGAAAACCTTACATCATTATACAATGTAAAAGGCATAAGGAAAGTAATGAAGTTAAAATTGAAACCGTAAAGTCTTTTTATGCAGATGTTGAATTTGAAGAAGCAGGAAAAGGTCTGATTGCAACAACTTCAAAAATAGCAGCTGGTGGTAAAAAAGTAGTCTCAATCAGAAAATATCCTTTAGAATTTGCTGAAAATAAAGAAGTAGTGGAGTGGATAAATAGGATGTGCAAACGTAATGTGTAGTTATTAAAAGGTATTATCACTACTTAATTGATTAGTAAAATGATAAAAATAAACTGGGATATTTTTAAAACTAAGAATCCAAATCCTACAAAATCCTTTGAGGATATGTGTTATCATTTATTTTGTAGAAGTCATCATTTCTTTGAAGGTATTCATGCAGATTTTAATCAAATTGGATTAGAAACTTATCCCGAAAAAAGTGCGGTCAGCAAAATGAAAGTCGGCTTCCAGGCTAAGTTTTTTGAAAACGATAGGAATTACTATCAACAGATAAAGAGTTCAGTTACGAAGGCAATAAAGACTTATCCTAAAACATTAGATGAAATAACAATATATGTGAATATTCCATTGAAAATTTCATCTCAGCCTGCCAAGGATATTGTGGCTTCAGCTGCTAAAAATGGTGTGAAAATTAATTGGTTTACCTTAAGCAATTTTGAAATTTTACTGAATCAACCATCAAACCTGGACCTTGCTCAAGTTTTTTTCGGGCTCGGAGATGAGGAAGGTTTCATCAGGCATAACCTTACCATTGAAGATTCAAATTACATTCAGTCGGCGGATCTGATTGACTTACCAATAATAACTGGTAATAATTCTCCTAAGGTTAAAATAAGTTTATCCAATAGAATCATTTCCTTAATAGGTAATCCGGGTTCTGGAAAAAGCCTCTTTTTAAAAAAGATCTTCTATGATGAGGCTGGGTTAGCCTTACCATTGAACGATTTTAAGATTAAGAAGAATCTTCCAATGTTTATTAGTCTAAAGGACTGTTACTATGATACACTAGAAAACATTATCAGGAATCGTCAGAACGATTACAAAGTCAAAAAAAGCTCCCTCAGTTATATTTATATTTTAGATGGGCTTGATGAATTAAACGAAGTAAATGCTGAGAGTACACTTCAATACATCAGAGTGTTAGCAACGCAAAGTCATACGCAGAATATTATCATATCCTGTAGAAGAGGCAGTTTGAATAAGTTAAAAATGTTTCAATATCTTCCTGATCTGAAGCAATATGAAATTGGAAATCTCAATATTAAACATGTTGAAAGATACTTCAGTTTAAAACATGATGGAGATAAACTGGAAAAACTTAGAGCTTTAAAAAAATCAAATCCTAGTCTTTTGAAAGATATCAACGATATTTTTATGGTCAAGCTTTTGTGGGATACAATCGATAGCTTAAATCGCTCTTCAACCGTGATAGATCTCTTAGATCATAAGGTAATGTCACAGCTAACAGACATGAATCATAAAAATAATATCGAACAGCTTAATATCCTTAATCCTAAAGATATACATCTCCTCAAACTAAACGAAAAACTTTCTTACCGTTTTTCAAAGAAATATCAATATAGATTTAAGCATAATGAAGTAGTCAAGATCTTGAAAAAAAAATTTAAAAGAAATAACTACAGAAGCTTGAATGAAATTTTAAGCTTTAATACCAACGCATTTTTTGACACAGGTATTAACAATTCTAACGCTTCAGAAGTTACTTACATTTATCATCATAGGCGTTATCAGGAGTACTTTTTTGCAAGGGGCCTTAAAAGAAGATTTGAAAAAAATATCAAAATATTGCGGAAGGATAAATTAATTATTAATTCAGATTTTTTTCATGATATATTTCTAAAATATATAGAGAACGCTTATTTAAAAGATAATAATATCGCAGGTTTAACTCTGCTTAACAGTATAAAGAATTATATAAAACATGGTGATCCCTGGTATATTTCCGAATCGGAAACTTTTATTCAAAATTTGGCATTGCAAAATGATGGCGCTTTTGAAATGCTTATGAATGATGAGGTGCTAGACTTGAAATCAACTGTAGCTCGTACTTATCCAAATGCACTGCAGTTTTATGAACATGATAAAATTCCCTTCGCCTTAAAAATAGAAGCTGAGATTGAGCGCAATTTGGGCGGTTGGAATCCTGAAGACACTGAGGGATTTATTTTCTTTAAGATCTATGTTAAAAAGGAAGCTGAGTACAAAGATTATTTTAAAAGTTATTACAAAAACTTTTGTAGTAAGCTAAGTAAAGATCTCTCTTTCCGATTAATGGAAATGAGTCAGTTCGAATATGCACTGCGAGCTTTTTTTAAAATCGGACTAAAACACGACTTGGAAAACTTAATTCTTTTGATTGAAGATCTTAACGCTAAAGAAGTTGTGTGTCTTTTAGATCTTCTTTCAGAGAATCAGTTTTTACCATTAGTTTTTTCTACCGAAAAGTTAAAAATATCGCTCACCGAAAGAATTAAAAACTACAATAATAAGGCTGATTTAAAGAACTTATCAGTGTTTTTCTTTAAAAAAGTTCTTGATCTAAAGATCTCAGAGACTCAGATCACTAACTCGATTTTAGCATTATCTTCAATAAAAGATAGAATGAACAGGCATTTTTTTCAGCGCTTTATTAGGCATTTCATTTTATGCTATACCATAGTGGGTGAGGAGAAATTCAATCAAAGTATTAAAATGGGTGGAATTATGCATACGGACATTTTAAAATGTTCAAAACTCTTTAATCTCTATATTGATCTTTTAAAGGATAAAAATAGTTTTTCAAGAACATTAAACAATTACAAAAATACTTTTAAAAATAAAGTTGAAGCATATGATTCGACAAAAATCGTGCTTGCGAAAATTTGGGCATTTATCTTTTATAAAGCTAATAGCTCACATCTGGATTTTATCCAGATGACCAAAGTTTTGGAGGATGATTTTGATGCGATCATATTCTTTGATCAGCTCAATACTATCAATAATAGATTTGTTTCGAACGTCTTTGCAGAGTTAGACCTCTTAAGTTATGAAGCAGAATTATTAACTTGGAAGGACAACTATTCAAAATACGTTGATAGGTGCTTCCTGCTAGGTGGAATATTTTCAAATATTAATTCTAAAAAGGTCGTGGATTATTTTCGCGAAGGATTTTCCAACAGCATTATACGACACGGCTGGAGAAAGGATATTATCATATCTGAATATTTAAACCATGTATTCGGCGAGATTTTAAAGAAAAGATGGTTTTCTAAAGAGGTAGTGATTAAAATATCTAAAAAACTTTATAAACTTAACCTTCGACTTTATGAGGTAACAGATAAAGATCATACTAGATATGGTATGTCCAGTTTTCTCAAGTCCCTGTCTACATACGATATAGAATTAGCATATAAGTATCTTGAAAAATTCAAAGAACTCGATTTGGATTGGAGTGTAAAAAATATTGCAACCGTAGAAATTTTAATTAATGATATCAAACAAAACTCGATAGAGTACTATAAAGTACGAGAAAAGATTAACGGTTTAAGTACAATGTATGATTATAAAGGTGAATTGGCAAAGTCTCACTATTTGCAGCTTTTCAGTGTAGAAATGGAAGTTTTAAAGAGTGATTTTTACGATGAAAGAGTTAAAAAATTAGCGTTTGAGCATGCTCATAAAGCGGTAGAGAAGGTTAATGGAAAATTTGATTTTGACAGGATCATTTATAATGATTATTATTACTTTTACAATGAATTATGTAAGCTACATAATGAAAAGAATTTAATTCCTGAACCGCCGAAAGACGAATACATCGTAATTCCAGAAAATAAATTTTCAGCTTTGATCGACGAAGCGAATAACTTGGATGATATTAAGAATCTATATAACAAATTTGATGACTCTCTAAAGTATAAGATTCAATTGAGAAGCGGTGCGAGCTGGAAGAAGTTTGTGGATAAGACCTATGATCTCACAGGAGACATCAGCTTTTTTATCAATACTTTAGATAGATTTGATTTTATGCACGGTGGATTCGGCTATTCATATAATTCAGATTATTTGCAGTTAGGAGTGGCGTACAGTATGATTAAAGTTGAAACTAGTCAGCAAATGTTTCAATATCTTACAGAAAGATCTGGTCATGCTGGGTTTTACAAAACGATTCTCATTTATATCGAGATGAGAGATAAAAAAACGACTATTAAATTGTTTAATAGGTTCTATGAGTTTTGCGACTTTCTTCTAAATTAAAACTGTTATTGACCGGTTTTATATAGTGATTTTCATAATAAGATAAACCGATCGACATTCACTATATTCAAGAAAGTCGGAATTTTAATTCCGACTTTCATTTTAAAGATAAAATTTTCCTTCTGCCTTAAAGCCTTCTGGTTTTACAAATGGTAAATTTTCAAGTTCCATTTTCGCACCTTGCCTAACATAATACTTACCGATATTTTCACCATCTTTTCCCATCAAGCAATGATCGGTCAATCTTTCCAGCCAGCCATACACAACAGCTCCTACAAATTTTTTATAGTGCCTTTTGTCGGCTAGTGGTGTATCGTTAAAACTTTCTCTCTCATTACCCTCTAAATCGGCTTGTGGATTTTTTGAATGATCATATTTCCACCAAACAGTGATAATAAGTTCTTGATAACTGATTTCGCGCCAAAGAATAGCACAGTTTTGTCCAAATAATTTTGTGAGAAGATGACCATCCATGTCTCCGGCTTTCCCGAGTTGTTCCTGATCAACATTAAAATTAATTTTTTCCTTTTTCAAAAGTTCATTAATTGCCTCAACAATTAGATTTCTGTAAGGGTCTTTGTTAAGAGACTTAACAGTTTCCTTCCTCTGTACTGAGACAGCTCTTTTTAATTCATTTTGAAAGTTTTTCCAAGAATGAAAACCACAGTTTAGAGAAGCCTTCTCTAACGCTTCTGTGTGTGTTATGTTTTCAGCATTTTTAATTGATTTTGCCATACGCTTGATGTATTCAGCAGTATAGCCTTTGATTTTTAGGACCATAATAACTAGTTTAATATCGAAAAAATGACACCTGTCTCTCAAGTTTTCAAATTAAAAACTCGCTATTGGTATGTAAATTTGATACTACAGTACTGAAACAGTTTCGCTATGACAAGTGGCAAGCTTCTGTAAAGCTTTAGACAAATATATAGAATTTATTATTTGATTCCAACAATTCATTTGATCAAATTCAAGAAATTGCAATTAACATCACCTACTAATTATTTCAAGTAATTTTTGATTTCTACATAAAACTGTAATTTTCTTATGTTATTATTTCTATGATATCTTCTGTACCCGTAATTGATTCATAGTGTTTCTTATATTGAAAGAAGTGATCAAATTTTTTACGGATATGTATTTGTAGAGATTTTAAATGCTGTTGATGTCTTGTAAGATATTTCTTGTTCATTTCATTTTCTGATTTTTTATAATTAAGAAAAAAGAACCCACGCCGTTGTATATACTTTTAAAGTATTTAGTGAGTGTTCACGCCCTCACCCTACGGGTGTACAAGCACCCTCGTTATTTTTCTTATCCAATAATCAACTCAATACCTGCTTTTTCAGCCTTGTATTTTATTTTGGTTTGCAACTCGTAATAACTCCAGTTGCGAAGTACAAATTCCTGTTCTTTTGCAATCCCAATTTTGTCTTCCTGATTTTTGAGAATCAATGTTCCTGCCTGCTGGCGGATGCAAAAATCAATAAGTTGTCTACTATACACGTGAAGCCGATTACTTACATATCTGCTTTCCAGATTTTCTGTTTTATACAGTGCTTTTTGTTTTCTTTTTGCTCCATTTCCTGAACGGGCATAGGCTATACCGTCCTGAATCCTTTTTTGACTTGCCTGAATCGCCAACCTGCGATACAAAAACTCTTCTTTTGATCCAATGTTAATTCGTACATTGTTGGCTTTTGCAACTATCGGATGTTCCAGAGACAAGGAAGCTTCCGCAATAATTTCAGGTTTTAAAAGATGCTCTTCCTTTTCAAATTCAAAAACTGCAAGCCAGAATATTCTTCTGTCTTTCAGTTGGATTTGTGAGGTGCATAGCTTTATGTCTCCTTTTAGCAGGCGTTCCATTATCACTCGCTTATCAGTATAATCTTTTCCTAAGTATGTTTTAACAGGAATCGCAAACATATTGAAGCAAAAGGCTTTCATTTCTGCGTCATATTTCATTTTGCTGATGCATTTAACCGGAAGCGGGATCGGAATATCTTTTTTAAAATTTCTCAATGATTTTGTTCCCTGCCAATAGTCGGCTTTATTTTTAGAGAAGGTTGATTGAATAGTATTGTTGAGGCTTCCCAGAATATCGGTTGGAATCTCTCCTTTGAAACGGTCAAATACCATTCTTGCTGTAGTGCCGGTTTTCGAACGGTTAAACATTCCCATTTGATCTTTCTTTTCATCAGCCAGCTTATAGTGGATTCCTTCTGTAAGGTAAAAGAAATCCTTGATCATTTCCTGAACATACAAGTGGGAAGAAATTAAATTAGCAGCTCGAAAACATCTATTCTGATATCGATAGAGTTTTTCCCACATTTCATTTTTTTGATCCGAGGGAACATCAATCAGTAATTGAATTTTTCGGGTCAGTGTTATTGTGGATTTTTTCATATTAAATAGGTGTTTCAGACTTGTTTCGATTCTGTAAAAATTGATAAGCATAAAGAAACTCCTGATGCACTTCTTTTTCAGAAATTTTCAGTTCTCTTGCAATGACTGCAAATGAAGATTTCTGTTCAAATCTTCTGTTCATAATGTCAATTTGTTGACTGCTGAGTTCGTCTTGCTGGACATCGTTCTTTTGAGATTTTGCAAGTGGCTCTTCATTAGAGTTTTTCTTCAAGATTTTCCTTAGATCATCTATTGCTTTACTTACCTCATTGCTAATATCTTTGATACTGCTTCCCATTGCTTCTGCAATAGGTTTGTACTGAAAGCCATATTGAAGGCAAAGTTCTATCAAGTGTTTTCTTTTGGGGTTTATCACTCTTAAGACTTTATTTAGTTCATCAAAATTTTTTTGATCGGATTCCTGCTGAAGAAGATGTTCTTTGTCTTGCAGAGGATCATAAGCCACAAGATAATCCTGATAGTTCTCAAAACTTTCAAGTGAAGCCGTTAAGCGAGCGAATTTATTTTTCGGAGCAGTGAAATATGATATACAGTCTCTTTTTAAAACAAACCGCAAAAAGCCAAGAATATGATTTGGAGTTTCAATGGAATCACGGTGTAGCCAAAGCTTAAGAAATGTATCCTGTACAAGCGTTTCCACCACAAAATCATCATCGAGCATTTGTTTTCCGAGCCAGAAAAGGAGTCTTTTGTACCGAAAATGAATATGTTCTAATGAGGCTGGATTGCCTTTTTTCAGCAGTTCATATAACTGATGATCGGTGAGCTTTCTCGCCAGAGAGTTTGTTCTTTTCATAAACAGTATGTTTAAGCTGATTATTGACTGAAGAACTGCTTTGATTAATAAGATGAATTCGCAATATCATTCAAATATTTACTCATTACATTTTGCCAAAAAGAAAGGCGTGGAACTCAACTTACTGCATTAGAGGCACTGGTATACCCGTGTACGATAAGTGAGCCCACGCCGCGGTCGTGAGCTAATTTACTTATCTTCTCGTACACATAAAAATTACCAGTTTTCTAATGCGAGATTCTAAGCAATTGCCTCAATATTTAATAGGATAATTGCATTTACATTATTGCAAATATACTAAAACTTTTATGTAATCCAAATGGATTACATAAAAGTTGTCATTTTTTGCAAAATTGCAGTATGGCAGGACTAAACGAGGAAGATATATTGCTAAAAAATAAAATTGCTGATAGAATTAAGTTTCTGAGAGCTAGTACTGGTTTGTCACAATCCGAATTTGCTAGGAAATACGAAATAGATAGGCAAATATTAAATCGTTGGGAAAGCAAAAGTAATAAAAGAGGATTGACAATTTATACAATAGCAAAATTCTGTGATTTGTTGGGAATATCCTTAAAGGAATTCTTCGACTTTGAGGGGTAAGGGTTAGAAAAATTACTCTTGAATAATTTTTTAAACTTATAAATGAACGAATACCGACGAGAGTTGGTGTTTTTTGTACTTCAAAATTGATCAACTAATATTTAAGAGATATAAAATCGATGAAAGTAACGGTATATTTTAAATGAATTTAAAGACATTCGTTTTAAATACCTCCTAAAATTTCACGTTCAAAGAATTCATTGTTTTCTAACTTGAATTTATAATTGTTCCTGTAAAATTTTGTTTTCTTAGAAGTGGCGGGGAGCGGTCTTCCTTTCCTTAAGATGAGTGGTGATTTTTACGAGGGGATTTATGCGTAGATAAAATATTCAAGATTTAATTTTTTTTATAAAAAATTTTTCCTTTTAAGTGGAATGATTATATTTAGGTCTTATTGAAAACAATCATGCTTAGGAAAACAGTCAGCGAAATACACAATATACTCACATCTAATTCTTTACCTTCAAATTCAAAAACTTTAATTTTAGATTTTGCAAAAGAATTAGGTTGGAATCCGAGTTATTTTATTCCACCGTCGAACAATGAAAGTGCTAATGGCTATTTAGTCATTGAGCATGGCTTACAAAATTCAGCAATCATTTCTTTCCTAAACAAAAGAAATGAAGAACTTACTTCTGTTGAAGAAGAAACTTTATTAGCGTTATCATATAATAATCTTGTTAATTGGCATATTACAATTGATGACAGATATATAAATTATTATTACATATTAAATCGAGAAAAAAGGAGGTTAGAAACAAGAAAGATAGAAGTTGGAAACGAAGAAGATTCATTAAACGTAGATGCATTTTATAGAATTATTGAAAGAAAACCTAACTCAAATATTAAGGCATTAGATGATGTTTTGATAGAAAACATATCGATTTGGAAAAGAGTAATATCTGCAGAACTAAATAATGAGGTAAGTTTGGTTTCATTATCGCATTTTTTTAATTCAATAATTTTTCTACGTTCTATAGAAGATTTTAAGAAAAGAAGAAACCTAATTGATTCTAAGTCCAAGATTCTCGTTGAAATTACAGCTGAAAATGAAGATAAGACATTTTTGGAAGTCATTAAATTGATTGAAAACAAGTTAGAAATAACAATGCCAAAGTTTGTTGTTAAAAAAGAAGAATTAGAAATATTTACTAACTTATCTAACTATGATTTGAAGAGAATTTTTAATAGCTTTTATGAAAATGAAAATAATAGATTTAAGTATGATTTTTCTATAATAACTAAACAAGCATTAAGTAGAATTTATCAAAAATATGTTTCACTATTAAGTATAGATACTTCAAATCATTTGCAAGAGAATTTATTTGGATTCTCAGACTTTCCTATCGAAACAATAAATAAAGAAGCTGGAGCCTTCTATACACCAGAATATGTAGCTCGATTTTTTTCTAAATATATTTCAAAATCTTATACATACTCTGAATTTAATAATCTTAAGATTTTAGATCCTGCAGTTGGATCTGGTATTTTTTTAAGAACTATCTTAGAAAATGAAATTGAAAGAAGATTGGATAACGATAATGAATTAGATATAGATAAATTATTTAAAAGTGTCGTCGGAGTTGACCTTGATAAAAATGCTTGTTTAGCTACTAATTTATCACTAACATTATTAAATTACAATTTCAATGACCATACAAACAGACCAAAAGTTCTAAATACCGATGCATTAAGTTTAATTAGAAGAGCTATTAGCAGAAATATTAATGTAGATGTGATCATATCCAATCCACCTTATATAAACCAAAATAAACAATCAACAGATTTGGCTGAGTTCTTAAAAGAGCTAATGGGTGAAATAAAAAATGGAAAAATTGATACATACCATGCTTTTTTAAAACTATCAATTGATTTACTAAAGCCTGGTGGATTAGGTCTTTTTGTTATTCCCCACAATTTTTTAGTATCTCAATCAGCAAAAAATTTAAGAAATTATGTTTTAGAGAATTGTTACATTGAATCTGTTGCTGATTTGTCCGCGATAAATGTATTTGAAAATGTTAATACTTATACAATGTTACTCATTGTAAGAAAGAAAAATACTGAGTTTTTTAATACGCAAAATACTTGGCTATTAAAATGTCGTGCTTCTGTGGGAGAAGCTTTAAATCAGCTATTAAATGAGAGTGAAAGTGATACAAATATATATCAAGTATATAAAGCGACTGATTATTTTAAAAAAGATAGTGAATGGTTTATATTAAATAAGAGAGAATTTGAATTATTTGAGAAAATTAAGGAAAATAAAGAAATCAGTGTTTACTTAAAGCTAACTCAAGGTGTAGTTACAGGAAAAGATAGTGTTTTTATACGCAGTTCTAAAGATGTAAGTAAAAAAGAGCTTCCAATATATAAAAAGCTGTTACCTGACAAAAAAATTAATTCTTTTTTATTCGAAAAAAATAGTGATGAATTAATATTCTATCCATTTATAGAAGATCATTTAATTGATGAAGAAATATTAATGGGATATACTGAAACTTGGAAATATTTAAATGAGAATAAAGATCTATTAAAAGAAAGGGGTAAAGTAAAAAGTTCTCAATTTTCTTGGTGGAAGCTGCACTCACCTGGTAATGCTTTAGATGCTAATTCACCTAAAATTGTTTCACCATATCTTACAATATCACCAAAATTCTCAATAGATATAAGTGGTGAATATATAACATCACGTTCTCCTTATTTCACATTAAAAGATAAAAATGCTGATATTGATTTACTATATTATTTTTTGGGAATTCTAAATTCAGTTCCATGTTATTGGTGTTTGTCTTTACAATCTCAAAAACAATCCAGTGGATATAATATATTCCCAATCAGTTTATTAAAAAGCACACCAATACCAGATCCAACATTAATGGAAAATTCAAGCTTGGTTAGTAAAATGATTCTTGAAGTAAAGAAAAGAATTAATGAAAAAAATATTTCTAAACATTTTGAAATTGAAAAAAGAATTAATCAAATATCTTGTGATCTTTATAAATTGACCATTAATGAAAAAGAATTGTTAGGTATTTATGGCGATTAAGTATATTTTGGAAACTGAAAAAAGTTTGCAGTCAAGAATTAAATCTATTAAAGAAACATTAAAATTTGTTGTGGCAAATAAGCATATGCATGCTAAAAGAGTTCCTGCAACAGACAGTAAGATTATTTTTTGTTTTACTGAAAATGTGATTGCAGATGTAGGACAATTTATTAGCGGAAATGTTCAAGAAACCTTTAAAACAATCAATCCAAATTTTAATGCGAGTTATTTCGAAATATGGGATAGAAGGGACAAAAATGAATTTTATTTAAATAAAATATACTTTCATCTTTATTCCATCGAAGAAAGGGAAAATAAGGAGTATATTTTACTTCATACTGATCCATCTGATCCTGACGTAACTCATGGAGATTATAAAAGGAGTCCTCATTTACATATAAAAAGAACTACAGATCTTAAAATTCCGCATGCTCATTTAGCATTAAATATTAATGATTATGATAAGGCATTATCTTCAATATCAGAAATGGATAAGTGTTTTAAGAATCATATAAATATGTTAGTTAACCAAATTTTGCTATAGTAACTACCTTATTTCAAAAAAATAAATAAATAACCAAATATTTTAATCTGGGATTCAATATAATAACTAACTAATTTAAATATAGATTAGTAACTATTACGTAATCAGGAAAAAATAAGATTTAATCGAAGAAATTTTAAAAATATAATAATGGCGAGTAAATTAGCATTAGATACGAACATTTGGATTTATTTAACTAAAGAAACATTTGATCCACTTTTTGAATCTCTAAAAGAGAAAACTGCGAATAATGAATTTGAGTTGCTTACAAATGAAATAGTAATTGAAGAGTGGACCCGAAATAAAGAATCCACTATTAAGAGTCTTTGTGAGTCAATAAAGCAAGAATATAAGTCCGCAAAAAATCTCACTAAATTTTTACCGGATAAAGAAAAAGCAGAATTGTCTATTTTCTTAGAAAAGCTTGACACCGAAGAAAAACGTTTAGAAAAGGCTAGATTAAGAGTCGAAGAAGTTGAGCAATTATTATTTTCTGCCAAAAAGATTGATATTACTGATGAGCAAAAAATGTTTGTAGCTAATTTGGCAATTACTAAAGAAGGACCATTTTCAAATAATAAAAATAATTTTAATGATACTTTAATTCTACGAAATTTTATTGAACATATTCAAAAAACTAACTATCCCGATAAATACGATCTTATATATGTTTCAAATAACCCTAAAGATTTTTGTATTGATGGTAAAGAAAATATATATCCTGAAATATTAAATGGTTTTGATTCCTTGCGAATTAAAAGTGTAACTGAACTTGGACAGGCATTTCATTTATCAACAGAGCTAATTGAAGACTTTGATGATTGGTTAGAAGAAAAAGTACAAACATGGGCTGAAATGCAATATGAAATCTCAAGGGGTAAATGAATTTTTAATAGAGTGGTGCCACTTTAATTAAATAAAAAAATATTGATAATCAGAATTACCATTAAGAGGTTTTTTGAATACCTTTAGTTAAATTTAATGTACTCACATTTCTATCTAGGAAAGTAGTTATATTTGCCTGTAAAAAGTGGTTGTAGAGATTCCACAGATTTATAACTCCCAAGTTTCGCTAACTAAAATTTCATTTTCATAATACTTTTAAGAACTGTGTTAATACATTAATGAATAAAGATACATTATTGTAGAAACATTTAAAAGTAGACTAAAATATTCCTTAGAGCAAATAAAAAAGTAGAGTATAAAGCTTAGGCAATTGTGGGTTAAGTGCAAAAGTAAAGTGTAATCTTCCTATTGTAAAAAGTATTTATATTGACATCTTTCTAAGATTTATATAATTAATCGGTTTTGTTTACGTCGGTCTAAATTAGAATTTTCACTTTGACTTCCGCTATGTGTATTAATATCAGAGTGTTAAATCATGTAAATTAAGTCTAAAAACCGTCGGATTTTTTATAAAAGGTTGAAAAGTAGAAAGGTGAAAGCTATCACCGTGGCTGCTAAAAACTTTTTCTATCGGCTTTAAGATATGGTTTCTGCAAATAATAAAAAGATATAAGAAATTTAGATGGTAATATTTTCGTATTAAATGGTCTGAAGTTTTTTGAAACTATATGAAATTAATTGAGATAGAATAATTTATATAGAATCAAATTTTAAGGATGGAACTGAAGATATAGCAGTAAAATTAAATGATGTTAAGTATGTTAGATGACTGATTAGTATAACGCAAAAATGTAATTTGTATTAATAATATATTAGCACCTAAAATAGCACCTTGAAATAAAAAACCCTGCAAATCAGCAATTTACAGGGTTTTTAGTGGAGTTGGAGGGATTCGAACCCTCGTCCAAACAAGCAATACGCAAGCTTTCTACATGCTTATTTTGCTATTGATTTTCGAGCCCGGGCAGAGAGCAAACACCCAACCCAAACCTTAGCTTCTAAAATTTTCGAGTCCTGACCGAAGCTTCCAAAACCTTATTTCCGCATTCCTATGCCTCAGGATCAAACGCCGCAGAACAGAGCATTTGTGAGACATCTTGCTTCCTTACTAAAATCTTCGGGAAAGCGCTTGAAACCTACTAAACTTCGGATTAAGCTGCAAGAGCGAACTCTTCGTTGCCAGTTAAAATGTTGTGGCAAAGGATTATAGAGATTGCGCCACGGTTCTCTGCATGCTTACTTACCCATTGGTCTTGCTGTCGAAACCAGTCAACCCCATTTTCAGATAAGACTACAAATTTACAAATAAAACCATCAACTGACAACTATTCACTAAAAACTAAATTTGGCGTGCCCCTTGCCAAAGCTCACCAGCCGCACGGGTCGGGCTGTCCGCTCCAATCTTTTGGGGATTTTGCAAAATCCCCAAAAGGATTTCCACTACCATCCCTCACGCGCTGCGCAAAAAACAAACTTGTCAAAAACAGAACATTCCAGTTAAAAAAACAGCAAAATCCCCGAAATCTGCGAGACCAAAACTACAGAATAATTCCTATTCCTTTTAGTAATAACTCTCAAAAACCTTAACAAAATTCAAACATCCAGATTCCCAAAAAATCATAACACGCGTTAAATCCGGTTAAACTTTCATAAACACAATATCCCATCATCACATCGAAGCCTGAATCATTATAATTTTGCCCAAAATATAACTATGAAAATATCTAAACTCTTTCTTGTTTTAATACTATTTTCAGTAAAAATGTTTTCCCAGTCCGATTACATCTTGGGAAGCATTGCCAATGAAAGTGGAGACAAACTTTCCCGCGCCAGTATCTACAATCTAAGAACAGACCAGATTGTCATTTCCGACAAAATGGGAAATTTTGCCATCACAGCAAAACCATCAGATGAACTCAGGATATCCCGAGAAGGTTATGAAAGAAAAGTGGTTGTCATATCATCAGAAAATTTTTCAAAAAATCTGGAAGTAAGGCTTATAACTGTCCCGCAGGAAATTGAAGAGGTTAAGCTCACTTTCCGGCCGACAGGAATTCTTAAGAAGGACGTAACAAGGCTAAATCCGCCGCCAAAAGTCGTAGAACTAAATACTGCAATGAACCTCTATATGAAAACACCTCCTAGCGAGACAGTGCCCAAAGCGTCAGCTCCGTCAGCATTTAAGCAGCCGGATTTTTCAGCCGGTCAGGTTGATATTCTTAAACTTGCTGGCGCTATTGGCGGTTTGATCGGGAAAGCCACGCAATCCCCAAGAACTACTGCAGATTATACCGAGACACAAGATTTCTACAGAAGGATAAAATCTGTGATTGACCTTGGGTTTTATACCAAGTACGGCATGGATGAGTATGATTTTGACGTGTTTTTAGCTTATGCAGATCAGGCTTATAATCTGGCAAAGAACTACAGGAAAAACTTTAATAAGGTAGCGATTGAACTGAAACTGAAGGAAGCATTTGCAGAATATATCAAGACCCATAATTTCTCCAAAAAACAGGCTGCAGGTTAAAATTTTTAACCAGCTTTTCAGTTTTGTGAATATCAATAGGTTTCAAAATTTTGACTGTTTAAATTTTATGTTTTTGTTATAGGTGATTTTCGTTTGCTGTTTAGTTTTTGATATTCCTGTTAACGATACTTTCTAAACGGTAACTGCTTTAGAAACCCCTGTCCAAAGTGGTTTTAACATAATGTGGAAAACTTTTGCTGATGATTGTCAGTTTTTTGACGTTTTCACAGCATTTGCCCTTTCATTTATAGGATTCAATTTCTATTTTTGTCTTACCGCTTCGGAAGAAAAAAGAAAACATGGTTTTCAGAAAACCGGCATTCCGAATATTTTCACAACTGAGTATTAACCAACAGATTAAACGCCAAAACTATGGGGATTTTTGATAAACGAATAAGTTATAAACCATTTGAGTATCCGGAAGTTTTACAATTTATAGAAGCTATCAACAAGTCCTATTGGGTGCATTCGGAGGTGGATTTCACAGCAGATATCCAGGATTTCCATTCTCAGCTGGAACCTCATGAAAAGAATGCGGTAAAGCATGCATTGTTGGCGATTGCCCAGATTGAGGTTAATGTTAAGACCTTTTGGGGAAATCTGTATCATCATCTTCCAAAGCCGGAACTGAATGGTTTGGGAGCAACTTTTGCAGAATGCGAATTCCGTCATTCCGAAGCCTATTCCAGATTGCTGGAAGTTTTGGGTTACAATGATGAATTCCTGAACGTGGTTGATATTCCTGCAGTAAAAGACAGAATCGATTACCTTAGTAAAGTGCTTAAAAACGCCAATTCGCAGGATCCGAAAGCCTACGTTTCTTCATTGCTTCTTTTTAGTATTCTGATAGAAAATGTGTCTTTGTTCAGCCAGTTTGCAATTATTTTGAGCTTCACAAGGTTCAAGGGTTATATGAAAAATGTGTCTAACATCATCGCCTGGACTTCTGTGGATGAACAAATCCACGCCAACGGCGGCATTTATCTGATCAACAAGATCAGAGAAGAGCAGCCGGATTTGTTAAATGATAGTGATATAGAAGCGATCTATGATTTGGTGGACGAGTCTATCCAGATGGAATCTAACATCCTGGACTGGATTTTTGAGTTGGGTGAGATTGAGCATGTATCCAAAAAAAATCTGCTTGATTTTATGAAGTATAGAGTGGATGACTCGCTGAAAAAAATCGGGATGAAAACAAGATACAATGTGTCTCCGGAAGATTACCGACCGATGGTTTGGTTTGAGGAAGAAGTATTTGCCAACTCAATGGATGATTTCTTCGCCAAACGTCCGGTAGATTATACCAAGCATGATAAATCAATTACTGCAAACGATTTGTTTTAAATTTTGGAAGTTGGATGTCGGGAGAGGTAAGCTTTTGTGACTTCAAGTTTTTTTTATTACCGAATTTTGAAAGCGACGAAGTTGCGACAATTTGGTAGAAAATCCCAACAAAAGCAGAATGTTAAAGCGACGAAGTCGCGACATATTGGTAGAGAATCCCAACAGATGCAGAATGTTAAAACGACGAAGTTGCGACATATTGGTAGAAAATTTAACATTGCATATCTAAGGTGCGAAGCACCGACATAAAGACATAATATTGTCATTCCGTAAGAATCTAAACTAAGCCGTCTAGATCCCTACGGAATGACAAAAATAAATAAAAATCCTTCCAAGGCTCAAAACTGAGAAAGGTGTAAAAAGAAAATTTTAAGAAATAGTTGATAAATCTTGGAGTTTTCTTTTTTATGTGAAGCCCTCAATAGAGGCGAAGCGCGCCCCGGCTTGAGTGGAGCTCTTTTTCTTTTTTCTCAAAAAAGAAAAAAGCGGGAACGGAAGACGGATAATGGCGCCCAATCAATAAATAAAGAACTGTTAATTCACAAAATATAATAAAGTTATGATGGACGAGAATATAGATATCTGGTGGCTCAATGAAGAGTCTGAGCAAATGCTTAACAGAGGTTATCTCTTGAAAGGGGAAACTGTAGAAGGCGCAATCGACAGAATTACGACTGCAGCGGCAAAACGTCTTTACAAACCGGAACTGCAACCGGCTTTCAAGGAAATGATCGTAAAAGGCTGGATCAGTTTTTCTTCTCCGGTTTGGGCTAATATGGGAACACAGCGTGGTTTGCCGATATCTTGTTTCAACGTTCATATTCCGGATAATATAGAAGGGATTACTCACAAATTGGGTGAAGTCATTATGCAGACGAAAATCGGAGGCGGAACTTCTGGTTATTTCGGAGAGTTGAGGAACAGAGGAACGGCGGTTACAGACAACGGAAAATCTTCCGGAGCAGTTTCTTTTATGAAATTGTACGATACGGCAATGGATGTGGTTTCTCAAGGTGGTGTTAGAAGAGGAGCTTTCGCTGCTTATCTTGACATTGACCACGGAGACATCGAAGAATTCTTGAGTATCAAAGATATCGGAAGTCCGATCCAGAACCTGTTTACAGGAGTTTGCGTTCCGGATTACTGGATGCAGGATATGATTGATGGTGATGTCGAGAAGAGAAAAATCTGGGCAAGAGTTTTGGAAAGCCGTCAGCAGAAAGGACTTCCTTATATTTTCTTCACAGATAACGTGAACAGAAACAAACCTCAGGTTTATAAAGATGCAGGATTGATGGTGAATGCGAGTAATCTTTGTTCAGAGATCATGTTGCCTTCAACTGCAAATGAATCTTTTATCTGCTGTCTGTCTTCTATGAACCTTGAATTGTATGATGAGTGGAAAGATACAAACGCTGTGAAATTGGCAATCTATTTCTTAGACGCTGTTTTATCAGAATTCATTGAAAAAACTGAAGGTAATTATTATTTGACTTCGGCTAGAAACTTTGCAATGCGTCACAGAGCTTTAGGTTTAGGTGTTCTTGGATACCATTCTTATTTACAAAAGAATATGATTCCGTTCGAGAGTTTCGAAGCGACTCAGTTCAATGCAAGAGCGTTCCGTCACATCAAAGAACAATCTGAAATTGCTTCCAAAGAATTGGCAAACATCTACGGAGAACCGGATATGTTGAAAGGTTACGGACTAAGAAATACAACTACAATGGCGATTGCGCCAACAACTTCTAGTTCTGCAATCTTAGGACAAACTTCTCCTGGAATTGAACCTTTTGCTTCCAACTATTACAAAGCAGGTTTAGCAAAAGGAAACTTTATGCGTAAGAACAAATATCTGGCAAAATTGTTAGATGAAAAAGGTTTGGATAACGAAGAAACTTGGCGAACAATTATGTTGAATCACGGTTCTGTTCAGCATCTTGAAGGTTTAACAGATGAAGAAAAAGCAGTGTTCAAAACGTTCAGAGAGATTTCTCCAATGGAGATCGTTTCTCAGGCGGCGCAAAGACAGCAATACATTGACCAGGCTCAGTCTCTTAACTTGCAGATTCCATCGACTATGCCAGTTAAGGATGTTAACTATGTGATGATTGAGGCTTGGAAGAAAGGCGTTAAAACGTTGTATTACCAAAGAAGTTCTTCGGTTTCCAAAGAGTTAATGGTCAACTTTGTGACCTGCTCTGCTTGTGAAGCTTAAATGAAGAGGTAAGAATAAAGTAAAAACATAAAGTAACCGCAGAATTTTCTGCGGTTTTTTTTTGCTTAATTCTAAGCTGATTTTCCTCCCTTTAGGGTTGGGGAAGAAAATTGACTTAGAATTTTATGATTAATAATCAAACCCATTAGATAAGGATGAAAATTTCAGCAAAATCATTTCCCCGACCCTAAAGGGAGTGATTTTGCTGAAATTTCAAATCGATTTTCCACCGTTTAGGGCTGGGGAAAGATAATCTATTTGAAATGAAGAAATTCAATTTAAAATTTTTCTCGCATTGAATCAATTTAATTCCTAATTTTAGAAAAACAATAATGATGAAAAAGCTAACAACCAATTATGATAGGGGAATGTGGAAAGGAGCTCCAACTTCGAGTTTGGAAAAGCAAAAGATTTGAGAAAGAATGAAACCGAAGCGGAGAAATTACTTTGGGATAAATTGAAAAACAATCAATTAGGAGGTTTTAAATTTCGAAGACAACATCCAATAAGTCTATATATTGCAGATTTCTATTGTCATAAATTGAAATTGATTATTGAAATCGACGGAGGATATCATTTTACAAAAGAACAAATTTCAAAAGATGAAGAAAGAACAGAAATACTTGATTTTAATGGAGTTAATGTGATTCGATTTTCTAATGATGAGGTTTTATCAAATATTGATAATGTCCTAAACGAAATTAAAAAGTATTTTCCAAAGAATTAAAATTTCAGTAAAATCTTTCCCCAACCCTAAAGGGAGTGATTTTGCCGAAATTTCAAACTGATTTTCCACTCTTTAGGGTTGGGGCAAGAAAAATCAATTTAAAATCCAACTCTTTTTACTAATTTTAAACCTCGATTCTAACATCTAATTCCTAACCTCTAACTTCTCACAAAATGAAATTCGGACAAGTTGCTGACCCGTCAAAAATAGATTTTACATTACCAAAAGACCATCCTCAAACCAAATTCATTCTTGGGCAGAATAAAAAAGGTTTGAATAATATTTCTATTGGCTGCGCAAAATGGAACAAGACCGATCTCAAAGGTTTCTATCCAAAAGGAACGAAGGACGAATTGACTTATTACGCCACTCAATTTAATTCGATTGAGCTGAATGCAACTTTCTACGGAATGCCGACTGCAGAACAAGTTCAGACCTGGAAAGAAAAGACACCGAAAGATTTTAAATTCTTTCCGAAGATTACCAACACGGTTTCCCACTTCCGAAGATTGCTGAATATTACAGATGTTGTGACTCAATTTGCTTCAGCGGTTCTGAATTTCGATGAAAAATTGGGAATGGTTTTCCTGCAGCTTCACGATAATTTCAAGCCGAAAGATTATGAACGTTTGGAAAAATTTGTGCAGGATTGGCCAAAAGAAGTTCCCCTCGCAATTGAGCTTAGAAATACCGAATGGTTTACAGATGAAGAAGTGTTTAACACCGTTTGTGAATTATTTGAAATGAATAATATCACCAATATCATTGTGGATACAGCTGGCAGAAGAGATATGCTTCATATGAGATTGACAACACCAAATGCTTTTGTACGCTATGTCGGAGCCAATGCGGAAAGTGATTATGCGAGATTGGATGATTGGTTGGAAAGGCTCAAAGTTTGGAAAAAAGAAGGCTTGCAGAATCTTTATTTCTTTGTCCATCAGAATGTGGAAAAAGCGTCACCACTTTTGTCTGCTTATTTTATAGAAAATGTCAATAAAGAATTCGGGACAGATATTCACATCCCGACAATGGCTTCCGAACAGCCGACTTTATTTTAAAAATTAAAATTCCCTTCAACTCGAAGGGAATTATTTCTTATAAATTCCTCTATTTTGGAGGGTGGCAAAAATTCAGAGAATTTTTGACGGGGTGGTTTCCGTTAAGCCAGCATTGTCAGTCAGAGGCTCTCGAAGACTAAGCCAGAAACTTCAGTTCTTTATCTTTAAAACTGTTGTTTTCAACCAACTTCTGCATGACGTTCATTGTTTTCTTACGGAGTTTGGCCAGGATACGGACATTCTTATCCTCGCTGTAATCGAAAATATCATCTTCAAAGGAAAATACATCTCCTTTTTTGAACTTGATGTTATTGTCCTTCATTTCCTTAAGAAGCATCAGGTTGGTCATGACTTTTAACGTAGCACTTTCCGCAGCTTCCAGATTTTTAAGCGATTTTAGAAGCTCCTTTTTATATTTTTTCTTTGATTTCATTTTGAATAATGTTAATCAATGAAAGTTATAAAAAATTATTGAGAATTTCTTACTTTTGGGAAAAATAAATCTAAGAAATGCAAGATCCGATTTTCGACCTTATTGAAAAAGAAAGACTAAGACAGACACACGGCATTGAACTGATTGCTTCGGAAAATTTTGTTTCCGGGAATGTCATGAAAGCTATGGGAAGCGTGCTAACCAATAAATATGCAGAAGGTTATCCCGGACGTAGATATTATGGAGGTTGCGAAGTGGTGGATGAGGTAGAGCAATTGGCAATCGATAGGGCAAAAGAATTGTTTGGTGTAGATTATGTTAACGTTCAGCCACATTCCGGTTCTCAGGCTAATGCCGCAATTTATCTTTCAATCCTGAAACCAGGCGATAAAGTGATGGGAATGGATCTGTCTATGGGTGGACATCTCACGCACGGTTCGGCGGTCAATTTTTCCGGAATCCAATATCAGGTTTGTTCTTATGGTGTTCAAAAAGAGACAGGTCTGATTGATTATGACCAAATGAGAGAAGTGGCGCTTCGTGAAAAACCAAAAATGCTGATTGCGGGGTTCTCTGCTTATTCCAGAGATTTGGATTATGCTAAGTTCCGTGAAGTGGCAGATGAAATTGGTGCGACACTTTGGGCGGATATTGCGCATCCTGCAGGTTTGGTGGCGAAAGGTCTTCTGAATAATCCATTCGAGCATTGCCATGTTGTAACCACTACGACGCACAAAACCTTGAGAGGTCCAAGAGGCGGAATGATCATGATGGGGAAAGATTTTGAAAATACCTATGGGCATAAAACACCGAAAGGAGAAACTAAATTGATGAGCGCCGTTTTGGATGGAGCTGTTTTCCCGGGAATACAAGGCGGTCCATTGGAACACGTGATCGGAGCTAAAGCCGTTGCATTTGCAGAAGCAATTGATTCTAAATTTGAAACTTATGCAAAACAAGTAAAAGCGAATGCTCAGGCTTTGGCAAAATCAATGATAGATTTAGGTTTTGAAATCGTAAGCGGTGGCACGGACAATCACTTGATGTTAATTGATTTGAGAAACAAAAATGTGAACGGAAAAGAAACTGAAAAAGCATTGGTAAAAGCGGATATTACTTGTAACAAAAATATGGTTCCTTTTGATGATAAATCGCCTTTCACAACTTCAGGGATTCGTTTGGGGACGGCAGCAATTACTACCAGAGGTCTTAAAGAGGATGATATGAGCGTTATTGCCCATCTGATTTCTGAAGTGGTTGATGATATCAAAAATGAAACTACTTTGGAAGCGGTTAAGAAAAAAGTCAATCAATTGATGGAAGGTCACGCACTTTTCAATTATTAATAAAATATTAAACATAATAGTAAAAGAATGGACAGTTTCGTTCATTCTTTTTTTTGTTTTAAATAATTATTAAATTCGATCTATTATCTATCAGTCTATCATCTTTTGGTCTATAAACAATGGAGAAAAAATCTTATACTTTTGAGGAGATTAAACAGAAACTGGTAAATTATTGTGTTTACCAGGACAGATGCCATTCCGAAATCGAGCAGAAGATGAGAGATTTTCTTCTGATTCCGGAAGCTAAGGACGACATTTTCCTTTATCTGATGAAGGAAAATTACCTGAATGAGGAACGCTTTACCAGAAGTTATATCAGAGGAAAGTTTTACATCAAACATTGGGGAAGAAATAAAATCAAAATAAACCTGAAACAAAAAGGCATTACGGAGAAATTAATTTCCAGGTGTATGGATGAGATAGATGATGGGGATTACGCAGAGGCTATCAATAAAATTTATAATGATTATTTTTCCAGGCAGAGCGGAATAAAAGCTTACCAGAAAAAATCTAAGACAATCAGGCATTTATTATCAAAAGGCTATGAATACGATGTCATTTTAGACGTTTTAGAGAATGAATAAAAAGCAATGTTATGTTAAATTAATACAGAAATATTTAACACAATTAAATTTATTTCTTAAAAATAAATAAAAAATCATTAATTTCGTCCCAAATTTGATCAATTAAAATTCATGAAAAAGCTAATTATAATAGGTTTTGTATTGTTGATGGGGTTTGCCAATGCACAATTCATAAAATATGGGGTTACGGGAAGCTTCCATAACGGTTCTATTGCCGGAATCCATGGAATTTCAAAAAGTAAATTTGGAGGCAACATAGGCGTGTTTGCAGATTTAGCATTGGTGCCTAATGATATTTATGATTCAGCTTGGCTGTATTTCACGCCGCAGTTGGAATTTTATACCATAGGTGAGCGCGGAGACTGGGATGAGGATGGAAAGGATATGCAGAAGTATAGCAATACCTATGTTGCATTGCCGCTTTATATCAAATATTATATAAGAAATAGTGGATACAAAGGGGATATATATCTGATGGCGGGTCCTAAATTAGAGTTTTTGGCTTCCGAAAAAACTGAAGAAGGAAATGCTGTATTAGAAGCTACTTTCTCAGGCTATGATCCGGCTAAGTTTGGATTAGGACGAAAAATGAATACCTTTGGGTATGGGATTTCTGTTAAAGCAGGTTCCAAAATCAATGATAATATGGAAGTTTTTATAAGATTTGACAGAGGATTGTCAAAAGTTTATTCGGATTACACTGCTCAGAATTCCTATAACAGGTTTTTAGGGATAGGTCTGAGTTATTATATTGGTCAGACAAACTAATCTTCCAACTGCTGCAAAAGTTTCGTTTGCAGATTTTACAATGAAAAAACAGATATTTATATTACTGGTGTTTTCTCTGGTGTTGTCTTGCAAACCTAAGGAAAACATGGTTTATCTCAGTAACCATAATTTTGAAAAGGAAGTTACGGAAGCGAGATATACAGGCTTAAAGATTAAAGAAGGGGACATTCTGGAGATTGTAGTATCTGCATTTGATGAAAATGCTGTCAAGCCTTTTAATCTTTCTACTGTAACAACTACTAACACAAGCACATCAGACGGATCTGTACAGACTGCACAGGCCAGCCGTTATACTGTATCATCCGATGGTTTTGTCTCGGTGCCTGTTCTCGGCAGAGTCTATTGCCAGGGTATGACGAAACTTCAGCTCAAAGAGGACTTGGAACAAAGGTTGAAAGTTTATTTAACTGACCCTATGGTGGATGTGAGACTTACTAATCTCAATATTAGTGTATTGGGCGAGGTTAAGAATCCGGGGACTAAGACTTCGGTGAATGAAAGAATTAACCTTTTTCAGGCGTTGGCTCTGGCTGGCGATATGACTGATGCGGCAAACAGAACCAATGTGAAGCTGTTGCGATATTCCGAAAATACTAAAAAAGATTCTGTAATCAGTTTAGACTTTTCAGAAGCATCAATTGTTGATTCGCCATATTACTACCTCCAGCAGAATGATATTTTATATGTGGAGCCGGACAAGAATAAGCAGATTGCAGCCAATACCACAAATCCTAACAGAGCATTATTCTTACAGGTATTGACTGTTGTTATCGCACTTTCAGCTGTACTAATCAGATTTGCAAATTAACCAATGGAATTATTAGATCCGCAGACGGGGAACCATAAAAAAATAAATTTCAAAAAAGAGCTGTTTAGATTTTTGAAGCATTGGCCATGGATTATTGCCAGTGTTGTTATTTTCTATCTGGCAGCTTACTTTTATCTCAAATATACACAGCCTCAGTATCTCTCCAAAACCACGCTGTTGTTTCAGGAAACCAAGACGGATAAAGGGGCTTTGTCTGACCTCAAGAATCTGGGTATGGGAGTTAGTGGAGATAATGAGCTGCAGGGAGAGGCAGCTATTATTGTTTCTAAGCCGGTAATAGAAAAAGTGGCCGCTAATTTGAATCTGGCCGTCAGTTTTTATGCTAAAGGTAAGATCCGGGAGATAGAACTTTACAACTTATCACCTTATTTGGCTAAGATCCATCATACTAAGAAGGATTTTACAGGAGCATCTTATTATATCGAGCCGGTTGGTAAAGATTCTTTTAAACTTACGGAAGGACCACTTCTTGGTAATAAAGATGTTTTTCGTTACGGAGAATTGATAATCTTACCTTGGGGCAGTGTTTCTTTTACTAAAAACGAGAAAGGTTTTCCACCATATAGAAACTTGGTGGTTTTCAAAAACGCCAAAGTGGTCGCGAACAGCCTTGAGAACAGTCTTAATGTGAAACTGCCTAGTGGGCTGCTGATGGAGATATCAATTAATGGGGAGGTGCCAAAAAAATCCGAGGATATACTGGATGAACTGGCATACCAATATAATTTAGATGGAGTGGCCGATAAAAATGCGGAAGCTAAAAACACGGCGGAATTTATAGACGGCAGGTTAGATTTAATTTCGGGAGACCTTGGAAAAATTGAGCTGGATAAGGAAAATTTTAAGAAGGCGAATAAAATTACAGATCTTGATGTACAAGCAGGTATAGCGGTCAACCGTTTGTCCGGTAATGTAGAAAATATTTATGCGGAATCTTCCAAGCTGGAGATTCTGAATGCGGTTTATAGCATGGCGTCATCAGGCAAAGAGCAGTTGTTTCCTACAGGCTTGGGAATGCCGGACGCTACCGAGGCGTTATTGCGACAGTATAATGAGATGTTATTGCTTAAGAAAAGAACGCTCAAGCAGGCAACTGCTGTCAATCCTGCCATCAGGGCTTTGGATAAGGATCTGGCAGAATTGATGAACCAGATTCGCAGCAGCGCACAGGAAAGCAGGGCTCAGTTACAGAAAAATATTGGACAGACCAATATGGAGATTGGCGAGGATAGAGCTTCAATTCTTAAATATCCTACCCAGGAACGCATATTCCGTAATATTGAACGCCAGAGGAATCTTAAAGAATCGCTGTATCTTTACCTTTTGCAGAAACGGGAAGAGAATGCGATTACCATGGCAGTGACTACGCCCAAGGCAAAAGTCGTAAATCCTGCATATACCGTTGGTATTGTAAAGCCTAATTACACACAGGTTCGGATATTGGCTTTGCTCATCGGTTTGATATTGCCATTGCTGATCATATTTATTAAGAACATACTGGATACCAAAGTCCGTTCAAGAGAAGATGTGGAAAGTTTGGGAGCCAATATACCTGTTATTGCAGAAATTCCGCAGGCAGATGAGATTAAGCCGCTGGTTAGTGGTAATGATTTTACCATTTTTGCTGAATCATTCAGAATGCTGACTTCTAATCTTAAATTCTTGCTCAGATCCAAAGAAATATATAAAGGGGGGGTTATTCTTATCACTTCATCGGTCAAAGGTGAAGGGAAAACAACTGTTTCTACCAATACGGCAGTCACGCTGGCAGGAAGCGGGAAGGTTTTGTTGATAGGGGCGGATATCAGAAACCCTCAGCTACAACGGTTTATACCGGAGCGTAAAAAAGGATTGACGGATTATTTGATCTCAGAAGATAGCAGTTCAGAGTCATATATTGTCAATTCAGGCTTAGCAGAGAATTTGCATGTGATGTTCAGCGGAACAAAAGCACCTAATCCTAATGATCTGCTGGATATGAAAAAGTTTGATGCTATGATTGCAATGCTGAAGCAGAAATATGATTACATTATATTGGATTCTGCGCCCCTGATGCTGGTGAGTGACTCTTTACATCTCGTAGATATTGCTGATATTGTTGTTTATACCTTGAAGTCTGAGCTTACTGAGAAGGAGATGTTGAATTTTGCCATTAGATTCAAGCAGGAAAATGAGATAAGTAATATGGTGTTTGTATTGAATAACGTAAAGCCGGAATATTCTAAATATAGCTATAAATACGGCTACGGCTATTATAGTGATCTAGAAGACAGACCGCCGTTTTATAAACGTTTTTTTTAAGAAGTATCAACAAATATGTCTCTAAAAAAAAAGGCAGTTAATAGTGTTCTATGGACTTCTATTCAACAATTCAGTACTCAGTTTATATCCTTTTTTGTATCTATTTTATTGGCTAGATTATTGGAGCCTAAGGATTTCGGTGTTATTGCTTTATTTGGAATTTTAACTGGTATTGCTGTTTTACTTATGAGTAGTGGGATGACCACGTCTCTCGTTCGTTCAAGAGAAGTGGATGAAAAAGACTTATCTACAGTTTTTATCTTCAATATTATCGTTGCAATTTGCTTATATGGAATCATTTTCTTAGCTGCACCTTTTATTGAGCAATTCTATAATTTAGTAGGTCTTACATCTGTGATACGTGTTTATTCTGTAATATTTGTAATTCAGGCTTTTGGAGCTGTACAAAAATCATTAATTACTAAGGCTCTCGACTTTAAAAAGCTTTTTATCATACAATTGCCTTCGTTAGTGATAAGTTCCATAGCAGGAATCATTCTGGCAATGAACGGTTTCGGAGTTTGGTCTTTGGTCTATATGGGTATTATTCAGTACACTTTAGATACATTGCAGATATGGATAAAATCAGATTACGTTCCTAAGCTTTATTTTGATAAAGAGAGATTTAAGAAACATTTTGGATTTGGGATTAACCTCACATTGACAAGTATTATAAACGTGATCTTCCAGAATATTTATACTATTTACATAGGTAAGTATTTGTCGCCTACTATTTTAGGTTTTTATAACAGGGCAGAAAGCCTTAAAAATCTACCTGTTGTTAATGTGATGAACATTCTCAAAAGAGTTTTGGTGCCTTTGTTTTCTTCAATTTCAGATGATATTACACTTAAAAGATATTACAAAAAGATTCTTACATCAGTATTGTTCCTGCTCTCTCCTGTTTTAGTTTTAATGATATTTCAGGCGGAAAATATTGTAATTGTATTGCTGACAGAAAAATGGATACAAGTAGTGCCTTACCTGCAGATACTCTGTCTTAGCGGTTTATTATTACCATTGAGCGAATATAATCTTAATGTACTGACCGTAAAAGGGCGCACAGATCTTGTTCTGAAATTGGAATTATATAAAAAAATTATTACAGTAGTTATATTTGCAGTTTCTATATTTTGGGGGATATATGGTATTTTGGTGGGACAGGTTGTTAACAGTATTGTTATCTATGTTCTTAATAGTTTTTATACAAAAAAAATGATTAATTATTCCCTTTTGGAACAAGTAAAAGATGTATTACCTTATATTCTGCTTTCATTTATTGCATCATTAATTACTCATGCAATTATGTATAAAGATTGGTTTTCCAAGGATTTTGTATTGGTTACATTAACCGTTTTTGTTACTTTATCAATGGTTATATATCTTACACTTGCCAAAATATTAAAGTTGGAAGCTTTTGAATCATTATTGCTAATATTAAAAAGGAAAAAATGATTTGGATAGAGTTATTAGGTCCTGCTGGAATCGGAAAAAGTTTTCTTTACAATAAGCTTAGAGAGAGAAATATAGTTAATTCGACAGAATTAAGTGGTTTTAATAATTGTTTATTAATTAATAATAAATTTGTACGAGCTTATCTGACTAAAAAATTTTACAAGGATTTAAATTGCTTTAAAACTGAATATTCATCTGTAGATGCACTTACGAATGAAGTTTTCAATAAAGGATTAGATACTTATACAAATGACAGTCGTATAAAGAATAAATTACAAGAATATTACCATTATAAATTTAAAGAATTAAAGTTTTTAGATCATAAACTAAAAAAGAAAGATGTATTTTTTTCCGAGGATGGCATACTACATCTTAACTACGGCATAACACAGGAAAATATTAATGAGATACTTAAACCGGATTTTATTATTAGCCTTACAGCCTCGGACGAATTTATTAATAAAAATAGAATTAAAAGAATTAATAACCAAAAAGGAAATATTATAGAAAAACAAACATCAATAGAGGTTTTACAGCATACGGTTTTCCCAAAAAATATTAGATTGTATAAAGAAAAAACTGAGGTGTTAAAGAAAGTTTATAAGGATAGGTTTTTTGAGATTAATGTAGAAGTGGACGATGTTGATTTGATTATATCAAAAATTGAAGAGATAATAAAATGGATAAAAAACTAGGCATAAAGGATGTTATTAATCACAACTATTGTATAGGTTGTGGTCTATGTACCTATGTAAGCCCAGAATCTTTTGCAATTAAGCTAAATAATTACGGACAATTTGAAGCGGAAATAATATCGGAAATTAATATTGATGATGAAGCTAATACTATTTGTCCTTTTTCAGATTATGCAGAAAATGAAGATGCTATTGGAAGAGATTTGTATCCGGAAAATAATTATGTTAATAATCTTGGATTTATTTCTGCCACTTATGCAGGATATGTGAAAGAATCTGATTTTCGCCTTAGAGGTAGTTCCGGAGGTCTAGGCTCATGGTTATGTGTTGAGTTTTTAAGAAATAATCTGGTGGATGGAATTATTCATCTTGTAGATTCTGACTCAGATAATTTATTTTTCGAATATGGATATTCTGATACTTCCGAAGGGATACGTAATAATTCTAAATCAAAATATTATCCAATTAAATTAGATAAAGTAGCTCAATTTATCAAACAAAATAAAGGAAGGTATCTGTTAGTAGGAATACCCTGTATGATTAAGTCAATAAGATTACTTTCCAAAAGAGACCGGGATATTCAGGATCGTGTTTTATATACTGTTGGCTTAGTCTGCGGCCACTTGAAAAGTACTGCTTTTGGAGAATTGTTAGGTTGGCAAATGGGCGTAAAGCCTTCTGATTTAACCCATATAGATTTCAGGACTAAGTTAGAGGGGTATGGCTCTAATCAATATGGTGTCACTGTTTCAACGAACAGAAACGGAGTTGAAGAAAAACTGGTTTCCAAACCAGTTAATGAGATGTTTGGAACCAATTGGGGGCTGGGATATTTTAAAAGCAAAGCGTGTGATTTTTGTGATGATGTTACTGCGGAAACTTCTGATATTACCATCGGTGATGCTTGGTTACCAGAATATGTATCACAATATGAAGGGACTAATGTAATAGTGGTAAGAAATCCTGCAATTAGTCAAATATTAAAAAAAGCAGTAGAAGAGAATAGACTGGTTCTGGATCCATTGGAACCAGAAAAAGTTATAAAATCACAAAGTTCAGGCATTAATCACAGAAGACTAGGATTGCAATACAGACTTTATCTCAATGAAAGAGATGCGCTGCCAAGCCCCCAAAAAAGAGTAACTGCTTCTAATGATTTTGACAGAAAATTTAAAAAAATTCAAGAGTTAAGAATCCAATTAAGAGATGCAAGTAATAAGCAGTTTTATAAGGCGAAACAGAAGGATAATATCAATGTCTTCATAAATAATATGCAAGAATTGAACGACCAGTATGCTAAACTTTATAAAAAAACGATCACTCAGAGAATTATAAATAAAATTAGAAGAATGTTCTGATGAAAAATGTTGTAATTATAACTTTACCACTTACCAATTATAATTATGGAGGCTTACTGCAGGCCTATGCTCTTCAGCATTTTTTAAAGTCTAATTATAACATTGAAGTGTCTCATGTTGATAGACAATATAATACAACGAATGCAATTCGCATAAAAACAAATGTTTACAAATTACTTAACTGGCAATATTATAAGACTATAAAAGACTATTATACACCAATACGTCTATTTATAAAGAATAATATTACTTTATCCAATACCATAGGTTCTGATTCATCTTTCAATAATTATCTGAAAAAGAATAACGTGGGTTTGATAATAACGGGTAGTGATCAGGTTTGGAATCGTCATTATGCAAATAATATCAACAATGACTTATTACTCAATATTCCCTATCAATGCATCAAGATTTCTTATGCTGCAAGCTTTGGCTCTAACCAATATGCAGAAGAAAATGTCGCAGAGAAAATCAAAAATCTCGATGGTATTTCTGTAAGAGAAAAAGATGCCCAAGAATATTTATCTTCTTATGGGATAAAAGCGATACATCATATTGACCCGACTTTACTTCTTACCGCAGATCAGTATTTACAATTTGTAAAATCAAGCAAGAAAGATTATAAAAATGGTGTTACATCTTATGTTTTGGATAAGAAGCCAGAAACCGAAGAGTTTTCTCTACTTCTGTCTAAACTTGCAGATCGGCCTTTAAATAAAATCGGAATAAAAGCAGCAATTGATAAGAAAAATTATAAGAATATAAACCACAAAGTAGATGGTTTGGAGGATTGGTTAAATGCATTCTACTCTGCAGATTATATAATCACAGATTCATTTCACGGATGTGTCTTCTCGATTTTATTTAATAAACAGTTTATCACTTTAGGGAACAAAGCTAGAGGATATGACCGTTTCATTTCTTTATTAGGTTTGTTCGGGTTGGAAGATCGTCTGGTTACTTCTAAGGAAGAAGTAGAAAAAGTTTTTATTCCTATAGATTACAGCATAGTCAACGCTAAATTAGAAGAACTGAGAGCCGAGGCAAAACAATATTTTGATACATTTTTATCTAAGTAATTATGATAAATCCTTTGGTGTCAATAGTCTTACCGGTTTATAATGCCGAAGCTTATTTGGACAGGTGTTTACAATCTATCTTAGGGCAGACATATACCAATATTCAAATTGTTGTGATAGATGACGGTTCTAAGGACAAATCTGTATCCATTATACAAAAATATCTCAAGGACGAAAGGATTACTTTTGTCCAAAAATCTAACTCGGGACCATCGGATACTAGAAATATCGGAATCCAGAATGCGGAGGGAGAATATATAACCTTTGTGGATGCTGATGATTATGTATCAAAAGATTATGTAGAGAAACTATTATTGCCTTTCACTCAGCAGGATAATACAGACCTTGTGGTGAGTAACTATATAGAATTGGCGCATTATAATATTAATGGAACGCTTATTTCCCAAATAACTAAGTCGGGACCTATAGAGGATTTCCAAGCTTTATTGTTCCAAGGCACAATGGGGGTTTTGTGGGGAAAAATGTTTAGAACTTCTATTATTCAACAATATCAACTCTTACTGCCTGCCGAAATTCACTTTCAAGAAGATCTGTTATTTGTAGCGCATTATGTTCGGAACTGTAAGGTTGTTTATGGGATTACAGATGGTCTATACTATTACAATCGCTTGAATGAAAACAGTATTACATCCAAATTGTCCAAAAGTCTTCTTCTGGAATTTCAGAAAGTTCAGACTAAATTATTGGAACTGTACCATGATACCCCTACAGAAAGATTAATTCAGGTCCGCAACAATCAATTTTATCAGTCGTATCTAATTAATTGTGTCAAGCAGTTAGGCTTTAAAGAATTTAGACAGGAGCTAAATGCTTTGGATTTCAAAAAACATATCAATTCTTCATCTAAAAGATTATATCAACCATATTTTATTTTATTGAAAAATAACTTGTTAACTTTGGCTTTTGTTTATGTAAAATTGATTTCTTTTGTTAAATCTTAATAAGAATGGATGGATTTCTAAGTACTAAACTTCGTTTTTTTTCTTTTTGGTTAATGGTAGGTGTAGTATTACTCCATTCCAAAAATATCTTTTTAGGTAAATCAATTCCATCGTTTATTGAATCTTTATTTTCTGAAAATTTAACTCAGATTTGTGTGCCACTATTTTTTATGATTTCTGGGTTTCTTTTTTTTAGAAACGAAAATTCTTCTATACAATATCTGGAGAAAATCAAAAAAAGAATAAAAAGTTTACTTATTCCTTACATTCTATGGTGTTTAGGAATCTTTTTACTGATATTTATGTTGCAGCAGCTTCCTGGTATTGGAAAGGTATTCCCACAAAAATTCGCAAATTTGAGCTTAAAAGATAATTTTCTAAATGCACTGATTTATCCCTACAATTATCCTTTATGGTTTATCAGAGAACTGTTGTTTTATGTTTGCTTAACACCAGTAATTAAGTTTTTAATCGATAAAATTGGAATATTTTTACCTATTTTGCTTTTCATTTTGGGTTTTATAACAGATAGCCTTTTTCATTATGAAATTAAGATTATACAAGTTTATCCGCTATTCTATTATGTCTTGGGTTGCTATTTTGGAATCAAACAAATAGATATCAAAATCAATAAAAATCTAACACTTGTATTTGGTGTTTTTTATCTAAGTATTAATATTCTGTTTGCTAACGGCAGCTTTGATAAATGGGTTAATCCTAATGGGCTAGAATTTATTTTTCTAAACAACTTCAAAAATCTTGCAGGCTGTATTTTTGTCTGGGGGTTATATGATTGGATGATGGGTACTTCTATACCTAAAATTCCAACCTATTATAAATATAGTTTTTTCATATTTGCGCTTCATGGTATTCCAGCGACTATGATTTCTAAAATAACTCAAGCCGTTATAGCTGATGAATTTATCAGACTTATTCTTTACTTTGCATCTTGGATAGCATTAATCATAATATCGATTTTGATAGGAAAATTTGTAGATAAAAAGTTTCCAAAATTATATAATATTTTAGTAGGTAATAGATAAGCATGAAATTCAGAACAGACATCAGTTTTTTAAGAGCCATTTCGGTATTAATGGTTATGTTTTTTCATTTCCAGATTACTGGGTTTTCTGGTGGCTTTATTGGTGTGGATGTCTTTTTCGTCATTTCTGGATTCTTGATGACACAAATTACACTTAAGGGCTTTGAATATCATAAGTTTTCTCTTATCGACTTCTATATCAAGAGAGCCAAGAGAATTATTCCGGCTTTACAAGTGATGCTGATATTTGTTTTACTGATATCGGTGCTTTTCTTCTTTATTGCTGACCTAAAGCTTAATGCCAAATACGTATTTCTAGCCAATATTTTTACCTCTAATATTTATTTTTGGAAATACCAAAATTACTTTGCTTCCGGAGATAACATATTGCTACACACATGGTCACTAGGCGTAGAATGGCAGTTTTATCTCATTTATCCATTGATATTATTATTGCTTAAAAGATTGTATTTAACCTTGGAAGCGAGATTCTGGTGGATTTTGCTGGCTATAATGTTGTCTTCATTAGGGTTAATGTTTCATTTACATAGAATAGATAACAATTTCTCATTCTATATGTTGCCTACTCGGTTTTGGGAACTAAGTATAGGTGGATTAGCATTCGGATTAGGAAAAAAAATAACATTCAGAAAGATTCAGAAGAATATTCTAGTAATAGTTTCGGCAATAGGAATTCTTTCGGGTGTTTACTTTATATCGGAAAGTAATATTTGGCCTTCCCCAGTGACTATTATACCTGTATTTGCTACAGCTGCTATATTATCGGTGAATTTAGACAGCAAAATATTTGATAATAAAATTGTGAAAGTATTAGGGGATTTATCTTACTCTATGTATCTATGGCATTGGCCATGGTTTATATTGTTCAAATATTTTGGGCTGTTAGATAATGTACAGGTCTTGATGCTTATTGTTCTATCTTTATTCTCAGCGTGGTTGTCTTTCAAATTTATTGAAAAGAACAGTTTCTTTTGTAATGGTATAGTTATAACACTTATTTGTGGATTAATAGGTGTTATTTCAGCAGGCATTTATTTAAAAACAGATAGTTTTAGAAAGTTTTCTATCTACCAAAACGAAAAGTTTCAAATTGCCAACTACTCAGAGGAGTATAAACAGAAATACAGAGCTAAACAATTTAATCCTTGCGGTTGTTATGTTACCGATAATGATAAACTAACTCAGTTTAATAACAATAAATGCCTTACGCTGAGTGATTCCAAGAAGAATATATTATTATTAGGAGATAGTCATATGGCACAATTCTCTTCGGAATTTAGAAAACACATAGAGTACAACTGGTTAGAATTGAGTCTGGGATATATATTACCTATTCCTACAAATAATGGTTTAAAAGAGAGAAAAGATTTCCAAAATTCTATTTTAGAACAGTATGTCTTTACCCCAAAACCCAAAGTAGATTTGGTAATTATTTCGGTACATTGGTTAATGTATCATAACCCAAATATCAACCTAAGCCAACAGGAAGTATTGGACGGGATACAACAGCTAATAACCAAACTAGAGCAGCATAAAGTAAAATATCTTTTCATAGGACAGACAGAGGCATATACATTACCTTATCCTAAAATTTTAATGCTAAAACAATTTGGCAGAGAAGATTCGGAATTCTTAAGAGATGAAGGTCTACAGTTTAATAATAAACTGAAAGCAATTATTCCAAAAAATCACTATATCGACATCTATAACCTTAAGAATATTAATAAGTATAAAGAAGCGGAAAAATTACCTTATATGTTTGATAGTAATCATTTTACCAGTTATGGTGCTTCTCAGGTGGTAAAACAATTTGTAATGCCATACCTCAAAAATAATTAAATGAGAACTCTATCATTAAATCAATCCAATCAATTAAAGGCTATAGCTATATTAATGATGTTATGTTTACATTTATTCAATAAGGATTACAAAGGCCTTTTTTTACCAATAATTTTTATAAATGATAAACCATTATCATATTATTTGTCTTTATTCTCAGATGCCTGTGTTCCCATTTTTGCTTTTGTAAGTGGCTATGGTTTATATTATAAATTTCTTAAATCCAAAAATACGTACGAGAAAGATAATTATAAGAGAATTAAAAAACTATTTATTAATTATTGGATAATTTTATTGCTATTTCCATTACTTATAGGAGGGTTAATAGGGAAGGAAGGCTATCCGGGAAGTTCATTAAAATTTATACTAAATTTTTTGGCATTAGATAATTCTTATAATGGTGCTTGGTGGTTTTTCACAATTTATGTGCTATTTGTATTAACTAGCAGATTTTGGTTTACATTATTGAATAGAATTAATATAATTATATACCTGTTTTTATTGTTAATACTATATGTAGTGGCATTTTATTTTCGAGTCTATAAGGCTCATATTTTTCAAAACGAAATTTTAAACTGGTTTCAAGTACAAGGATCCTTGTACTTTTGTACATTATTTCAGTTTATGTTAGGAGCCTTTGCAATTAAGTATGATTGGTTTTATTGGGTTAATCATTTTATAAATAGATACTTTAAATTCAATTTTTGGGTTGGATTTATATTGATATTAGGATTAATATGCATTCATGGGGCTTTATCTAATCTTTTTTACGCTCCATTTTTTGCTTTATTATTTATATTTATTTTTGCTAATCTATCTTATCTTTCTAGAATAAATTCTATTCTTAATTTTGTTGTTCCACACGCCACTAATTTATGGCTCATTCATTTATTCTTTATACAATTTTTTTATAGAGGTCTTTATGATTTAAAATACCCTATAGTCATTTATTTGGTATTACTAACTTTATGCATTATCAGTTCTTTTATCATTAACTTTATAAATGATTCAATCAAAAAATGGGTATAAAAATTTTATATATTACCAACGGAATCAATGGTGCAGGAGGCTTAGAAAGGGTTTTGTCGATCAAAGCATCGTATTTTGCGGAGCAGGATAAAGATGAGGTACATATTTTGGTCTTGAATAATGCGAATCAAAATAATTTTTATGAGTTTAGTTGCCGGATACACCACCATTCCATCAATGTAGGCGGTTCTCCTTTTCAATATCTTAAAAATTATAAAAAAGGTATCCAAGATTTAGTAGAAAACATTAATCCCGATATCATTTCGGTTTGTGATGATGGTTTGAAAGCATTTTTCATCCCATTGTTTCTTAAAACCAATGCCAAAATAATTTATGAGCGCCATGTTTCCAAATTGATAGAGATGAGGAACGATTTTGGTGTTTTTAAGAGATTGTCAATTGAAACCAAATGGTGGCTAATGGAAAGACTTGGTAAAAACTTTGCCAAATTCGTAGTCTTAACCCCAGGTAATAAAAACGAATGGAAATCACTTTCTAATATAGAAGTCATAGCCAACCCACTTTCTTTTTATCCGGAAGCCTTTTCTACTTTAGATAACAAAATCGTGATTTGCGTTGGAAAAATATCATATCAGAAAGGTCAGGATTTATTAGCAAAAGCGTGGGAGAAAGTTCATATGCGTTTCCCGGACTGGCAATTACATTTATATGGTAAAGAGAATTTAGGTATCTTAAATACCAATCATTTAGAGAATAATATTCACTTTTTCCACCCAGATAAGAATATCGAAGAGAAATACTTAGAAAGTTCTATCTATGTAATGTCATCCAGATTCGAAGGTTTTGGAATGGTCTTGACGGAAGCAATGGCTTGTGGTATACCTTGTGTTTCTTTCGATTGTGATTATGGGCCTGCGGATATCATAACCCACAATGAAGATGGTTATTTAGCAGATAAAAATAATATAAATGAACTTGCAGATAGATTGTTAGATTTAATAGAGAATGAACAAAGAAGAAAAGAATTTGGTAAAAAAGCGAAGTTAAATGTCTGCAAATACCAGATAGAAAATATCGCTAAAGAATGGAAATCAATGTTCGATAGTCTATTAAAATGAGAATAGTTTTTAATACAGATCAAGTATCTCTGCACGGTGGAATAGAGAAGGTAATGGCTATAAAAGCCAATTACTGGGCTAGCATACCTGGTTATGAAGTGTATATTGTAACAACTGAACAAAGCAGTAACCCACCTTGTTATGAATTAGATTCTAGAATTAAAATGATTGATTTAGGGGTCAATTATAACAGATCGATTTCCTATTTTTCGGGGTCTAACCTTAAGAAATCTTGGCTGCATTTTAAAAGGCAAAAAGAATTGTTTAACCAATTAAGACCCGATGTGATTATTTCTCCCAATTTTAACTTCGACCATTATTGGCTACCATTTATAAAAAAGAAATCGATACTAATCAAAGAACGACATGGCTCACGCTTTTACGAGGAAGAACAATCACAATCTTTTTTTAATAAAATTAAGACAAGTTTACTAGATTGGGTAGAGTCTAAATACAATTACATAGTTGTCTTAAACGAGGATGAGAAAAAATATGTAAGAACTTCTAATGCGGTTACGATTCCAAATCCTATCGAACCTCAAGAATATACAGCAGCTTTAGAAAATACAAAGGTCATAGCGGCGGGGAGAATTTCACCAGTTAAAAATTTTGAGCATTTGATTTACGCTTGGTCTGTCGTTCATAAATCATTTCCTAATTGGACATTAGATATTTATGGAGAAAACTATTTGGGAACTCAGGAGGAATTAGAAAAATTGCTAAAGGATTTACAATTAAAATCAGTGGTTCACTTTCAGGGGAGTATAGATGATATGCCTAAAAAAATGTCAGAGTATTCCATCTATGCTATGACCTCTCATACCGAGTGTTTCCCAATGGTTCTTCTGGAAGCCCTTTCCGTTGGTTTGCCTGTTGTATCTTATGATTGTCCTAACGGACCGCGACATATTATTACAAAAAACCAAGATGGTTTACTAGTCGAGAATCAAAATCCCAATGCTTTAGCCAATGGACTAATCGAATTAATGGAAAATCCGGAGAAAAGAAAAGGACTTGGAGAGTCGGCAAAAATCAATAGCCAAAGATTCTATACAACAATGGTGATGAGAAAATGGCAAACTTTATTAACTTTATCCCATGTTTGATTTTATAGAACCAGATCTGTATACACCAGTACATTACAATGTATTGTTAATATTGGTTATATTCTTATTTATTTGTTCTATGGTGTATAAAATTAACAATCAGAACAATAAACAAATCCTAAATATTTTGGGGTGGATATATATTCCTTTATTAATACTATACATAGGATTTAGACCTATTAGTGGGCGTTTGTTTGGAGACACATTAACCTATTCATATCACTTTGCTAAATTTCAAATTAATCCCGATGTCATTGTTGAGAAAGACTTTGTTTTTATGCAATTCATGAAATGGTGCAGTCAGTTGATGGATATTCAAACTTTTTTTATACTATGTGCCTTATTATATTTGATACCGGTTATTATTTTTTCAGTCAAATATTTTAAAAATTTCTGGTTTCTCGGGGTTATTTTAGTTGTTACTTCTTTTTCATTTTGGGGCTATGGCACCAATGGGATAAGAAATGGTTTGGGAACTTCTTTTTTTATTTTAGGATTAAGCTTTTACAATAAAAAACTGGTGATGTATCCATTGTTTGTTCTAGGATATTTGATGCATGCTTCTATTATGATTCCCATTACCGCATTTATTATATCAGGATTGTATAAAAACCCTAAAATTTATATTTATCTGTGGCTCGCTAGTATACCTTTATCCTTGATTGGAGGCAGTTTATGGGCTTCATTTTTTTCCTCTCTTGGATTCGAAGAAGACAGGACCTCTGGCTATCTTACTAATTCGGATCAATATATGAATCAGTTTTCTCAGACAGGCTTTAGGTGGGATTTTCTTTTGTATTCCTCTACTGCAATATTGGCAGGCTGGTATTTTATTTTTAAAAAAAATATTACAGATGTATTCTATATCCATTTATTTGCTACTTATTGCATAGCTAATGCTTTTTGGATTTTAGTAATCACAGCAGCTTTTTCTAATAGATTTGCATACTTGTCGTGGTTTCTTTTGCCTATAATTGTGTCATATCCGATTTTAAAATACAAAATTTGGAAAGATCAATATTATCCAATTGCACTAATTTTACTCAGTTTTTTTATGTTTACATATTTTATGACAATGATTAAGTAATAAGATAATTATCAAAAACCCATTCGAAAACTCAGACTAATGTCAAAAATCATAACTGTTTTTACTCCGACTTATAACAGAGCTAATTTATTACCAAGATTATATAATAGTCTTACAAATCAAAACTCAAACAAGCTAATTTGGCTTGTGGTAGATGATGGTTCTACTGATAATACAGAGCAATTAGTTAAATCTTGGCAGGAGGAGAATAAAATACCCATTAGTTATATTAAAAAAACCAATGGAGGATTACATACGGGATACAATGTTGCTATCGAAAATATTAATACAGAATTAGCGGTTTGCGTAGATTCAGATGATTACATGCCTACGGATGCAATACAAAAAATACTGACACATTGGAAGACTTATGGTAATGAAAATTATGCAGGAATCATAGGGCTGGATTTTTTGGAAAGTAACCAACCAATTGGTTCTTTGTTACCAAATAAAAAGTCAGTTCACTTTATCGAGGTTAAGACCAAATATAAATCAGTTGGTGACACAAAAATGGTTCATCGCACAGAATTACTCAAAAAATTTGTTCCAATGCCAACATTCAATAATGAGAAGAATTTTAACCCTAGTTACATATTCTTACAAGTGGATAAAACAAAGCCGCTTTTAATTTTAAATGAAAATTTGTGTTACGTAGACTATCAAGTAGACGGAATGACTTTTAATATATACAATCAATTCCGAAATAGCCCAAATAGCTTTTTGGAAATGAGAAAATTATACTTGTCGCTACAAAACACGGCTATGACTTTTAAAATAAAAACAATTGTTCATTATATATCAAGTTGCATATTTGCGAAAAGATATAAGGATATATTCACTACACCTCATTTCTTGTTGAAAGTAGCACTAATACCTGTAGGGATAATACTCAATTTATACATAAGATATAAAACAGACTAAATGAAATTCTCTGTAATAATACCTGTTTATAATTCAGAAAAGTTTTTAGAAAAATGTGTTGACAGCATATTAATTAATAAAGCTGATAACTACGAAATCGTTCTTGTTAACGATGGATCTACTGACGGATCATTGACATTGTGCAAAGAATTACAAAAGAAATATCCCATGATAATTGTAGTTGTCGATAAAATCAATGGAGGTGCATCTTCAGCAAGAAATGTTGGTGTAGAAGTGTCTAGAGGAGACTACCTTTTATTTTTGGATAGTGATGATTATTGGGTCGAGGATAAATGTTTTTGGGCTTTAGAACAAAGTATAATATCTAAACCTTCTGTAGAATTGATATTGTTGGGTGCATATACATTCAATGTCGTTAGTGGAAAACAGAGAAAGCGGGTTTGTTTTTCTGAAGATGAGGTAAACTTACTGGGAAATTTGTCTCAGGAAGAAGCTGTTGAATATTTATTAAAAATGAATAAGTTTCCATCCTCTGCCTGGAGTGTCTGTGTGAAAAAATCTTTTTTAAAGTCATTTAATCTAACCTTTAAAGAAAATATTATTGCTGAGGATATCGATTGGATGCTTGGATGTTTTTATCATGAATGCGTTGTTTCTGCCATTACAAATATGGTATGTTTATACCACGAACAACGTGTAGGATCAGTAACAAATACTGCTGGCGAAAAAACTGTAAAAAGTTTGTTATGGATAACAGAAAAATGGCTTCCAATTTTAAAAAACGAGAAAAATTACAGGTCTAAATTGCTGTCATTTTTAGCATTTCATTATTCTACAATATTTTTAGCTTATGGTAGTTTATCTTATGAGAAAAGAAATTTTTATAAAAATAATGTTCTAAGAAATTTTAATTTACTTGATCGGCTTAATTCTGGGAAAGTGCTGTTTGTTAAGATTGTTTGTAAACTATTTGGGGTTAGTTATGGAAGTGTGATTCTTAGAAAATTATATGGTTATTTTTTAATGACGAAATAAGTATAATAATTTAAGTATAGCTACAGCTAAAATTTTCTTCTCACAAAACACTCTCCAAACTGTGAATAATCAGATCAACATACAAAATAATGGAGAGATAATAGATTCGCCCCTCCAGTTTGATGTAATGAAACAGCTTTTCTGATCTGTAGGTTCGCATCGTACGCTCGGTCACGCCAAGAAGTACCGCTACCTGGTCTTCTGTGAGAAGTTGTTTTCTGCTAAAAGCAAAATCCGATACAAGCAGCTCCTCGATCAATTGACGGAGTCCCTGTATCAATTCTCTGATAAAATTCTCGCTGGGTTTGAAATAATTTTTCATATCATTTGGTTTTTGTAAAAACTAAATTAATATTTTTTTAAATATAGGAATGAAATTTTTAACCCCTCAGCTTTATTTTCTACAATTATATCCTCCGACTCACCAACCCACCAACCCTCCAATTCACCAACTCCCAAACTCCCATCCCTTAACCTAACCCTATACAATCCTCTGAACAACCCTATAGAAAGCCTATAAAAACCCTATCACAGGTCTATAAAAACGATAGCAAAGTGGAAAATTCCGGCAGATTTCGGAAGTATGAATAAAATGAGCAGCTTCGCTTTCTACCTTTGACTTGTTTAATCATCAAATTAAAAAATTATGGGAAAATTAAATGATTCCTTATTGTCAGGATCCAGCGGTAGAACTGGAAGACTAGTAGTGGCAAACGTAGACGGGACGGAGATCTTAAGAGTGCGTCCGCGTAAAAAAACAAAAGCACCGTCCCCAAAACAGTTGCTGATTCAGGAAAGGATGAAGAAATGCTACGAATTCATCTTGCCTTACAAAGGTTATGCGTCAGTTTATTTCGGGTACAGGCAGGGGATGAGATCTTGTTACAATCAGGCAATTACCAATTTATTAAATGCCTTCAAATTGGATTTTGCTCTGATGACTATCGTTCCGGAATACCCGGAGATCCAGTTTTCAAACGGAAATCTCTTGGCACCAATTCCTACCGGATTGAGTTCTGCAGCTGCAGGAACATTTACGGTGGAGTGGTATAACAATGCGGCAGGAGATCCGGATCGTCTGGCAGATCAGTTGCAGTTGCTATATTTTGATGAGACACAGAAGGGACCGGTTTTTCTCGGAAATATGGCTGAGAGAACAGATACTACGCTTACGGTCAGCGTGCCGCCATATATGTCCGGCAGGCAGATACACGTTTGGATAGCTTTTCTCTCCCCGGACGGGATAGAATCATCCTTATCCTCTTATGCAGGAAGCATAGAGATTGCTTGAGGGGTAATAGTATTCAGCCTGGTGAAAGCAGCTAAGCAATCCCTTTCGGAAAAAAGGGATTGTTTTATATTGAAGTATAGCTAATTCTGATTTAGCATCCTGTAGAAGTTAATATCCAAGCTTAACATTTCCAAAATCCTCATCCCTCCCACAATACATCCCATATTCTGTAGATCCAATAGCACACCTCCAACCTCACACCCTGAAACTCTCCAACCCTCCAACTCCCCAACCCTGAAACTCCCAACCCTCACACTCTCCAACTCTCAAATCCTCCCACTTAAAAACTCCTCTCAAAAAACTATCTTTGCAAAAACAACACCCTAAATGGCAAAGCTCTTCCGTGTAACCACTGTTCCGATATCCGTAGAAAAACTGCTCGGTAACCAGCTGACTTATATGAATCAATTTTTTCAGGTTACTGCAATATCGGCTGATGAGGATAATCTAAAAAAAGCAGCGGATAAGCTCGGAGTCCATTGCCATGCGATAGAGATGACCAGGAAGATAACGCCCTTGGCAGATTTGGTTTCATTATGGAAGATGTACCGCTATTTCAAAAAAGAAAGACCGGACATCGTTCACACCCATACACCAAAAGCTGGTCTGATCGGGATGATGGCAGCTAAACTGGCAGGTGTAAAAGTAAGGCTTCACACCGTAGCAGGGCTTCCATTAATGGAAACTACAGGTGCCAAAAGAAAAGTGCTGGATCTGGTGGAAAAATTCACATACAGTTGTGCCGTAAAAGTCTATCCCAATTCTGTAGGGCTTCGGGATTTCATTCTTAAGGAAAAGTTCTGCGCTCCAGATAAGCTAAAGATTATAGGCAATGGCAGTACCAACGGTATTGATACCGGTTTTTTCAGGGCTGAATTATTTTCAGAGGAAAAGAATCTCTCGCTCAGAAATGAGCTTGGAATTAGTAGGAATGATTTCGTTTTTATTTTTGTGGGCAGGCTGGTAAAGGATAAGGGAATCAATGAGTTGGTAGCAGCCTTCAAAAAGCTGGATCGGCCGGATGTGAAGCTTTTGCTTGTAGGACCCTATGAGACGGAACTGGATCCATTGGCTCCCGAAACGCTCCGGGAGATTGAGAATAACTCTGATATAATAACTGTAGGTTATCAGAAAGATGTAAGACCCTATTTTGCAATTAGCGATGCGCTGGCGTTTCCAAGCTACAGGGAGGGTTTCCCGAATGTCGTGCTACAGGCTTTGGCAATGGAAGTGCCTGTCATTGTAACGGATATCAATGGGTGTAACGAGATTGTGGAAGACGGGCACAATGGTATTATCGTACCTCCGAAAAGAGTAGAGGAGCTCCATTCTGCAATGGAACATTTTCTGGAGAGGGATTTTTACGATCGTATTAACTCTGAAGCCCGGAATAGCATCCTCAGATATGACCAGAAAGCCTTATGGGAGGAAATTCACAGAGAATATAATGCTTTACTGGATTCAAAAGGTTAGTTATAAACTCTAGTCTGAAAGATTGCCTTTCTATTTGCTTAATTCCAAATTATTAATTCCGTTTTTTAGCAATTATATATTCTCTTTTCAATTACAAATTCTCCATTCTGACTGCAAATTGATTTAGTGGCATAAGGTTTGTAAATTATCAGCAATATAATTATAAACTGAAAAATTTAACAAAATGAAAAAAATAATTTTTGGAGCAGTTGCAATGGCAGCAGGTTTGTTTTCCGTGGCTAATGCTCAGATACAGGAAGGTAATTGGATGGTAGGGAGTAGCTTGGTAACAAGTAACTTCGGGCTTAATACAGGGGCAGGTTATGATTTTTCAATTCAGCCGAAAGCCGCCTATTTTATCAAAGATAATACAGCGCTGGGAGGCTACGTTAATTTAGGTTTTATGAAACCTGGAAAAGGACAGTCCACTCAGTTTAATTACGCTGTGGGTGCTTTGGGAAGGTATTTTTTGTCTCCGGGTGAGCAGGGCGTAGATAATCTTCTGAATCACGGACGATGGTTCTTCGAGGGTAATGTGGGAATTGGAGGGACATCTGTAGAAAACGGCATCTCTACCACGGGTCTTGATTTTGGAGTTGGACCAGGATATTCTTACTTTATCACACCGAATATCGGTATTGAAGGCTTGGTAAAATACAACGGTGTTACAGGCTTCGGAAATGAAGGGCTTACATCAAAAATCAGTTTCAACGTAGGATTCAGTATTTATTTGCCTACAGGACAGGCAAGAAGAATTGCCAACGAGGCAAAATAATTTTTATATTTGACAAGAAAAATATTAACCGGCTTTTGTCGGTTTTTTTATTAAAAGATAAGTATGGAGTACATTAATACAGTATATGCCGTATTGCAGAGATGGTATATCAGCTTTGCAGAGCTCACGCCCAGGCTGGTTGTAGGGGTTTTAGTCTTCCTGTTTTTTTTGACCACCAGCAAGTTTTTCAGCAGATGGTCGGTAACACTTTTTCATAAATTTTTCCCTAAAACCAAGAATGACTCTGTAGTCACCTTGGTTGCAGTTTTCAAATTCCTGATTATTCTGATGGGAACGTTCATTGCGCTGGAAATAATGGGATTCAGCGGCTTCTTTATGAAGTTTCTGGGAAGTCTCGGAGTTGCCGGGGTCATTGCCGGGGTGGCGCTGAAGGATCTGGTGTCAAGTATATTTTCCGGAATGCTCGTTAATGTAGATAAAGCGTTTAAAATAGGAGATTATGTTACCATCGGGGGTAATTCCGGAACAGTGCAGGATATCGGGCTGCTCACAACCAAGCTGATTACAGATGACGGAAAAAAAGTTTACATCCCGAATCAGGTTATTTTTAACTCACCGTTTTTTAATATCACGGCATCGCCGCAGCGCAGGATTATATTTAATTTGGATATTCCGGTTGGAGAAGATATTGACAAGGCAAAAAAAGTGATTTTGGAAGAAATCAGAACGCTGAATCATATAGATAAAGCCGATGCTGCTGATGTGCTCCTGACAGATGTGAAGCAAGGTGTTTTCACATTACAGGTCAAATTCTGGTTGGAAATCGGAAGTGATTTTGGACAATTGAAAAGTGAAGCGATTATCAGGATCAATGAAAGATTAATGAAAGAAGGAATTAATCTGGTCACTCCCACAAGTATCAGCATTACTAATACAGAGCAGTTAGCGGATAAAAATCTGGAATAATCATTTACCCAGACCAAACAAAAAACCCGATTCAGATGAATCGGGTTTTCTATTGTATTAATTTAGTTTAAAGCTTAAGCTAAAACTTCTTTTACTTTGTTGGCAGCTTCTTCCAGAGTAATGGCTGAGTGGATTGGTAATCCTGCATCATCAATCAGTTGTTTCGCTTCTACAGCATTAGTTCCCTGCAGTCTTACGATCAATGGAACAGGAAGACTTCCCATAGCGTTGTAAGCATCCACAACACCCTGAGCAACTCTGTCACATCTTACGATACCTCCAAAGATATTGATTAAAATTGCTTTTACGTTAGGGTCTCTCAAGATAATTCCAAAAGCGGTCTGAACTCTCTGAGCGTCTGCCGTTCCGCCTACGTCCAGGAAGTTGGCAGGATTTCCGCCGGATAATTTGATAATGTCCATCGTTGCCATTGCCAGACCGGCGCCGTTTACCATACAAGCCACATTTCCGTCCAGCTTCACAAAGTTAAGCCCAGCTTCACCAGCTTCTACATCCATTGGATCTTCCTCTCTCTTATCTCTCAGTTCAGCTAGATCTTTGTGTCTGTAAAGTGCATTGTCATCCAATGTTACTTTTGCATCTACAGCGATGATTTTGTCATCAGAAGTTTTCAAAACAGGGTTGATCTCGAAAAGTGATGCATCAATCCCGATGTAAGCATTATATAATGACGTGATGAATTTTGTAAATTCTTTGAAAGCATTACCGGAAAGACCAAGGTTGAAAGCAATCTTTCTGGCCTGGAATCCCTGAAGTCCGTATGCAGCATCAATCACTTCTTTGTGGATAAGATGAGGCGTTACTTCAGCCACGTGCTCTATGTCCATACCACCTTCTGTAGAGTAAACCACAGTGTTTTTTCCAAGTGCTCTGTCTAGAAGGATAGAAACGTAGAATTCCTTAGTTTCGGATTCTCCCGGATAATATACATCTTCAGCTACCAAAACAGAGTTTACTTTTTTACCTTCAGCAGAAGTCTGAGGCGTAATCAGTTGCATCCCGATGATGTTGCCGGCGTTTTCTTTCAGTTTATCCATATTTGGAGAAAACTTAACACCGCCGCCTTTTCCACGTCCGCCAGCGTGGATCTGAGCTTTTACAACCCAACCTTGCGCACCGGTTTCAGCAGTTAGTTTTTCAGCAGCAGCAACCGCTTCATCTACGTTGTTTGCAACAAAACCGCGCTGGATATTAACGCCATATTTTGCTAAAATCTCTTTTGATTGATACTCGTGAAGATTCATAATATATAATGATTAATTTTTAAATTTTATAAGATGGACAAATTTAAGAAAAAGTGTCGAATTACTTGATATAATTGTCTGATTGAAATCAGTTTTCAAAATAATCTGATATTACTATCGTTCTTCAAACTCTTCAAAAGGAATTTTTAACTGGACAGAAACCTGTTTCTTTTCTTCCGTATTAAGATTGGAAAGAGATAACCCAAGTAACCGGATCGCTTTGTCAAAAGGTCTCAATTCCCACAGCTGCTTTGCTGTCTTATAGAACACTTCCGCATTCTCAAAATATAGCTCCTGAGTTTTGCTCCTGGTGTAAAGGGAAAAGTCTTTATACTTGATTTTCAGGGTCAATGTTTTTCCTTTGATGTCTTTTCTTCCAAGGCGTTCTTCCAGTTCCTGGCTTAGGGATTTTAGCTTTTCATCAATCTCCTCATCTTCATTGATGTCATCCCAGAAAGTGCGTTCTACCGCAACACTTTTTTGGATCCGGTTAGGTTTTACTTCACCATTGTGGATTCCTCGAACCACATTATAATAATACCTTCCGGATTTCCCGAAAAGACCTTCGAGTTGTTCCAGGGTTTTGGCTTTCAAATCGGCTCCTTTGAAGATGTGGAGCGTGTGCATCTTGTTAGCCGTCACTTTTCCAACGCCGTAGAATTTCTCAATCGGAAGATTCTCCAGAAACGCATTGATTTTTGTAGGATGAATGGTTTTCTGACCATTCGGTTTATTGATGTCGGATGCTACTTTGGCTAAGAATTTATTGACCGAAATGCCTGCGGAGGCAGTCAATCCTGTTTCTTCAAATATTCGTTTTCTGATTTCCCTGGCAATGTCATTGGCAGATTCTATATCCTTCTTATTTTCTGTAACGTCCAGGTAAGCCTCGTCCAAAGAAAGCGGTTCTACCAAATCCGTATATTCGTGGAAGATGTTCCGGATTTTATTGGAGATTTCCTTGTATCGCTGGAATCTTGGTTTGACAAAAATCAGATGCGGACACTTTTCCCTGGCTGTTTTACTTGGCATAGCAGAACGCACGCCAAATTTCCTGGCTTCATAACTTGCCGCCGCCACCACGCCACGATGTCCGCCGCCCACAGCAATCGCTTTCCCACGCAAACCCGGATTGTCGAGCTGCTCCACAGACGCATAAAATGCATCCATATCTACGTGAATAATTTTGCGTTGCATTTTTAGAAGTTAGAATTTTACATTAAATATTTCTCACTAATTAAGCTGATTTTACAGAAATCATTATTGGGAAATCTGAATTATTTGCTAAATCTGCGAGAAGATTATGACAAATTTAGGCAAAAAAAATCCCGAATATTTTCGGGATTGTCGATTGTTATTTTGTCAGCTTATCTATAGTGGATTGGATTTCCGGGTCTTCCGGCGATATCGCATAATATTTTGCAATATCTGCTTTTTGATCTACGACGATATATCTCGGGATCCAGTTGAGCTCTATGTAATTATTGAAATCGTTTTTCCAGCCGGAAGCAAACCAGTAATTTTCCTTGCCATTCATCTCATATTTATCAAGACTCTTCAGGAAAGACTCTTTACTTCTCTCCAGCGAGAGAAAAATAAAATCGATGTCCGGATTATTGGTTTCCAGTTCTTTGGCTTTTGGAAATGCTTTGAGACAATCTCTGCACCAGCCGGCCCAGAAATCAAGAATCACCACTTTTCCCTGATGCTGGCGGAGAATGTCGCTAACAGAAATTTCTTTCCCGTTTTCATCCTGCAGTTTGTGCGCAAGAGCTTGTTTTGAAAATTTGGTTTTCATCACTTTCGGAATTTCCTGAGAAAAACCAAACTGGAAAACCAATAATAAAATGTAAACTAAAAACCTCTTCATTTTAAATGTTTAAAAAACGAAATTAAGTATTATTATGTTAAATGATATAAAAAAGACAGCGAAAAAAGCTGTCTTCATCATTTATATTTTAAATAATCTCAATAATTCCTTACCAGACCTTTCACGATCTTGATGACGTTCGGCATCGCTTTATTGGCAGCTTCCAGGACTTCTTCGTGCGACACAGCGAATGCAATGTCCGGTCCGCCCAGATCGGTAATAATCGACAGACAGAAACAGTCCATTCCTTGATGTTTTGCAACAATGACTTCCGGAACCGTGCTCATCCCGACAGCATCGCCGCCGATAGCTCTTACCATACCATATTCTGCAGGCGTTTCGAAAGTTGGGCCTGTGAGCGCAATATAGACACCTTCTTTCAGATCGATGTTTTCTTGCTCTGCAATGGATTTTGCAATGCCTATCATTTTACGGTTGTACGGCTCGCTCATATCTACAAAACGAGGTCCCAGTTCATCCAGATTTTTCCCTCGCAGCGGATGTTCCGGCATCAGGTTGATATGATCTGTAAGGATCATTACATCAGCAACTTTGAAATCCGGATTCACACCGCCGGCAGCATTGGAAAGAATCAGATTCTTGATTCCCAAGAGATGGAATACGCGGAAGGGAAATGTAACGGTTTCTATTGAATGTCCTTCGTAATAATGAAAGCGTCCGCTCATCATCAGGACTTTTTTGCCTTCGAGAATTCCATAAATCAATTTTCCGCCGTGACCAGCCACTGTAGTCTGAGGAAAATTAGGAATTTCTTTATAATCTAAAGTATGAATTGCATCGATCTCGTGCTGAAGTTTTCCCAGACCGGAACCCAGAACGATCGCAAAATCCGGTGTTTCGCCGATAATATTTTTGATGAATTCTGCTGTCTCTTTAAATTTTTCTAACATAATTCTGAATGATTTGGTTAAAATCTTCACGTTTGTCAATCTCTACATTGATGGGCCAGTAAAAGATTTTGTCCCGAAGATAATCAAATGTTTTCAGACGGACATAGTCTTTTTCTGTAGTCAGGATAATTTTATATTCGCCCAGTTTTTTGTACTCGCTACTGATTTTTTTGATGTCTTCATCCGTGAAGTTATGATGGTCTTTGTACTGCAGATGCTTGACATTTTTATTGTATTTGGCAATCTCTTTCAGTAATTGTGATGGATTGGCAATACCTGTGATCAGAAGAACATCATAATAATCCAGGTTTTTGACCGGCATCTTTTTATCAAGACCAAGAATGTTTTCATCATACGCAATGGCTGAGAAAAACACTTTCTGATAATGCTGAGGTCGTATTCTGGAGATATAATACTGTTTTTTTTCTTCCGTAAGATCGTCCGGACATTTTGTAACCAGGATGATGTCTGCACGGTTTTTTCCTCTTCTGCTTTCTCTGAGATCCCCTGCCGGCAATACGAAATCTTTGAAAAAAGGATCGTTATAATCGGTCAGTAGAAGATTCATTCCCGGCTTTATGGCACGGTGCTGATAGCTGTCATCCAGAACCAGGACATCCAGATCCATATCGGCAATAATCTTCCGGGCTCCGAAAACGCGGTCTTCACAAACGCCTATCACAAAGCGGTTTCGGAATCGCTCAAAGAGTTGCATCGGTTCATCGCCCACTAATTTGTAGTTGCTTTCGTAGTTAACGATTTTGTAGCCTTTCGTGATTCTTCCATAACCTCTGGAAAGGACGCCTGTCCTGTAAGATTTGGAAAGATATTCGGCAAGATACATTACCATTGGCGATTTGCCGCTGCCACCAACGGAAAGATTCCCGACACCAATAATTGGTGTTCTGAATTTCGAAGAAGAGAAAATTCCCCAATCATACATCCGGTTTCTGAGAGAAGTGCCGAGATGATAACCCAGGGAAAAAGGGTAGAGATACCATCTTTTCATAGAGGGCAAAAATAAGAATTATAAAAAATACATCTTATTTTTTTATAATTAATTTTTGGGATTTTGAACTTCCACGATTATCAATGATATTCAGGATATAAGTACCATCTTTAAAATCTCCAATATATAAATTCAAACTCTTCTGATCTTCCGGATAAATTTTCTTCAATAATCTAGCGGCGTAATCATAAATCAGGATTTCCTTATCATTATTATCTATAGGGATTGTTACAAAATCTTTTGCAGGATTTGGATAAAGAATTTTTTTATGACTGGCAATATCTTTCATAGACATGTATTCAAAGTAGAATAAAGAATCCAAATAAGTTATTCTCTTATTGAGCCAGGTATTGATGTAATCTAGCTCTTCGTCACCATCGGCATAAATACTGTTAGGGAATATGATATTTTCCCTTTCATATACAGCATTATTTTTGAGATAATTATAATTCTGACTGTATCTGTCAATGATATTTTCCTGAGTTATGATCGTATTCCGCAATTCGGTCCAACGGTCTGAGAGCATTTGCCTGAAACCTGTTTCTGAAGTATCGGTCCATAGCCTGTTATATAGACCATTGGTTAATTTATCATCAGTTATATCTTCCCGGGATCCATTCCATATCCTTCCCAGTACACCGTCTAGATCCCAAGGTATAAAAAAGTAAACGTCATCTGTATTATATTTTGCGGTATAGAGGTTTTTTCCAGTATTGTCAGTTGCCCTTAACAGATTAAGGAAAATATAATAATCGACTATGTTATCAACATTATACCGTTGTTTATATTCTGTCAAAAATTGTGATGCAGGACTATTGATGACAAAATCTGTCAAGTTATAAATATTACTCCAGTCTCTTAGGTCTTTAGGATATTTATATTCGTAGCCAGCCCAGGTTTCTAAATTATTGTTATATGGAACAATGCTGGAATATGTAGTAGCTCCCCAAGTGTCACCTTTATAAAGTTCACCTCGGATTTGTGTGTCATTATTCTTCTTTAATTTTAATTGTTTTCTGTCGACTTTTTCCCCAACGGCATAGACACCTTGATATTTTCCATTCAGGAAGATCTCAGCATAAACTAAAGAGATGCTGTGTTTAGCTTCTGGTTCTTGATCCTGGTAATGTAGTTTTCCTATATCATCCCACAGTTCAAACGCTGTTTTACTCCGTACTCTAAAAGCTTCATTATACATGGCTTGCAGATTCCAATCTTTATCATCCCGCATTCCTAACAAAGAAATGTCCTTTGTAATCTCACCAGTTTCATCGTCCCAGAATTCTATCTCGTAAGATTTTTTCGGATAAGACTGAGAGCTTGCTCCACGCCATTCTATACCCGCATTAGATTCAAAATGATTTCCGTTATTTTCTGATAAACTAAATTTTGATAAAACCTTTGGTGTGTCGGAGATGTTAAAATCAGTATTAATATTTATAATCGGCAGCTCGGTAAAATAAATTTTAAAATAAACATTTTCATCACTTTTGATAGAATATGAAGTGCCTATGGATAAGGAATAAGATCCTAAAACCTCATATTTCAGATTATTCACGTGAAGATAAATTGAAGTATTGTCAAATGTTATCTGAGACAGATCATAGTTACATAAGATAAGCTTATTTTCGTTATCGGTATTGAATTGCTTTTCAGGAATATGAATATCAAGTGCGCTAACTTGTAAAAAGAAGAATAAGCAAATCAGTAATGTTATTCGTTTCATGGTTTTTTTACAAAAATATTGATTTTACATTAAATTTAAAATCTTAAATATACAAAAAGCGATTTACTATCTTTGCACTCTTATATAAAAATCCTATGCTATTATCTATGACAGGTTTTGGGAGAGCCGAAACTGTTTTTGAAGGAAAAAAAATAACCATTGATATCAAATCACTCAACAGCAAAAACTTTGACCTGAATGTCAAGATTCCGTTGAGATACAAGGAGAAGGAATTTGATATCAGAAAAATTCTCAATGACAAGATCCTGCGTGGCAAAGTAGATTGTTACATCACCTGCGATAATCTGGAGGATAATAATGATGTCAAGATCAATCAGGATGTGGTCAAGAATTATATGAATCAGCTGAGAGAAGTAGGTTCTGACGCACCGGAGTTTGAATTACTGAAAATGGCAGTGAGAATGCCCGATGCGCTTACAACCAAAAACTCGGATCTGGATGAAAATGAATGGAAATGCCTTTTGGAAACCGTAGAAAACTCGATTGCAAAATTCATAGAATTCAGACAGATCGAAGGACATAATCTGGCTGTTGAAATAGAAAAAATCGTTCAGAATATCGAATATAATTTGGGTCAAGTTGCTCAATATGAAGAGGAAAGGATCCAGCCTATCAAAGATAGATATCAAACCGCGCTTAAGAATTTTGAAAGTGTGGACGAAACAAGATATTACCAGGAAATGGTGTATTTTGTAGAAAAATTAGACATCTCGGAAGAAAAAGTTCGTCTTTCCCAACATATCAAGTATTATCTTGATGTGATGAAAAATGAGGATTTCAATGGTAAGAAATTAGGTTTTATCGCTCAGGAAATGGGTCGGGAAATCAATACTTTGGGTTCAAAAGCCAACCATTCTGAGATTCAGAAATTGGTGGTGGAGATGAAGGATGACTTGGAAAAAATCAAGGAGCAAACTTTGAATGTTTTGTAAAGAAACAAGATAAAAGTCAAAAGGATTAAATAAGAAAAGTTTCGAAGAAGCGAAATGTTGGTAGAAACAATATTTACCAATTAACCAAAAGCTCCGAAGGAGTGTTATCTTGGTAGAAGAAATTTAACATAGAATTTTAAAAATCAAATTTTGAAAGAAAAAGTCATTATTTTCTCAGCGCCATCTGGAAGCGGCAAAACAACTTTGGTAAAACACGGACTTTCCATAGTTCCAAAATTGAGTTTTTCTATTTCCGCCACCACGAGACAGCCACGCGGCGAGGAAAAACATGCGCAGGATTATTATTTTCTGACGCCGGAAGAATTTAGAAATAAAATTTCGGAAGATGGTTTTGTAGAATTTGAGGAAGTTTACACCGACAAATATTACGGAACGCTGAAATCCGAAGTCGAAAGAATCTGGAAAGAAGGAAAAGTAGTGATTTTCGATGTCGATGTAAAAGGCGGGATCCGTCTGAAAGAGATTTTCGGGGACAAAGCGTTATCGATTTTCGTAATGCCACCAAGCATCGCCGAATTGGAACAACGATTGATAAAAAGAAATACCGACTGCGCAGAAACCATCAAAACCAGAGTGGAAAAGGCCGGCGAGGAAATGACTTACCAAAAACATTTTGATAAAATTATTGTTAATACAGATCTGGACACGGCAAAAGCTGAAGTCGAGAAAATTATTAATAACTTTATCAACGAATAAAAATCTGAAAAACACGTAATGGACAATACTTTAGACTTAGCAATCAATTATATGCCTGTAAAAGGTTTTCTTGATCTAAAAGATTTCGCAATTCCAACAGGCGATGACCTTGTGCAAGCAATTCTCGACCTTAAAAAAGAAAAAAATGCCGTTATTTTAGCGCATTATTATCAGCCTGGACCGATTCAGGATATCGCTGATTTTCTTGGCGATTCTTTGCAATTGGCGAGACAAGCAAAGGAAACTGACGCCGATATGATTGCCTTTTGTGGCGTTCATTTTATGGCAGAAGCAGCGAAAATCCTAAACCCAACCAAAAAAGTGGTTCTTCCCGATACATTAGCTGGTTGCTCTTTGGCGGACGGCTGTTCTGCGGACGGTCTCAATAAAATGCGTGAGCAATATCCCAATGCGCTGGTAGCGACTTACATCAACTGTAATGCAGAAACCAAAGCGGCTTCGGATATCATCGTAACAAGTTCCAACGCAGAACAAATCATCGAAGCTTTGCCAAAAGACCGACCAATCATTTTTGCTCCGGATAAAAACTTAGGAAGATATCTCAGCAAAAAAACGGGCCGAGATATGATTCTTTGGGACGGAAGCTGTATTGTGCACGAGGCATTTTCTATGGAGCGAATTGCGCAACAATTGGCAGATCATCCAAATGCAAAACTGATTGCGCATCCGGAAAGCGAAACGCCAGTTTTGGAATTAGCACATTTCATCGGTTCAACGTCGGCACTTCTGAATTATGTAGAACAGGATGATTGTCAGGAATTCATCATCGCAACAGAAGAAGGCATCCTTCACGAGATGAAAAAACGTGCGCCTCACAAATCTTTGATTCCGGCTTTGGTTTTCGACGAAAGCTGCAACTGCTCAGAATGTTTCTTTATGAAACGAAATACGCTGGAAAAACTCTATCTGTGTATGAAATACGAACTTCCGGAAATCACGATGGATGAAGAAATCCGACTCAAAGCATTGAAACCTATAGAAGAAATGTTGGAACTTTCCAAAAGCATTAAATAAAATCAAAACCTTGTCTTTTTTAGACGGGGCTTTTTAGACAAATTTCAACATGTAATTTTTTTAAACCAACAATGGTTAATGATTATTGAAGAAAAGAGGCTGTCTCAATAATGAGATGCCTCTTTGTAATTATAATTTTATATTCTTGAAATTACTTAATTTATTTCCGCGTTAACATACTATACAAAAACAACAGAAGTACAGAACCTCCGATAGCCAATAGCCAGCTTCTCGGACTCCAGAAAGAATCTACATCTCCCCATCCCAAGACATAAGTACCGATTGCACCGCCAATAAAAGCACCTACAATCCCAATAATAATAGTGACTAACCAACCGCCCGGATCCTTGCCGGGGTGAATAGCTTTTGCGATTGCTCCGGCAATAAGACCGAAAATAATCCAAGTTAAAATACCCATAGTTTAAATTTTTTAAGTTAATATTCAGATAATGAGAAATTATCTCTTCTTAAAAAATGAATCTACAAATTCCATACCGTTAAAAATCTGGAGGTCTTCCATCTTTTCTCCAACTCCAATATATTTTACAGGAATCTGGAACTGGTCAGATATTCCTATTACCACGCCACCTTTTGCTGTCCCGTCCAGTTTTGTTACAGCCAGAGCGGATACTTCTGTCGCTGCTGTGAATTGTTTTGCCTGCTCAAAAGCATTCTGGCCCGTAGATCCGTCCAAAACCAAAAGTACCTCGTGCGGAGCATCAGGAATAACCTTTTGCATGACTCTTTTAATTTTGGAGAGCTCGTTCATCAGATTCACTTTGTTATGCAATCTTCCGGCGGTATCAATAATGACAACATCAGCATCTTGAGCTACAGCAGATTGTACTGTATCAAAAGCTACGGAAGCCGGGTCGGATCCCATATTCTGTTTCACAATCGGAACGCCCACTCTCTCACTCCAGATCACCAGTTGATCCACTGCAGCAGCACGGAACGTATCCGCAGCACCGAGAACAACTTTCAGTCCCTGAGATTTGAATTGATTGGCTAATTTTCCGATAGTGGTGGTTTTACCAACGCCATTCACACCTACAACCATTATGACGTATGGTTTTTTACTGGTGTCGATGTTATCGGTTTCTTGATGCGGATTTTCCAGCAGAAGCCCGGAGATCTCTTCCCTCAAAATATTGTCAAGCTCTGCAACGTTTACATATTTATCCTTAGCGACGCGGTCTTCGATTCTCTTGATGATTTTAATGGTGGTCTCTGCACCTACATCAGAAGCGATCAGCACGTCTTCCAGATCATCCAGCACCTCATCGTCCACAGTACTTTTTCCGACTACCGCTCTGGAAATTTTATCAAAAAAACCCTGGCTGGATTTTTCCAATCCTTTGTCAAGAGTTTCCTTATCTTCTTTTTTGAATATTTTTTTAAACCAACTCATTATTAATATATGATAAATGATTTTATCAGAAGCAAATATAACAAAAAAACTACCCTTAAAAAGAGTAGTTTTTTATATTGTATCCGGATGAGGATTATTTTTTCAAATAACCGTCAACTTCGTCAGCATTCATTACTTTTTCTTCAAAAACGTAAGCACCTGATTTATCAGACTTCACCATTTTGATTACTTTTGTCATTTTTTTTGAACCAGCACCACCTTGAAGTGTTGCTACTACCTTCTTTGCCATTGTAAATTATCTTTTATAAATTACTTAATTTCTTTATGAACAGTATATTTCTTAAGAACCGGATTGAATTTTTTCAGTTCCAATCTTTCTGTTGTGTTCTTTTTATTTTTTGTAGTAATGTATCTTGACATTCCTGCTACGCCGCTTTCCTTGTGCTCAGTACATTCTAAGATTACCTGAACTCTGTTACCTTTTTTAGCCATTACTTAGTAGTGTTTTTGATGAAACCGTTTCTAGCTGCTCTTTCGAGTGCTTCTTCTATACCAATCTTATTGATCACTCTCAATCCATGAGCAGATACTTTCAAAGTAACGTGTTTTTCTTGCTCAGGAAGATAAAACTTCTTCTCTAATAGATTAATTTCAAAACGTCTTTTCGTTTTGTTATTAGCGTGAGAAACGTTGTTTCCAACCATTGCACGCTTACCTGTTATTTGGCAAATTCTTGACATATCTCGATGTTCTTTTGACTAGTAAATATTTGAGAGTGCAAAATAACGGATTATTTTTCAGACAGACAAATTATTTTAAAATAATTATCAAAAAAAGAAACGTGAAATATTGATTATTAATATTCCACGCACTATAGTCATATCTTTATAAAATTTAATTCTCAATGAAAAATTTTACATTTTCCAATGGATTGCCGGGCATTGCTATTTTTCCCTTGATAAGAATGGGGCATTGGATGAGCTCCGGATTTTGGGCAATGACTTCAAGAGCCTGTTCATCATTTACCGTTTCGGTTTTGGAAAAATACTTCTGATAGATTTCGGCTGATTTTCTAAGGATCCTGCTGGGATTCTTGTTCAGTTTCTTAAATAATGTTCTCAGTTCGAACATGCTGAGCGGATCCCGGTTGATATCAATAATCTGAAACTTGATATCATTCTCATCCAGATATTCCAAGATGGCTTTGGATTTCGGACACTTGTTGTTATGGATTACTTTGATCATAATTAGTGGTCTGATGTTAAATTAAATCGGCAATAAATTGAGGCTTGTCAAAGATTATTACCGGGAATAATCTAAAACAAACCGTTCAGCTCTCCGTCTATTCTTTCCAGGATGTAACCGAAATCTTCTGGTTTTTCTACAAAATCAAGATCATCCACGTCTATTATAAGGAGTTTGCCTTCCTTGTAATTTTCTATCCAGTTCTGATATTTGTTATTGAGTTTTGACAGATAATCGATGCTGATACTGGTCTCATATTCCCGACCTCTTTTGGCAATCTGTCTTACCAGTGTCGGGATATCCGCACGAAGATAAATTAGCAAATCCGGTGCCGAAACGAAGTCTTTCATCAGCCGGAAAACGGAAAGATAGTTATTAAAATCACGCTCGGAAAGGAGGTTCATCTCTGCCAGATTTTCAGCAAAGATATGGGCGTCTTCGTAGATCGTTCTGTCCTGAATGACGTTTTTTCCACTCTCACGGATTTCTTTTACCTGCCGGAAACGGCTGCCCAGAAAATAGATCTGCAGCGCAAAGCTCCATTTGGACATATCGCCGTAGAAGTCATCCAGATAAGGATTGTGATCTACATCTTCGAACTGTGCTTCCCAGCCGTAATGTTTGGAGAGCATCGTGGTGAGTGTGGTTTTTCCTGCGCCAATATTTCCTGTAACAGCTATATGCATCTTTCTAATTAATGATAAACAATGATGAATGATATCGATACTGGAATAGGTAGTTTTTTTCAGTGACCGATTATCAGTTATTTAAAGTTGTAAAGATATAGTTTGTCCTTGATGAGTGCCAAAAATCCGGAGCTGTTTTTATCCACAATTTTGGAATCCGGATTTTTGAAAATTTCTGTCAGAGATTTTCCCTCCAGTTTCATAACCGTCTTATTGCCAAATATTAAAATGGTTTCATTGGCTCTACTAAGCTTCTGAGCATCGGCAACAGTTTCCGAAAAAAGAAGTGAGGCATTTGTATTATAAATTTCAAAATAATTCTCCCGGAGAATGTAGATCCTGTTGTTATATACTAGAAAATCCTTCAATCCCTGCACATTGATATTAAAAGGGAATGAATTGATCACAGAATGATTGCGGAAGTTATACTGCACCAGCGTTTTGTTGCTTTCATCTATCAGCCAAGCAAATTGCAGATCTTCTGCATAAATCGCTTTCACGAATCCAAAATTAGTGCTGAGACTGATCTTTTGGATCTCATTCAGATTTTGGTCAAAGAATTTGAGTTCCTGAGCGTTTTCGGAAAACATCACAATGTTGAGTGGGTTGATGACGCTTTGGATTTTATAAGGAAAAGTCATCAGCAGTTTCCCCAGCTGGTTACCAACCGAATCGTACTTGGTGAGACTCAGATCTTTATTTTTATAGATATAGATGTTGCCGTAATCATCGCCGAAAAGTTCCCGGGCATCTTTTAGCTGCAAAGAATCTATGTCGATTTTCTTTTGAGAAAAGGTGAAAACCGATAGGCATGTTAATATTAATAATGTGACCTTCAAGTGTTGTGATTTCCTATTTAGGACCATTCAGTGTGATGATGACGTCTTTTGTAAATGCTTTGTTCTGATTATAAGTGGCATCGCAGATGGAGGTGGAAACATTGTAACTGCCTTTGTCCACCAGTATGTAATTCTGATTATTGGCAGGCACGGTAAGGTTGTAGAATTTTTTTCCGCTGATCTTGATGACAAGATTGCACTTGGATTTATTCACAAACTGGATGATGGCTTCCTTCTTATTGGGATCATTACTGAATAAGCTTGTAAGCACGGCAGCAGTATTTTTTGCCTGTTCGGAAGGTTGTCCTTTTGCAGCAGCAGTTCCCACGGTAGAGGTTTTCTCAATTTTATTCTCGGTCATAGGTTTTATAGTAGGTTTTGCTACTGTGGAGGTTCCGCCGTATCTGAGAGATAGTGCACGCTGTTTCAGTTCAGGAACAGCCGGGTGATTTGGAAAGTCACGGATGAATTTTTCCACCACAGCTCTGTCTGTGGTCTTTCTGGCTTCGAAAATGCTGACCTGAGAAAAAGCGCAAAGGGATACTAAAAAAAATGAAAGTAAAAATATCTTCTTCATTATATATTGATTCGGTTTTATTGAAACGTAAAAATAAATTAAATCTTGTAAAAAACATGAGAAATTATGTCATAAATAATTAATAATTGTTATTGTGCGAATTCCAAAAGGCTCTCTGTGGTTATTGACAGATTAAAGAATACGAAGGTGTATTATTTTTTTATAAAAATCACTATATTTGCACGCTGAAAAACATGAAGGAGACGATCAAAAATTAAAATAAAAAATAATCAATATTATGTCTTATACACCAGTAGCTGCGGACGTAGCAAAACTAAGAAACACAACAGGTGCAGGAATGATGGACTGCAAAAAAGCTCTAGTAGAAGCTGAAGGGGATTTCGAAAAAGCGATCGATATCCTTAGAAAAAAAGGACAGAAAGTTGCAGCTAACAGAGCGGACAGAGATTCTTCTGAAGGTGCTGTGATCGCAAGAGTAAACGAGGATAACACGCTTGGAGTTGTAATTTCTTTGAACTGTGAAACTGATTTCGTTGCGAAAAACGAAGCGTTCATCGAGTTGGCTTATGAATTGGCTGAGATGGCAATTTTCGCTGCTACTAAAGAAGAATTATTAGCTACAGATTTCCACGGATTGACTGTTGCGGATAAATTGATCGAGCAGACCGGTGTAATCGGTGAGAAAATCGAGATCGGTGCATTCGAAAGAATTGAAGGTCCTTTCCTTGGAGCTTATATCCACGCAGGTAATAAAATTGCTGCAATCACTTCTCTTTCTGCTAAGGCTGAAGGTGCGGACGAAGCTGCAAAAGCGGTTTCTATGCAGGTAGCTGCAATGAACCCAATCGCTCTGGATGAGAATGCTGTTTCTCAGGAAACTATCGATAAGGAATTGGAAATTGAAAGACATAAATTGGTAGAAGAAGGAAAGCCTGCTAACATTATCGACAATATCCTGAAAGGTAAAATGCAGAGATTCTACAAAGACAACACTTTGGTACACCAGGATTTCATCAAAGACAGCTCTATGTCAGTTGCTGATTATGTGAAGTCTGTGAATGCAGATCTTAAAGTGACAGGTTTCGTGAGAGTTGCTCTTGCATAATCAAGACTTTATTTAAAATAAATTAAATCCCGCTATATTTTATTGCGGGATTTTTTGTTATAAAAAATAGAAGTAAATTTGCAACCCATTATTATGTTAAATGAGATATTCTGAGTTTTTCCAATTTGTTCTGTGTTGCCTTAGTCTGATTTTTACGAATCTGACCCAAGCGCAATATATAAGTGTAAATAACAGTTACACGGCGGAGCAATTGGTAAAAGATATTCTTATCGGACCTCAAAATGCTAGTTGTATTACTGTAGATAATGTAACTGTATTGGGCGCTAATTTCGGGGACGGTGATTCCAGTTTTGGATATTTTAATAGAAATGGAAGTGTTTTCGAAATAGAGGAGGGTATTATCTTATCATCCGGAAGGATTTCAGAAGCTGTCGGTTCATTTCCAGGCATTCAAAGTAGTTCCGCCTCCGGATGGATTGGAGATCCCGACTTAGAAAGAGGTGCAAATATTAATAACACGACCAATGCAACGATCTTAGAATTTGATTTTACCTCGAACCAAAGTGATAAGATTAGTTTTGATTATATGTTTCTTTCGGAGCAATATTTAAGAAAAGACGATCCTGGAACGTGTGGTTACACAGATGGTTTTGCTTTTCTCATCAAAAAAGTTGGTGATCTGGATTACAAAAATATAGCAGTTATCCCAGGTTCGCAAACACCAATTACATCAAACAATGTGAGAGGAAGCGATGGGAAATGTTCTGCGATCAACGAAAATTATTTTGGACATTACAATCCGGATTACAGTCCGGTGAGTTTTAATGGACAAACAGCGATTTTAACTGCGAAAACAGATGTCGTACCCGGTGAAAAGTATCACATAAAATTAGTGATTGCAGATCAGGGAAACGCATTGTACGATTCTGGCGTATTTTTGAAAGCGGGAAGTTTTACGGGAAATATAAATCTCGGTCCAGATCTTACATTGGAGAATGCAGATCCACTTTGTGCAGGCGATTATCATGATATTACAACGGTTTCCGGGGCAAGTTCTTACAGGTGGTTTAGAAATGGAATGCCAATTCCTGGGACAGATGATATTGACACATACAGAGCAACTCAAGAAGGTGATTATAGAGTAGATATTGTTCTCAGCAGTGGGTGCAAATTGGAAGGCAATCTAAAAATAGAAGATGCGCCACTAGTTCAGGTAAGCAATGCTCCTGTGATGATTTGCGATGATGATTTCAATGGGAGTTATTCTGCGAAATTGTCTCGGTTTGATAATGAAATTATCAGGGATTTTGATACTGGAAATTTTAAAAGGTCTTATTCTCTAACTCCAAATGGTGTAGACATAGATCCGGATTCTGATTTCGTATTTACCAGCAATCCCCAAACTTTATATGTGAGAGTTGGAGCGTTTTCTTGTACGCCAGATCCTTACCCAATTCAGTTTTATTTTGGAACTAAGTTGAATTTCAATGCAATTCAAGAAATAGATATTTGCGATAGTGAAATCAAAGGAAGTAAGGAGATCGACTTGAGAGATTACACTTCATTGATTACAAATGAAACCGGTGTCACAGCAATGTATTTTGATACAGAAGCAAAAGCAAAGGTTGGAAACTTTTCACAAGCTTTACCTTTTTCGCAAACCATCAATGCTGATACAATATTTTTTATACGAATAGAAAAATCAGGTTTTTGTCCTAATTATAAAAAGGTCACATTCAAATTCAAACAACCCAAAAAATCCACTTCTTTAAAAGATGAGGTGATTTGCAAAGGGGCAACCATCGATATGGATGCAGGCACAGGTTTCCAATATTATGAATGGAGCAATGGTGTGAAAGGTCAATTCCAAAATGAAATCAAAAATGTTCCTGCCGGCGATTATTGGGTTAAGCTCACATTCAATGATTGTGTTTATCAGCAATTTTTCAAAATCACAGAAGCTGAAGAACCTTTCATAGATAATGTTTTGATAGAAGGAACTACGGTTACAGTTTTGGTTTCTGGAGGTACTTTGCCCTATCAATATGCTTTGGATAATGGAGCTTATCAGAATTCTAACATCTTCACAAACGTAGAATTGGGAGCACACACAGTATATGTGAAAGGAGCGGATGGATGTGCCGTGATTGAAAAAGAATTCATATTAATCAATGTTCAAAATATTATCACTCCAAATAACGATGGCGTAAATGATGAGGTTAATTACTCTTCACTATTACAAAAGTCGGAACCAAAATTCGAAATCTATGATAGAAGTGGTTTATTGATTTTTAAAGGGGATTCTAACAATCATTTTATCTGGAACGGAAAACGAAATGGCAGACCATTACCAACGTCTTCCTACTGGTATGTTCTGGAATGGAATGAAACCGGAAATCCGCAACGGGTTCAAAAAACAGGATGGATTTTGCTTAAAAACAGAAACTAACCCTATTTCATAAACTCTTTTTTCTACATTTGCAAAAAAAATTATTAACCTGGACAAATGAAGAAAATACTACAGCTGCTCTTTATACTCTTTTTTTCTACAAAATTATTTGCCCAGCTGGATACAGAACATTGGTTTGCAGCCATGTATGATGGACAGAGTAATACAGGTTCATACCAATATCTTTATCTTTCTACCAATGATGTTACGCCTTTTACAGTTTACATTTATAGTGATAATAATCTTATAGCTCAATCCACAATCAGCAAGGGAAATCCTGATTATGTTTTTATTCCGAGACAATATATCATTGTAAATGGTAATAATACCAATGAGCTTTTAAAACCTATTAATAAAGGACTTAATGTAAAGGGAGAAAGGAGATTTTTTGCCAATTTGCGTTTTGGCGTTACTAATCACGCAGAAATCGTAACATCAAAAGGGATAGCCGCTTTGGGGAAAAAATTCTATGCTGTTGTTGCTCCAAATCAGATCAGCAATTCGATAATTAATCCCGAAAATCATGGATTTCAAACCAGTGTGATTGCTACCGAGGATGATACAACCGTTACTATAGATAAATTTAATAAACCGGTCACTTTCTCTAATGGAACTGTTTCTAATGCACTTTTGGTCTTCAAGCTCAATAAAGGTCAGTCTTATATTATCGATGGAAGAGGGATAATGTCTGGAAACAGAGATGGTTTTATTGGAACTAAGGTGGTTTCCGATAAACCGATTTCTGTAACCAATGGTAATTTTAATGGACAATATGTTCCCGATACCCAGCAAGGAGATGGATCGGATATTCTAATGGATCAATCGGTTTCGGTAGAAAATCTTGGAAATGAGTTCGGCATTATCAGCGGAATGGGTAACATAACAGGAGTAGGAACTGATATCACCAACAAAGGGATGGAGAGAGCCATTATTGTTGCTACAGAAAATAATACAGCTGTCTATATTAATAACTCTGCCACTCCTGTTGCAACAATTAATGAAGGGGAGTATTATTTCGTGCCGGATACCTATTATGCAAAAAAAAGTTCCACTCATTATAATCTGTACATAAAAACGACTAAAAATGTCTATGTCTACCAGGTTTTGGGCGGCGTACAAGGCAGCCTTGCTACCGGGAGTATGAATTTTATTCCGCCGTTAGGTTGCTATTTGCCAATAAAGATTGACGAAATTGGATATGTGGATCAATTAGAACCGGGCGGCGATCCACTGACAGTCAAAATCAATATTATCAGTGAAAGTGGGGCAAAAGTCAAACTGAATGGTGTAGAGATAGATCCCGCATCAGGCTATGGACCTTTCCCTCTGGAAGGAAATAACTCCTGGGAAACCTATTCAGTACCTAATATTTCTGGCAATGTAACAGTAGAATCAAACAAGGCAGTTAATGCTGGTTTGGCAGGAGGAGATGGTAATGCTGTAGGGTATGCAGGATATTTTGCAGGATTCTCTGCAATTCCTTTTATCGTAAAGAAAGAAGGCATTTGTATCCCTGATGTCGTTTTAGAGTTGCCGGAAGGTTATGATAAATATCAATGGTACCTGAAAAATGAAACTACAGGATTACCAGAATCAATTCCCGGTGCTGTTACCAATCTTTACAAACCAACCAAACCCGGTTTTTATACGGCACAAGTCCAGAGAAGTGTTTGTCCGGTAGTTACCACACCGGAATTTCGGTTGTTGAATTGTCCCACAATAACAACCATTGATGCCAGCAGTTGTAATAACGCTGTACCTCTATTCCCGGTATTGTCAAACAGCTCTCAAACTACCGACTGGAATAGTATTTCTATAATTAATCAGCCAACAAAGGGAAGTCTTAATGTTGATAAGATCAATCAACTTTTTGAATATACGCCAACATTAGGGGTTTCGGGAATTGATACTTTCAAGTACAGTTTTTGCGGTATTTCTACATTACCGGACTGTGAGGAAGTAACCGTTAATGTCTATGTCAACATTGTTGCAAATGATGATCTGATTCTAGGATGTAAAATTGATTCAACTCAGGGAGAATTTGATTTAACAAAAGCAAATATTACCTCAGATCCTTCTATTACGGAGAGAAAATATTATAAAACTCAGTTTGATGCCGATAATGATACAGGTGTTAATATCATATCTAATGCGCAAATTACCAGGTATAGATCAGAAGAAGGATTTGTGTATGTAAAACTCAAAAATTCCAAGTGTGCAAGAACTGTAAAAATAGAACTCAAATTTTTTCCGGTTGCAGAGTTGATTACAGATACCTACGAAGTATGTGATGATAAACTGGAAGGGAAAATACATGTAGAACTGGATAAACTTGTAAGTACGTTCCTTAAAAATCATAATTATTTTATTAACATTAATTTTTATGATAATTCTTCAGCTTTTGGAACAGCATTGCCAAATAATTGGTCATACTCATCAGATACAACAATCTTCCTGAAAGTAGATTCTCCGGATGGCTGTAAGCCACAGATATTTCCTATTAACTTTAAAATAGGGTCTAAAGTTATTGTCAATACTCTTATTGAAACATTGGAAATCTGTGATGATGAACCCGATTATTTTGATTACAAAAAAAGAGTACAGAACTTGAATGACTATAAGTATCTATTTACCTCGGATACATCTGTTTCTGCCAAATTCTATCTGGCAAAAGAAGATGCCCAGAATAAAAGAAATAATGATATCACTGAATTTGGAATTCAAAACCAACAGCTGTTCTATGTAAGGCTTTCAAAAAGCGGCGTTTGTGACAGATTGGTAGAACTGACATTGAAAATCAAAATACCAGAAAAGTCGCAGATGCTAAAGGATAAAGAAATCTGTCCGGAAAAAGTGACAACGCTGGATGCAGGCGAAAATCTGTTCAAAAAATATGAATGGTTTAATGAAAAAGATCCGTCAACTGTAATTAGTAATATTCATAAATTAGAAAATGTTGGGCTGGGTGATTACTTTGTGATTCTTACTGCCTTCAACGGTTGTACCTATAAACAAAATGTGAAAATCACTGCTGTGGAACTGCCGGAAATAGCAGAGATTCTGATCGAGAATAATAAGGTGACCATTACGGCTGTAAAAGGGAATCCACCTTATCTCTATAGTCTGGACGGGATCAATTATCAGGCTTCAAATGTCTTTACCAATGTCCAATCCGGATATCATAAAGCCTATCTGATTTCTAAGGATGACTGCAAACCATTTATAGAAGAATTTACAATTATAGAAATATACAATGTCCTTACACCCAATGGAGATGGCTATAATGATGTGTTGGATATGTCACTTCTGGAGACAAAAATCGATGTGAAATTTTACATCCATAACAGGAATGGGACAAAGGTTTTTGATGGAAATAAAAATAATAAATACATCTGGGACGGAAAGCACAACGGGAGATCTTTGCCAACGTCATCCTATTGGTATATGTTGCAATGGAAAGATTTCATTTATTCGGTTCCGGTAAAATATACAGGCTGGATCCTTCTGAAAAACAGAAATCAGTAAACAATAAATTCCTTTTTTCTACATTTGTAATAGTATAGTTATTACAATGAAGAAAATTTTACAAATTCTAATAATTTTTATTGCTTCGATAAATTTATTTGGACAGCTGGACAGAGAACATTGGTTTGCGCCGATGTATGATGGACAAAGTAATAAATCTGGGTATGAGCAGTTTCTGCATCTTTCTACTAATGAGACTACACCTTTTACGGTTTACATTTACACCAACAATAATTTAATAGAACAGAGAACAATCAGTAAAGGCTCGCCAGCTGTTGTAGAGATACCTCGGCATTATATAATCACAGATGATGATAGCTACGAATTAAATAAGGTAATGACAAAAGGTCTTTATGTAAAAGGAGACAGACCATTGTTTGCCAATCTTCGTTTCGGAGTTACCAATCATTCGGAAATTATTACATCCAAAGGAACTGCGGGTATTGGGACTGAATTTTACACGGTTATGGCACCAAGTGCTTTCAATAGTTTTATTTTAGGTGCTTCCGCCAGCTTTTTAGCAACAGAAGATAACACAACTGTTAATGTTGGTAATTTTAAAAATAAAAATATTGACTTTAATACTTATGGTTACTCTACAGGATTTACATTTAAATTAAATAGAGGAGAGTCTTATATTCTGGATGTTAGAGCTACAAACCTTGATAATAGAGATGGATTTATAGGAGCCAAAGTCACTTCCGATAAGCCAATTTCTATGTCCAATGGTAATTTCAATGGGCAATATGCATCCCCTACCGCAGTAGGTTCAGATATTCTTATGGATCAGTCTGTTCCCGTAGATAAGCTTGGTGATGAATTCGTAATTGTTAAAGGCTATGGAGCAATTGGAAATAATATGGAGGGAGCAATTATAGTAGCTACCCAAAAAAATACTTCAATTTACTTGAATGACGATACTATACCCATAAAAATACTCGCAGAGGAAGGCGATTATTACCGGGTAGAAGAAATCAGCTATATTGACAGGGGTAATCGGCATTATAACCTGCATATTAAAACAGATAAAAATGTATATGTTTATCAGCTTCTTGGCGGTGTAGAAGCGGGCGCTTCCCCTCTTGCCACAGGTGGAATGAATTACATACCTCCACTCAACTGTTATCTTCCCAGAAAGATTGATGAGATCAGTTATATTAACAAAATCCAGCCGACGGATCCTAATAATAGATTTGTTACTAAATTGAATATCATTACAGAAAAAGGAGCTGTAATTAAAGTAAATGATGTAGTCCCGGCTTCTATTTATGGGCCTTATGATATTTCAAATATAGCTACAAACCAACAATGGGTCACTTACTCTATTCCGAATGTCACAGGAAATATTACTGTTGTATCCAATAAAGCTGTTACTGCCGGAATTGCGAGTGGTAATGGAGCTTTTGGTTATGGAGGCTATTTTGCCGGATTTTCATCTATTCCATTGATTTTGAAAACCGAAGGAGAATGTCTTCCGGGGGTCAAATTAGAAGTTACGGAAGGTTTTGATGTTTATCAATGGTTGATAAAAGATGCGTCGGGAAATTACATTCCTGCTCCCGGGACTAATAATACTTATAGTTACGTACCACCACAGGCGGGGATATATTCTGTCAAAATACAGCAGGGTTCCTGTCCACAGATACAAACGCAGGATTTTAAATTTTATAATTGCACAACATACACCAATGTTGATTATGAAACGTGTTCTACAATAGAAGAGATTACGCCGGTATTCAGCCTGAGTACACAAGCAGTAAATCCTCCAACTGTAGTAATTACAGAACCTGCAAAAAAAGGTATAGCGGAAGTTCTTTCTAATGGAAAAATTAAATATACAGCCAACCGCGGAGAGTCTGGAATTGATACTTTCAAATATTATTATTGTGGAGCTGGTGCAATTCCTGATTGTGAAACAGCACAGGCTAGCATACAGATAAATCAGGTGGTGGGCAAAGATACCGTTTTAAGAGAATGTACCTCCAGTAATATTGCGGTTTACGATCTCCGAAAGGCAGATGTAACTGCTGACACTACAGTTTCAAAGGTTTATTATAAAACCTTGAATGGCGCAGAAAATGAAATTACGGCTGATGTAATTAATAATTTTACCGCATTTCCTTCTCCAGATACCAATGTTTATGTGAGGATAAAAAATCTCAAAAATTGCGTAGCTGTACAAAAAATTGAACTAAAATCTAAAGCCTATCCCATAGTTCAGGAAAATCTCTATACCCGGAAACATTGTGATGAAGAGGATAATAAAATTGATGGAAATTATATAGTTAACCCAAATGACATTACACCTTTTGTTTTAAATAATTCAGCAAGTTTTTCGGTTAAATATTACGATTCCAAAACAAAAGCAGAAACAGGAGGGACAGATAATATTATTGGAAATTATGTGTTCTCTGTTGCCACGGCTAAAATCTGGATCAGGGCAGAATCTGCGGATAATTGTGTTACGATAAAAGAAATACCTTTACAAATTGGTAGCAAGATTCCTCTGATAACAAAAAATCTCAGTGTAGAAGAATGCGATTCTGATTATGATGACAAAGAAGCCGTAACTCTGGATAAATATATTCCACAGCTTACTTCAGCGGCTTCCCCATCAGCAAAATATTATGCTTCTCTGGAGGATGCGGAACAGAATCTGAATGAGATTTCTGCAACGCAAATCATTAATGCTGCTGCTGAATCTACCTTTTATTATGTTATAAAAAATGCGCAGTTCTGTGCTGATATTGCTGCCGTAAAAATTAGTTTAAAAAAAGGCTTTCCTTCCACTACTTTACAGGCAGTTACAACCATCTGTGATACATCATCTGTGGAATTGAATGCCGGCTCAGCTCACATAGCTTATAAATGGTTCAATGAAAATAACCCGTCGCAGGTAATCCCAACAACTCAGAAAGTCAATCTCGGTCCCGGAAAATATTATGTGATTCTGACCTCACCAAATTTGTGCGAGTATAAGCAAAACTTTGAAATCATCGGTTCTCCGAAAGCCATTCTTGATATTTCAAAACTCAATGCAACCTTCTGTGATGATAAACTTAAAGGTCAGATTGATGTAAAATTCTCTACACAGGTAACGCCTGTGATTTTGCAAAATCCGCATCCCGATATCAAAGTAGAGTATTACAGAGACGCAGCTTTTACACAGCTCATCAACGGAGACAATTTTTCTTACAGTACAGATACCAGAGTGTATGTAAAAGCGGTGTCAAAATATTGTACTGAAACAAGAGCTTTCATTGATTTCAAAATCGGGAATAAAGTTGCGCTAACTTCCATCAAGCAAACTCAAGAAGTCTGTGATGATGATCTAGATGGTAAGTTCAAAGTCAGTAATCTGAATGATTATATCAAACTTTTCACTTCAGATCCTAATGTTTCAGCTAAGTTCTATGTGAAGGAATCGGATGCGAAAATTGAAGCCGCTAATAATATTACTGAAATTGATGTTAATAATCAGCAGGTTTTATACATGCGATTCTACAATACAACAGGTTCCGATTGTCCGAATATAGGAGAATTAACAATCAAGATTAAGATTCCAAAAAAATCCGATGTGCTGGCGGATAAAACCATCTGTCCGGATGATAAAACAGATGTGGAAGCAGCATTGGCTTTCTCAGATTTTCAATCCTATAATTGGTACAGTGACAATGATCCGTCTACAATTATTGCAACTGGTCATATCGCAAGAGACCTTCCTGTTGGGAAATATTTTGTAATCCTCACCGGAAATTATCCGAATGACTGTCCTTTCCGACAGAATTTTGAAATCAAGGCGGCAGAACTTCCTGTAATCGATGGGATAGAAATCAGCGGAAGTACAGTAAGAATCATCGCCAGTGGTGGCGCAAAACCCTATCGATATGCTATTGACGGAGGTGCTTATCAGGATTCTAGTGTCTTTACAGATCTGGATCCAGGATTGCACACGGCTTATGTTATTTCTGCAGACAACTGTGAGCCGGTAGAAAAAGAATTCTCAGTCATTAAAATATATAATCTGATTACGCCAAACGGCGACGGCGTCAATGATGTTCTGGATATGTCGCTTCTGAAACTTAAAATTAATGTTAAGTTCCAGATCTTTGACCGGGAAGGCAAAAAACTTTTCGAAGGTAATAATAACAATAATTACATCTGGGACGGAAGGCAGAACGGAAAACCATTGTCCAGCTCCAGTTACTGGTATGTGATGGAATGGCAGGATTTTGAAAATGCACCACCTGTTAAATATACCGGCTGGATTCTCTTAAAAAACAGAAATTCAGATTAGATTACCTTGCTTAATATTTTCTAAAAACAATTTAATTTAGATAGCTTAACAAATTCCGATGAAGTTTAATATAATTTTAACCTTATCGGAATTTTTTTTGTAATGATTCTCTTTACAATTCTCAATAAATTTGCTGGAATTATTATGGGGAAGATTTTTACAATCATTTTTTTATTTTGTGTTGTTTCCGTTTACGGACAGTTTTTCACAGGCGAGATTTATATACGGGATAAGTCCAGCCTGTATCTTAATCAGATGTATGTTACCAATCTTAATGCGCACAAAAGTGTTTTGGCTAATTATAACGGTGAATTCAGAATTGCTGCTAAAAAAGGGGATGTTATCCGGTTTACATCCATCGCCACAGAACGAAAAGATGTTGTCATAACGGATCAGATGCTCAATCTCAGTAAAAATTTTATCGAATTGCAGATTGCTTATTACGAGATCCAGGAAGTCATCTTAAGCTCTTTCCGCCCCACAGGCAATCTTCGTAAGGATGTATCGATGCTGAAAGGTTCGGAAAAAGCATTTGAGCTCAAAAAAATGATTGGTCTTCCGGAGCCGAAAGGTGATGGAAATCCGCCAGATATTCCTGTCCTCTCATTCAATCAGGGATTAAGTTTCAGTCTTGACAGTATTTTTGATCTCATTTCCGGAGAGAAGAAAAAGAAAGAACGCTATTACCAGTACGAGAAAATGAGCCAGAGTATCAAGAACCTGCAGGATTATTTCGGAGACGATTATTTCGTGAGACTTAAAATTCCCAAGGAGTTGATTCCTAATTTCTTACAATTTGTTTACAGCTCAGATAACATCAATATTTTTCTGGAATCCAATAATTATGAAGCTGTAAAGGTATATATAGAAAAATATCTTCCCATTTATCTCAGGAGATTACAAAACTCTCATCTAATGCAAGTTACGGAGGATTTGAATAAGTAATGTTTTTATTTTTATAGAATGTCCAAGAATTGTTAATTATTTTTTTGAAATTCCCTAAGAATGTTTATTTTTATAACGATTTTATAAGCATATAGAAATTCAGAAATGGGGAAGAACAAAATTGCCAGATTCGAGGAGAACAAAACTTTACCAAATGTAATACAGCCAACCCGAGAAGAGGCAATCAACAGTTTTCAGCACAAGGGAAAATGGGCGCAGTTTTTCGGGAATGATAATCCTATAGTATTGGAACTTGGCTGCGGAAAAGGTGAATATTCCGTAGGTCTTGCAAAAGCCTTCCCTGAGAAAAATTTTATCGGGATCGATATCAAAGGTGCCAGGTTTTGGTTCGGAGCCAAAGAAGCCATTCAGGACGGACTAAACAATGTAGCATTTGTAAGAACCCAGATAGAGCTGATAGAAAATTTGTTTGCAGAAAACGAAGTGTCCGAGATATGGATTACCTTTCCGGATCCGCAGATCAAATACAGACGGACCAAGCACAGACTCACGAATCCTGAGTTCCTGGACAGATACAGACAGATTCTCAAAAAAGACGGAATCATCCATCTTAAAACCGATTCAGAATTTTTGCACGGTTATACATTAGGCATTCTTCAGGGATTGGGACATCAGATTCTCACGGCACATCACGACATCTATGGAGCCCAGGAATATCAACCGGATACGCCGCTTCTGAAGGATATCAGAACCTATTACGAAGATCTTTTCTCTTCCAAAGGAAAGACTATTACTTACATCAAATTCCGATTACAAGATGAATAAGTTATTTTTACTTTTTGTTGGCAGTTGTTTTTTGACAAGCTGTGCTACCAGTTCTGTTACTCCCATTGTAGTAAATAATAACAGCAATGTTATATTAAGCACCAATCATTTGAAATCTGTTCCTGTAAAGTTTTCGATCGAGCAGAAAGCGGTTCGTCTTCTGAATCAGCTTTTTAATACGGATGCTTCCAATAAAAGTATGGTTTTGATAATCAATAACGATTCGGATTGCGACTTTACAATGAATATTGATGGAGATAACCGATATATTCTTCCTGTAGCTGCCAGAAAATCAGAAAGCATCGTGGTGGAACGGGGACAATACCAGATGACTTCACAAGTCTGTCAGAGCCATTACAAGTCCTTTAAAACCCTCTCTGAAAATACTGAAGTCAGCATCAAATACACGCTGGTTTCTACCCCAGCTCAAAACAGCAATACAGTGGCTACACTACATTAAAACAAAAAAATCTTCAAATTAATTTGAAGATTTTTTTATGATGATTAGGGTTCTGTATTATTTCAAAACCACTTCATAGATTCTGCTCCAGTTTTTTCCGGTAATCAGCATATTATCGCCTTTAAATGCAATTCCGTTCAGAACGTCATCATTTCCGGTGGTATGTTGTTTTGCAATATTGCTAAAGTCGATAATTCCGGTTACTTCTCCGTTGGAAGGATTGATTTGCAGAATGATCGGCTTTTGCCATACATTGGCGTATATGGAGCCATTATGGTATTCCAATTCGTTAAGCTGGTCAAAGCCTTCCTTATTGCTTGCAACAGCGATCGTCCTCAACACTTTAGACGGATTGGCAGGATCCAAAAAATAAATGTTTTTTGTCCCGTCAGAAACGATGAGGTTTTTATCGTCATAAGTTAATCCCCATCCTTCTCCTATAATATCAGGATAAGCAAATTCACTCAGTAGTTTCAGGGAATTTTTGTCGTAGATAAAGCCTTTTTTATTCTGCCATGTAAGTTGATAGACTTTATCGCCAACGATTGTGCTTCCTTCGGAGAAAATGTCTGTAGATTGTGAAGTGCTTGCGATAGGTTCTGTAGACCCTAGATTGTACTTCAATATTCTTGATTGGCCGTGCTGTCCGTCTGATTCATAAACGATGTTTCCATCCAGCTGAAAACCCTGAACAAAGTTCTTGGTATCGTGAGGATATTGATTTACCACTTCATAAGTCATTTTTCTCGGCGCTGTCTTCGCAAACACATTGATTGTCGCATCCTGAGTCAGAACCTCACCACCTTTCGTTTTGATATTAAAAGTTACATCATTCTCTCCCAGTGAGAAGAAATTCGGATCAATGTTTAGATTGCTGGTTTCCTTGTCATTATAGGTTATAGTAACAGCTTCTGCATAATCCAGAACGTCCTGCGGCAATTGGATTTTTTCTCCAAAATGATAGCCTTTATTTTGCTGTCCGATGTTATAATCATTCAGAGTGTTCAGGATTTCTTTGTCTTTATTACAGCTTGCGAGAAGCAAAAGAGAAAAAGCGGCTGCTATAAATATTTTTTTCATTAGATTAATTGATTTCAGATTTATCAGGAATTGAGAAAAATTTTTCTCAGATTGATGCCCAAAAATACAAAATAATAAAAATTAAAATCTCATAAAGTTTTCTTAATTTAAACATAATAATGTAGATTTGTAGATATGATTACGATTGTTGCAGCCATAGGACACAATAATGCCTTGGGAAAAGATAACCAGCTACTTTGGCGTCTTCCGAAAGATCTAAAACATTTCAAAGCTCTTACAGAAAATCATCCCGTGGTAATGGGAAGGAAAACTTATGAAAGCATTGGAAAGGCATTGCCTAATCGTACCAACATCGTAGTCAGCAGAAAGCCGAATTGGTTTCAGGAAGGGATTCTGATCGTTTCTACACTGAAGGAAGCGCTGAAATTTGCAAAGAAAATTGATGAAACTATTTTCATCATCGGAGGCGGAGAGATCTATAAGCAGACTATGGATCTTGCCGATAGGTTGGAGATCACTTTGGTAGAAGGCGATTTTGATGCGGATACATTCTTCCCGGAAATCGACCCGAAAGTCTGGAAAAAAATCAATGAAGAATTCCACGAGAAAGATGAAAAAAACGAATACAGTTTCCATTTCCAGACTTTTGAGAAAATCAATAATAGCTAATCAGGATAAAACCTGACCCCTTGAAATGGATTATCCGAGTAAAGTTTTATCGAAAGCCGTAGAAGAAATATCGGGTTTGCCCGGCATTGGCAGGAAGTCTGCGCTGCGTTTGGCATTGCATCTTCTGCGACAGCCATCTTCGCAGGGTATGGCTTTGGGCACGGCGATCCAGAGCTTGGTAACAGATATTCAGTATTGCAGGGAATGTCATAACTTTTCCGATGACGAATTCTGCGATATTTGTGCAGATGGGAAAAGAAATGGTGAATTGCTGTGCATTGTAGAAGATGTGCGGGATGTAATGGCCATTGAAAATACTGGAAAGTATAAAGGAAAATATCTGGTTCTGGGAGGTAAGATTTCCCCAATGGAAGGCATCGGACCCAGCCAGCTCAGAATTGGCAGTATAGAAAAAAAGCTGAATGAAGGTGTGGTGCGGGAACTTATCTTCGCACTTAGTGCTACAATGGAAGGTGATACCACAGCTTATTATATTTATAAAAAATTCAAAACGTATAATGTTCTGTTTTCCAGCATTGCGAGAGGAATAGCGGTAGGAGATGAGCTGGAATATGCCGATGAGATCTCACTGGGAAGATCCATCACCAACAGAACGGCTTATAACGAAGCGGGCTAATGAAACTAAGCGTCATAATTGTTCATTATCAGGTAAAGGATCTGTTGAGAAACTGCATTCTTTCCATTAAAAGACACTTTCAGGGTTTTGATTATGAGATTATTGTAGTAGATAATAATTCTCCTGATTCCGGTTGGAAATCACTTATCCAGGAATTTCCTGATGTTAATTTCATTACGCTGGATCATAATCTTGGCTTCTCGAAGGCCAATAATATCGGTGTGAAGCAGGCGAAAGGAGAGTATGTCTATATCCTGAATCCCGATACGGAAATCGAAGGTGATTATTTCAAGGAAATTCTTGATTTCGCTGACTGTCAAGAAAACTTTGGGGCTTTGGGATTGAGAATGCATAATGCAGAAGGTCGGTTTTTACCGGAAAGCAAACGTTCTGTTCCGGCTCTTGTCAATTCATTTGAAAAACTGTTCACTAAGCTGAATGACAATTCCAAAACCTATTACAGGAATGATATTGGCGAATATGATATTGCTGAAGTGGAGGTAATGACAGGTGCCAATCTTTTGATGAAAAAAGCTGTGTACGAGGAAGTGGACGGTTTCGATGAACGCTATTTTATGTACGGTGAAGACATTGATCTCTGCTACACCATCCTGAGAAAAGGCTACAGGAATTTCTACTACGGAAAATATTCTATTCTGCATTATAAAGGTGAAAGTACGGTAAAAGATCAGATCTACCTGGATCGATTCTATGGCGCTATGGAAATTTTTATTGACAAATATTACATGAAGCAGAAACCTTTTCAGTATTACTTAATGAAAATAGGACTCAAAATAAAACGAGTTTCCGATGCCAGGAAAATTGCTAATCCTTCTCGAAAGGAAAAGTAGATTCTTCTGCAAATCTTCTGAGCTTCTCCATTTCTTCCTTACCTTTATATTGCCCGAATCTTGCTGCGGAATAAGTGAGCCCAATCAATACCAAAACTACGAATGAACACGGCAAAGACCAAGGATAATTATCGGTATTGATTTGTTTCTCAACATAATACAGTGTGAAAAAAGTCATCCATGCAACTATAAAAAGAAAGTAGAGGAACATAAAGAATGTCCACACAGATCCGCTGGGTCCGAAGATGCCACGGATTACAGTGGTGTCATCTTCCTTTTCAATTCTAAGTGCCAGATTGGGTTTCCAGTAGCTTTCCTCTTCGGTTTTTACAAAGATGGTTGCCACTTCCCGGTTGATATTCCCAAAAAATTCATCGCTGTGATTGTCCAGATACTTTCTTAGGTTTGTTTCGTACTCTTCAGGAGAAAGATGAGTGTATAACTTGAATCTCGGTCGGTTTCGGATATGGTTCAGGGTTTCTTTCATCGGTTAATTTTAATTTCGATAAACAATCGTTAAGCCAAATTATTCTTCGATATAGGGAATCGGATCTTCCAGCAAAAGATCAATTTTCCTGTTCAGCTCGTTTCTTTTGATTTCAATTCTTATGGTCCGGCTTTCATCTGTTTTCAGGATCTGATGGATTTTTTTTAATGTCAGATCACTTGCTTTCTTGCCATCAATATTGATGATTTCATCCCCTTTCGTGATTCCGGATTTCTGTGCCGGCGAATCCTTTCTGGTACCGGAAACTTTGAAAATCGGCTTCAGGCTGAATTTATATTGGAAAAGATCGGTTTTTTCATTGGATTCGTGGTTTCCGAGGTTGGTTCTTATGGTTTGTGCCATTACCTGTTCCTTTTCCCAGATCAATCCTTCCTGTTTTATCTCCAGCCCGCTTCCATCAATCAGGAACGGGTCATTCAGATGTTTGTTGGGGCGCAGCAGGATTTTGTTTTCAGGATAATTGAACACGATTGTAAATCTTCTCAGAACTTCGGAGCCGATAGAACCTTTTCTGTCTTTCACGAGTCTCAGGTGTTGGATGGAATATTCATCCGGCATGGAAGCAATAGGTCTGTTCATCCGGAATTTTCCTATAGATAAGGAATTGATGCGGCTTCGTTTTCCAAAGATATCCCCACTGAAGCCTCTTCCTAAAAAATCATCAATGTTAGGGCGGTTATAAATAAAATCCTTGATCAACGACGGGAAAAGCCATACAGAATCCGTATTGCCAAGATCCAGAAGTAACTTCGAATTCTGTTTTTCGTGTTTCATTTCCACATCAGCATACATGTAAGGCTTGTTCAATTCTATGCTCATCGGGAATTGCGTGAATCTGGAGATGCGTTTCGGTAGTTTGGAGCTGTCTTTATAAATGGTAATGGTTTTCTTCAGGTAATTGATTTCCAAAGGATGATTCTTGAAAAAATAATATCCCAGGATCCCATTAACAGGAATTCCGATATCCTGCGAGATGTTAAACGTCTCGTCCAGAACTATAAAAACGGTGTGAGACCGATCTACGAGGCTTTTTCCTATTTTTACTTGATTATTAATGGATTTCAGGGCATCTACACTTACTGTTTCGCCCAATCCACGAAACGTGATTTTCTCAATATTTTTAAAATCGATTTCTTTATTTTCAAGGCTGAACAGCATGGTTTCGGAGATTCCGGAATCCAGCATAAAATTCAATTCAACACCATTAATGGTCATCGGAATAAAAATCAGATTGTTGATCAGCCGGAATTTGATGACTGTTTTGTCTGTGTCTTCCAATACGAATCCCTCCTGAGCGTTAGTCCAGAAGCACCAGAAGAAGCATAAAAACCATCTTAATTTCATTCTATCAAATTACACAAATTTACTTTACAATGATATTTTTTTTAATGTTGTTTTATATATAATTTATGTAATCCATAATTTGTTTGTGATTTAGTTTAAAATTTGGAATGTTATTTGATAAGTTTTCATACAATTTTTAAGATTGTTGATAATTGTTTAATTCAAATTTTATTTCAGATGAAAAATTTATTACTTAGCTTTGGAAAAGATCATTTAGACGAAGTAGTTTTCGCCAACAGACATAAAGCTTATGGTGCTTATGCACTCAGAAATGATTATTCTAATCAGCTTACAAAAGCGCTTTTTGTAGGTGTGGCTTTTTTCGCTTCATTATCCGTTATTCCTTTGGTAACTTCCGCGTTCAGTGATACGGAGGTTATTCCAAGAGACGATTTTTCCGGAAGAAAGATCCTGATTATTAACGAGCCGGAAACTCCAAAACCGAATGTCGCAAGTACAATTCCGGTAAAAGTAAAAACAGTGGAATCCACAGAATATACGCCGGTAAGAGTTGTAAAAAAAGAAAAGCCTGTTCCTACGGAAGATGACAGGAAGAATGCAGCGGTGAGTTCAGAAACTTCGCCTGGAGAGGAAACTACTATTGCTGTTGCGCCACCTATGGTAATCTCCGGACCGCCGGCAACCAATTATAATCCACCTGTTGCTCCGCCGGCTACTATGGAAGATCCAAATAAATTAATCAACCAAAATGATGCTGATGTAGCAGCAGATTTCAAAGGTGGAATCAATGCATTTCGACAGAAAGTGGCCGAGAACTTTGATACTTCTGCCGTTGATCAGGGCGGAATGGTTTCAGCAACCATAACATTTGTGGTAGAAAAAGACGGAAGCATCTCTAATATCAAAATCAATGGATCCAATTCCGATTTTAATAAGGAAGCTGAAAGAACAGTAAAGTCCATCAAAACTAAGTGGACTCCTGCACAATTAAAAGGAAAAGCTATGAGATCATCTTTCAGAATGCCTATTTCTATGAAAATAGAATGATCTGATTTTTAATCATATAATCAATTATAAATAATTAAGGTTTTATAATTATCCACATCTCAGTCAGAAATGTGGATAATTTTTTTATCCGGCAAGTTGTTAATTAACAATACTTTAACTGAGTGTGGTTTTTTTCAAAATGCTCCAAGTGGTAAAAAATTGTATTTTTGAAGATTAAATTAATGTTTATGGCAAAAATTATAGGTGTTGCAAACCAGAAAGGTGGAGTTGGTAAAACTACAACTGCGGTTAATCTGGCATCGGCGCTGGGCGTTTTGGAAAAAAGAATTCTCCTGATAGACGCAGATCCGCAGGCCAACGCAACTTCGGGATTAGGCGTAGAAGAGGTAAATTTTTCTACTTATAATTTATTGGAGCACAGCGCAGAAGTTACGAAGTGCATCCTGCCTACAAGCTCGCCAAACGTTGATATCATCCCGTCTCATATAGATCTGGTAGCGGCGGAGATAGAGTTAGTGGATCGGGAAAACCGGGAATATATGATGCGTGAAGCGCTGAAGTCTGTTAGAGATCAGTACGATTATATCATTATCGACTGTGCTCCGAGTTTAGGCTTGATTACAATCAACGCTTTAACGGCGGCTGATTCAGTTATTATTCCGATTCAATGCGAATATTTCGCTTTGGAAGGATTGGGTAAATTACTGAATACGATTAAGAATGTTCAGAAAATTCACAATCAGGATCTTGACATAGAGGGACTTTTGCTTACGATGTATGACAGCCGTCTCAGATTATCAAATCAAGTGGTGGAAGAAGTGAATTCGCATTTCCCGGAAATGGTTTTTGAAACCATTATCAGCAGAAATGTCCGTCTGAGCGAGGCACCGAGTTTCGGGGAAAGCATCCTGAACTATGATGCGGAAAGTAAAGGTGCCATCCAGTACATTCAGCTGGCGGAAGAGGTTTTGCTGAAGAACGAAAAATTAGTAAAGAATTAATAAGCAGGAAGTCTGAAGACGGAGAACGGAAGATCCTTTAACTTCCCTCATCCAACATCCAACTTAAAAATATGAAAGACAAAAAAAGAGCCATGGGACGTGGTCTGGGAGCAATCCTGAATGCCGAGAGCAAAACCAATATCAACTCTGCTTCTGATGAAGGTGCAAAAAACCTTGTCGGAAACATTGTAGAAGTCCCGATTGAAGATATCTATGCTAATCCCAATCAGCCCAGAACTTATTTTGATGAAAAAGCATTGAATGACTTGGCGGAATCTATCAGGAGTTTGGGAATTATACAGCCTGTTACGCTTAGAAAAGATGGCGAAAAATTTGAAATTATTTCTGGAGAAAGACGTTTTCGTGCTTCTAAAATTGCAGGTTTAACATCCATTCCCGCCTACATCCGGTTGGTTAATGACCAGGAATTGCTGGAAATGGCTCTGGTAGAGAATATTCAGAGAGAAGATCTTGATCCGATAGAAGTTGCATTGACCTACCAGAGACTTTTGGATGAAGTAGGAATGACACAAGAAAATCTTAGCCAGCGTGTAGGGAAAGAAAGAAGTACGATTACCAACAGCGTCCGTCTTCTGAAGCTAACGCCGGACATCCAAAACGGTATCCGTAGCGGGCAGATCTCTGCAGGACACGGTCGCGCCATAATGAGTCTGGATACCGATGAAAAACGACAGAATCTTTTTGAAAGAATCATAAAAGATCAGCTGAATGTAAGACAAGCGGAACAGCTGGCTTCTCAGCTCAAAAATTCCCAGGATAAGGAAAAAAACATCAAGCAAAGCATTATCCCGAATCATGTGAAGAAAGCGCAGAAAAGCCTTTCGGATATTTTGAATGTGAATGTCGAGATCAAAACATCGGCTAATGGAAAAAAAGGAAAAATTGTCCTCGATTTTAAAAATGAAGAAGAGCTGGAAAGCATTCTCGCTCATATCCGATAGATGAAAAAGTTATTTTCAGTTTTCCTGATATTGTCTTTCAGCCTGTTGTTTTCACAGGTCAATCCCAACGATACGATCCGTGTGGAGAATCTTCCGAAAGACAGCATTCCGGCAGCGAAACCAAGAACAGAACCAGAGATTCTGGGCAATATTGCTGATAGCAATGCGCCTGCAAAAATCCAGAAATTCAGCCCGACTAAAGCGGGTTTATATTCTGCCGTGTTACCGGGATTAGGACAATATTATAATAAAAAATACTGGAAAATCCCGATTGTTTGGGGTGCTGTAGGAACAGGAATCGGAATTGCGATTTGGAATGATAAGCAATACAAGCGTTACAGGGATGCCTTCGTTTCCGAACTGAACGGACTGCCGCACGAATTTTCAAATATCAATGGCGTAGATAAGACTGTTTTGGGAAATGCCCAGGACAGATCCAAGAGACAACGGGATTATGCAATAGGAATCACGGGTCTTATCTATATTCTCAATATCGTGGATGCTGTGGTAGATGCGCATCTGTACGAGGGTCGGAAGGATCCCGATCTTGCGCTTACGCCTTCCATTATCAATGATCAATTCAGTAATTTTGAAACCAAAGCCGGACTGACTCTGAGTTTCAGATTTTAATATATTTTATATCAATTATCAAATGAAAATAGCACTTGTAGGTTACGGAAAAATGGGGAAAATAATTGATGAAATCTCTCAAAACCGAGGTCACGAAGTAGTTGCCAGGCTCAAGGAAACTCCAACTCCGGAATCTCTGAACAATGCGGATGTGGTCATAGAATTTTCCAATCCGGAAGCTGCTTTTGAAAATATCAAAGTTTGTCTGGAAAATAAAATACCGGTAATCTGCGGAACTACGGGCTGGCTGGAGAAAAAATCAGAAGTTGAGAAAATCACGATTGAGCAAAATTCTGCATTTTTATATGGATCTAATTTTAGCCTTGGCGTTAATCTGTTTTTTGCGCTTAATGAAAATCTCGCCCGGCTGATGAATAATGTGGATGAATATACCTGCCAATTGGAAGAAATTCATCACGTCCATAAAAAAGATGCGCCCAGCGGAACTGCGATTTCTATTGCGGAAGGCATAATAGAAAATTCCAGATATGAAGCATGGAAACTCGATGAAACTAAAGACAAGGAACTCGGGATTTTCGCCATCCGCGAAGATGAAGTGCCGGGAACTCACAGTGTTTTTTACCGCTCCGAAGTAGATGAAATAGAAATAAAACATACGGCTTTCAGCAGAAACGGATTTGCATTGGGAGCTGTTATTGCAGCCGAATGGATTGTCGGAAAACAGGGTGTTTTCTCGATGAAGGATGTATTGGGGTTATAATATTTTTTGAAATTAATCCTTTGTCATGATCTGTGTCAAAATTTAATTTCAAAATAGAAGCTAATTAATTCTGTAACAAAAACATCACACAAAAAACTAATTAATAAAATCAGCAAAAAGCTACAGCTTATTGCCAAAAGCCAACTTATGGATTATATTATTACTTATACCATTTATGTTCTCATCATCAGTGTGCTGATGGGACTTACTACTTGGAAGTTATTCAAAAAAATGGGATATAACCCATTGCTTTCTTTTGTTCCTTTTTACAATTATCTGATCATTCTCAAAGAAACCAGACATCCGAAATGGTGGGCTGTTTTATCGTATCTCCCTATTGTCGGACCGATTATGATGTCGGCATTTCACATTTTTCTGATGAGAAAATTTGGGAAAAGAGGATTTCTTAATGGACTTTTAACAGTCATATTGCCATTCATTTTTATGGCAACTGTAAACTACGGAAAAGATCCGGAAATAGAAACAGAAGACGAGGAAGAGGAAGAAAAGAAAAAAGAAACATTCTTAGGGTCGGTAACTTTTGCAGTCGTATTTGCGACTATCATCCACGCATTTATTACACAGCCTTTCGGAATTCCTACGGGATCTATGGAAAGGACATTGCTTGTGGGGGATTTCCTGTTCGTTAATAAATGGGCTTACGGTTACAGAATGCCGATGAGACCGGTTGCTTTGCCATTTTTGCAGGGAACTATTTTCGATACAGGTCAGAAAGGAAACCCAAAGGACGATCCCAAATCTTATGTAGATGCTGTAAAACTACCATATCTTAGATTGCCTGGGTACGATGAGATCAAACGTTATGATATTGTCGTTTTCAATTATCCTCAGGACTCTGTACATATAGCAACGGACAGGAAAGATCCTTACGTTAAAAGATGTGTAGGAATTCCTGGCGATGTTATAGAGTTCCGTGCAGGAAGATTGTTTATCAATAACCAGCCGGAAAAAATTCTTGGTGATGAGGAGCAGCAACATAAATTTATTGTAAGAAGTTCGGATCAGCTGGATATTCCGAGATTGTATAAAATATATGGCTTTTTACCAGTCAGAGAGGGACAGGATGATAAAGGCTTCGTGTATGAATTTCAAGGTCTTACCGACGAGATTAAAAAAGGAATAGAACAAATTCCTGGCGTAGAAAGCGTAGAAGAAGATGTGATGAAAAAAGGCGATGCTGCCGTAGCGTATTACAAATATGCAATAGGTAGTGACGGAAATTATTTACGTGATCAGAATAATAATCCGGTTCCGGCTTCCAGAATAGATTCATCCAATAGTATCTACCCGATCAATAAACCTTGGAACCAAGATTGGTACGGACCACTCAGAATCCCGAAAAAAGGAGATATCGTGAAACTGGATCAGGAATCGCTTCCCACTTACCAATGGATCATCTCAGAATACGAGCACAATAAATTGGAAAACAAAAACGGAAAAATCTATATCAACGGCCAGGAAACCAGCCAATACACCATCAAGCAGAATTATTATATGATGATTGGTGACAACCGGGATGCCTCTCTGGATGCCAGATTTTTTGGTGTGGTTCCGGAGGAAAATATCGTCGGAAGACCAATGTTCACTTGGATGAGTTTGCAGGGCGCTTTCAAAGATGCTAATTCCACCTATCAGGCGCCGTTCAAAGTTCGGTTCGACAGGATGTTCAAGGCTACCAATACCGGGGAAAAAGATAAAACATCCTATTGGTGGGTGGCGGTAACAATTCTGGTATTATTCTTCGGCTGGGATTATTTCGCAAAACTGTTCAGGAAAAAAGAAGAAGAATAATTTTCTGGAGCTATTCCCGCTATCCGCTGTATCTTTTTCTTTTTTAGCAAAAAAAGAAAAAGGATGCCGCTCCTATCGGGGCTATAGGTTTTCAGTTCCAAATAACAATACAGCACTTTGTCACGGGTTTATTATCTTTGACAAAGTTTTTTAATATCATAATGAAAAACAAAATTCTTTTACCTCTATTTTATCTGGCACCGGTTTCCTGGTTCTCAGTATTTCTGAATGAGGACAACGAAATTTTTCTGGAGCAATACGAGAATTTTCCGAAACAGACCTATAGAAACCGTGCAGCCATCTATGGAGCCAACGGAAAATTGCCGCTCATCATTCCCATCAACCATAATGGAAAACGAGAGATGAAGGACATCGAGATTTCCTTTGCAGAAGACTGGCAAAAGCTCCATTGGAAATCCATCAAAACGGCTTATCAAAGCACGCCGTATTTTGAATTCTACGAAGACAGATTAAAAGGAATATATGATGAGAAAATCAGCTCACTTTCAGAATTCAATCTCAAAACGTTGAAAGTCATACTCCAGATTTTGAAAACTGAAAAAGATTTTGAACTTACCAAGGAATACATCAGGCAGCCTGAAGCCCAAGATTTTCGGGAAAAATTTTCAGCAAAGACAGAATCTCCATTTGCAATGGATGATTATTACCAAAGCTTTTCGGACAAATATGGATTCATAAAAGATCTCTCAATTCTGGATCTTATCTGTAACATCGGACCAGAAAGTCTGACATATATTAAAAATATCAAACTCAATTAATATTCAGAAAATTTTATTTTTTACATTCTGTTTAATTGAATAAACCTATCTAAATATGAAAAAATTATTGATAGCAGCAGCTTTCTATGCAGGTTATGCAACGATAGCAGCGCAGACAGCAACGCCACAAAATGATAAAGATCAAAAGACTTGGTATCATAAAGATTATGCTGCCACCAAAGTCTATGGCGTAAACACGGAGAATGCCTACAAATTCCTGGAATCAAAAGGTCTGAAGCCGAAACCGGTGGTTGTAGCAGTTCTGGATAGTGGTGTAGAAGTAGATCATCCAGGGTTGGTAAAAAATATGTGGAAAAACCCGAACGAAATTCCGAATAACGGCATTGATGATGACGGAAATGGCTATGTAGATGATGTGTACGGTTGGAATTTTCTAGGCGGAAAAAATGGCGACATCAATGTAGATAATATGGAAGTAACCAGAGTGGTAAAAAAATACCAATCTGTTTTCGAAGGAGCGGATTCTGCAAAAAACAAAGAGAATCAGGCAAAAATGCCAGAGGAATTTGCAATGTATATGAAATCCAAAGATATTTTCACCAAGAAAAGCCAGGAAGCAAAACAGAGCGTGCAGTTGTACACGATGATCAGCAATGCAATTCCTGATATGGTAAAATTGCTGGGCGACAAGACATTGACCAAAGAAAACCTTGCCACTCTAAAACCTGCCAATCAGCAGGAAGCTATGGCTATGCAGGTTCTTTCTCAGGTTGCCAATGATCCTCAGGTGGCAGGAAAATCTGCAGCAGAGGTGGAAACCTATATGAAAGGTCAGATGAAAGAAGCTTTGGATTATTTCACTCCTCAGGCAGAAAAAGGATATAATCTGGATTTTGATCCGAGAAAAGAAATCGTAGGGGATAATTACGAAGATTACTCTGAGAAAAAATATGGAAATAACCATTATGAAGGACCGGATGCCAAACACGGAACTCACGTTGCTGGAATTATTGCAGGATTGCCAAATGGTTCTGAACCTCAATATGGGGTTGCTTCCAAGGTTGCAAAAATAATGACTGTAAGAGCTGTTCCGGATGGCGATGAGAGAGATAAAGATGTAGCCAATGCAGTGCGCTATGCAGTGGACAATGGTGCGAAAATTCTTAATATGAGCTTCGGGAAACCTGTTTCTCCGGGTAAAAATGTGGTTTGGGATGCTTTCAAATATGCAGAAAGCAAAGGTGTTCTTTTGGTAAAAGCTGCAGGAAATGAAAATGAGGATATTGCAGAACATCAGTATTTCCCAACCAACTTCAAGTCTGCAACAGATGAAAAACCTTTCATCAATAATATGATTGTAGTAGGTTCCAACACGAATGATGCAGAAGCGTTAAAATCGGGCTTCTCCAATTATAATAAAAAAATGGTAGATGTTTTTGCCCCAGGTTCAGAGATCTATTCTACAGTTCCTGATGGAAAATATGAATATCTGCAGGGAACTTCTATGGCATCTCCTGTAGTTGCCGGAGCTTCGGCAGTTCTGTTGGCTTATATGCCAAACCTGAAGCCGGAACAGATCATCGAATCTTTGGTAAAAACGACTAATGCTAATGCAACTAATGGATTTGATAACTTATCCAGATCTGCTGGTGTCATTGACGTAGCGAAAGCTGCTGAATATGCTTACAAGAATTTCTATAAAGCAGAATCTCCCACTAAGTCTGTTAAAAAACCTGTCAAAAACCAAAAAAAGACAAAAGCGATTGACCGTACAAAACTTTAATAGTCAATTTGATAGTAAAATAAAAAGATCTGAGCTGGTTCTCAGATTTTTTTATTTTTTTGCTTTGGCACAATTTTTTATGATAACTTAGCTGTAAATATAAAAAACTATGAGAAAATTAATTTTTTTAGGAATAATTGGTTCAGTTTTGACAGCTGTATCATGTTCTTCAAACAAAAGCGGCGTTAGCGCCGGAGAAGCACAGGCATTACGTTCTGATGTGATGAAACTTAAAGGTCAATGGGATATTGCCAACATAGATTATGACAGAAATTATTCCGTAAAACCTTTTGACGAAGGTGCTAGTATCACTTGTTTTGTCGGCAGTTCTTGGACTTTAATTCCCAATAATTACACAGGAACTTATACTTTGCATGGAGAAAACGGATGTCCTTCCAAAATCCAGGCAATCACTTTTAGTGTGGATAAGAACAGTGTAGTTTCAATGAAGAAAGTAGAGGAAGGAGAAAAAGCAAAAAGAGTTCTAGCAGGTTATAAAATGATACTGGAAAACCCGACTGAAAATAGTTTTACATTATTACAATCTGTAAATGCGGATGGGAAAAGAATGGATATCAGATATAATTTTGTAAGAAAAGGTAAATAATTAAAAATACATATAATGAAATTAACTAAATTAAACATCGCAACCTTCTTCATCTCAGGATCTTTATTACTTACAAGTTGCGAAGCTGTTCAGAATGCCAATAATACACAAAAGGGAGCTGCGATTGGTACAGCTGCAGGAGCAGTAATAGGAGGAATCCTGGGAAATAATATCGGAAAAGGAGGTAATGCGCCTCTTGGAGCTGTTCTTGGCGGAGTTGTAGGTGGTGTTGCCGGTGGTGTTATCGGTAATAAAATGGATAAGCAGGCTAAAGAGATTAAAGAAACTTTACCAGGTGCGGAAGTGGAAAGAGTAGGAGAAGGAATCAAAATTACATTGAATGAAAATACTGTGAATTTTGATTTTAATTCATCAAACCTAACTAGTCTTGCCAAATCAAATCTAGATAAACTGGTAACCGTTTTGAAAAATAATCCTGACACCAATATCAATATTTATGGTCACACAGACAGTGTTGGTAGTGATGCAGTAAACCTTAGAATCTCCGGACAGAGAGCTGCCGCTGTTAAAAATTATTTTGTGGCAAACGGAATCTCTGCTTCCAGGATGTTTACAGAAGGATTAGGGAAATCTAGCCCAATTGCTTCCAATGATACAGATGCAGGAAGAGCAAAAAACAGACGTGTGGAATTCGCTATTACGGCTAATGAAAAAATGATTCAGGACGCACAGTCTGGAAATTAAATCAGATTTTTTAAAATTCATATAATAATCATAAACCGCAATTTGCGGTTTTTTTATTTTAATGCTACTTTTGTAGGATTATAAAAACAATTGATGAAGAATTATTTAAAATTAATCAGAGTAGAGCAATGGGTTAAAAACTTATTTGTCTTTGCTCCGTTATTTTTTTCGGGTAAGATTACCAATTCACATCTCTTCTACGAAAGTATTTTTGCTTTTTTGGTCTTTTCATTCACGGCAAGTTCTATCTACATTCTGAATGACTATTTCGATATAGAATCAGACAGAAAACATCCTGAGAAAAAAAACAGACCATTAGCAAGCGGAGCAGTTTCAAAGACAAGCGCAAGATTTCTGTTTGCCTTTTTAATTATTCTGTCAGTATCATCCATTTTTATCGGAAACTATATTTTTCAAACCAACTTTTGGAAATTCGGGGTTATCATAGCCACTTATTTTGTGCTGAATATATTTTATACATTCAAGTTAAAACATGTTGCCATAGTTGATATTTGTATTATTGCTGTTGGGTTTGTACTAAGGGTTTTAGCAGGTGGATATGTTACAGGAATTATTGTGACAAACTGGGCAATTTTATTGACATTCGTTTTGGCTTTGGTTTTAGCTATTGGAAAAAGAAGAGGAGAGCTGATCAATGCACAGATTTCAGGGAAAACGAGAAAATCTCTGGATGGTTATAATGTTCAGTTTGCAGATATTGCCTTATCAATCAGCTGTACTTTAGCCATTATTTGCTATCTGATGTTTACTCTGTCTCCGGGAGTTCAGGCGAGATTTCATCCCAGGGTTTTTTATACCGTCATTTTTGTAGTCTTTGCTTTTCTGAGATATCTTCAGCAGACTTTGGTTTATAACAGAACCGAATCTCCTACTAAAATTGTTTACAAAGATCGTTATATTCAGGTCACAATATTACTTTGGGTAATTGTTTTTCTATTGCAGATTTACTTCAAAAATTAGAAAATCGAAACACACACGCACAAATGAAAATTGAAGCAATTAGATCCAATAAAAAAAATAAAAACTAAGATGAAGCCGAATTTTATTCAGAAGGTTACAAACTGGGGAAACTACCCTGTTGTAGAAAAGGAAATGAGATCGGATGATTCTGTTGCCAAGATCAAAAATTTTGTAAAGGAAAATAATGAAGTGATTGCAAGAGGAAACGGTCGCTGCTACGGCGATGCTTCTCTTGGGGAACATATTTTCTCTACCAAAAGACTTAATAAATTCATTTCCTTTGACAGGATTAATGGAATTATAGAATGTGAATCAGGTGTCCTGTTATCCGATGTTCTGGACGTTTCGGTGCCGCAAGGTTATTTTCTTTATGTAACGCCGGGAACCAAATTTATTTCAATTGGTGGTGCAATCGCTTCGGACGTGCATGGGAAAAATCACCACGCAGAAGGTTGCTTTTCCGAATATGTTATTGAATTCAAATTATTGAATGAAAATTCTGAAGTCATTAATTGTTCCCGTGAAGAAAACTCGGATAAATTCTGGGCGACAATCGGCGGAATGGGTTTAACTGGGATTATTCTGTCAGCAAAATTCAAACTGAAAAATATAGAATCCGCTTACATCAAACAAGAAAGTATCAAAGCCGAAAATCTGGATGAAGTTTTCAAATTATTTGATGAAAGCGAAGACTGGACTTATAACGTAGCCTGGATTGACTGCTTCCAGAAAGGAAAAAACCTGGGACGTTCTATTTTGATGCGAGGGGAGCACGCTTTGAAAGCCGAATTACCTTCTAATCTTCAGAAAAAATCTTTGAAATTGAAAGAGAAATTCAAGCCGACAGTTCCTTTTTATTTTCCCGGATTTGTTTTGAATGCTTTGACGATCAAGATTTTCAATTTTCTTTATTATAATAAGCAAACCAAGAAACAGCTTAATAATTTCATAGATTACGAAACATTTTTTTATCCTTTGGATGTCATTAATGATTGGAATAAAATCTACGGAAAAAGCGGTTTTATACAATATCAAATGGTGATTCCGAAAGAAAATGGGAAAGAAGGAATGCGACAGATTCTGGACACGATTGCAAAAAGCGGAAACGGATCGTTCTTGGCTGTTTTGAAGTTGTTTGGCAAAGATAATCCATTGGCTTACAATTCATTTCCAAAAGAAGGTTATACATTGGCTTTAGATTTTAAAGTGAATAAGGGACTGAAAAAACTGGTTGACCAATTAGACACGATTGTTGAAAATTTCGGAGGAAGAATTTATTTGACTAAGGACAGTATGAGTAAATCTTCTTTGACCAATTACCTTCAGAATGTTGATTCGTCCAAATTCGTTTCATTACAACATAAAAGAATTATTAATAACGGTTGATGGGATTTAGTTTTTATTAAATTCTAATGCTCTCAAACTCTAACACACTAAAACCTAATACCAATTATGATTGTTCTTGGTTCCAATTCCGAAGTGGCGCAGGCATTCGTAGAAGAATGTTTAGCTAAAGGAGAAAAATTTCCCACAATTTATTTGTTGAGTTCCAATCCGGAAACGACTGAAAAATTCGCTGGTCATCTTCAGGTCAAGTTTCTTCAGAATTCTGAAATTATTCCTTTGGATCTGATGAGCGAAATTGATTATAAATCGCTGGAAAATATCAATTCAGAATTGTTGTTTTGTGCTTCCGGTTATCTCGGCTTAGGAACGGAAGAAGGACTTTATGATGATGAAAATACAGCACAGATTATTGATGTTAATTACGCAAAATTAATTCCAGTACTTAATTTCTTTGCCAAAAAAATGGAATCTAAAAGAAGCGGAACAATGATAGTTTTGTCGTCCGTAGCTGGAGAAAGAGGAAGACAAAGCAATTTTATTTATGGAAGCGCAAAAGCTGGATTAACGGCTTATCTGAGCGGTTTGAGAAATTATTTATTCGATAAAAAAGTGCACGTTCTTACAATTAAGCCAGGTTTTATGGACACCAAGATGACAGATGGTTTACCGCTGAATCCGGCTTTGACAGCAACACCAAAAAAGGCGGCTGAAGGAATTTACAAAGCTTTTAAAAATAAAAAAGACGTAGCTTACGTTTTACCAATCTGGGTAATTATAATGATGATTATCAGAAATATTCCTGAGTTTATTTTTAAGAAATTGAAACTTTAAAAGGATGGAAGACGGAAGTTGGATGATTGAAGTTTTCATCCATCTTCCATCATCCATCTTCCAACAAATTTTATGAAAAAGCTATACTTATTCGATTTCGATGGGACTTTAACCTACAAAGACACAATGTTTTTATTCTTGAAGTTTTATGATCCTGCCAAATTTTCTGTTCAGTTTCTGAAACATATTCCACTTTTTATATTACTAAAAATGAAATTGGCAGATGCAGAAGCGGTAAAGAAAAGCTTCATTTCTTCTATTCTAAAAGGTCAATCCAGATATCAAATCGAGAAAAAAGCACAGCAATTCTTTGACGAAAATTATCCAGGTTTATTCAGGGAAAATGCGCTGGATTTTATCAATAATATTGACAGGCAAAATACGGAATCTTATATTGTTTCTGCTTCATTAGATATTTGGGTTAAACCATTTGCCGAGAAGTTTAATATGATTTTACTTTCTACTCAGGCAGAATTCAAGGATGATATTTTTACAGGTAATTTCACAGGTAAAAACTGTAATAAACAGGAAAAGGTAAACCGTGTCAAACTGGAATTGGGCGATAAAAAATTTGACAAGATCATTGCTTTCGGGGATACTTCCGGCGATAAGGCGATGTTCAAATTTGCCAATGAATTTCATTACCGATTTTTTCATTAATTTAGTACCTTTAATTTTCGGTTTCAAAGCTTATCAAAAATGGAAAGAATTTATCTCGATAACGCAGCAACTACACCTCTGGACGATGAGGTGATAGACTGTATGGTGAATGTACTAAAATTCAATTATGGCAATCCGTCATCCACGCACAGTTTGGGACAGGAAGCCAAGACCATTTTAGAAGAAGTAAGACGAAAGATCGCAGATTCTCTGCGCGTTACGCCGGGAGAGATCGTTTTCACATCTTGCGGAACCGAATCCAACAATATGATTATCAAATCCGCAGTTAATTATCTCGGAGTAGAGAGAATCATCACTTCCGCTCTGGAACACAAATGTGTCGCAGAAACCTGCCTTGAAATGAAAAAATTAAAAGGTGTGGAATTGGTTTATCTAAGACCAGATTCCAATGGTGATTTTGATTTGAATAAATTGGAAGAAACTTTAAAAGTCTCAGACAAAAAAACTTTAGTAACACTGATGCACGCTAACAACGAGATCGGGAATATTCTCAATATCGAGAAAGTAGCACATCTTTGCAAAGAAAATAATGCACTTTTCCATTCCGACACCGTACAAACCATGGCGCATGTGGATTTGGATTTTTCTAAAATTCCTCTTGATTTTGCATCCTGCAGTGCGCACAAATTTCACGGACCAAAAGGTGCTGGTTTTGCTTTCGTAAGAAAATCATCCGGTTTGAAAGGAATTATTACTGGAGGACCTCAAGAAAGAAGTTTGAGAGCAGGAACAGAAAATGTAACCGGAATTGCAGGTCTGGGAAAAGCTTGGGAAATTTCTCAGGCTAAAATGGAAAATTATAAGAGTCATATTCAAGACATTAAGAATTATACGATTCAGCAATTAAAAGAAAAAATTTCTGGGATTAAATTCAATGGCAGAAGTGCGGATGACACCAGTTTATATACAGTTCTGAACATTTTACTTCCTTATAAAAATCCATTAATCGGATTACAATTGGATATGAAAGGGATTGCGATCTCGCAGGGAAGTGCATGCAGTTCAGGCGCGGCAAAACCTTCGATGGTATTGATGTCTGTTTTGTCAGAGGATGATTTGGAGAACAGCACACCTGTAAGAGTCTCCTTTAGTCACTTTACAAAAAAGTCTGATATTGATGCTTTTATAAATGCGCTTGAAGAAATTGGAAAACAATTTACCATAGAAAAAGCCGATAGTCTGCATAGATAATCAACAGATAAAATCAAATATAAATTTTGTAATTTTGTTTTACGAAACAATAAAGAAAAAGAAATCATGGCAGTAGAAATTACAGATCAATCCTTTCAGGAAACAGTACTAAATTCAGATAAACCGGTTTTGGTAGATTTTTGGGCTACTTGGTGCGGACCGTGCAGAATGCTTGGACCGATTATTGAAGAAGTGGCTGCAGATTTTGAAGGGAAAGCAATAGTAGGAAAAGTAGATGTGGATAATAATCAGCAGGTTTCTGTAGATTATGGTATCAGAAATATCCCTACAGTTCTAATCTTCAAAAACGGAGAAGTAGTGGACAAAATTGTGGGTGTAGCACCTAAAGAAGTGATTGCTGAAAAACTTAATTCTTATTTATAAGAAAATAATAATATTGAAAATGAACGCCTTTCTTTCCTGAAGGCGTTTTTTTATACAAAAAATTTGGAGATATCAATTATTGTTGTATTTTTGCAACCACAATAACGAAAGGTAAATAGCCTTGGTTATGGCAAAGATCCGGTAGTTCAGCTGGTTAGAATGCCGCCCTGTCACGGCGGAGGTCGCGGGTTCGAGTCCCGTCCGGATCGCAAAAGTTTTTACAATTTTAACTTTAAAAGAAAATTGATCCGGTAGTTCAGCTGGTTAGAATGCCGCCCTGTCACGGCGGAGGTCGCGGGTTCGAGTCCCGTCCGGATCGCATATCCTGCAACTTTTAGTTGTAGGATTTTTTTATGTATTCTCAGCAGCATATTACCCACGAATTTTATCAAGTTAATTCTTACTAAACTATTTGATCCAATCCTATTTTATTAGGTATGGGATAAGACTTTCTTTCCGGATGTCAATAAATTATATTAAATTGCTGAGGTTAAAAAGTAAGCTATGTATTCACAAATAGAAATAGATTCCCAATTCGATGGAAAGTTACAATTGATTTATCTGAATCAGCCCGATAGCTATAACAGTCTTACCCAGGTTATGCTTGGAGAGTTACGGAATGCAGTTCACAAATTCAGTGTGGATGATCATGTAAGATGTATTGCCATCGCAGGGAGAGGAAAAGCTTTTTGTGCGGGACAAAACCTGAAGGAAGCTTTAGGTTTTGATGACGATGACAGAACCATCCAGAGATTTGTGATCGAGTACTACAATCCGATGGTTTTGGAAATTGTAAAATGCAGAAAGCCGGTTATTGCTTTGGTGAATGGTCCTGCTGTAGGCGCCGGTGCCATGCTGGCTTCAGTTTGTGATTTTACGCTGGCAACAGAAAGTTCTTATTTTTCTTTTGCCTTTGCCAATATCGGTTTGATTCCAGATACGGCCGGAACGTATTACCTTCCGAAGTTAGTGGGAAGACAGCTGGCAAGTTATCTGTCCTTCACAGGCAAGAAAGTCCCTGCTACGGAAGCTAAGAAAATAGGTTTGGTGGCGGATGTTTTCTCCGATTCCGAATTTGTGGAAAAATCAATGGAAGTTATGACGCAGCTTGCTCATGCCGCCACTACAGCGCTCTATTTGACCAAAAAAGCTTTCAACAAATCTTACAACTTCACACTGAACGAACAGTTGGACTATGAATCCATTATTCAGCAAGATGCCGCTGAAACGGAAGATTTCAAAGAAGGTGTTACCGCTTTTCTGGAAAAACGATTGCCAAATTACAAAGGAAAATAAGCTTGAGTTGGAGAGTTTGAGAATCGGAGAGTTTGAGCATTTTTTTGCAACATCCATCTTCTTCCATCTTCCATCATTTATCAATCATCATTTATCACTTATGACCCCGAAAGAAACCGCCGAATTTATGTTCGGAAAAGACCTTTTTTCTCAATGGCTGGGAATAGAATTAATTGACATCAAAGAAAATTATTGCTTTCTGAAAATGCCAATTAAATCTGAAATGATCAACGGATTGGGAACGGTTCATGGCGGTGTAACGTTTGCTTTTGCAGATTCGGCGCTGGCATTTTCTTCCAATAATTCCGGTGAAGCGGCAGTTGCGCTCAGTTGTTATATCAATTTTACAAAAGCTGCTAAGAACGGAGACATTTTAACTGCAGAAAGTATCCTTTTGAATGATACCCGGAAAACAGCAGTTTATGACATAACGATTAAAAATCAGAATGATGATGTTGTGGCGGGTTTCCGGGGAACGGTTTATAAGATCGGGAAGAAAGTGATAGATTTGTAAGCATACATTAAAAAATTATGAATGATATCGATCTGAATGATTGATATCATTTTTGTTTTAATTTTTATTAACATTTTTTAGGAATATTTAATAATTTATTTATTTTTAAGAAATTTTTTAAAATGAAAAAACTATATAACCTGATTTTCTTAATATGCTTATTATTTAGTATAAGTATGTTTTCTCAAGATCAACAAAGTCTGCGGCAAATCCAGCGATCTACAAAAGTTGATTATCTAAGATCATTTTCAGAAACTCAGCGAAAAAAATTTGATTTAAGTTTCAATCTTGCTAATTCTCTGGCAGATAAAAACAACTGGAGCAAAGTTATAATTACAGATTCTACGTATTCCAGATTAGTCGGCGTTACAAAAGATTTGAAGCCGATTTACTATATGACGGAAAATAGGAATGCCGGAACAACTTCTCGTGCAGACCGATTATATAGCGGAGGAAGTCTGGGAATATCTATACAAGGAGAGGGAATGCTTGCTGGCGTTTGGGATGCCGGAAGTCCTCTCTTAAGCCATGAACTTTTCTCTGATCGAATTATTTTAAGAGATAATTCTCCCTATCTCCATCCGCATGCATCTCACGTTGCAGGAACTATTATAGGTACAGATGCAGTACAAAATGGCTACGCAAGAGGAATGGCTTTCAAGGGAAACGCTAATGCCTATGACTGGAATAATGATATTGCGGAAGTTGCAAATGCAGCCGCAAACGGACTTCTGATTTCGAATCATTCTTATGGTTATAATCCTTATTATATCAGTGTAGATAAATTTGGTAAGTATGATCAGGTTTCAAAAGATTATGATAATATCCTTTTTAATGCGCCATATTATCAAATGGTTTGTGCTGCTGGGAACTCCAGAATTTATGGGGTAAATACCGGTAAGAATGGTTTCGATTTGATAACAGGTCATGCGCTTAGTAAAAACGTAATTACTGTTGCAGCTGTAGAAGAGGTTCTCAATTATACCAGTGCTTCTTCTGTTGTAATGTCAGATTTCAGTAGCTGGGGTCCTTCGGACGATGGACGTATAAAACCAGATATTTCTGCCAAAGGGGTTCATACTTTTTCTGCGGTTGATGGCTCCAATAGTTCATATGCTTTTTATGATGGAACTTCTATGGCTTCCCCGAGTGTTGCCGGAACGCTTCTTCTTTTGCAGCAGTATTATAATCAGTTGAATAATACATATATGAAAGCATCCAGTCTCAAAGGTCTGATGATTCATTCTGCAGATGAAGCTGGTGTTGCACCTGGACCGGATTACAAATTCGGTTGGGGATTGATTAATGCTGAAAAAGCGGCAACTATTATTAAAAATAAGAATCTTTTCTCCAGAATAGATGAGAGTTCTTTAGCCAATGGTGAGACCAAAGATATTATTTTAAATAGTGATGGTGTTAATCCATTAGTGATAACATTAGCCTGGGCAGATCCTGTAGGAGATTTACCGTCCAATACCATTGATGATCCTACACCTAATTTGGTTAATGATCTGGATATTGTTCTTTCCCGAGATGGGATAGAGTATCATCCTTGGAAATTAGATCCTTCAGCGGTTAATTCTCCTGCGACAAAGGGTGTGAACAATCTTGATAATATTGAGAAAATTGAGATTGATGCACCAGCAGCCGGAACTTATTTATTGACAATTAAGCATAAAGGAACTCTCATGAATCAATCTCAGGACTATTCATTAATAGCTTCCGGAATTGTAACTACAGACTTTTGGTTCAATACAGCACAGAACAATATCAAATTGTGCAAAACAGAAACCGATAATGTTACTGTTAATTTTGATTTCCACGTAAAAAATGGCTTTTCAAATAATGTAACTTTTTCCGTGCTGAATTTACCAAACGGCTTATCAACTGTTTTCACACCTGCTAATTTATCTGCTGAAGGAAACTTTTCTCTTACCTTATCTGGCATATCAGCCTTACAAAAAGGTAAATATAACATAGTTGTAAAAGGTCAAAGTGGAATTGATACTTTTGAATATCCTGTAATACTGAACATTTATGACGGTAATATTGCGGTTCCTAATTTACTGACGCCAGCCAATAATAATCTTTCAGTCAATTATAATAATACAGAATTTACCTGGTCATCAGATTCTAATTCTGAATCTTATATATTAGAACTTTCTAAAGACTCTAATTTTTCAGCTAAGGAAATCTATACTGTATCAACCAACAGATATTCTAAAAATCTGAGTATAGGGACAAAATATTATTGGAGAGTAAAAGGAGTAAATGAATGTGGGGAAAGTGCTTTTTCTGCCGTAAATACTTTTAATACATATTGTGATCCTCCTCAATACTTACAATTGGTCAGTGTAGGAACTTCATCTCTTACTGTAAGCTGGAGTAGCAATTCTTTATCAGGAAAATGGGAAGTAGAAACTGTACCTGCAGGAACAACACCTACTGGAATCGGAACGATTGTCACATCATCACCGCATATAATATCTAATTTGACTAAAAATACTTGCTATGATGTCTATGTGAGGATTGTTTGTGGAGATGAAGGAAGTTATTCGCCGTGGATAAAAGGGAGTAACTTCTGTACCAATGCTGATTATTGTGGCGGAGATCATTTTTATGACGCAGGAGGAGCCAATGGTAATTATAATCCTGGAGAGAATTTCTTAAAAACAATTTATCCGGAAAATGCAGGAGACAGAGTGATAGCAACTTTTAATAAATTTAATGTTGAAAGCTGTTGCTCCTATTTTACCATATATGATGGTCCGAATAATAGTGGCTCTATTCTGTTTTCAGGAACAAGTATGCAGTTGCCTTTTGCTTTCAGGTCTTCTCATCCTACGGGAGCTTTATCTTTCAGTTTTTATTCTTATGGAACAGGAGGAGAAGGCTGGGATGCAACCATAAGCTGTGAGCCAAAACCTGCTTGTCCTACAATGCCTAAGAATATACAGCTTACTAATTCGCAACCTAATTTAATAACTTTTAGCTGGGAAGATTCTTCCAATGCAACGCAATGGCAGGTAGAAGTGGTTCCTGCTGGTTCTGAGCCTACAGGTGTTGGCGAGACCGTTTCAGAAAAATTATTTACAAAATCAGGATTATCTACTAATTCTTGTTATGATGTTTATATAAGGTCCATTTGTACCGGAGGTTATTCTGATTGGTCAAATCCTGCAAGATTATGTACATCCCCGGACTATTGTGCCGGTGACCATTTCTATGATTCAGGAGGTCCTAATGGGAATTATAAAGATAATGAGAATTGGACAAAAACCATCTATCCATCTATATCAGGCAATAGAGTAAGAGCCGTATTTGATGAGTTCTCTTTGGAGTCTTGCTGTGACCGATTAATTATTTACAACGGACCGGATAAAAATTCACCTGTTTTATTTAATAGCGGAAGCATGTCGGAGTTGCCTTCCGCATTCAGGTCCACTCATACATCAGGTGCTTTAACATTTACTTTTACATCAGACGGTAGTTCTGTAAGATCAGGTTGGGATGCCCAAATTTTCTGCGAACCAATCCCGGCGTGTTCGGAATATCCGAAATCTATAACATTACAAACCGCTGCATTGAATAGTCTTAGAGTTAATTGGACAGATAATTCTAATGCTACACAGTGGGAAGTAGAAGCTGTAAAAGAAGGAAACAATCCCACAGGTCAAGGAATTATTGTCTCTACAAAACCTTATACTATTACAGGATTAGATTCTAATAGTATTTATAAAATTTATATCAGATCCTTATGTTCTGCCGGAACATCAGAATGGAGTATCTCATCCAGGTTTACAACCTTAGCAGATTATTGCGGAGGAGATCATTTCTATGATTCAGGAGGTGCTTCAGGTGGATATTCAAATAATTATGAAAGTTACACTAAAACCATTTATCCATCACAAAATGGAGATAGAGTAAAAGCTATTTTTGACTTGTTTGATATTGGTCAATATGATCAATTCACAGTTTATAACGGACCCAATACGTACAATAGCCCGGTTTTATATAACAGTTATGGTAACTCTGCTCAGCCAGGAACTTTGGTTTCAACAGATATTTTGACAGGTGCTTTGACATTCTCATTTTATACTTCAGGGAATACTAATAATAAAGCTGGTTGGGATGCAAGAATTGTTTGCGAACCAATGCCACCTTGCCCCAATGCTCCCGGAGAGATTACGCTGCAATCTTCCACATTGAATACCATGACCGTTAACTGGCCGGAAAATTCCAACGCTACACAATGGGAAATCGAAGTGGTAAAAGATGGTAATGCTCCAACAGGTTTCGGAACTATTATTTCTAGCCGTCCATATATTATTACTGGACTTCAAAGCAATACTTGTTACAAAGTTTATATTAGATCCATTTGTTCTGGTGGCAATTCTTCTTGGACAGTTTCCAAATTGTTCTGTACACAAGGAGATTATTGTGGAGGTGACCATTTTTATGATTCTGGAGGCGCATTGAGTGGTTATCCTACAACCTACGAAAGTTTTACTAAAACCATTTATCCATCGGGTAATGGCAATAGGGTAAAGGCTGTTTTTGAAATGTTTGATATCAACCAGTATGATAATTTTACAATTTACAATGGTAATTATGGTAACATTCTGTACACTTATAATAGTGGAAATTCTGCGCCACCGACTACGATTGTTTCTACGGACATCAATACCGGAGCATTAACTTTCTCATTTTCAACTTCGGGAAATAATAATAACAGAGCAGGTTGGGATGCGAGGATTATCTGCGAACCAATGCCAGCTTGTCCTAACCCACCGACTTACATTAACCTCCAGAATTCTGGGCTTAATTCTTTGACATTTAATTGGACAGATAATTCCAATGCAAGTCAATGGGAAGTAGAAGCCGTAAAAGATGGAGATATTCCTACAGGAATTGGGACTATTGTTTCTTCTCGTACTTATACGATTTCAGGACTTCTTAGAAATACTTGTTACAAAGTTTATATCAGATCTGTATGTGCTGGTGGAAAATCAGAATGGGGAGTATCAAAAATGGTCTGTACTCAAGCAGATTATTGCGCTGGAGATCATTTCTACGATTTGGGAGGTAGATTAAGTAATTATCCAAATAATGAGTATCTGACTAAAACGATAACACCTTCTGGTACTGGAAATAGAGTAAAAGCAATCTTTGATTTATTTGATATTCATCAATATGATCAGTTTATGGTTTATGATGGACCATACTCTTATGGTAATACACTTTTATATAATAGTTATAATAATCCAAATCCGCCGGGAACATTAGTTTCAACAGACCCTTCCGGAGCATTAACCTTTGTGTTCAGTCCAACTTATTCTAATAATAATCAAAAGGCAGGTTGGGATGCTCAGATTATTTGCGAATCGTTGCCTCCTTGCGCCAGAAAACCGACTTTGATTACATTGGAACGTTCAACATCTAATTCTTTGAATATCAATTGGACAGAAAATTCTAATGCAACACAGTGGGAGATAGAAGTTGTTAAATCGGGACAAATGCCAACTGGCCAGGGAACTGTTGTAAATACAAGATCATATTTATTTTCTAATCTATTAGAAGATACTTGCTATGATGTGTACGTTAGATCAAGATGTACGAGCGGAAATTCTGAATGGACAAAATCATCTATAGCCTTCTGTACTACGCCGAATTATTGTGGAGATCATTTTTACGACTCTGGAGGCGCCAATGGAAGCTATAAAGATAATGAGAACTGGGTTAAAACTATTTACCCGATCTCTGCAGGAAAATTAGTGAGTGCAAAGTTCACGCTTTTCAGCCTGGAAAGCTGCTGTGACAGATTGACGATTTATAACGGACCAGATATATTGTCTCCGGTATTATTTTCTTCCGGATCTATGGTAAATCTTCCGCAGACTTTTAAGTCATCTCATTATTCCGGGGCGTTGACATTCAGGTTTACTTCAGATTCGAGCTCGACTTATTCAGGTTGGGATGCTTTGATTAATTGCGATGAAAGTCTTTCCGTAGAATATTATGAAAAGGAAAACATCAAGATTTTCCCTAATCCTGTAACAATGAGAACTCTGAATATTGATTCACCAATTGAAATCAAAAAATTGGAGATTTTTGATATCAGCTCAAAGATGATTATTCAGAAAACAGTTTCTGATAAAAATTTAAAAATTGACATCAGTCACATAGTTTCGGGAAGCTACGTAATGAAATTGACTGACCGCAATTCAGAAATTCATACTTTTAAAATCATTAAAAAATAATTTTACAAAGGGAACAAATCAGTTCCCTTTTTTCAAAAACTCCAAAATTTATTTTGGAGTTTTAAAATAAATTTTAACTTTGTAATTCAAAGTTCTTTTTATGGAATCGAAAAATTATCAGGAAGAGTTAGCGCATATCCGTCAGATGATGGAACGCAGTTCGAGATTTATTTCATTGAGTGGCTTGTCCGGCGTCATTGCTGGGATTGTTGCATTGCTTGGCTCTGTCTATGTTTATTTCATTTTCCAGAGAGAGGGAATTGATTATTTTGATGGGGAAAGAAACATCTATACTCCAGCTTTAGCTCAGGAATTATTTTTTGTTGCTTTGGTAGTTTTAGTCTTGGCAATTTCCAGCGGTTATATTTTCACAGCTAGAAAAAGCAAAAAGAAAAACCTAAAGATTTGGGATTCTATTACAAAAAAACTGTTGTTCAATTTTGCAATTCCACTGGTTGCAGGCGGATTTTTCTGTATCGCACTTTGGTACCACAATTTTTTTCCATTGATTGCTCCAGCGATGTTGATTTTCTACGGATTGGCTTTGATCAATGCAGAACGATATACGCTTAGTGATGTTAAATATCTTGGAATTTGCGAAGTCATTCTTGGAATTATCGCATTATTTTGGCTTGGCTGGGGATTGATATTTTGGGCAATTGGATTTGGATTTCTGCATATATTTTATGGAATTTTGATGTATAGAAAATATGATTAAATAACGGTCAAAAGTAAAATAACAATGGGAATTGGAGTTATTTATTTGATGTTATTAGGTGTATTTATACTTATATGTTCCTTAGTCTCATTTTTTATTTTTAAAAAGAAAAGACAATTAAAAACAGGTTTTTTTGTATCTGTATTTTTAGCAATGATTGTTTTAATTCCTGTATTTTTGATTGCTTTTGAAAGTGAGCTTTATTTTAAATCTGATGCAAAAGAAGATTTATATCAGGTAAATATTTTATTACAAGATGATTTTGAGATAATTTCTAATGAAATTGTAGGAATGCCAGAATATTATCAGACTACTTATCTTAAAGTTTCTGAAAAAGATAAAACCCAAATTATTAATGATATTAAAAGCTCTAGTAATTTTAAAATTTTAAAAAATGCAGATAGTACTTTATTCAATAAAATATCTTTTTCTGGTGAAAGAGTAGAAAGGAAAGTAATCTGGAATTATTTAATTGAAAAAGAATTTACAAAAGAATATTATTATAAGAAAGATGGTTTCGTTCCAATTTCGATTACAATAAGTATAAACCCTGAATCTGATAATTTAATTATAAAACGAATAGAAGACTAATGTTAAACATCAATCAACTCAACAAAGAATTCGAAAGCCGTGTAAGATTGGGCATTATGTCCGTTCTGATGGTCAATGACTGGGTTGATTTTACCGAAATGAAAAACCTGCTGAATGCCACAGACGGCAATCTCGCCAGCCACAGTTCCGCTCTCGAAAAAGCAGAATATATTGAAATAAAAAAAGAATTCGTAGGAAAAAAACCGAAAACATCTTATCAAGTAACACAAAAAGGTAGAGATGCTTTCACAGAACATATTAATAACCTGGAAAAATTGTTGGGAAGATAACTCCCGATTTTTTTTGAAAATTAACTTTGTAATTCAAAGAACTTTATGGTAATGAGAAGCTTTAGAGTGATTGGAGAATACTCTACATCAACAGTGCATTGGGACATTCTTATCAAGTCAGGTTCAATTGCAGTCCAGAAATAACAATTTTTACCCTTAAATCAATTTAAAACATCATAATTATGAAAAAACATCATTTGATCTTCATCACAGTTTTCGCAGTAATCATCCTTTTCTACAAAGAATATATTGCGCTCAATCTCGGAATCTTCGGAATTTTCTTGAGCATTTTAACATTTACACAAGCAAAATCTGAAGCTCGAAATAAAACATTTCTTACGCTTTTTGTAACATCGATTTTCTCATCGTTTGCTTTTGCTTGGTTTGGCGATGCAGTTTCGTTTTTGGCAGTTTTTACATCCGTTTTCCTTTTGCGATTCCGTGGAACTTACCCGAAACTAAAACCATTTCTTTATATTGAAATTCTATTGTTGAATCTCTTCACTTTTTTGGGAAGAGTTTTCAACATAGAGCAATGGTACGAGAAACCGAAAGAAGGGAAAAGCTTTACAAAAAAACTTGTTACTTTTGTGATGATTCCCGGGTTATTCATCTCGATTTTTTTCATTATTTATTCTTTTGGAAGTGATCATTTTGCAAATTTGTTCAGAGATTCTGAGCTTGATTTTCAACCTTTGACTTTCATCATTTTGGGAGTTATCGGATTTTATATTGGATTTATTTTTTGGAATTTTGGCGTAGAAAGATTCATCTTTAAACAAAACAGATTTTTGAATGATGATTTTTCAGGATTAATGAAAATTCAGAAACCCACATTTTCTTTCCTCGATATCGATTCCGAAAGAGTGAGCGGATTAATTTCATTATCTGCACTCAATATTTTGCTTTTGATTTTTATCCTCACTTATAATTACGAGCAGTTTTATCAAGTCACTCCTTCTGCAGACAGCCTGAGCGCAGAAACGCACGATCGTGTAAATGCTGTAATAATGTCCATAGTGATGGCTATTCTCGTGATTCTTTTTTATTTCAAAAACGGATTTAATTTTGACAATAAAGCTAAATCACTGAAAATTTCTGCCAAGATTTGGATTGTTCTTAATGGAATTTTAGTTCTTTCTGCGATCATCAAAAATGCAGAATACATCTCTGGTTTTGGTTTGACCTACAAACGTTTAGGTGTTTATGCTTTTTTGGTAATGGCTTTGATTGGTTTGATTTTCACCTTCATCAAAATCCAGAAAAAGAAGACCAATGCTTTCCTTTTCAACAAGATGTTCTGGGTTTCGTATGGCTTGATTTTGGTTTGTAGTTACGTCAATTGGGGTGGAATCATCACATTAAATAACATTCAGAGAAAAGATTTTGCTGACAATTTTCATCTCGTTTCTATTAATTATAACGAAAAGATTTTGTTGGACTATGCCGAGAAAACCGGAAATCTTGAAATGAAAAATCAAATCAAAGAAAGAATAGAATCTTATCAAAAAGAAACTTTCCTCTCAAAAATTTTATATTATGAATTCATTAATATCGAAAGATCTAAAAGTAAATAGTTTAAAATATTTAGCATTAATTCCATTGTTCTTGGTCGCTTGTAAAAAAGAACCCGAAGTAAAGGATACAAAAGTTGATACAATTACCACGATTGAAAAACCATTTGATTCGCTTTCAACAATTCTTAAAACTGAAAAAGAATCGAATCAAAACATCGTCACAGTGGACGCATCGAAAATGCCAATAAGATTGAATCTCGAAATTACAAACCCGAATGACCAGATTATTTTGAAATTGGAAAATGTAAATCAATCAAAAATAAAAGGTTATCTAAAAACTGAAACACCAATGAATATAAGATTCAACCAAATCAGAATGCCGGATAATACTTTCGACGGACCATTTTCTCAAACGATCGAATATGACACAAAACAAAAAGGAGAATATTGGCTGATTCTGGCTAAAAGCAATATGGCGAGCGGGACGCCGGTCGGCAAGTTCTTTATCAAAATAGAATAAACGAAAAAGAATCTCAACTGAGATTCTTTTTGCTTTTTAGTTTCTCACAGATTAAGCAAATTTCGCAGATTTATTTTTCTTAATAATCTGCTTAATCTGTAAAATCAGCTAAATATTATATTTAAGTAAAACTTTGGATTGCGAGCTTATAACCCTTCAGTCCAAAACCGGAAACCACAGCATCACAGCTTTCCGCAGTCACAGACTTCTTTCGAAATTCTTCACGTTTATAAATGTTGCTGATATGGACTTCGACTTTCGGTTTATTAATATTCTTAAGACAATCTGAAATCGCATAAGAATAGTGTGTAAATGCGCCGGGATTAATGACCACAGCTTCAAAATTATCTTCCTGCAAACGGTTGATCAGTTCACCTTCTATGTTGGACTGATAATAAGAAATATCGTCTGAAGAGAATTCCTTTTTCAATTCATTAAGATAATCTTCCATAGAAACAGAGCCGTAGATTTCTGGTTCACGGGTTCCAAGCAGGTTGAGATTCGGACCGTTGATGATGAGGATTTTCATTGGTAAATGATTTGGTCAAAGATATAAAATTACGGCTGATGCTGAAAACAATAACCATTTGCGATCTTGGTTTTATGCTTACATCGGGTTCCGCTTCTTGTAGTTCCCTTGCATTGAACTGTCAAATCGGATCCTTGAGTTTTCTTACTTCCCACCAGACCTACAGCAGTAGTGGATATTGGTTGGCATATTTTGCACGCAGTCAGCCCTTTTTGTAGAGCGGCTTTAAGTTCAGTTTTTGAGGATACATTTTTTACCATTCTGCAATCCGCCTTGTGATATTTTTCGCCACTGGGTGTGTAATAAACGGTTTGAGATTTTATAAAAATAAAACCGGCGAAGAAAAACAATAGTGATAAATGATTTCATATATCCAGTGGATTGATAATGTAAAAATAAAAAAACCTTCAGAATAACTGAAGGTTTTTTAAGTAGCCCGTAGGGGAATCGAACCCCTCTTACCAGAATGAAAATCTGAGGTCCTAACCGATAGACGAACGGGCCAGGCGTTTATCTTAAGCTAAGCCGTTAACGTGCTTAGTTAATTTGCTTTTTAGGTTAGCCGCTTTATTCTTGTGAATAATGTTTTTCTTAGCTAATTTGTCCAATAGAGAAATCACTTTTGGTAATTGCTCCGCAGCAGCTGTTTTATCCGCTTCATTTCTTAATACTTTCACAGCTGTTCTAGCAGTTTTGTGGTAGTATCTGTTACGAAGTCTTCTAACTTCGTTTTGTCTGATTCTTTTAAGTGCTGATTTATGATTTGCCATAACGTTCAAATGTGGGTGCAAAGATAAAAGTTAATTTTTAATTTGCAAACTTTTTTAATAATTTTTTTTAAATTTATTTTTTGTAGCCTATAGGGGAATCGAACCCCTGTTGCAAGAATGAAAATCTTGAGTCCTAACCACTAGACGAATAGGCCGTTTTGTGATTTCGGAGTGCAAAAATATAGACTTTACCTATTACTTGCAAATTTTCTGCAATTATTTTGTTCTTTTTTCTATCACGGTATTTGTAATGCCTTTGTTTTCAAGTTCTTTTTGTGCTTTAACGGCATCTTCCAGCGTTTTATATTTTCCGTGGGTGTAGTAAAACATACCGTTTTCCTTCTTTCTTTCAATGTCGGGAAGGGTTTTCAGTATAAGAGATTTTGACTCCAGCTTATCCTTTCCGGCATAGATTTCCAAAGTATAATAACCAATTCCTAAAGCCTGATTTGGAATAAAACTGATGGCCATCGCATTCCGGAAACCAGAATCTTTTGCGGTTTTCAGATTGGTATCTCTCACAGATGCATAGTTTGTTGTGCTATAATAGTACTTGTAAACGCCGTTTTCTTTTATTGGCAGGATATACTTCAGACCTTTCAGAGCAGGATCATTCTCGGTATATCTGTTTGGAGTACTCATCAGTAGTATTCTGAAATCATTTTTCAGAGGCTGTTCCACAGGTTTTTCCGGTTCAGGCTCTTTTACGTTTCGGTCAACAAGTTTTTTATAGCTTACTATCGCATTGAATATACTTTCGGCAATTGCCTGCTGTCCTTCCTCTGTGGATAGATAATGGGCATCATCAGAATTATTGACGAAACCGGTTTCTATCAGGATAGATGGCATGGCATTCATCCTCAGGACGTGCAGGTTGGCCTGCTTTACGCCTCGTGATAATCTTTTATCTTTTTTTACAAAATTATCTTCCACCATTCCGCCAATGGTAAGGCTGGCTTCCAGATATTTGCTTTGCTGGATCTTGAGCGCTATCAGGGATTCCGGTGAGCTGGGATCGTAGGTGGAAAAGTTTTCCTTGTCCTTTTCGTCCAGAAAAATTACATCATTTTCTGCTTTGGCAACTTCCAGGTTGGCTTTGTTCTGATTGGGACCCTGGACAAAGGTTTCCGTGCCTTGCGTGGTAGAAGAAGTGCTTGGAGAGGAGTTAACGTGAACTGAGATGAAAAGATCTGCCTTGCTTCTGTTAGCCAGATTGGTACGGTATGTCAGTGATGGGTATTCATCTATTTTTCTGGTGTAGATTACCTTGTAGTCCTTATTTTTTTCGAGCATCCTTCCTAGTTTCAAAACGATGCCGAGCGTAACGTTTTTTTCCTGCACAGATCCGATGTCGCTGTAATATCTGTTGGCTCCAATGTCACTCCCGCCGTGTCCTGCATCCAGAACTACAGTGAATTTTTTCTGAGAATACAGACTATTAAAACCAATCAATATTATTAACAGAAAAAAAAATTTCTTATAAAGTGTAGGCCTAATCATTTTAATCTTTAAAATTTAATTAATTTTGAACCCAATTTCAGAATGACTGCATTGGCTCGAAGTATTTTCAAAAATATATTACTAATTTTAAATATCCTAATTTTTAACAATATTTTATCACAAACTGTGCCTCAAAATATTGATAAAAATAATGGTGCCCAGGACTCTATCCGTACTGTGAAAGACTCTCTGGGTATTAAAAAAGACACCATTATCCCAAAGGAAGAGCTGGAGGATGTGGTAAAAACCAAAGCGGAGTATCGGAGCTCTTCTTCCATCTCTAATAAGCAAACTTCCCTCAACAAAAAAGCACAGATCATTTATCAGGATATGCAGATCGATGCGGATTATATACGGATCGACTGGGAAACAGGAAAGATCTATGCCAGAGGAGAGCAGGATGACAAAGGAAGAATTGTAAAACCTGCTGTTGCGACACAAGGCGGTAAACAATACGAGTACAACGAGGTTATCTATAATTATAAGACCAAACAGGCGATCGCATTCAATGCCAGAACTGAGGAAAGTGAAGGCGTAATCGTTGCGGAAAAAACCAAGAAATATAACGATTCGGTTTTCTTTATGAGAAAAGCGATCTACACTACGGACGAATATTTTATCAAGAAAAAGGATTCTCTGCCGGATTATCACATGTCTGCGCCGAATATCAAGCTCATCAAAGGGAAGGATAATTCACAATTGGTGACAGGTCCCATCCAGCTGTATATAGAACAGGTTCCCACACCTCTGATAATGCCGTTTGCGATACTCCCGTTTTCTGATAAAAGATCTGCTGGGATTTTGATTCCGAGTTTCGGAGAGCGTCAGGATGTCGGATTTTTTCTGAATGGATTGGGTTATTATCAGCCGATTGGGGATCATTTTGATTTGAAAATTCTCTCAGATATTTATACCAAAGGAAGCTGGAACCTGAAACCGGAACTGAACTATCTCAAAAAATACCGTTACTCCGGAAATTTTGCTGCGGATTATGGTTACACTGTGCGCGGTATCAAAGGTTTGGATGATTATTCCAGAACCAAAACCTTCCGGATTGCATGGCGGCATTCCCAGGATTCTAAAGCAAATCCTTATTTTACATTCAATGCAAGTGTGGATATTGTGAGTAGTAAATTCTATAATAATACCGTTAATAATAATTATATCTTCAACGGAAATGTGCTGAATACCACGCAGACTTCCAGGATCAACGTTACCAAAAGATTCCTGAATCTTCCCATCACCATCAGTGCGAGTGCGGGATATAATCAGAATTTTGCAACAGGTCTCACGGACATCAGACTTCCGGATATGACGGTTGCGGTCAATCAGTTTTATCTTTTCAAACCAAAAACAGGTGTGCGGACAGGGCTTCTGGAGAATATTAATGTCAATACAGGTTTCGCACTCAGTAATTATGTAACCACCACGGAAGATGAAGTGTTTTCCGAGCAGATGTGGAAAGATATGAAAACCGGTGCGAAGAATAATATCGCGCTTACCACCAATACGACACTGGCAAAGTTTTTTACATTTTCTCTTAGTGCCAATATTGATAATGTGCTGACCACAAAAACACTGGAAAAAAATTATAATCCTATCAGAAATGTGGTGGAAGACAATTTCAAAAATACGGTGGCGGCTTATTCTACATTTTCTACCAGTGCCAGTTTGCAGACCGTTTTATATGGCCAGAAAAATTTTGGTAAAAACTCGCCTGTAGTGGCGATCCGACATATGGTAACACCAAGTTTCAGCTTCACATATTCTCCGGATTTTGGAGAAAGAAGCTGGGGCTATTACAGAGATTATTCCAACGCCAGAGGCGAGATCACGCCATATTCCATCTTCGAAGGTGGGATCTATGGCGCACCTTCATCTGGGCTTACACAGAGCGTTGGGTTCAATATTGCCAATAATCTGGAAATGAAAGTCAAATCCAAAACGGATTCTACCGGTGTGAAAAAAGTCAAGATTTTTGAAAACCTGAATGTTTCCGGAGGTTACAACTTCGCAGCGGAAAAGTATAAATGGTCAGTTTTCAGTGTCAATGCGCAATCCTCATTTTTTGACAATAAACTGAATGTCAATTCCAGCCTTACCATTGAGCCTTATGAAATTGTTTTTGCTGATGGGAGCGATGTGGGCATCAGAACAGAAAATTTCGGACACTTCAGCTTGCAGGGCTTCAATCTCCAGCTGTCTTATCCAATGAGTGATGCGATTTTTGGAAAAAAGGAAGAATTGTCTAAAAAATATAAAAAGAAAGGGGAGATCCGGAATGAAAATTATTATTTCGATGATGATAATTATTCCCGATATTCACCCACCTGGACTCTGAATGTCAATGCCAATTATGCTTACAGCCGTGGACTCTCCAGGCTTGGAACCAAGGTGGCGACAGTGGGTCTGGATGGCAGCATCAAACTGACACCTTACTGGAATATCAATGGCAGCACCAACTATGATGTGGTCAACAAAACGCTGGCGTACACCAGGCTGGGATTTGCAAGAGATCAGCGTAGTTTTACCATTACCTTTAATTGGGTTCCGTTTGGACAGTTCAAGGTATATGATTTCTTTATCGGGATCAAAGCCAATATATTGAAGGATGCTGTAAAATATAAGGAAAGAAGTTTCACACAGCCTAACAGTACTTTTTAGGATTTAATGAAAATTTGTATAGTTTTGTAAAAAATTAATATCGGAACATGAAGAAAATCATTCATACATCAGAAGCTCCTGCTGCGATAGGACCTTATTCACAAGCCACTTTAGTCAATGGGACTTTGTACATCTCCGGTCAGATTCCTGTAGATCCGGAAACCGGCAAGTTGGTAGAAGGTATTGACAAGGAAACCCATCAGGTAATGAAAAACCTGAAAGCAATCCTGACAGAGGCTGGAATGACATTTGATGATGCTGTAAAAGCTTCAATATTTCTGAAGAATATGGACGATTTTGGGGTAGTGAATGAGATCTATGCTTCTTATTTTGACAGCGGTGTGTATCCGGCAAGAGAAACCGTGCAGGTATCCTGTCTCCCAAAAAATGTAGATGTAGAAATATCGATGATTGCTTTCAAAGGATAGAATGAGTTTTCTTAGAAATACAATTGGTGTCTTAGCCGGTCTGGCGGTAGCTGCACTCATTATCACTTTTGGGATAAAGATCGATTCCGACTGGATTACCTACAGGGAATTTGCGCCTTTTGAGCATTGGGAGCGCCTGCTGCAGTCAGTTCAGAAAAAAGATTCTTTTTTTGTAGCGTTACTTTTCTTCGGAGGTTTGGGTGTTACATTTGGTGGTGTAGTAACCGCAATGATCGTGAAATATGCCAAAGTGGCTTATGCGATCTTGATAGGATTTATCATGCTGTTCATTGCAATGTTGGATGTCATCTTATATCCTTACCATCCTGTATTTTATAAGATCTCGATATTCCTGATATTTTTTCCGTTTTCCTGGATCGGGGGGAAGATTACGGAGGTTATTTATGAAAAACGGAAGAAGCGTCTGAAACAGGCTCAGAAGATTTTGAAATAACTAAAAAAGCACAACCTAATGTTGTGCTTTTTCAGTAGTATAGTTAGTTTATGTTAGTATTAATAAGCTGTTTCATGTACTTTTACCGCACGTCCGCTTGGATCATTCATCGTCTTAAAAGCCTCATCCCATTCTAATGCTACTGGTGTAGAACAAGCAACGGATGGAACAGAAGGAACACAACTTGCTGCAGAATCACTCGGGAAATGACTTTCGAAGATCGTTCTGTATCGGTATTCCTCTTTGCTCATTGGTGTATTGATCGGGAAACGGAATTTTGCATTCGTCATCATTTCGTCTGTTACTTCATCTTCTGCAACTTGCTTCAAAGTATCGATCCAAGAGTAACCAACGCCATCGCTGAACTGCTCTTTCTGTCTCCATGCAATACTTTCCGGTAGAATATCTTCAAACGCTTTTCTCAAAACCCATTTTTCCATTCTCTCCGGAGTAATCATTTTATCTTTCGGGTTAATGGTCATCGCAATATCCATAAATTCTTTGTCAAGGAAAGGTACTCTGCCTTCAATTCCCCATGCCATCAGAGATTTGTTGGCTCTAAGACAATCATAAAGGTGTAGTTTGCTCAATTTTCTCACAGTTTCTTCATGAAAAGCTTGAGCTGAAGGTGCTTTGTGGAAATATAGATAGCCGCCGAATAATTCGTCCGAACCTTCTCCGGAAAGCACCATTTTGATGCCCATAGATTTGATGACTCTTGCCAGAAGATACATTGGTGTGGAGGCTCTGATGGTGGTCACATCATAAGTTTCCAAATGGTAAATCACATCTTTTATAGCATCCAATCCTTCCTGAACAGTATATTTAATTTCGTGGTGAACGGATCCGATATGATCCGCCGCTTTTCGTGCAGCTGCCAGATCCGGCGAACCTTCCAATCCAACCGCAAAGCTATGCAGTCTTGGATACCATGCTTCCTGCGTATCGCCACTTTCGATTCTTTGTCTTGCGAATTTGGCTGTTACCGCAGCGATAATCGTAGAATCCAGTCCGCCGGAAAGCAACACGCCGTAAGGAACATCACTCATCAGCTGCCGGTGAACTGCATCTTCCAATCCTTTTCTGATGGCTTGTATATCAGTTGCGTTATCTTTGACATGGTCAAAATTTTCCCAGTCTCTTTGATACCATTTCTGTAATTCCTGCCCATCTTTGCTGTAAAGAAAATGTCCGGGTAAAAATTCTTCAATTTTATTACAGATGCCTTCCAGAGATTTTAATTCAGAAGCAACATAGAAACTCCCATTTTTGTCCCAACCCATATACAACGGTACTATTCCCATGTGATCTCTGCCGATCAGGTAGGCGTCATTATCTTCATCATATAGTGCAAAAGCAAAAATGCCGTTTAGTTTTTCTAAGAAATTTTTCCCGTCTCTTTTATATAAGGCTAAAATAACTTCACAGTCGGATTGAGTTAAGAACTCATAATCTGGGAATTCTTTTCTTAATTCCTGATGATTATAAATTTCTCCGTTTACGGCTAATGCTACTTTATTATCTTTTGTGAACAGAGGTTGTTTCCCAGAGGTCGGATCAACAATTGCCAATCGCTCGTGAGAAAAAATAACGTGGTCGTGTTGATAGATACCGGACCAGTCTGGTCCACGGTGTCTTATTTTCTTGGACATTTCCAGGATCTGGGGTCTGATTACTTCATTTTTTTGTTTTGTGTCAAATACACATACAATTCCGCACATCTTTATATTACTTTTTTTATTGATTAAAATTATAATGCAAACTTATAATAAGTGTATCAGTATTAAAATGAATATTTTATTTTAATTTAAATATTTTATTGAAATTAAAATATTTAACTATTTTTTTAATTTGTTGACTACTAAATTTAATAATCTGATGAAATTTTTATGCTTTATGATTGAGGTCATACTTCATTTCATAGAATTTATTAATAAAATAGCGCAAAAATGATAAAAAAAAGAAGAATTGTATTTTTTTTAAAAAAAGTAATGCTTTTTTGTTGTCAATAATAAAATTTGTACGATTTTTGCACTGAAAATTGTATTGTAGATGCAGCAATGCATTTATGATTTTTTTCATCATTTGTGTTTTTGCCCTCTTATTCATAGTAAGAGGGTTTTTTATTTTGTTCAGATGTATATAAAATCTAACTTTGCATATAATCTAAAAGTAAAAAAATATGTCAACTTACGTAGTTGTAGGTCTCCAGTATGGAGATGAGGGAAAGGGAAAAATTACGGATGTTCTGTCGGCAAAGTCAGACTATGTTGTCCGTTTTCAGGGCGGTGACAATGCCGGTCATACAGTGTATGTGGGCGATGAAAAATTTGTCCTGCATCTTTTACCTTCGGGTGTTTTGCAATGCAAAGGAAAGTGTATCATTGCAAATGGCGTTGTAGTAAACCCGAAAGCGTTCATCAGAGAAATTGAACAGATTGAAAGCAAAGGAATGAAAACGGATCACGTTTTCATTAGCAGAAGATCGCACGTGATCATGCCTTACCATATTTTATTGGATACTTACAGAGAGGAGGAACAAGGCGGGACTCAGATCGGAACCACTAAAAAAGGAATCGGACCTTGTTACGAAGATAAAATCGCAAGAGTCGGAATCCGGATGATCGATCTTCTGAATCCTGAAGTCCTGAGAGAAAAAATCGAAAAAAATCTGAAAGTCAAGAATTCTCTTTTTGAAAAGTATTTTGAAAAACCGGGATTGGATGTAGAAGAGATATATCAGGAATTCCTTGCATTAGGAGAAAGATTAAAAGACAGAATTGTAGATACGGAGCTGGAAATCAATGAAGCCATTAACGAGGGTAAGAATATTTTGTTTGAAGGCGCACAGGCATTGATGCTGGATATCGATTTCGGAACTTATCCATATGTTACCTCTTCGTCTCCATCCACAGGTGGTGTCTGTACAGGAGCAGGTGTTCCGCCCACAGCTTTGCAAAATCTGATTGGCGTAGCAAAAGCTTATACTACAAGAGTCGGGAATGGACCTTTCCCAACAGAGCTTGACAATGAACTTGGAGAAAAAATCAGACAAATAGGTTTCGAGTTTGGAGCCACGACCGGAAGACCGAGAAGAACTGGCTGGCTGGATTTGGTTTCCCTGAAGCACGCCTGTATGATCAATGGAATCAATAATCTGGTTATTACAAAACTGGATGTCCTTACAGGAATCAGTCCATTGAAAATTGCTACGAAATATAAAACCGAAGACGACAAAATCATAGACTACTTTACATCTTCCACTACAAAGCTATATGACTACGAACCTGTCTACGAAGAGCTGGAAGGCTGGGATGATAACATTACCAATGCCAGAAGCTACGATGAGCTTCCGGAAAATGCTAAAAAATACATAGAGTTTATTGAAGCTCATCTTGGAATCAATGTATATTTGGTTTCAGTGGGACCAGAACGCTCCCAGAACATTATAAGAAAAGAATTATTTTAATAAGTTATGATAACTAAAGCCGGAATTTACTTCCGGCTTTTTCTTTGTTTAACAAACTTTAACATTTTTATTTTTATTTTGGAATCATAATTGAAATATCCGATTTATAATCATTCACTTTTGTGAAAAACATTTTTGTTATGAAAAACTTATTTTTAACCGGAGCTGTTTCTATTTTATTGATGACATCTTGTAATAAAGATGAAAAATTGCAGACAGCAACATCTCTGGAACAACAGAAACTGGATTATCAGGCAAGACAAATAGATATCGAAAAGCAGAAACTGGCGATCGAAAAAGAAAAAATCAATTTCGAAAAACAGAAAGACAGTATCGAAAAGGCAGCTGTTGCAAAAGAGCAGTCACGACAAGCTGAAGCTAACAGAGTTGCAAGACAATCAACGACCAGGAGATCTTCTGGAAGCGTAGCATCAAGCTCATCTTCCGGATCCAGCAGTAATTCCAATACAGGGTCTGCAGGAACAACTTCTACTGCTAATCAGAAAAAAGGATGGAGTAGTGCTGCAAAAGGTACGGTAATTGGTACAGTTGGTGGAGCAGCAGCAGGTGCGATTATTTCTAAGAAAAATCCTGGGCTTGGCGCTGTGATCGGTGGTGTCGCTGGTGGTGCAACTGGTTATACAATTGGTAGAGCCGAAGACAGAAAATCCGGAAGGGTACAGAAGTAAATTTCTTCATATATATATTTTAACACGGAAAGATTGCTTATTTTTATAGGCAATCTTTTTTATGCTGATTATTCTAAAAACCATTTTCCTACTCATTATCATCAATTTTGGTAATGGAATCCTGATGTCTAAATTTTTGAAGTTCAAAGTACGCAGTTTTCTCGTGCTGTCTTTTGTGGGGATGATGAGCATTACGTTTGTAGAAACTCTTATTGTTTTTTTCTTACCTCTGAACATTTTTATTGAATTGGGAATATTGGTTTCCGGGTTATTTGGAGTGATTCTGTTTATAAAATCAAAAGATTATTCGATATTTGATTTCAGGCGGAATTTTGATAGATGGTTTTACTTTTTTCTGATAGTGCTGATTTTTACAGGTTCATTTTCCCCGTATATTTATGACCACTTCAGTTATTATAGTCCTACAGTTTCTTATCTGAGAGAGTTTGGTTTTATTAAAGGTATTTCCAGTTTTGATCTCCTTTTGGGGCAGGCTTCTTTCTGGCACATTTATCAGGCTGGATTTTCAGGGTTTGTAGATGTAGATCTGCGTTTAAACACATATTTGCTGCTTCTTTTTTTGATATATATTTATAAGATCAGATGTTGGGTTTTGCTTTTATTTTTTCCATTTTTTCTGGTTTTTCTCCAACAGCCAAGTCCGGATTTGCCGGTTTTCATCATCTCGCTGATTGTGATTAATGAATTGATCGAAGGTCGAAATAATCTGTTTATCTTATGCCTTTCCATATTTGCATTTTGTATAAAACCTGTTGTATTTTCGTTGCCATTACTTGTCATCCTGGAAAGTATATACACCAGAAACTTCCGAACAATAAATTTTATTCCGATCACTGCTTTTGCAACATTATTTATAGTAAAAAACATTTGGCTTTTTGGCTTTCCGGTTTTTCCGGTTTCTGTAATTGATTTTAATATTCCATGGAAACCAAATCAGGCGATTTTGACTTATTCTTCTCAGATAGGAAAACTGAAATCTTATGATATGAAATATTCCTTTCAGCAAATTTCAGATTTTAGTTTCTGGCAAGGTGTTTATCATTGGTTTACTATTGGATTCAAATCGGTCTTCAATATGGGCATTGTATTATGTGTGCTGATATTGGGTCTGTTAGCCTTTCGAAAACAGGATCGTATTTATACCTTGATTTTTATTGCGGTATTGGTAAAATTGGTATCAATTATCGCAGTTTCCGCACAATACAGATTTTTCATTGATATATATTTAATAACCATTTTTCTTATTATCAGAAACTTACCGAAAGAAAAGTCAGTTATTATTTGTGTTCCCTTGTCCATTTTGATTTTAGTGATTTTCATATTTCCGGAATCTCTCCGGGATAGATATCACATGGCAAGACAAATGACAGGATTTCATCGGACGCAATTCTTTACGCCTAACCAGTTAAAAGCTGTAAGTATAGAAAAAGAGGGGAAAATTGGAAATTTAACTTTTCATGTTTCGCAAGATTCTTTTCACAAAAATATATTTCCGACACTCAGTCTTTATAATTTAAAACTTTATGGATATTACGGAATCTTTCCGCAATACCTCGATAATGATCTGGGACAAGGATTTTTCCAACGGAAATTAACTGAGGAAGAAACCATTCATTTAAAAAAAATCATTGCTGAAACCGAAAATTATCTTCAAAAATTCCCTTAAAATTTCTCTATCTTTGGCTGGGAATTAACTGTAATTTAAATTCTCATTTTTAATTATTATTAACAACAATGCCAGATTTTCTACATCCAGATAAAGAAAACTTTTCCGATGATGACTTGATTCAGGAAGAAAGAATCCGTCCGCAGAGTTTCCGTGATTTTGCCGGACAACGAAAAACACTGGATAATCTGGAGGTTTTCGTTGCCGCTGCGAAAAACAGAGGATCCGCTCTGGATCACGTTCTTCTGCACGGGCCGCCGGGATTGGGGAAGACCACTTTATCACACATTATTGCTAATGAACTGGGTGTGAATTGTAAGATTACATCCGGTCCGGTTCTTGATAAACCGGGAAGTCTTGCAGGATTGCTAACCAATCTGGAAGAGAATGATGTCCTTTTTATCGATGAAATTCATCGGCTTTCACCCATTGTAGAGGAATATCTCTATTCTGCAATGGAAGATTACAAGATTGACATCATGCTGGAAACCGGACCCAATGCACGATCCGTACAGATCGGTCTCAATCCGTTTACATTGATCGGAGCAACCACAAGAAGCGGAATGCTTACCAAGCCAATGCTCGCCAGATTCGGAATCCAGAGCCGATTGGAATATTATACAATAGAACTTCTCGGGATGATTATCGAAAGAAGCGCACGGGTTCTCGGTGTGAAGATTTATGAAGATGCTGCGCTGGAAATTGCCAGAAGGAGCCGGGGAACACCAAGAATTGCCAATGCATTACTGAGAAGAGTCCGGGATTTTGCCGAGATCAAAGGAAACGGCGAAATTGAAATTAACATTACAAAATACGCCTTGGATTCTTTGAATGTCGATGAATTTGGGCTGGATGATATGGACAATAAAATCATGCGGGTGATGATAGAGAATTTTCGGGGAAAACCTGTGGGAATCTCTGCATTAGCAACATCCATAGGTGAAAATCCTGAAACGTTGGAGGAGGTTTATGAGCCGTTTCTGATCCAGGAAGGCTTCATTATAAGAACGCCAAGAGGGAGAGAGGTAACGGAAAAAGCGTATCAGCATTTAGGAATTTCCAGACCAAAGAATTTGGGCGAGCTTTTTTAAAAGATTATTTTTTTTAGAATTAAGATTCAATTTGCGGCTAATTTCTTATATTAGTCAAAAACAAAAAATCTTTATGAAACTATATCCAATTCAATGTGGAAAATTCAAGCTCGATGGTGGCGCAATGTTTGGCGTAGTTCCAAAAACCCTATGGGAAAGAACCAATCCTGCAGATGAACGAAACCTTATAGAGTTAGGGACGCGCTCTCTTCTGGTAGAAGATGGAAAAAAATTAATCCTGATAGACTGCGGTCTTGGCAGCAAACAAGATGAAAAATTTTTCGGACATTATTCGCTTTGGGGAGACGATTCTCTGGATAAAAATCTGAAAAAATTCGGATTTGTGAGGGAAGATATTACAGACGTATTTCTCACGCATCTCCATTTTGACCATTGTGGCGGTGCAGTAGAGTGGAATGATGACAGGTCAGGTTACAGACCGGCATTCAAAAATGCCCACTTCTGGACCAACAAAAATCACTGGAAATGGGCTACAGAACCTAATCCGAGAGAGAAAGCAAGCTTTCTGAAAGAAAATATTCTACCTTTGGAAGAAAGCGGGCAGCTGAATTTTTTACCATTGCCGACCACAGGGAACTACGGATTTGCACCGGACTTGAAGATGGATGTGATTTTCGTGGACGGACATACGGAAAAACAGATGCTGCCGGTACTGCAATATCAGGAAAAAACAATTGTCTTTGCAGCAGATCTGATTCCTACAGCAGGACATATCCCACAGGTTTACGTGATGGGTTACGACACGAGGCCGCTCTTGACAATGGAAGAAAAAGGCAAGTTTCTGAAGCAATGTGTGGATAATGATTATCTGCTGTTCTTCGAACACGATGCACATCACGAACTGGCAAGTCTCAAGATGACTGAAAAAGGCGTGAAGCTGGATCAGACATTTAGTTTTAATGAAGTTTTTGGATACTAATTAATTTATGGAAATACAAGATATCAATCAAAATCAGGAGGAAGAGATTCCCATACCCAAGATCATTGGTTTGACCGGCGGTATTGGTTCCGGCAAAACATCTGTCGCAAAAATACTGGAAGAAAATGGCTTTCCGGTTTATTATTCGGATGACGAAGCAAAGAATATCGTCAACAGAGATCCTGCTCTGAAAGAAAAAATCATTGAGCTTTTAGGAAATGAAGCTTATCTGAATGGAAGCTATAACAGGAAGTATGTGGCGGAAAAAGTCTTTAATAATTCGGAACTTCTGGAGCAGCTGAATGATCTGATTCATCCTTCTGTCAGAATCGATTTCGAGAATTGGGTTAGAACTCAGAAATCAGAATTTGTTTTCAAGGAAACCGCACTTCTTTTCGAACTTCATCTGAATCGGGATTGTTACAAATCTGTGTTAGTTACTGCTGATGACAATCTTAGGATCAAAAGAACTATGGACAGAGACGGAAAAACGTACAGGGAAATTGAGGCGATAATACAGAAACAGATGCCGGAAAAGGAAAAAGTTAAACTTGCGGATTATATTATTTATAATAATGCTGACAGAGAAAGCCTCCAGATCGCAGCAGAAGCATTTATCGAAGAGCTTAATTAAGATATGAATCTGGATTTATTTTCAAAAATAATTTGATATTTTACAGATTTTGGCTAAGCATTTTTCAAAATTTTATTTTATTAATACGTAATTGATAACAAATCGACAGAGATTAATTGAAGATAAGCCATTTTAACTAGTTAAGATGGCTTTTATTTTTAAGTTAATTTATATCTTCGCAAAACCCTAATTTATTTATTTCAATGATTTATTCGTTAAGAGGAATGATCCAGGAGTTAACACCTACAAACGTAGTTATAGATGTTAACGGCGTTGGATATTATGCCGGGATCAGTCTGCAGACCTCGCAGAATCTGAAACAGGGATCAGAGGTTTTACTTTACATTCAGCAAATTATCCGGGAAGATGCGCATCTTCTTTTTGGCTTTTACTCAAAGGAGGAAAAAGAGATGTTCAATCTGTTAATTAGTGTTAATGGAGTAGGACCTGTTTCTGCATTGATATTGTTATCTTCGCTAAGTCTTCCGGAAGCGGCAAATGCCATTCTGTCCGGTAACAGCGGTCTGATCCAAAAAGTGAAAGGTATTGGAGCGAAAACGGCAGAAAGAATCATCATTGATTTGCGGGACAAAGTCGGTGCATTCGGAAATTCCGAAGAAAAACTTTCTAACAGGACAGACAATAAAAATAAAAACGAAGCGTTATCAGCATTAGAAGTTTTAGGGATTTCCAAGAGAGTCAGTGAGAAAATTGCCGACAGAATATTGAAGCAGAATTCTGATTTATCTGTGGAAGAATTAGTGAAAGAGATTTTAAAAAATATTTAACAATTGATGATCCTATTACATCAATTTCTTAAAAAAAATATAAGTGAAGAAAAATATTTACCTTTATAAATTAACCCTCCTTTTTTTATTTTTTGCAGGTTTTACCAATAGTTTTGCGCAGGAAAAACCGGCTGACAGTTTAGTCAGCGGCAGAACGGATTTCAGCCTTGCAGATCCGATCCGCTATGATGCATTTTATGACATCAAGACCGGAATGTATTATCTGTATCCAAAAATTGGCAACTCTGTAGTAGGTGCACCGATTGCGATGACCTTCGAGGAGTATAAGAATTATGTCATGCAAAACAATCTTCGTGCCTATTACGAAGAAAAATCGCTTCTGAATGATCTGGGCAGGAGAAAAGATCAGACCGATGCTAAGCAAAAAGGCTTGCTTCCGGCGATTACCATCAAAAATAAAATGTTCGAAAATATTTTCGGCAGTAATAAAATTGAATTAATTCCTCAGGGTTTTGCGTCATTTGATTTGGGCGGGCTTTATCAGAAAATTGATAATCCGCTCATTCTTCCGCAGAACAGGACCAACTTTGCCATTAATATACAACAGAGAATCCAGCTGGGAATTACTGGAAAAGTAGGTGAAAATCTCCAGCTGAAAGCGAATTATGATACTCAGAGCGGTTTTGCTTTTGAAAACCGGATGAATATGGTGTGGCAGGCTAAAGGTTCCTGGAAGGATCTGCAATCCAAAGGACTCAATGAAAAAGGACAGGATCCCGAAGATAAAATCATCAAAAGAGTAGAAGTTGGAAATATCACTATGCCGCTTTCTACCAGTCTGATCCGTGGTTCACAATCATTATTCGGTCTCAAGACTGAGTTCCAGTTGGGGAAAACCACCGGAACTTTGGTATTTTCTCAGCAGCAGGGTGAAGCAAGAACCATTGTGGCTCAAGGTGGCGGAACGATGAGCACTTTCAAGGTTAATGCTTTTGATTATGAGGATAATCAACACTACTTTTTAGGTCATTATTTCCACGATAATTACGATACATCCTTACTCAGATACCCGCTCATCAACTCAAGAATAAACATTACCAGAATCGAAGTCTGGGTTCTGGACCAGGGTGGTGCAAATATTGAAACGCAAAAACCAATTGTCGGGATCAGGGATCTGGGTGACGGGCAGGGTGTAACACCCAATAACAGCAATAATAATCTTTACCAGCAGATATCATCTGCGCTGGGAACTACGAGAGATGTTGTAGGAGCTTACAATACTTTGAACGGAAGATCATTTCCAAATGCAGCCGGAACGCCAGAGCCGTTCGTTTCGGGAGAACATTTTATTAATAACGTAAAAGCAAGAAAACTGACGCCGTCAGAATATAAGTTCAACAGTCAGCTAGGATACATCTCGGTAAATCAGAGACTCAATGAAAATCAATTTTTGGCAGCTTCATATTCCTATACTGTTAACGGATCCAGCCAGGTTTATAAGGTTGGGGAATTCTCCGAAGAAAATGCAGTACTTATTACGAAGCTTTTAAAATCGAATTCCATTACGAATACAACGTCTCCAATGTGGGATCTGATGATGAAGAATATCTATTCTCTCAATACCAGTCAGATTCAGCCACAGGATTTCCTGCTCAATGTCTATTTCAAAGATCCTTCTTCCGGAGGAAAAGTGAACTACCTTCCTGGAGCAACCTATACAGACCAGATCGGAAGAGAGCGTGATAACTTATTGAGATTGTTCAATTGGGACCGACTGAATGTCAATGGCGATTTACAAACCAATGCAGACGGAACCAATGGAGATGGTATTTTTGACTACGTCAATGGAATAACAGTCGATGCGGAAAATGGGAAAGTAATTTTTACCAAAGTCCAGCCGTTCGGTAGTTATCTGGATGGCATTCTTACAGGAGATAAAAAGAATTACGTCTTCAGTGAAATCTATACTGCTCAGAAAAATCAAATCCCTTTTGAGCAGCGTTATACCATTGAAGGACGATATAAAGGAGCGCAAGGACAAGGTATTTCACTCGGTGCAATCAATGTTCCGCAGGGATCGGTAAAAGTGACCGCAAATGGAGCTCAGCTGGTAGAAGGTGTAGATTACACTGTAGATTATATGCTGGGTACAGTTAACATCATTAATGAAACGGTGAAGCAATCAGGACAGGCAATTAATATCTCGCTGGAAAATCAGCTGACTTTCAACACGCAGCGAAAAAGTTTCTGGGGATTGAATCTTGAAAGGAAATTCAATGAACACTTAATGGTAGGAGCCACGGTGGTTAATTATACAGAAAGACCATTAACGCAGAAAGTTAATTTTGGTCAGGAAGCTGTAAGTAACACGATGGCAGGCTTCAATATGATGTATAATAATGAATTGCCATTCCTCACCAGATTGACAGATAAAATTCCATTTATCAATACAGAAGCGCCTTCTAACTTAAACTTCAAAGCAGAAGCGGCATATCTGATTCCGGGACAGAGTAAGGGAATTAATGACCAGTCTTACATTGATGATTTTGAGCAGACCACCTCAAAAATATCTCTTAAGGAACCTGCAATGTGGAGTCTGGCATCCAGACCGGAAAAAAACAGGGATTATCCTAATATCTTCCCATCTGTAGAAAATGATAATACCAATAGTGGAAACGGAAGAGGTTTATTATCCTGGTACACCATTGATCCAAGATTTTACGGTGTGGGTGGTGGTGCGCCAAACGGCATCAATGCGCAGCGGCTTTCCAACCATGCTTCCAGAAGAGTTCAGGTGCAAGAACTCTATAATAATCGCGATTTTGTAGCTGGTGAGCAAACTATTCTCAATACTTTTGATATTACTTATTATCCTTTGGAAAGAGGCCCTTATAATGTCAATCCTAGTAATGAAAGCACTTCGCAAAGATGGGCGGGATTGATGAGACCAATTTCTGTAACCAATTTCATTACTTCTAATATCGATTATGTAGAATTTTGGTTAATGGATCCACGTGCAGACGGCAATAATCTTGGGACAGATCCGAAGTTATTGCTACAATTAGGAAATGTTTCCGAAGACGTTCTGAAAGATGGAAAACTACAGTACGAAAACGGATTGCCTACAGGCAGCGCACCTTCTTCAACTACAACTTCCAACTGGGGAACTCAGCCAAAACAGGTTCCGATCCTTTATGCTTTTTCTTCAGATGGAGATGAGAGAGCGCAGCAGGATTTGGGTTATGACGGTCTCAATGGAATCCAGGAGCAGGAAAAATTTGGGGTCAATTTTGTGAATCCCGTTACCAATGAGCTGGATCCGGCTTCAGATAACTTTGTATTTTACATGTCGGATCAGTTCCAGGGCGATCTTGCTTCATCACTGACTGAACGTTACAAATATTTCCGTGGTCCGGAAGGAAACTCGGCTGCTAATTCTCTGGAAGTAGCGACTCAGACTCCCGATGCAGAAGATATCAACAGAGATTATAATCTGGATCAGACAGAAAATTATAACCAATATACCATTGATCTATCTCCTACAAGTATGGTAGTGGGACAGAATAAAATTGTGGATATCAAGGAGGTGGATGTTAAATTTGAAAACGGGCAGGCAGGAAAAGTAAAATGGTACTTGTTCCGTGTTCCGGTGGCAGATTATGATGGGGCAGGAACGGGCAATAACAATCCTTTTGTTTCGGGTTCCGATGTTTCGGTCCTTAACAATGTCAGATTTGCAAGGTTGTTGATGAAAGGGTTTGATCAGACTTCTACTTTGAGATTCGGATCGTTTGACCTGGTAAGGTCAGACTGGAGAAAATATACCAATCAAATCTTCAGTAATAATGTTCAAAACAACCAGGAAGGTAATCCGGGCGCACCGAATCAGAATTCTAATTTCGACGTAGGAAGTGTGAATCTTGAAGAAAATGCTTTGGGAACGCCGCCTTACGTATTGCCTCCGGGAATTGACAGACAGGTTCTGAGTGGTAACGCTGGTGCACAAAGACAAAATGAGGCTTCATTATATATGAAGGTTAATCAGCTGTTGGGAGAATCAAGAGGGGTTTTCAAAAACACAAGTCTTGATATGCGTCGTTATAAAAAATTGCAGTTGTTCGTGCACGCACAGGATCAGACTAATAATTCTGCAGCGAAAATGAACAAGATGGATCCTGATGCCAAATTCTTTATCCGTTTCGGTAGTGATGCAGTTGACAATTATTATGAATACGAATCGTCTCTGAAATATACACCTAGCACAGCTACTTCACCAATGGAAATCTGGCCGGATGAGAATACTGTGAATCTGGAAATTGAGAATTTTGTCAATGCCAAGCTGAAAAGAGACGAATTGCTGAGACAGGAAGGCTCCGGAATCCGTATTGATGACCGTTATCTGTTTGATTATGCTAATGACGAGAACAAAAGGATCTACGTAAAAGGTCGTCCGAGTGTTGGTAATGTCACTACCATTATGATTGGGGTTAGGAACAACAGTTCTGCTGCAAAAACACTGGTGCTTTGGGTTAATGAAATTCGTCTTTCGGAGATCGAGAATAAGGGAGGTTATGCCGGTAATGCGAGTCTTAATTTTAATCTTGGAGATTTTGCAATGGTAAATGCCAACGCGTCTTACGCCTCTATCGGATTTGGCGCCATTGATCAGAAACCATCTGAGCGTTCTCAGGATGAAAATTCTGCTTTCAGCATCAATACAACTGTGAATGTGGACAAATTTTTACCGGAAAAAGCCGGTGTCAAGATCCCATTGAATTATTCTTATACACAGACTATCACTGATCCAAAATATAATCCGCTGGATAATGATATCGAATTGAAGAATGCTCCGAATCAAGATGAACTGAAAAAAGTGGTTCGTACCTATACGCAGCAACGAAGCATCGGTTTGGTAAATGTGAGAAAAGAAAGAATGAACCCGGACAAAAAGGCGAAGTTCTATGATGTGGAAAACCTGAGTGTGACAGCAATTTATAATGATGATTTTTATCGTGATGTTTACACTAAGAAAAATTACAGACAATATCTTAATGGTTACCTAGAATATAACTACACCTTTAAGCCGTATGTTCTGAAGCCATTTAATAAGATGGTAAGCGACACTGCGAAATCGTATAAATATCTGCGATGGGTTAAGGAATTTAACTTCAATCCGGTTCCGACCAGATTGTCTTTCAGAACCATTTTGGACAGAAATTACAATGAACTGGAATATAGAAATGTAGATGCATTGCTTTCCGGAAATGCTGGGCAGGATTTTGAAACCATTAGAAACAGAAACTTCTTCTTTGGATGGCAGTACAGTTTAGGATTCAATTTTACCAAGTCACTGAAACTGGAAATCAATTCAGAAACTAAAACACTGAATGATCAGCTGGATGTTAACGCTATGAATAACCGATCCATCTTCAGCAATCCTTTCAGAGCAGGGCGTCCTGTGTTGTACAATCACAGAGCACAGTTGAACTACAGACTTCCGTTTGAGTATCTGCCGTATCTGGATTTCATCAATGCCGAATTGAGTTATCAGTTCCAGTATAACTGGAATGCAAGATCCACAGCATCCCGAAATGTGATTTTCGAAAATGAACTGGTTAATCTTGGAAATATTTCTCAGAACACTAATGCGATTGTCGCCACGTCAAGTGTGGATGTTCCTAAATTCTTCGGTAAGTTTAATTATTTCAGAAAAATCAATGAAACGATGCAGAAACGCCGCCAGGAGATTGATTCACTTGCCAATGTTTATAATTCTGCATTTACTAAAAAGAACAGCAAATTCAAGTTCAAGAGCTATAAGTTCAAGAATAAACTGAAACCACTTCAGGCAGTTGCTTATGCACTAACATCATTGAAGCAGTTCAATTTTAATTATAACGAAAACAACGGAATTGTTTTACCGGGTGTTTTATCTGCTCCTAATTTCTACGGATATGGTCAGACTTTAGGCGGTCCAACTATCGGATTCTTATTAGGATCTCAGGCGGATATCAGAAGAACAGTGATAGAGAACGGTTGGGTTTCCAACTCAACATTAATGAGCGATCCATATTCCGAACTGAACAACAGGAATCTGACAGCAGATTTACAAATTATGCCGGCTAATGAATTAAGAATCGATTTCAATGTATTGCAGAATTACAGCAGAAACTTTATTCAGGGTGGCTATAATGTTGTGGATGATTTTGGCTACCGAGGTTACAGAGATGCTTTTGCTACGGAATTGATCACACATTCCAATACAGCATGGTCTTTCAACACAGCTTTCAAAGGTGGCGATGCAATTTACCAGGCGATTAAGGATAATGCATTGGCTATTTCTCAGCAGTATGAAGGCGTGCGGGATCTGGAAGGATACACAGCAGGCTATTCCAGAAGCAATGCTTATATCTTGATTCCGGCATTCAAATCAGCAATTGAAGGTAAGTCTCCAAAGAAAATGGGTAATCCGACTAAAGCAGGAATTCCTTTGCCAAACTGGAAACTGGTTTATTCCGGACTCAGAAACCTGCCGATTGTAAACAGCCAGTTCTCCAAGTTTGATATTCTTCATTCGTATGTTTCTACATATACAATGTCGGGAATCCAGGCGAGTGTAGATTACTTTGACAGAGATTTAAGAGATCCGAGTACGGCGTACGATACCAATGGAAACAGATATAATCCATATACTTTCACGCAGGTTGGATATGTAGAATCTTTCTCACCGCTTGTAGGATTTGATGTAACGATGAGAAACAACATGCAGTTCCGTTTCAACTACAATAGAGACAGAACCTACATATTAGGATTGGTCAATACAACTTTGACAGAGGAATTAGGAAACGAATTCGTAGTTGGTTACGGATATATCCTGAAAGATCTGAAGATCAGGATCAATTATAAAGGAAAAGGCAGAGACATCAAAAGTGATCTCAATATGAGAGCAGACCTGTCAATGAGAGACAGTAAAACAACCATTACCAATATCCTCATAGATGATTCTCAGGTAACAGGAGGACAAAAGATTTTCAGTCTCAAGTTATCCGCAGACTACAATATGTCGCAGAATCTGAATTTGAAATTCTTCTATGATCAGATGATGACCAAGTATAAGATCTCGACAGCATTCCCGCTGTCCACCATCCGGGCTGGTATCACAGCTACGATGACATTTGGCGGAGCAAGCAACTAACAATAAGAAGAGTAAACAATCGGTTTACTCTTTTTTTTTGTAATTTATTTTCATTCTATTGTCATATCATAATTATATAATTAAATTTGTCAAAACCTAATCAAAGAAAATGAACACACCATCAGAACTAAAGTACACCAAGGATCACGAGTGGATCAAAGTGGAAGGCGACACAGCAACTATCGGAATCACGGACTACGCTCAGGGAGAATTGGGCGATATCGTATTCGTAGATGTAGACACTGTGGATGAAGAGCTGAATGAAGGCGACGTATTCGGAAGTGTAGAAGCTGTAAAAACAGTTTCCGATCTTTACCTGCCGGTTTCAGGTACAGTTTTGGAAGTCAATCCGGATCTCGAAGATCAGCCCGAACTCCTGAACACCGATCCGTATGGAAAAGGCTGGATCATTAAACTGAAAGTTTCAGATGCCGCAGACCTTTCCACATTATTATCCGCAGAAGAATATCAGGAAGTTGTTGGATAGTAGTATTATCACGAGATACAGTAAGATTATATTGCCCATTTATTGGGCATTTCTTACTTATATGCTTTTACGTCCCGGCGTAGAAAATAAAGAATATTCCTTTATGTTTCCGCATCTGGATAAACTCATACACTTTTCTATATTTTTGGCATTAGGGTTTTTCTTCAGGCTTCGATTTCCAAAAGTATCACTCCTGTATTTCAGCCTTATTCTTGTGTCCTATGCGTTACTCACGGAAATATTGCAGGACGCTATGAAGCTTGGTCGTTCGCTGGAGGTTTTGGATGCCGTTGCAGACACACTCGGATTATCACTTTCCTATTATATATATAATAAGTATAGAAAACTTTGGGAATAATATAGTCTCCACATTTTAAAGTAAGACTCTCAAATATAATTTTCTCCAGTTAACATGATTTATTTGGGGCGGCTGCCAAAAGCCAAATCTTTCCCAAGGCTTTTTTGTCACCGGGCTATCCACTACTATCTTTCCAGAACTGTTCCGGCTCTGCCGGAACAGTTCTGGAAAGGATATCCGCTACTATCCCTGCCGCAAAAAGCAATACCACTTTTAGTTCTTTCCACATAATTATTGCGATTTAACATAATGTGGATAACTTTAGTAGCCTTTTTACTAACTTATAAAACAGCCAGTTAGTTAAATAAGTTTTACACAATTGTAAACTAATTGTTAATTCCATTTGCATCGAAGCCCATTTCCGACATACATTTGCAGAACCAAAACGAAAAGAATTGGCAGCGCAGGAGGGCGGTAAAATGGGTAGGAATGATTTATAGAGAGTTTGAAAAAACTTGAAAAAAAACATTTTAAAAATTTTGCTGGTTAGAAAAAGTTTTTTACTTTTGCAGTCCCGATTCGAGAGAAGGAGGA